>Ga0207879_100034_pt1 | contig 403048 bp, 475 predicted proteins | sample LinPmetageLP24_FD_184045 | JGI IMG/M metagenome (GOLD analysis project Ga0207879, IMG submission 184045) | Marine viral communities from the Pacific Ocean - LP-24 (SPAdes) | ecosystem: Environmental > Aquatic > Marine > Oceanic | place: Pacific Ocean | collected 2009-08-30
GTTGCCATCGCACTCATGATATTATGCAGGTTGGAGTAGAAACTTACGTGGCAGACATCTTGCTTTTGTTGGTGGGATTTATTAATGTGCTCGGCTGATCTATATGTGGAAGTGTCGGTAGATGCAAATGTACAGGTGAGGTGTTGATGGGGAAGGTGATTGTCGATGAATGCAGATTATGTACTGGGACGATCTCGCCGGGAGAGTGTGCTGATGTATAGAAGAAAAGAGAAGTGAAGAGATGATGTGGAGGGATGAGAATGATGATGAGGATGAAGCTGCAGATAAATATTTGTTTTTCAGGACGATGAGAGATTACTATATACAAATTCTCACAGCCCTTCCTGGCAATTAGAAATTCTGCATTAGGAAACGCATCTCATGGTCTAGACCAGAATGCTTCTTCAATGCTGCCCTCTAACCCAAAACACACCCCATGCGCCCCTCGTCTCAACAACGACCTGTCAAAATCTGCAGCATCGAGCCATCGGAGCAATAAACAGATCATCACGGACTTCGCGGTACGACTGCCGGATATTCATCCTCAAGGGTCTTACTAGGGCGAACCTAAATCGAACCACAAGTGGTGAAGTGCCTCCAATGCAAACCCCTGAAATGGCCTTATGCTGTTACATCGTCGCTAAGCGAGGCGGATCATCTGGCGATGTTGTGTAATGGGGTCTGTGTTGAGTTTCGGAACTTTGGATGGATCCCTGGTGCAGATCGTAAATAAGGTCATTCTAGCGCCGCATCAAGGGAAGTAATTATCTGGACTTTGTTATTGTGGCATGCGAAGGGATGACTGCAGGAAATATTATCTTTCAGTCAGGTTTTCGTGGATAAAGTAAACAGTTCTCAGAATGTCGATGCTCATTGCGCTTTTGACATGCCCAGCACTACTCGCAACTAACGAAGCAATTCGACAAGGACAAACGAAGGATAGGAGAGAAGAGCATAGAGCACGGAGATGCAACTTGGTCGTCAGCTGCTCGGATCCATCGCCATTGAGTGTGGAGATTGATCATAGACAAGTCGCACTAAAAGATTCTAGAGTGAGGGTCTTCCCCTTTGAGCTAGGAATCCGGACTGACATCTACTCTCCAGCTATATATCAAAACAAACCCAGCAGACACTGTCCTCCATCCTTTCGCGGGGTACTACCTTCCATACCCCACACCACCCGAAAATACACCGTACGAAGGACTTGTGTCGACAATCACAGACGAAGCACCAATCTTGAACTGGATATACGTCGACCGCGAAACCTACCAAGTCAAATATGGCATGAAGGCCGATGCAAATCCCAATATCACGGGACCCTTCGATTGCACCAGACAGGATAAGAGGCTGACGCTGGACAAGTGGGAAGGATTTCTGGCTGTGAAAGAAGATGATGGAGAATGGGGATTGTATTTTGACGTCGATGAGGATATGTTGATTGGTAAATTGGGGCTAGAGAGGCATGTTCTAGAAGTTGAGCTGTGCAGGTGGGAGAAAAGAATTAGGAGAGGACAGCCGTTGGGTGATATGAGGACTTGATACGTGAGAACATTGTAAATTAATGTAGATGGAGAAGCCTTGTGAAGTTCCATGGAATGATGGGTAGTCCTGCACGAACAGTCTCGGCTGTATCAGTTCAAGCTGTCCCATTTTCCCTGTTGGTAAGCTACAGGAGCTCATCTTTTGAGAACGGGAAGACTGAGATAAGAATTGGTCAAGCCGGGTTTGAAGTATCGTGCGATGTCCACTCTCTCCCAGATCGGATATATTCTGGGTTTGATGTGATTCTAACCAGAAACCTTTTCTTGCAGATATAAGAATGGAATCTCAACGGCCTGCTTTCTTTCCTGGGCCATTACAAGCGAGGTTCGCCCTCAGCAGTTTTCGATTGAGAGCTTGACTTGAATACATTGGACATCGGAGTCATCAGCAAATTGAAGCTTTATTTGCCTCCAATTGGCTGTTTTGATATTTAGCTGAGAATTGCGAATACTCTCAAATGCGGAATAATTAGCATAGTTTTGTTTACAACAACATGATGCGTCACTTGCTAAGGATGTTTGATGAAGCCCCTTTGATACTACATACTTTGAGTTGAAATTGCGCATCCCGAACAACCTCAGTTGCGCCCAAACTACATCCGACACAAGTCTCTCATCCCCGCCGGTCTTCAACTCCACGAATCTCTGCAGCCAATGCCGTTCTGAAAAATGACATTCGTCCATGGACATGATGACAACTCCTGTAGACAGTGCTTATCCCTCCAGGGTCCGTCCATAACCCCTCAACTGATCTCGGTAAATGGTGTGCGCGTGAAGTCTCAAATCGCCGTACTCATCACTGGTCTGCGGTGCGCTGCTGAGTGTAAGCTTTCTGCTCCAAACCGCAAAGTGATAGTCCGACTAATCTTCGAAGAAGTCAGAGAATATGATGAGAGTAGAGTTTTACTTACTATTCCACCCAAAGATTAGGGCCCTTGATCCGGAAATAGGACTTGCCGTTCTGGTTATCCTCCTTTGTGATGGGACCGCTCCACGCAAAGTATGTTTCGTTCAGTCCAGCTTTGATCTCAGCCAAGCGGGGAGCGTAGTGGACTGTGTTGAGAAGGCCAGCCCATTCGGACACGAGGTCGACAACCAATGCTTGCTGGGCTTCGGTGAAAAGGGCCACGCTGACACCTTCTGTGATGTAATCCTCGCCATCGTGACCAGGTCCAAGAGTGAGGGTGCTCACATCGTGAGTGATGTTGGCTTGTGCGAAAAGAGTGTCGTCGAGAGACCCAACCAGAGAAAATGCGATGTCATTCTCTGCGGCCAGCACGCGGTTCGTGACGTTGTTGATGGCTGGCAAGCAACCGGTCAACAATGGGGCGATGACAGCCTTGCTCCCATACATGGCTAGGTTGATACCAAGATGATGTCCGCCGAATTGGATCATCCAAAGAGAGGTCAAGCTGGGCTGCCCGAAAAAGCCTAAAGTGTAACTTCCCAACCCAGCTTCATAGCCCACACCACGGTCCTCCTCGACTTGGTCGGCGTTCATGATCTCCTGGACTTTGTTGTAACCATGCTCGCTAAACATGACCCGTAGCAAGTTCAGGACGGCTTCATCTTGCGTCTCCGTGAAGTTTTCTCGGGCCAAGCCAACGCGTTCCACGATGCCGACGGGGTAGTTGGTCCATACTGACTGACCGAACTTCTCACCGGAAATCATGCCGGTGGTATCATTGTTAAAGTAGATGGCTGTGGCGTTCCCTGCCGCTTCGTACGGGTACACCAGTGATGCATTCTGCTCTGCGGTGAGAAGGCCTAGGAGGGTGTTGGCAGCGTCGACGATGGCCATCGACTGAGCAGTACTGTTGTCGACTTGCTTGATTGCATGCGACTTGGAGGGAAGTGATTGCACTAGAGTGCACAAAGCAAAAAGAGACAGTCCGAAAAGCATTGTAAGAGTATTTTGTTGACTTGACAAATTCAGAAAAGTTAAAAGAGTGAACGGTGAAGACTAGTGGAAGCTCCAAGCGAGAAAGAAAGGCTCAACTGTAGGTAGCTGTTCAGAAAGCATCATCAGAAAAAGGTACTTCGCTTTCTTTATATGATAAAATCTTGTTGCCTCTGAATTCTTCTGATGGTATAGACTGCTCAAAGACAGCCAAGGAAAATTACTATTACGCAGTCACTCGCGTACGCAGCAAGGCTTTGCAAATTAAAGAGGGCTCTATTTACTTGGCATCGATATAGTCAAGCTTTCTCGGTACCGACATCCTGAAACTCTCGGATTCGCATACGTGCCGAGGCCTTCACCCCGCTATGGCGGCTACAAATAGTATCATCTCAACATTCTCAGGCAGCTTCCTAGTTGTCGGCAGCTCCGTGACTGGATATATTTCCTTGCCCACTCCTTTCATAACATCCTTGGAATATCCATGTGCAAGTGCCCTCTTTCAAATATACCACAAGCCGCCTTATTCTCCTATGCCTTTCCTCGAGTCTTCTCGGGACCGATGCGTGGGTGTCTATTTGAGCGATGCCAGGTACGTAATAGTGAGTGTTGATCACCCGAGACTTATGTGAACGATCAAGTAGAGCTAATTACGCCCACCATTACGCGGACGTCAAATAGAGAGGATTTAGGAGTAGATCGCAGCAAGATCTTCCTGATAGGCCTACAAATAATCTGCGAATCTTCTCCGACGTGACAACCGTATGAAACGAAAGTCTTTCGACGGGGCTTTTTCACCAATTGATGAAGTTTATTGCCATCCAGTGCACCCGTTCGTTCTTAGAAACAGCGCGAACCGAAAGCAAAGACTGTTCTATGGGAACAGATTATATGATATATCCTCGATATGACCACATACTTGGAGCGGCTCCCTTTGGCTTCCTCCCCACCACATCCGCCCCCACGAATTCACACACCGTTGTATCATCTAGCTCGCGGTTTGTCTCTGTCACTCTCGTCAACACGAGGAAAACCTATGAAAGGATTATTGGGGAGAAAATTATCTCAGACGTGTGTGCTGACGCTGCGCCATTCGAACTGGAAAGTAAGACTGCCACAAAGTCGAGACGATATACAACATATTCTCAAGGCCGTCGACCGTATGCTGAACGAGCCCAACTTCGGCCGGACCCCCAAGGAATCGGTGCAGCTTCGCTGTTCCGACTCGTCTGTTGGGCTTTATGTAAACCACGATCACGCCCTTTCCGAGCTTAACAGTACGGCACGTTGGAACAATTACAAAAACATCATAGCTGGGAAAATGGCTAACATAGCGGTCAAAGCCATAATGCTTTTTCTTTGCAGCAGCGTTAAGTCATTGTTCAGTCATTCCTTTTTGTACTGGGAGCCTGTGTTTGTGGTTGAGGATGACGCTGCTCCTTGTCAATTCTATGTTTGTCAACTGCTGGCGATCACTCACTTCTTAGCGCCTCCCATAATGGAAATTACTTTTTCCCAGTATTGCTATCCAGACGCACTTGCCTCATGCGCCAATCTTTGATTTAATTGGGGAAGTTACTTGTCGTGTAAGTATTCTCTGTTGTGGAGCTGACTTACTTCGAATGATGCTATTGTTCTTATCATTCGCGGATACCTTCTAGCAGTGATCCCAGTACTCAGAGCTGGAGCGATTTGAACATCCCGTAATGTTGGATGAAGAGAGTGTGAAATACCTGATCCAAGGAAAACGAATCCAGCAACAACAAAAACGATGTTGCGGTTCGGTGCACTCACAGCATGTCGCTACCACTAATTGTCAGCTTCCTGGTTGAAAGAACTTCCGTCTGTTCAGGATTGCAAGCATAGGAGAAGGCGCATTTCAAGTTCTAGAAGTATTTTTTCAGTGACATAAAGCGATGTCTAATCACGAGTGACCCAGCTCCAGAATCTGCAAGCGTCGTGATATGGTATGTCGTCCCAGCATTTCCGCCCGTGGCAATTGCACCGAATCCCACAGCACCAGGAATCGCATCTTGTACACTCATTCCAGCTCCATGAGTAAAGGCCACAGAGCCAAAATCGAGAGAAGATTTAGTATGATCGTAATTTCATATATGTATAGGTGATGGTACGGTACCGAAGCCTGGAGCCAGGGCCAAGGTGCCAAATAAAACAAGAAATGCCACATTTCTTATATCAAATGTGAGTAGGAACTTCTTCCGACACCACTCCCGTTGCAAGTTTTCGCGACATTTTGACTCGTTGTCTATAATAGATGAAATACTTGCGATGAACTTCCTTCAATAGGCTTGGCGTTCATGACCCTGACCATAGGGATTGCGGGGTTCCCGTGAAGTAAAATGGGAGGGGTGGTAAACTTCCTTTGAGCCTCCCCATATTTTTAAGGAAACAATCGTATCCCGTTGGATACAAAATTCATGAACGACGTACCGATTCCAAAGACTTCGATATTCTCACATCGATTCAGTCCCTGTCAGTACAGCCGAAAACTGAGTTGAGTGCTGATCCGGGTTCTGGATCGCAATGCCCGAAATATTGACCACCCGAAAGCATGTGCCCAATATCACGTTGTACGCCAACAATATTACTTACCTTCATCATAATCTCACTGTCCGTTCAGCTTCAATCCTCCCAGGCCCACCACAGCAAGAAATGCTCCCACCATCCCCATCTCAGACACCTCTCAAACACATTCTCGCTTAACACTTCCCCAGCCAACATACACTCGTACCATCGTCTGATATCCCAAACATCGTCATGCGAAACCCACATCATGACCTGATCACCTCGATATCGTGCGAAAAGTGGTTCGAAAGATTGAATCGAAGTTTTGGGGATCTCAGAGAGTGAGATAAGCATGGTGCGTAGATGCATGGGCATCGTACGGGAAAGTGGCTGCTGGGTTTGAGAGGGTGCAGGGGTGAGATGGAATGGCACGGCAACCTGGGGAGCTGTTGATTTGGGTTTCTTGTCTGTCGCTCTGGGAATTTTGACTGAGCGCGTCAGATCCATTTGGTATTCTTGCAGCTTTTCCTTGCATTACATTCCTGCATTTCCGTCACTTCACGACCAACCAGCTATACTCAACAACCACACTAAAAGTCAACATGGAGGAAGTCTCACAATCAAACGCCACTTTTAAATCACCACGAAACTCATGCACTTCAACAATCTCTTCGACTCGAAATTCCTACGCTTCAATCTCAGAGTTTGCGGGCAGTTCAGCGCGAACTTCATACTCATCAATTTTCGATCCACCATTGCGAGTCGCCAGTTTCTCACGCACGAGCGATGAGTTCATTCCTGGTTCGGAAGAAACGTCATCGACTTCAGCGATAGGGGACAGTGGTGACGAAGATGTCGACGTGGAAGTGAAGACTATGGACAGGAAGAGTAAAAGATGGAGTTACGACAGGCAAGCGGGGCAGAAGAGCGAAGAAAAATCGAACATCAAAACTGTTTCGAAAGACGGACCTTCAGCGCTAAGAGAGCTAGAGAATGTGAAGGATATTATCTGCGTGGCTTTTGGTGCTTTTGATAGGTATTTCATCTCGTGGGAGGATACGGAGGGGGAGTTTCATCAAGGTAAGACTTTCCTACCGCTTTCTTCTCTAGATCGCATCCCTTGCGGCAAGAAATGGAGGATTAACATGATCCCGAACTAAGAAAGTAACAAATTGCCATCCGCCCTCTACCAGTGGCTCTTCCCGGACGGTAGCACGCACCAAGCACGCGATATTCCGACTCTCCAAGTCTCATTCGGGTCGAATGACGAGTTCTTCGCTTTAGACAAGAATGGGAAGATCACATATCGAGATTCAATCGTCCTGCCAGCATCACAGGCACAGAAACCAACACAGGCCTTGGGTGAGAAGAAAGTCCCACCAAGCATCGCGACAGTTGCGAGGGGATTAGGATTTTGGAGAAAGAAGGCATATACGGTGTCCAGTCCTAGTCCGACTTTGACGAAGGCAACAGAAAGCAATGAAGGGAGTTTGGTGCCGAGGATGGAGAGGAGGAAGACATATATGGATGGCCAATCAAGTTCGACATCGACGTTAAGAGCCGAGCACGCGCAGCCGTTAGGATCGATCCGTGAGCCTGGGGATACATCAGTACAGATTAACAGTTGGACGCCGAAACATGAGAGAAGCCGGAGTATTTTCGCCGTCAGCGAAGGACAACTTAAAAGGCTGAGTAGAAGGAGTACGTTGATCGAGAAGGGAACTGAACCAACTGCTGAGGGAAGGGAGGGGCGGCAACAGCCGGTAGATCAGCCGAAAGAGCAAGCAATTGAGGACCATAGAGCAATATCAAGGAGTCCTACGCGGTCTAACGGAGGGGCTGCTATGCCCCCTCTGGCGTTGGAAGCGAAACAAGAGAGAATGAAGCAAGACAGGCAGCGGAGTTTTCTGGTCAGCACTCTTCCCGTTCGTGTATCATGGCCGGAGTCGCAGACGATCCTACAGGCTAGGGACCAGGTCGACCGCGACGATGGTACAGAAAGGGGAAGTTCTTCACCAACTATGGCAGACAGACCGTTATATGGCAATGCAGAGATACAGACGAGTGCAGGTTTGGATACGTTCATACAACAGCAAGTATTGTTACCCTTACAGTACGAGTACTCGCCGCAGCAGCATATCTCCATTGGTGTTATGTCTGATTTCTTCCGCTGTCAGTATCGACTTGGTGATGCATTGGCGTTTGTGTGAAGGGTGATAGGCTTTTGTGAGCTGGGTACAGGGTGGGAAAGAGAGAGAGACTGTAGTAGCCCCTATAATGTACGATAGATATACCCAGGAGTGCCCGTGTTACTGTTAACATGAACAAAGAAACATGTGAAATGATAAAGTCATTGAAAGGATTGGGGGAAGTGTTTCAAATGATCAGCAACGTCCATTCATTCATAAGAGAAAGAAGTCATCTATGTGAAACGCAACGCTCAGTAACCTGATATCAAAACATCATCGCTCGAAAAACAATTCCCCCGCTTCCCATAGTCCATCCCCTTTCCACCCATCTAAATATCTATCCTCCACCCCTCGCTACGTCTTAACTCAAGCATACCTCGGCGGCCCATCCGGATCCTGCTTCTCATCCCGTCTCGGCGACCTCGGCGGCGGCCCCGGGAATCCCGAATCCGTTCTCTGCACACCATGTCCTGGCGGTGGACCCGGCGGAGCCGCAAACCCAGAATCCGTTCTTATAGGATGTTGGCCTAGAGGTTGCGGATATGGATCTGTAGCTATATTCATGCCCGCGTTTGTGTTGGGATGTTGGTTTTGGTTCTGGTTTCCGGTCGTGTGAGGAGTGGCGTCATAGAGTGTTGGGTCGTAGGTTGGGAAGCCGTCGCTGTCGACGGCGGGGGTGTGGGCTGCGGAGGATTGAGCGTGGGGGACGAAGGGGGTCGGGCCTGTTCCGGTTGGGGTTTGGGGTTGTTGGGAGAAGCCTCTTTGACCTTGGGGAGGGGGCTGGTAGGATTGTTGCTGGGGGTTGAAGGTATTTGGATCGTTGTAGGCCGGAGTTGGGCCTGTGTGTTGAGATGCAAAGGCTGTGTTGTCGCCGTGAGTTTGTCCTGGGTAGGCTTGAGCTCCATAGCCATGCTTCTCGTCATGTGATACTGATCCAGCGACACCCATGTGAGCGGGATCGTAATGAGGTGGTGGTGCGAAGTTGTTCTTCTGGTCTTGTGTAGGTTCGCTCATCTTCTCGACATCGAGATCCGAGGGAGGAGGAACATGAGAAGCTTGTTCTAGAACCACAGGGTCGACATCTGTTCTGCCTTCCGCCTGCTTGACAACTTCAGCCAACATCCTCGTCTCCCTGGGGATATTCTTGACTTGTCCAGCCAGAATGTTGGAAATCGGTAATCTCTCCCCGTAGAACTTGGCGTTCTCGTCATTTCTCTCGACGATGATCGTTCCATCGATTTGAAGTCCGCCATACAGACCACGACTCTTGACGTAGCTGAAAATAGGCTTCTTGCTGTTCTTCACCAACTCTGCCTCGAGGACACCACCAGCACCGAGTGGGCCCGCAACGACAGAAAGCTCTCCTCCAAGACTGACACGCATGGTCTTGAATGCTTCCAGCGCTTTACGATTGTTGATAACGATGACGCAGTCGTAAATATCGATACCGGCCATGAATCCAACACCAAGAGTGTGAATCAAAATTCCCGATGGAGGACCCCAGTTTCCGTCCTCCTTGCGAGCGATCAAGACACCGGAACCGCCGGCTCCACTGACCCAGAGTCCGGTCCGCATGACTGTGAAGACGGCGAGACCAACACAGTTCTGGATGACCTTCTGTGGGATTTTGACAAGCACCTTTGGCTTGTTCTTTGGGCCGGGAGACGTAGGCTTCTTCTCTGAAGGGGTACTGGTAAATCCTGGGGTCGGAGGACCCGCTGGTGCACCGCTTGCTGGGACAGCACCTGTCATTGCGGGGCCAGGAGCTGCTGGCCCTGTTACGGCTGGATTGTTCGTAACGGGCTCATCTTTGTAGAAGCCATCCTCTGTTTCTGTTAGAGAGCTCGTGATCGGAGGTGGGGGTTGCTCACTGCAGAATGATTTCAAGATACGTGCTGCCTTGTCAGACTCTGGGCCAAGTCCTTGAGGCCAGAAAGCTTCAGATCCGATTTTGTTTGTAAGTTTGTTGACTGGAGCGCCCAGCTTCTCGAAGGCTGCCCATCCTTTGTCGAAAGCAGCTTTGCTGCTGTGCTTGGTCTTCTCCCAGACTGGCATGTTGAGTGATGTGGTGGGTGATAGTGAGGGTGAGTCTCAGGTCGAGGTGAGTATGAAGAGATCAGAACTTGTAGCTCTAGATGAAGAAAGTTGGATATATATTCCAGAAGTCAGGTCGTATCTCGCACGGATTCGTTTACCTGTGGCTCAGCCCGGCTGTCGGGATGACGAGGCAAACACGTCTGTGCCCAGGCGAGGGGGCCAATGATGTCACTTCTGGCTGCTGACTAACCACCAAAGAACAGCAGAAGCAGGGAAATTGACAAGCACAGCTTAAACTTTCTTGCTGTGATAAACCCAGCCACAACTGGATCATTTTAACCTTGTTTTGCCGCGCTGGCAATATTCACATAAAGTGGATTTGAACTTTATAAGTGACCATCTCGTTGGTCAGTTCGTTTTGTTGCGTTTGCTTCGCCACACCTGGCTGGGCAGGGGTTATCGCTAAGCCTCTCTTTGTTTACCGACGTGGACCCTTCGAAGTTTGAATCAGGCGATGCTTGTCGCATCCGCGGTCAATTTGGATGATGCGCATTTGAGTTTGAAAGTATGGATTTCGAAAATCTGTTCTATCTGCGAATCTGTATTATCAGTGTCCAGTTTCACGTGTTGTACAAATCCTCTTCCGAGGGGTTCACTGTGATACAGTACACTGATTGCAGGTCTTGACAGCATGTTGTGATACACATGGGATTGGGAGAAATACTTATGTTGTTGTTTCGTCATCGGCCTTGAAAATATCTCTTCCAACCCTACTGATTCCTCTCCTCCAGCTGAAGCTTCACTTCGAGATAAACACCTGTCCCAACACCGACCCACTCTTCCACCACCCTCTCACGAGCGGATCATTCACCTTCTTCGCCTCAATATGCTGCTCGCTCTGCAATAACTATCAGTATCAATTTAACAAGAACAACAACATAACCAGCTCTACTCACCTTGTCCGCAAAGTCCGCCGTCTCCTTATCAGGATATCCCATAATCAACACCAGCGTCCCCGGATCCTCAATCGATACCGCAACAGCCAGATAGTTGAACACCTTCTCTCCGATGGCATTCGCATATCGTTCCATGCTCTGCGCGACGAGATATTGCTGTTCGGGGGCAATTTGCAAGGTCGCTGTCTCGTAGTAGCCGCATTTGGGTGTCGTTGCTGAGCCAGGGAGGAGGACGTGGTGTCTTTTTTGCAATCAGTACAGGCTTCACCAGTCTAGGTTGCAACATCATGCTTACTTGAGAAGAGGAGCTTGACCATCCACGACTTCTCCCCATGATGCTTTGGCTTTTTCTAATGCAGTGTCTATCTCGCAAATCAGCCTCGACATTGAAAAGTCTAGACGTGGAAACGCGACTCACTGCCAGTCCGCCCCTCAAACAATTTCTTCTCATCAGGAGACGTCCAATCAAAAATCAATAGCGTATTCTGATCTCCGTTCAGCGATGCGGAATCGCCGAGTCGACAGTGACGGAATGGAGGGAATGATGATGTGGCGTGCATTGCGGAGTCGACAGCCCTTTGTACCTGTGAGATCGTTAGCCCGGGTAGTTTATCTTTCGGAGTTTTGAGTATGCGAACTTACGATTGTGGAGTTCTTGGACGATTTCTTGAAGCTGGCTATTTCTGTGAAGCGACCTGGTCCAGTCGTCGAGGGGAACACAAATGGAAGCGCCATGATTCTAGATGAGCGGATGTTGTGCTGACTCTTTCGGTTGCAAGTTTCGCTTGTGTTGTTGATCGATGTAAATGATGGGGCTTGACGGATTATGTATCTGCAGCATTTTCTCTTCCAGGAACACAGAAGCTTGCCATGATGTATCTGACAGTTGGAATCAGAGACCCGAGATCCGAAATGTTATCCCAGTACATGGCCAGGTACCAGGCACAAAGAACGGTTGTTCGGGTCGGATATTGACTTCTAAATCAATCGGGCCCAATTGTAGCAATGGCGAAACTCCCCGGTAACTTGCACTTCATTGGCTCCAGCAGCGGGACGGCTGCAGGATCGTGGTTTCGGGTCATCGGGGTGTCGGGATGTCGGGTTGCATGCATATTCGACCCCGCCAACCCCGCTATTTCATCCCACTCTGGGGATTATAGGTCCCTACCCGAGTAGCAGCATTGGTCAGGAACATACCATGATAACAAACAGAGTCATTAAGGACACTAGTTGGATGTTCCTGCTTATCAAACATTCAGCCTGAATACATTCGTTTGACTTGCCTAACATTCGTGATGTAATCCAGCGTTGATTTTAATCGTACATATCTCTAGGTGACCCCTCGATCTTTGTTGCAAATCTAAACAGCATTCATCTCGAAGATTAAACGAAAGCCCATCAAACAGAACAGGATAACAAGCTTCATACTGATCTATAGGATGTCGTCCCCCATCAAAATTGGCATCATTGGCTACGGCGGCTCAGCACGCTTCTTCCACCTCCCCTACATCCTCCCAAACCCAGACCTTTCAGTCTACGCGTTCCTCCAACGAGCAGAAGCGCCGTCAAATCCTTCTGAAGCCAAAGCAGGCACGCATTGCACCGTTGATTTCCCAAAAGCCAAACACTACCGCACGTCCGAGGATTTCTTTGCAGACAAGGATATTGAGCTTGTGATCGTTTGCACGCAGCAGAATACACATTCTGAGTTTGCTGAGAAGGCATTGAGAAGTGGAAAGCATGGTGACTATCTCAGAACATTCTACATTCGATTCGAGGACTGTTGCTAAGTTGAGAATTACAGTGGTCGTTGAGAAGCCATTCACGACATCCAGTAAAGAAGCAGATCGGCTGATTGGGATCGCGAAAGAGACGGGCAAGATCTTGACGACATTCCAGAGTGAGAATAGCCCTCTTGAAAAACCTGCTTCCGTTGCTAATGACCCGCAGACCGACGCTACGACGGTGACTTCCTAACCCTCAAGGAGTTACTGGCGAAGAATGCACTCGGCAAGATCACAGAAGCAGAAATCCACTATGACTTCGAGAATCCGCCATGGTTGCACTACATGTCAGCGAAGAAATATACGCCTGGTGATGGCATGATGTTTGGACTCGGTAAGCTTTCATGTCACTTACCCTCCACCAAAGTGTCCTCACGACACTTTGAGAGCAAGCATTGACATTCAGATGTCATTAGGATCCCACTCCATCGATCAAGCCCTCGTCCTCTTCGGCCGACCCAAATCCATCACAGCATTCCTCCGAGATTTGCGAGAAGCAGATAGTGAGGTCGAAGATACTTTTACGATCATCCTGCAGTATGAGAGTCGATTGCTTGTCACTATCAAGACGACCATTACGACGTGTATGGAGGAACAATTACACTATTTCGTTCGTGGGACGGAGGGTTCGTTTATGAAGGTACGATATAACCTGATTCTCTCTCCTCGGCTCCTGTACTAATCCCAATCCACTTTCACAATTGTATTTTGTTTGTTTCTTTGGAAGGTGTGGAATGAAATCTAATACTACGTTTCGAATCAGTACGGAACAGACGCCCAAGAAGAACACGCCATATCCGGCATGTCGGCATCTGACCCCTCCTTCGGCATCGAGCCCGAGGCTCTCCACGGCACGCTCACCACCTATAATCAATTTCACCCCAGCCAGAACCACAACGAGAAAAAGAATAAATGGGTTGGGAGATATCCTGCTGTGAGAGGATGGATTAGAGGCTATTATGAGGATGTGGTGAAGGCGGTCAGGGGTGGAGAGGTTGCGGTTGATCCGAGGGATTCGAGGGATGGAATTAGGGTTATGGAGTTGGCGAGGGTGTCGCATGAGAAGGGGGAGACGGTGCCTTGGTCTTGAGAAAGAAGGAAGGGAATGTAGGGTGAAGCGAGGGAGAGAGAAGGAGAATAAATTGACAGGCGGAGAAGGTTGAATGAACAATGAGATTCCTTGGCTTGACTTCTTTCACTCTGATCGTTTCGAAATCTTAAGTATCCAAAGGTTCGCAACTTTGCTTCCGGGACGTCGAATTTCCGTTGCCATTGTTGATATGCAAGGAAGAAACCTCCTCTAGAAGCCTGGAGTAAGAGACGAGTGACTCATTACACATGTGATGAGATATTTTGGGTACTTATGAGGCAACCTGGTCAGATGCTACGTCCTTCGCGCATCAAGAAGTTGTTGAGTACAAGTCAAAATTACCCTGACGAAAGTACGGTAGGCCCACATGGGTAACTCGGGCTCTGGAAGCTGAACAGCATTGTGGGGACCAATTTGACCTGGCAGCCCCGAATCTCAAATGTGACTCGCTCACTAGTATTTAAACAAATCGCTGGAGTTTATCACAGAGTAACTGACTGTAATGCTGCTCATAGCCTCACCATCGATGTGCAAAATAACATTTTTGACCTTCGACGACCACGAGAGACACTGAATCTTATCGTTGAAATGTCTTTCAATCGAAACCTATCGCTTTTTTGTATTTACAGATAAAGCTTTACACATTTTCCCACCAATCCTGTTCAGCGTCGAGCAAACCCTTAGTTCTTGAGTATTGCCGGTGCCCCCAACCCTTGAAGAGACTTGCTCCCTCTCGTTACTCTGTCACACTCGTTCAACCTGCTCAGAGATCTCCCCCTTCGCCTCAAGAACGGCGACAATGTCTCTATCAATGCTGCTTCCACCTGTATCCAATCGATACTGTTTCACTGCTTCAGGAAATCGGCGACAGCTGACTCCACTCGTGAAGAGATAATCCATTTCCGTAAACGAGATACCCTTTGTCTCAGGAATAAAGAAGTACATCAAGACACACAGCGGTAGACTGAGTCCGAAGAAGATGAAACCGACTTTGGCGCCGAGATTTGCGGCGTCGGGATTGATGAGGTATGGTACGACGAAGGAGACGATCCAGACACTGTTTGTTCTCGTCAGCTATGGGTCGGTCAGGAATTCAAGGGGAAGTTGTTCGCGTGCTTACCCAGCCATCTGGCAGAATCCCATCAACGAAACAGTCGAAGCCCTCATAGTAAGCGATGGGATCTCTCCACCTAGAGCGAACCCCACACCGCCCAATGTACACTGGTAAATAGCACCCCAAGCAAAGACGGATACTAAAAACACCCAATTCGCAGCTTTTGTATTGAAGCATCCGCATATTCCAATCACAAGGAGAGTAGAGGTCAGGATGAAAGTTCCGGGGAGGATAAGTTTGCGACGGCCAACGATTTCGATGAGTGGGAAGGCGAGGATGCATGATACGAACATGACGACCGATAGGGCGAGGGTGACGGTGAAGAAGTCGTTGATGCCGAGGAGGGAGATGAAGTATGTGAAGAAGCCTGTAAGTTCATTTTAGCTCGTGATCTCTTGAATGGCTCGCCCGGGCAGATTGGGCAACGAACCTAAGACGAAGGTCGAACCGACACACTGCTGCTGGACCACCGCAATGTTGGAGATCAAAGTCCTCTTCAGATTAGGCTTGATGAAGCACTGGACCAGTTTAGGTTTATTGGACTGCGCACCAGCTGCAGCACGGAGTTCATCATCGAAAGTGATGTTGCTTTGGATACGGATCATCTCTGCTTTGATCAATGATTGGTCGCCAGATCCGTGGATTCGATTGAGTGACTTGCGAGCTTCCTCTTCGCGACCTTTGCGGAGCAAGTAACTTGGTGATTCGGGAAACCAGGGGTAGAACATCAGAAGGGGGACTGTGAAGGTATCGTGTCAGCATTTGTGCCAAGAAGAATCCATGACATTACTTACCAACGAAGATGAATTGTAGGAGGATCAAGGTCTTGTACGACCATTCTCCTTGGATGGTAGACACGCCACGAGCTGTTCCTGCCAGAACAAGTTGGCCGAAGACGATGGCTCCATTCATGAGGCACAGGAAGAAGCCTCTGAGCTCGGGACGAACGTTCTCGCCGATCCATACCGGTGATAGGATGTACACGATTCCAAAGCCAATAGCTAAGCAGGTGTCAGTTTTGAGGTTCGATTCAAGGGGTGGATATTTCCTCACCATTGACCAATCGACCGCATAAGAACAAAATCCATTCATGGCTGGCAAATTGCATGCCAATACCAACCGCAGTGATGACAGTCCCAATAAGCAACGAATGCTTGCGTCCAATCCACTCAATCAATTGTCCAGCAATGAGTATACCAATGATATCTCCACCAGTCGCAGCACCCGACCAGCCAGACAGGTATCTGGCAGGGATCAGGTAGCCAGATGGTTGTTCGGGGTACGGAATTCCGAATTGCTTTTGGAAGGATGGTAGAGCTGTGACATAGCCAGATGCTCCCCAATCAAAGCCTGAAGACTTCATTAGCTGACTGTGAGAGGAAGTAGAGGATTTGTGTGGACTTCGTACCTGTCATTACACTTCCGATGGCGGAGTAGAGTGCCCAAAGACCAAATCTCCATTGGACGCGTAGGATCTTCCATTTATCCTCGAGATGGACATTTGCCCAGTCTGGCTTGAAAGTCATTCTAGCGATTGATGTGCCGCCAGATGTCGGTAGGAGACGAGAGTGGCAAAGAATGTCGATGAAGTAAATATGATGTCGAATGTCTTGTACTGTGTGAGCACAGATCTGAGGAAGCCCGAGAACCTGGGGATATAGACAAGTATTTATGTTTACTTTCACAACAGCCTGCCGATGTATGGTGTGGTATATGTTGATGATTGTCTCTTCAAGGGCAGTGATAGTGATAGACGGGATGCAATCAAAGCTAAGGCATCGAAATTGAAGCTAGAGAGAGAGCCACACTCATGTCTGGGGGATCTGAGACAGACTCGTTGATTTTGTGGAGTCCAGATGCTCGGAAACGCATGTCCAGACCTGGAGTACTGGAGTAGGGGATTCCCCAGGTTCTCATCCCAACTAGTCGAAGAGTATGCTTCTCGAGAAACAATTTATTGGCTCACTCTGTGCCTTACACACACTATTCGATCATCTTACTGGTCTAGAGCCCACATCCGGTGCAAACCTGGAAGTGGGATGAAGCTTCCACCCCGCCGCTCCCCGCACTCCACTACGCTACCCGACACTCCGACACTAGGTCTTGGTCACCAAATTTCAATCTTTTTTCAACGTTTCTTCTTCATATATCAACACATCCCGATGATCCGATCCGAGCTGCCTCACAGTGTTGCTTGCCATGGATTTTCAAGCTTCAGTGCCTGCGAACAAGCGACTCAGATACTCCGAGATGGATACCAGCCCTAACCACAGCGATGCTGTCGTCTACAACGAGACAAGCATCCGATCCGAGCGGAGACAATCGACTTCAGGGAGTACATTCAATCCAGCCGATTACCCTAGGAAGCGGGTATCCATGGCTTGCGAAGTTTGCCGTTTACGGAAGACAAGATGTGATGCTGCAAGGCCCAGTTGTTCCTTCTGTCGGGATCTCGGTTACGAATGTATTTATCGCAAAGCAAACAACTTTTCCCAGAAGTGAGTCGATACTTACATGCTAGATTCGGCTATTAATTAATGTGGACATCAGACGAAGAAAGCAAGTCGAGCTACCCCAGTCTAAAGCTGAGCTCGAGTCGGTTATTGAGCTTGCCCAAGCCACTTTGAAAGGTCTCGACTCTGTTGAGACGGCTTCTCCACTCACGTCCAGTGGCACTAATGAAGCCCGGTCTCCATCATGTATTGCTTTCCCGCCTCCGCTAATGACCAGGAAATCACCTGCATCCGCAACATCGTACAGAACACCGTCCACGTGGGACCCTTTGCTTTCCCCAGATTTTGACCAGGTATCGGACAGCTATCCCTCATTCGTGGGGGCTAACTTACATGGCTTTGGCACACTTTCCGGTCACTCTTGTCCACCAGAGTTATTCCCTTTGCTGTACGATGATGGCGAGGGGTTTCTGGACAGGGAGAATGAATATGCCGATGTTTTGGCACGAAGCGATGATTCGCGACCCGCAGTAGATCTAAGTGCCCGGGCATGTTGGAGAAACCAACAATCGTTTGTGCGCAATATACTGTCCTGGTATCCAATCTTTGAAGAGAACTTCTGTACATACCTCGTCAAAGAAGCTACAGACAACGACTTCAATTTTTATAAGTCGTCAAGTCGCCTTGCATATTTCATATTTGCACTTGGCGCTTTGTCTCGAGCAGATGACACCCTTGACCTGAATTCGCCGGCAGAAACGCCAGGTCTGAATTATTTTCAAGCTGGGTGTAAATCCCTCGAAAGTATTTCAATTGGGTCCTCTTCGTTGGAGAGGGCACAATGTTACATGCTCAAGTCGTAAGTTTGATACCCGATCCTATGCTTGCAGGCTTCATACTAAATTCTGCCAAATCAGTTTCTATCTCCTTCTCTGCCTCCGTCATCTCGCGGCATTCGATGCGATCCACCAAAGCTCCATCATAATCTCCAGGCTTCTGGTAGCCAAAACACGCCTAGCGAACGATGAGACTTTCCGCGAATCCTGCTATCGCGCATATTGGATCTGCTACATGGTCGAGCATGAGCTGAAGATATGCGTCAGTGTCGGCGCGCAAGTTCTCGATCCTTTCCACGAGCACATACCCCTCAACCTCTCCCAGCACACAGAGCCAGATATGTTCTGGTTTCTCAGTGAGATAGCTTTGCGCAGGATATTTGTCAACGGTCTCTGCACGATCGGGCCTGGTGGAAGGACAATATATGCACCTCGCGTCAGTGAAGAATTGTCGGCTCAGTTGGAGCAATGGTATGCGCATTTACATCCCAGTGTAAAATTTCCTCTAGGCACTGAGCCGCTATTAGATGTTCAGAAAGCGTTTTTGAGGTCCCAATTCTATGCAGCTTTGGTGCAGGTCTACTGGCCATATGTTATCCGCTTCCTCACCATACCGCCAACAGGTCGAAACCGTGAGGAATGGAGATCTCTATTGGAGAATGTAGAGCGCGCTATACGGTATGCGTTATTGCATCTTCAGAGTGCAGAGTGTCTCTTGCAAGATCGGTTCCTTCTGATCTTCACCACTCATACCTCGTAAGTTTTCTTTCCGTGAATACAGCTTTCACAGGAGTGGAAGGCGTGGCTAACGTTGTTTGTGCCCGACGCAGAGTGTTTGCATTTATAATGCTACTGCTTTGCATATATGATGTTGAGGAATTCCGGAGTCTTCACGATGCGGTCGGGACGATGAAGACTATCCGTCGCGTTCGAGAATTGATGGAGCCTTGGGCGAGACTTGACTCGACAATTGCATCAAACATGGCACGCGTGGATGATTTGCTTGATCTGAAGGGAGCTATTATCCAAGAATGATACTCACTTGTACTTAATTGAAGAATCTGCTACGTGAGTGATAATGTCCTGGCCTGAATCGGAAGACACAACCCACAGCCACTTTGATCGGTTGGCCACTACAAGGGGTATCATCTGGTTCACAGGTTATAGCTGTGGATATTTCCTCATTGGTGATTAGAGCGACTTTTCTTCACTAGGTACTAGGAGTATACAAGCGCCACAGGAAATTCCACGGCGCATCGACTCAGCAAACGCTGTCAACAAGAGGGATTAGCCGAACCGATCCGAACCGACACCCCGAGAACCGAAGAACACGAAGTCAGAGGCTCATGGAATCTTAAGGGCAGTCAGAGCCTAGCTTTTTGCAAGATATTCCGAGTTCGAGAGCTAGATCGACCCCCTGATCAAGCCAAACGTCCTAGTTCCGAGCGACGGAGTTGGCAGACGAACACATGGAATTCATCCTAGATCTGCGTCCCTCGAAGGATTACGCCTGGGAGCTCTTTTGTATTTGGGTTTCTTCCAATAGACATCATCAATTCTGTAGTTCTCTATACAGTCTCCAGTTGCTTCAACCTGAATTTGTTCTGAGCACAATCCAGCTGAATCCAAGATGACTATCGGTGTTGCTCTGCTCGGAGCTGGGATATTTGCCCTCGAGCGTCAGTGCCTTTCCAATCGCATAAACACCAAGCCTAACACTTATCACAGATCATCTTCCAGCAATCAAAGCATGTCCCAACTTCACTTTGAAAGCAATATACTCGCGGTCTCGAGATTCCGCAGAAGTCGCAGTATCACAATGTGACCTACCCTCTGTTGATGCTTACTTCGATTTCCCAACGACCACAGACGAAGCCGAACAGCGAGACCTTACAATACTCCTCCAGCGATCCGATATCCAAGCAGTAATAATCGCTCTACCAATCCTCGTTCAACCAGATGTGATTCGCAAGGCAATGTCTGCCGGAAAACATGTCCTGTCCGAGAAGCCAATCGCGGAAGATCTAGAGACCGCACAGCAGCTCATTACATTCCACAAAGATTATGCGGTGAAGTGGGCTGTAGGAGAGAACTTCAGATTTTGGCCTGCTGTGGTGAAAGCCTTTGAGATATTGAAAAGATCGCGAGGGGAGCTGGTGACTTTCAGTGTGAAGTTTTCGACTTTTGTGGATGATAAGGATAAGTATTTCCAGACGGAATGGTATGTTCCCTATATAGGATCGGAAGATGATCGAATATTGACTTGGAATTAGGCGAGCAGAGCCAGGATACCAAGGAGGATTTCTCCTGGATGGTGGGATCCATTTCATCGCAATTTTGCGGTATCTTCTTAGTGCTTTAGGACAGGAGATTGCTACCCTTTCGGCTTTCACGGACCTATTGCAAGATCGTCTGAAGCCCGTTGATACCATCCATGCTGTTGCGCAAACATCTCAAGGACGGTCGGGGTCATTTGACGTTTCATTTGGAACGGCTTTCAATGAAGGCTTTGAAATTGTTGTTGTGACGGACGCTTGTTCTGTTACAATTCGTCCTACTGAAGTCACCACGAGAATTCAGGATGATAAAGGAGAGAAGACAGAGAGTGTTGAGAAAGTGGAGATGAGTTTTGGAGTGGTGGAAGAGGTTGCTGCTTTTTCGGAAGCTATTCTTGGCGGCGAGTTGGACGTGAGAATCTCTCCTCGGGAAGCTCTTGGGGACTTGAAGATGCTGGAGGCGATGTTGAGGTCTGGTGAGAACGGAGGGGCTATCAAGAACTTACAGAATTGACATCGTCACCAGGGAGCATTTTTGGATGATGTAAGCTAGCATTGCATTCGTGCCATCGTAAACTTGCCAAATAGTACAAGTAACGATAACACAAAGCAAGGAACTCATAATTTCATGCAGTGGAATTCCCAATGTGTATTTCTCTTCATGGTCCCTTGTGCAACATTACTGTATCTTCTTTAGACAAGGAGAAGTAATACAAACTCTCCTCCTTCTACGACCTTCTATACTAGCACTGCGGGCAGTCTTTGGAGATGTAATCCCACTCCTTCTTTCACCATTGTCCCTGTGCATCCTGATGCTCTCTGTAGATGCTCTTTGGAATTGCTTCAAGCCTTGGCTAGCTGGCACATGGTTAGGACTGAGACATCTAGCAGATCGTCGGCTCACCGTAAGTATTCATCTTATCATTTTCTGTCCGGCTTGTCTAGTCTCTTGACCCTACGGGGTCGCGTATCTTGCATAGAGATCAATGGCCTGACTGGGACAGGGAGCACAGAGCCATGGATCTCCTGATTTGGACGTCCAGCCAGGCTCTCGAGTTGTTCCTTCGCGAATAGCTGCAAGCCCCTATTCGACCTCTCTCTTGACACGCCCGTTTATGAGTAAGTCGTAGCGCTCATGGATGGTGAGTGCCTGCGCGTTGTGGTCGGCATCTTTGCACGGTTGATGCCGCTGTTCTTGCGTTATCCGGTATGGGTTGTCTGGCTGCAACTCTTCACGATTGCCTGTAATGATGATCGGCGAGTCTATCTTATTGATGGCAGTATTTGAGTCTCTTATCGACCGCGCGACCAAGGATTCTGCTGGAGTGCGGCCAAGGTGAAGCCGGACAGACCTGAATGTAAACACCACGTGATTTTCTCGCATGCTGACTTGCTTGATGGTCTCCATGTCATCGATTTTCTGGACAACATCGTCAAAGCATCCATCTTCTTGTGTTTAAGATTCAATAATAAGTGGAAATCAGATATGTGGTCCTTCCTTTACAGTCTGATCTCCTATTTGTCTTTGTCAATGTTCGTGCGCATGTCATGACATGAAGAGGGAAACCTTCTTAACGAATGGCATGTGAGCCACGGATCATCCTTTACCTCTCTGTCGAATTAGCCACTGGAGGAACATAGCACTGGCCTTCATCGATTACAGCAAGCTTCAGTTATTGATCTCGCCATCCCAGTGTCACCTCTCCAGTCAACCGACACAAGGAACCACGCCACTTGAACGTTTTTGAGCGACATCCGGTCATCCGAACCCTTAATCAGTCGTAATTCAACTTCAAGGCGCTTTAAGCTTAAACAGAGCACAGTCTTAAGCTATCAACAATTCAGTGGCCAGCCCTGAACACGCGGCGTTGCATTCAGGCAAAATATCCCAGCCCGCGTCCACAAAACGCGGGGTACTTAACCGAAAACGCAGGGGCATGCTAGGCATGCCCTCAAACCCCACCTGAACCACATGGGTATTTGGCTAAACGAAACTTCACGATGCTGATTGACGCAAATGGTCACATCAAGATCAAACTTTATGGCGAGGCTATCGCTGCTGGGTTTGGAGTGTTTTCTCAGATTTGGAAGTGGTAGACTATATACAAATTGATGAAGTAGGTTCTGCACGCGTGGTCTTTCTCATGCAGTCAACTTGCTCTTAATGAACGTGAGAGCAGCTTGACCATACTTATTTCCATACTGTTGATGAGCATTGGCATCGTTGCCATTGCAGCAGTACGGGTCTGCGGCGTCGCAGTACGATTTAACTGAGGATGCGACTGGGCAGGTGAAGCCAGCTGGTCGTGGAGCGAACTGTTCAAATAGTTAGTTTGAAGCAGATTAGAAGAAACCGAATGAAGACTTACGCCCTTTGCCGTACAAGTTCCGACATTGTATGGAAGACCGGATATGTATCTTGGGTCTCCCATGAAGATCGCAGCCTTGATCATTTTGATGGCTGACTCTTGGATGGGAGTCTTGGTGTCTGAAAGGCCGATGTTGGTATCTCCCCCACCACAGAAAGCGTTGTCCATGATTTGACCGCCCTTGAACATATCAGCAGCCGTACAAATCGTATACCTTTGGCCCATCGCGGGTGCCTACCTGGGAATATCCAACCAACACTAATTGAGTGGTCGGACATTTGGTATTGTACGCATTCACGGTCTTTGCAACATTGCCAGTTCCTTCGAGAGCAGATGCTCCATAGCTCTTTCCACCGCAGCTTGACTGTCCACCACAGGCGGGGTAGACAATTGCTTCAGCAGTAGATCCTGGAAAAGCTCCGAGGACCAAATTGACGACTGTACCAGCTGTGCCGTATCCAGCTGGCGCGGTAGTTTCTCTCGCACCGAAGATATGGATCTTGGGACAGCTCTGCCTCTCCTCGACTTGCATCGGGGAAGCAAGGACGTGAGCAACGAGAAGAAGGGTGGCGGCTGTGAGCAACATTGCGACGACAATATACACAGTCTTTGGAACTTTGGCGAAGAGAGCGGAAGTGCTAGCGAAGCAATTTCGAGCAGCCTGGAAACGAGTGCGAGGGACGAGCATCTTATAGCTTGTTTGCCCTGTGGGTCTTGGATATAATGAGCGTAGGATTCGAGCTAAAAAGGCATCACTTGATTGAATGCTCCACAATGAAGCAAGAAAATTAAAGTTTGTTCATCTTCATCCGGGGGGTGGATAGATTGGCACCACGAGCAGATTAACCAAGTGCCGTGATTTGAGTGGATTATCGACCGGGTGTGTATATCGGTTTCAGCCAAATGCAGTGGAGATCGGTAGTGTTCCATACTCCCGTCGGTTAGGGGCGCAAGCGAGACTTGGCTGAGGGGCCCTTTTTTGGTCCGGGGTTCTGGGCTGCACTCAATATATCCGCAACCATGAGATCTTCATAGTTGGAGGCTATATTAAATAGAGCAACCTATGGCTTATGCGTTCGCCACTTACTCCGCTCAAAGGTGGTACGGGGAACAAACACGCTTAAGACAAACAACCGGCAGAAATCAATGAAAGGCATCTGCTGTTAGGGCATGACATAGGTTTCGCAGAGTCAAACGAAACAAGAAAGCTGTCCGGAAGATGACAGTAGGAGGGTCAATCAAAAGTGGGAAATACATCGCAAAGCATAAAAGAATGAATGAAGAGCGTGAAGAGCACAAGAAGAGTGTGCAGAATGTTGAATACCGTCCAATTGACATGAAATAAAAACGATTCTTGTGGCTAGCAGCACGAAAGAGAACTGCGTCAGTTTAATGTTGCACAGCAAGTTATAGATTGCTTGGAACGAGACAATGTCTACAAGGACAGCAAGAAGAGACATGTCTGGAAGTGGAGTCAACGACTATCTGCAAAGGGGTGCAAGCTGCGGTCGTATGCAGGTGGCTCTTGTGCAACTATCAGTGAAAGTCTCCGAACCCGTCCTCGACATCCGAAATATCTTCCTCTGCTTGTAGGTCCCGTCGAGTCCCAGACTCAGTCTCACTGTAGGTTTTCCAGATGGATAATAGGAGGGGATCAACCTAAGCTGGATAGAGAGCAGATCAAGCAGGCCTTATTAACGGCTGTTGACCATGGAAAGGTTAAATGGGAGAAGAAAGTAGTGTCAAGCGAGAGGGATGGAGAGAGGAACGTTGTTTTGCGCTTCAATGATGGGACGACGGCCAAGGGGTTTTAAGCTTGTTGTTGGTGCTGATGGAGTTCACAGTAAGTTTCGCCATCTGGTAAGACAATCCGACTCGATATGAATTACTTTCGAGTGGCCGAGAGCTTGCAGGTCACACCCGCCAAGCCAACATATTCTGGTTTCACTCTCTGGAGGGAGAGATACACGATATGAACGGTGAGCCGTTTTACCACACTCTAGAGAAGATGGCAAGGTTAAGCCCAATGGCTGTCTTTGGTCGGTCAACGATGACGTGGACTCAGCATCAAGGTGATGGTCACTGCCGCCTTGATCTTGGATTGCTATATCCTGAAAATTTCGCAGACATCAAGGAATCGATCTTTTTGATGGCGAAGCTGTCCAAGAAATTTGTCCTCGCGGAGTTCTTTGACGCCCGCGCAGAGGAGCTGAAGGTAATCATCAGGGCAATTGGAGGGCCATTCAATCCTTGGCCACTGTATGACATGCCTCCGAATGCGCTCGATTAGAAAGCTTCGCCGGATGTTACATTGATTGGTGACGCTGCCCATGTGACAACACCATGTGTCGGTGTGGGTGTCAATATGGCCATGAAGGATTATATTGTTCTTGCCCGGAGACTGAGAGAGTTCCGGACTTTGAAGAAGTCAGTGGAGGAGTATGAGAAAGAAGTGTTGCCAAGGTCGAAGGAAGTCATTGAGATGAGTATCAAGAGCGTCAAGCTTTATTATGAGTGAGATGCTCCTAAAATTGGTTGGACAGGGGACGGCACGTAAAGTAGAATTGAAGCGAGGTATTGCGTGAAGGGTCAAAAGAATGAGAGGTTCCGTCTAATCTGAGTGTGCTTATTATTGTTCATTTGATATTTCAGAGCAATTGATGGCTTCACGGGTCGCGCTATCTACCCGATGTAGTCTCTTTCCATGATACACATTATATATTTTTACTACAAATCTAAGAAGCTGTTGGACGGGCTGTATATAGTTTGCTCATCTAATCGTGTAGCGTATAATAACACACTGTGGTGAATGGATGGATGGTCAGATTAGGTGGGGGAATGGAAGGGGGATTGCGCCAACAATAAGCGATATGATTCAGATGACACTATATTTTCAGAAACTCCTCTAACCTTTAGATTTGGGGTCATCATGGGGCACGATAAGGATCGCGTTGTACCATCCGCAGCTACGTTGCTGAAATCGAGCTACTCACCACTTATTGTAACATATGTGGATCTGATATGACCATATAGATCTCGCTCAGGTCTCAAAGATGTGTCGAGTCAAATTGGTGGCTCGGGTAGGAAGAATTCAAGTGATATTTGTTCACATTTTTGGTTCTCAGAAGAAATGCGCTCTTATACTTTTGCGACCACAGCCTACCGTTATCTATAGCTATCATTTCTCATTGAATTTCTGCTATTCCACTTGCCCCAGAATTTCCCTAGCAACTCTCTCTCCAGATCTAATAGCCCCATCCATATACCCCACCCAATAATCCGAGCTCTCCGTCCCTGCGAAATGCACACCCCCAAATGAGGCTTTCAACGCTGGACCATACTTCGTCAGCACCCCAGGGGGTGCAAAAGCCACTGGTCCCCCCCTCGACCATTCCTCGTTATCCCATCTTTGCACCACCCAGCCCGTAACTTGCCGCGCCTTTTCGCCAAAATACTTCACATAATCCTCTAGTACCCCAGCCTCCAATTCAGACTGCGGTTTGTCGTCGAAAGCGCGCATCTCGTCAGCTTCAATGAAACCCATCATGGCGCCGATGGATGCGTCCGGTGGCGAACTATCAAAGGTGGAACGCACGATGCCACTATCGCTGACGGCTTGGCCGGTGAGGTTATCTGCGCGCCAGAAGGGTGTCTTATATAAAGCAATGATTTTGCCAATGGAGCCCATGGGCATTCGTTGGGTGAGCTGGTCCCGCTTTGCAGGGAGGAGAGGGGAATAAGTGATGCGGGCTGCGAGAGGGGGAGACATGGCGATCACTACTTCTTTTGCGGTCACTTCGATAGTGTCTGCGGTGACGGTATACCAAGATCCAGATTTCTTGACGCTGCGAACAGGTGCGTTGAGACGGACGCGCTCGCGGCCGAGTTTCTCTACGAGCTTGATGGCGAGGAGTTGCGTTCCTCCAACAATTCGGGATTCTTGTCCTCCATCGGTCGTTTCGGTGAGGCGTTCTAAAGTTCCTGCAAGAGTTTCGTTCCCGGCTGATGCAATATATGCGATGGCGTAGAGGAGGGACAGTTCCGATGGCTCGGCGGAGAACAGTGATGTAGTTGCGACGTCAAAAAAGAAGCGGGCGCTGGTGGTGGTGAGAGTGTTGTCCAAGAAAGAAGAGAATGTCATGCTGTCCCATTCCTGGGCACTTGGATGGTTCCATGGAGCTTGCACGTCGATTTCGGCTGCCCAGGCATCAAGTTGAAACTGGGTCTCTCCGACTTCCTGGAGACTTGCCTCATCGATGGGAGGAACGGCGCCAAATGGTCCTTCAACTACATACGGCATGGCAGTACCATTTAAATAAAGGATATTACTGCCTTCATAATAGGTCAGGAAGGTCTCCAGACCAAGATAATCCGCAAGTGCGAGAACTCGGTCTTGAGTAGGTCCAACAAATTGTGCACCGACTTCTGTCGCCCCTCCAGTGGGAAGTTCCACGTTGAGAACTCGGCCCCCGACGCGATCTCGTGCTTCGAGGACAAGGACAGATCTTCCTGCTGCGACAAGATCTTTTGCTGCGGAAAGGCCAGAAAGTCCTCCGCCGACAATGGCGACGTCGACTTTCTTCTTAGAGAGTGTGGCGCTAGTGAGAGAGCCTTGCGCGAGAAATCCGAGTGCAGTTAGGTGAGAGATATGCATTTTGCCAGAAGCTTAGGTGGAGAAGAGTCAGAGATCGAAATTTACTGCTGAGACAGACCGTAATTCTAGCATTCTTGCAGCTTCTTTATAATATTTTGATCTTGTCATCAGAGATTCTGGTGGTAGCTGAATCCAAGCATTCAATTATAGGCTGTATGTGATTGTTGCCAAGAAATGGAGCAGCCAGTTCAGTGGAACCCCTGGCACCGCGTCCTTCCCTCGTCTTGATGACTGTCCAGTGGTTTCGCTTAAAGGGACAGAACATCAATCTCATGCAGTCAGCTAACGATGCTGCGTGGCAGCTGGAAGAGTGATATTTGACAGGGGATGCTTCCGGTGGGAGCCGTCTTGGAATATGAGTAAGCCAGAAAAACAAGAGATGAAAACGGTGAGAGTAAGCTGATGGGAACACAACTTCTCGGAATCATTCTAACAATGAGGAAACTGGCAGCTGGAAAAAGTTACCGTGAGGCAAGCTTGGCCACAGGACAAGCCTCGACGATCGATACATTGTGAGCTTCCTGTACAAAATCAAAAAAAGAGGCAATATCTTGGAACCAAGAACTGACGAAAACAACATAAGAACGTAAAATTGGTACCAGATGCGTAGAAAAGACTAAAGGGTCGGAAGAACTCTCTAGATTGTCAATTGATAGTCCTTTTCGCATCGGTCTTCAGCGAAATATTCACAGCCAGAGCGATACCACCGAAGAGAGAAGTTGCCATACCAGCTTGTGAGTAGCGAGAGACTTGTTTAATGTCTCTTATACTGACATTGTTCGTCCTTGAGACCTTGCTAATGGAGACACAAGTAAGATGCTCTCATGAATGGTCTAGACAAAGGACGACATGTGGAGTGGAAATGATGATTTGTATCAGAAGCTCGAAGAATTTGTGCTTCACCTTTTTTGCGACATTGGCTGGACTATCTCATCGAACACCATTTGAGAAGCCCCAGAATATCAATCAATTTATAATGGGCAACCGCAGCCTTCTTATCTTTGTGGTCTCCACCGGCCACTTTACTCCAGCGGCCCTTCCCGCGGGCCAAGCCCACTCTTGAATGCTTGACTAGGAGAACTATGCAGCGTCCTTGATGATCTGCACCTCTACTTTGTCCCCCGATCAGAATTCGAAATCAATTGGCCAATACCATGAAGTTATTGATCGGAGAACATTCGGGTATCTTTTGTGGACTTCGCTGCCCGCGTCGCGATGCTTGGCCGTCAATTGCAATTCGTATTTCGAAGTCCCGGCAATTAATTTGCCATCTTTTTATTTCCCAGTTCCTTTCTACCTGATTGATCTAAGAAGACATCTTCTGCTGTTCGTTGCTGCTACTGTCGTGGTGGCCAAAAGTAAATATGTCTTCGGCGATCGAAACAATGGAGCTTTCTCCACAGAAGTCCAACGAGAAAACAAGCCTGTCGAAAGCCCCAGCAGTCAAAAATGGGATAACAGTGGAAGCAGGAGACCTCAACTACGTGGATTTTGATGGTCTTGGAACTGTGAAAAGAGACGAGTCGGTTGGAGACTACGATGCTGACGAGTCTCCATTTGCAGAGGGTATGCATGTCTTCAATGTCCTTCAAATTCTATCCGAGTGGTTTATCTGACAATTCGTAGTCCGAGCAGTAGCACCAGGAGCAGATGATCCAGAAACTCCCGTCAATACCTTGCGAATGTGGTTGCTTGGCTTCGTGTTCACAATTCTCGGATCCGGGATTAATCAATTCTTCGCACTGCGCTATCCGTCCGTGCACATCGTCTCCCTAGTCGCGCAACTCATTGCATATCCTCTGGGTGTTGCTCTCGCCAAGACCCTTCCTTTGTACACGGTCAATCTAGGGCCTCTCGGAAAATGGTGCGTCAATCCCGATCGACACTTCAATATCAAGGAGCATACCGTCATCACTGTCATGAGCAATGTCAGTTTTGGATTCGGTAGTGCAGATGCCACAAACATCATTCAAGCTGGTAAAGCATTTTACAACTTTGATCTTAAGCCGGGATTTTCGATCTTGGTCGTGCTATGTTGTCAGCTCATGGGTCTTGGTGTTGCTGGTCTAGCAGCACCATGGCTTGTTGAGCCAGCCTCGATCATTTGGCCTGGTGTACTTTCTAATTGTGCATTGCTGTCAACTTTGCATACAAAAGCAAACACAATGGCTGATGGATGGAGAATTAGTCGACTTCGATTCTTCATGTATGTGATGGTCGGTGCTGGAGTTTGGTACTTTTTCCCTGGCTTGATGTTCGTTGCTCTGTCTTACTTCACCTGGGTATGCTGGATTGTTCCAGATAATCTGGTAGTGAATCATCTTTTCGGGATGGTCACTGGTCTTGGCCTCAGTCCTATTACCTTCGACTGGTCACAAATTGCATACAATACCAATCCGCTACTCTCGCCGTCATGGGCAGGTAAGTCTGAGCTACGGTACTGGTAGCGCAAAAGCTGACAAGAAGGTAGCAATGAACGTCTTCGCTGGATTTGTGGTGTTCTTTTGGATAGTCACCCCAGGTCTCTACTACTCTAACGTCTGGTTCACAGCCTACCTGCCACTCTGTACAGCTGAACTGTACGACAACACCGCATCAGTCTACAACATCACGCGAGTAATGAACGCAGATGGTACATTCAACGTGGCTGAGTACGAAGCATATTCGCCGTCTTTCCTTCCAGCAACATTCGCATTTGTTTATGGCATTTCGTTCGCAGCTCTTACAGCCGTGCCAGTCCATATCTACTTATGGCACGGAAAGGAAATCAAAGACGCATTCGCTGGAAGGACAAAATTGGATGTCCATGCTAGGTTGATGAGACTTTACAAACAGACCCCCTGGTATTGGTATGGTGCTATAACTGTTGTTGTCTTGGTCACGTCCATGTTGATGGTACACTTCTACAATACTTCGCTGCCGGTCTGGGCAATTCTACTCGCAACTATCATTCCAGCGATCTACATCATTCCCTGCGGGATTATCCAAGGCATCACCAACGTCAACGCGAACCAGCTGAATGTTCTTTCGGAATTCATCGGAGGATATATGTTCAAAGGACGGCCTCTGGCCAGTGAGTGTCCTCAAATTTAGCCCCTCTGACGTTTCATCGACTGATCGAACCACTGATATGATTTTCAAAATCATGTCTACAGACGTCGTGGGCCAAGGATTGTATTTCGCCCAAGACATGAAATTAGGACACTACCTCAAAGTCCCACCACGAACGCTCTTTTTCGCCCAAGGCAGCGCAACGGTATGTCACACTATCCATCACAATCATCAGCTCCAAATCTAACAAAGCAGATTCTTGGCGCATTAACTCAAGTCGGCGTAACATTATGGATGCTCGGAAACGTCAAAGATATCTGCTCCTCTGACCAATCCAACGGCTTCACCTGTCCCAACGGCCGAACAGTATACAGCTCCTCTGTGATCTGGGGTGCGATTGGCCCCGCGCGCGTCTACTCGATCGGAAAAATCTGGTCCGGATTACTGCACTTCTTCTGGATCGGTGCTTTGATGCCTGTTCTGACATTCCTCGTCTGGAAGTATTTCAAGAAAGCGGATGGTACCCAAAGAGACTGGTTACGATTCGTGAATTGGCCTTTGATCTTCGTTGGGACGTATAATGTGCCACCTGCGACCGGCATCAATTACAGTAGTTGGGCATTGGTAAATATCGTGTTTAATCATTGGATTAAGAATAAGTGGTTTGCATGGTGGTGTACGTCTTACTACTGCCGAAATCGTGAAAAGTGCTGACGGATCACAGCGAAATATAATTACGTCCTTGCCGCAGCACTGGACACTGGACTAGCGCTCTCCGCGCTAGTCATTTTCTTCTGTATCACATATCCTGGAGGTGTATTTCCAGACTGGTGGGGTAAGTACATCCTCTGAATATGTCTGTCCCAAAGCTGAACAATCTATAGGAAATACGGTGTATCTGAACACAGCTGACGGCAATGGAATGCCGTGGCTTCAGCTCCCAGAAAGTGGTCGATTCGGACCGGCGAATGGAACTTGGCACTGATTCTCTCCAATGGCGAGGTGGTTTTGCCTGCATACTAATGTTGCGGAGGAAAGATTGCAGATCCATCCCGTCTCATCAAACAAATTCGCTTAGGGGCTTCACAGAGTGGTGAAAGTACGATGGAATTGCAAGAAGTCAAGGACGGGCTACATACTTAGTGTTTGAACTCCTTTGATCATAGTCAATAGAAAGGCACTACTCAAGATCGTTCATCCAATCTCTCAGTTGCACTTCCCCTCTCCGCCCTCGACTGACTCCCAGCTCTCATACTCCCACCTCATCTCAAACCCCAACTTCTCATAAAAGTCCCTGATAGCAACACTGTCAATGAAAATGCCCTCCATACCCCTCTCTTTCAGATTCTGTCCGAAACATATGTAAGCCACAGCATCATGAAATCCACTTTCACACCTCCAGCACATTCCCAGCTCCACCATCAGGGTACCGACATAGAAGTGACTATTCGAAATAGTATGGAGACTCACCTCCATAGCCCTAACAACCATCGCCAATCCCACCCCCCTTCCCCTAGCCTTCTTATCAACTCCCACAGCAGCAATGAGTCCAATCTTCCTCTTCTCCTTTCTCATCTCCTCCCCCTCTCCTCCACCTGCCCCCAAACCACCCACCTTCTCATCTCCCCCAGCAAAAGCAACATCCCCCGTGATCGGCATAAAAGCAAACATATCCTTCAGAATTGCATCCGGACCACACATCAGCGTCCAACCCAGCTGATCATTCGTCTCAGCATCGAACGCGACCATGACTTCGTGGTATTGGTTAGAGGCGGCGAGCACGGCGTAGGCTTTGCCCCAGGACTATAATTTCATTCAATAAGAGACCAGAAGAGATTGAAAATAAAGAAAGAGTCGGGAATGGGTTGGAACATGGGTAAAAGAAGAGAAGAAAGACGGAAAAGAAAGGACGTACGAAATTAGCACCCTGCTTCTCCATACACTCCTGATACCCACTCTCACTCCACGGCGCGAAACGCAGCTTTTTCTCCTCCGCCGTCCCATCAACCCTCTTCTTTACACCAGGAGGAACGACTTCCGTTCTTATATCCTTGAAGAGGTCTTTAATTATTGGACCATCGGATTTCTTGAAGCCTAATGTTGATCCGTGTCAGCATGCACCAATAAAAGCCAGGCATGTCAAGTTTCAGCAAATACGGGTCTGGTGTTACTGGAGAGACGGATTGCGAGTCAACTCTTTTACTCACCTGGAACCTGGAATCATGAAACTCTCGAACTGAACAATGAGATCAGAAAGTAGAAATGAGCATACCTCTCTTCCCAAACCACGCCTTAACGTTTTCCCCAAATTCAACAGGCAAGCCGGGCCAAAACCTCGGCGTCTCACTCCCAATCACAATCTCAATTTCCCTCCCCTCCTCTTTCCCCTCGCCTGCAGCACCCCTCAAAGCCCCCACCCCCCTCTCCAACAACTTCCCTCCAACACCTCTCCCTCTATACTGTGGAAGTACACCAACGACTGAAACGAATCCTTTCTTTCCCTCTCCTCCATCACCGAGATACGTTAGGATAAAGCCCGTGGGCGTGGTTTCATTGCTGGAGGTGGTGGTGGTGGTAGTGGTGGTGGAGATGAAATGCCTCCCCTGCCGCGCAAGAAACGGATGTCCCAAAATCGTCCTCAACAACGCCTCCTCAATTGGCCATTCTGGAAAGAGCTCACTCCACAATATCCAAACAGACTGAAAGTCCTCCTCAGAGTCCGTCAAAGGTCTAACGGAGACGGATCCTTCCGTGCCGAGTTGAGAAGTCATACTTAGGTAACCACCGTCGATGTTCAGATAGGTGATCGATCTATCGATCAAAATATACAGTAGCAGATTATTTAACGCGAGGTATTCACTTGTGGAATGAGAGTCGGGTGCTAGCTAGTTAGTTAGCGAGGTGCAAATCGGGAGTGGACGACGAATCCAAGGTTAGGTGAGTGAGGAATGTTGTGAAGATGAAATGAAGTGAAGTGAAGTTCAAACTCCCCATCCTCGTCAGCTCGCTTAAAGAAAGGCGCAGCAGTTATTCTTGTGCTAGGCCCAAAGCGGAAGTAAACATCCGACTAAGCTGCATCCATTCCAAAATCTCATCTGAAAGTGATTCGCGGTCAATTTTGGCTCTTCTGGTATTGCAAGTAGAAAAGTATGGGTGCATTGTGTTGGATGAAACGCAACGCTATGATCCAACCCGACTGCTATATCTCAGCACCCGGTAACCTACCTGCCTATACGGTAACAAGAACAGAACACATTTATTTATATCCCAAAGCAAAGACCCAAATATTTCGAAGTCATTTATCATACAAAAGAAAAAGGAAAAAGTTTCATATTCAATTACTCTGAACATTCTGATCTGCATCTGATCTGATCTTTTCCGACGAAAGAACGGGGGGTATTCGCAATCTGTCTGCCTATCTGGCGGTAACTCTGACGGGTGCTTCGTGTATATGTGCGGGGTATCAATCTATTTCCCTCCTCTCATTATCCTCCCTGCTCCCACCATATTCCTCCTCCATTTCCACTTCCTTCTCTCTCTCCAATCTCTCTGTTAACTCCTCTGCTCGATCTCTCCCCTCGTGCCAACGCACCTAACTTGGCATGCCCCTCTCGTCTCGCTCCCTCGAAAGTTATCAACAAAAGAAATCCTCCTCAATATATGTCCGTCAGGACCGTATTATGCAATGCACCTTGACCAATCGATCCCTGTCAGTTCAATCAATCAAGCATACAACGCCCTCTCCCCCTCACCCCTTCCTATCCCACCATCCCTATCTGCATCCTCTCCCTCCTCATCCTCATCCAGCACATCATCACCCTCTGCCTCACCCTCTCCAGCAAAACTCTCATCATCATAAAACCCCGCATCACTGAAATCCTCCGCCCGCGCATCAGCATCATAGCTACTCTTGCGCATCATGGGCGGCGTGGTTGGGGCTCCTCCACTCATTCCCATTCCCATTCCACCCATCCCCATACCACGATTCACACTCGAATTTGACATGGAACCGCGCATACCTCTGCTACCTCCACCTGCAGCAATCGAGCCAGAAACAGAGCCCTTAGCAGACTTCGCAGGACTACCTCTCAATCCGGCAGATTGGCGACTAGGACCAGCAGCACCTCTCTGCCCTTGTGCAGAGATATTCCTCGGTCTGTTCGCAAGTTGTGCACTAGTGAATCTTTGCCCTGTACTTCCGAACGCAGTAGGCTGTTTCCCTTTCCCACTCCCACTTCCTCCCAACCCGCTCATCTCTCCACCCGCAGCATTCCCTCCTCGGGCAGAAGTACTAGCAGGCGGGGTGAGCAATCCACTTAAGAAACTCTGGTTTCCAGGCGAGTTGTTACGTGACGGCGTGCTAGAATTCGATCCCGCACCTCCATCAACATCGACAGCTCTCCCCTTCCGCCAATTCCCCCACGCAGCAGCCAACGGGCCTACGGCTTGAGCGACGCGCGGGCTAGCTACGTCGCGGAGACTAGCTGCGATGTTGGGAAGATTGGAGAGTGCAGAACCTCCATTCAAAGCTCTCTCCCTCTCCTGCTCCTCCATCTGCAGGTTCGCACTCAGGCGAATCGCCGCATCTCTAACACGTTCAGAGTCATATCTATCACTCTGTAGCGCCGTGACGATATCGTGCAGATCACCTTTCCGAACCGATAGGAGTTCGCGGAGCCACATGATTTCGTCGTCGCGTTTAGAGATCTTTGTAGGGGCGTCGAGGTCGACGGTTGAGAGTTGGGTGGTGAGGGATTCGATGGTTTGTTCGCGGGCTTGGAGCTGTTCTTGGAGGACCATGATGCTTTCGCGGAGGGCTTGCGGGGAGATCTTCTCTGGGAGGGAGAGGGCGTTGGTGTTTGCGAGAGGGCGGTGGGCTGTGGAGGTGGGTGGGGAGGCGATGCTGGCTGAGCGGGCGGTTTTGGCGGCTGTTGCTGCTGCTGCTGCCGCTTGGTTGGCGATTTCCAACTTCTCTTCAAGGTGTGAGACACGGTCTTGAAGATGTTCGGTCTTGGCTGCTGAGAGAGACAAACGCTCGAGCAAGTGTTGTTCGTGGCGTTGAGCATCTTCAACAGTGTTGTTGAGTTGGCGCTCATGTTGGGTCTGCATATCTTCGATGATATCGGCATGTTTGTTCTTGAGGTCGTTAAGCAGCTTCTCCTTGGAAGATTCTGCTTCCTCAAGCAACATCTCGCTCTTGACCTTCGCCGTATCAGCATCCAGCTTGATCTGATCAACCTCAGCGCGAGCTCTAAGGACTTGGTTCTCAAGATCCTCTCGCACGACATTGACTTGATTATTCGCCGTATCAATCTCAACCTGCATGTAATGCCTGGTTCTCTGGACTTCACTGAGGCCCGACTCTCTCGCCTCCTCAAACTCTCTCTTGTAGCGCATGCTATCCTTGAGAGCAGCATGATTCTCAGCTCTCAAATCATCGACCACAGCCTCCAACTTCTTCAGATCGCTCACGGCACGCATACCCTCGCGCTCACCACCCTCAAGACGTTCAATCTCCAGCTCCAGTCGTTCCCTCGTCCGAGCTTCGGCCTGGAGTCGTGCATCGAGGACCTCCTGTCGGGCAATGAGCTCCTGTTCCTTCTTGGCGCGGCGGGCGTTCTCTTCGGATATTTCACGGGCTGCGCGCGCCATGTCCTCCTGCAAATCCATTAATTTCCCTCTCATACCCTCGCGGACTCGGATACTTTCCTCCATCTGGGTCCGCAGGCTCTCCATGGTATGCCTCAGTTCCTTGTTCGTCTCATTGGCCTGCTCGGCATCCTCACTGTGGCGTTTGGCGGCGTCAAGTGCGCGCTCAGCTTCCATCTGCCAGCGTTGGGCTTCGAGTCGAGCTTCCCTGAGATCGTTGTCGGAGATGCTGAGACGGTTCTGTAGATCGTTCTGTGTCTTCTGGGCATTGTCTTGGGCGGCTTCTAGAAGTGCGATTCTCATGGTCGTCTTGGCTCGTTGTTCCTCGACATTCCTTACCTTGAGGTCGCTGGCATCTACAATCTCACGGATCTTCAGCTCTCTCTCGTCCATGGATTCCCGGAGACGGACTTCCTCCTCGGAAGAGATGCGGAGCAATCTCTGGACTTCCGCGAGACGGTCTTCGGCAGCACGACGGGACTTGGTTTCTTCTTCGGTACGGATATCTGCTCGGAGGAGCTTCTCCTCGACGTCAGCAACACGACTAGTGTTTTCGCTGTCGAAGCGCATGAGTCTCTCCTCGAGTTCTGCAATCTTGGCTTTGTACTCTGCCTCTCTGGAAATTGCAGCTTCATCGAGAACAGGTCTTGGTGAAGCAGGCATACGTCTCTCGACAGCCTCCTCCACGATATTTCTCAGATCCTCACCACGGAGATCAAGACGCATAGATTGACCAAATTGCTCTTTCATCTCCTCAAGTACTTGGAGCACATTGCGGGAATCTGGTAGGATGCCAGATGAGGTCGTCGCGGTAGCTGGTCGCGATGTCTGTTGAGCAGCGAGTGCTTCAGTGATGATAGCCTTGATCTTATCGAGCTTCTTGTCTCTTCGTGGGCTGAGAGATCGGCGAGCATTGTCATCGTCCTCATCGTCCGCATCACTGAGCGCACCAGAGATGCTTCGGCGTTCTCGTCTAGTAGACTGGCCACGGGCAGCCATCATATCGAGGGACATCTGTACATTCTCCAATGTGCGTTCAAGTGGTTCGAGTCTTTGAGATAGCAGTCCCCCAACGAGGTCATTGACATGATTATCGAAGAACTGAGCACGAGGAAGAAGTTTCGCCTCTTCTGTCTCGCTGAGGACATCATCCCATTCACTGGGTGGCAGGCTATCCATGTTGTTAAGGTGGTGAACGGGTGATTCATCCGCAACGAATGGGTCATCGTTAACTCGTGAGAAGATCCTCGACTCTCCAGGCAATGCTTGGAAGCGTCGAGGACTTGGGCTTGGAGCATCGCTACGCATGACATGCTGTGGTAGAAGTCTGATAGGTGACGAGTTATCTGGGTCTGGAAGGTTGATGTGTCGTTGTGGGCTTGGCTGGTGGTAGACAGTGGATTCTTGTCTTGGTGCAGATTCGGCCTCGTTCATCAAGCGCATGACCTCATCAATCTCCTCCAAAGACTGCTCTTGGAACGTCTCGTCGCGCTCCTGCTCCCCAGTGTACAGCGGAGGACTCTCAGCCTGTGGCAATGCACCCTGGAACTGGCTTCGCTCCTCGGGCTGCATGTTGGTCTCTGGCGACTCAGGTGGTGTTGGCGCCTCGGCTATAGGTGGAGTTGGGCTTTTGGCGAATCTCGAAGCAGACAACCCAGCACTAACAGGAAGCGAAGGCGGTAGAGAAGGCAGTGAAGAAGGTGCAGGTACCGAAGCTGATGGTTGTCCAAAAGTGAAGTTGAAAGCTCCAGGCTTGAACTCGAAAGGCTTAGCGGTAGCTGACAAGGACGACACATTCTTCTTGTGGCCTTTGGCCTTCTGCGGATCCTGAACATGTGCAGCGAACTCTTCCTCAGAAGGTTCGTAATTTCCATAGGCGGGCAAGCCAGAGCCGTATCTTCGGGATGTGAACGGTCTTGCGGCATTGAAGTCCTCTGCTTGTTTCTTCTCCTGAAACTCCCATGGCGAGAAGTCTTTCCCAGATTCCTCGGTACGGGCACTCGACTCAGCTGGAGTATCCTCAAGTGGTGCAGAGTTCTCTTTGTCAGCTGGCGCGGTCGATACAGTAAGAGACTCCTTTGGTGGAGACTGCTCTCTCGTCGTCTCGCCAAGCGGCATGCTCGCCTCAGCGAACAGTGGCACAGAGTCACCATCATCTTTTGCGCCACGAGCTCTCTTAATACGTCCTTCGCCCTGGGTAATTCTACCATCCTTGTCTTCCACGTCATCATTCTCTGCTTCCTTTGAGTGACTGCTATCAGGACGAATGATGGGAATAGCCTTATTCTTCTTGCTCGGCTTGGAGATACCCAAGGCACTCAGATCAATGTTACCGAAGATAGAACTTCTCGGTCCATCGCTGCCAGAACCCACAGAATTGGCAAACGTAGCATTTAAAGGCGTGAAAGCCGGCGCATCGGGTCTGAAACTTGGACCCGAAGCAGAGAAGTTGAACTCCTTGTGGCCAGGAGTAAAGGCTGGTGCAGCAACGTTGATTTTACTCGAGCTGGCCATGGAGCCATGACTGAAGTGACTAGATGTAGCAGAGACAGGCGGTGCGAAGGCTGTGAATGCGTTGATAGGCGACTGGAAGTTGTTGCTGTTGAAGGAGAACTGGCCAGGAACAAATGAATTCGATGGGTTGAATTTGAATTCCTTTGCTGCAACGTTGAGAGTTGACATCGTGGCTTTGTGACCTTTACGTGGTGGGACGGTACTGCTCTCAGTCTGGTTTGCATCAGAATCTGCCCAGGGATTGCTGGCAGCTGAGAGTGACCTATCATGACCACTGCCAGAAATATCAGTGCTCTGAACAGGCGTGCCCAGATTGCTTGGATTGGTCTCGATATCAGAAAGATCAGGCTTGCCCAGGTGTCTCTTTGACTCAGGAGCACTCTCCTCGCTATCCTGGAATGGACGCTGAGAAAGTGAATGTCCCCTGCTATGTGGCTGAGGATGATGCAGCACTGGTCCATCCGAATCCTCCGTAGCATATCTCGACGCCCCAAGACCCATAGATGATGTGTTTCTCGTGTGACCCGAAACAGGCTTCTGAGGGAACTTGTCTTCCCCCTTATCAGAGTGAGGACTGTAATCATCGTGCTCAAGCTCACGTTGCATTTGCTCCTCCAGGTGGTACTCTGCATCATCGATTTCTTTCTGCAGATCATTGGGGTTGTTGCGTAATCTTGCTTCTGGAGTCTTCGACGGGCTCTTGGACAAAGGCTCGTCTTCGCCTTCGATTTCTCGAACTTCTTGTAGGCGAGGGGACGCTCTAGCACCGCCCTGCAATTGCAACTGTTGTTGATGCGCAAGTTGAGTTTGCAAGAGCTGTTGTCTTTGTTGCATTTGCGACATGACATCGCCACCTTGTGGGAAGTATCCATCTTGGGAGAATGGAGAAGCTGGAGATACCAGCGATCCGAGATTTTGCAATGAGGGCGAGCCTCCTCTTGCGGCACCTTGTTGGTAAAGCATTTGCTGAGGCGACCACACACCAGGAGAGTTTTGCTGGGGGTACTGGAATGGAGATCCGAAAGGATGCTCATTGGCTGTGAAAGAGACAGATTGTCTTGGGTTGTATTTGCCCTGCATATGTGCGTGCATTGAAGCTGGCGATGCGACCGAGCCTGGGTTGGAGCTCTGACTCGTTGACATTCCAGCACCTGGCATCAACAGAGGCGAAAATGGATTCTGGTGCTGAGTCAAATGACTGCTCGCCGCGGAAGATGTTGGAACCGGTGGAGAAAATGGCAATGGAGGGTATTGCATAGACGTTCTCCTGCTATTCATGTTCGACACAGCTGGTGAGATCGTTGGAGCAGGTTCTTCGTCTCCAAACGACACACCCAAAGCACGAAGTTTTGCTTCCTTCAGCTCCTGGACATAGTCGTCCCATTCTGTACAGATTTAGCATAGTACGATAAATTGCGAGATATCCAAAATCATGTAAATGACTTGTGAATTATTCAATTGGTCCTCGTGGAGAAAGATGTCTTTGGAGGCAGGACTCCAAGAGTAGATGTAATACTGAAGAAATAGCTTACCTTTCCGATTAGGGATGCTGACCCTGAAACTTCGCTGTGTCCTATCCTGCATGACATCCTTGACAAGAGGCCAAGGACTACGACTCTGTCCCTGACTACCCTCATCACCCTCCGCAACACCTGGTCCAAGATTGAAGCCACTAGTATCATAGCCCAACTGTTCCCACTCCTTTAACATAGCAGCCATATCCTTCTCAGACATAGGCGTAGGGGCTTTGCCTTTCTGACCACGCTCATCGTCCCAAGGAAGCAGGACCAGAATATTCTTGCCTCTCCATGGCACCTTTTTCTTCAGACGTGGCGGTCCTGGAGCTGGTGTTGGGACTTTGGCTGGTGCTTGGATTGGAGCCGGGAGGGCTGCAGCGCGCCATTCTTTTGGTGGTGGCGGAGGGGGAACCTCATCTTCTGGTGATGGAGTGTTCATTTCCATTGCCACACCCATGTCATTTTCATCTGTAAGAGACATCTTGGGAATCGAATGGTCAAGGAATTCTTCGGCGAAATCCTCTTGCGTCAATGTATCCGTTGTCAATTGTCTCCTGTGTCCTCTTGGCCTCACAGGTCTGTTGTGTGCTTTCTGTCTGGATTGGAGAAAGGTTTTCAGGGTCGGTGTCCGTGGATCCGTGTCAGTTCCAAGCCAATCTCTGTTTTCGCCTGAGATTGATCCGCTCAGTGAAGAGTGCTCACTATCTCCAGGGTCGTCACTAAGCCAGTGATTTCTCTCGGCAGACTCTCCTCCTGTATGTTGTCGAATCCAATCTTCTGTCAGCCCTGTTGCTGGACGTCTGGCTCGGTTTGCGAGAACAGCCGCACTGATTAGACCGTCGTGGGAAACGAATTCCGGATCAGTGTGCAGACGTGTGAAAGTCGGCGCTGGTCGGAGGAAAGGGGTATGGAACTCGAGATGTCGGATTGGCGAGTCTTCCGATGGTTCACTGCTCAATGTATGGCTGTGACCGTGAGATCGAGTCCTTAACGAACCTGCAGGCTGCTGGTATGGAGATCCCCAGCTGGCAGTATAGTAGTGACTACTTCCTGGTGACCCGGACGGAGGAGTTCTTGATCGAGGCTCGAATGTGCGGCCACGAAATGTGGGTTGTGGAAGCGGTGGAAGGACAGGAGATGAACCCTCGTCGTCTTCGGCTGTCGAGCTGGTTGAAAAAGCTGGCGATTCGGCGCGTGCAGGAAGATGCTCCGTTGGTGTATTGTTGCCGGTTCCGTCCTCTGCCGCTGCAGCAGGAGGAGGCGATGATTGCAATGAAGAAATTGTTTGGATATCTGCTAGACGAGGGCGCGTTAGTTTTGGTCTTGAAAGGGGGTTTTTGCTTCGACGCATCCTGCATAAGTTCGCGCAGCAGATTTGTTGTCGCAAATCGCGTGCTACTTTCTCTCGAAACGGATCGAGCCTGCTGTTGATACTTCTGCGATCGAAACTCGGTTGAGAATAGCCTCATAGCTCCAATGGGTTTTCTTTTCCTCCATGGCCCCTTTCACAAATCGCAGCCAACAGCAACCGTCAAATCGCGTCCCGGCGCATCTCCAAAGACATGGTTGAGTCCGCGCTGATAAATGCCGCCATTTCCCCTACTCCCAAAAGGCTTCCAGCAATCGATCAAGTCGCGTCCTCTTTCATGTCCTCTTCAACTCCTTTGCTCAGCCTCCACAGCAGTGGTCCCCGAAGGGCCAGCGGAGCGTCTTTCCCAAACGTGTGCAATTGTTGCAGAACCCGCGACAAGATGATGCTCCGCGGTTCTTCAGCGGCCACTCCCGTGCAGGCTAACCATTCCCCAATGTCTCTCTCTATTTCTCCCTCACACATTGCCCGCTGCAGATCCATTCCGATCACCCCTCGAAACCCCAAGAACAAAAAAACCTAATGAAATAGCACTGCACTCACCACACCGAGACCAGCGCAGACGAACGAAATACCGTCGTCTACTCTGCTCTCTAAAACGATCCGCTGGCTACTACAACACGTAGCCTTTTCCTTCAGTATCTTCCCTTTCCTCTCCTATCCTCTTCAAATTCTTTCCACGTATGTATGTATCCTTTCTCGTGTATTGCAGCGTCTGGCTAGAGTGTACCGACGCGTAATTGTCCAAAAGTAAATTATTAAAAAGAAGTGTATGTATGTAGATTTTGTCGGGTTGAATTAAAGGAGTGACATAGCGCGAAGTGAAGGAAGGAAGGCCAACTAATGTAATGCACAAGAATGAAGACAGGCGAGCAAGCGAGGTCAATACTGTTATGAGAGAGGCGCCATAGACGGACTGTGTTGTACTGTCTGCGAGGAGGGGGCAGATGGTATGTAGTCGTGGTGTCGAGGGTGGTGGTCTTGTTGTCGTTGTCGTTGAAAGGGGATGTGGATGGGATTATTTCGAGGGTCGTGTTGAGAGGTGGATGCAGGGTTGGGCGTTCTGTTCTGCCACGCTTCCTTTGCCTGTGCTGTGCTTCCATAGGGTGGCCGCACGACAGTAAAACGTTGCGCGCTGTTTGGCTGTGCTGTTCCTGGTGCCCCGGCTGGCGTTGCGGGATTGGCCGGCCGAGGAGGAAATTGGGGCCCTGCCGTGATTGGGTGTGGGGATAAAGTCCTGCACTATTACCCTAAGGGGTTAAGAGGTCTTTTTCTCCTGAATGGTTTAATTTAATATTTGGGATGAAGATGAAGTGGATCCTGAATGATTTCTTAGATTCTTACAGTACGGAGTATGTGGTGTACGTTCTGGAAAGGGGTATTTTGGAATGGAAGTTCTATTAATATGCTGGATCTGACATCACATGGGATTACAAAGGGAGGCTGTAAGACAGTGGCTGCAGTTTTGTAGAACGTGTCAAAATGAACGAGTGTGGAATGTTGAACTCTTCGAGTGGCACCGAATATTCAGGGGTTCCACGCGAGGCGAGGCTACGCTACAGGCAGGTAGGTAGAGCTACGGCGAGGCTACGATGGGTCGTAGGGAATGAGTCTCCAGAATAACATCACGATACGGGAACACGATACGGGAAGGTAATGGGTCAGAGCTTGCAAGTCCAAAGCTTGCAAGTGCATGGCAAGCCGTTCTCCAAGATTGAGATGTAGGTTTGAACGAGTACAGATCTACTCACGATTGCAAGCCTCGATGGCAAAGCTGGATAGCAAAGGTATCGGGATGATGGTGAAGCGAAAAATCGTATTGTGAGCAACCTAGGTGATAACATGCCCCTACCAAAAATGCAGTGAATAAAACGCCAAAATACAAGTACATGCCCTCCAAAATCAGCATTACCCGTGTGCCTTGCATGGATGCACATCCACCGTTTCCCCTCCTTCTCACTCAACCATCTCATCTCCCCATCCTCCTTCACTACACATCTCTCCTTCTCAAGCTCCAACCCCCTACTCAATAGCCTCCGCACTCGGCTTCGGCGCATACATCCTAAACTGCACGAAAATAATCGCATCCTCGGCCATCGTTCCCAGACTGCCAATTAACCAGGGGAGATTCGTCCAGATGTACTCTTTCTCGAGAGAGTGGGCTAGGATGCCGGCGCCGTAGGTGAGGTTTCCCATCAGCGAGAGCATGAAGAAGAGGAGCGCGAGACCTTCACAGGATTTCTCTTGGTGGTTTTTAACGATTTGAGGGATACGTGCTCTGTTGATTGTCAGTGCACTCAACTTAGATGAGAGGATTGGAGACAGAAAGAAGGTACGCACCCAAGATAGCAAACTGCACTGATATATCCCAAGACCTTCGCACCAACAGCCGTAGCTTGCGGCCCAACTACATCACCATCTTCAGGCTGAGGAACCCAAACACCAGATTGCCACGCGATAGCCCATCCAGCGGTGCCAACCACGATAACACCCAGAATACTCAATGTATTCTTCAACCACGGCTTCCCATCAATCTCCTCCTCCTCAAGAATCTTAGTCAGAGAATTCCTTCCAGCACTGACAGCTGAAGAGCGACGTCTATGCGACCCCGGGAGACCGATAGTATCACTGCTTCGTCGACGAGTGAGCAGCGGCTCGTCTTCTGAAGCGGCTGAAGCGACGGATTGCTGGCGTGCGGTTTTGGCATTCACGTGGTTGTAGTAGAGACATTGCGCGATGAGCACGACGTCTGCGATGCAGAAGTAGATGGCCAGAGCGATGACCGTGGGGACTAGATCAGCCCATAGAGCGCCTGTTGAGATGATCAGCGCGTGCACGTGACCGGATGAAGGGATTTGAGGAGGGGAAGGGTGATGGAATGATAAAGACAGCAAGGAATGTACGACGTCGACGTCGACGCCGAGTACTTGGAGATGTAGGCGCAACATACCGGACAGGTTGGTGATATCACCAATGAGCCAGACACCGAGGAAAGCCAGCGAGATGCCCTCTGCACTTCCAGTCTTGTAGTTCAGATACAGCTGCGGGACCTGGACAACCGTTAGCCGTGTACAACGATGCAAAAGAGTATATCCTCAAAGCCACACCATCACACGCCACAATGACACTCACCAGAAGAAAGATCCATGTCGCCAAACTGATGCTCCCAAAGATACCTGATAAGGCCTCCTGCACCGTCAACGGATCCGATAAGGTCTTATGACCCAACAACCACAAAGCAGACATCGTGAGGCCTCCCAATGTCAAGTATTAAGGGAAGAGGAAGAGGTGAAGTTGGAGAGTGAAGTGGTGAGAATTGGTCCTGTGAGGCGGTGTCTTATATTCACGGGAGATGTGATAGGTTGATGGTTTGAGTGTGGGTGTGGGTGTGGGTGGATGAAGGTTGAAGACCCTGTCACTGCAGTGCAGCTTTTGCTCGCGTGCAGCAGATTTTTAGACGAAGAAAGAGTGGAAGCGAGGGTTATGTCATCTGATGCATCGCGGCAAGATAAGAGATTAAGGTTGGGAGCTAGACTAGATCGGGTGAGTCTAAGCGGATTGGCGCGAGAGCCGCTTTGATAAGGGTCCACCGGGTCCATGACGCATGAAGTTTGACAGCAGTTTAGAGTTGATGAGGGGACGAGCTAATGACTGTAACGATGTCAAGGAGACCAGATGAAGATATACTTTGCATCATGAGCTGAACGACTTTACGACTTGATCGAATTCGCCGATTCATGCGACCTTTCCTTTCGTCAAAGACATTACTTTATTCCTCCGAACAATCCCCATCCTGCAGCATGCTCTCAACAAAACACCACATCCTCCTTCTAGGAGGTACCGGAATCTGCGGTACAATCTTCACACGCGCAGCCCTAGAAGCAGGCCATACCCTAACTCTCTACGTCCGCACACCCTCCAAGATCCCCTCCGACATCTCCTCGAATCCAAATATCCACATCATACAAGGCGAATTTGGAGACGAGGAAGGCCTGAAAAAGGCTGCTGCATGCGGAGCAACAATATTCGTCTCGTTGGCTGGTCCGACACTTGGTGAGAAGAAGGGGACGGTATGTTCTTCAATTCAATCCCTACCAACCTTTGCTTGCGTCAAGGAGATGTTCAAGGAATTGTGACTGATGTTCATTACACTGCAGCCTATAACCCAAGCCCTTAAAACCCTCTACACCCACCTCCTCACCCACACCTACACCCGCATCCTAACCCTCTCCACTGCCTCCTACTCCGCCCCCGAAGACACCCGCTCCCTCAAATGGTGGGTCGCAATCAACATGTACGTGCGCGTCATCGGCGGCGACGCCTACGACGAGGTCCGCGGCATGGCACAAGCGACCGTTGATCTGGGCGAGCAGATAAGATGGACGGTGTTTAGGGTGCCATTGCTGTCGGGGAAGATGCTGGGGGAGAGTAAGGGCGAGGTCGAGGCTTGTTATGTGGGGGATAAGAAGGGGAGGGACGGGTTGTGGTTGGATAGGGGGCGGTTGGCGAGGTGGATTTTGGATGAGGTGGAGGAGGGGAAGTGGGTAGGGACGTGTCCGATTGTGTCGAATGCTTGAGGTTGTTCTTGGAGGAGAATTGATACCCATTAGATGGTTCATTAGATGGTCTACTTCTGCACCATCATAGAACGAAATGTTGGGAACCCTCGACATGTCTCTTACAAGTGTTTGGTGGAATTAACTCCCTCGCCATGTTCTTGTCAAGTGACGGAAGTCGACATGACGGTCAATCCACTCCGTTCACGCCAATACAGGGGCAATCATACCGGTTGCACCGCTTCCTCGATGCTTCATATGCTGCGCGAGCTTTAGCAGGCACATTCGGGCTGTTCAATACCAAAAGTCCGGGTAGCTTCAATGAAATTTTTGATTCATTCCCATGGTTATTGCATGTCGGTAGCTGATGTTCAACCGGCACCTGGGACTGCTGGGCATACACTTGAGCAGTTTGACGCCAGGTCGCCGCTCACGAACACAACAAGCACCGCCGCATACCTATCAAATTTCAGCTTTCGTCATTCTTTCTCAGTAAACGAAACTCGACTCACGCTGCAGTAGCTGCGAACAATTCCGCTCCCCTCGCATTCGTCAACAGATGAATACTCAGGGCAAAGCCGACTGTGAAGGCACATATCAACCCCAGGCGAACGTTGTCGGTCGTCACCAGGTACAGCGTCACCATAGTGATGATCAGAATCAGAGCCACAAGTACCATGCTCATGACTGCCACTGCCCGGTTGACTTTCCGCATCGAGTATATGGCGATGGACTCGTCAACGTCAGAGTGCTCCACTCACTGTTAGCTTCCGTACACTTCACTCTCTTGCCAGCCTGCTCGAGGAAGTTACTTACGAAGCAGAAGTATCTCAGGTACGGTAGACCGATGATCCTCATTCGACTTCATTTGTGTGGGAAAAGAGAAAAAGGGCAAAGAGCGCTGGACTTCAGTACAAGTTGGACCCTCGAAGATACGGCAGCAAGACTTACCGACGATTACATCAATGCAAGCGATAGCTACCAAAATGCGATAGAAAGGGTCGACGAGCAACTCTTGGGTGGTGAGATCGAGGAGGAGAATTTACCTGCTCTGAAGGCTCATGCTTGTCGAACATTCTTTGCCTGGGCTAGAGAGAACAAAGCCAGGTTCGATCGTTTTCGGCCGGGCTTTCATGAGCAGAAATTTCCTGCGGCGCCTGCGGAGTCAATAAACCAAGCTCAGCAAGCATGAAGTGTGGTTGGCTCCTCTTCGTGAGCGACTCTCTCGATCTTCCTGATCAGACTAGGTACTGCTATACTTCTACCTTAGACAGCATGTTTATCAAAGATGGTCGAGGATTCTGAATCTTGGCCTGTGGGGCGACCTACATGATGCTCCCCATGACGCTCCCCAACACAGCTGCTCGCTTTGCTTTACTTCCGCCATAGACAACACCAGTACAAAGCTTGACATCGCGAGCACATTCGGATCTGGCTTTACCGAGCATGATTTCAGTTGTTGCAACCGAGCTCAGATCCTACCATCAGTATTCCGTCCATCAAAGTGCAGGTGTACTCCGAGAAGACAACTTTTACATTCGCCAACTCACTCGCCATTCCTACAGCAACGAGTTCAATATTTTCGGGCACATCGAATCTCCGCCATACCAACATCTCGTTGATTCGATGATTTCGTAGCCGGGATTGTTTTTCTTGCTTTTGTGAGGGGGCCTTTGATTTTTGGGCAGATGCAATTTCTATACGGCGGAAAAGGTGGTTTCGTACGATAGGAAGAAACTTGGCTCTTATCATGACTTGAACCTCCCAGTACAGACGAATTCCTTGTGTTGATGGTGTGGATAATGTCCAGGACGGGGTCGGGACAATACTTTGTTGACTGTGACCGAGGGATTTGGACAGGAATACGAAAGCATAGCATCCGTTGAGCCAAACTCAAAGTATTTTCATTACATGACTCGCAGCGAGAGTATAATCCTTTCCGAGAAAGAGAACCATGCTAGAGTTGGAGAGAAGGTGGGACACAACTTAAGGTTATTTTATAGTGGTTTCTGGATGCCAAGCTCTTGTACGAGGACCCCGAACTCGTCGCGATTCAAACCTTGTGACCAACCGTGGCTTGCCCTGTCAGACTGAAAGTTTGGCGACCGGGGAAGTCCCAGATTGGAAATCCTTGTTTCTAATACATTGTATTTCGAGGTGGTAAATTTGCTGGTCAAGCGTCCGGCTTGGTAAACTTGGCATCGCCGAAGCCTAAGGTTTGTGAACTCTCTTGATCATGAAACTTTCTACTAAATAGCTTCAGGAACGGAGAAACAAAAACAACAAAGACATCATACTACGGCCTACTCAAAGCTCAAGACGCAGGTATCGAGATGCGGGGTGTCTTGGAGTAGCTGCAAGTCATCTGGTTTGTGGGATCCCTCATGTCCTTGCAGGGGTTCAGATCCAGGGATCCAAGATGCCAAGCGACCAGGCCTCTCCCTCTCCTCCGGTGAAATATTAAGCCATCCACAATGGATCACCAAAACCTCACTTGAATAAAGTACATGTGGATTGATGGAGAAATTACTCTCTCCTTACAATTTCTCAGCAGAGTCATGTTTGCCCACGATATAAAGAAGTGTTTCCTTTTCCATACGAAATGTTTTCTCCAGGTTCTCCCCTTTGCTTAAACCTGCCATTCATTTCTCCACCTCGCTGTACATAGAGCTCGATTCCTTCAAGATGTTGTCCACTCTTTTTCTCGTCCTGATCTCCGCCAAGGCGGCTTTCAGCGCCACTCTTTACGTCTCGCCATCTGGCTCGGACACCGCGGCCGGAACGCTTGCTGCTCCTTACAAGTCCATTCAAGTCGCAGTGAACAAGGCTGTTGCTGGCGACACTATTTACTTGCGTGCTGGAACATACTCGCCTACTACCAACATCCAGATCAAGTCAAAGAGTGGAACTGCCTCTGCCCCGATCACGCTCTCGTCCTATTCTGGCGAGAAGGTTGTCATTGATGGAGAGGGTCTTCCTTACACCCCAGCTGCTCTTGATGCAAGTCTTCCAGCAGCAAGCCGTGGTATTCTGCACATCGAGAAAGCGAACTACTGGAAATTCTATGGATTGGAGTAAGGAACCTTGTTCAGAAGGATCAACAATCATTGACATGTGAACAGATTGAAGAATGGCCCATACGGCGTGTACGCCGTAGACAGCTCCAACAACTACTACGAGCGTCTCATCACCCGTGACAACTACGAGACTGGCTTCCAAATGCAAGGAGCCTCAGCCAAAAACACCATTCTCTACCTTGACTCCTACGGAAACCGCGATCCCCGAAAGAACGGCGAGAGTGCTGATGGCTTCGCTTGCAAAGAAGGATCAGGAGATGGCAATCTCCTGAAGGGCGCAAGACTTTGGAACAACGTCGATGATGGTCTTGATCTTTGGGAGTTCAAGTCTGCTGTTACCATTGAGGATACCATCTCATGGGGGAATGGCGTCAACCGGTAAGTTCTCTCCCACCAAGTATTAAAATTGGAAGAAACTATGTACTGACGTCCACCAGCTGGGGATTCTCCGACTTCCAAGGCGACGGGAACGGCTTCAAGCTCGGCGGAGGAGATGCCGCAGACAAGGGCCCAGCCAACCACGTCATCACCAACTGCATCGCCTTCCAAAACGCCGCCAAAGGCTTCACCGACAACAGCCAGCCCGGAAACTTCGTCTTCACTCGCAACACGGCCTGGAAGAACGGTGATTCTGGCTTCAAATCGGCCACTGCTGTGTCGACTTTCAAGTCCAACATCGCTGTCAACAATGCCGTCAGCCAGGTCAGTCTCAGTGGCACGTATACTCAGACTGGCAACAGCTGGCAGAGTGGCACTTGGAATGATGCCGCTTTCAAGAGTACGAGCACTTCGGCTGTTACTGGTGCGAGAGCGAGCAGTGGAAAGGTTGTGGGAAGCGATTTCTTGATTCCTACCTCTGGTGCTGCAATTGGAGCCACGACATACTGGTAATCCTAAAAGCTAGAAGATGAGAGAGACATTGGAGAGGAGTTCTTGCTCATTATATTTGTTTGTACATACCTTTATATTCCGACAACAATTGAAGTTGTGATCACAATCGACTCAAGTCCTTGCTCTGACTGGGTACTCTAAGCTCATCTCTGGCTTTTCGCGTAACATAGGGGCTTCGACGGCTAGTATTCGTTCGCAACGAGACTTGAGCCACATCGCCGAACTTAAATTATCTCTTACAGGAAGGATAAGAGAAGCGGGAAACTTGAGTATCCTAAGCGATTTTGATGTATGGAAAAGCACTGCTGCTGGTGACTAGTATGGAGCAGCGGTCGATCAGAACTAGGGAAATCACATAGCGAGAACCACAAGGGACCAAACAACTTTCTCAAATACATAACATTAAATCCTTAGAGTATCTTCTGTCTTCACAACTGCCAATGCACGCTGTTCCTAGACAGACGAACAATCTTGGGCTGGGTATGTGATGAGGCGGGCCTGGGCTTTATCTCTTCTATCATCTTCAGACAATCACCTTTGCCATATTCTAGGTGGAAGTAGAGACCATCAAGAGTCAATATCCAGCAATAACACCCCCTAGCGAACTTTCGATGTAGAAAAGGACTCTCGTCCATTCCACTAACATATCTTAATCTGACCCGATGGTAACACAACATTCAAAATATTCACCTCCTCAACATCATCCGGGCCTTGAAGGTCTGCCCACCCATGCTCAGCCAGCCATCTCGCTTCCCTCGAGTCCCGATCAAGACATCCATATGCGACATCCGAGATGACTAAGAAGCTAGAGGTATAAACAAAACGTCGAGACATTCGATAGCTATAGCCGAGCGATCGCAAGATTTCACATGCCAGTCCTTTGAAATTGGACGATATACCGAGAAGGACCGTGTCATTTGGCTTGTCCAGGGTGAAGAGAGTGACGTTGGTAGATGGCCTGAGCGCTTCCCAAAGCTGAAGCAGTAAGATCCGCACCACATCGTAGATACAAATCGTGAATGCATCCCAAAGTGTGTTGTATTCGAGGATCGTGGGAAAGGCGGAAGATTTGCTCGGAGCAATTGTTTCTGTGGCGGCATTTGCGTGGTTAATTTCCCATTTCCGCCACCACGTATTGAGCTCTTCGAATGAAGTAGATACTTGAGTTGCGAGATTATGATACTCAGCCTCATTACTGTGGAGCCATCCATCCAACCCTTTTAGTATGTGATTGTACTCGCAGATATCTGTACCTATGTCGAGGAGATGATCGATAGGTGTTTTGGATGCGGGGTTGTCTTCCCATGGGATGGACCTCCAACCAGAATCTCGAAGAAAGGTGGATGTGCTAGATATTATGGATTTCCCGACCTGAACAGGTTGTAAGAATTGTGATAGTTATTCGAAAAGGCACTCACAATCATGATTCGATGTTCCAAAAAGACACCCTTCATGTCGGCTGGTTTGTACATCGATGGTCCTCTCATCTGAGACAGCAAGGAGATCCCGTCGGCGTGTGATATCCAGGCATGTTTTGATCTAGAAGCCAGGATCTAGTGTTGTTAAACAGATAGTACCACAATAAGCCGTGAGCCATGCTATTGCATTTGTTGTGACGTACCTCATACATGTAGAGAGCGGTCATCGAAGCCAAAGTGTCTTCCACCTCGAGATGCTCAGGAACTGAGAGCTGGCGACGAAGACTCGAAAGAGCTTGGCTATAAATAGCACATGCGTCTATCATTGAATCAAGACTTTTGTGAGCTTGGCCGAAGACAATCGCTGCTAGTGCAGACCAGGCCTGGTGCTGCTTCCCTTGATGTCCGGTGACGAGCCATCTGGCTGGTAAGCCGCTAGAAAATGATCAGCATCACATAAATCTCGATTGTAGCTCTAGAACAGTGCTCATAGAGATCATGTAATAAAAAAAGAGGACAAAATTCGGGCTCTGACCTACCAAAGTGGAGAGTGCTGATTGTTCCCAACACTACCAGCACCCAACAGTTTCGATGCCAAAAACGACATGAAAATGTCATCCTTGAACGAAATTAGAGACATGGATTGTGATACATTAGAGGAAATTGCTGTTTCTGGAGGGGTAGGATGTCCTCGAATGTGATAGGGTCGGTGGATACTTCTCGATATCGTTGCGGCTTCATCGAGCTGAGCTTGGCAGACTGTCATCGACCGTCGAATGCGGGGATTCTCATTGACAAATCTGAGACGCTGTGGGAGGAAGGTACAATCGCTGAGATCGTGAAGTAAGCATTTTGTTCTGTCGTATTCTAGGTTATCAATGACAACTGGCTCTAATACTATGCGAAGCAGAATTGTGGTTATGGCAACTGATATCGTATAATAAAAGAACTACTTACATTCCTGCTTTCAAGCACCTGCTGCAATTTGGTCGCGTCTCATCACATTTGACCTTCCTCCGTTTGCAGGGCCCGCATCCAGTACTGAGGGCTCCCATTGTTCACCGCGGCTTATTTCGGTGGTGCGTCCAGTAGTTGTGGAAACTGGTAGTTGAGAGCCAATATTAACATGAGACAAGGGAACAACGATGCAAACTCACCTAATGTAGGCTGTTTGGGAATGTTTGCAGGAGCTCGCGCATTTGATCCTGGAATGAGAATGCGAGAGGAGGCATCTAGTGAACAGCTTATAAATCACCCCTGAGCGGCACGTGAAATCTAGCGAGCTCGCACAAACAACCCCGTATTTGGTTTAGCGCCGATGGGACTTGCTGTGAGATGATGGCTGAGTTCTTGTCACGAAAGGGCTGGGCGACTTATTTTGAGGCAAAGTAGCCTGGTAGGTTGCAAGTAAGTAGACTGCCTAACATCATGTCTGACACGCAATTGGTAGATGTATTTGTGGGCTGGGAAATTGATTCGCTCAATATTTCCAGGGGACTTTAGTGGATGCATGTTCGCGGAAAGACATGTATTATGCCCAGTACCTGAGAGGTATAAGAACGACGTTCTCGCTCCGAGAACACTGGCAGCACTATCATCTGAAAACATTGTTGCAATCATTCTGAGCAACTTTTTGAACGAGCTTCACTCACCATGGGCCTGAACATTCTCATCACTGGCGCTGCCGGCTACATGTGAGTTTCTGGTACAATGTATCCTTTTTCTTGTACTTAAATGTTCCATAGCGGCGGTACCATACTTGCGGACTTCCTAGCACGTACAGATGGTCCGATCAAGGACTCGAAAATCCACGCTGCAGTCCGAACAACCGAGCAAGTAAAAGCCTTGGCGAAACTTGGTGTCAACGTGATCCAGGTCGATCTTACGGATGAAAATGCTGTCTTGACAACCGTGATTGACAAGAAGAGTACGACGTTACTGGCGGGCTAGGAACACACAAGCTGATGCTTTCTTCAGTTGATCTTGTCGTGCACACGGCTACCTCGATGGATACCCGCCAACCATCGAACCTGATCAACGCTCTCGGTCAAGGCCGTAAGCTCACTGGAGAAGACAAATATTTCATCCACGTCGGTCCGAGAACCCTCTTTCTTGCTCAAAGCTGACATGAGTTTAGACTTCTGTGACGACCATGTATTCCGCGGAAGGCGGTTGGCCATTTGGGGAGATTAAAGACTCAGAAAATGTGTATGAGAAGGAGATTCAAGTCGAAAAGGGAAATCCTGTTCGAGATGTAAGTGATATGGTGCATATGAGTCCATGATAGCTAATGAGCAACTCTCTAGCTGAACATTTTTGTGGTCGATCATGCGAAAACTCTGGGTGTGACGAGCTTCATCGTACCGGTACCATTTGTCTGTACGTATCTATCAACTTCACCGGAGGAAATCAGACTAGACATTCGAGCACAGTAGTACTGACGTACGCAGATGGCATCGGCACGGGCGCGTGGCGCAAGCTCTGCGTCCACATACCTAGTCACATTCGAGCTTTCATGAAGCACAAAACTGTCTACGTTTTCGACAAAGAGGGTGTAAGAGATCCTCATCTTTCCTATCTCTCACGCTTTGATTCCATGAAGCATCGAATTGACTGGGAGATAGAGCCCACCGGCAGCTCACGTAACCGACGTAGCATCATTCTACCGCGTCCTGGTCGAGCGTATCCTGAACAAAGCGCAAATCCCATGCGGGACATATGGCTACTACTTCATCATTGCTCATAGATCGCCTTGGTGGTCTGTGATGCAGCGTGTGGGGGAGGCAATGTATGCTCGAGGACTTGTGACCGAAGCGAAAACGCATACCTGGCCAAGTGATGAGATGGCGGCCGAAGCCTTGGGGTTGCCGCTGATGTATATCAGAGCAATGGAGACTTCCAGGTAAGATGATCTGATTGACACACCGGCTCACAATTACAATATCTGAGGAAATTTTTAGTGGAGAAATGGTAGGTGTCAATGCCCGTCAGCTCGGATGGAAGCCGAAGTGGGATCAAGAGAGGTATCTGAACAGTATGGATGAGGAAATTAGGGGCGTGCTTGAGTTGGATGACATGAAGCCCACTGTTCTTCAGAGTCTTCTGAAGTCTGATCAGGCGTCCTAGCTTGATTCCAAACTCGATTTGGCGCTTGCCAGAGGATGTGGCATCAGACGCAATGGAAGTTGGGGAAAGGTTCGCAGGCAAATCAAAGCAGTAGAGGAATGTACAGCAGCAGCAACAGCAGGTTACAAATGGCAAATTCTTTCATTCCCTCAGACACAACCGGGTATACCACAAACACCAGGCATCGTCTCGATTGTCGCACTCCCGACCCTCCTCCGACCATGCCAGAGTCTCAATCATCCCATGGCAATGGTGACAATGATATATGACCCCAAAGTGAAAGCCCCCACAAGCAAAAGCGAAGCAGCAAGCGACAGGATGATAGCGTTGAACGCTCCTCTGCAGCTTTCACGAGTCTTCTCAGTTTCCACCAAAGGGGCATCTTTGATCACGAAAGTGCCATAAGCCCATGTCTTGGGAGATGGGGTCGCTTTCTCGATGTCGGTATCAAGCTGGGCCTGGTATTCTGAATTAGCTCAAATAAATTGGGCTTCTCGGTAGCATGATTGAGATTGGAGGAGGAATGGCGACCGGAAGATGCCTTACAGACGAAGGTGCAGTGATGCTAGTGTAACCTTTGGAGTCTGAGAATGCCATGATGTCGATGTCTCGTTCCGTTCCAGAGAAAGAGTAATTTGAGATTGGGTTTGACTGCTTGAAGATATAGTTGATAGGCGAATGAAGCTTGTATGACTGTCATGTCCTGAGGTGTTTCTGATATACCTTAACACCCGCCATACCTAGAGATAAAGGCTGAGGTCGTGTGAGCCCTCAGAGATAAGGAAGTCTCGCATGTGAGCAAGTCGTGATAGGAGTGGTGTGGATGCGCTGTACTGGATGGATGAGTGAGACGACCCTGCATATGCATGAGCAGGGATGAATAGGTCGACGACCCTGTGATGCCTGCTCCAGATCTGTCACATGATACTCACGTGCAATTCGTGATGCTGTTGAGAAACCTGAAAAGAGACCACAATGCGTGTATAATGAGGACGAGTGGATCAACATGCTTGATTGCAACGAGTCTGATGTCTGAATTTCTCTCCGGAATAAGTATAACCTTAAGTGTTGACGTACTCAGCAGCCACAATATGCCGGGACAGCTGTTCAGAGAGTGTGTTGAGGGAAGTGCTGGGCAAGTAGAGTTGGTCACATCTCAAGTGAAAATCGACCGGAAAAGCTCCAGCGGTTGCCTTTTGCCCTCCACTGATTGATCCGACGGCTGCGCTCGGATTGACGTAAATTGGTATGTGGAGTTCAACGCCAGGGGATTGAAGGCTTTCGTCGATTCGTTTGTTTACTACAAGTCCAAGTTTGTCTCGATTCACGGCAGACACCCAGGGTCGCAGGTGGTTTCGTTGTCGAGAGGAGCATCATTTCTAGATCTGGTTTACTGCAATAGCTGGGGATACTCTGAGAGGCGAGCCAGAGCGATTATCGGATATCAAGTTCGTTCTCGAACGTCTGTGACGCGTGGAACAGATGCCGCATCGAGCCATCGGGGAGCCTGGGAAATACCTGAAATTGATCCATCCTGAAGACTTTGAGAGGGTCTTTTGGAGTGCTGTTTGTTGGGTTCTCTGACAGGCTTGTGGCGAGGATCGGAAATCATCAAACGGAAATGAGCAAACGTACGTGAAATAAAGGTGACGCGACTTGGAGCAATGAGTACAGATTGACGAGTGAAGCCGTTCTCAGATAGACTTCGACTTCAACATCCCAAATGTGTCGAGATGCAGATTATCCAGAGTAAAGACTGGTCAAAGATCATTATCGAAGTCGAAAACCAGAGATTGGAAGGTGACCCGCAACACTTGCTAGTCTACTTACCTCTGTGAGACGCCGCAGCTCATCACTTGGGAACTTGACCAAACTGCACTCGGCGCAAACGGCAATGATTATAGCAAGTATGCTGAAGCATATAAAAGATGACCACAGTATGTTGTTCAAGACGTGCAAACGCTACCTGCATGTGCACGACTCTTGTTCTAGAATTTCTCATCCTCTTCAAGGACCGAAGCCCCACGGGCGGGGATAGTGTTGTCTTTGAGCATTGATTCGCAGTTTCGGTAGCCCGCAAAGTCGTGAACATGGGCCGACAGATATCAGCCTGAAGGCGGATCTGAATGTTATTTGTAATGGCAGGAGTGTCATCGCAAAGAGCGGGTGTCATTATGACGATGGGAGGTTGAACCCCTGGGGTGCCCCTCTTAATTGACTCAATTAGCGAGGCTCATTACAACCATACTTTTAATCACTTAGTTAATTGAATAATTACCACCTTAGTTAGCTCACAAGTTTAGAAATTAAGAAGTTGAATATTTTAGAATAGGAATTTTATAAATATTGATTTTGAGATTGAAAATTTAACCAAATCAATGAAGTTTCATAAAATAAAACGTCTTCCGATCTAATCGGGACCCCCCTCTCGACTTCCCTCTTTGAACAACTTCTTCGTCTCGATAACCTCCCTCTCTCAATGTCCTCCTTCTCTCGACGACCTCTCTCGACGACCTCCCTCTTCTTCCTTTCCAGAACATCATCAACCTCCGTGGGTATACAGGTCTAATGTCTGAAGACGGACGACCATCGCCCTCGAGCATGAGGTGTCACATGTATGATGTAGGACCACGGTCGTTTGCATCTCTCCCCGCCGCTCGCCTTCAAGTCCTCTACGTCGTGGCTGTGTGGATTAGGTCACGGTAAAACTATTGGGAAAAGAGGTTTGTAGAGGTAAGTCGTATACTGACTTCCATATTCTATTCTATGATATTTCTATGCCCAGAGTGGAGCGCCGTCCATCTATATTCTATCATTGGATATCTCATTTCATGTCACAAAAACCAAACGCCACATCACCACCCCGCCAAATCATCAGCATCAACTGAAACTCGCTACATTTACAACTTCTCCATGTGAGTAGTACCGCCAGTCTTCTCATTGATAGATCCAGTCTCGATATCCTTGGTTGGCTCATCGATTCCGACCTTGACCTTCTCGGTCCAGCCATCGAGTGTCTTGCGCTTGAAGATGTTGAGGTAGATGGGGAAGGTGATGGCGATGACGAAACCGATGAGAGGGATGAAGAACGCCTTCTGGGTGTTTCCATCGAGGGCGTCTGCGACAGCGCCAAGAACTGGAGGGAAGAGTGCTCCTCCGGAAACAGCGGCGACGATGAAAGAGGCACCGCGTTTGCTGTGTCTTCCGAGACCACGGAGGGAGAGAGTGAAGATCAAGGGAAAGACGCAAGACTCGAAGAACAGTACCAAGAAGATGGCTGCGATACCGCCGTTGCCCTTCAAGCCGATGACGAGACAAGCGAAGACGACGACACCGGTCAAGAAACCCATGAGGACGAGACGCGGCTTGACGAATTTGAGCATACCACTGGCGATGAAACGACCGACAGCGAAGCAGCCCTGAGCACCAGCAAGGAGGTTTGCACCAGTGGCGTGACTGGTACCAGGTCGGACCCAGGACACGTAATTGATAAAGTAACCAGCATATGCGACTTGAGCTCCCACATAACAAAATTGTGCCACCACGCCGAAGAAAAGTGTGTACTGCTTGCTGAGGGGCTTGTCCTCGAAGTCGGTATCTTGGGCGGAGAGGGCGGCTTGCTCAGCCATATCGGCATCGGTAACTTCAGGGAGGTTGATGAAGAAAAAGACGATGGCGAGGAGGAAGACGAAAATGGCGATGCCGAGGTACACCCATTGGACAGACGTCAGAGATTTATCATCGACATTCTTGAAGATGACCTGGGATGCGAGGACGGGCGCAACGACTGTTCCTACTGCCTGGAAGGATTGTGCCAAAGTGAGACGAAGCTCGGAGTATTTGGGAGGACCGCAGGTGGCGATGAAAGGATTGGCTGCTGTCTCGAGTGTGGAAAGTCCGCTACCGACGATGAACATGCTCAAGCAGAATCCAACGAAGCTAATGAGGTTAGCAAGGCTCTTGAGGTATACGAGAGGTTGTAGCTTACGATCGCTTGACACCAGATGGCCAGAACATAAGAGCGCCAACACCATAGATGCAGAGACCGGTGATGAAGGCCCATCTATATCCGAATCTACGAACAACCCATCCGGAGTATGTAAGAGGACCGATGAAGTAGGCACTGAAAGTGAAGTCAGTACAAGTCTATACCAGTTGGATATTGCGAGCTTTGGAGGCACGTACCCGAAGTATGCTGCCTGCAGACCACCAGATTGACCTTGAGAGATACCCAAAGCCACCTGGAAATGGGCGTTCAGAACATCCAAGAGACCATATGCGAAACCCCACATGAAGAAGAGGATTGTGACGAGAGCAACGGGCACGATGGATTCTCTGGTCGTAATGTGTCCAGCACCAGTTACTTCATGGTCATTGGGGGCGACCTTGCTCTTCTTGCGGCCATCAATGACTGCCGAAGCATTTGAGGTTGTCCTTGTAACTTCCTCCATTTCGAATGACTTCGTGAGGGGTAAGAATGTTGCTTAAAGTCGAAGCTGTTGTTGAGGGAAGGGAGGTCGAAAGAACAAGGAATGAACTGCTGATGAGAAGAATAACTCCCATGAGCAGGAGCAGAGATATATACCCCATCGTAGAGGTCGTTTCATTCCCCCATGCCCCGCCCTCCGCATGAAGACTTCTGGATAAACAACGGTAAGTATCGGTCGTCGATACCAGGGTCCTAGGTTCTACTTTGTCCGAGACCTGGTTGGCTCATCGAGACTTCGCATCCACAATTCAGACCTCACCTAAAAGACGATACCCCTGGATGGGAAAGGTCGGTCTTTGCTAACGCTGGCACCTTTCCCCTCTGGAGGTGCCAAGCTAAATGGGTCCGCCCCGGCACTTCTTCGATGTGGAGAAGCCTTCATACGCCGGTCTCTTCGCCATCCAACCCCAGGTCATCATCATCTCAATTGAATCTAGCGCCGCGGCATGGAACGCACGAAGAACGCACCAAGAAATCGACGGCGAGGGTAGCGTTTCCTGGGCATTGCGTCAATTGGCATCGGTCCGGCCTTATTATTATCATGAGCCAATGACGAGGTGTGCACCCATGCTTACCTTAGACGATGAGGCGATTCCAAGACAAGCAGCCAAGTCACGCAGCGGCACTTCCAAGGAAAAGATTCAGCGAGCGAAGTACCAGGCCCGCTATCGTGCATCTGTCCAAGTAGGACAAGCACATCTGGATGCTTCTCGCTGAGAGGAGAGATGAAAAGTGGATGAGCTGCAGCTTGCCTCGTCGCTGAGTGGAGGTTTCGATGGGAGGAATGCGACGCTTGCAGGCTTGTCTCCAGCCGGGGTCTCCATGAGCTCCCGCTATTCAGCGAGTCAGCCCCCGTGGGAACCCCTTGGCTTCAGGGGTTGACTGCCTCCAGTGCTCCACCATTTCCCCGACTATTGTTGAGTTCTCCATCTCTCATCCCAGCAGAAACAAAGGCAATCACAAGACCCGTTGATCTGGCCGCGCTCTCTTCGCTGTTCTGCCCGCGCGATAACAATTGGGCTGGCTTGGAACGGAAATTATGATAATCAACGAATTCAACGCGCACGCCATGAAATCTGACAGGACACCACCACCGCCACTAAACTCAACCAAGGCTAATATCGCATGTGCAGAAGCCTCAAGCCAGGCCAAGCCAACCGCCGAGCCTCTTTCTAGTGCCCAGGTCGCCCGATCAGCTGCATCTATTATCGCGACTGCAACCCAAGAGCGAGATTGTGTTCATTGTTATCTGATGACAGCACTTCAGCGTCCGATCATCCCAGCGGTTTTGCGTTTGTGGAGAAGCTTTCTGATGTCTGGGCACGTGGATACTTTCGGCCCTACTCTGAACCTTCTTCGAGCTCAGACACAAACCAGACCAGCAACCATGGTCTTGGTAGAGAAATCCCTCGTTTCGCTTGAGGCCTGCTGATTGGAAATTTTGGGAGATGCATGGGGAAGGCGGAGAGCATTTCTTTTGTTGAGAGGGTCCTGCTTGCGAACAATCGCCACAGAAGCTGCCAAATATCTCTGGAAGGTTTCAAGCTTGAGACACACTGGGATCATTTCCAAAGTCAGACCGTGAAAGGTAAACTCTGGGTCTTGAGCAAGGCAGCACTTTGAACAAGAGCTTGCGTATCCGCATCACAGCCGACCTAGCGATAACTGGGAAACACGCTTCTCCACAGCAGCGAGAGTCGCGGTGCTTCGTTCACGTTCCGAATGCGAATCTCGCACCACTTTTTTCATTGGTGGCTCTTGCAGTGTTCCTGACTGTATCCTCTCTCCGTTCCAATTTGTGTCCATGATTGATCTCCGTTCTTAGTCCACTCAGAATCAAGAGGGAGTGTACCGACGTGATTCTACGTCGGCATGTTCTGCCTTCCATTCCTGTCGTCGGTCCTTCTTGTTTTACCTTTGGTTCACATAAGGTTAACGAGACGATGGAAACGAGGTGGATTCTCATCCGCGTCACACAACGTTGTGAAAAGAAGTGTCTGTTTCAATTCAATAATGTCTAGAAGTCTAGAAACTGTAAGGGATCTCGGTACCCACCAACAAATCTGATTTCTCTACTTCGCATCAAGACATTCCAGGTACAGATTTCGACATTGAATCAAGAGCTTTGTTCGATTTCAGATTAAATCCCAGAGGTTTGGGAATTCACGGATTTTTCACCTGCTTTCCGGAGTTCCACCACTTCACTTTCTGACATCTCGAATTACGCATCCTAGTTCTTAACCAAACGTTCCCGGCCCGACAGGTCGTTGCAAAATCGCCAACAATGCACCAACAACAATCTCACCCAGTTCCGCTACCCCATCTCCATCAAGGCTCGCACTGAGAACTGTCCTCGTCCGACAGCCGGGAGTCGAAGCTACGCCATCGAATCTATCAACGAGAAACTTGAAAGCATCTCCGGATCCAATGATCTCTTGCGTTGCGTGTTCGCTCAACGCATCTCGCACATAATCGATGTTTGCACCCTGCGAACACAATTTTGTGACCAGAGTATCCGTGTACTCGATCGGTGCGATCTCGTCTGCAACTGCCTGATATGCATATATCGGCATCTGTGGAGTTCCATGCGTTCCCATCAGTCCAGTTGAGGTGAGTACCGATTGGGGGATAGCGCCACTGAGCGTCGCTTCTCCCTGGTCGAAGTATGTATACAGATCCTGTCCAGCATAAGTGACGATGTTCGACCCTAGGCACTGCGTGAGGGCTTTCTTGAAATCAGCGGCCTTGGATGGGACGAGATGCTCGTCGATATATGCTTTCAGCTCAGGGTAGGCATTGCCGAGACCGAGGATACCAGCCGGAATCAGCCCAGCAAAAAGACTCTTATTCACAGCACCAAGGACAGCCGTAATATTTGGAACAACTCCACCAATTGCCACACCCTTGAAGTTCAATTCAGGAGCATACGAAGGCTGCAACTCAGCAGCCCATTCCGAAGCGATCGACCCTCCAGAGTATCCCCACATCTGACATTCAGCATCAGGATTAACGCCTGTCAAGGAGCCCGACGCCAGAGTCGCACGCACGGAATCGAGCGTCGCCTGACCAGCCTGAATGCCTGAAGTGAAAGCAGACTGCAATCCCTGATAGTCCGGTAGATTGACAACCCAACCACGGTTCAACGCCGCAATGACGAACAACGTCTCCAATCCATTCGAGCCGAAGTTCAGAGGATTAGATCCCAGCTGAATCGTATACGACGGCGCACAATTCGCCCATGCAGCATCTTCGGCGAACTGATACGACAGGATCCTCGAATTGTTGACGTTATTCGGGATGATGACTGTCGTCACCGCAGCTGATGCATCACCTAGACTGTCTGTTGTTCTGTACAGGAGCTGGTATGCGGCTTTTGCTTGGAAAGGGACGGAACCACCGAATGAGAGGGGTCCGATGGAGCGAGAGCGGAGGATGGCTCCTGGGTCCTGGGAAGAGAGGTCGCCGGGAGGGATGTAGAATGGGTCTTCTGTTGGTGGGAGCGGTGCTGCGCGGTCCGTGAGGGCTTCGTGGATGGGGAAGGCGATGACGGAGGAGAGGTGCAGGAGGATGCTGCAGGTGGTTGCTACCCAAGAGAAGTACATCTTGATCGTCGATGGCGATGGAAGAATGATGGGTATCTGCTCAAACAGCTTGCGACTTGTGGGACGACCACACTAGACCGCTCGACTCCATGATGATATATATATTCCACTCGCATTAACAGGTCGACGACATTCACATGGTGTTCAACTGTGTACTGATGGTTTGACTACATCACACTACCGAGGCTTTGGTTGCCCCTCTCGCGGGAGAGCAACAACAGTCGCAAACATTCATCTGATCAGACAACGATCTGCAAGTTCGAATCGTATTCGGATGCTAGTGACAGGTGCCTAACTACTGCCGGTACATACATTTCCGGACGATCGACAGTGGGATATATAGCTTCAGCCACGTGTGAATGCGGGGTAGCGGGGGAGACGATATTGATCGGTTCAGGGGAAGGCTCTCGCTAAGTTTTTATCCGTTTATTAGATGGGGTTTCTCGTCGTCACGTTCCTCGTCAGCCCTCTAAATATAGCGGGAGACAATTTTGAGTTTTGAGTGTTTCTGGAAGCGATGTCGGGTGCAAAGTGTCCATCCGCACAGCCGGAGCATGTCATTGTTTGGCAAATACGATTCAGAGGGAAATATCTGCCAGTTCTCGCTAGCAATTCGCTCAACTCTACCGACCTGAGATAGACCTCCCGAGGTTTAGGTCAAGGCATCTAATTACTAGCTAGCTACTCCTTCGCAGTATTTTTCCGATTTTCCGGCCGCCCAACTGCTCGATCAAAAAGCGGGTCAGCCTCGGCATTAGCAGCGGCAGCTGTCTTTGTGGCGTCTATTTAAGCTTCACATGTTGAAGATCTGCGACTAAAAGCGACCTAAACGCGGCTTCAGTAGCTTTAGTCTCGCTCTAGTCGTGCTTTCTTTTAATTGCAACCTATCAGATCCCGATTTGAAAACGAATACGATTATGCCTTTCCGCTACGGATGTTTAGTGAACGTTATACAGATAAGCATACTGAGCTTCTTGCGACCGCGATGGGCGAACTCGCTGGGCGATTTCTCGCAGCTTACAAGCTCTCGAGAACTTGAGAGATTTTTACGGACAATACAGATGAACATGAGAGGAGACGGAAGCTGAATGACGCAAATGGCTGCACTCTTCTGCACACTTCTGCACAATTAACAAGATCGATGCATTGGTAAGCTATTGGTGAAGCATCAACACGACGACGGCACGGGTAAAGTTGAAGCTTCATGTTGCATTGACCAGTTGCAACCTTCGAGCCTCCTCGCTTCCAACGTTTGCAGCCTAGGCATTTCCTGGAGTGACCGAAATTTCAGCAAATTTTCTCATGTGAGCTACAAACTTGCATCGCGCCGCCGAAAAAAAAAATGGTGCGATGTCAATCGACGTTGACGTCGACGGTCCTCGGTCCGCTTCTTTTTAGGGGGCCGTGTCGATGCCGAGATTAGGCTTGGGAGAGATCAGCAACTCTAAGTTCCAAATCCATCAAGACACTGATTCACAATAGCGGACCAGCGAAATGGGATGAACATATAAGATCTGCTGGTTCCCGTAGCTGGTAAATGAAGTTGCGGATGTCAGCGATTCGGATCTGTTCAAGTCTTCGCTATTAATATGCATTTTTCTCTTCTGCAGCTGCTCGTCGCCGCAACTTGTGTCTCGGCAGCATCCATTGATACTCGGCAAACTCTTTCTGGAAGCAATGTGTGCAAGACAATTGCCAGCCGGATATCCGGGGATGTGTACTATCCCCTGAGTGGCAACTATATCAATGGGGTCCAGCATTACATGACCTCTTCCTCAACCACTCCAATGTGCGTTGTCGAAGTCGCGAATGCTCAAGATGTTTCGGATGTGATGAAAGTCATTGCTGCGACGAGGACACCGTTTGCTGTCAAGTCTGGGGGTCATGCTTCGAACCCTGGCTTCTCGAGTACGACTGGTGTACATATCTCCTTGGCGAGGTTGAACCAAGTCACTTTGTCTGGGGACAAAAATACAGTGGAAATTGGTACTGGACTGGTGAGTACTCTATGTGTTTCCCATGTGTGGCCAGACATTGACTGTGAATCGATGCAGCGATGGACTGAAGTTTACGATGCTCTTGACGGAAGCGGTGTCAATGTCGTTGGAGGTCGAGTCATCGGCCCGGGAGTCGGAGGCTTCACGCTCGGCGGTGGCTACTCCTGGCTAACCGACCAATACGGTCTCACGTGCGATACTGTCGAAGCATTCAACCTCGTCCTTCCAAATGGCAGCATCAGCAAAGTCGATTCCAGCCAAGCCGACCTTTTCTTCGCTCTCAAAGGCGGCCTCAACAGGTTCGGAATCGTAACGAGCATCATCTTCAAGACAGTATCCCAACCGAACCAAGTCTATGGCGGTATCGAGATATACGGCTCCGACGCCCTCCCAGACCTCATCAAAGCCACCGAAACATTCCAAAACGAGAACACTGACCCGAAAGCTCAACTCATCCTGACCATCAACGGTGGTCTCCTCCCCGGCGCAATCCTCCTCCTCTTCTACGATGGTCCAACCAGACCAGCAGCGTTCGACCCTTACAACAACATCGGCGGGCTCTCGATCTCAACAGTGAAAACACAATCCTTCGCCTCCTTCGCAAAGGGCACGCCCTCCAACATCCAAGCCGGCCATCGCGGCGCCTTCCACACCCTCATGACTACCGGCTTAACCGAAAATTTCATGAAAGCCGTGCACAACGAATCCTCCTACTACGGGACCCTGGCCCTTCTCAACAGCGGCTCACTCCTCTCTTACGACGTCGAACCCTTCCTCAAATACGGACAGTACGCAACCGACTCTGCATTCCCACATGCGAGTTCACCGTTGCCTCTGAACTTGTATTTTGCGTGGGATGATCCGAGTAAGGATGCGTTTTGGAGGGGTGTCATGCAGCAGAGTATTGATTATTTGACGGAGGTTGCGAAGAAGGAGGGGATTTTCGATGAGGGTGATCCGGCGTATCCGAATTATGCATTGGATACTTATGGTGGGGCGCAGCTTTATGGGGGGAATGTGGGGAGACTGAGGAGGGTGCAGGAGAGGGTTGATCCGGATGGGGTTATGGGGCTTGCTGGGGGTTTCAGGATTTAGAATTATCGGTTATCTGAACGTTTGAACCCTTCATTGAAATGAACGTAGAATATCAAATGGAAGAGGAACAACCTAACTTCGCATATTGCATGAGACACCAATTTCGCAAGTCAAAACGAAATACTTCAGGAGATAACGGCAATATTCTTTAGACGAGTCCACCAACCTCCAAGAATATGTACCCGTGTTTCCACCGGACCAGTTCCAACCTGCAGACTTCTCGTAATCCAGAAACCCCATGTCTCCTAGCAAAATGGCCAGCTAGTAAAATAGTCTCCAGCACGTATCTTTGGTTTTGTCTACCGCTCAGAAGGGCACCATATAGCTCCAAGAATAACATAGATCTTTTGTAGAGAACAGCTGAAAACATTGGTCAAAAGCGCTCGGGGCCTTCCTGCGTCCGCTGCGGTACAAGTGAAGACGCCGTATACAGAACAAAGTGCCTCCAACGCCTGGGGTAGCACCTCTTCTATCAGCGCACTAGCGACCTTCGCGGAGGCATGTACATGGTGCATCACTCGCAGTGGCGATTGGGACGGTGGAAGGCATGGTCGGCGTGGCGGATGTTGGAGAAAGCGCGGTTGATATAGTTGTCATTACTTTGGTGCTGGAGGTGCTGCTTTCTTTGCGGTCTCGCTGGACAATGGTATCAGCGTCAGCTGGGCTTGCAGAGCCCAGGAGCCTAGAGATGGTGGCGACAAGGAACAGAATGGATGGCTTGAGCATATTCCCAACGAATGTTGTCACTTTGTTCTATGACATTTCTGAGGTAAGGAAGTACATTCACAAAGGAGATTTGTACTGGATCGTTGAACCTGTGTCTTCATTCTTTCTCGGAGCTCAGGAAAAATCACACAACATTAATAGGCTGTCTGGAATGTTCAGTTTGGAAGGAACCACGTGTCAAAATTCGATATTGAAAATCGAGTTACGTTGTATCATTCCCCTGATATTGTCTCCCATCAATAGATCGCGTGGCGTTGACTGAAAGGGAGGGTGCGGTGCGGGGAATCGAGGCTGTTGAAAGAAGGAGATGTTGATTTGCTAAGCGAGACGGCGGTAGGTACTCATTGATATTGTTCCCTTTGTCAAATATAAGCCCAACAGTGGTGAATTTCTTTTGCCTGCCGTCAAAATTCCACGCATTCGATTACAGATATGGTTGCACCCATAACCGGCTTTCCCAAAAGACACTCTTATCGGATGTTGCGTCCCATTTCATTTGCATAACACCTTGCGCTTTAGGCAAGGTGCTGTGCAAGGGAAGATAATAATGAAAGTCTATTTCGCCCCGCTAAGCCTAAAGAGCACTAGCACTCTCTACATGGGTTCGATTCCTCCAGTTACTTTCATACCCAGGTAAGGTCGGTGATCCTTGAAAACATAAATTAAGGTAATCCGAATATGTTTCTACAGATTGTCATGACCGCCTCCAGGTACCATTCCTTGCCCGTCTCTACGCAATTACATGGAATATATACTCAATTGTGGATTGGTTCGTAGTAAAGACGGACTCATTGAGAAATTGAGACCTTAAAGCAGCTCGCGATGCAACAGCCACAAAATGCGGGGTAAAACTTGCACGTTCGATCATGACAATGTGAGGTCTTAGGCAAAGCATATCATCTCTCCATCACAATGTGGAATAGCACTGTCGCTAGGGAGCCTTTGCTACAGAAGATCAGTCTTCTCGCTATACTGGAGTCCGTCCGGGATCATCCCAAGCAGCATATGTTAATTTCACCACCAGGTTGGAGATCCAGCTTGACTATCGAGCAAGAGCGGGAGGTCGTTAGCAACCTGGCATTCCTCTCATCCCGCTCCAAGAACTCTAAAAGGGTGGTCGCAATTGGCCTCGAAGAGGATCATGATGGCCGAGGACTTGTCATTCGCATGGCTATCAATGGCGGTGATAAAGATGTACCGTACACCGAGGAAGGTTTAAAACAAATAAGCAGAATATTAACTAGAGCAGGCTTCACGCCGAGGTAAGGCTAAATCTACCGATCTATGACTGTAATTAATTAATTGATAGAGCAACCAGAAGCAGAGGACACAACAATGCTGCTTCGGCTAATCGTCTCAGCGGACTTTCCCCGGATCTCCAAACGCCTGCAACTGGGCTCTAAATACGATATTGTGGCATCTCACATTTTGCTAGTATATGAAACACTCCATGGCGGTCTCAATCTGGGTATTGGACAACAAGAGGTGGAAACTCTACAAGAAATATCCAAATCTCTCCTGGACCTCTTCCAGCGACTGAAAAGCTCACCATCGCCTCAAAAAAATCCTGCTGCTTATGAAATAACGAAACAGATCGTTACGCTAGCCCACAATTTGAACCAATCGCCTGGCTTCACCGCTGCGCTACATACGTCCTCGAAACTTGGCCCTAAGCAAAGAGTATCTCTTGAAGACACAGTGAGAAAGCTTGGTCAATACTATAAAGCGAGCTCAGAGCTTGTATTAGCCGCAAGACGTAGGAAATGTCGAATATTTCAAAGAATCCGTGTGGAGAGTTTCCAGACCAGTGTTCCAGATAACACCAAGCAACCATCTGAGTCAGGATCTGCACTCCCTTTGATCAACCATCTGCTCAATATGCCAGCCACTTCCAAATTATTAGGACGATTTCATAACTCGGAGTCATTTGCTGATGCTACCATTCTTCGGCGATTAAATAATTCCAGGTCTGGAATTAAAGTGCATGCCGAAATCAAGCTTCTGTTCTTCTACGAAACACATCCAGAGATTACCAGGCCGAGGGTGATCTGTGCCAGCAAGAGCGCCTGTTACTTATGCGATCTCTTCATTAAACTTCATGGTGAATTCCAAACTCCAGGAACATTTGGGAAGTTCAACGAGAGATGGATCTTGCCCGACTGGCTGGATACTATTCCCCCAAATCGGCTTCAACTTCTGGGGAATATTGTAGAACAATTTAGCATGATCCTAGATTCGGAAATCGGGTTGGCCTTAAAGAGTTCCAAGCACCTGCCTGACCCGTTAGAGAGCACTGTTGGCTTATCTGCCCAGTGGTCGAACTCTAGTATGCACAGTGACCTTTGTACCGGTACATTTCCAGTACAGCGCAGCCTTGTTTCTTCTATAGCAGGGCCAAAGCTAGAATCTAACCCATCGGTAAGTTACCCTCCACCTACCATGTTTCAAGCACTGAACTTAATTACTAATAGAAAGTTGGAATTGTAGAGGCAACATAGCTCACTGTCTTCCTCCTATCTTAATCTTGTTGCAACACCAACACCAACCTCGGCTCTCACTTCAACAGGATTCCGGCAACACGTAATGTTGAGTCATGGCAAGGATCTATGGGCACGACGGCCGGAAGTAGAAATCTCCTTCACTGTAGAATTTCATGACTTGTATGCAGTTGTTCTGTTTCCAGAAAACCTCAGTCATAGAACGTCCATTGCATCATGGGTTCGTATTGCATTGCTAGATTCCGCCGAGCAGTTGAAGCTGAGAAGCGAGTGCGGAAAAGTGGTATTTGTGGAGAGCATGCGAGAAGGCGTTGACGAAGAGGTTAAGACTGTCGGAAGTGACTCGCAAACGGGGTTCTATATTCGGTGGAAGCAGCAAATGATTTCTATCCAATTCAGTTCTGTCGGTCCTCCATAGTAATCAATCGACATCATGTAGCAAAATCAATCAATAGGTCCTAGCCTCTCTGCTCAGTCTTTGAAGTTCTAAACCATGAGGCCGCCAAGTTCGCTTAAGCCGTCACTCATGACCACTGTATATATACTATCACATTCCGAACATCTTGAGGAATTACGGGAAAGCGCAAAATTGTACTTCAATTGCCTCCCTTTTAATCGCTTTATTGCATGACTTTAATTTCTCTGTTAATAATTACGTTTCATAGGCAATCCTCTAGAGCACATATAGAAACTATTTTTCTTTGCTTAAACGTGTCTACTGCGAGTTAGAAAACCTTATCTTTTAGTACTTTGAGCTGTTTATATAAGTTAAAACGTAAATACAGTGCTTCATTATTAAAAATGTCTAATTCTGTTACGAACTCTAAATCTATTAGTTACTAGTCGATTGAAGATGTTTCAGAGGCACAGAGTGTAACGAATTCTGTGATGAACACGTCGACAGAGAAATTGACGAAGATCTTCTGTGAGGCTAAAGTTTTCTCAAAATAGCTCTGGTATGGAAGTCTTGGACTTGATAGGATATCTTACTTTCAGACGTAAGAGTGTCGCAGGCTTCGTAGTAGCGTGACTCTTCTTTTCGAGCTTCTCTCGACACATACATGATTCCGGGCTGTGTACTCCCTTCATTGATCTTGAAACCCAATTCATCCCGAGGTGCTGGACAGTTGGTGGCCAATTCGATCATTCTTGGGCGCGATGCTACAATTTTTCATCTGCCATACCCCGTGTTAATTTTAAAATGTCAGTCGAAAGCACCACTGACACTTTGTTCCGAAGCTCGCGACAAAGGTTAGGAAAGCAGGTGAAGCTTGCTATATGGGCGAAAAGTTGTATCCAGACACAAGAGCAGCTTCAAAAGGTTGGCAAGCCGGGGAGAATTTGGAGGGCTTGTACGTGGCATAGTCTAGGCTGAGTTGCAAAGATTGAAAAGGGATTTGGAAGCGAAAGCAGGATACTGCCCAGATAGCAGCTTCTGAAACACTTCTCAGATATTGAGCAGTTTGAGCAAGATGCATCAGATATCCAGAATAGCGAATTGATGCATGGCGTTGAGGAATACACGGAGAAGAAGGACACCGATATTACTGAGATCTTACATCGTATGGCATTCAAAAGGTTCACCATAGAAAAATTTCGCCATTTTGAGAAATCAAAAGTGGGATTCAGCTGGATTCAGAGCGACTCCGGTGATCTTGTTCCAGCTTGTGCTGATGACTGTGCTTCGGAGATCTAGGTTAGGCCTTGGTATCTGGCATACTCTTGTACACATGGACTGGATCAGGGATATTCAGAAAGACAGATCCTACTTAGAAGTCTAGATGAACTAAAGAACTTGTTGCAGAATCATATTACAAGTCATGGAGAATACTCGTGAAAAATACAGGACTTGGCTCTGCGAGAGCCATTACAAGATTATACATTACTCATTTCAGTTCTGAGCTTAAGACTCATTACAGATGTTTTTGAACGTTGGCAAACATCTCCTTGAAGATATGGCAACGATTTTACTGTTCATTTCAGATCTTAAGCCAGAAGCAGTCGTCTAGGAGTCTGAGTCCACCAGACTTTCAAACGATGAATAAGCTAGACCGACTGAAGGACTGAAGCACGTGAGATTCATGAGAACTAGAAGAAACTCAACATCCTCGAATTCACCTTTTCATTCTGTCTGTACGTCTAACAGCTCATGTCAGAGTCTCGAGTGAATGACAGTTGCCTGTGCGTCCGCGCTAACTTAGTGGGACAACAACAACTTTCTCACCTCGAGGTCTTTCTTCCCCCCCAGTCTTTGAAAACAAAACGCGCTCGAGGCATCATAGATAACGACAACATAGTCAGCTCTCACCATCAACATGGCGGAGTTGCAGATGTTTGTTTCGTATCTTGAGAGATTGGAAGCTCAAGGCACCTCGACACATTCTCCGATCCCTTCGATCCAATACGAACGCACCGATGGCAGCCAGACCACGTCAATACCCTTCCTTCGCCAGTCGATCTCAGACCCATATCTGTGCATCTATCCAGTTCTCTCAACCGACAAATCAGGCGTCCGTCTCCAGAGCCTCATCTCTCAATTATCGAAGCTGGATCCCAGTCTCAAACCACGCATCCTCAAATGCTTCACCCTGTTTCCGAAGTTGCCACCGGAGCTGCGCCTGAAGATTTGGTACGTCACATTTCCGCCCTCGAAGACTCAGTGATCTTGAGGCGTAGAATATTGTCCTTTGCGCCTGACCCTAGAGTCACCAAATATATACTAAAGTTCTTAAAAGGGGTTTGGCAGCAAATGTTGAGAGAGTCGTTGGCCTCAGCTTCACAGTTGATGGAAATGGATGGCGGGACGTCTCTCGGCTGACTGTGAAGAAGAACGACTGGGCACAACACTCAGTTACTGCAGTCCTTCACGTCTCTTCGGAATCGCGCAAGGAGGGTCTCAGATACTATACAGCTTGCTTCGACAAACAACTCGGAATCAACATCTACATCAACTTCAAAACCAATGTCCTCAAACTCATTGAGTCCCACACAAAGTCAGTCATCAGACAGTTCCATGATAGACGAATGATGCTCTTGCCAGGACCCAGCCCCGTCACACCACAAGCCACACTCGCTTTACTGTCTGGAGGCTGGAGTCTGGAGGAAAGCGTTCTTCGTCAGATTCAGACGGTGGAACTGCTAGTAACACAGGATTGGAAACTTCATTCAACGAAGGCCCCCAACATTCGCCGTCTGGCCGAAATGTTCCAACTTCTACCGGGAATGAAGACTCTAAGGGTTGCGACGCATGATAATGCCTTCGATGAGGCGCCGCATGTCGACAAGTACTACAAGTCAGACGAGGGATACCTTTGGCGAACGCTCATACTCACAGAGCATAAGATGGAACTGAAGGAGGAGATTATTCGTCGCATTGCCAAGGATCACTCCTTCCCCCATCTCTGCGAGCAGCCAAAGTCCTTTGCAAAGTCGTGGCTAGGTCTGGTAACGATCGCCCGATTGCCAGACTTCCATTGCTTCTTGAGGAGGATTCTGAGCCTATGGGATTGGTCAATGGAGAGTATCGCGATAGAACACTATCACGTCCAAAGCTAGTCTTCAAGATTCGCCTACCGGCCGATGGTAGATCATTTTGGCGAATTTGATGATCTGTGCTGAAGGAGCTCGACAAACATATACACGTCGTGTGATTCTGACAGGACATACAAGGAATCGAAGGGCAGACAGTGGCACATGTGGCTGTGGCTCACGATGGAATTTGTGATGGCGATGAATGAGTTGCGCTGGGAGTGGAAACCTACTCAATGATAGCGATACGAGGACTTCATTTCAAAGGCACCCGCAAATTGAGAAACCAAAATGAATGCACCTTCAAACAAATCTTTGTGACAGTTTCTCTGCGACGCTTGTCAATATCGCTGACTAACTGTTATCTTGTGTATTTCCTGCCCATTATCTACTGCCTACTCTCTAATACCTTCTAGCACTCAAGTTTTCGAGTGTTCTTACTGATAGGATGGTATCCAAATAATCATCCAAGGATACCCCCACTTACGAACTCGTTGTCCAGCATGCTGAACCAACCTCTGATCCAAATATACCTCGATATCCACCTTGATTTCCAGAACCAGCATCTGGAACACCACTTTGCATAGTCGACTCTTCCGAACAACTAACGGACAGAGATCCTCATCCCACAATGGACCAGGTAGCGACGATTTGCAGCTGACTTCGGGATGTCTCAGGTCAGGCCAAGTATCAGCATCACCATCAAACTTCGCAATCCTCGCCTTAACCTCATCCCGGATCCTCATACAAATCAACTGTATCTCCACAGCCCTCTTATCATCTTCCATCTGATCCAAGGCCCAATCCTTCCGCCGACTCCACCAGTTCGTCTCCGCGATATTCCATTCCGTCACCGCTGGCAAGCAATTGAAGCTCTTCAAGAAATCAGGTATAACTTTCGGATCATCGAGAAATCGTCTCCGGAAGCGTGGAATTCCGTGTCTAGGATCTTGATCTTGTCGAGGGCTTTGGGCGTGAAATTCCACGCGTAAATGTAGATGTCCTTTCTCCCTCCCAGTGGATACGAATTGAATCCAGGAAGGACGCGGAACCGATCTCCCTCGAAATTGGCCTAGATGAAAAAGTTCTTCTCGACCTTGAAGTTACATTCTGGGATCTCCAGCATGTGATCGTCGTAGTTGCATTCGCACAATTCGTAGTACCGAAGGCCTTCTGCTCGAAATTCGGAGGATGTGTGGAGGAGGGCGGGGATGGAACGTTGAAGGATGATGCGTGCGTGAGGGCGTTCCAGTCGTAGATGGCGGGGGGGAGGATGAAGAATTCGTGGTACCAGCCGAGCATAATTTCTCTTGGTATGTGGGCTGCGAGGCGGATGATCTTGTGGCGTAACTCGAGGGGGAGCTTGGAGAAGAGTGTGAACTTTGTAAGTGAAGGAGATAGAGGCACGATCTTCAACTTTGAAAGACTCTGGAGGAGGTTCTGAAGGCGCGACATTGTTGGTGTACGATCGGGAGATGCGAAGGGATACTCTGCTTCGTGTGAGAACCAAATCTTCTTGGGCTGCAGCTTTGGTCTTGCTGTAGAATCTGGAATTAGGTATAGTTCAAGTAAATAGATGATCTAGTTTCAGAGTGGCGCTGGCTCGAGATCTTCGAGTCTATGGAAATTTGAACTCGAGATTCTGCTGGTGGTAAAGATGTGAATGACCCGCTAGTGCGGCATCACAGCTCTTAGCGAAATCCTTCTTAGCGATGATTATTAAATTTTCCGTTTCGGCGGTGAATTTGGAAGTTGTGTGTAGGAGTGCGGAACATCTTCTTCATGTTGAAAAGATTTGATCCGTGCTTGGTTCTCGGCTAAGGTAAACAAAGAAGGAAGGTCATTGCCTCGTGATAAAACGTAAGGACCTTGACCAATATACTTACTTTAACGCCCACTCTAGTGATTCTGAGGTTTTCAAAATCTATATCTTATAGTTCTATGTCATTTATACATCTGCAACGACCCCCAGCGAAATCCGGAGAACGATTCAAGCACGTGTCGTTCACGTGCTCTGGCTCGCCTGCACCCCCACTTCTCGCTTTCTCGTCTCCTCCTGAGCTTATCCGGGGAAACCCCTCCAATCATCCGAAGAATTCTCAATCGCCATCCTCCCATGCACGAACGCGATGAAATCGATTCCAACAATCGCCTCAGTCCCACGATAACGAGCGATTTATCCAAAGCCAAATGAAGCGACTAGCATCAATCCGGAAGGTCGTATACGTTAGGCGGACAACTGCATATCTTGGCAGGTACCGTTGAGGCAAGAGAGCGGTAACACCTGCAATCGCGCCGTTCATCGTATCTACCAATATTTATCGACCTGCTCGATCAGTCCCAGTGTCTGTGCCAAGAGTATAGAATCCTTGGAATACGATCGCTTGATGCTTGTCGACATATCAAGCTCAACCAAGCATCGAGCCATGTCTTGGACCGTACCCACTTGTTTGCCGCGGGGTTGGAAGCTACAGAGTTGCATTATTGCTCGATTGGGAAATTGAGCTGCGGTCCTTCTGTTTTGTGCCCAGTGGCTCGGGAAGGTGCAGATGAGGCGCTGGGCATGGTCACGATATAAGATGTCATCGTGTTTCCTGTCCTCGGGGTTCTCTTTCTCCTCTTCTCATCCCGCATTTCTGAGTTCTGGGGGCAGTTCTGTCTTCATCGGTGCTCATCATGAAACTCTCAGTCGTTTCTCTGCTTATTGGTGCTGCGACAGCCAGTCAAGGACCATATCGTGTCTTCGAAGAGCTTTCCTCTGCTCCGGAACCATGGATCCTTAAGGATGACGCTGCCAAGGTTGATCAGGACTTGAGCTTCAAACTCCGCATCCATCTCAAAAACCGCAACGTTGCTTCGTTCCAGCAACAAGTCCTCGATGTCAGCACTCCCGGTCACTCATCTTATGGTCGCCATTTCAGTAGTGAGGAGATTCATTCCATGATTGCGCCTTCAGATGCTGCCTTTGCCAGCGTCCTCGATTGGCTCAAGTCATACAATCTCACATCCAGGGCGACAGTGGAGAGTGGATGGATCGTGATCGATTCCACCATTGGCGAAGTTGAGACTCTCCTCGAAACCAAATACCAGGTCTTTGAGAATACCAAGACTGGAAAGAAGGCTGCTCGCACTCTTGCGTACAGTCTCCCGGCTGGCTTGCACGCCTACGTCGACATCGTCGCACCAACCATCAAATTCAGCGCTCCAAAGCCTCAACTCTCTACCATCGTCACTGATTTTGAGGCACCCAAGAACCTCAAGGCCGTTGGAACGGCAGCCGACATTCATGATGGACTTGATGTTGTCGCTTGCAACACCTCTACCACTGTGGACTGCATCCAAGCACTCTACAAGTTCAAGCATTTCCGAGGGTCCCGCCGAAATGGCAACCAAATCGGTCTCGCTGGCTTTCTCGAGGAGTACGCGCAGCACGACGACTTTGAGCAGTTTCTGACCACCTACGTACCTGATGCGTATGATGTCGATTTCGAAGAATTCCTGATCAATGGTGGACTCAACACCCAAGACAATACCGGTGGTCCTCAGAGCATCACCGAGGCAAATCTAGATATTCAGTACGGTGCTGGACTTGCCTACCCAACTCCTTCCATCTACTTTTCTACCGGAGGACGTCCCCCGGAGACTGTCGACTACGAGTTGGACAACGAGCCTTACCTGGAATTCCTGACCTATGTGTTGGCTATGAAGAAGATTCCCCAGACTATCTCGATCTCGTATGGAGACAACGAGTGGGGTGTTCCAGCTTCTTATGCTCACACTGTCTGTGACCTGTTTGCCCAAGTTGCAGCTCGAGGAGTCACAGTTCTGGCTTCCAGCGGGGATTCTGGGTCGGGTGACAACTGCACTAGTACGGACCCAACTAAGCTTCTCTACACACCTGCATTCCCAGCTTCATGCCCATGGATAACTGCCGTCGGAGCCACTCGATACGTCGCACCCGAATTGGCAGTCTCCTTCTCTGGTGGTGGATTCTCGGATTTCTTCCCACGTCCAGCTTGGCAAGATGCAGACGTCTCTTCATGGTTGTCCACCAAAGCCGACCCAGCATACACTAAGTACTTCAACGTGTCTGGTCGTGCTTATCCAGATGTTTCCGCACAAGGTGTTTACTTTCATACCATTCTGAACGGCACAGACGGTCTCGTCTCAGGAACCAGTGCTTCTGCGCCAGCTTTCGCGGCCGTCGTTGCACTACTCAACAGCGATCGTATCTCGAATGGTCTCGCTCCATTTGGATTCTTGAACCCATGGTTGTACAGCGTTGGCAAGAGTGGACTGACGGATATCGTCGCTGGCAAGGGACGAGGATGTTCTCAAGTTCCTGGTTCTGGTTTCCCAGCCGTGGCTGGATGGGATCCTGTGACTGGTCTTGGTACTCCTGATTTCAAGAAGTTGAGATTGGCGAGTACTGGCATTGCCAGCTAGGTATCACGATGGACTGAATTTCGGGGGAGTTCGGGGGAGAGGTCCTCGCTCTAGCCGAATGTTATTGGGGGGAAAGTCCGGAGCATGGAATGATATGATTCACATCCATTAGAAATAATTTATATTGCCGAGACAGCTGATCTCATCCCTTTCTTCGTTCTGGTGCTTGTTTTTCTGCCTGGCTGCCTGCTGCGGAACATAAAAGCGCGATGCTCATGAGAAGAAACGAGAGGCGTCACGTGCCAGAATTTGATTTCCACCTCGACCAGTTCTATACATATTGCTTCAAAAAAGCTTGGTCTAATGATATCTGGCCCAATACCAACTTCAAAGGTCCCATCATCTCTAGGTCGTCGAATCAAAGTATACGCGTTGAGCTGCATGCAGGTCACCGGGCCGTCAATACCCGTCATCAACCTGGAAATCGTCAGCAGCCACACCCACGTGCGAATCCGCAGGCAGCCAGTCAAAAACAACAACTGCGGGCACGATAGTACAGCCTCAACCTCACTTAAAAAGGGATCAAGCTGTTATCATTATGAGAGTATACACCCGTCTCCCTACTCCGCAGTATCGTCTATAGAGCACTTTCGATCAGAAAGATGATCACACAGCCCCACCTCCAAGCACCCCTCCTCTCACCCTCGCCTAGCAACCTCAATCCAACGGGGCACAACGTACCGACGTTGAATCTTCCACATCTGGGTAGCTTCTACGCTTTAGGCGATTCATATTCAGCAGGCATAGGAGCGAACTGTTCCTGGGTGACCGATGATTACGATCCCACGGGCTCATGTCTAAAATGCAAAGGCGCATATCCGTATCAAATCATTGAAATCGGCAACTCCTCATCATCGACGTCTCGATCTTCGCCATACCAAACACTTGAAAAAAGCTCAAATGGAGCACAAGTCTACCACCTCGGCTGCACCGGCGCCTCGATCTCCGACATCTTGACTGTGGGCTGGGACAACCGGACTTCCCAATTAGATTTAATGAGCGAAGCAATCTCACGAGGCGAAATTGGAACATGGGCGACGCTATCAGTAGGAGGCAACGACGTCGGTTTCGCAAACGTTGTAGCAGACTGCGTGATGCTCAACACCGCATCCTGCGAGTCCTCCCTCAACGCTACCGAAGCCATGGTACGAGATCCAAATCTCGTTGCTCAACTCGTCGAGACATACCTCTCTATCCTCGAGATTGCGCCGGTGCAAGATTTCACGTTGATTGTTACGAGCTATGCGAGGTTTTTTAATGAGGTGACGGAAGAATGCGATGAGCACTTTTTTATTAGGGGGAGGTATTTGACGAGGGAGTTCAGGGGGAGGTTGAATAGGATGATTGAGGGGTTGAATACGTTGATTAGGGTTGCGGTGGCGATTGTGCAGATGCAGCTTGTTTTTGGGGGGAGTAGGATGGGGGTTTTCTTTGAGGATTGGGATGAGGGGTTTGAAGGGCATAGGTTTTGTGAGGTTGGGGAGGAGGGGGATACGAGGAGTTGGGAGAGGGATGCGTGGTTCTTTACGGTTGCAGGGGATGATATTTTAGAGGGTGGGAAAATGGTGAAGGATGAAGAGGTGAGTGGGCCAATGGGAGAAGGAAGGGTGGATTTTGAGAGGTTGGCCAGAGAATGTGCAAGTGAGGCTTGGGTGGAGAGGGAACTTATTGGGACGGATAGGCTGTTGTGTACTTGGGCGAGGACTTTGGAACAGGAGAAGCTTCGGGGCGAGGGGGATGAGGGACGTGATGATGGCGAGTTCGAGAGATGGAGCAAGACGGTGTATCCGTGGTATGTGAAGAAAGCTATGCATCCGAAAACTATTGCCCATGCAGAGTTGGGGAGGAGGATCTATGAGAAGTGGAGCAGTGGAGAGTATGCTTAAGTTTCAAAGGAAGATCTACTTATACCACAATGCAATCGTACTACTTGCATTGATCGATCCATAGCGTCATCTGGATTATAGAAATGATTCGTACTACATAAAGAAGGGGTCCTCAAGCGCCAGCGTGCTCGAGGGAAATACCTCTTGGCAGTCCATACGTACTACCAGGTAGTTTCTTCTCAGTATGATAGACAGCCGCAAGGAGGGCATGGCTGTTTAAAAGACAAAGAGAGTGGCTAGCTTCACCGGAGCCCGGGTTATCAAATGTCAGCCTAAAGTCCCATGTATCTTCCTATCTTTGAAACGCTAGTTACCATTACCCAAGAATGTATGCATGATCCAATTATTACACAGTATAGAAATTGGCCTTCATCATTCAAGTTCGACTAGACCTCCTCTTCTCAGATGATGCCAGACAGCCGTCGAACACACAAATCGTATTATATTGATTCGACGGCATCTCGGGAGTGTCTGTGGGAAATTTGTACAAAGCTTCTTGAAGTAAATTGATAGAGGACGTTTGCATAAAAAGAGACCTACATCGCCCGAGTGTTTGTCGGCTGTTTCGATTTCGTCCTTTTGCTCATTTATTCTGGTCTCGACATCAAAATCTCGACTAATAGTTTCCAGCCATTCCTTTACAATGCAGCTTTCGCTCCTCGTTTTCAGTCATAATCCATCCAGTATCTCACCGTATTCAAGCAACATGACCGAAGTCTCGACGTGTCTGCACCTCAAAGCAGCTTGAATTGGGGTTCTTGCCCAGCGTTCATCAACGATATTGATGTTCGCGCCGTGGTCGAGCAAGGCACCAACCACCTTTGAGTAATTACGGCTTGAAGCTATGGTAAGCGCATTGTCAGTATCTATTCCTTGAGCGGTAACGTTAGTTCCGTAGTCAAGCAAAAGCTGGACAATGCATTCGCGCCTAGTAATCGCAGCTGCTTGGAGAGCGCTACCCCATTGACCACCCTTTGATATTGACATCCGCTCCATGATCAAGCAAAACCTGGACAACGATTTCATCGGCGAACGACGAAGCTGCTTGGAGAGCGGTCCCATCTTGCCCTCCTTTGATATTAACGTCTGCTCCATGGTCAAGTAAAAGCTGAGCAATGCTTTCAAAGCCAAAAAGAGAGGCTACTTGAAGAGCGGATCTATGAGATCCTTCTCGTGTAGACATTCTTACTCCGCTTGCAAGTAGTTTCTTCATCGGCTGGTACAGCCCAAGTCTGGACATTATATAGAGTGGCGTGAGAGCATGCCGAGATTGCTGACCCCGTCATGGCAAAGCCTGAAAAGGAGACACCATTGTACAGGTAGCCAGCCCTGCAGAAAAGAGAGAGATGATTAAACCATCAAGATCTGATTCATATCTAACCTTTTAAGTATGCTTCAGCCAATTATTCGCCACGTAAAGAAGGAGCGGGTACGGCTTGTCGTATCTTAGTCTGAACTGACCGTCGTAGTTCAGCACGTTCAACAGTGTTAGATACCGTCTCTGAGCGAGGTATTGCTCAATTAAAACGGCAGAAAGAAGTATGGACAGCAGTTGTATCGAGGGCCACAACGGCTAGTTCAATAGCCCTGCCTCAGCTAAAAGCCTTAATAGTAGGACCAGCTTGAAGCTAGAAGCCTCGATCTGCTACTTTACATTTTCTTGACTTTCGTGATGGCAATCATTCCTGAGGAGGAAACTATATTGACTACTAGCAACAGTTTAGCTCATGGCCCCTATGTCGCCGTAGTACTACTGCGATCCTCATGGTAATAATTTCTTAGTGAATACAAGTATGAAGGGCTATACTTGGCACTCCTTTCATGCAATATAACTTGCCATACCTCCTCACAGATACCCTGATTCTCCCTGGCTACGCCATAGCATTGACCGTCGAGGGAAGGGTCCTGGTCAGCTCCCTTAGGACGTTGGAAACGACCCGATATACGCTGATACCTTGATCTAGACTGATCTGTGACGAGTAGGTCCGAATTCCGTAGCTGCAGCGCTTGAAATCGCGCGACAAAATCCATAATGGCCATGGCTGGCAGTTCTGCCATTATGCTTCACACCGACAGCAGAACAGTGAGCTAAATTTTTGAGGGCGTCGAGTGTTTTCTAGGATCCTGCGCCGGGAGTAAACCCCGGTGGGAACGAGACCTGCTCGTCGTTGTGCAGAATCATATGAAATGGGAGGGGAAGAGAAAAAAAGGGAAGAGGCGTCTCTTTCTGCTCGCGCGTTCCTTTGGCTAATGCCGTGGGTTTCGTTTGGCAGCTGCTCATCTACTTCTCAAAGTTGGTCCTTCAGGGCCCAACCCGAGACTACTCCGGAGGTGGGAATAAGCAAAAATGGCGGGTCGGTTGAGTATAAATAATAATGCGTCCTCGAACCGGAGACAGACTGCTATTTGAATATGGTTTCGATAATACCTATTTTAGGGGGAGAGAGGTTGCAGAGAGGAGCTGCGCGAGATTGGAGGGTTAGAGTTCTAGAATAAGCTGGATCGTGCACGGGCCACAGTAGTAAAGTTTACCACTATGGGCCGCACACGACCAGGTAGGACAATCTGACAGTCAGTCTCGCGAGCCGTCGGAAAGGACATTGACTACAAGACGTCAATTGAATGCTGATTCGTATGATACCGACAACCGATTGTTCTTCTTTTGGTTGCACATCGCAATTTTTGAAAAACCGTATATTATCCAATAGCATGGAAGGCTCTATTCAACCCCCCAGTGTGACGTCAGGCGACGATGGTAGGTCTGACAATGAACGACCAGCACTTTTGCTCTTGCATCATAGAAAGGCCCGGTCTCAGATCATGTTACCAGAACGATCGTTATAATTATCCTGATTCCATCGAGCTCGAACTCATTACCGCTTGTAAACCGATAAGAGATTGAAATGGCTTGCTGTCTTCCACACTTCCTGTTCCGAAAACGCAAACATCAAGCCTCACCCTCTCCCCTGAACATTCTCCTCTCAAATGGCCGCTTCCCCGTGGCCCTTGACTTGGCGCGGCAACTCCACTCTGCAGGGCACAATGTTTTCGTTGTCGACCCAATGGAGTACCACGTCTGCAAATTTAGTCAAGCAGTCAAGCAGTCTTACTACTCGCCTGCGCCAAGTGTAGACACACAAGGCTACATCAAAACGGTGAAAGAAGCCGTGCAGAAAAGCGAAATCGATCTGATTATCCCTTTACATGAGGAGATATTTCATCTTGCCTCCTGTTGGGATAAGGAGATATTGGACCGACTCTTTGCGCCAAAGTTCGATATCTTGTATCGCTTGCATAATAAATGGACTTTCAGTGCATTGATGCTGGAATTGGGGTTCGACGTCCCGGAAGCACACCTTTGCAGGAGCTCAGATGATGTCCGCGCTCTTGATAGGAGTAAAGAGTGGGCGGTGAAGCCCATCCTTGGTCGGGGCAGCACTGGTGTGCACCATTTACACAAGGATAGGAACGATGAAGATCTTCCAGACATCAATGTCTCAGATGAGATACCTCATATCGCGCAGGAGTGGATCCGTGGAAAGAGATATTGTACTTATGGCGTATTCCGGGAAGGGAAAATGCAAGCTCTTGGCATCTATCCCGTGCTAGAAACGCTGGATGGTTCATCCTCCGTGTACTTTCAAGCTCTCGAGCACAACGGCATCCGTGACTACGTCCGCCGTATCGCAGAGACCTTGAAGATCACGGGGCAGCTGGCATTCGATTTTGTGGAGACAGAGTTCGAGAGACAAGACAAAAGCAACGACGAGGAGACAGATCTGGTGGGAGACCGCAGATCTTCTGGGGATATCACTGTCGTTCAAGGGGATGCAAGATCCAGTTTCACTACGAAGTCCCAACGCAGACTTATCACAATCGAATGCAACCCTCGCGCCACATCTGGCATACACCTCTGGTCTCGGTCGCCGCTTCTGGCGAGGGTTCTTACCTCTGGCATCCGCTCGCCCTACGTGCCTGCGCCCAATGCAATTGACTATACTCAACCATCCATTCCATTCAAGGTGCTCATTGCCGAACCAGGCTCGGGCCGTCAATTGGGACCCGGAATGCTAATGTGGGAGCATAAAAATGCGAATTTCAAGCGATATATTGAGCATATGAAGCGACTCATTTGGGCTCACGATGTTGTGTTCAGCTGGAGAGATATTTGTCCTGTGCTTGTGCAGCCGTTTCTGTTAACAAGCTACTATGAGATCTGTCGAGAGCGTGGAGGAATTTCCTTGGCTGATATGTACGTACCACATCTTCTTACTCCCCTCATTTTGCTTCCACCCTTCAATTTGTCTGTAAAGTCACGCTGACCATTCTCTGCTCGATTTACATCGACTGACATCCTTATCTCGTGTCTAGGTTCCAGAGTGACTTAGTGTGGGAGCCAAAAGATCCCCAATTTAATTCACTGCCGTCATTTCTGAGTCGTGATTAGCATCTATTTGGAGCGAGTTTCTTCGGTTTATGGATCGAAAATGGATAAATTGATGATATCACGTCTTCTGTAGAGTTGAATTGGCAGGTTCTGCTTGGTGTCTACGTTGGGAAGGGATAGAAAATGATTAGTGCAAATATGAAGTATGAACAGTTGGGCAAACTTAAAATACGAGCAATGTTTTCTCCCAGACAAACTCCTACCTAGCTAGCTACTCATAGTTCCTTCCAAACTTCTTGCGACCTCTGATTGCACTTCAGTATGGCTTCTACCTTCATCCTCATTAAATCCTGTCTCGTCAACCTCATGTCCCTTGATGCCGGCATCGCCCTCACTTTCCCCCCTCGCTCTTATATCGACTTTACTATCATCTGTGGCAAGCGACATACCAAATGCAACTCGTAATGCATCGCACGCATCTTTGTAATACTCATCCACCTTTACTGGCGTCCGAAATGGATTTGGGCTTTTATCCCACCCATGCGGTACTCCTTCCACCTCTCTCCACCGCACGATCTTCCCAATCTCTTCTTCCAGCCTCTTTCGAAACGCTGCCGCTTCTATCTTCAGCCCGTCAAATTCGCACGCATATATCATGATCGTATCTGGTAGCTCCCGCAGCAATTCTGCTGGCGCTACCCCCGGTGACAAGTACGGAGATGAGTAGTCGAGCGTCGGCGGTTGGAGGTACGATGCATCGAACAGATCCGTGAAGAACTTTGGCATCATCAGATCGGGACGTCCGGGTATTGCTTCGCGTTCTGGGCGTGGCTTCGTGAAGTCGACACTCGGGTACCAAGCTACGATCGCTTTGAGCGTGCCCGCTAGCACCTCCCCTTCGATTTCACGTCCACTATACACACTATTGGCGTCCACGCCCTGACCTTTTTGTGATGCTAAAATTTCAGCATGTAGTCGAAGCGGGACTGAAAAGGCCATGTTTCCTCCGGCACTGAAGCCGGAAATAGCAAAATTGTTAATGTCAAGGCCAAGCTCCTCGGCGTGCTCGGACAGATACAAGATGGCTTCCACGCCATCTTTGACGGCGGTAGGAAATGGGTGTTCCGGTGCAAGACGATAATCGACGCTGACAACAACGGCCCCCAGTTGTGATACGACGGCAGCACACCAACGGGCATCATCGCAAGCGTTCCCGATGGTGAAACCGCCTCCGTGGAAGTTGACTACAACTGGATATTTCTGGTTTGCGCCGCGGCGACGCCATGAGACAGGACAATAGAAGTAAAGCAGGAAGCTCCCCGGAATGGTGGAGAAGTGACTCGGTATGGCCTTCCGAAAAGTGTAGTTTGGGGGTCGAGGAAAAGCTAACCGGTGAACATACATTCCTACTCCCATTAGGCCGCGCCATCCAATTGCTTGTCCCCGAAGCCAGTATGAAGGAGAGGATGTCATTGTCGTGGGTCGTGTTTAGTACAATGCTATTTATTTGCATGTGTAGCCCTTCTCGCACAAATGAGGGATGTCCACAGATATTACCGTGGAGAGAAGACTATCCCGTACCGCAAATAATTGACACCAAAGTCAATTACTGCTAGAAGTGGCAGTATTGAAGAAAACCCACAGACGCAGAGGGAAGAGGAGGAGGAGGTGCTGGTTAAAGAAGTGTTAATGACGTCAGTTTTTTTGATGTTGCAGCTCGCAATAAGCGATTCCCCCAATATCACGACAAGTGATGATGCCTTTTAACGCTTTAAGCCTCCTACATTCTAAATACAACTTCGCAGTTATCCAGGTCATATCCTCACAATATCATCTTACACTTATTCTAGGTGTAAAAATGATAAATCATCACTTCAAATCTGCGCGATCAGCGAGCCTGAAAGAAATGATAGAGGCAACTTTACAGAAGAGCGGCGGCGATGAAGGTTCATATCGCCTTTTCATTGTATTATAAATTTACTTTGCGTACTATCCAAAAATAAATGGGCAAAATATCGGACTAAACTCTAACCATGGCGTAGCTCCTCGAAAGACTCCTGGAGAAGAATCATCTTGCAATTCGCTAACACTACCACCCCTCCATTATACTGCGGCAAATGTAGAGTACCTTTCACATCTGGCTTGGCTGCTATTGTAGTATGAGTCCTAAACCCTCTGTACTAGACGTTACCAATGAAAGGAACAGGAGATGGGGATCTCCGAATAACTTGGAGAATCTCCCGACTAGATGGGAAACTCAGAGCAGGTGGAGCACTACGACTTGGAAGAGAACTGAAATATGTATACCAGAGTCAGTCACTTACTTGAGGGGATGTGTTTGAGATATTTTCTATTTTATTTTGGAATATTGTACTAACAATGTTACCTTCTCTGCTGTATTGTGGTCCCTCCTGTTGCCCTCCCACTGTTACAGCTACTCCCTCTCAATCACGGGCTTGACTCGTGAGAAGCAAAGATTGGCCGGCGCTGCTCCCCAGCTAGCAGAGCTGGCAATAACGATTGCATGATCAAAATCTGGAGTGAGCCTCAGTTAGACACCGCCTATTTTGAGGTCTGTCTGTAGTACTTCCCACCAATGGGAGCCATAATCGTCTGCTCCCAAATCAGATGATTCATGGACGTGAACTCCCAACTGCCCCCCCCCCCCCCCCCCCCCCCCCCCCCCCCCCCCCCCCCCCCCAACCATCTTGGTCGCATGTTCCGCGTTTTCTGCTTTCTAGGTTACGTCACAAATATAAATCTCTCAATTACAGACGTCAGCTCCGAATGATCGGCTATCCTTATGCCTTAGGCATCAAGAGAGAGGTTCTTTACGCGAAATGACGTTGTCCGTACGAAATCTCTTAACAGGATTGTACGAAAATGTCAATTTATCGAGAATATTTGGATGCTATTCCAGTATCGTTTGCCACTAAGTCGAGTGAGTCCCGGTCAGCGCGAGGACAAAATGCGGTATTGAGAACATTATCAGAATGAGCCATACACTCGACAATATCTCCGGACAAACATGCGTGGATACCACCAGCGGGCACGTACAAAGCATCGCCTTTATGTAACACCAAAAATTTCATCATAAACAGTATCACCAGAATCCCAGGATCAGACTCGTCATATTGGTCAGTGAGTCTGGGCAGCAAATTCAAAAATATACGGGTGACTTGAGATGTAGTAATCTGGCAGGTTCCTTAAGGCCGTGAAAACTTCGACAATGTCTCCATCCGATGCAACAATACCCGCTTGATAAGCACTCTAAGGATTTGAAGACTTAGGTTCTTCTCCTGACCAAGGAACTGAGTGAGGACAGGTATAGAAGTAAAGAGCTGCTGGACCTCATCAACTGGAAGCCAACCGACGAAGACCTCAAAACGAGAAAGCGCAACAGCAATTTCAGGTTTGTGGTTTCCATTGGTAAAATTTCTCCGGTTGCATCTCGTGCAAATGGCTACCAAGTTCCTTTTGTGGGTGAATTTGTAGTGGGAATACCTTAGCAATGGACAGAATCTGTCATTGGTAGTTAGCTACCAGGTGATGTTCCGGTAGACGTGGTGTTGGTTGTATTTGATCCATACAGCTTGTACATACAGCTTGTACATAGTCCTCGCCACTTTCCTTGAAGAAATTATCTACTTACCTTGGGAAGAAAAGGAAGATATGTACCAAATTCGCTCAACACAGTTTCACCAATCAACTTTCCTTGTGCTCATCGAGATGATTTCGTAGATCCTCGATAAAATCTTCGATGGAGTTGTAGGGTATGAATCCATCCACATCTCAGCATATAACTTGTTCTCGTCGATTTGAAAATCATGACCAGGTGTTGCGGCGGCGTATTGTGCAGCTAAAGATTAGCTACCAATTTTCCCCTATGGGTATGGTTACATTGACATGCGAGTTGGATTGCTGTCATTGTGGCGTAGGCAAGCTGCAGGGGATTTCAAAGATTTTTTAACTGAAGAAAAAAGGTACGCAAAACTTTCAATGATTTCAACCTTTTAGAAGCTGTCTATTCAAAATGAATAGAGCACTTATCACTGACGTCATCACGGTGATATCACTACCTTCAAATCTATATGTATGACGCAGTAAGATGAAATCGATTCAGGGGTTCAAGGCGAGCAGCGAGTAGCGAGTAGCCTGGTGCTCAAGTTCTGTTGGTCGGGACTTTGTGAAATGCTTCGCGTAATTTTTATAAGCTGAGTAATAAACAACCTCAAGTCATCACTTGTAATAAAAATGCTTTGTATGAACATAATATCAGCTGAAACTCTCATCCTGGTTGATCAAGAGAGTATTCGGTTGAGCTGTGAGTAGGATCTGTCTCTCATGCAGGCCTCCACTCATAGTGGTGGGCGCCTTTCTTTGCTTCACCTGGGTCTTCCTTGTCTACTCCAGGGCGGTCAAAGCCATGTGCTCCAAAGAAGTCCATTTCCGCCTCCATAAATCGAGTTGGTAGCATCTCACCGGCCTCATATTTGAGGTATTCCAACGTGGAGCTCAAGGTCGTGATGTATGCGTCAGACTCGATGCCCCTTGAGATGGTTCGTTTCAAGTAGGAGAAGTTCTGATGGAATTCATCAGCAATCTCCTGGATAAGCTTCAAGTTCGTAAATGTGTGTTGAAGACCCGGTACGGACTCTTTTGCAAATGTCGATTCCAGCATATCGGCGATGTGATCGCTTTGAATAATGCAACCAGCTCGCCATATCCGAATGCAAGTAGCCAGATCGATGTTCCAATCTTGAACTTTTGAGGCGTGTGCAATCAACTCCAAGCCTTGACAGTATGATGCCAGGACAGCAGAATAGACCGCCATTCTCAAATCTTCAATCACGTTTCCCTCCTCTTCATGCTTGAGTTGGATTCTCTGCGGTTTTGGCAGATTCAACTTCTCTGAAACTTTTAGACGCTGTGATCTATTTCCACTCGCAACGCGCAAAAACTGTGCTGCAGCTATCGTGGGCGCCGATATGTGCCTTTCAGCCGACTCCATCACACTCCAGTAACCAGTACCCTCCGTATCGTCGTCATCTTGTACCACCTTATCCAGTACCTCATCTAGGACGAAATCCGTACCCTTGCCCTCCCCATTCTGATCTCCGCTTCTCGTTTGTCTTTTTCGACAGATTTCACTTCCAATCTCCAAGAGGTACGTGCCACGCAACTGTCCTTGCTTGTTCCAGATGCTGAAAACATTTCCAATTTCGTCCTCCGCCATATTCAGTCCAGCCCGCATGAAGCCCCACGCCTCACAGACTGCTCCCAGCATACCATTTTCAATTCCATTATGAACCATCTTGACGAAATGTCCGGCTCCATCAGGTCCCACATACTCGACACATGGCCTTTCTCTTCCGGCCTCCGTTTCATACTTTGCTGCGAATTTTTCAAGCACCGGCAAAACTTGCTTGATTGTCTCCTCATCTCCGCCAGGACAGAGGCTAGGTCCGCGACGAGCCGACTGGTAACCACCGCTAACCCCAAGTCCAATCCATTTCACTCCTTGAGAATCTAGTGTCTTTTGCCGGCGCTCTGTCGTCCTCCAGTGCTCATTACCACCGTCAAGCACGATATCGTCAGGCTTCAGTATACCGGCCTCGTTCAGCAACTTCAACACCTCGTCCGCTGGCTTTCCATGACTTATTGAGAGAATAATCAACTTTCTCTGGTCACCAAAGCTGTCTGCAAAGGCTCTAATATCGAAAAATCCTTCGACGTTGTATTTGGTTTTGCTTTCTTGCTGGGCTTTCTCCATGGCGCTTCGAACATTCCCAGAGTTGACATCCCAGAGCGAAATAAAATGTCCCTTTTCGGCCAGACCAAGAGACATCATCGAGCCCATGGAACCGGCACCGATTATTCCGATCCGTTTGAAGGGGGTTTCATGTTCATGGTGGCTCTCCATATTTGCCTTTGTGGACCGAACAGCTATGACTGTAGATGAATTCTTGCCCAGGCAGGTCAAATCGACTGATTATTTTCAGAGCGAAGGTATGTAAACAAAATTTGAAATGTAATATGAAGAATTGGTACGATACAATATGACGTAAACAGATCGCGATTTACTCTGAGGGAAGATAATGACGTTACGTCACCTTAATAATATACTTCCATTGGTTTACGTAACAATCCATAATTCACTCGTTTTCTCCTGATTGAAACCAAGGCTCATATCATCCAACAATCTTCACTGGCCATCCCAATCCCTTCTTAATATGAAATCGAGATTTGCGACATCGCTATTTGCTTAAAGTACGAAGTATGACCCCGGCGATAAACCAAGTGCGAGCGAGCAGTAGCCCCAGGGCTACAAGGCTACTCCGAACCACAGGTTTAATATTAGTTATTCCCTGCTTTCTAGTTGAGAACGCGAAGTTGTTGCGACTTCCTGAGTGCTTTAAAGGACGTCATGCTGTTATGACTCTGAATCCAAGCTTCAAGGTACGGTAGTCATAACAGCGGAGTTGACAGGGCATACAATTAGTACTGCCACCTCTGATTTGCTACAAGAGAACTAAGCTTATAACCAGGAAAAGAGTAATAGTCTGGAGCGGATGTACCTCCGGTGAGGCAGGGAAGCGTAGCCAAATGTGACGACATCAGATTTTAAAAAGAACACCATTCAACAACACGAGCATGCAATTTGAACTGAAATTCCTCGGTCACCACGTACGCCTCCCCGAATACCAGGCTCACAGCGATATTGAAGTAACATTGATTACAGAATATTCAACGTTTTCCATGGAATTTAAGATGGCCATGTTACAATCACATGAGGTCGCACGTGCGTCTTGGCCCTGAGGCTCGGCAGCATTGCTGCACGGAGAAGCCAAAGACTAGGATACCGTAAGTAGTCAGTAGCATCACGGGATGAAGATTTCAGAGATACAATAAAAATGTGGTAGTAGAGCTTTTAGTATAACTATGTAAAAACGACATATCGAAGATATAGCAGAACAAAGCAGACTCAGCAGGATGGGATTGTAACAGTACACATCGGGGAGTTCCTGAGTTTTGCTTTGTGCCTTGTTATCCATTCTCGTGGCTGCAAAACTGATATTGTCACGAATCTTCCTTTTTGGGGGTTCCTGAACGCGAGTCTCTGCTTTAATGTGAAGTGCATTTTTTACGCGACGCAGGACAGCAACAATGCTAAGCGAAGAACAATGCACCGTCAAAATAGCGACATCCATGGTCCAAAGTATCTTGACATTTGTCGCGATAATGTACTTTCATGCATGTATCACGCACCCGCGATTTTCAAATCCTCAACCCTCACCTTCCCACCCTCATCAACAAGCACGACCTTATTCTTCCCGATCAACGTCCACTCCTTATCCTTATAAGTCGTCGGTTCACTCGCAACAATGACATGTTTCCCATGCTCCCTAGCGTTCTTCTTCGCCTGCGGATTATGGCCTTCCGCTCCTTCCGCTGGTTCTTTCCCACCTTTCCCGTTGCCAGAGCCATGAGGGCCTTTCTTGCCGTCCGGATGGTCCGGATACTGCCTATTGAGCGTCACTCCAGCTGTGGTAGAATAGTACAGAGATGGTGGTTGTTCTGTTCCGTGGTTGCGGAATCGACAGGCGACGAGAGATCGGCCGTCTGTGATTGCGATGTTGAGATCGTTCGGCTGGGCGGCTGGGCCGAGAAGTTCGTTTTGGATGGCGATGATGGTAGAAATGGTCTTTTGCAGAGCTTTTTGAATTTCTGCAGTGCTATGGTACTCTTCCCAAGAAAGTGGCACAGCAGTGTCGTTCTCACTGTGTGGCTTTTCAGCGTCGCCGGGAGCGCAAAGGAAGGAGATGAATAGCGCAGCGAAGTGTTCAGTATCTGTCCCACCTTGAACATGCTCGAAGGCTTCTTGAGTCATGTGCTCGCACATTTTGCGCTTAATCTTGGCAAAATCAGAGATGTAGCCATTGTGCATGATGGTATGGATACCGAACACGAATGGATGGTTGTTCGTCTGGGTAATTGCTGTTGACGTCGCTGCTCGAATGTGCGCGAACAAGACTTTACTCTCGGTGTTGGCGCAGATACTGCGGAAATTGGCATCATGGAGAGGAGGCTGGATGAAGCGGTAGAGAGCCGGATGGAGCGGTTTCTTTTCTGGTGAGAAAGTCGAGATGCTGGGGGTATACCAGGCCATTCCGAAGCCGTCGACGTTGAAGAGGCGGTTGCGCGTCGTGATTTCGGCTTCAGTTGTGGGCTCTGCATTGATGGTGGGGTCATGAGACAGGAGCTTGGGAAGATAGTGCTCGTGAACCTGTTTACTCAGAGAGTGTGCTGGAGCTAGAAAGTGTGAGTTAGTGCTGTTGATGAGAATATGCATATGAGTACTTACTGACAAGCACGTCTTCGAGGAGACATGGCTCCGTGGCCGAGATGTATGCAAACCAACGGCACATGGCTTTTGTATTTCAATTGATTCTCTTCAAGTATTTTTTAAAAAAGAAAATCTTGGATATCCGACGACGAGCAGGTTTGGAATTTAGCGTGCCGACCGATCAATTTTTGTCGAATGGGATGAGAAGATGCGTCGTACTGAAAGAACGCAGAAATGAGCCAAAATTGTATTTTATGAAGGCAACTAGATCCAGACTTTAACGATCAAGAGTCTTTTATAGGAATGCTTTAAGCTTTCGGAGCTTGCTTAGTGTGGACGCAGAAAGAATGTCAGCCAGCAATGACGACGCTGCCTCGGGCTCGGCAGAAAAGCTTGTTTCCTGGCTAGGGCTAGACTTCGGCCCCACATGTCCCGCCCCCTGGGGTTGCGGAACACATCCGTGGGAAGAATAACATGGATGCCCTCTTCAATTCAAACCTTAGGTAACGCAGCTGGCAATGATAAGACGTATTGACAAAGGGCGATCAAATCAATTATTGCACTGTTTCGGGTTTGGATCCGTGGCACTACTTGATACCAGGTAGATGATAGAAACCGTTGTAAGCAAGTGTTCCGCAGCGACGGGCTTCGTCTCATTTTTCATCTTTCAGGGTTGGGGCTCGCTTATCACAGGGGTAAAGTCAAACAGACGCCGGAATGATATTCTTTATCCCGTTTGCGTTGTCTTGAGGCGTCGAGCCGCTCTTATAGCTTGCTGGCTTTTCCCCAGCACGCTATCATGATCAAATCCACGCATATAATTGGAGCGTGTCCACTTTGTCACCTCTTCAACATCCATACTGACAAAAGCTTGATGAAAGCTTGCCTGCGCAGCTTTCCAAATCTCATCCATACCAATCTCCATTTCCTTCATTGCTCTGAGCTCGTAAAAGTGGAACACTAATTGATCAAGTCTGACCCACGTGTAGCCTTGATATCCTTCGACATAAGTACGGCCTGGTACTGGGTAGTCGGCTTCGAAAGCAAGAATGCGCATGTCATCGTAGAACGGAAAGTATTCGCCGGTAAGCATCGAGTTCATACATTCGGTGTCCAGAACTAGGAAAGTGTTCGTAAGTATCCCCGATGCAGCAATACCGTCTTTGAAGTTCAGCATATAAAGATTGCTTCGTAACCTCGACTCTGACTCAGTCTGGACAGCTGCAGGCTCGCCCATGATGTCCCGAAATGCTTGACGATATTTCGCCCCATCTCGGTAGTTCTCTTCTTCCCTGCTGGGTACATGTGCATCAATCGGTCCATTGAAAGGGGCTAGAACCCATTTGTAATTGATGATATCAAGTGAGCCGTTGTTACGGAGAGCTTGCCCAAAGAATTGGTGCAAGGCGCTTTCGAGTTCGAAGATCTTTTCCTTGGCAAGTTGTTGAACAGATGCATCGTAAAGACATACGAAGCCCTAGTACTTTTTCTGAGACTGGTACAATTGCTGAATCCATGGTTTGGCAAATGGCAGAGCTGCTTGAGCTGCTATTTCCTCTGCATTGGCTACCCTTGCCTGCGATCGTATCCTGCGCTCTCTGACACCAATATCAAAAGCAACCTGCTCTGTACACAGCTGGCGAGCAGCGTAAAAATCCTTGATTCCTCCCTCACTGGTATTTGTCATTGCTCTTAAAAGATCGGATATCTCCTTGGCACTGCGAGCTGTCCAAAAGCGGGCGGCCAAGAGGGCAACTTCTTCCGCTGTGAGATCTACAGGGCTTGAGCATGCTTTCTCAATGAGCTGTTGGCGGGAGAGTCTCGTGGCTGCTTGAAGATTGGCAGATTCCGCATCCTCGCCGGGGAGGTCGAAGAACAGTCGTCGCTCTGTTTCAGTCAGAGTTTGAGGGTCCTAAAGTGCCTTCTGCTGAAGTGACGGCCAGACAGATATCAAATCATCGGCTGTAATGTGACCATCCGAGACTAATTGCAGCGGCAAGAATCTGGCCAACATCAGTGGGGCTTGACAACATCCTGCTGCTGAGCCACGAGTTGTTCTGGAAGAAGTTTGGGGAGAAAATTCGGTACAGCGAGTCAAGGCCGCGGGATCCAGGACGAAAGGCCTAATCTCTAATTAGGGACGTATTTCGTTTTCCGTCGCCAGAAGTATTGTCAATTTGTTGGACCATGATGAAAGACGAGGTGCGAAAAAGCTTCAAGTGCCCACTACCTGCTAGTCCCGAAGGAGCGAGTACTCCGTGAGATGCCTAATCGTTGCCAACACGTCTCTCAACAAATACCTGGGAATTGCTTGGTATTTCCGAATATCTAGCTTGAAATATTCTCAGCGAGTTAGTACATTCTTATCTTTCAGAGAATATTGGAGAGAATTTTAAAAAAGGATGTGAGCTTGTACCAATGAATTGATATGGCGTCAAGATGCGCAAGGGGCTTCGAACGAGCAACGTTACATTGATAGAAAGTCAGCGATTCAAGTATTTTTACGATCCTTCCAAAGTCAAAATCATCATTCGAATGTCAGCTAACAAGAGAAAGACGATCGGCATATTTCCCAAATCCTCTCCATATTTGTTGACCGGAGTCCCGGTACTGGAGAGCTATATCAAGATACCGCAGCTTCAATCAAATACCCGCTTACTATCTGATCCCAGTTGTGCGGAGATCTGCAGCAGCTCCTGATGCTGCACGTCAGCAGTGGCAAGAGCCTCCATCACGAGGTTGTGTGACGTCGAATACGATGCAAGGCTGACGAGATATTTGATGGTTGTACCAGTAAAACTTATTTCGCCAAACAGATGTCAAAATGCGCATTTACGAGCTCACTCATCTTATGGTCATGCGCTGGGCTTAGCGGCCGCTGGGTCAGCCGCGGATCTGTAAAGTCCAGAGCTGTATCTGTGTTTGCCCCCTACGTTCTGTGTATTCTGTGGAACTGATTTCTCATCTTCATGCAATCTCGTATTGTGTCCAATTTTGGAAATGCATCATTCCGGGCTGAGGCTTTTGTGGCCGCCGAGCTGAAAATTCATGGTAAGCAGAAATCTCTCGAGAACTTGAATTGCTTGCCACATGGTAGTATATAATCAGATTTGATGTCGTCTTCTCATCTCTTTTTTTCTCATTAACAATCGCACCTCGAATCCTGAAACATCAAGTCAACACAGCGAGACTTCTCCGCTTCAGTAAATTCATCCAATATGAAGACCTTTACCGTAACCGCCATTCTCGCTATCGCAGCTAGCCTTGTCCAAGCTGCACCTGCACAGCAGACACGTCAGTTCGAAGCCCAACTTACTTTCATTGGCGCCGCCGATGGTTCATTCACGCTCGCTGTGCCCACCGACGGAACGGTCTTCCCGATCAGTAAGTTACTACTCCATTCCAGTTCACCCTTTAGCAGTCCCATCGTGAGGAGCTTCAAGCTAAGTCAAACAGCCAATGACCTCAGCGTATCAAAGATTGCATCGCTAGGAGGAGCCACTTGTGCTTTTGATGGTGTCGATGGAAGCCACACTGTCCTTGTGGGCGCGCAGACTGTGGATGTTGGTCCGCCTCAAGTCCAGGTCTCTGGATCATGTAGGGCATTCTAGATGCCTTGGGCAATATTCAACCGGTGCAGAATGACAGCTTGACTGGGTTGAACTTAGACTTATGAGAAAGATAGGTAGTCAGTCTGCTTAGGAGAACTTATAATAGAACATGTTATTGAAGCTCAAAAAAAGCTGTACAGCAGCCTTTGCAAAAGGCACAGCTGGCTCTTGACGCTCCGTACATGATGTTCCAAGTTCAACATCCTCTTGGAATCAACGTAGTATCTCTCCGTTCGTGGAGACTGAACCTTCCCTTTCCTACATCTCCCCATGCTCCAGGCAATATCGCTGTCCATCATCTTCCCGACGATTATTTACTACGACTGTCTCATAATTCGAGAACGATGAGCATGTATCTCTGTCCTCGTGAACATGAAAGCTGCAAATATGGAACTCCTTCCTCGCCACCCCGGCTTCGTGAAACCCTCGAACCCGCGGGTCCTCTCTCGAGCAAATAGGCGGGTACCAATTCTTATCATCTCCCTCCAGTAACGACCTCTGGAAAGCAGCAAAATCCTTGAGAAAGCCTGGGACTTCGAAGATGGGCTCTAGTCTCTCCGGTTTGTCTCCGAATATCAGCCGATACGATACCAAGGCTGCAACGAAGGTACGGATGGGAGCGTCCTTGGTGGTGTGGTGGTGACTGTGTTCGCGAATATCTTCCTGATTTGGTTCAAGGATAGTCGTATCCCTGGCCTGCCTCTCCGTACTTCGCTGCAAATACTGTGTTGTATGAGGTCCATTGTATAGTTTTTCAGGGTGTGGCAGCCTATCAGATCTCCTAGAAGATAGACGTCGATAAGCTGTTCCAGACCGATGACCTCGAACGACTCCAGAGTAAAGACTCCCTTGTGAAGCCAACTAGTCGCCAGTTCGAAGATCCTGGGCTCGACGTCGGGGTGGATGACTTGTAAGGTCGACGCTGAGGTGAAAGTCGTTGCGAAGTAGGAAGATATGGCGCAGATTCGGACGCGATCGATGATGAAGACTTGATAGAGAGGGCCAACGAGGATCTTTATAGTATCGGAGAGTGAATCCCTGCCTTTCATTTAGCATGATAGATCCCATCACATTGGTCGCGCAAGATGGGAAGGACCCTACTCGTTCACAAGTGCCAGGGCCACGTTTGCATCTTCTTCGAGCGTAGCTTCATTCTTGTTCTCAATAACTGGACTTTCTATATCATGTAGATCAGGCTCACAAGGAAGTGGAGAAGCCGTCAAAAGTGTCTGTGTACTGTAGTGCATCACCATTTGTGGGCGTTGTGTCTGTTACCCGAATCTTCATAGAATCCCTGTCCGTTTTGGCAAAAAACGTAGGTCCGTGTTGGTGGGGATAAGTTCAGGTTTGAGTTGCTGTTGTTGTTTGGAAAGAAGCACGACGTTGCAACAAACAACAAAGCTAAGCTAAGCTAGAAGCTCAACGTCACAAGCTGCGAGCGTACTTTCTCCTACTTGAAACTACTATAGTTCTTGATGTACCACCTCCATTCCTCCAATGTATTGTGATCCCAAGGTGGATTCATGCGCTAGGCTGTGGACAAGTGGATATGCCCTCTTTTTGGACTCTAGGACTAGAATTCTTGCAAGGCAACAATTCCCACGCGAGTCGAAATGGCTTTAAAGTGAATGCTCCACGACTCATCCCGCGATCTGCAGCCTGATCAGCTTCGATGAGCAAGCGAGTGAGGGTCCGAGGTGTTGGCCTCTTTTGATCACAAAAAGCTCCCCGTCAGGCATATTCGCGATTTTCATCTCGACTAATTCTTCGACAAAAAGTCTGACCAGTCTGCCGCAACATTTTCCAGCAGATCGACTTCAGCATCATTTCATCAATGTCAGCACCAACTTGGGCTTGGGGAGGGACCGACTCAAGGTTATGCCATGAAGGGGACTTGACTCAGAATGTCTCCTCGAACATCGCAAACCAAGGGACATGGTCATACAAAGACCTCATTTCTGCGATGAACCGAATCGACGAGATTGTCGTGCATACGGAGACGCACACTTTCGCAGCAGGCACGGAAATGGATGGATTATGCAATAAGTTCTCACGACTTCGCATTGAGGTGGCTGTTTCGAATAAGTCAAAGACTAGAACACGGGTCGGCTGGCTGCTTTCGCGCTTACCGCCTTTATTAATTGAGCGGGATCCATCTATGACAGGCTCGATGTTGAGGAAATTTGAGTTGTTCATGAGGCTTCCAGCAGAGATTCGTATAATGATCTGGGATCTGGTTGCTTCTGTGCCAAGGTATGCTTTTCTCCGCACGTCTATCTTTCCTTGGTATTTGTTACTGAGAACTCTCCAGAAAGGTCAAGTTGCTGGAATGCAGTATCAAACCTTACCAGAACAGCTCTGTGCACTGGAACTCCAACGTCGAAGGTCAAACTCGCCATCCCGCTATCTTGCAGACTTGCTACGAGTCCAGGATCGAAGCACTTGGGCGGCACTATACCATGGTCAAAGATCGCTTGCGATATGTCGGATACACGAATAGCCCCACAAAGATGGGCAACCACATGTCAAACACCTTTTACATCAACTTCGATAAGGACATCTTCATACACGGCTCGAGCCAATTCGACACCAAAGACAAAGAGTTCCCTGGCGACCATGGCTTCAACTTCGAACCTCACATCCTCAAGAGAATCCAGCGCATCGAGCAGCTTCCATGTTATCGCGTTGCGTGGCAGACTTACTTCGACTTGTGGGAAGAAACCCTATTCGACGCTGCGATCTTCCGAACGAGTGTCTGGGAAAGCCTCAAGGACGTCACTATCCTCTACCACGATTACTCGCGATATTGGGATACCGATGCCGTGGGATTTGACAAAGCTCGAACCATGTTGGAGAAAAGCTTAAGAGGGGTATTCGAATCTTTTCCCTGTCTCCCTAGAAGTGGGCTTTCGATGTTCTCATCACCGCTCCGTCATCCGATGCCACCGATGAGCTTCGCATTGCACTTCAAGTGGAAATATATTGAAGGACGGGATTACAAGACAGTTGCCTGTGCGAATCGGCCAGAAAGGCGATACCCAGAGGATCCAACTGAACGGGCAGCTGTCCAGGCGGCCGATCAAAGCAACTTTGCTGCCATTCTTGCACGTACACGGGTTGCAGACCGAGCGGCTCTGGCAAAGCTGGCTGCTCGACACAAGTTTGGGAGTTGTTGAGATGTGACTCCTAAAAGTCAGGAGACTTATCACTCCCGTGGAATGTCACAAATAGTCAGTTCCGGACTGGACCACGATGGAGAAGATGGTGAAGGCAAGCCTCTTTCGACTGTATTTTGTACATACTCTTCATTGCGGAGCTGGGACTTGAGACATGTTGTCGTCAAGCGGAATAGATATCAGGCGCATGACCAGACGCGTGGAGAACGAACCAGTGGTCAGAAGATGGCGGATAATTATATGCCTTGACCGAGGGAAATACTGCACAAATTCAAAATAAAAAGTGTGCTTTATCAATCATGATTCCCCAGCCAGGCTTGGTGTAGTCAATTTTAGCTCCATTTTGCTTTCCATACCATCCGTCTGGGCCTGTCCTAAATGTGTCTTTGTTCGTGGACTAAGATAATGCATAGGTAGTAAATCTTATGAAGTCAAGAATCCTCTAAGTCTCAACACAAGACCTCTTGCCCGATTCACTGCCAGTTCAAATGATTATTTCAAATACAGTCGTGAAATTCACATCCTCTGGAAAACATAAATATCGCGTTGCGACTCTATCTGCCAATAGAAATTGCACTTAGTGATGAGCTAGCGTCTTCTCTCGCTTCCATCCGGTATGTCTCATCTTTTCTGCCTCAGGATACTTGCCACGAACCTCTTCTTTCGACTTATATTCGACGACAACTGAAACTCAGCATCAACTTCATAACGTTGAGCAATGTCGGCTGTCAATCCCGAGGATTCTATCGAGACTTCTCCAATGGAAGACGCTGGTACTGAAGCTGTCAATCGACATGCTGCGAAGTCCCAATCCGACAAAGCTGAGGTTGCGACGATTGATATCCATTCAGTTCTGGCAGCTCTTTCGGCTCTTGCCAACATCAAACCTGCTCCCAAGAGAGAAAATAATCATGATATTAGCAAAGATGCACTAGTTCTTACAGATCCATCTTCGTCGTCCAGTTGCGAAGGATTGAGGGAAGCACTTGCCCGAGCTCACTGGGCGAAGGACATCATTCTGGCTCAACATCGAGCCCGCATTGCCGATACATTTAGAATTCGCCCGCTTCTTGCAACCTTACCTTCGCTTTTCATCGAGAAGATGCCAGTGCCAAGCTGTCCACCATTGAAGAAGTTCGGACTATTTGAGAGCCTGCCGAAAGAGGTTCGTATCATGATATATGAACTCATGATCGCCGAGCCCAGGTATCTATCAACTCACCGAAATCAATTGCTCATTTCCCAGATCTTGCTGACCCGTTTCTGTAGATGTATAAAGCTCTTTGAAGGACATAGACCTGGTGATCAACACATCCATCCATGGAACTCGAACGTCGAGGGCCAGTCTCGCCACCCCACAATTATGCACATCAGCCAGGAGGCTCGACATGAAGGATTACGGTACTACACGATCTGCCACGATCGTCGGCGACTCTATATCGAGCTAACCCTCCCAGAGCCGCACGAAACATGGAGAACGGAGGAGTCGCGATGGGTGAACAGGATGGTTTTGCATTGAAGGGCTTCAGAACACATACTTCATCAACTTCAAGTTGGATTACTTCGATCATGGCCAATCGAAATTTACTCCGTCCCCGTACCAAATTGCTGGAGAGGATGACTTCAACTTCGCAGTTGATGTTCTTCAGCAGGTCAAACACGTTCACCAGAGACCATGCCATGAGAAAGCACAAAAGGGGTTTCGAGCCATCACTTTCGCTACGTTTCGGGCCACCCTTATGTTTCGACATAAGCTTTTGGAGAGACTTGCGGCACGTAATCCTCTCCACTGAAGTGTATACTGTATCCGTCACGCAGGAGAGACTTATGTGGGTCGACTTCCAACGAATTCATGAGAGATACGCTCGCAAGCACATGGTAACACAACCCTTCTAAAGTGCCTAGCTAGCAGCAGCCGCAAAGCTCTCGAGCGAGGGGTCCAGATCCATGACTGAGGAGATGGGTCCTGTGCAGGTTGAGCTTCACTTCAAGTGGAAGAAACAAAACAACGCCAACTGTGTTTGCTATGATCCTGTTCCAACTCAAGCAGGATACAAGGCTGTCGAGAAACATGATCCGGACAGGCGTGAGAAGTCAGATGACTGGAATAAATCGATTCTACAAAGATGCGTTGAGCTGTACAGAAGTAGGGGGGATTGAGCTCCTGTTCAGCAGTCACGTTGTTTGCAGGAAGAAGGGGTCAGGCACTACTTTTGGCGAATTGTGGACCACTTGATCCTAGAGTGTTCGTTCCTTCGAGGAGCACGGAAGCTGGCCAACACTCGGTAACTTAAAATTGCAAAGCATCTGAATTAGAGGAACCTCCAAAAGAAGAAACATGAGAACATGAATAAGCAAGGGAAGATCTAAAGAAAAAATGGATACCAAAGGCTTTAAAGTTACGAAACAGCAACAGCTGCATCACCAACCTCAATCACCTTCACTATTCCCTCCCTCTTTTCCCAGGCGTCCTTCTCCCTCACCTCCTTCTCCGCCTTTTCCTCCTCGAACTGCTTATAAACACATTCTCTGACTCTCCCTTGATAAAACAGGACTCCATTCTCCTTGACTGGATTCAGGATTCCCTCACCATAAACGCCTCTCTCGAGATTCTCCTGCGCTTTCTCACAGAGCTCGAAGTCCTCCATGGCGACTTGTCGGACAAACTTGAAGTACTCTTCGAATTCCTCGTCTGTACCATTGTGATAGTAGTCGAAGGCCATTCTTGCGACTCCCTAGACCGAGTAAGTACTCGTGATTAAAGAATACGTAGTTTACAGTACACCAAGAAAAATATGAAGGGAACTCTGCGTACCGGATTGGTTGAAGGCAGAGTGCGAAACGAAGACATGCCGCCTCCGTAGACATTAAGCGTGCAAATCGGGAAGAAGTAGAGAAACAGTCCATCCGCAGGCTTAGTAGGGTCCGCTACATGCTGCGACCATGTCGTATGGTTCGTCACAGAGTAGAAAGTTGGCGGGTAGTATTTGGAAAAGGTGGGGTGGGTGTACTGGCAATGCAGACACTCTTGGAAGCCGTCGATCCTGTGGTGTGTGAGCTAGAAGAGGGGCAAGAGTGGGGTGGGCGGGACTTACATCGTCTTCCAGTTGAAGCGACCTTCATACGAGATGCTGCGGCGATGCGGGAGCTTGGTGAAATCAACGGTGTTCGTAAGCTCTTCGAGGCCGGGAAAGTATTCTTCAAAGCTGGGAGCGTCAATGGAGAGGGTGGCGAAAACGAGACCGCTTGGTGTGAAATGGCTCTTGATGCGGCGATTCTGGGAACGTGTCAGCGACGAAGACCGGACTGCTTTGGAGTCTTACCTTCTCTTCTGCAAATATGACAATGCCATCACTATTGACTTCGTCTGATTCTGGGCTGCGATTCTCGACGATGACCTTGACTTGTGCGATCTCATATACAACCGGCTCGTTCCGGTTCTGGAATCGAGTCACGGGTCCAAGAAAATGCCATGACTACATAACTGCGATTAGTTTGAATTAGAGATAGACAGACCACGGGAACATACCTTTAAAAATACAGCCCGTCTTTCTAATTGATACAGTGCTGGGCTGCAAAACCAAGAAGCTGGGAGGGTTCTACTCAACGAGTCCATGACTGACGACGATGAGGAGAGAATGTTGTCTCTCTATCACAGAGCAGCATGGCTATCCTTATTCTCAAGAATCTAAGTCCCATTCCAAGCACGTATGTCAGATTACGCGCTGGTGTCGTCGTCTGATGCTGTTCAACGTGATGCAGCATAACCGAAACTCTCATTGGTCAACCGTCGATGGAGTCTTCCCGAAAGCGGAAATGCGATCCAGAGACTCCTTGGTTCTCACCAAAACATATGCGGTGCTCAGGAACGCGCGCAAACAATCCTTTCCAAGCAGCTCAAGTCGCCAATGGGAATTGGCACATACCTTCCGCGTCGGTTTGTATTACTCATCGATGACCTCTCAGGTTGCCACGCAGCCGATGCATTATCTGAGACAGGCAAGAATTCTGGGGCTACTCATGATCTCGGATCACGAGGTGCGCCTCGCTCTATTTTCTGGACGAATGCACCAAATCTGGGAAGCTCTTGATAGCAAATATGCATGGTCAGGCATCAAAGATGGGACGATCGTGATAGTGAGGTCATGGGAAATACCGTAATTGGCGTGGATTCATGGTCATAATGGAGGTAAGAGTAGAAGTGATCTCAAATCTCTATAAGCATCGGGTCTCGCAAGTGATCGGACGGAAACTCAAGGCTCGGTACATACCACGTGATATTCAGGTCGTAATACTTGCTCACCATGGACAGATCAGTCGTGAACCTGTACACATTGCTATACACACTTGGTGTTAGCATTGTGCTGGCCATTGCCTATTCTCTAAGATCCGGCGTTGTGGAAGGTCTTGCACAGAAAACCACAAAGTCTTTCTCTCGACCCAAAGCAGCAGCTGTAGCCTATGATGCACAAGTGGCAGGGGCTTTCGACGATCTGAGGCAATCCCCGAGCTGGTGGTCAGATAAAAAAATCTTTGAGCTCGAGAGACGTGCAATATTCAGCAAGGTAGGTGTGCCGGGCAAAACATTAAGCAAACCACTGATGGCACAAGACTTGGTTATTCGTGACCCATGCGTGCAGATTCCAGAAGCCTGGCGACTATCGAACTTTCGAGATCGCTGGATTCTCGTTCGTTGTCATTCTCGGAAAAGACAAACAGCTCCGTACATTCCACAACGTATGCCGGCACAGAGCATATGCTGTAACCAAGAAAGAATCCGGCAGCTCGACAGTGCTTGGGTGTAGGTACCACGGTTGGAGCTACGACACTAAAGGAAAACTGGTCAAAGCACCAGAATTTGACAAAGTGCCAGGATTCGACAAGGAGATGAATGGTCTTTGGGAGATCAAGACTGCTGTCTCCCAATCGATGGTCTTCGTGAACTTTGATGCAGCAGCCAATGTCGCTCCTTTGGATCTCGGAGACATCGAAACTCGGCTCAGAAAATGGAGTTTGTCCCAAATGAAGTCCCTGGATGATTGGAAGGTAGAAGGAGCATTCAACTGGAAACTTCTCGGTGTGTGCATCCCAGCGTGGCAGACACTTGATCTCCATCTCACTGTCCCTTACAGGTTCCTTGGCAACAAAGGTGGAAAAGAAGCAGCCATTTTGGACCACGATTTTGTCTTTCCTCTCGGGAATGAGCCACGATGACCTCGAAATAGGTCATACAACGATGGTGCGGAGAATTGTGCCCGGCGTTGTTTTGATACTCAAGGCTGTACCGAAGTCTGCCAAGAGCACATCGGTACAATGCAGCATCTATGCAAGGGAACATCAAGCCCCGATAGACATGTCTTCGCTAAAGAGTGAAGTAAACTGGGAAATCAAGCAATTGGCAGCCAAACAACAACGGATACTGAGAAATCAAGAGCCTATCATGTCGCTGGCTTCCTCGGTCGCCAGCCAAGGAGAAATCAACAGGCTGCTAGGTGTCCATCTGGATGCAGAAAAGCAAGCTGGAGGGGAGATCCACCCCGCAGCAAGGGAGCAGAGCTTTTCGCGAGGAGGAAAAGCGGATGATGACTGTAAGAAAATCCTTCGATTGCATGATTGTCATTGTATGACATGAATACTGAATTCGATAGTCTGTCGAGAGCTTGAGAATCCTGTGTCAACTTGTAGCGCAAATGCGAAGGGTCTCCTCGATTGGTAATGGGGATCAACAATGTAATGGTTGATACGAGGAGAGGGATGCGTTTGACGGAGTGAGGGTTCCATGGTATTGTATGGGATTATGTGGGATCGGTTGTCGGGTATTCCTCTGTGATGAAGGTTGATGTGCAGAAGGGATGAGGTCCGAATAGATGCTAGATATAGCCGAGATTTTACCGACCTTGACGCGTCTCGTTTCTTGGTCTTCGTCCTCGATAGCTACTTCTCCAATTCTCCTCTCCTATCTATCACAGCAACCAACCCGTCCTGAAGATCCGGTTACGCGTAGGGCTCTCCATCATCAGGATCTGCCGCAGAAAACACTTATCGTATGGAGTAGTATTCTATGCCCAGGTCGCGCGGCGTGTCTAGCTTCGAGATATCTTCGAGCACCCCAACCAAGACCCCAACCTTCCTATCCACGATCTCAATACTTGGTGTCAACAAACTCTCAAGCAGCAATCGCGTACGAAGGACGATGTCCGTGGAGGTGGTCATGCTGTTTGGATATATCAGTCATGGAAAAATGGGCTACAAATTGTCTATCTGTTTGATACACGGCTGCAAAACACTAGCTTCTCTCCTAGCTGCTTTTGTTTCTCGATTTTTGTTCATTTTCTTAAGTCATGCTAGCATGCTATGATGCTTTTCATGTTTCTTGTCCTTCTAACCCTGTGTTCCGCAGCAGTAACAATAGCAATCTTCAAAGCTCAATCCAACCACTGTTCCGACTCTCAATGCCTCGAAATATCCCACTAGTGTCCGGATTTTGACTCCTACATCGATCGCATGCAGTTCCAACGATTGAATATATATTTTCCACGCACCCTTGAGCGCGTAGTCAATTTGTCAGGGTCAGTCGAGAATTGGGGAGGATCGCAGAGGATAACAGGACTTCGGAAACCTGCCGGATCTGCAAAAGTCGAGGAAGGTTGCTGTTTGGCCATCGCATATGGAAAAGCATGTTGTATTGGAGCATCGTGATTGCAGCGGGCAGCTGTAGTCCTTGTGTCTCTGCCACTCCGGGTGGCAGCCTAGATCAGGGCGCAGTGGCAGCGTATCATGATTGGCTTGGAATTGGACTGACAAAAAGGAGAACATCGGCATTCTCACTGATGGTGGACCATCCTTTGGTGATCGGTTCTGCCCGGGGGATCTGCGAGCAGCTCTCCCTGCGCGTATCCACGATCGTTTCTCGTATCAATATCTATCGGAACAAGTGTTGATTGTGTAGAGCCAGCCACATCGCCTGTTTTGCCCCATTCTTCAACTTCGCGTTGTCAGATAACGAATAGTATTGGTCCAGTATCGGCGTGCATGCCCTCCCACCTTTGACCGTGCCCTTGGGACGTTATCTTGGTCTCCCCGTCTTGAACTGCATTAGTGTGCAGCTCAAGCTTCGAGCTGGATAAGACCTTGCTGCGATATGTATCATGGACGCTGATAGCAGGAGCGAGCTGGCCCCCTTCAAAGGTCAATACGGATGGAGTTTCCCAAAGTGGCTGCAATACTGGCCAGTCGCCAACCTCCAGATTTCGGAGCCGACGTTTTTCACTTTCAATCCATACGAATACCCATGCATATTGACTTTGGTAATCGCTTATCGCACTCGCCTCGGCATTCTCATTCTGGCTACTCTTATCACTACTAAGCTTTCCTACCCCTCATCAGCGGGGTCCAAAATTGCTTAAGCATCCTAAGCTTCTAGGGTACTTCAATCCCTCCATTTCTTCTCCTCTTAGTGTTCCCGTACTTCTAATTGCACTGCAACTTCGACCTCCCTCTTGATAATTATAGCGCCTACAATCATGGAGAAAACTTCGGACAACATGGACAATAGCATTGAGCCAGTCCCAGATTCTGCGGATCATGACTCGATTGAAGAGACGAAGAACGTCTTTGGCAGTGATGAGTACCAGTTGGCGAAACTGGGATACAAGCAAGAGTTCTTTCGTGGGCTTGGTTTGTTCGAGAACTGGTAAATATTTCCCACAAGTCTCAGAGATGACTACTGACGTATCAACAGGGCAGCGACTTTCACTGTAGGGTCGCAAGACGTATCTTGAGCGGCCTTGAACTAATGCCGGAGCAGTCCATGAACTTCGCGAGTGGAATTCCGGTACTGTTTGGCTGGGTTATGTACACAGGTGGTCCGACAGCCGCATTCGCGAATTGGACAATGATAGGATTCTTGTCGTTGATTGTGTCGTTCTCTATGTCCGAGATCGCAGCTGCGCTTCCGACAGCAGGCGGCATCTATTACTGGTCATATGCACTGGGCGGCGCTGAATGGGGGTATTGTCTCCCTCCTTAGGACCAACATTACACCTCGCTGACAGGGACCAGTCCGTTTCTCGCTTGGATGACTGGCTGGTGGTAAGTACCACAACCTCAACAATAATGTCCATCTAACAACAGTGCAGGAATTGGGCCGGATGGGTACACAAAGCTACCCCACAGATGCACTTCATCACAAACTTACCTTCTACAGGTTTCCGTTGTCCCTGGGGTGCAGCAGGGTTCAACAAACTTTCTACTCTCCGCCTTACAGATTAAGTATCCGGCCGCCGAGATCCTGGACAAAGGATGGTTCGCATGGCTGCTGACCTCAATTGGAATGTTTTTTGCGATGGCGCCCAACGTGATCAATCAACGTGTCCTGCAGTGGTACTTTCGCTTCGCAGTCGTTATATTTCATGTCCTCGTCGTCATGTACTGGATCTGGTTCCCTATCCGGGCCTCTCAAGAGGGTGGCTTCCAAACAGGGTCCGGCGTCTTTGACCACTTCTACAATGGCATCAATCTCGGCGAGGAGAAGCAAGCAAGCGATGCTTACTGTTGGACTATTTCGGTTCTCTTCGGCGCCTGGGTGTTCTATGGCTACGACGCTTCTGTGCACTTGGCTGAAGAGACTCAAGGAGCTTCTGAGGTCGTGGCCAAGGGCATGTGGATGGCAACACTTTCTGCTTGGGTCATGTCAGTCCCAACACTGATCATCATTCTCTTCTGTATCCAAGATTTTGATGGCATTATCAACGGCTCCTACGCCAACAACTGGGCTGCTTATCTCGTGCAACTCGTGGGGCAGAACGGTGCCGTAGCAATCCTCTGCCTGCTCTGGGTTGACTCAACTTGTGCCACTGCATCATGCTTCATGTCTGCTCAACGCGTTACATATGCTATTTCTAGGGATGGTATTCTGCCAGGAAGCAAATACTTCCGCCGATTGAGCAAGAAGTCACACAGTAAGCCCCCATACTTCCCCTTCGGCGTCTTAGATGCTTCAGAAAACTTTTGGAGATATGTTTAGGCAAGCACGCATTGCTGACTCTACCGCTACTCAGTGCCCATTCATGCCGCCTTTCTGGTTCTCGCAATGTCAATCGCCATTACTACTGCAGTGATCGGCTCCGTGGTCGCTTTCAGTGCTATCACGGCGACGGCCACCATCGCCACTAACGTGTCCTACCTGTTCCCAATTCTAGCACGCCAAACCGTCGGCCGCAAGACCTTCACGCCAGCAAAGTGGAACCTTGGACGTTTCTCTCTTCCCGCTGCCATTATCACAAGCTGCTACATCACGTTCCTTGTCATCGTTCTCCTTCTGCCGCAACTGTACCCTGTCACTGCGGAGACTCTAAATTATGCGCCCATCATGATTGGTGGGATCAGCATTATCAGCCTTGTGGGGTGGTGGTTGCCGTTTGGATACGGTGGGAGGGCATGGTTCAAGGGACCGCAGAGGACTATTACTGTTGAGGAGGTGGAAAGTGGTGTTGTTATCGAGGGAGTTGATGTCAAGGCTTGAGGTGGCGGCACCCTGTTCACATTTCGTAAAGGAAGCAAAGTAAAGACCTTTGTGGTTATTGAAGGTGTCGCTCCCTTTCCATGGAGTTGTTGTTCAATGCATAAACTTTTGTCTATCATACAACGTAGCAATCAAGGCCAGCACTTGGCCACCGCTCAGCGGTACTCAGCTGACCCTCTTTCGGAAATGTCCCTTCTGATGTCGACCAGCGATACAACCAAAGGTATCTTCCATCTCAAACAGCGTGAGGAGTTGATTTGGCAGGCTCCTCTGTCAGATAATTCCTTGAATATCGTGGGATAATGTCCATTTGGCTGCATGGAAGCGTTACAACAGCGGGAGAGGGGTCAAGATCTTCACCGAAGTCGTTTGGCCAGCGAGTCCCAATATGGATGTCTCTGAAAGGAACAATTGTAGTGATCACGACTCGGCTCATGGCCATCGCTACAGTACGTCTGAAGTGACACACAAAGCTGCAACGACTCAAGGCCCCACCAACGTTGTCCCCGTTGGGACACGTGTGATGAATCAAGCACTGTGTAAGCTGTCGAATCGAGGCCCTATTAAGGAAAATCGCATCAAACCCAACGCCTCTATAGTGTAGTTGTTCAAAGCGCTAGCTGCGGGACTAGTAGGTTTGATCAAGCGTGTAGCTTGCCTTAGTGCGCCTTGACCAGTGTGGAGCCGTGATGCTGTAACTCGTAGTGATGTCATCCCCTGTCAACGGTTTACAAGGTAGCCTGGCAACGAAGATATCGCGTTCGAAGTTGATATAGATGGCGTTTCCCATCCCTAGAGACCTCTTTGGGGTGACGATTGTGGGCTTCTCTCTCGAAGTGAACTCACTGTCTTGCACGGCCACTTACCGCAAAGGCCTCGTCCTCCTGGTCTGAGTCTGGGTCTTCCAATCTGTCAATGTGTTGTGGCTCTCCATAGCACTGAGACGGCCACCTACGGCGCTGAAGCTTCGACTGCCAGTTGCAGAGTCTTGATTAGTCACTTGATAGTGCTGGCAATGAGATCGTTGGCAGAGAGCATGTATCACAGCTTTACACAGCATATAAGGAAATTAACACGATTTGCTTATTTACCACCTACTATGGCAAATGTCATCTTTTGCTTGGCTTCCGACTCATTCGCCCTTTTATTTAGCTTCTTCGTCTTTGACTTCAAGTCAAGGTTCCACCACTTGCCTTCATTGAAGACCAGCCAGCAATAACAATCCATTGACTTGTGCTTTGAGCACTCCCTAAGCAGCGAGTCTTCCCGAATCTTTCTGAACCCAGCACCAGTAAGTAGGTCAAAAATGATTTTCTTCTTCGCCACGACTCCTTCATAGAATTCCACGCAATAGCATTTATCGGTATCGTGAAACTGGCAATTCTCTCCAATAAGGGCAGCCTCATCGTCGCCCTTATACCAATACAGGTGCTCGCCAAGATAAGCGCTGGGGTACATCCACCGAGGGAGTTCTCTAACACAGAATAATCTGAACCCAACCTTATTCGCGGTTCTGGGATCAGGAGTTCGAGATTCGATGTAGGCATGCCACCGCAATTGGCGCTCTGATGGACGGAAGAATTCTTTCAGTTGCTTCACCTTCCCGGCTGTACTCCTCTCGCACCGTTTTCTTCCTCCCTCGAGCCGCTGAATAACACCGGTGATCGATTTCTTGAGAGATTTGTAGATCCTGCCGTCGTCGCCGATTGATGATGCGGGTGCTCGCTTCGAATCATTTTTGGTTGCACAGTTTTTCTCCGGCAGCCTCGCAATTTGTACTGCTGTAGCCAAGAGAGAGTCGGTAGGAATTCTCCGAGACACTTTGTAAAACTGATCTTCATCTGGTATAGTGGTGACAGACTCAAAGTTTTCTTGCAAACCCGAGGTATCATATCCTTCCCGAAAGGTTGCACCGGGAGGGATAAGGTCAGTCTTTGAAGATGGCCGATAAGGTGGTGGAGGTGGTAGGTTCGGTGAGTTCAGCGAACAATTGCAGCACTGGCAGCGGTGATCTGCTACTTTTTGATTCGAAGTAGGCTCCATAATCATGTAATTGTACTGACATTGCTGTGAATAACGGATGAAGAAACAACTTAGATTCTCCTATGATATAGCAAAAATTGTGCGGACTTAGCGAAAGACTAAATCTTGTCGGCGCGATGTGATGAACAGTGGTAGCGAGTCTAGCTTCCGAGCCAATTTCACCCACGCCAGTAGTTCACATCTCTTCATCTGGGTGACATTCTGGTTAGTTTCTCAAGTTATGACTTCGCAGTATGATTTTTCCTTGAGTGCATGGGATGTGGAAACAGTTCCTGAGCATGAGCAAAGTATTACTCATCATTAATGTTTTTTCTTTTCTTTGATTTAATCAGCCTGCCTTGAATTTAAGCGAGTTTGTAGATAACATCACGTCACGAGAATTAATTTTGTAAGTGAACATCATGATCTGGAAATTGGCATTCACTTTTCATTTATAGGGATAGATTAGAGAGTATCGATTTATTGTCTAATGAATGTCACCCGACGGCAAACCCAATGCCCAGCTACAAATTGCTAACGATTATCCTGGAACGCGGATGTCCGCTCAAGACAGCTAGCTCATCAAACACCATGCCATGCAGCCATGGATCTCCAGAATCTCCTCCATTCGTAACTATCAATCCAATACTTCATGTCTAGTAGGATAGTCTAGTCCTCAGCTGCTGGCGGCGCAGGTACTAGATCACAACCATAGCTATCTCCATGAAACCACAGCTCAAAATTCAAATCAATCAACCTATGATTCATTCCCTTCTCTCTCACTCTTGTGACGAAGACTTCCTCATACTTATATGCAAATTCGTGACGAATCTGGGCTTCAACAACACCATCTGATAGAGTCTACTTCTCGTCTCCGACGTTGAAATCGACAAGCGGGTGGTCGTCTGTGATTCTGGCGACCTTAAGCAAGTTCAAGGGCAGTCGCATCAGGCGGCCTTCTGGCCAGACCTGGATCAATCTCTCAATTCGCTCGATGTACTTGATGTCCCAATTATAGCCGTCTGCTGGGTGGTATGTGCGAGGTCGGATGGGCTGGGCGACTTGGCGGGAAGTGGCGGGCCCCTTAGGTACATCGAGGAAGAACGTATCTGCTCTAAAGTTGATGTAGATGGTGACTGGCTTGTCGGTGTATGGATCGGGAACTCCGCTCGGGAATAGTCTGTAGACCTTCAGACCCTCCTTCCGGCTTTCCTTGCAGGCTCCCAGTATGCCAGGGTTGACCGGATGTCCTTCCATGACAGAGTCCGAACCGTAAGGGGCAGTTCAAGTTTCGATCTCAAAGATCTTGATAAGTCGAGAGTGGCGAGCTGCTCCCTTCCACTTTGTCATTGTTAGTAAAGAAATACCCAAGCGTCGTGAACATTGTGAAGATTGCAGTGAATATTCTCTCAATGTAAAGGGTAGACATTCGTTGTAGTGGTATAGAATATTTGGACTCACGACCATTGTTTGTATCTCCTGGGGCAACTTTGGGAAGTGGTCGAACTTATAGAGAGCATTGAGCGCCGGGACCTGGAGACTTGGGAGCTTGTCAAGAAGCGTTTTAAGACGCGACATCTTGGTGTTCCTACATACACTGAGAACGCGGTCCTGAGGGATCCAAAATCTTGTTGTTGCTCAAACTTTGAATACCATGTTTTGTGCAATGTTTTTCTTGAGAAGCGAGCCACTAGTGTTCATGGGTTGTTCAGGTTGCTCAATTTTGTGTCACGTGCTTCCTCATGGTCGGAACAACCTAAGAACTCGCCATGCTATTGGGGTGAATGCTATCATGATTCATTAAGAATGGATTCGCTTTTTGCTATGTCAAACTTATCTGCCTTCCAAAAGACCTGTCTGCCTTGGTTGCTTGTCCGGCAGCCACGACCATGTGAAGTCCATTTCTTTGTAGCGAACTCGCGGCCTGCTCTTCTCAATTTTCGTCTGAAGTCTAGTTCTGCAAAATTGCCTCGACTCCTCGAGTTTCAGTGCCTCCTCCATCGTCTCAATCTCAGCTTCGCTATTCAATTTCCAGATATGGTACTTCCGTACGCTGAGAACCTTGAAAGGCGCTCTACAGAGTCTCGAAGGGTCGCTCATCACTAGCTCAGCATGTTGAATTCTCTCCATAGTATCTATGGATAGGCTGAATCGATCGGAACCAAGCGATTGCCGTCTCTCGGCTACTTGCTGACGATTGAAGCCGAATGGACCGCAGGATGATGGTCTCCAATGCAAGCATAGGATGAAGCGATCTACCTTGAAGTTGATGTAAAGCTTCTTCGTCTTCTCAGTCAGTGGCCATCCGTGGTGAGCCGTGGAGCTCTTGAGGTCTTGGGCCTTCTCACTTAAGAGCTCATAAAACTTGAGACCCTCAGATCGAGATACTTTGCTGGTGTGCATAATCGAAGGCGTATTTGACTGGCTCTTTATGTTCGAGGGCCAAGGTTTGGCCATGGCCATGTCGAAGACCAGAACGACTCTAGACGGTGATGCGATAAAAGCCCAAATCATGCAACGTAACTCTGTTGGAAGCTTCGGGATTAGTGGAAAGCTTTTCAGTGCTGCGCCTCGAGAGGAGAGATCTGTTTCGAGACGCGGAAGTTGCGTAAGAAGAGACTCAAGGCGGTGCGAGCTTGGTTCAACTTGAAGTTTGGCCATCGCTCGATCTTTTTAGATTTGATACAGCAAATAGTCGACGGTGATAAAAGCTGTTCTGGAAGCCTGAATACTCTCGAAGGCTCCAACTGGATATCAGCGTAATGATTTAGCCGAAGTCTAGCGTGAGTGTTTTGTGCAATGCTCGGGTTCTCGACGGCTTCTTCTAATTAGGGTCTGGGTTACGCTAGACTACGAGCTGGTGACAGTAGCTTATCACTATTACACTTTAGCACCATTTACCTCAGTCTTTTTCGATGAATGAATTTACAAACCACGACCTCTGGACAATAAGAAGTGAATTTCTAGACTCGGGGTATTTGCAGTACGTCTCTCTTCAGTTGGGCAATTGAATGTTCCCTGTCTTTCACTTCCCGCCGCCATTTTGAAACTTATCGCTGTTCGGGGCCGTGTACCAATACCTGCCTAGAAAGGTACTATTGATCGTAGCCGTTGCAATTGAATCGAAACTTGATTGATTACTAAAAGTAGGTTTGTGATGTTCCGTCTTCATCGCCTGCCAGAGTGATTTGGATTCTTATTCGGATCTACAGCAGAAGCTGTAATCAACGAGTATGACGAAGTCTGTTAGCAGCAAAGGCTGACATATTTTTCAAGAATATTAAGAGAGGTATTGTCTAAGACTTGCGCGAGTACAATAAGAAACGAACAGTTCTCAGAGAACTACCAAGTTGTCTATTTTAGTGCGAGAGTCACTCGATGAGATGCAAGATAGTGTGTATGTGTCTGAGATCCCCTTCTCAACTTAACACAAAAGTACTGTATTCCAGAGTTTCCCGAGTGATACTGCTCTTTCCCTATTGCGAGGCTCCTCGAAGAGCTAACTTGAAGACTCTAAACCTCCATTGAGCTCATTATGCGCCAGCAGATCTGGTAAACCCATCCATCCAACAAACGTATCTTTCCAGCACATACGCTGTTTCTGGACAAAGGCATCCCGAGCCAAATCTTGAAGAATGAAATTGGTTGGCCTCACTCGAAGGATCCAGCCCGTGCAATTAAACGAGCAAGTTGAAGTTGCTACAGGGGCATCTTTCAGTACTGCCTCAAGAACAAAGCTGTGTGTGTCTTCCGGCTCGATAAAGAGGTGCAGATGTCGGACTCGTCGACGAATTGTCCAGTCGAGGTTACTATCGACTTCAATCGACCATGAGCACAGAAGGTCAAATATCTCGGACTGCAAGACAAAAATGTCAATGTTGAACTTGATATAAACCATGTTGGCGCCCGATATAATCTTCTTTCCCTCGTTGATTGCGCGATTCACAGTCGAAGGAGCACTAGTCACAACTAGTCTTGTTTAAGCGCAAAGCTCGTAGAACTTCGATCCCACAGCTCGCGACTCTCGTGTGGCCTGCATTATCCCTGATTGCTTTGCCTGGCCTTGTATTTGGGTGTTACAATGGGTACTCAAGCAGTCCGTAAAAACGAGCTTAATTAATCGACGTTCACGGCGCGCAGCGAAGCTCCAGATCGAACCTCAAAGCTCCTTGGGTAGACGGCTGAAGGATGGGAATGTGCGGCGAGATGTTGACTCCTCAGGGATCTGAAGTTGGGGTAGCTTGGCCAGGAGAATGTGAAGTCGAGGCATGTTAAGTGATCGGACGATGATTTCGCTGGGGGTTGGCTGGGTCGATCTGTCTGAATGTTTGGTATGACTCGATATACGATGTAGATTAGTCGAGGCGAAAACGAAGAGCCGCATTCATCGTCAGCATAGCATGGATGTATACTCAATGTCAGTCTAGCACCGGAAAACTTAAAGAGAACCGTTCTCCATATGGGTTGTGCGAATCTTTTCGACCTGCCAATGCGATTGTCCACCGAGAATTGAGAGGATGGCTCTAACATTTGTAGACTTTCACTAAATTCAACAAGCAGAAGAAGCTACCCAACAAGATTCACAACGTGGTCCAGTCGAAATCAAACTTGCAGGGATAGAAGGCGCCATTCCACACTTTGATGACCAGATGTACGATGTGTAAAAGTGTCTTGCTGGAATATCAACTCGAACAGCCATAGACTAAAACATTGTCTTTAATCATGCTTGCTGACACCAATGTGCCGCGCTATTATGTCAAGTTCAAGTCGACCTGTTAACAAGTTTTACTTCATCTGCAGAACCAAATTCATACCACCGCAACGTCCCAACTGGTGAGCGGGACCCTCAACGGCATCGTATCTAGGAAGTGTAGCAAAGCTTTCATCACACTAACTTTGACCTGCCTCTTGTGGATCCCAGCCTCTAGTTCGCTCAACCTAGCCATCACCTCCTTCGACTTCGTATCCAATTCCAGCCTGTAGTCCCGAATGCCTGCAACCCAGAACAGCAAAAGCGGGAAGCTCATGCCCAGCTCCTCCTTGTAGACCTGCTGAACTCGCTGAACCCATTGGAGCTGGTAATGCTTGAAGTTGTAATCGTAGATGTGCTCCGATCTGCATAAGTGCTCTGTGGCAGGAAACTTCTCTACCAAGAAGATATCGCAGGCGAAGTTGACGTAGAGGTATGTTCCGTTCATGTCCATAGCAATTTTCTTTGCCTTCATGAGATCCTCCTTGGGCGTATTGGACCATTCCAGGGCTACTTGGCCTGGGGCAAGTTGCATCTTCTCGTAGCAACGTTTGTAGTGTTTGGAGGCTATGGACTTAGATTCGCGACAGGCGCCGATGATTCCAGGGTGCTTGGACTGGCCTGGTATTCTTGAGTCCCAGTTTTGGTTGAAGGATGGAGCATAGCGGTCGAGTTCGATGAGTTTGACATATCGGGTCTCGAAGGCTGCGAGTGTCCAGATGCGATGTCGAAGTTCTGTGGATAGCTTGGTGAAGAATGTGAACTCTTGAAGGTCGACTATCGGGAAAATGAGAAGTCAGTCCTGGCGAAGCCTCATTGCATGCGTCCAAAGCTTCTACGGTTCGAATACGACATGGAAAAGCGCGTCTGCTCCAAAATATGAGACTTTCAGGAAAGATGACCACTTACCTGGAGGAGGTTCTGGAATATCGAGTGTGGGGAGCTGGGCCAAGAGGACCTGGAGCCGTGAGACTCTTGTAGGCATGGCTCGATATTAGGTCTGAATTGACCTTTGAGGCAAGAAAACCAGCCTTTGAGATGCACTTTCGAGCTTCACCTGAATTACGGCGTCCGAGAGCGTTGCTGTTGCAAATTCTCGGAAGAGTCGCTTCGGTATACGCGCTAACCAAAATAGGGGTCAATAGTCAACAGATCTGCCGGGGCCCGATCCGCACGATGAAAAGCAACACGTTGAACACACAATTCCAAGATTCTTCCAATAACCGACGCGTGAGCAGCTTTGGCGCGAATGGAATGTGGAAGAATATATCATCGTTGGTACCATTAGTAGTCTTTTACAAGTATTTCAGTAACAGCTATCGTTCTTTGGGCGATTCTATGCTTCAACAGCATAGCATCTAAGTAGCTCATATCTCACATCCAGAATCCAACTAAGTCTTGAAAACTTCATATGACATCGCTTTAGCTAATGCAAAATGAAAAGTTTAATTCCATCCAGGGTCCTATTACGTCTTTCCCTCGTGGTACTAACAATCCCTCTGCCACCTCGAAACAATGATATTAAACCCACCGGTACCGAATATTTGCCCTCCAGCTACCCAATATTTCCATCTAAAATCCCACTTCCGACACTGATCCAAGACATCCTGTGCAATCGAAGCCAGATAGCGGCAGGAGGGTGCGATAGGATGGTTTTTATCATTGCAAAGTACAATGGCGGCTTCGTTCTCACAACTGAGCTTCGCGCTGGTTCGAGCGTTGATGTAACAGTATGGCATGATTGCGCTGATGCCGAGGAGCTCTTTGATGGCTTGTGAAGTCGTGCGGAGGCGAACGGCAGCCCACGGTTGGCCGGGAACTGGGATGCGATATGTTTTGTCCTTGCTGGGTCAGCATTACTTACATGGGTGAAAGTATCACAGTGTTTAGCGTACTTTTGATCGTCTTTCTAGAGAAGTACCTAGGATCGGGCAGACTTGTGCTGGAGACGCGACTTGAGGAATGCCCAATTTGGGGTCTGTACCAGCCAGCTGCTCCAGGACCTGCTTGATAGTACCAGTGAAGCTGAATTCTGTACCGACGATAGAGTGGCCAAGTTTAATATGTACCAGAGGGCAAGGCATGATGAGACTGGCTGGCGATGAAGTATCTTCAACTGGGACGCCAATAGTCTGGGGTACCAAGGATGAGACTGGCAAAATCAGGATCAATAATGAGAAAAGGAGCAGCATGGTCGCAGATGATATCGAAGATCTGTTATGGATTGCAAGGGAGGGAAACGGTTCGGAGATCGCCTGTTCTTCTTCCCTGTAGGTTCCGTGGGAGGTGCTCGAAAGAGGTCGACCTGAATGGATAAAGTTCAATATGGCCTATCACTTCTGAATGATGAATGAATCATTCTGCGACTCTTGCTTCGTCTCATTCTCTGGCGCAATGAATGTTGAGAAAGGATATAAAATGTGGAGGATCGCCTTGAAGGCTTGGCGGCCAATTACGCGAAAGTCAATATTCGGGCACAGCAGATCATGAGACCGACAAAGCAGCTCCCAGATCGACGTACTTAGCAAAGAATCTCGATCCGCGACAAAAATCTTACTTCCCCATGCCTGCTTTAAGCTAATAATGCGCTATCACTAGTCATCAAAGATTTCTCAATTTACTGCTCAACTAGCGACTTCTTTTATTAGACAACATTCCAGGTCCTCTAATTGCAGCAACTCTCCCAGTCAGTCTTCCATACGTCCCAGTCATCCGGAGCTTTTACCACCCAGGTGTCTTCTCTCACGCTGATGACAATCAAGAGCATCCGTTTTGAACGGCTATTTAGTCAGCAATTTCCTTTGGAACGGGAGATCTGATTGGCTTACCCTTGGCGTACAGAGCAAAGTTATCAGCGTTAGCCAAAGACTGGGCACTGGTCAATCTGGTACTGGCAGCATATCCGTATGCATAGTCCTGAGTCCCTGGGGAGTAGACAGCGGGAGTGTGAGTGAACTCATGGATAGTTGTTCCAGCTCCATCAATACCGTATGAGCAGCCTGAGGTAGAGGTGGCGTAGTTGAAGAATATTGGGCAGTTGTTCACGAGATTGAGGGAAGGAATGGCATAGCTGTGAATATTAGTATGAGCTTTGTCGAGATTGAGAGCAGGTATACACTCACGCTACCGTGTTGGAGGAACAGTATCCATATGGATCAGTGCAGTAGTAAGTGGTTCTTCCAGATGTGCTAGACCCACACTCTGTTGCAATGGCGCTGAATCTAGCAGAAACAGCGTTTCGGGTGGCTGTCGCGGTGGTCTTGAAGAAAGTGTTGAAGAGAGTGGCAGATCCAGTCCTGGCAGCAGTAGCCGCAAAACGAGCACGGGTGACACAGCTTATATGTTGTTAGTTATCACAGCAACGAGGGGAGTCTTGGAGTCCATACGCAGTGTACGCATTCAAAGTTGAAGTGCGGCGGGTGCCAGTGCAAGAGCTCTGGAGAACTGTTCTTTCCATAAGAGCAGGCAGAGATTTGCGAACTTTCTTAGCTGCCTCCCCATCGACTTGCAGCTCCAAAGTGTTGGACTTGTAGGTCACAGCATCTTTGGAAAGCTCATTGGATCCAATCTCAGCGTAAGCAAACGCACCCTCGGCAGAAACCGAATACTTTCCAGTCTCAAGATTGAAAGTCGCTGCGGCGCTGATCTCGGTCTCGTAGGTGGTACCGGCTTCAAGAGTGTAGAATACTTCCTCTGCCAGGTTGGTATATCTATGAAAGTCATCAGACAAATTTGACCTTAATGGGAATAATTGCAATTTTTCAAACTCACTCTACAGTTCTCAAGACACCTTCGAAAGGCAATGCCTCCTCACCAGAGAAAACGTTGATCTTCTCTACAGGTGCATCATCAAATATCGTTCCATAAGTGAACAACTTTAATGCCTTGTCGCCAACATTCTTAATGACAGCCTTGACCTCGGCATTGCCGATTTCAGTAAGAGTCACTTCGAGCCCAGCATTGCGTTTGGAGATGTGGTCAAGAACTGTGGCGTTGATCGCTGCTGCGAGTGCAAGGAGAATAGAGGCTTTGTACAGCATTTTGAAGTAGTTGAGACAGCAGAGATCGATAGTTGAAGACTGGATGAAGACCGAGTGGAGACTCTTGAAGGTCATGGAGAAGTGATGCCAGAACGGAGATGTGGTCTTCTTATACAATTTCCACAGCCTATTCCTCTCATGTGCTCGAGGCAATTTAGAGGCACCTTGAGGGCAGTTGCACACTAACTTCAATCGATTCCACCAATCTCATCGTCAGCCTCATAGATTCAATTTCAGTTTGAACAGCCTCCAAGCATTTACCACGGGCTGCTAATTCAAAGCAGAAGGTCTCAAATATCAAAGTCTTGGTTCACTGCAACTTTATCTATCAAGAACGGAGCCTTTGTCAGTATAGGAAAGTCAAGACAAGAGGCAGGATCCCAAGACAAGATCGACAATCGCTCACGAGATCGTGCTGTGCATCTAGATCTGGAAGGAGGTTGTGAGGATACAACTACGGGACGGAAGTAGACTTGGAATCTCCACTACCCCTGAAGTACCTAGCCATTCCTACAATGATAAGCGAGGTTGGAGATGATCCCTTGAAATAGAGCCCTCAAGGAATCACTTCGTAAATCGCGATGATTTTCTTCTAACCTTTAATTCCGCATATATGCGTCTATGTGCACCTTCCCAAGCTCCCATTTTGTTTGAAACTTCTTTTAATTATCTTCAAAGCCCACCATAACTAGAGACCGGGTGGGAGCGAGGTCTTCAGAAGCAACCTGTTGTCACAATTCCAAGAGCCAGCCAAGGAACTAGTTTGCTTGTCAATTTCTTGAGTGATGACTGATCAAGAATGACTGCCGTCTGCCCATGCTAACCGATGATTTTATCAGGATAGGTGCGGTTTGAATCCTTTAGGAACAGGAAATCACAAGAAGACTGTCACTTCACCGGCTTACTGGATAACATTGCGCGTGTTCATTACTGGAAACGGACCTCGCGATTGATAGCTACTACTAGTATTTATCATGACAGTGAATTTGAGCTAAGCGAGAGCTTGCTCCAGGTGTTGAACACGACCCGGGACTGAGATAAAAGAATGACCAGGAATTCAGCTAGAGCGTAGTATCGTCCCTGAATCATATCTACAGTGCCAAAGCCCCAGATTCTAGCAGATCCGAGGAACTTGTCTCAACCTTTCGGTCTGACACATCGGAGATAAAGCTCCCCCACTCTTCGATTAAGCAAAACTCGATCTCAGCGGGCCATCCCGACACATACCCCACCTACCACCTCCCCATACTCCTCACCCTCGAGACTCATTTCTACCGGAGGCCGGAAACATTTTTGTTTATCCCCCAGGCATCTTGCTCGGTAAGAGAGCCGGGACTTGGATCGATCCCGCACTAACGATTGCCGAGCCGATCAACCTTCCTTTTCGAGCCTCTTGGCCCGACTACTAGACGTTGTCACCCCCTCCTTATTCTAGTATGCCGCAATCGAGACTTGCTTATAAGTCTTATCCTTTTCTTATTATTTTCTTGTGTCTGTCGAGACAAGACCTTGGTTTCTTGTACCTTCCTCAGTCAGATAAAGTGCCCCAGGACCAATAGCTTGGACTTTCAGCAGCTGCCATCTTCTGCTTTTCTGTTTGCGGATAGAATGTTAAAGTCGTGCTCGAGAGAGATCAGCGCTCGGGAGAAAGTAGCCAACGGTACGCATAAAGGACTCGATTTGTGTAATTGGAAATGAAATGCTTGATTTGCAAGTTCAAGCGCTAAGACGAACCGAAAAGAGACTGTAGCACTGCCATCCTCAGTTTTGCCTCACTTCTGCTCAGCATAATCTGGTATTTCATATATCCTGCTTCTAAGGAAAAGAAACAAAGACCTCCGTTTCGATTACTCTTTCGAACGAAATTCGTATGCAAATGACAGCAAAATCTTATACGACGGTCTCCATCCGGGCCCCCAAATCACCAGTCCCTCTACCACGTCAAAAACGAAATACAATCCTGTCTATAGTCACTATCTTCGCTGTTGTAGCCCTTTTGGTCACAACCTACGGCTTTCCACCAACAGTTTCGAGAGCATTGGCAGAAGACAACATGGCGTCCGCTCATCAGTCCTCCCTCCCCCTCTCAGTCTCCCTTTCCCCTTCGCCATCTCCCGCGTCCGAAGAAGGACTTGTCATATCTCTCATAGTCACAGTTGAGAATACTGGTACTTCACCAGTCTCAATCCTTACCTGGAACTCGCCACTCGACCCGCGACTTTCCGCCTTAGGGCTCTTGAAATTCATGTCCGTCAGTACTGGCAAAGTGGCGTCCGGGATAGACCTGAAGATAAATCATCGGGTTCCTGAGAACGGTTTATTCACTCCTGAGGATGATTGCATAGTGAGGATCGAAGGTGGAAGGAGTGTAGAGAGGGAGGTGAAGGTTAAGGAGATGGAGATTTCGTTGGTCAAGGGGGAGAAGTATAGGGTGAGGCTGGAGGGATGGTGGGGAACTGTTTGGGTGGGTGAAGGCGAGTTGAGGGCTGGTGAGGGGAGGATGGGGGACTTTAAGAGTGAGGGCATTGAGGTTCAGGTTCCCGAGTGAAGTGAGAGGGTGGGTGAAAGTACTTTTCGCGATGAAGAATTGGGGTGGGAGATCAAGGCCATTTCGAGAAGCCGCAAAGGGCTAAGGATTGATTAAAAACAAAGAATTTATTATGGTATGTACACTCTGAGTGCAAACTCTTATTTGCTTGTAAATATATTCGCAGCTATTCCTGCATCCATGACAATCACTACCATTATCTGCTTCTACTCAACTCTCTGCAACTTTGCTCTCGTAGCTACATGCGAAACATAAGTCGCCTTCCCATCACTCCCCACATCAAACACAAATAGCGACATTCCAACTCCACCATACGTTAACCCATCAACTTGAAGCCAATCCCCGTTCGCTTCCGACATCTTCAGGAAAGGTCCCAAGAATGATCCAGGTGAGTAGATCACTTTCCCTGGCACAGCTCTGAACGCCATTTGTCCACTTGTCTGAATCGAAGCTTGTAGCTTTGCTGTTCTACCACCTGACACGAAGGGAAGAAGAGGCATCATATCAGTCCCACTGCTGGTGTATGAAGTGATGTAAAGACCAGGGTCGATGGACGTATCGTTATATGTGATGGTCATGGAGGAATTCAAGCTCGGATCGCTGGTTTTATAGGTGCCAGCAAAGCTCTGTGTTGCTTCAGCGGCAGCTTGAGCTTCAAGGGCTGGAAGCATAGTCGTGGTTATGATGTCTGCAATGGTTGATGCCAAGGCTGACTTTTCCGGGATGTAAGAGGTAGTCAAGACATTGAATCCAGCATCGTAATCTGGGACCATACAGGCGAATGCAGTGTAGTTACCTGCATCGCCTAGTTTAGTGTAAACATCGGACACTACAGCGGTGACTGGATGCTCGTATCTGTAAATCTCCCAGGGTGCACCGACGGAGAAGTCCAGAGCTGCCGTGTGGGAGACTGGCTTCATCCATTCTCTTGTCTTGATTGGGGAGAGAAGCGTGGAGTTCATGAGAGCAGTTCCAAACTTGGCGAGGTCGTTCAAAGTGGAAAATAGACCGCCAGAGCCAATCGTGACGCCACCTTGAGCAGCCCAGACTCTGCTATCATTCGCTGCGACGACATAATCTGACCATTCGCTTTCTGGAGGTGATACTGACTTAGATCGAGACATACCGAGAGGTTCAAAGACGAGGTCGGGGTAAACATCAGGAAGTGGTTTGCCGGTGATGTTGGCGAGTGCGATGCCGAGGAGGATGAAATTGGTATTGGCGTATGCTGTTGTCTGCCAGGGTTTGAAAGCAGGAGGTCGACCTTGGTTCGCTTCAAATACTTCGCTGGGCGAACAATCCTCGGATTTTGGTGTCAAAAGGCATGGAAGATACGGTGCAACCTCCTCCGGCGTGAGGGGTGGCAGTCCGTATTTCTCTGGCCTGGGCGGAGGAGCTGAAGTCACAGGGTCATAGAGGGCGATATCCGCGAACCAGGGCGAGGGGTCGCGGGGTAGACCTGAGATCTGAGAAGCAAGTGCGCGGAGAGACACATTATCCCATTGGCTGCGCAGCACGGAGTCGTCTCCGGCGTCGTTAAAGGAAGAGTTTGAAATCCCGGGAATGAAGTTGGTGATCGGTTGCTCCCAGTGATCGTCATCAAAGGCCAGCAAGCTTGCAAAGACAGTGATGAGCTTGGAGACACTAGCAAGTCTGTAGATACTGTCCCCATCCAAAGTATGAGTTCCGGGGGAGGCTTTTGCATCCTCCGTGATATGATGGTATTGCAATTGGGATGCTGCTGGATCATGAATCGAGAACATGCCAGCTGAGAATGTAATCTCCTTCAACTTGTCCAATGGGAGCGTTGTTGCGTTGAAGCGTCCTCCTGCAATATATGTATCGAGAGCGACAGATACATTCTTCCAGCCAGCAGTCACGATGCTTGAGTTGCTGGTAAGATCAATAGGGGAGGGGAATCGCGGCCCCAGATAGTTGGCATGGGTGGATCCTGCAAATGATGTGAGGATCACAACATCTTGAAATGAGAACTTCATGTTCTTTGTAATGAGAATTCGAATTAAAGGGGTGTTTGATTGTGAAGACAGAACTTGAGTTGCATTAAAAATGAGGTTCTCTTGCGATATCTATTTCCTGAATACAGCGGCGCATACGATACTTTTTCATCATGAATTTGCTCTATGACGTCCAATTTCAGGAACGGGATGAAGATCGTCTCTAATGCAAGGCCATATCTAATTTTGACCATAGAATTGGTGCTCGTTGGTATCATCGAAGTCTACGAGCCTTGGCTATTCAGCCTCGTGGACCCAGGAGAACAGAAGAACGCCTCGAATGACAAACCGCGATGTACGCGCCGCTGGATAAAAGTTAGGTTTGCGGCCAGGCAACACCAGAAGATGCTTGGGATCGCGGGAGGATCTGGATATGTAAGCACCAGACCTAAAGAAGTAGTGATCGGCCCCGCTGCTGGAGCCAAACCAGAATGGTGCCATGTAGCGCTCGATGCTTGGCTTTGTTGATGTAACAATAGCATAACGATATGATATTGTGATCGGATGAAGAAGTCTGATGGAGAAACTGCGAGATAATGACAACGTGCGGATTGGCAGACAGTCTTTAATTTACGCGCTAAGAGACTGTCATGGTGTACGAACACGCTGGGGAAGAAGATTTGGGTTCTTTGGACCGCCATGCTTGCTTCTTGCATCTATGTATTACTTGATGCTATCGAAAACAGAGAGGGGAAAATCTACTCGCTCAGACGCCATGACAATGATACCCCCTACATGACATTACATTCTTGGGGTGTAGTGATAGGGTCCTCAGCCTGTAGCTCCAGCTCTGTAGTAAACATGGAGAGTTCAGGAAGACACTGACTGAGGCACCCGTCATTCAACTTTTTCTCGATCCATCGAGCAATCTCCTTCCAATTCGCGATCTCAAAATCCGCTTGATATTCATCCATAAGCTGTTCTGCCCTCTTCCTCTGTGCTATATCGCTGGTAGCAGCCCATGCACACACAAGAGTCGTGGGCGCTCCACTCGAGCCAAGAGGTCTGTATTGACTGGCATCCTCCGCCAAGGCAATCGTTTCGTTCACCAGAAGTGTACACTCCTCGAGCATTCCCATGAAATTGTCGATACTGAAAGATCGGAGCAAGACATTTAGAATCATAGCAAAAGATAGCTGGATGCCGTAGACTGTCTGATAACGAGAGTGAACTGTCCTATCGATGTCGCCGGCTTCCACGATCTTAGCGAGGAACGCTCGGATTTTAGCCAGTTCTGGAGCCATCGATCCGTATATGAACTGCATTTCTACCAGATTTCCTTGCGGATTGGAGATAAACTCCGAGATTTTGGCCATATTTCGCAGCTTCAGGCTTTCCATTGGACACGCATCATCTCGTGCCTGTGTTAGCCTTTCAAGCCACGGATGTAACTGAAGCTGTGGCTTTGCAATGCTTTCGACGATCTAAGATCCAACGTGTCAGACTCAGGAAATAATGAGGAGAGCTCTTAGAAAAGCTTGACTTACAACAGGGACACATAATGTCATCAGAAGTTCGTCCTCGAATGTGGCCTGAAAGTCTTGGGGTTGTACTCTGCTGAGAAGGTAGGCGAATGCCTCTCCATGGCTCGTGCGATCATCTTTGTCTCCAACCCATCCCTGCAATGAATTCATTAGTGCTGTACCTGCAGATTTCTCAAGAATCGCGGGAACTAACTTGGCACACCATCATGAGATACATGGCGCATAGAGTGTTTGCAGATCCCGCTTCCATGGGGTCATTCAGCGTATTCCTCAGCACCTCCAACGCATCTACATAATGCTCGAGTGATTCGACTGTTTTACTCCTCTTGTGTACTGCTGAATACGTGCTTGTGATCGCTTTCACTGACGCATCAAGAGCGGCATTTGTACCAATGCGTCTAGGAATGTCCTTGATAAAAGTCCCATAGACACCGAGATCGTATCGTACATCTGTTATCCGAAGTGCAGAACAGAAAGCCCCCATGATCATTGTAGACTCATTGCTGGGAGACCAAGATATCCTTTCATACCGAGGCACATCAGGCTGAGGTGACCTTCGGGCTGATTTCGGCTTGCATACAACTACTGATTGAGTTTCATCCACAAACTTGAATCGCCGTTGTCCGCACCCAATACAGGGTATTTCGAGCCGGGTACACCTAGAGCATGCCGGTTTCGCTTGGTCACACTTCGCTGTGGTTAGCATATCTCAATGGCTTGATCGGATCGGTTCGGTGCGGTGTTGCCAACCTTCTTCTTTTGTTTTCGGCACGCTTCGCATCCTCGACCTGACGGAACTCCGGGCATTGTGGCGCTACGATGAACTCGAATTGGATGTGGGGAAGTGATGGAATGGACTGATGAAGTATATACCCTTCTGACATTTCTCCCCTGATCAGCCTTACGGCGAAGCCGACAGGGGGGATCAACAGCCAAGCCGTTGCCTTCTGACAAACGACCGCCAAGGACCCGTGATTTCACGTAAGATCCCAATCCTCGCACAACGCACGATAATGTCGTAACAAATGAGTCGCTAACTTTTACGAAGCAATTGCTTGTTTCTTTTCTGGCAGCGGGCCATTGGGCTGAATGTAGTAACGGCGGTTAGTGAAGATGGAATTCGTGGGCCTGGGTGGTGGAGGGGGAGATGTAGTCATGCTTGCACCGCCTAGCGGCTGAATTAAGCGAGCGGTCCATACAACCTAAAAGGGTTTAGCAAGGGGTGATCTCTAAAGAGTGGGAACAGCGTCGTTTCTTGAACCAATGGTTACACTTATGATGCAACATTGCTTGGAATCATTCCGCTGTCCGTCACAAGGCTGAGGAATCTAAGCCCTCTCGGCCGAAAGATATATATCCTGCATCTCTAGGAAGCCCCGGAGGTCCTCAGAAAATAAGCACTCAATTCAAGCTCTGACAAGCACTACTTCTCGCCAAGCGAATCAACAACACAATCAAAACACCGAATACAGCACCGAAAAAAGCATTCAACAATAGCCTATCAAAAAACAATAAACGATCTTAAGATTTCGAGCCAAGACACCATGGATTCCACCGAGACAGCACAGCAGCAATTGCAACCAAATTCGATCACATCTACACGATTTTCCCAACCACCAATCCTCCAAGTCAACTTCTCCTGGCGCAAATTTGAATCTCTAGTCTCGGAGAAACGCGAAGGCGATCAATCACCCAGACCCCTCTACATCGTCGACTACCACACCCTCAAGATCAAACCCAAACTCATCTTCAAATCCGCTACTGAGGAGCAAACCATATTCGGCACCGGCGTCCTCCACCCAATATCCATCAACTGTGACTGTGAGATCCGCGGAAAGCCCGTCAAGCTAGCAGCTACCAGTCGCATCAAGACAGCATACATGCACCTTTCCCACAATTTCTCCGACACCAACGAGCCAGTACCCATGACGTGGACTAGCGCTGCGAATTTCAAGACATGGGATTTTGTCTGTCTTGATCAGTACCAGGAGCCTGTCGCGAGGTTCGCGGCGAATATATGGGGTGTGAAGAAAGTGGGGAATATTGAATTCCTGGGGGAGAAGACTGCTACGAGCGAGGCGGCAAGAGAGGAGATCGTCGTTATGGGCATGACGCTGTTTTCCTGCATGATGCTGCGGATGAACAACATCTTCAGCTTGTTTGGGATGATTCCTTCGCCTGCTAAGGTGGATGATTACAAACCTGTTGAGGGGAAGGATTCTTTGAACGGGTCGGAGTATACAGTTAATGAGAATGGAGCGCGAGTTGTGGGTGAGAAGGGATATGCGGAGGATTTTCGATCCCCTCATGTTAAGGACGCTTTCAATACAGCGGACTATACTATTAACGACAATGGAGCGCGAGTTCTGATGCAGAAGGATAAGACGGAAGGCCGAGCTGAGCCTGTTGGTTACTGAGGAGGAGTTTATGATACCATTGTTGTTTTTGTAGTTCTGCGACTTTTGCGTGTTTCGGTAGAAAGACCAGACAGGTAGTTAGCGAATAGATTTGCTTCGTGTGTTCAAATCGATGCCGATATTGCGCCCCACCGCCTTCATAAGCGCTCATGCTGGCTTCTGGAGGAATGTCAAAAGAACTTGACTCATCATCGGGCCGCAATCTAGAAGCCAAGTAAAAATAATCCTAACTGCCAAAAATCAAAATTGCAGGTCGTACCCGGGCTCGAACCGGGCTCTCGAGAATTCTCCGCAGAACATGACTTCCATTTTTCAGAATCTCACGTGCTAACCACTACACTATACCTATTTCTTATGTTAGTACTTGATTCATCTTTGAAGAGATGTAACTTTTGAGTACTTACAACCGTTGTTGTGCCCATGACTTTCTTATTTCTTTTGATGATAGTGATAGTTCAATGCCCGTCTTTGTTTGTGATTCAACAAGGTACTTAAGACAGCATGTGACGCGTGGCTGGCGGGCTTGGCGGTGCTCACTTTGACGTAGGACATTTCTATTATTCTCGATATGTATGCCCGTGCACGCGGACTGGTGCAACTCAGCGTTATGTTCATCGATCAGTCCATGCGGTCAACCTTAATATCTACGGAGCATTTGCCACTTCCAATGCCAGTCTAAAGTCCTCAACCAATGTCTCCGTGTCCTCCAACCCAGCAGACACACGAATTTTTGTAGGCTTCAAACCGTACTGCGCCACCCAACCCAACTCCTTAGAATAAACAGCCAGCGTAAATGGTAGTGCAAGAGTGAATGGGGCACCCAGATGTGGACCTTTGTGTAATTTTAAGGTATCGAAGAAGGCTGCTGCCGTAGGGGTATCCTTAAACTCGACACTGAGGAGACAACCATATCCAGGACTAAAGTAGTCTGTAACTGGACGCATGAATCGCTTGTAATGTTCCCCTGAGGAAATGAGTGTTGGGTAGTGAACGGCGACGATGGAACTCCCCACTTCTTGGGAGCGTGAGTGGAGGTATTCAGCGAGCGTTTTCGCGTTGTGATTCAGCTTCGTGGTACGGGAGAGATAGTCGCGGCTGTTCTTTTCGATAGCCACAACATCATCAATGTACAACTCTGGCACGTAGTATTCGCCGTAGATTGGTTTGAGTTTGGCATATTTGGGCGATACAGGATTGAGGATTGCAGATCCGGCAATAGCATCAGCATAACCGTTAAAGGTCTTCGTGAGTGAAGTTATCAGGATGTCAGCCATGCTCATGACATCGATATTTGCCCAGCTCCCGACGGTATCGTCGATAACGAGAACAGTGTCGTACTGGTCTGCAAGCTGACGGAGTCTGACGAGGCCGGGCGTGACAAGTAGTGGGTTGGAGGCAAAGTCTGTCCAGATTGCCTGCACTCTCCGTTTCTTTTTTCGTTCTGCCTCGCGGAACATTTGTAAATCTCGGAGGTCGGCCTCGTCCCTGCGGCCAAAGAGTTTGTAGCCTGGCCCAAAGGATATTCATTCTGGTATGTAGCAACAGCTGCAGCTGAATTATCAGCGAAACTTTCGACATCTTTCCATGTCGGCATATGAGCTGTCACCGAGTGTCGAGGGGCAGGCGGTACAGGAACACCAAGCCGAGTTGTAATTTTTGTACGCATTTTTGCGGTCGTTGAGGTGAAGAATGATATGCCTGGACTGCGGTTGAGATGAGTTGATCAAAATGAGGCTGAGACGAAGCTTTTGATGTGGGATTTCTTCTCACGCGAGTTGTGACTGGTGAGGTTTTCGTGTGGTGAAATATGTTGCATCGAAGAGGTTGGTGGGCCTCGTCCTTATTAAGGTTTGGCACTAAATTACCTAGGAGATTTGTTGTGGCGGAACTCGATATCGAGCCAACGCACCCAGTCACATCAGTACATTCATGCTGTGTTGCTATGATCCAATCGACCCTCGATCTAATTTGCACCACGGTCTAAGTCCAGAGGATGAGGGGTCAACATTGAGCTTTTTTAGAATGAGATATTCCCGAAAATGAAGTTGGTTGCGAAGTAGCACAAAGATCACCTAAACAAAGCTACACGACGGGCTCGAAATGGCCTTTCACCCTGAACGACACCTTCCTTGGGGTTCAATGGCCCTCGAATGTGAAGCTAAGGATCTGAGAGACTGAGATCTTTTTACATCGTTCTGGACTGCAATTTTGGCACCATCCTCGGATACCGGAACCAAGTCCTCATCATAAGAGGGAACGAATCGAGAGCGGAGTGTGGTCCTCTCCAGATTATCCGGGGGCACACCTGCAGAATTCAGTGCCTTTCGTAAGTCCTCGAGTACCGAATTCTCCTTCTCCTGAAAACTCAGCTGAACGCTGAAGAACTCCACGCTACGTCCCTTCATTAAGTCCCGTGGCGTTGGAACAAAGGTTTGCCTTACCACCAGAGTAATGTCCGAAAGCCTCGTCATCTCAACCAGCAGGAATCGGATAGCTTTGATGCTGACCTTTCCGAAAGGGTTTTGATGGGCATCAAAGGAGGTTTCGAGTTGAAGGTGTCGAATGTTTTGACAGACATCTGGACCAAAGTTGTACGCGATCGGATATCGAAATGGAATATAATTAGGAATGCTGGTCAAGAGATTTGGTTGGACAAAGCGATCGGTCTCAAAGTTTATGTACAGTGGTCGTAAAGTCTCAGGGGATTCTCGCGACGTTAAGCTGGTACCATCGACATCCTCCGCTTGTCGTGGGGTCCATCGGTTGGAATCGTCGAAGACTTCGTAATGTTTCTGAGCTTGGATACGAGATTCACGACAAACGTGAAGGACAGATGGAGCTGCCGATTGTCCTTCGACACGATGATCAGCGAATCCGTAAGGTTTGTTCCTGACGAAGCAATTCATCTTGATGATGCGAGACTCAAAGCAGACTTGCTTCCCTAGCTCACAAGACACAGATCAGCATTCTCCCACGAGACTTGGCGTCGAACAACAGCAGCGCGGTCGGGCCAGAGACACAGATTTGGACTTACATATCTCCACCCGGAGCACGAAGGGCAGCCTAGCGAAGCAGGTAAAGACTCTCGGCGCGACATGCAATCTGGGCAATCTCGATAATTGTCGTTCGAAATTGGTTGCTGGCCTTCCTACGACTTGTGTTGACGGAGATGGAGACATCGCGATGTTTGGGATAGATTCCGTGATGCCTGCTGATACTATTGGAGTGGAAACCTGAGACTTGAGAAGGGTGATGTAACTGGTTTGGTGCCGAGCGCTGACCCATCACACACGTGACATACTCACAGTATCTAACAGTGGGAAGTGAACATATTTTTGGTGAAGGAATAGAACAGAAGGTTATGGGATGTTCAACCGCCCTTTTATCTCCAGTAACTGAGACCCTTCCTCGTCAGCAGCAATGATATAGTCAGTACTGAAATTTGTATCCAGTCCAAGCGACGATATCCATATGTCGAGTGGTAGAGTTAGCCTGTTGTACTTCACTAAAGACTATATCTCACCGAAAGTGTCCGGATAACATGAGTAGAGAAAAGCGCTTTTTTAAGTAAAATCTCATTTTCTAAAATGTTCTGAAAACACTGATGTCTCAAAAGGTCGCAAAGGGTTCCAGATCTGGCTTGTTTGAAAGCCAGAGCATGCTAAGGCCCCCAACTGCAAACAAAGAAAGATCCTACTATCCTTCACATCGTGAAAAAGTCATCTCTAACTTACCACACCTTTCAGCTTGACCTAGACCCTGCTCGACACAAACTGCGTAGGATGATAACTCCCACCAGGAAGCTAGTGGAACGCAGTCTGGTTGAACGTCGTGGACGCTGGGCAGTTCAAAAGCTGGGTCGCTGGTGATATAAAGCACGACGTCGGGGTATGACAACAACAGCCCCAAAACATGTATTCGCAACAAGAAATTTGGAGCTGAAGTGATCACAGAGAAAGCCCCAGAGTTACACGGCACATTAATGAAAAGACAAATTTTGGAAAATTGTGGGCGATGTCAGAGCGCGGGAAGGCAGCACATTCGGAGACGTCTGGCTGCCTAGCGAATACAGTCAAGGCAGGGCAACAAGTCGAAGTCTGAGCCTATCTCCAGAAGTGCCAAGAAGAAAATTCGAGTGGAGTTGAGTAGTACAGAACCCACTGTACGTAAATATCTTGCGTCTAATCAGTATCCCTACTGCGCTGGGTATCTCTTTGCGGCCTTACTTCACTGAAGTTCGACGTCAATTACGATTTGTAATGATGATTTGTTCTCATGCAACAAACATTACTCTACTCACCCAGTGAGTGAGACCTTCACAGGTCCTCAATTCCCGTCATAAACTTCACACTATTTTTCAGAATCGTCCTCATAGTCTCCAACTCCCCTTCATCCCTCGGCCCGTAAATCATAAGGTATGTCCCAGCAACCCCAAACATGTTCACCCTTCCCAGAAACGGCTTCGTCCGCGCCAGTCTATGTCTTTCCGCCCAGTTCTTTTCGATCAATATCTTTGCATCGGCAGGTGAAAAGTACAGATGTACAGATGCGTCGTGATGGATGTGACCGATCTCTCCACGTGAGATACGAGCAGTTTGCGGGATTTGGGAGCGAGGGTCTAGGAGAAGAGAGGATTGCACGAAGATGGCATCGTGGTGCTTCTCATACAACGAGCGTTTGGTTTCGAGGACTTTGGGGTGCTTCTTGACTATATCGTCGAACAGCTCTTTCAATGGCTAAAAGTATCGAAGGTTGTGTCAGCAAGGTCATGTGACTATTCAGTTTCGGTGTTGGAAAGGGTTCGGCCTACAGCTTTCATTGATTCCGGAGCTTTCTGGGTCATCTGCCGATGGGGTGCGATACCATATAGCTTTGCTCTCCCGCCTTTTCTGGGCGGTAGGCCCAGAATTTCTTGGTGGGCGCCTTCGGACGGGTAGTCGCCGGTCCAAGTTGCATCGTTCTCATTGAGAGCGAATGGCCGGACGAGGATTGTTATCGCTGCCCATCCGAAGATGTTATATGGCACACCTCCGGGACCGAGAGCCAGAAAATCTTGGTAATCCTTGATACACCAGATCAATACTGCCGTGGATGCGCCAACCAAGGGGATGGTGATGCCGGGGTTCTTCCGGACAAGGTCAGCGAGTTGTGCAGTGTCAAGACGTCGGAGCGTGAGGTTTTTCATGGTGAACAGCTTCGCAATAAAAGACGACACAAAAGGAAATGGAACCGGAGGGTACAACGATTGTTGGGTCTTTCGAGTGATGTCTGACGCTGCTGAGAAATGGTGCGACTTTGACGTCCGTCGTCCGATGATGTCGGGTAAGACAGCAAGCGAGGTCGTCGCCCCACCAACATCACGGATAATAGAGAGAAAACTCAATGATGGTGGCAAAGGTATAATCTCACCGAGTATTTTTTCGAGATTCTTTGCATGTTTTGTGATTGACCAATGATGTGCATAAATTCAAGTGAATCTCTCGAGTTGACTGTCCTATGACAGGTTGATGCTTTCGACACAGCTGAGCCTGAACACACTCTACAAAACAGACAGCACAAATGGCGGCAGCAAAGACTGGATATTATCGTTCGGAACTCCACTGACTGTGATGAAAAAGGCACTCGAGTACAGGACTACGGGAAGTTTACCGCAAATCACAGAAAAGACATTTGATTAATGCTAAGGACACCGAGTCTTCTCCACGGGTAGTCGGGATTCAGTTCACGACAATACTTTCACAAATCGGGAGCCGTCAAGTTTTAGTCTCAAAGATACTGATCTTCGCTTTCGATCCACATCCAATACCTTGGACTTTCCTTACCCCCTAGTAATCGATTAAATGCACTTCGACCCGACCTCCCGCTCGCTTAGGCCCCCTTCCACCAACAATCAGCCTCAATCAGCCTCACCTCGAACCAAACAAGACAGACTCGTCCATGTAGGCCAACATCTTTCTCAGCCTCAAATTCACCCTCCCGGAAAGTCCACATTCTCTGTAACCAATTCCCTTGGCACGTGCTCTGTACGACGCCGTTCCGTGTCGAGATCCAAGGCAGGCGGTTACGCAGCCTCGTGCAAGATACCCGAAGTGGTGATTGAGCCGCACGAGAATAATGTCTACCAATCAATTAAAGATCGACGAGATATTGGTACCTGATTTGGAGCCGCACGAGAACTGGTAGAGGTATGTGTGGATGTGGCGCGCTGGGAGAGGGAAGAGATCTGCGTGGAAAAGGGATTTGACGGGAAGATGCAGACGGGAGTGAGTGAGCTGAGAATGGAAATATTGATTTATGATGTGAGGTGGGAGATTGAGATTGGGGATTTGAAATGGGATTTTGGTGAGGCTCTGCGGAGCGTCTTCCAGCTCGCTGGACATGGTTGTTTCGAGCCATTATATAAGTACGACCATGCCCGCTTTGCCAAATGTACTCATTACCTTTCAAAGAAGCCTCGTCAATAGCAGCCCGAGTTAGGGTTTTCCGGTCTCATTGCACTTTTTTCTCCCTACGAAACTCGCACTAACCAATCACATCAATCATGAAGTCCTTCACCGACGTCCCATTCTTGCTCTTGAGCATCATGAATTTCCTCAAGACCACCAGTGTCTCAGCAACTGGCAGCGACATCCACGTCCAGAAAAATCCTCAAAATCACGTCCATCTTCTAGCTCGACAAGATGATCCAAGTCTAATTGGACCCCCTATACCCCTCAATGACTCGTCCAGCTATCCCTCCTTCCCATCAACCGACACAATACCCGACTCCACTTCCACCTCAAGCAGCATCAGCTTCTCCGTTCTCGGCGAAGCTCTGATCCAAGATCTCAATTGCAAGGATTGCTCTGCACAAGGCGACATCTCGCTCCAAGGTACCAGCGGGACGAGCAGTGACGAGGACTCATCTGGATGGTCTTTGACGGCAGCCGCCAATGGCGTCTCAGCACATGTCGAGATCGAAGCGAGTCTGCGACCAGATACAGAAGTAGGGTTTCAAGTGACTTTGAAGGAGATTGAATTGGAGAGTTTTGAGATTGCGGGTGTGGTGGTGGTGACGCCGAAGATTGTGGTGGAACTGATTGTCTCTGGTGGTGTGACTGTGGATATAGATGTGGAACCGGGATTTGATGTCGTTGTGAGTGAAGGTGACCTACTCTCTAGCCTCATCTTCGAGGTGAAAGCAAAACAGAGAGCTGACATATTTTACTATTTCCAGATACCAGACGGTGCATCCATCTTCATCACCAGCTCTGACGGAACCGATCTTTCGGCCAGTATTGTAGGCTTGTAAGTCATCGATCCTTCCCAGACCGCCAGCAGGATTTGGTTGTCTTCGAAACTGACACCGTATGTACCAAATAGCAACGACACACAAATCACCCAATTGCCGTTTAGCGCGAACATCTCCAACCCGGAAGGTTACCTCGGTATCGGGCTCCGCTTCAATTATCTTCTTGCTGTCAGCCCAATCTCCGACTTCCTCCCCTCTGTATACGCGGGTGTTTATACTACCGTGCCTGGACTTGCCACAGTATTCACACCAGTCAGCAATGTCAATGCAAATTGTCAGAACATCACTTCGTCCGAAACAGACGCTGCGTTGCAAGTCGCTTTCCCGAACCTACTAACCATACAGCCTATAGCTTTTGCTGATGTCGGTGCTACAATCGGACTTGATCTCTCTGGAGACGGTTTTGAGTTCCAGCAGTTAGAGTTAGATGAGGAGCTTGCAAATGTGGATTTTGCACTGCCGAATCAATGTTTGGAGTGGGATACTTCTGCTGAAGGTGGTGGAATATTTGGCGCTCCTGATATTGAAGCGGTCACTGGGGGAGACTCCGAGACAGGAACAAGCTCTGCTACGGGAACTGCAAAGGGTGGTGCCGGGGGCACACCAACTGGAACTTCACGTTCTTCTCCTACCGGAACATCTGGAGCTGCTGCGGAGACATCGAGCAATGGTGCTAGCAATATGTCCATCATATCGAATGAGATGGGGCTTGGCTTGGTGGTGGGATTATTGACTTTGGTGCTTGCGTTCGTTGGTGCTTTGTTGTAATATGATGATGTAGCGGTTAGTATGAGATTTGGGTCTTTTCAGGAATAATATGAGATCAATCAAACGGACGATGATGAGCTTGAGAATATTCTACATGTGCATGAAAGTCACAAAGACTACCCTATCGAGACGGAATGAGGTCGTCAGCTTAAGCAATCTGACTTGCTGACCTCGCACTCGAAGCGAACTGCGCCGCTAAGCGACCGATCTTCACTCTTGTACGGCATAATTTCAAATCTCACCCTCAAGCCTTCCAAAAACCAAGACTTTCAGGAAGCAAGAAATTCTTCCAAAACAAGTTCAGACCCCCATAGGTATGCTATATCCAATTCACTCCGTCGCCGTAGCAGGGGCAACAGGCAACACCGGCCCCACCGTCACGAAAACACTCATCGACGCCGGCTTCGTAGTAACAGCTCTCACCCGCTCAGCCAGCAAGACGCAAGGACTTGCTGGTCTGGACGTCAGGATCGTAGAAGTAGATTACCTATCCCACGACTCCCTTGTTTCCGCACTGCAAGGAATCGATGCCGTGGTCGTCTGTGGAGTAGGCATGTACGTCCATGTGACCACATCCCATCATATCCAACTTACGGATCGAATGCAGTATAGCTGACTGACATCACACCCCTCAGGCTCCCCGAACAAATAAACCTAATAAACGCCTCCATCGCCGCCTCCGTATCCCACTTCCTCCCCGCCGACTTCGCCAGCGAGCTCGAAACGCCCGCAAAACGCAGCATGCGCGTTCACCGCGACAAAGTCCTCACAATGGACTACCTCCGTTCTCGCCAAACGGAGATTTCGTGGACTTGTATCCATACGGGACCATTGCTGGATTATCTGCTCAATATCGGCGTGCTGGTTAATTTGAAGGGTCGAAGTATCACTCTTTTTGATGATGGTGAGAAGAGATTCAGTACTACGACGATGGGGACAGCGGGAAAGGCTGTGGTTGCTGTGCTGAGAGGTGGAGAGAAATTTGCGAATCGGAAGGTTACGGTTCATGATGTTGTTACGAGTCAGAATGAACTTTTGAGATTGGCGAAGGAGGTTGTGACTTGTAACGGGGAGGAGTGGAGTGTGACTAGTTTGAGGACGGAAGATTGTGAGAGGAGGGCGCAGGAGGCATTTGAAGCTGATCCGGATAGTGGAGTAGGGATACAGATGGAGAAAGTAGTGGGGGTATTTGGAAAAGAGCATGGTTCGGACTTTGGGAAGGCAGATAATATGGAACTGGGAATACCGGTGATGAGCGAGGAGCAGTTGAAGCAGGTGCTGGCGAAGTTTGCTTGAGCGGCTGGAATCTGTTAGAAAGCGCTGAAGCGATGTGTTGAAGATGGTGCGATTGAGGATAAAATCAAGGGAAAGCCGCTATAGAGAAAGGGAAAGCGAGGACAACTTGGACAAGTTTCGAAAGCGGTCTCCATTGGCTGAAGATGTGATCGTAACGGAAAGACGTCAAGCTTGGCAGTTCTCGTGCTTTCACAAGGGCTGCCAAAGGCCTCAATGGTTCCCGGCGGCTGAAGCTTGAACTTGATGACATTGCATCTATACCCTATACACTTTTACTTTTGATATCATACAGATACGGGATCCCAAACCATCCCAGACCATTCCCATCTATTGTATCTTCTTCCCACTAGTCGTCAACTTCAAAGGAACGGGCTTACTCCATAACCATAGAGCGACAAATGCAACCCATCCAGTAACAGTAACGCCGATACCCGCAATCCATGGCCAAGCACCACTGATGACCCAACTCCTTGGCCATTCATCGTGGGCGAAGTGGCGGACGGTGACGGTATTCTTCTCCTCGATATTGGTGTAGAAAGGACGCTTGTAGTTGACCTTGAAATTGAAGATTCCATGCTGGTCAGGGAGCTTGAAGCTTGCTGTGTACTGACCCCAGCCAGATGGAGTCTTGACATATTGCAAAGGGAGGCGGTGGAATGGTGAAAGCATGGAGAACTCAAGTTGGATAGAATCGCCCGCCGGAGGCACAAATGGTCGGTATCTATCCCAGAAATATTCTCGGATCTCAATGTTGTAGGTCTGTAAAAGTGTTAGTGTTGATCGAGCCATGTTTACTGGTGAGGCTGAGACGTACCACATCGTTTTTAACTCTGTATATCTTTGGGTTTGTAACGTTGCTCCTGACACCACTCTCATTAAGGTAGTGCTCAATGTTGAAGACCTGTAGGACTCCGATTTCCCCGAAAGTCCAGCCAGTGACTTCCTTGATGAATTCCTGGTTGGCAGTGGAGACAGTCTTGGCATCAGATCCAGCACCACCCATGCCAACACTGCGCTTGACCTTGGCATCAAACCACTTGTCCTCGAGCATCTCTGCCGATCCGATCACTGTGAAGCGCGCAGAGTTTCGTGCCTGCATTGTAGTGATCAAAGACAATTGTGGGCCGACTGCAAATGGATCCTCCACGCCCTCGATATCATCCTTTGGGTTGTATGAATATGCGGATCGAGGAGCTCGGAGAATTGGAGTCAACAATGGACTGGTATTACCGAGAGTTTGTCCAACACCTCTTGGGAATGCGAGGACATCTCCACCCTTTCCATCGCCAACAAAGAAGTTCTTGACGTCTGGTCGGATGGCGTCTGGTCGAGGAAGGAGAACGACATCGTGCTGCTCCGAGGCGCTTAGGGTATCATAGTTGAAGTGATCTACAACGAGGGCATTGCGATCTGTAGGAAGGTGGATATCGAGCTCGAGGAGGAGGGAGACGAGGGAGCTTGGTGTTGGTACAGAAGAGGACAAAGTCAACATGATGTTTCCGCCGCCATTGATGAAATCGAGGAGAAGTTTTGGCGTGAGATTTGGTCCAAGTCCTACTATCTGTCAGCTTCAATTCCAAACCGTCCAATATCTGTGCCTACCCTTCGACTTGGAGGGGAGAATAAGGACATGATCGAATGCCCTTTCTCCCAAATGAAATAGGGCAAGCTTCTCGTTCTTAGGTGACTCGAATGTAAGTGAAAATCCCCTATCTGTAGCAGCAATATATTAGTACTATTCACAAGATCAATTGCAATGATAGGAAGCTCTTACCTTCCAAATCGGCAATATATTTCGAGTATTTGGACTTATCTGCCAATTCTTCCAGTACAACTAGTGTTCTGTAATCGCCTTTTGCATTGAGTGCCTCCACCAGGGAGACTATCCCTAGGAAAAGCGCAGGAAGTGACCACCTCATTGTCGTTGATGTGAATATGGGATTCCGGCTCTGAATCTGGCTGGCATCTGGATGCTGCGCGTCCTGGAGCTTTAGGAAACGTATACAATGCCAAGATTCGACGGAAGAACTGTTGATCCGCTTTGCAGCACGTGATGTTTAAGGCCCGAGCTTCAGTTGAACCTCGAACGTTCAAGCATCGAATTCGCCAGTCCTTGCAACACTCCTGCAACACTACACAGAGATTGAAGGAAGGTCGCATACCATCAATTGAGTGAGTACATGATGCTTGAAGCTTTGGGGAGATCCTAACATTTGTAGACACGATGTCGGCCCTTCCACGATTCTTTTCGCATCCAATTCGGTACCTACGATGGGCCGCAATTGAGAAGCCCGCGATCTTCTACTCGTTGGTCATTGGAAGCATGGGACCTGTGACTATTTTGGTCGCTCCACCGATCCGCAGAATGTTTGGAGATGGCAAGAGACCGGAAATACCCCTCACATATCCAAGTACGTAGAAGGGAATCAGGACGCAAAGGGGAAATTGAGAAGGCTAACTTTGTGATGCAGTTCCATCCGGACCAAGGAAAACACTGGAGGGCTACGATGATGAATAAAGTGGTGGTACAGACTCAAAGGATTGGCGGATTGACGTTGGCGGGATGTACATAGGTCGGCGTTTATAATGGATGCATCAGCCCCAAGTGGCACACATACACACCTGGCTTCCCAATGGTACGAAGAGCATTCTGGACATGCCTTGCTCGCAGGATCATCCACAGGTAATTGAGATTCGGAAAGTTCACAATCCCCAGGTCGTTTTCAAATCGATCCGATGAGCCAGGTCATGAAGCTGTCGTACAAAGTCGGTCTACCCCTCCCGAGGCATAACAACACTGCATCGGTCGGAGCGAGCTCCTCCGCAAACAAAGCAGTCATTCGAGAACTGTTCTGACCATATGTGTCAACGATCCGGAGGACTTATAAGTGGAAGAAAACCCCTCCCTGGTTGACAGGGGAAAGAGCCTCTTCTGCCTGTTTTGTTTTTGGTTTATTGCTCGCCGCGTGCTTTTGACTCGAGCGCTTCCCCTGCTATAGTCAACCCGTCTCTTAGTTGACCTTCCCGCAACTTTCAATTACCATTGTCTCATACGTCCGCCAGTACCCACTGGCAAGTTAGGATTGCACCTGCCAAGTGGCATACTTCATCTTCCTGTGTTCGGATACGAAATTGCTTCCATGGGCATCAAGAGGAGGCTTCGAGCTCTTGGACCATCCTGTGCAAAGATCAGCACACAGAGCGATTGAGTGCAGCGCCTGGTCCGCATATTTGAGCTTTTGTGAGACTCGAGGCCTCCACGAAGAGAGACCAGTGTGTGATGCAACGTCAAGTTTAGCGCATTGTGCAAGCTATTCTACGTTGTTACTTATATTGCAGCCAGAAGTTCCTTGAACCCTCAAAATGACAGCTTGAAATGTCTTGAACTGCCTAGAGCAATATTTGAACAACTGCCGGTCCTACGTACTTCGCTCATATTCGGTTGGTGGCAAACAACCCTGGATTCTTCCAGACCACGAAGGCACAATGGGCAAGGTCTAGCGGGTACAAATGTACTCGGTATCTCAGAGGGTCCGCGGTACTTAGTGTCGTCCTTTACTTGCAAAACTTTGGTTCCGGCATCTAGCGGGCTGCTCCACAACTGAGAAGTACAGCGCTGGTGCATTTCGCGACATTGCTCTCCACTCACCTGATGCAACACAGCACTATGCCCAACTAGCGGACTTTACCACCAAGTTCATGATAAGTCTACCAAACAATGGAAAGACGATAGTACACTTATTGAAATGCACCACTGGCTTTCAACATTGGAACACAAATGACCGTGCACAAGTGCGACGCAAGCTGATGAAAACTGCAGTAGTTTTGCATAGGGTTCAAAGGTCCTTCGAATGCACCTGCAAAGTTGCAAGTCACACTCGAAGCTCAATGACGCCTACCGTGTCGCGCAGCAGGGTTGTATCAACGTTGATCGAAATACGTAGCCGCCAGATAGTTGTCGTTTTTAACATTTTGTTGTAATTGTCCATCCACCGAGCACTTATATTCTTCTCGTAAATCCACTTTAAAAATCAAGTCGACTCTACAGCGAAGCAAGTCGTCAAGATGAAACTTTCATCACTCCTTCTCTTTTCAACAGTAGTGCAGGCTCAGCTTTGAAAAAGCGATATGACCTTGATGGAATGGGTATCCCAGATTATTGTTATGATGACGATGCCGGCGTCGCTCATTGTCTCGACTCAAACAACAAATGGACTACGTTCAAAGGCACTGCTACCAAGAAACCGGTCACAAATTCAGTATCGACCAGATCTGTCTCTTTGACTCCTCTGTCTATCAGCTCTACTCCAGTGACAAGCTCAAAGTCTTCAAGTTCAGCCAAGTCAACGACTTCTGCCAAGTCAACATCCTCTTTACAGGCGTCGGCCTCTTCTCGATCAACTAATGTAAAAGCTTCATCAAAGACAACAAGATTGGCCAAAGCAAGCAGTTCATCCAAATCAACATCATCGCCACAGATATCCTTCTCTTCTCGAGCAACTGCCTCTTCAAAGTCCAGCACGGCCAGTTTTACAGCCTCTAGCTCCACGCTCTCAGCGCCAGTCCTCCCCGCCCCAAATGGTCCATCTCCCGCATGGAATACATACTCCAGTAGCATCCCCGATCCAATATGGGACAAAGGGCGTACCTCTGTCCTCTCCGGCACAACATTCTGGAGCTTTGGCGATGCCCATGCGAAAAGCGGTCTGAAGAATGGCTTCTCGATGGGCGCTGCATTCTATGCTTCGACGACCAATATCTTAAGAGGTGGACACCAAGGATATAAAGAGCGTGAATGACTGGGACTTTGCGAAAGCGTGGGAGGGAGATCTGAAGCCCCAGAATGACACACCGTTTTGGGGAATGGATACCTCAAATGTGGCGGAAGTGACGCTTGGTGTGGGAGTGGGGTTCGTGGTATGTATCATCTCATTTGTTCCCTTTCAATTGAAAACGCATAACTAAAGCTCGCAAAGTGGGAACTCTGGCGCGCAACGACAGGCCAATACGTCGACCGCAGCTCCGGCATGATCAAAGTCACCCTCGGAACCAAAGTCCCCATTGCGAACCGCACCGGCGCTCTCATCACAGGCCCCGATGGCCTCCAGGTTGGTCTCATGACTGTGCTCAAAGCAGAAGATTATATCTACGTATACAGCAATGCCGAGCCAGAGAATTTCGTCGTCGGTCGTGCAAAATTGAGTGATGCTTTTGATGCGACGAAGTACGAGTTTCTGAAGAAGGCGGGGAATTGGGTCATGGGGATTCCCAAGGCGCAAGATACAAGTTATGGTGTGCAGGGATAATTGAGGAGTAATGGGCAGGTGAGCAACCCTTTCCCGGCCGAGTTGAAGTTGAGTAGTTGCTGACTTATTGTAGATCAAGGCTCGATCATGTATTCGAATTACTTGAGGAAATACCTGCTCTTTACAGGCGCGTATGGGACTTACAGGAACTTCTATACCAGCGATACGCCGTATGGGCCGTGTAATGGACGGTATATTCTTGCAATCAATATCGGATATGGGATCAACGTGCATCCGCAGTTTAGTCCTGGTGGTGATCACAGGATCTTGTATGTGTCGAGTGGAACTCAGGATGGGATTACCATGTATAAGGTGGAATTTAAGTACTAGCCAATTTTGGGAACAAAGAGAATGTCTGGTTCATATACAAGAGTAGGAACATACCAAGGCAACATGTTTCCCTGATGTTGTGGACCAAAGACTCCAGCACCACGTGACATCAATATCAGAACATAATTCGAAGTGGGTCGAGAGGACTGGCTGGCTACTGTTGGCATCTATCCGTGTGGTTAAGGAGTGCATTGTGTCCAATGAAAGGTTGCTACCAATCATTTTTGTGCCCTTATCAAAGTGAGGCTGGCTGGCTGGCTGGCTGGCTTGAAGCCTGCTGAAAGACAATGCGCATTGCCAAGTCAGGAAGTTGTTCTCAGTCAGACCATATATCAGAACATGTTAACTCAGCTGAAAAGCGAAGATACGGGTGCCGTCAGAGATGGAGACTACAGTCACTGGCGAAAGCGTCTCGTCTGTGGTCCAGATAAACTCTTTGAGTTCAAGGCGATGCTTCGCAGGAGGCGGGGGAAGATTCTTGGGTGAAGCTTCCTTCAATAAAAGAGAACCGATTGTGCTGATGAGACAGCTCGGTGGCCGCTGAAAATCAAAGTGGCCTGATAGGATGGGACAATGTGAAGTTAAATTTATAAGATGTCCGTTTGCTTTCTAGAAGGGAAACCTGGATGTAGACTTGACAGGTGCGTCTTGGCTGCAGTGTTGGTATTCGTCGCTTGAATAGGAGTGTAATCCAAGCACCATTCCGTTTCTCACGAGACTGTTAAACAATAACACACGTAGAGACAACTTGCCATTCATTTCCTCAAACAGTCATTTGATGATCCTGTAATTCCTGTCAACAATCGTCATTCGTCGACTACCTCAAGAAGTTTTTCGGACATAAGAAAAATCCTCAACGATGGTTGCATCCCGCCAAACGAATACGGGCACCACCAATGACGAATAAATCAGCCTCACGCCACGACCCCTGCCTAGGCTCCCGTATATACACCTTTCTGATTCGCCGAACCAGCTGTCAAGCGGAATGTCGGAATAAGCTTTTATACACGCTTATCTGCGACTTGTCGAAGCGAGGGCCCAGAAGTAGTTGCGTAGAGTCCTGTCGGAGAGAAGTGGTGCCGAGTTTGAAGCAGCTAACCACTCATAACAACACGGCGCTGGAACACGGCACGGTTCTTTGCGAGACGAGGCAGAGTACATATTTTAAATGATGCCCACATTTGAGGCGAGGGTTTTAGCAGTTTTTTTGTTTCCGTTCTGAGATTCGCGATCATAGATTTGACTTCTAGGACTAGAGGAGCGGAGTTCTTCTTGCTCGAATCACATTCTTTGTTCGGTTGTGATTCACGGAGGGATACTTCCGTTGGCTTTCGAGTCAAGGCTGTACGGCTCGTAGCCTCGCCACTACTTATTCGACTGTCCATTTGCGACTTCATTTTTCTCTTCTCGATCAATACCCTTCAATTTCAAGATGGACTCGATTCTTACTTCCATGATGAGCCTCGTAGCTCGCAAAACCCGTCTGGAAATGCTGGCTGAATGCACCATCGACACCTGCCCAATCGACAGCTCATACTATTTCTACCGAGTCTCCCTGGCAGCAAATGCAACATTCATTGCACTCTTCGCCATCTCCTTGATCGGATTCTTGGTCACTTATGCGGTTACACGTCGAGCAACCGCTTTCACATTTGCCGTCTCAGCGGGTGTGATCCTGGAAGTCATTGGATATGCCGGCCGAATTATGAGCTGGAAGAACCAGTGGGAGGAGAATGGATTCTTGATGCAAATTGTGTGCCTCACAATTGCTCCTGCTTTCATCGCAGGAGGCATATATCTCTGCCTGAGACGCATCGTCTATGCATTCGGACCCGAGAACTCCAGAATTGCGCCAGAGACTTATACTCGCTTTGTATGTAACTCGTACGGTCACACTAATCAACACTTACTAACGATATTCACAGTTCATTCCTTGCGATCTCCTTTCTCTCCTCCTCCAAGCAGCCGGTGGCGGCATCGCCTCATCCGCCTCCCACCAACACAAATCCACGAAAGTAGGCGACCACATCATGGTCGCCGGTCTCGCATTCCAAGTCCTCACCCTCCTCATCTTCATGGTGCTATGCGGCGACTTCGCGATCCGCACACGCCGCCGCTACAAGTCCCTCGGCGAGGCAGCTTTCGATCAGAACCCTCACTTCGTCACCTTGCGACATTCGAAGATGTTCAAGGGCTTTCTCGTAGCTTTGACGTTGGCTACGATCTGTATATTCTGGAGAAGTGTGTATAGAGTTGCGGAGTTGGCGGAGGGGTGGACCGGGAGCTTGATCAAGAGGCAGTGGTTGTTTGTGGGGTTTGAGGGGGTTATGGTTATCGTGGCTTGTTTGGCTCTTAATCTGTTCAACCCGGCGTTTGCGTTCTCTGAGGGCGTGACGGGATTGGGTGGGTTGGGAAGTAAAAAGAAGATGCGGAAGCAAAGTCAGAAGGCGAATGAGGGGAGCTCGAATAGTAGTGATGTTGATGGCGGGATGAAGGCAAGCGTCTAGGCGGCCGAAGGTTAGGTATATTTAGATGATGTGATGATCAAGATACCATTATAGGATTGTGTGGCTTTGCTTCAATCGAAGTTTCCTTAGACAGTACAGCATTTAAACCTCGCAGTGTCGTTTCACACAGCAATCCAGAAACTCACTTCAAATTCCTTCTGCTGTGTGACATCTCATTCAATCAATTGAGGAAAGAATCGTCACAGTAAGGTTATGAAGTAAACAGCACAAGCAAGAACATCGGCAAGTAGAACCAGAAGCAAAACAAACTGCTATGCTTGGAGGTTGCAAGACAGTCGGCTGAAAAGAGGACAATACTGGACTGGCAACGGCACCGTGACCCATCTCAGCTGCGCCCAACAATAGTGTCCAATTGTAGCTTCCCTTCGAGATAACGTCGACTGAGCCCTTGATGATGTTGAGCTCGACCAATAGAATGTTCAACCGCGAATGAATGCTTCACTGAGTCTCGATAATTCGATGCCGTCCAAACAAGGAAGATCATCATTGTAACGGGTATAGTGAACGCCCAATAGATCCAAAACCTGTTGCCTACCACTTGAGATTCATTCCATTGTAGTGTCGGCATGGAAAACAGAGCTGCAAAGAAGGTGGCGGGCAAGAACAGCATGGTCATAACCGAAATAGTCTTCATCGCCCCACTGTCGTTCTTAGCAGCTCTTGCAACTGCGAGATTGGCCTCGGTGAGTCCTTTGCTCATCTTTGTAAGCTCAATACTAGCCTGCGTGTCTGCGCGCGCAATGAGGTTGAATAACTATGCCTCGTAAGCAATTAATTGACGCAGCCGTGGATATCTTCAACTAACCACGGACATCTGATTCTGCATTCGATCAGCCAAGTACTTTGCCTTAACGTTTTCGTGATCGAGATATCCTCTGGCAACCAACAGGGCATCCCGATCTTCAAAAAGAGGTTGACTCGAATGATCCATCTGTATAAGCACTTGATACATTCTACACAGGGTCTCGAAGTCCCGTCTAGCCACAGCTATTTCGACGGCAACACGCGCTATTTCCCTCGACCATTCCGTGAAGATGTCCGGATCGCTGGCATATTGAGGCCGACGACTCTTCCCATACCCTGTGCCTTCCTCGATAGTTTGCAGCACGTGCCAACAACGGTCGTTGATATTTTTTATAGATTCAATTCCAAAAACTAAGCATTGCCACAGAAGGCCGAGAGGTTGCTTGAGCAGCGCGAAGTTGTATCCGACCTTGGATCCAAGCTCAGATTCAGTTGCACAAGGAATGAAAAGCCCTCTGGTTGTTTCCGAAGCAGAGTCAAAATTCCAAATGAATATGTCAGTTTCAACCCTCATGTAGAAGGTCTCCACTCCGGACTTATAAGTCCAGCAAAATGTAGACTCAATAGACGAAAGTGGCCGCAAAGCTCCATAATCAAGCTGCAGGGTGTTTATTATCTCCATGAACAGTCGTCGTTTGAAGTCGAGCATAAGATTTGGCTTTATCCTAGGAATGCAAACCAGCACAGACTCGCCTCGTGTCATTTGAAGCTTTACTTGCTCCAATATTTCAGATCCTGTGTAGAGTTGCCATTCTGCTGATGAACAATCGCCTGGTCCCAGAACTAATACGTGCGCCTCTTGTGTGTTCTCGGTGAAAAGTATCTTTGCCTCGAAATTCCTCAAGAGATCAGCTCGAAGGACCTCCATTGCTCCGCTTTTGAGCGATGTGTGTGTCTCAAATTTCAGTGGTTGGTGCAAATTCAGGGTGTTAGGTGACAAGCCGAGGGGTATAATGTGGTTCAAAGGAAGTGCAGATGACGAATGTGACCGATACTGTGAGCGTGCTTTATATCTCTGAGTCGGCACAGGCTCGGCGTCGCTAGCGCAGAAACAGGGCGTTTGGCGTTTTTGTAGGTGGCTCACTGCCCCGTTGAACCCCAAGATTCTTCCCTGGTTTGCTTCACACCAGTATCTCTTTATTTGGCCTCGCGAAAATTACTTATGAGTCTCTGAGTCAATTATAATAACAATGTATTTGATAAATTGCATGGCTTAACTTACCCGTACTGTTTTGTCGACTTTCTTATATGCAACTAATCGCCATTTATGAAGTTCTGTAGAGCTTCAAGAGAGGGCGATAGCCTATTTATTCATGTTCGACAGTACTCGCTTGCTTGCCCAGTATATATTGCATACGCCTTGCAAGCCTCCCGATGAGGTGCAGTACCTTCGCGCCCACTTGTGATCAGATGTCTGCCGATGACAAACTGATATGGAGGGATTTTTTTTTGGCGCGGCTGTACCAAGGAGTTTGATGTTCTTCGTTGGGGTCGTTGCCAATGCCATCTGTGGCGGTGGCTCAATGTCTGGCTGCGTAAAACTATGGAATCTATCCTATCAGGCACGCCTAGCCTCACATGCAGGCTTTCCTGGCTGGCTGTACGTGTTGATGGGGGTCGAACAGCCCCACGAGCTCATGACTGTGCATCTCTGCATAAGAGCTCGTGAAAAGGAAAGTTGCCATATTTCGAAAGATAAAAAAAAAGTCGTGTTAAGACGTTTATCGCAGTCTACTACATGTATGAGTGAGTTTCCGTGAGCGCGAACACTAAAAGAGCTGGCTGTAGACTGATAGGGGTCTGTTGTTTGCGATTCGTTAAGCGAGACCTTCTGCTTTCAAACGACAAGTCGGCCCGTGAGCATTTCCCAGATGGACGGAATAGAGTACTAGTGAGAAGACAGCACACCAGAGGTCGTAGAGCGTTATACTTGGAATTTCGATCGATGAAAGAATTCAATGGAAGGAACAATCACTCATTGTGTTGACGAACCTTGACCTCATACGCTCGCACACTGTGATCATACCAATCAAAGGTTGATAGATCATGAGATGGAAAGATAATCGTTGAAGTCATAGTATGGAAAGCCGCCACAAGACTAAATTCCACCAATGGCCCGAGGAGGGTTCTATTTCATAGCATGCTGGACTCAGGTGTAGAACATAAACATCTCCATCCACCATCCTGGAAGGGACGCAATAAGGTATACCACCACCAGCCATCTCAGTCCCCCTTATAGACTTTCACCTTGCCTCACCGCCAATCTCCAGTCGCCATGACCTGTTCCTCTCCAATACTGTCGTGCTACACCATCATGTTTGAACCAACTCGCATATAAGCCTAAGACCCTTCTCCAGCTCATAGAGTTCCTCTTCGTCCTCGACACCCTCATTTAGAATTCTCTCATCTTTATAACCCAAACTCCAATTCCTATATGAAATATAATCTAGTCAACAAGAAGGTCACTATTCTCGTCTATAGCCTCGCTGCCCTTGCTTTTGCCATGTCTGTCCAAAAGTGTGATGGCACCTGTACCCAGTAAACTTTCGGCTCTGGACTAGCTGTCTCGTAAGTTCCTCGTTCCCCCCCAATGACCCTTACAGCACCTGACAATTTCGAAACAAAATAAACTATCCCCTTCCCCTCCCCGCTCACCCAACAGCCCAAGTCACCCGCCTCCTTCCAATACTCCACCGACTTCCTTTCCGGCGCCACCAGCGCCGAGATTCCAATCAAGTATACCTCCGTCTTCACCGACGCCAACGTCGCGACCCAAGGCGCCATAAACATGGGCTTGATTCTCCTAGCAACGTACGAGCCGGCCCAATGCGCTTCATTCTGCACTCAGACGAGCGGCTGCGCGGCGGTACTTTTAATCTGTACTTTGAGAGAGATCCTAGTTTGGATCCGAATGGGTTTGGCTGTCCTAACCCTGCTAGCTTGAAGAATTGGATATCAAGTATGTGCTTTAAGGGCAGAAGGTGGAGGAGGAGATGAAGTTGGATGTGGATGTGGATGTGGTGGGGGGAGGTTAGAGATGGGGTTTCGGGTGTTGTGCTGGTACTTTGATGTTGGTTCGGTCGTTGCATTTTGTGCTCATTTGGTGTCGATGCTTGCACTTGGTGATGAAGCTAGGGATTTTGGTACATGGGATGTGGTGTGGTGCACTGACTAAGGTAGATTCCAATGGCGATAATTGTATAATTAGTGACAATTGAGATTGGAGATGCTGCTTGATTGTTTAGCAGATCCCGTTTGACGGGTTCGAGATGAGGTGGATGGATAGAGAATAGATGTAAAGAGAGAAGAAAAGTCTTGAAATGGTAATAATGGAAAGACAGGTGCAAGAAGTGATGCCTTGCAAAACGTTGAGACCTCTTCGTTGAACTGATTGTTGATTATGGAATGAGACAATGCAATACAGATATCAAAGCAGACACTTAGCTCGCCGGCTGTTGATCATTCGTCCAACGGCAACTCTCTTGGACTTTGCTTGTATCATATCCTGCAGTCATTTACCACGTTAGTGGAATCGTCCATTGCATAGAAAGAAGAAGGTTCATTTGAGTTGTCCGACCCTATGCATCCTAACGCCAATCCGCACAACGCCCAATGATGCTCTTCTCACATCACAAAATATACAACACTATCCCCTCCCCATCCCAAAGTCTCTCACGTCGCCCCTTCCCCCACTGCATCATAACCCTTTCCTAAACTTCTCATTCTCCACCTCCCTCCAATCCCTCACCTCCGGCTCATCTCCCGCAGTTTCCTTCACGGTACTCCCAAACGCCGGCTTTCCCGCATACAGCTGCCCACCAGCGCTGCCTCCCACGTTACCACCAGCACCCTCCAACTCCCTACTCACAGCAATGGGTTGATTGCCTCTAAATCTCTTGCGCATATCTACCATCCCGCGTTTACACTCGCCAAGGCCTTTTTTGAGCTGTTGGCATTTGGTCGGCATGGTGTCGATGAGTGGGGGTCGGAGACAATCGCCGGGTTTGTTGCGTTGGATCATTACGCAGTCGGATTCTTGGAGGCATTGGGCGAGGGCGGCGCCTAGAGGGAGGGTGTGTTAGACTTGGGGTAGAGGTGTTGGAGGATGGGAGGAACTTGGAAGGGGGAGAAACGTACGGATATCTTTACAGGAGCTCGGCATCTTTGCGGATTACTCAGTCCTGTTGTCGCAGTTCCGAGATGATTTCCTTCCTGGCCAATTGCTCTCCCAGGTCGAAGAGAGATGGTGGCGTTCAGATGGGCTGTTGTCCTAGCTTCTCTGTCTGCTCGATAATTCTTGATGTGCTGGTAACTTTTGGCAGTACCTCTCCTCAATTGCCACAATTTGATCGTTGTCTGTCTCCTAGATAGAACTTCACGCAGTAGCCGCCGTTGTTGACAGTGTTTTGTATCGAAATGTCCTTGAAGCTCGAAGTCTCATGCCGAGAAGGGCCGGCTGTATTTCGGCTGCAGGGACCACTGAGCTCGATGCCAGCTCGAGGTAAGCGTCGGCCCTGTATTTTTCCACTCCGGGTCTCGAACAGTGGGGGGCAGAGCTTCAGATCCATGTCCAATTCCTGTTTGCAGCACAGCTTGAGATGAGTCGCAATGCTGATTAAGATAGGAGGTCGCTGATTTCGTTCTCTCTTGTGTATCTTCCTGGCGAGGCTTTTTGTTTTTGTTTACTTCGAAACTCTTATCTTCCAGTAATCCTGGAGAGGGATTCCTTTGTTGGGTGAGCTGCAGTAAGCTCTCGATTGGATCCATGTCACTGTGGTGAGGGATTCGCATGTGACATCAGTGGCGAGCAAGCAGGTATGTGAATTATTGCGCCGCGATAACCTCCACAACCACAATGGCTCTCTTACTGATAGATAAGGCTAGACCTCCATTATACATAAGGCACTGCGATTGCCGTGAACTTAGAAAGCGCTGTTGGACGCCGGCTGCCAACTTTGCGACTGCACACGATCAATCGGCTGCCTGCGCCTACTTGTACATACCTGCACCCCTCTTTCTATATAATTGACTCGATAATACACCTACCATGGCGCCGATTCCTTTCCTTGGCCGTTTGGGAATGTGAGTACAGTAAACCTTATATCTGCTGGGTTTCAATGTGCAAATTGTCGCACAGCGTTTGTGAAACAAGCAACTGACAACCATGAATAGAGCCGAATATATTGCCCTGGTGGGATCTTTCTTTTTGGTGGGACTAGAAGCTATAATACGGATTCTGACACTTGCGCTGCGTATGTACCTGGCTGTCCCTTTTCTGCGAGCTTCCCTGACGGTCTCTAGCATCCACAATCATCACCCTCTGCTATCGAGTTTCGAGACGATTGTTTAATCGATTTACCTCACCTGCGGCCAAGAAGTCCGAATCGAAGAAAAGCGGTAAGTTACATGCATTGGAGGTGGCCCGCAGATGCTGACCGTGGTAGATATCTCGACAAAACTACGAAACGCATCTGACTTTGTCGACCTTTGCGCTGCCTTTGGATATACCGCCGAAGAGCATATTGTCCAGACTGGGGATGGATACTTGCTGGGAGTACATCGTTTGGCATATCGAAAGGGAGAGGAAGATGAAAAGGTCAATTATGGGAAGAATAGTGTGCGCAAGAATGTGGTATACATGCATCATGGCCTGCTCATGAACAGCGAGGTCTGGGTATGCTTGACGGATGAGGAGAGATGCTTGCCGTTCAAATTGGTTGAGAAAGGATATGATGTCTGGGTGAGTCTGAGAAGTCATCATGTAGGTAAAAGTGCTGACAGATTCAGTTGGGCAATAATCGAGGAAACAAGTATTCAAAGAAGTCCGTTAACCATTCACCAACAGATATTCCGTTCTGGGATTTCTCAATGGATGAGTTTGCATTTCACGATATCCCGGACAGCATTGCCTATATTCTGGAGACCACCTCGGCTCCATCTTTGTCTTATGTTGGCTTCTCTCAAGGGACTGCTCAAGCTTTTGCGACTTTGGCAGTCCATCCTCGACTGAACGATCAAGTCAATGTCTTCGTCGCTCTGGCCCCTGCCATGGCACCAGCTGGTCTCTCGAACGGCATTGTCGATGCGCTTGTCAAAGCATCACCGCAAGTGTTGTTTCTTCTTTTCGGTCGGCGCTCCATCTTAAGCTCAGCAACAATGTGGCAATCAATCCTCTACCCACCCATCTTCGTACGACTTATCGACATGGGCCTCTCGTTTCTCTTCGGCTGGCACGCCCGTAACATCTCCACGAGTCAAAAGCTCGCTGCATATCCCCATCTTTACTCTTTCACAAGCACCAAGAGTGTAGTGCATTGGTTCCAAATCATCCGAACCAAAAGTTTTCAGATGTTTGACGATGACGTCCAACCAGTTGTCTCCCTCAGCACCGTCAGCAAATACACCAAGGTCGCCCGTTTCCCAACCCGCAACATCAAAACACCTATCGTGCTCCTTTACGGCGGCAGTGACTCTCTAGTCGACATCAATGTCATGAAGCGCGAACTTCCGTCCCATACTGTCGCCATCGAAGTTCCCCACTACGAACATCTTGACTTCCTCTGGGCACGAGAAGTTGATACTCTTGTATTCCCGCACGTGTTCGACGCCTTGGAAAGTTTCTGCGATGCGGAACACTCGAAGGAGGAGTATGAGCGGTATCGAAGCGCGAGACATGCTTCAATCGCTGCGACTAGGAGATTGACCCTGCCGAGTAACTACTTGGAGGGCCACAACCTCAGTGGAGAGGACAGTCCTTCGACCTACGCAAACGTAGCAGGTACATTTCCCAGCAGCGATTCCGACGCCCTAGTAACCGCACAGAACGGCAATGGCAACGGTACTGGAACAGGAAATGATGATACATCGGATCCCGCCCTCCCCTCGCCAAACATGCGCAAACGCGCACGCATCCAAGCCTCCTACGATGATTCGTCTGAGGGCGGGAACTCACCCATTAACAACCGCCACATCAAAACCATCAGCGTAGACGACGAAGCCGCTACCAACGGGAACGTCTCCGACAAAGATCTGAATAAAGGAAGTCCGACAGCAGGCAAAGCTAGGGGAAAGAGAAGTAATAGTATAGGTAGCAATCTCAGCTTTGCGGATAGTGGTAAGGGCTCCGGGATGGGGATTAGGGGGATTAGTTTGGGGGTTGGGAAGGCGGTTAGTGCTGTTAGTAAGGGGGAGACGGTGGGTGGCTTGACGATGAGTTCTGATGAGGGGAGTCCGGGGGCGAGTAAGAAGAAGAGGGGGAGGTGATGATTGGGGTGAGGGTTGCTAGTGTTCAGCGAGACAAGGAAAGTCAAGTGAGTGTTAAATATTCTAAAGACCTTGGGCACGCGCCGAGAATATTCATGCCTCTCTCTATGTTGTGCCCAAAATGCAACACTACTCTGCTGATGTTGGTTATAACTTCGTCAAGGCGCGAGCAAGTGAGGAAGCCCAAGTCAGGTTATCTGTCATTCTGACTTTACGGCCGGGCATGGGGGCTTCTGCTTGTTACACAGGAAACTCACTCACTCACTCTGTATCGAAAAGCCAAGTAAACAAGCACAAGCGAAGAGGATCAGAAACACTAACACCCCACATCAATTCCCATCAAATTTCCAGCCAAAGAAAACCAGGTGATCATGAACTCTTCCCCTTCGACTGGCTTGCTACTACTTATTTTCGAATATGTGAACTTTCCCCGAGATCACGATGCTGATTTTGGCTCCTTGACCAATAGATGCTTGCCACGCGAATGTCGTTGAATCATGAGCTGCGTCTGCGTCTCGCTGTTATTAATCCTATAGCCTCGACGCCCGGATTGTATGAGGACGTGGCTGTCACGGGGATGGGTTTTGCATATTCCTGCAACTCCTTATTGGATTTTGCGGATGCGAGTTGCTGCAAGAGACCTGTCTTCACATGTGATTCTAGATGGTGCATACTACTCGAAGGCCGAGAAATGCAGTGGTCTGAGGACTTGGTTAAGGATGGTGAAAGTTCCTGCCGACCTGGGGAGGTTCGGATCTTTTTTTCTTCAGTTTTTGGGTTCACGTCGCGTACTTAAAGTAGGCAGATCGAAGTTGAAACTCAAATAGAACTTGAAAGATAGCATTCAAAGGTATGCATTCCACGACAAGACAAGTTCTTTTCCACATCTGCGTTGTGTCCCAAACTAACTCACTGAGTGTAGCAGGCTACGATCTCTGCGATTATCAGTCAATCCCCCACCAGACGATATGGACCCAGTCGTGGCCGCGATTGCCGTAACAGGCCTTTGGGCATATATCTCCTCTGAAAAAGAGAAACCTACTCGCAAGCCGAGAAAATGTCGTAAATGCAGGAGGGTTATCAGGTTGAATGAGGGGCGGCGGGCGAGGAGGATATTTGCGATGAAGCGACCGATCTTCTGTCGGGGGTGTCCTTGAGAAAATAGGCGAGGTGGTGGGGAGTTGGGGACGCATATGTTTGGTGAGGATGAGGATGACTACGAGTATTATATATAGCGGAGGAATGAAACAAGGCCGTGTGGCAGAAGGACTGCAGGCGGTCGGGCACGAGGAGACTTATGTTGGGATTGTCATCGACTGAGGGTGGGAAGGTAGCACGAAGAGATTCATAAAGTCGAGACGCTTGGATCGCTAGCTCTAGTTTGCAAAACATATTTTGTTTCCTACATTAGTGATAACTCAAGTAAACAATCACCCTAACGCCATGCAAGATGTTGCCAAACTTTTGCTCAATTCGCCCCAAACTCAAGTTTCCACGATCCCAAAGTTGATAGTCCCATCGTCGTCTTCCTCGGGTACACCTGTAAGTTCATACCGGTACATCAGGTCGCTCCTCATTGTGTACTTCAACCCACTCAATACTTCGTCCCCGCTATGCAGCAACTTCCTCTGCTGGAAGATCAGCACACGACCTATCTTAGGATCGATATCCATTCTGTGGTCGCGCTTGACGGAATGAAAGGTCGTGGCGCCGCCTCGGAGAAGATCTGGAGAGTCGAGTTCTGAGCCAGGTGCGATACCGAGGACTTGCGCCGAGTCGTTGAGGTAGAGATGGCAGGTATAGAAGGATTCAGAGAGTCCGTCCTCGGTCTCGTATTGGCCGTCACAGTGTTCTGCATCAGTTAGCTGCGAATTAGACCACGAAGCGAGAGCAAAACAAACCTTTGAAGAACTGTCCCGGTCCATACCGCAAGAACCGCATCCTCTCATTCAGCCCCTGATCCGTAACAACCCTCACCTCACTCTTATACAAGGCACTTCCTCCCACAACAGGAACATACTCCTCACCACTCAACTGCCCAAAATACTCCTTCATGCCCTCAGCCTGCAGCACTCTCTTCCAAATCCGTCCCACCACTTCCTTCTCATCCCAGATAATACGGTCAGAATTTCTGTAATGCACAGCTAGGACTTCGTAGTTCCGCCCTGCATTAACAAGAGCCGGCTTCCACCCATTGTCCTCAGGATCCGTCAACGCCTCTCTTTCAATTCTCTCCTCCTCCGTCTCACCTTCCCCATCCCCATCTCCTTTCCCAGCCGGCTCATTCCCATGCGCCAACACTCATCTCCGCGTACCTGATCAACTCCTCACATTCCTCCTTACTCAACACATCATCCAGCACAACCGCAAAGCATTTCTTATACTCTTTCAACGGCGAGTTTGCGAAATCGATGCGGTTTACTTTGATGGTGGAGGGGTCTGAGAGAGGGGAGAGGAAGGTGGGTGGGTAGGGGACGGGGAGAGATTTGTAGGTTGTGCGCCGGACTTTGGAGATGCTTTTTTCGAGGATGCCGAGGCGGGCGCGCTCGGCGTGGTGGGCGCGGGCTTGTTGGAGTATTGTGAGGGGGGAATTGGGGGACATTGTGGCGGTTGGGGTGGGGCTTGATTTTGAGTTTGGTTCTTGTTCTGATTTTGGTTCTGTCTTTGTTTTTAATATTAATTTTGGTTTGGTGTTGTTGTGGCCCATGTGTATGTTGGTTTGTGACGAGAGGAAGCTTAAGACTGTAAAATAATTGAGGTGTGTTGGAAAATGGAAGCTGGTCTGATGCAGGTACCGAATAAGATCTTATGTTGAATTTGAAAGGGTGCCTGATTGTTTTGAGATGACAGTGGATTTATAAAGGACAGTTTTATGTAGGACCGCTGCTGTGATCGGTGAGTCGAAGAAGAAGGATGTGGTTGCCTGACAACGCCCGTCTCGCCTCATTGCGCCCCATTGTTTGTGAAGCCTGTTGGTGTCAGCCTCATCCATTCATTCCTTCATGCGGAGATCAACTTGGCGCCCGAGTTCAGACTGTGTTACTGAGCCCATAATACAAGCTTGTTATTACTCATTTTGATTCCTTTTTGTATCGTTGCTGAGACAACTTTTAGAACATAGATGCCTAATCTCAGGAGAGCTGGTGCCTAGCTTCAGGGGCTGGCAGTTGATAATTAGTGGATGGATGCCAAAATTAGCGAAACCGTTCGCCACTGAGGCCCCCTGGCATGAGCAGTGTGAGCTCTACAACACTAATAGCCGGTATCAGCTTACCAGCACTAAAGTCACAGCCAAACTGCTGCTGTACAGCCATGTTTATTCATCGGAGAACGCTTAAATTCCATCTGAATATTGGAAAAATCTAAGAAAATCCCCATCTCTTTGATGACATGATTCAGGCGTGTCAGCATTAGAATCTCGCTAGCGAATTCGCGGTACCCGCCCGCTGGTCGACCCACTGGCTCTTCGGCAAACTGAAGTGTAAACAAAGAGAGGTATGGATGTTAGACCTTTCGATCGGAAGGCTTTAAGCGTTATGATTTTTGATTGATACACACTTGCAAGTAGTACGGGTGCGTCTATAGAGATGTACGTTAATGGATGTACTGTCTCTACTCTACCCCGCACGAACTCTCCATCTTAGGCTCTTCACAAAGCAACAGCATATCCACGCTTGAACGCCTTTCCAAAATTTGATATCAATTTAGAGCATCTCATTCTTTTAGTCAATAGAATGTGCTTCGGTTGAAACGCCTAAGAGCTCATTTCTCTGGAAATGGAATCGAGACTGATGCAACCGCACTGTCTGGGGTAGAACTAGATCCCGATACATCTCCTTTGCTCACGGAGTCATCCGGATTGGCAGGAGACTTGCTTCCTCTCTGTAGGGCACTAATGATTGAGAAGATTTGCTTTCGGCCATCGATGATTGGGTAGAAACCGGCAACGAAAAGTGTTCCCCAGAGCCAGATGATGGAGATGACTAGCCAGGCGGAATAGAACTGGAAAAGTATTAGCGGCGGAAAAGATAGAATGTACTCAGGAGCTTACCGTCTTGGAGAATGTATATTTCGCAGCATACATCGGCAAAGGCCAGAGCACAAAATGACCAAGGAAAGTCGCAGCACTCCAAACAGCGGCGATAATCGTCCATCGACGCATGTACGGAAGCCAGCGAGGGTCACTCCGCGACGTCGGTTCATGATCCATGTTTATGGTTTCTTCTAATACAGAAGTAGCTGGTGAAGTCTCGCCAAAAGCGAGCTTCTCGTTCAGGAAATCATTCCAGTCGAAGTTCTGCGGTTTGAAGAGTGTGATAAGAACGGAGTATGGCAGGGGAGAGAACGTCGATGCCAAGCAGCCGTACATGCAAGGAAGTAGTTGGCCAGTGGATGAGATTGTGACGGTTCCGTAGAGGGCGCTTGCACTTCCAAGCCAGACAGAAATTCCAGTTGCCATGCCCAGGAGAGGTGCGACTATTGCTGCGGGTTTGCTTTGTTGGTTCCAGAGGATTGTGAAGACGGTGGGAAAGATGCCGGGGCAGGTAACGACTCCTGTGTTAACCGTCAGCTCAGATGCTCACTAGCGATATAAGGTAATTTCGACTTACCAAGCATGTACAAGGTCCAACCCAAATCAACACCAACGTAATACAGCATCGTGCTGAATCCAGCAGCGATAATAGCAAAGATGATGACGCCGTAGTGACTCCAGCAAATCACATCTCTATCAGTCGCATTCTTGTTAACGTAGCATCTGTAGATATCAAAACTGATAATCGACGAGACCGCAATAATTTGTGCCGATAAAGTCGACGTCACAGCCATGAAAGTAATGAGAAGTACAGCGATGGCCCCACCTTTCCCAGCAATCGCAATCGCAGCATATGGTAATACAAGGCCCGAGCTGACTTCTTGAGCAGACATAGCTCTCGGATAAGTAGGCCAGATCGGTTGATCTTGTAAACCCCACGCCACACTCGACATGAGCGTTCCCAATGCCCACGGAATAGCGAAATAAGCGATTCCACCGATCACGTACCCAGGGACGACCGCTCGTGGAGAAGCTGCGAATGCTTTGACGAAGAAACCGGTGTCCATTATCACGAGGCCAAAATTGGTGGTGACGTGGATGATGCCGAAGAAGATCCCGCTGGAGGAAGTCATTGTCATGTATGTGCCGGGGTGATTACCTGAGATGGGATTGCGGGATGAGGCGGCTGTGACGAGATCGTAGAGATTCCCAATTGAGCTGATCTCGGGGACTGTGAAGGCTTTGGCTGTGAAGAAGCAGAGGATAATCAGGATTGTGAAAGTGTGGATGTAGTCTGTTAGGAAGCTATTGCTGGGTGTCAGCCAAGAGTTCAAGGTCTACGACGAACTGGGGGTTTTCATACGTGGCCTTGATACCTCCGACAAATGTATAAACCACGACTCCAATAGGCAGCAAGAAAGTTGCTGCGATGACATGCATTCCAGTGAGCGCCGTGATGGCAGCCGATGCACCAAGCAGCATGTTGGCGACGGCGAATAAATTGTTGACGAGACACAGGAACATAAACACTAAGTGAGCAACAGTGCCTAAATCTGAATTAGCACTGATCCCTGGATAGAAATATGGTATATGTGGATTACCGTATCTGATTCTCACGATCTCGAGAAGTGTATGTGCTTCGGGGATCTTTAACTTGCACGAGATCCCAAGAAGCGAGAAGAACACAATCATAGGACTGCATCCAGCCGCGAACCAGAAAGGGCCAGAAACACCGTATGCATAGCCAACAAGAGTAGACCCGAGCATGGCTGTACTCCAAAGCCATGACTAAGGTGTGTCAATACGTGGGCGAGGAATCTCGTAGTTGATGATCACTGACCGAGATGACAGCAGATGCCGTGAGTCCTCTTCCAACACTTCGGTTTGCTGTGATGAACCTGGAACAATTAGCGTCGATTCAAGACAGATCGGATTGCTTTGTACATCTCTGTCTTTGCGTTGTCCTCTCCAGTAGTCTTCTTGAGTATTTTCGTCACGAATACCATTGCTAGAGTTGAAGTGTCAGCCATGACAGCATCGAGATGACACAGTGCGATACACAACATACCAAAAGCAAAGATAAGTCCAATGACCACAACAACGACATAGCCTCCAGATTGTGGTAATGGAGGCGTGATAGCCGTTGAATTGTCCCGTCTAATGTGCATTTCCATGATGATTTAATACTTGTTTCTCCCAAACCTCTTAGACGTTCTACAATTTTCAACGAAGGAACAACAAGATGAGGGTAAGAGAACGATCATGAGACAGGATACCACTGTCTCGGTACTGTTCAAGTACATATAGTGAGAGTGGGGTGTTATACTTCAGTTTCTTTCTTCCCCAACATGCCGTGCTTCGATCCAATGTGACGTGCTACGGTGTTTTTCACGCTACGAAAAGCCTCCATACAGGTGCCGAGATCGAGACCTGTGATTGATCCTGGACATAGGCCAATGTTCAAGCTAATCGATGAATGATTTCTGCAGGGGTTGCACGAAGTCATATAAGCTCCAGATCCATGTATGGATGCATATCCACCGAGTTCGTGGGATGTGGGTCCAGTGCCCGAACTCTGGGGTTCGCTTGGGGGTAGCACAAATCAACGTATATGATCGATCATCTATCTGAGCATAATCCAGACTTTTGATTTAAGAGATATCTTATAATCAAATGCGATTTAGTTGGCAACATTTTGTTCCCATTATCTGCAGTAGGTGGCATTGATCAAGTTCAGCAGAGTTGAGTTGATGGTCTCGCTTAGGGCATCGACCAATCAAAACATCCAGGGATTAATCAACTTAGCGTCTTCGCACGCCATTGAGGTACTTCTTCACGCAATTAAACCCTGCACTTGATCTGCGCCGGACACAAGGTCGCTGGAGATATTTATCGATGTCCCAAATTCCAATTGAAAGCGGTATCTTTCCATAACCCGAAAGTATATCTTCAGTCAAAAAGACCCAATTTCAGTCAGTCCAAAATCAATTGACCTGCCGGCGACCACAACTGCCACAATGCCTCCTAACGGTGTCCACGATGTACCAGACCTGGAAAATGGCAACACCAGGAACAAGAGATTCAAGACTGGGAAAGAAGGCAAGAAGAAGCAATGTATTCTCAATGCATTTGTAGAGATGTGTAAGTCATACAGTTCAAGCCTCGAGACCAGTTAAGTCTAACAATTTTCAGGCAGTGGACATCAATCCCCTGGTCTCTGGCGGCACCCAGACGATCAATCTCATCGATTCAATGATCTAGATTATTGGACTGATCTGGCACAAACATTAGAGAAAGCAAAGTTCCACGGCATGTTCATCGCAGACGTCCTTGGTGCGTCCCTCCTTCACTTCTTTGTTGAAGCGTGTTCTAACACCATTGAGGAGGTTATGATGTCTACAAAGGCCCGCAAAATCTCGACCCCGCGATAACATCAGCTGCACAGTGGCCTGTCAATGAACCATTGTCAGTTGTCCCAGCAATGGCTGCCGTGACGAAAAGTCTTGGATTCGGAGTCACCGTCGCGACAACTTATGAGCAGCCGTATCACTTGGCGAGAAGGCTGTCATCTATTGATCACTTGACTAAAGGTAGACTCGGTTGGAACGTAAGGCTCTTGTGGGATTCTTACAGGATTTTGGGAGCTGACCTACTCAGATTGTGACCGGGTATCTTGACTCAGCAGCAAGAAACCTAGGCCACACTGCACAGCCCGATGTAAGCAACAAACCCCAAGGATGACCCTGTGAAAGCCAGGAATATTGATATTTGAATCTAGCATGACGAGCGATATAAAATCGCAGACGAGTATCTCGAGGTCATGTACAAGCTCTTCGAGTCATCATGGCGCGACGACGCAGTCGTTCAAGATGTCAAAAAGGGATGGTACACCGATCCAACCCGTGTCCGAAAAATTAACCACATCGGAAAATACTACAACGTTCCCGGCCCCCACATCTGTCAACCGAGTCCTCAACGCACTCCCGTGCTCATGCAAGCTGGTACTTCCTCATCAGGAAAGCGCTTTGCAGCCAAAAATGCAGAAGCGATTTTCGTGGCTGGCCATAGCCCGTCGGTGGTGGCGAAGAGTATCAAGGATATTCGCGCGCAAGCGAAGGAGTTCGGGCGGGGTGAGTATAGCGTTAAGTTCTTAGCTATGATGTGTCCGGTATTGGGGAAGACGGAGGAGGAAGCTAAGGCGAAGTATGAGGAGTATCTTAGCTATGGAAGCGAGGATGGAGCTTTTGCTCTGTTTGGTGGCTGGACGGGGATTGATCTTGCCAAGTATGGCGATGATGAGGAGCTGAGACACGTTGAGAGTAATGCGATTCGGTTAGTAGCTGAACTTTCCAATCTATGGGAGCTTATGTTGAAGAATATTTTCAAGGTCTGCGGTTGAGGGCTGGTCGAAAGCTACTCCAGGAGTTGCGAAGTGGACAAAGCATACTGTTGCAAGACATCTGATGGTCGGTGGCTTGGGTGCAACGATTGTTGGAACGCCCGAGCACGTCGCTGATGAATTTGAAAGGTGGGTTGAGGAAGGTGATGTTGATGGTTTTAATATCGTAAGTCTGTCCATGTCCAGAGGTTTTGTCTTCTGCTGATCTTCGTACAGGCATATGCTATCACGCCGGGCTCTTTCATCGATGTGATAGAACTTCTATTGCCAGAATTGAGGAAGAGGGGTTTGTTCTGGGATGAGTATGAAGTTCCAGCTGGTACGTATCGGGAGAATCTCTATGCCAGGGATGGTCAAAGTGGTCTCCCGGTCGATCATCCGGCACATGGTTATCGGTGGAAGGTAGGAGAATCAAAGCACAGGGTCGATACGGATGCGGTCGAAAACCAAGTGACGGCGACATCGACTGAATGAAAGCAGAACTAGATTGTTCTTACTGTGTTTTCTAAGCAGCTGATATAATGCATCACGAAACCCGCAGGAAAGGTTGTTGTTAGGGTTGTTGAGGCTTACAATTTACTTCTCACCATAATAAAGAAACTAGTGTCTTTAGGGTCAGAATAAAGGTTGTGATGATGTTATAGATCTAGACCGAGTTTCTTCGTGGAGATTCTTCTTGTTTTGAGTCCAGGATGTCACGGGTTAAGACGAGTTCGATGTCGTCAGCAGTAATAACAGATCCTCGTGTCCATCTAGGGGGCTCCGCGTGTATTCCGGAGATAGACTGTAGCACTGTAGATGAGCCAGGATCTTCTTCTGGGATAGCATCTAGCCTGCTAGGTTGAGCTTTTCGGAACTCATCGTCCTGTGTTGCGCTCCTTGATTCGACATGGAGGTTGCTATCACCACCATTGTCTGACAACTGGGTCAATTGTGTTGTTCTAACAATCTGGGTACCTGCTCGTGGTGCTCTTTTCACGAAATTACCATTTCGCGATGGCGTATGCGTAGTAATTGTTACAAGCTCAGAGAACCTGTTCGTCATACTTGAATTGTATCGCCGGTAGTCTATAACCCTATCGATGGAGGACAGGCCACGTGTTCGCTCTATTCTCTCAATTGTTTCTTTGAGGGGATCCTGTGATTGTCAGGTCAGACCTTGAGTTACAGGCGTTGAATCGCATACATCTCTGAGATTCAATCTGCTAGCTTCGATGGAACCACCAGATGGTCTAAGGATGCGCATCGCTCTGCCGTGATGAGTGATGAGTACCTTTCCATCTTGACTAATGATAGTCGGCGAGGTCAACCTTGTATTTGTTCCACGACCTGTTCGAATCAAGCGCACAGAGTACCTGTCCCCTCCGGAATTCGATAGTTGTCGTCTCTAGTGCTTCTGATTTAGACCCATGGTCCTTCAAAATGTATCGCTCATACTTACATCTCCAGCATATACGCTGAGATCCCTAGGACTCTCGGAGCCCAGAGAACCAGGTGTCTCATAGAAATTGGATGATCCAGAGTATGCAATGCTAGGATCGGCGCTGATACGTATGGTGCTTCCCGATATACGAGTTTCAAATGTATTCATGGAAAGATTCAAGGAATTTGGCCTGGTATCGGCAGTATTTCGGCCTTGCAATCGTCCGCTGTCTGAAGTGGTGTACGACATTTCTCATCTCTCCAAGGATGGCTCCGGTATATGCAACAGTCATGAGGCTGGAGCAGAATGAGACGATCTAGTCTAGTGGCCTCTAGAGTAAATATCCTTATCAGCAGGTATCTGAATGCGCAGACTCAAGCCACGTCTAGAAGCAGTAGAGAGGGAACATCCCTCCACAAATGGTGATAAAGCTATAACCAGTAACCCGCGTCCGAAATCGTCATATGGGCAGACTGATTCGCCCAAGTTAATGTGATAATAGCAAAGGTCTGGTTAAGCATGAATTCCTGCAACGTCAAGTTGCAGCCTGCGCTTAGTCATCGTCACCGCGCGTAAGCGGTGTTACCCAATAGCATGGGCACTCGCGCGAATTTTATTGGATTTCTATGAGGAAACAGCCGTACGAGAGAGTAGGCAGATCCTTTGATGTCTCTCCAGGAACATATTGATCAGGGCCAATTGGATTTCGATTTCGATTCGCTGGAAGAGACGAGTAAATTGAGAATTAAGGAGTGTCAAGATCGTAGAGTGATTACATACTTGACCTCTCATGAATGCGGGGATGCCGAGAATGAAAGTGAATTGGAGTTCGTGGATGATCTCTGACGCCGGTTTTTACGCATGGACATAATTCCTTTGTTTACATGATGCGGGACATTGCCAGTTTAAGCGAAGGGTACACTTTCTACCTCACCGCCGAAAAAAAACCTTCGACTACAGAGACAATAAGAAGTTTGCATACAGAATGACTATATAGTCGGCACGGCAAGTTCAAAGTAGTTTGAAAACTTCGCCGTTCTGTGTTCGGATGCACATTCCTAATTTCCTGATGTATCGTAAGAAAGGGGAACCTGAAAAAAAAAATAGATAAAATTTGAGCAAAAAGAAAACCCCGAAGAGGTTCCTTTAGGGAATGGTTAATCCGTCCGGCCGCAACTTTTCGCTCTTGTACGGAGGGACGATACTTCAGAAACCGGATGGACTTTAAATGCCATTGCCGTTAACCAAAGACCATCGACCTCCAAGCCTCACGTCCGGCTCCGACTTCATCAGCAGGAGGGTTCCGTGAAGCTCAATTAATCGTGCTTGCGATTCGACCAACTGGGCTGTGTTGATGCTAAGGGAAGTGGTATTTAGATACTTGTGGATGCTAGTCTCGGCTAGATTTTGGATTTTCGCGTATTGGCTTTTCGCCTCCATGCCAAAGGTGAGGGGCCGAGAACGAGGCATTCACTCTCTGGTCTGAAAGCAGCGTATAGTACACATGACCGCTCCTCTTCATATCGCTCTATTTGGTCGGCTTTAGGATTCGTGATACGCTCGACGTGCGTTTGGAAAGAATAAATGACCAAAAAACCCTGCGCACATATCACTGTACAAGGCCCTGCCCCAAGCGTGCTGTTGACCCGATGGGCAACTCAATTCTGCTTGATCACGTCAATTCTCATCCAATAGCTTTTCAATCCTATCGCTTGAACTGTACAATTTCGATGGCAAAATTACAACCCAGCACCCTGTCCCTACCAAATTGCCGCACAAGCAAGTCCTTGCCCTCCCACGTTTTGCAAACCAAGAGTTTATGGCAATGGACTTGTCAATCGAAGAGACACTGGCCTCGATACCCCAATCTCCTGCAAGCCTATGGGCGTGACCTCCAATCTAGATAATTACCAAAGTCCTCATTTCCTTCACAGTCGGGCTCTGGTGGCACGAATGAACTGCTGCTAGCAGTTTCATTCCAGGAAGTATTCGATGTTGCAGCTGTACAGTTACAGGGACCTGGGCAATTGCAGTATTCCTCACTACCAAGAAGCTGAAGATACATGTTATCGGCGAACGATGACAGAGAGCTAGGTTCTTGTTGAAGCCGTCCCATGTGAATCATTGGAGAGTCAATACCCAATGTTCCAGGTGCGAGGTCTGAGTTTTGTAAGGGAGGTGGTTGCTGGAATGCTGCGCTGAGAATGTTGGACGGTGGACAATCTGAACTCTGCCGGTTCTCTTCTTCGTCGTAAAGATTTCCGCTCGGTTCGAATATGCTTCTATCTTGGCTATTCCTGTTGTGGTATGATCTGAACATCCTATCTTGACATTCCTGGATGGTATTCACGAGGTTTGCCACGAGCGTTGCTTCGACGGGCTGCATTTCTCGGACAAGAACATCCATGACACTTGAGCGGACTAGACGAGGAAGCTCTCGTCGAGCGTACTCTTCATAATCTGCCAAGTCTCTCGAGTCCGGAGATAGTGGGGGTTCGTCTTGCGGGGGCTCGAAGACTGTAGACATTGGTAGAGTTAGCTGACTGGCAGTGCAGAACTATGAACACGGGATATGAGGGTTGCGCACACGGTGAAGGGACTTCTTCGCCTGGGAATAGCAGTCGGTACATATCTCTCCAACGATCTTCTTCTGTCTGGTTGCGGTGGGTCTTCTTCCTGCTCCTCAATTGTCGCTCTGTCTCAGCATTGATACCTTCTGGCGGGCTTCCTGGTATTGCTTGGCAAATGATAGTAGCATCAACTGTTAGATGAGCGTCCAAGTGTTGCGTACTTTTGAACGTCTGCCAGCAACGCTTACAATAAGTGGCTACGAGATGTGACCTATAGAGATGCTCCCTTTTGTTTGTCAGTCGTCTTCAAAAGACCATCTGTTCAGGTGAAAGCCTACTTTAGTCGCGAAATACTTGGATATGCGGACTGTGCACAGGATCGATGACTATAGATGCTGTATCTTGAAGGGTTGTGCTTCCTAAACAAGCAGGCAAACCTTAGAGTATCGGCAAACGTTGTTTGGCCCCTTGGATTTCGGCGTTTAAATCTACGATGCTCGTCATCATTGCCCTCTTGATCATTACTGTCGCCATCTCTGGTTCTCTTCCTTCCAGACGTGTCTTGATTCGCCGTGTGAGGATTTTGGCTGAAGGAAACGGCCGGTTGATTCTGTTGGTCTGGATTTGCTGGGAGTTGCTGCGCATCTGTCCCCCACTGCTGATCAAAAATGACCCAGAAATGTTCCATAATTCGGTCAGCAACAGCTTGCCGTGCTGGATCCAATATTGGCGCTGCTAGTCGCTCTTCCGAGATATGACTGCCATTGAGTCGGTCACAAAGCTCATCTGTCTCGCTACTTCCGCTGCCTTCTAAGTTGGAATTGCTGCTGTAGTCGCTGCTTTCGCTGTGAGACAACTTAGACGGCCTTTGGTAACTATCCACGGCCTTTGAGCATTGGTCATCGTCATCTATGAATTTGTCTGTATCTTCGTCGGATACAAGGGAAGAAGGTGGGCGACTAGAGGTATGTTGTCTTGGTGAAGTCGTTTCTCCAATGCTTGTATCTGTGTGCTTCGAGTCGAGCATGTGCTTTGTAGGAATATTCAAGGTTCCCGGCTCCTGAAATATGGCTGGAGTCTGATGTGGACCAGATTTTCTAGGTATCATAGTTGGCGGATCATCTTCTGTGGCTGTTGATCGGGTTTTGACTTCACGTTTTGCCTCGTCTTGGTGCTTTTCGCCTGGCAAGAGCTTCTGCCCCAGTGAGACTGTAGAACTATCGGAACCCATACTCTTTGATGCGTCACTGTCCACTTCGTTCCTATTCAGTCTCCGTCTATTCGGTTCATAGTCCTATTCAAGTCAGAGATGAATCGTAGTATGTTGAATTGTTGAAATGGTTACATACCCGCATATGTGTTCTGCGCCTTCTTTCCTGTGTACTGCTATAATCTTCGGACCGTGCATCGGATGCTAGTGGAGCACCTTTTTCATATATAGCCTTTTCATGTTGTACGATAGTGACCCTGCCCCTCGTCCTAGAAGTGATGGTATGTCGCTCTGGTAGAGGTCCTTATCAGTCCTGTCTTGAAAAGCATCAAATGCCCGAAGAGCTGACCATATGCTAAACTCCTCACCGTTATCTGGAATTCTCTGTCTTGTGATCGATCGATCCATGCTTTGCTCGTGATCAAAGGACTTGTTAGAAAGCAAGTCACTTTCTTCCAGTATTGTTGGCGCAGCTAGAGTTCTGTCGATAACCCTTGAATTATTCAATCTCGGATCATAATTAAGGAAATCCGTGGAAAGCGAATCTTTTCCTTCCGGTGCCACCGATGCAGCCAGCGTCAGTTCAGAATTCCACAAATTTGAATTACTTTCTTCAGGCGCCTTTGACTGGACTATTGACCCTTCAGGATTCCACGAGTTCAAGTCTCTTCCTTCAATAGTCTTTGACTCAGTCAATGTCAATTCAGAGTTCCACAAGTCTGCGCCTCTCCCCTCGACTGCCTTTGGCTCGGCCATCATCATCTTCGGGACTGCAGGTTCGCTGGGATGCAAATCATGGGTAGAAACGGACGATCGAAAGATTTTCGCCTTGTCACGAGCTGCATCTGATCCTCGTTCATGGCGATCATGATCGATGATATTCGGCGTAAGAGGACGCCAAGCACTGTCGCGGTCGGACATATCTCTTGGGGAACTCGTGTGTGTGCAGGTAGATGGTTAACAGCTTCAACTGCTTGGACTGCATGGGATGGTCCTCGAGAAAAGGTAAACACCATACCAAAGCCCGGGTCAGATTAATAAAGGCGTTCGACCGGTTGAGGAGTGGGTGGACAAAATGTCGTGTTCTCGTGGGTCGAAAGTTACTCGCAGCCTGCGCAGAACTGCAAAATTTCGTGACGCGTTCTGCACGCTGACTCATCCAAACCCATCCAGAAACTCTGCGCGACTTGCGCAAAACTACCAGTGAGCATTTCATCGTTGGAGATATGGCTTGCGGAAGAGGAGCAATTCGAGTAATACTCAGGATGTTTAATACCTTCTCTGCTAACGGAACAATTTGTGCCACGAGAGACAACTATAATATGAGACCAGTCCTACGCTCCAGGGAGCAGCCATTTTACCCTCAGATGAGAAGACCGCCAGAAGATCGCCTCAATAGTAGATATTACGAACAATTTAAGATTTCAACGGACAGGATTGTTCCAGAAATAAAAGTAAATATTCACCTCGCTTGGGGCAAGCCCCACTGACGCTCTTAGCGACCTCACCATGTCTCCACCTCAGGACCAAGGAAATCTTAACCATGCTGCTGGCAATGCTTCCAAGGACGAAAAGTATGAGTACCCTGTTTCATCTTCAAGTCTCCCGCACCAGTACTCAGAATAATGTGTCTACAGAGCTGCCCAAAAATGTGCTGATGCCTTGTCACTCAATACCTACCTTTATGCCAAGCCTTCCGTCACCGAGCGCTTGGTATCAGGGGTCAAGATTTCGAGGTGTGAGAAGAAAGTAGACATGAGAGATTTGTTGGACACACTGAGCGAGGAGGTAGACGGTGACTTGGCAGGAGCAGAGAACTTGAAGATCGACGATGAGAATGCGCATTAGCTCGGTCGTCTGCTGATTTGGGAAGTGGAATTTGGCAAGATTATCATTGTTCGTCCCGGGACAATGAATTATAGTCATAATCAACGAGCATTGGATGTTTATGAAACTCTGACGGTTTATGGACTTCGTTGTAGCGCAATCAGCGATTTTCATCCTCACGCACATCCAAGGTCATGTGACATCTGCCGCTGCAATATTCTTCTCCTGTCGTCTGCTTGCCCTTTCCACAATCATCAGATTGCGAAGGAAGATCCTTATATGATTCTTCGAGATTGAGATAATTTTCCGTCTTTCTTTCTACCTCTTCTGGTCTTCTAGCCCCCAAATGCAATCTGCCGACCCAACGATCGTCGCAATTCTGCAGCGCCAGCAGCCTCACGATTTCATCGTCACTATCAACCAATAACCACACCTCCTCGTAGCCTGGCTTACCGCTGCTAATGCTTGAATCCAGGAGGCTGAGCAACAGCCTGAAATAGCGACCAATCGAGCCCCTAGCTAGCTGCATAGTGGGGATCTCAGAAGTAAAGATCCCTGAAAAGATGACAGGCTCAACCACTGAAATGCGTCCACACCAGCCACCAAAATCTGACCTGCAGAGGCTCAAACCCTGTGCCACAACAAGGAGTACTGGCACGAGATAGCAGATCTATCGCCATGTATCTTTTCGCCTGGTCACCTCACAATCTCATTCTTCGAATGGCATCCTTTCCTTAGAGTTGCTACCATTTGGCGATCGCCACAATGTTCCATCTTCAATCAGGTCCTCAGGACGGGCAAAGCAACGTCTCTCGTTCCAGCAGAATTTATTCTGAGGTCCCTGTATCGCCACTCGGAAGCGATAATGGTTTTGACATCTCGGATGCGGGTACCGGACTCAACAATGGGTATGGAGCGGACCGATCCGCGACCATCAAGAGGAAAGACTTGCCATCGACCAGTGTGAGGACAATTTCGAATGATACAATCACGAAACAAGTGACTTCCAACAATGCCGCTCAGGGTAATGAGATGGAATCCCTGATGCAGAAGGCAGAGGAATATCCGCGGAGAATGGAGACGGAGAAGCTGATTCGGTGGGGTGTGGAATGGTACAAAGAACCGACGTACATGATTTCGTTCGCTGTCATCGGACTTGGTCTCGCGATTGGACATCATGGGTATTATTCATCTCTGCATGGAAGTCTTGCTGGTTCGAATACAAAACAACAGTGGGCGCACAACATTGGAAATATGTTTGCCATCGCAGTGGTGGCGACACTGCATGCAGCGAATGGATTGGCTTATTCGCAGTATTTCTGGACGGTGGTGCGGGGAAAGTCGTTCACTGTTGAGGCCTTGGACAAGTTGTTTTCTTTAACTTCAGATCCGCTGGGATTCTTCAATTGGGAAGTTTTGAAGAGGGCTCCATTGGCTTTCTTGCTTGCTCTGACCTGTTGGTGAGTAGAACAACCATGTAACATGAAATTTGCTAATAATCTGTAGGATCATGGCACTTGCTGGTGTCCTGCCACCAGGTACTCTGACGGTAGTCCCTGGTACTTTGTACTTCCAATCAACAGACTCTCTACCTACCTTGAATTGGAGCGGTCCTGGATGGGTTCCAGGTGGAGTCTCAGACTACGAATTAGACTACGGCCTCTGGACCAAACCCACACCTTTGATCCTCGGGCTCGCATCGCAAGTTACTCAGAGCATGGATATTCTCCCCATCAACGTTGCAGAACCAAATTCATCCTTTAGTATGGAAATTCGAGGACCATATCTGCAATGCGGGGAACCCAACAGTACCCAACAAGCAGTGTTCGACTACTACCAGAAGAATCTCAGCCAGGCCGATATTCTGACAGCATCGACATGGAATACTACCGAAAGCTCGTACGGCCATGAATACATGTCGATATTCTCAGCGTTTGTTCCATGGCTTGGCAGGAATGGTTGGACGTCCCATGCCTCGCAAATTCTTGACGAGAATCCCAATACTTCAGCACCGGATACCTACAACAACTGGAATGTTGCGATCCCACCAGGTTACAGTATAGGATATCAAATCAACGCCACGCAGCAAAATGCTAAACGACAAGCCACGGAAGCTGATAGCAGTTCCACAAGGGCGAATACCGGAACAGTAGCTGCAGCGGCATCCTCTTCTGCTGACTCTTCAGAAACCGACTCAACTATAACGCTCACGCAGATAGCCACTAAGATCGCGACCTCATCTGCGAAGTCCGTCTCGCCAACCTCCGTGTCAAGCAAAAGCCCTGGCATATCTACTCAAATAATTTCTTTCCAAGTTGTACCCCAGCAAATGTTCGTACAAACAGTCGACAGCAGCATAATCTGCACGCTCGGCAACGCCACCAGGGATGTCCATTTCAATTTCACGAACAGTAAGCAGGATATTTGGTACGGGCCGCTCAAAGATTTCGAACCACTCTTTGTCCCACAATCAGGATTCATGGGAGCGCCGAATGCGACACCACCATTTGACGCTCATACTTATATGGCTGTCTTTGTTTCTCTCACGAATATGCTGAGCGGCAATGTCACTACAGAGCTACAAACCGTCGAGCCAAGATCGATACAGATGATTGACCAGTCCAGTCGTGTGCTACTTACAGGGTTATCAGCATGTGAGGAGTTCACGAGCAACAGCTTTTCGAAAGCGCCAATATGGGCGAATCTCACCAGTGAGTTGGATAAGCCGGAGGTGTATCATGGGGCTTTCACGGATGATCTTTTTGAGAAGCCGGAGTGGATGTGTAGGAATCGGACGCTGGCGAGGGCGATTGAGGATTTGGCGACGAATATTACGATCAGTATGATGTCGCAGGCGCAGTTGACGTAGGCCTTCTCTCTCATTCCCTCACATGGTTTCCTCCTCCATATCCTCACTTCCTTGTCTCCATTATCCAAAGTCCCTAATCCTGTCGCCATGATACCGTATATACTGACACTCTGCCCCTCCCACAGCGCACCAAACACAACCACCCTCCCAATATCACACTACCCAACCCGCAACGTATACCGCTACAACCCGCAATACCTCCTCCTCTCCTACGGCCTCGCTCTCCTCTTCACACTGCTCGGTATCTCCCTCGGTATGTTCTCGTTTCACCGCAATGGAGTGATACATAGTACGACTTTCTCGGCGATTGTGGCGACGACGAGGAATAGGGATCTGGATGGCGTGTGTCTTGGAGAGGGATGGGGTCTGGGAAGGAGGGGGGAGAGTGATAGGGAAGGGAAGGGGAGGTTGAGGTTGAGGTTTGGAGCGTTGGTTGAGAGGGAGGAAATGACAGGGAGACGGTTGGGAGAGAGTACGGTGGGCTTTGGGGTAGCGGAGAGAGTGGTTACATTGAGGAAGGGGGGTCGATATGTGTGAGTGAGGTATTACGAGCTGAAAGCTCGAAGCTCGAAGCTCGAAAGCAAAATCGAAGGTAGATTAAGTGATTCTGAAGGCCAAAGATTACCCTGAATGCATACCGGAAGCCTGGATGCAGTGACGACCTATGAGTCTTTCTGGCTCATCCGGATGCTTGGCCATGGGGAGATGAGATCTGGAATCGTCCCATCCTTGAGACACCCTAGGACACGGAGACAGACATAAAGACTTAGAGATGTCTACGATCCTCAATTCTTCGACAGCGTGCTGGGCAAACGAGGGTGTGGGGTCTTTATCACCCATCCAAAAACCAATCTCGTGGTGAACGGACTATCCGTGCTTCCAGTAGAAAAATCAGGGGTACAATACAGGGACTAGAAGGGTAAGCCACTCCCTTGATTGCAGAGCAAGAACGTTGCACACGACAAATTGAGATGAACAAGGGATTGTAAGACCTCGAGGTAGACTGGCCCCCCGAAGAGACAGTCAGAGTGAAATGTACCAGCCAGACGTCTTTTCCTATCTGTTCACTTGAGTCATAAACCTCTCTACTGCCACCAAGATTAAATATTAGCCTGTTTATAAGCTCTATCAATCTATCCTTTCATCCCTTCACAGGACTCATTCATCCATACGCGCTCACTTACGCATTGGAAACTCCATAGACGGAAAGTCAACAAACGCGCCCCACCTTTCTCCCCTAAAAGAGCGGACACAAGCGAGCCCGCCATCCATGCCAAGTCCCAGCCCCAGTCCTCTCGGCAAACAGCGGATGACGGCGGATGAGCGAGAATGACTCATTTTCACTCATGTCGATCGGTGCTCGGTAGGTAGCGTATTACTTGCATTGCATTAGCGTCTTATGTAAGGGAAGACGGAGAGCAAGGAGGAGGAGAGCGATGCAGGGGAATTAAATGGGGAGGAAATGAACGCGATTTTTATATTTTTTGTATTTTTTATATTGATAGTGTGAGGAGGTGAGGGGAGTTTGGGGTGAATTGGGAGAGTTGTCGGCTGGTGAGGCGGCAGGTGAGGGGTACTTGGGATGCCCGAGCTTGATTGATGTATGTCAGAGCCCGGAAGGGAATGAGGAACCGGGCGGATTGGAAGGTCAAGGTTGCCATAAGGTTACTTGCTGTACGAGTGTCAGTCGCATCGACTCATGGTGAGGATGGATGCGATCATACTTGAGGGTTTCGTATGTGGGATGAGTCTGTTTGAGTACTGTGTTCGAGCTTCATGTATGAATATAAATAGAGAGCTGCAGAATAGCCTTTGAATGAATAACAACAACAGCATCAAGGGGATTGGGATTGAAATTTCAATGAGCACCAGTGAGGACTCCGCCTGTGGTAAGCATTCTCCTTGTTTTTGAATCACAACACCACCGAGCGCAATGATTAAACAAATTTTGCCGATCTGAAAACATGTTTCTTCGAACAAGGGAATATCTCATGATCCATTATCTATCTACATAACCGACATCGTCTGAAGCCTCTTCCTTCCCCCCTCCTTCCTAATCCCCTCGAACTCCTTACAAAACCAAGCTGACATTCCCCAAAAACAAAACCAAATTCCAGAATTGAAACCATCACTTCCTCACCAGGCCCCTCAAAACCTCAACTTCAGCTTCTAGTCTCGCGACCTTCAACTTCAACTCATCGCGCTCATCTTGCGTCTCCTTGAGAGAAGTCTCGAGAGAAGAGACTTGATCGACGCGTTTTTGGCGGTAGCGACGAGCGGCGAGAGTATTGAGAGTGCGTTTTTGGATTTTGGAGTCTTTGGTGTTAGGTCCGGAAGTGGTAGTAGGTGGTGAAAGATCAGCTTTTGTAGTTGATTTGCTTGATTTTGGTGTGGAGTTGGTGGAATGAGAAGTAGAAGAGATGGGGGACGGATTATGAGGGGTCGGATGTTGTTTTTGCTGTTCCATGAAGAGATCAGGGTTGAACGTATCCGGGGAGTGATCATCGAGATTCGCAGCATTCAGATCAGCATGATAAGTGCCTGTCAACGAACACATTTCCGGAGAAAGGTTGCCCGTCGAAGATGCGGAGGAAAGAGTCTGTGAATTTGAAAGGGTCGCGTGGCGGTTATTCTGATTGTGATGAAAAGCTGTAGTATGCGGCATTGCCAGGTCTGTCCCAGCTGGATGTGGATCATGCGCGCCGCTGCCCATATATGAAGACACGTCGATGAGAGAGTGCGAGTGCGAGTGCGAGTCTCCCTGGCCGGGAAAATCAAATTGGGCTTGGGCAAGCGTCATGTCGTTGTCTCCAGCGGACAGGTGATCCCAGAAATCGCCAACAGGATCCAAAAGAGATGTAGAACTACCAGTTGCGCCTGTAAACTCCGCTGCCCCGGTCTCCGCAAGAAATGATGAGGGGCTAAGACCAAACTCCTGAGTTTGATTTTGATGCTGGTCCGGTACGAATAAACAATCCTGAATGAAGGAAAGATCGGTGGGTAGTGAGAGTAATGATGCCGGTGAGAAAAATTCGCTCGGTTCAAGCTCTGGCCATGCGAATTGCTGGGTCTGAGAAGATGAGTCGAATGAAAACTGCGGCTGAAGATGATTTTGCTGTAACTGATTTTGCTGACGAAGGAAATGTGAATTAGACCGTTGTGCTGTTCCAAGGTGGTTTGTATTCGATGAAGAGTTGTTGTGGTTGGAAGAAGGCGCTCTGGGCTTCTCGTGGGTCGCTGACGGTTGTTGCTGTTGCTCCCACCATGATGAAATAGGGTTAGGACGGGCCTATGTGACCCGTGGGGATCGCTCAACTTGAGGAGGGAAGGGTGTCGTCTGCAATTGATGCAGAGATGATGTCGAAATGTCGACTTGTTGAAGAGGAAAGGGAAAAGAAGAGAAGTGAGGTGAGGGAAGCTCGATGTTTTATGCTAGGCCTGAGGCTGGGATGGAGATCGGACATGCAAGCATGCATCCTAGTGCAATTGAGAATAATGTGGTTCGGTGCCGTCGGGTGCGACTGGGCTTGAAGCGACAGAGGCTTGGCTGCGGTTTGTGACTCACATCCACTCTCGGCATCAATTTACGTGAACTCCGACTCGCATACTCGGGTTGTATGCAACCTGCAACATTACATCTCGTGGGATCTGAGGCGCTTATTCGCGGACTCGGTGTTTGGTGCTTATTGTTCGCCGACGACGGCTCGAAGAAAAATCAATGGGCTGTGTTTGCACTGCCTTAAAGATCACGTTACACAAGCGAGCCCCTGATTTTAGGGTTCTTCAGTACGTTATCTGCTTCTAGCCAGTTGTGTCAACTTATACCGAAAAGAGGAGCTCTTGAACGCTGGCCTTGCGTCATCATGCTTTCATAATACCATCCTGCTTGAAGCTTTGAGCGCATTGTCTTCTGTTGGCCCAGAAGGAAATATGGCGAAGTGTGAGGAGGCTCAGGTGTCAGGACCTTGGATCTTTGACACATCTATGCTTGGATCGAGTCTGGATCTTGTGAACATGGGTCTTGAATTTCACAATGGAAACACTCGATGCATGGTCAGAGCTGCTATTGTGGTCACATAAACATCGCGGTGGCATGAGCAAACCCAGTATTCCCAACGGTCGTCTTATCACCTCGAACGCTGATTTTGAATGGAGCCTTCACAGGAAGCAGCAGTGCAAAGATTTAAACAGCTTCAATATATATCACATGGCGAGCAGAATCTCTTCATGAAAAGCAATCTACTAATGTAATGCTTCTGATCTTCATCGATTGCTTCCAGGTTTAGTGGCCCGAATCTCCACTAATTTAGCCGAGCGGGATAGGGGCAGAGGGGATCATCTCGCTAGATGGAAGCAACTGTTTTCAAAATTTGATCTGATATGGGACTCATGCCACAACATTACGTTACAGCCAAGTCATGACTCGGAAATGGGTTACTAGATGCCATTCTTGTAGTCTTCAAGAATTATTGGCTGACGAAGCCTCAGACTCCGAAGACGTTGTTGGCGTTTGATCAACGTTGCGGAGATTGCTCCGTGTAAAGGAGTGATTCATCTTCAAGAATTCAGAGGCCACAACATTGTAATCTTTCAAAACATATGGTTATATCAAACACAGTTTACTCTCGAATTAAAGCCCTTCACTTCACAGCACAGCCAAGACTTCCTCCTACTGCTGTGCCGACAAATGTGCCAATAGCAGCGACCACAGCTGCTCCAGTACGTACCCATTCTTGCTGTCGGCTGGGGCCAGTCCACATGTTGGTCAACTGCATTTGTCGCCCGAACATTTCCCGAATATTCAGGTTATAGGAAAGTCGCTGACTGGTCAGTGCGCTGCTATTCGTGTCTGCGTAGCCGTTCATATCGTTCGTGTAGGTCATGATCACTTCCCTGATCTTCGGAACCCACGACTCAGGAACATGCCATCGGGTCAACCCGGATTTGAAGACAATAAACCAGTGCCTAGGGTCGAATGCGCTAAGCGCCACTGTCTGTGTTGTTAAGATTAGCTTTAGCACTTCCAGAGACAACGTTAGATTGGGACATATTAGAATCACGAACTTCGATGGACCCAAGCTCTACATCGTCCAATAGTTTGTCAAGGTCCGCATAATTGCCTCTTAAGTTCCATCTGAATCCGTCTTCTCTAAGATGCACATATGCCCCGCCGCATCCAAGCGTGATATGCCTAGTTTTGCTGTGGCCATCGAGCTCAATCGCACTCTCGCACGCTTCGGGTAGCCCGCCTCGATGCATGCCGTAGCCATGTTGTAGCCAGAAGCTACCTGCCGGGCCAAGAGTGATTTTCACGTCCTCGCTAGCCGTTAGGGACCATGAGATGTTGCTTTTCATCCAAGAAGCGAGACCCGGATACTCTTCTTCGAAGTTTGGGCTGTAATCTGCGATTCAAGTTCAGTCGTCCGTTTCGTTTCCTAACGGATTGCTCAGGTCAATATAGGGTCTTACTGACTGCAACTCTCATTATAGCCACTTATTGCCGTAAATGCCACGATCCAGCTACCCCTGGTACCAAGTGCGATCCCGTACGGCTGTTTGATAGCCTGCTCTTGGTAGACGTCTTGCCGGAATCTCTCCTCCAGTCCAGAAGGGAGATTCATCCACTTCCATACTTTGGGAGAGTCGAAGAAAAAGCTTTCATTAGGTCCAAAAACAAATTGAAGTTTTCCTGTGATGTCCATTGTTCTTTGAGTTGGGTTTTCGTTGGGACAGCAGCGGTTGGGTTACGCTCTGTAGCCACCAACGCCTACGTGACATATAATATACAATGGTTGGAGTCCAATAAGACTTGCGTGTCAACAATTACGGACCAGGAGGCTTGGTGGTAGTGCTAAAGTGCACTTGTTTTGTGGTGTTGTGATCAAGCGATGGCCAGATGGGGCTGATTGAGGCGTCCAGTCATTGTCAATTTCTTCTCGGAAAGGGCCGCGCAAATACAAGAAGTCTGATAGCACAGGATCGTATATGCAATTACTCCAGATCATGCGACTTATCACTTCAGCGTGTCTTCCGTCCATCACCTCGGCTGAGAATGTCGACCAATTAGTGCATGTAGACAAAGCAGGAAGCATTGAGGCTTTTTGCCAAGCAAAAAGCATCGGGTCAAAATTCAATACAAGTCGAGCCACTTTTCAGAGCGTATCTGCCTGGTCAGCGTAGATGTCTTCCAGCTGTTTTCATCCATCATACTTTTTTAAGTGGCGAGATTCGGTCGTATGACTGGCTTCGCTGCCCAGCCTCGTGCTATAAGCTTCTACGCGCGAAACAGCAAGAGGGACTGTTCGTCTACCCCTAGAACTACGATACAACCTTGACCGAAGCGGTTGAATCCTTTGCAACTCCAGTAAGCTTGACCTTGTCACAAGTCACGAGGGACTGCCCAATATGAAGTTCCGTTCCAAGAAGAAGGAGAAGAAAGCCACGGAGGTAAGTACCCATCCCGAAGCCACGGGTGCTCATCGTAAGCTTTTCGCGCCGCTGACTCCCCATACCATAGTCTGATGGGGTCTGAGCGCACTCCCTTTCTCCACGGTAATCTACGAGTTCTGGGCGCTAGTACAAGGGATTGCAATCTACTGGTCGTGGAATAGTCAACATGGATAATCCAGTCAAGATGTCATTTACCTACTATTGAAGCAGTATCTTCCTTTTGTCTAACAGACATCTGATAGAAAAACAATCTACCAACGTGTGGGTATGATCAGAATCGGATAAGCGAGTCTGTGGCCATCAATGATGGAAGTTCTCACCTTTCGATTCAACAAAGTCCAGTTCCACAAAGCACTCAGCATCATAGCCCATTGAAATTAAGTCGCCCTCGGCTGATCTTGCTTGTGGAACCGCCATTTGGGTCTTCCGTAGTTCAACTTCTGTAGACTGACTCAAAGATCCCACATTGGGGAGTTTTCTGTCAGCACTGAGAAGAGACAACTTTACGTGAAGGCGATGTGGGCCATCTTTGGATGGCATTGTCAAGTACCCAGTTGAACTGCGCGGAAGTTTTTGTATCGTTATTTTCCGCTATCACCACTCATACCATGTGAACAGTATCTTACTAGTGGATATAACGCAGTCAGAAAAGTTCAACGTGCTCCACATCCTACCAGTGGATTCTCGCCCTGTTGTTCTTGGCTCCGAGACTAGCAGCAGACGAGTACGGCCGCGAAAGTTTCTATTTCGACCAGAAAGATTTGGCACAGAGAGTAATGTGCTATTTAAAAGATAACGTAAGATAACTTTGTCAAAAGGTGGACGGAGAGATAGGTCCAGCTGTGACCTACCCTTCCCAAGATAGTTGGGGCTGCGAAGTTGATTTTGCTCCCTCCAGATATCGAAGATACTTGAGATTACGTGCCAGGAGATAACTTTTCTGAACTTCCAATAAACCTGGAGGCGAATGGCCTGTCAGTGGTTGTGAAGCTCGATTCAGAAGGTGAGGTATCAGCACTGACCTGATTCTTGAGAAAATTGAAGGTGGACGTTGATCTCGCCCGTGCAATGCAAAGTCGCGGTTTGCGTACCCGAAGATAATCTAAGAACAAGACCTAATGGCCTGAGAGAGTCTCGCGTGAACATATCTGGCTCATCTGGAGAATAAGGTGTTACGAATCATGAGCGAGGCATAGTTGGCTCACTGAACTGACCGAGGCTAAGGGTCAGTTCGAAGCACGCGGTGGGCTGACCAATTGAACACAGAGATGTAGATTAGTTGGCTTGATGATTAGAATCTCAAAAGGTCCTATGGCACGGTCTTTCGTGTTATCAGGTGGCCTTGTGGCTTCTCTGTGTGGCTCTGCAGAGCTTCTGTGCTTGCTCCACTTTCCTTGCCTTTTCTCTTGTTTATTCCCGGACAACCACTATGAAATGAATGGCCACGGGCCCCATTGATTGGTATCTGTGACCTCATCTGGTTCATTATCAATGGGTCGAGGCTCCGAGGTCGTTTTGCTGACGGTTATCGATTTCCTGAAAGCAGCACTGGGTACGGCGCTATCAAAAGGTGACCGAACGACTCTACATTCGATTGTGAGCGTCTTACTTTAATTGGAACGGCAGGTAATCATGATCTACCGAAGAAGCTTGCTTGTTTCTACTTCACTCAGATGCCATCTCGCGCAAATGGAGCCCGCCGTGTGCATTCTCACCACAACCGAGTCCAAAAGTTTGATGAATGACTCAGCCTCTGCAGGGCATAAGTGTGTCAGAATACCATGACAGCTCTGAAGGATCATATAGATCATCTTACCTTGCGACGATGTGAAATTAATCAACAGCACGGTGGTTGTCGGTCCCTTACCAGCATTGCTGACATCGGAAGAGATACATGATACCTTGACGTACTTTGTTATTTTCAGGGCTTTGGCAGTCGTGGTTGCCATCACTAAAGTATTACAACTTGTTAATTATGTACTGCTATAGATTGGTTGAAAGGCTGCTTCTGACTGACCATTGAAACGAGCCAGTTGGGACATGTGAAAGGGTGTCCAGCAATGGCATGCGAGTATAAGTTGTTTATATGCCACATGCTGAAAAAGATGTGGAAGAATGACACAACAGTTCAGGCAAAGGATTTCCCATTGTCCAAGAATTGAAGCTGGCAAGTAGGCTTTATAGGTTTTGTTCTATGTTAGACGATAGAACTTGGAGGAATGTAATCAGGGAAACTTTACACCAGTGGCCCCAGAAGTCGCGCAGCTATGCTCCAATTGCAGGTACAATCAGGGCATAGCCAGAGTCGGCATCGTAGGTCCAGAGCTCTCCAAGATACTTGCACGCACTGACCACAGCAGATTTGATTTTTAGATTACCAACTGTCTCTCCGGATGATTCAATTTGATGAGCAAGACCCTGTATACACGTGAGTTTTCAGTGCATTGCTCTTCAAAGACCATCATGGAAATTTGCTGACTTTTACTAGGCTTTGATACTGAGCCCACTCATGCTTCTCCTCCTCATCCTCTTCGATCAGCTTGAGAGGATGTTGGCCAATAGTAAGGACAACCCAATAGGCCTTCAGTAGCGACTTGTATGTTTGAGATGCTGCCTTCGTGTTCTGTAGTTGCGCTCTGCCAAGTTGGTAAAAAACCTGATAATCATGAAGTAGCTCTTATGGTTCACGGGGTGGTACTTACCGAGGAAAGATACCACGATCCTGCAGTCAACCAGCTTTGTACGCTGTAATCACTCCACTTATGACCTCCAGATATGACGAAGAGATGGCATATAAGCTTATACATCTCCCAGCCTTGAATCTTGTCGATTCTAATACCTTGTTGTCCCAGGGGTATACCTGGGCAGCCACTTGAGCCAGTTCCATCAAGAAGTGGACAGCAGAAACCTCAATTTCTAAGGACTCAGACGACAAGGTCAGTTCCATGCCCTCGTCGGCGCCCAAACTCCGATCGTACGAAGGATTGGAAGTACCACTGTCGTCTTTGGAAGCTGGGCCACCAGAGTTCGTTGTCCCAGCCGAATTTCGACCACATGGCATCGAGTCTGGAAGATAACGCGTCATCGAGAAGTGCGTCATAAGGGCATTTCTGTCCGAATTGACAAGCGTTGAAAGCGAGTCGAGAATTATTTGCCTATCCCTGTCGCATTTTTCCATCCATCTTGATAATATGTGCTTTCGGCAGATGGTCAGAATTGGAACGGCTCAATCAAGTGGTCCAGACCTACACTTGGTTATCATCGTACAGCTCTCTCATGTCCCGGAGACTCTTTCTACCTCTTCCAACATCTGACGAGCTTTGCGACGCGTATTGACCCTTTGTACTGAGTGAAACAACGCCACAAAATAATCTTTTCATCCAAGACCCTGTTCCTCGGATTCTCTTTTCCATTCTTCCATCATAGCAATGAAAGCCTCATCAATGTGATATACACCAGCCATATATGCACAAAGCTTATTCACCGCGGCTTGTGTGAGTCGCTGAGCATCTGAATCGTTCTTGATCCGTTCCGCAAGCGCCTTGGTGCGACGATCACACTCGTCAATGCTGGCAACAATCTCAGCAAGCTCCGTCAGGTACTCAACAATATCAGAGATATCCTCCCAAGTATCTTTGAGTTGTCCTTCTTTGAGCTTTGCATATAGGCTTCTCAGTCGCCGATAGATTTCAAACAAGGTACTTAGATCCGCCATCTGACGCAGGATATGTCTTCTGAGCGTATGATATTAGTTGATGAACCTCTCACAGAACGTTCGCTGTGAATACTCAGGGGTGTAATACAAAAAGTACCTTCAAGGAGTCTAGACTGCTAGCCCATCAAACAGAATAGCGAAGTTGATAGAGATCATGAAATCCTCAGACAATTCGAGTAATCCGAGGAGCGGAAATGTACAAACGACTTCCGCTTTCCAGACTCACTGCTGTCGCCACCGTGGCGCTATCTCAGCCGACTTGTGTATCGACTGCATTGCCGCGTTCAGTCACTTGCTTTCTTTAGCCACTCATCTTTTCCGCAGCACTACTCAGTGATGCGACCACGTCATATTCTATCACCATATGATATTGATATGATCATCTAAGTCGTGGTGCGCTCTTCGTCAACAGAAGGGTGGATCTTTGTAAGAGGCTTAGGACCATCCTACCCGTGTATCGAATGAGATTCGGTCATCGACTATCGTAATACATAAATATCAGCATCATACTCACGACTTCATCTGCCACATAGCTTTCCCATCCTATAAGGATAGCCTCTGAGCTCTCAAATTTCGGTCGAAAGGTGCTGTGACGGAAGGGGTGATGGGGTTCTGCACGGGACGGTGGTGCTTTCTACTCAATTCCAGTTCGGCGATTACCGCAGCTTTGTCACTGATACAGATTGATTCAAGCATGCGACAATAATCACATTAGCCTCGATCCATTCAAGAGTTTGTTTTGATGTTTGAAATTGTTGGTGGCTGGTAGGGAATGTTGTCCATCTGTTGGATACCCGTTGGGGTCAGTGAACTGGTCCGCCTGTTTGCACAGATGAGAAGGTTCAATTCCAAACATTTGAAGCCACTTGATGCTATTGGTGTCCATTATTGGACACTAAAGATGTGCACTTTGGGTGGGCTTGATGGTGCTGGTAGCAGGATAAGGATGATTAGACTCTGTTCGAGCTTGTCGGTTTATTAGACGAGTGTTAAGATGTCTCCATTCTACTTAAAGGCTACCAACCTTCCATACTCCTGATTGTTACTGCAGACAGGTTGGACTGGTTAGCTCATTACTCATTACTCATTTATTTGTATTTGGGTAACAGATCAAGGTGTGCTGCGGAACTCTTTGTAAGTTCGACAGACTCGATTACGAAGGACAACAGTCGTTTCACATCGTTGATCTCAAAATGACCCAATTACTCCCGGGGCACAATCTCACTTTCGAACGCAAGCCTCAGTTATCTCCTAAAAAACTGTCTGCGAAGATCCTCATCATTGGGCGTGGAGGTACAGGCCTTGTCACGGCTTGGGTTCTTCTCGACCGAGGATACCATGTGGTCGTCATGTCCAAGGAGTGGGCATCCTTTGGAAAACACCAAAGACTCACATCCCAGGTTGCAGGGCACTCTGGTAATTAGAGACCCATATATTCTCAGATTTGCGTGGGAACTCTAGTACTAATATTCATTTGTAACAGTGGGAATATCCGCCAGCAGTTTGCGGCCAGCACACCAATACTCAGTCCCTCCACCGGTCGAAGAAATGGTGCATGACAGCGTACCAAATTTGGGAAGCCATCGCGCAAGATCCCAATCTCGCAAAAAAATGCAGGAGTAAAGATGAGGAAGTCAGTCTTCTTCTTTCCGAACAAGTTCGAACGTGATGCAAAGCAGCTCTCCAAACTCTCGGAAATATACGCTAGTGGTGTCAGAGGTGTGCGAAGAGATATGACTTTGATCCGATCAGTGGGAGTCAATTCAGATTACGGTACGAGTATGACGTGGCTTATGCACCTCATTCAGCGCAGAGGTCAATTGGTCACCGAAAACATTGATGGTGATCTGCTCGAGCAAGAACGAGCTCTCCTCACCCACTTCAACGGAGAGGCATTTTTCAACGGGATAGGTCTGGCAAGCAAAGAGCTAGTTTCAGATCCGACTTGCTATCCACTTCGAGGCGCACTTCTCCGCTTCATCAATGATGGCAAAGACTTCCCGAAGATCATAGCAGCAATGTCTATTGCAGCTGACGTATCGCTAGACAACGAGATTGTATTTCTAGTTCCCAGGAATGATGAAATTCTCGTGGTTGGTGGCATCGCTCAACGTGAGGAGTGGAAATTGGATCTGACGCTCGATTCGCCTGTTATTCAGCGCATGAGAGCTCGCTGTGAGGCTTTTCACCCCTATTTGAAGAATAGTCGTCTTAATCCTGAATATCCATTAGCGCAAGGACTTCGACCTGGCAGGGAAGCGAATATTCGAGTCGAAAGAGAACCTCGAAATCATGGTACAGATCCGAGCAGAATCATCCACTCTTACGGTCATGGTGGGTCCGGCTGGAGTCTGTCGTTCGGCTGCGCTGAAAAGGTCGCTGGGATGATTGAGGATGTACTTTGTGACGATACAAGCAAGTCTGGCATCATTTGAAGCCGCTTGTAGTGTCGAGAGCAGATTTTTGTATGTTCAATTTATCCTATACTCTCTTGTTTACTTTGGCATTTGCCGAGGGAACAATGCACTCCAAAAGGGGGCGTGATAAATTTAGCGAGGGTCCCAGCGCAAAAGGCTACCGATGAAACTAGGAACTTTTGGAAATTAACATAAGGCGAGCTCATTAATCTTTACAATCTCTCTCATGAAATGCCATATTCTTACCGAAAAGTGCTTGGAGATGTCCAATTTTTGGAGTTATTATTCAAGGCGGCACAGCATAACCCTTTTTTTCGTGCAAGACCGATTAATAATGACACGTGGAGTGTGGGACTCGTGGTCCGCTTACAGCTTCTTAATTTTTCGATACATTCCTCGTCTACTCCTCGTCTACTCCTCGTCACGGGAGGCCCACCCGCACTCGAGTCAGCGGAAACAAAATATTAAAATTTCAATGAACCCAAAGACCCTTGCCGCATTCCTCGTCACGGATGGCCCACCTGTATTCAGGAAGGATCAGCGAAATCAACGATGCAGAAAAGAATGGTGACGATGCGAGCGCTATTGGTGCAAAGTTGGACCAAATCGATTCAAAGACATGCAAAGTCAGGCCACAGATTTCAAGCGGAACCTCCCCATTCCACGCTTCAATTAATGTGGATCATTCTGGATATTCCAGGACAGGACTAATAAGAGACAAAATAAGCCACCCGATGACCTCATATCGCTGCAAGTAGAATCACTACGTATGTGGCCGGCCTGGCCAACTGCGACTTGAATCGACTTTGCCTCTCCCGCTAGTGACGAAAAGTATGGTCTTCGAGGTTTCCCATCAACATGAAGATCATTTTGGATTTACTGTTGCTCAAATCATAAACATACTCACTAAGCTGCAATCATGCATTCTTTGATATTCTCCATTCGCCTGGCACTTGCTCTCGGATATACTTCAACAGTTTTATCGCAAAGATATCCGAACGTTACCTACTCATCTAAGGCTACTGCGGCCGGCGCATCTTCGAAATACAAATTTGATGCTTCATCATCGCAGAATGTCGCTGTCTATTTCGGAAGGACTGACGAGACAGTCAACACAAACCTCACTGTACAGTGTAGCGACGTGAATGTCGATATTGTAATGCTGGCTTTCGTCACTAAGATCATTGGCGGCGGAGGGTACCCGGACCTTGGCTTCGAAAAACTATGCACCGGTCAGACGTCTGAAATGATTGCAGCCAATGCCACCGGTCTTCTTTCATGTACAGATCTGGCACCACAGATCGAGAGCTGCCAGTCCGCTGGCAAGAAGGTTCTTGTTGCCTTGGGTGGTCAAAATGGGGAGACAATATTCAACAGCACCACTGAAGCGCAAGCTGCAGCAACCCTCTTGTGGAACCTCTTTGGTGGTGGTTCAGCAGAGGACTCTGGATTGCGACCCTTTGGAGACGTGAAAGTCGATGGTTTTGATATTGGTATGACTTCACTTGCCAGCTAGTTATGGAAAGTAACTAACATATCAACAGATAACGAGGTAGGTGACGGAGCATATTATGAAGACTTCGCATCCGCCCTACGGTCACTTTTCAAAGCCCAGAAAGCCAAAACCTACTACCTCTCCGCTGCCCCAAGCTGTTCCTTAACCTCAGAAGGTTCGAACCCCTTAGGAATGCTAAATCTCATGGACTTTGTCTGGCCCCAATTCTATGGCGCTCCCTCCTGCAACATCGGCACCGACGCCTTCGCCGATTCTGTGAAAGCATGGAGCGATCGCCTCGTCGGACCAAAACTATACATCGGCTCACCATCATTCGCAAACGGTACTACCAATGGAGGCTACGAAGAACCAGACGCATTTGCAAAGACGATCAAGAGTGCAAGGTCAGACACCAGAAAGGATTTCGGGGGTGTGATGTTGTGGGACGGTGCTTATGGTCATATCACGTTGGATTCAGAGGGGCTTGATTATATAGCTGTTTCGAAGAATGCTTTGACATCGTAGGTGCTCCAAACCTCTGGATATCACGTGGAGCATGTCAAATGGTGGCATTTTGAGGGTGTTCGCCCACAAGCGCGACACGAAGAAGTCAAAGTTTGTACTAATTTCGGCGATAGGCATGCTTCTATTTATAAAATAATGGGCGGAAAATTTCTTGCTGTGTATTTCACAGCGGTTGTATCAGTATATTTGCTATAGAAAATGAATCATGCGTTTGTCGATATGTTGACCTTAATTTCTGAAGAACAAACTTATTCTCTCAGTATTAAATCCTCCCATGCAAGACTCCCATGTGCGACCTGGTAACTAAGCTTATCTATGATCGTTTCAAGCTCAATTTGTGAAGGTATTCAGTTGCGTTGTGCATTTTCTTTCTGTGGTTGATAGAAGAGGAAGATGAGTTGATCGCATCATCATTTTTCATCCTGGCCGACAACAGCTTTCGACCTACAAGCTACGAGACTAAAATGATGAGATGAAACAACAATATCATCTATGTTCATTTTTTTTTTATTTCTATATAAATAACTTTTGAACTTTTGGTTACGAATGCGCCGGTTTATTGTCGGGATCATCTGATGCCTCTATCTCTCTCGTCTTTCCCCAACTGAAATCGTCCATATGCCAGACAGCATAACAAATCACGATCGGAGTCACGATCTGCCCTATCAGTACTAACATCACAAGACCCAAAAGATACTGCAGACGCAACCGATTTGTCTCGCAGCCCCAGTACGTGACGAAGATACCATACGCCAATGGGATCATCGTGACGATTGCGAAACACACAATGAATGTAGGATCCGTGACATTGATGCATGCTTTGATGAACAGAATCAAGGTCTGCATGACGAAAATGCAGAGGATCCAGACGAGGACATCAGCCAAAGAGCAGGCCCTCTCAAACCAATTCATCTCATTTTTCATCACAATCAATAAGTCATTGGCGCAAGTACTGAGCGTCCACCGTTTGCGCTGCGAAAGAAAAACCATGAAACCGTTTGGCGGATCTGTATATGCAATCGCTTTGAGTGACATTGTCGTCTGAGACTTTGGGAACCGGAAAAAAATCAGGCAGATGTAATTCCGATCTTCTCCTGCGAGAGCGCGGACTTGATGGATCATATTGGCCTTCGGGTCTGGGATGTGTCCGAATAACTCTATGAGAATCGCGTCGCTACAGGTCTCATCACAGATCTTGATAATTTGACAAGCCCCCGGCAGACAGGAGACTTTACCTGTCCCGTGGGCCTGATGCCACCGGCGGAGACACTGAGCGCGGATATATTCCGTATTTTGATAGATGTTCCAGAGGTTCCATTGCCCAGTTCGAAATCCGACTGTAGTAATTCCATCAGTAAGGGACTCGGAGAAGGGAATGATGATAATTCTGTGAGAGAGCATACCTTGGATTAGACCAGAACACCCAACCAGTTTTGGGTCCTTCAAGCATTCTTTGTGCATCTCATAGATGCATGTCGAATTGAAAGTAGTATCAGCGTCAACGCCAACCAACCATTCAAAATTCTCAAACGTGCAGTCCTCCGAAAACTCGCAGAACCATCGGAAGAAGTCATCCCCCATTACAGTCTCTGGATTCTCGTGCCGAAATCTATACTTGTAAAGTAGAGTGCGAACGAGAATTAAACCATCTCGCTTTCCTAGATTTCGCTTCTTGACTAGAAGGACGTATGGTGTTCCTTCCCAGATGCCGGCAGAGGCGTAGATTCCATTGATAGCTCCATCCCAAGATTCATAGCCCACTGGAAACCAATGCTCTTTCTCGGGCTTCAAAATGTCTTCGACTAGGATCCGGTCAGTCGACTTTGCCATACCCTTTCCTTTCACCTGTCCATCGCAGACAATAATAAACATCTTTTTATGATGCTCTACCTTCTCTTGTGCATTCAGGCTCTCAAGCGTATCCATAAGATCTTGGTAGGACTCGCAGTAGCAAGCTAAAACCATAGCAATAGTTGTAGGAATGTGTGTGGGAAGCGGTGGCGGTGTTTTGTTGAATAATCGCAGAATTTGGTCCCAGATCCACCACCGTATCAAGTTAAGCACCATGAGAGAGCCCAAGGCATTTCCGAGTAGGATGACAGGCACAACTATGAATAAAAGTCAGTAATTGACCTCAGAGAATGAGCTTGAGACTTGAACTTACAGACATACCAATACTCTGGATATGTCCAACTGATGGCAATACAGACACCATTGGCAATCAACATGAAGACGATGAACACATTTCGAGTCCAGCGTAATCTCTTCTTGCCCTCTGCTCGTACAATCTTCTCCTCCTCGATAGTGTATTTAGACTTCCTCCGGTTCGTCAGTATACAGCTTGATCTTTGTCGGGCTCCATTTATCAGATCCGCTGACTGGCTTTGGTCGTCCTCGACTTTCTCATTGGACTCAAATTCGTCGGAATCCGCTGAGAGTGACAAGTCTCTCACAAAGGAGCTGTGAAACTGCTCTGATTGCATGGGCGTGCGAGTATCCGGATTTGTACGAACTGTGGAAATTGAGGAGTGAATTGGCCTGCTGAAATTGATACTGGATCCAGATGGACGTGATCTATGGAATAGGCCATTCGTAATCTCTGATGACGACGATGGTTTCTTTTTACAAGCCAATGGAAATGCTCGCTCGGGTTTAACAGGTGTTCCTTGAAATGAGTTCTTTGCTTTACTATCCACCGATTGCTCGCATGGCATAGGGGGCTGGGACCGCTGTCCCAGTCGAGGCGTACCCTCCCCCGAGCTCAGAGCTGATTTACTTTCAGGCCAGGATTGTTGTTGTTCTCTTATCTCTTGGTAGGTTTGACCCGGCCGACGCGGGAGATGGGTTTCGGGGAAAACAAACAATGGATTTGCCGGCCGTGATGATGACCTGTAATAGTCAGTCAAGAAGACAGCGAAAATGGAGCCATAAGGATAGTACATACTGTAGGAAAGAACCCCGACGACGACGATCATGACCCGGAGACCATTTTACTAAAGTACCTGCCCCTTGCAGAAGATCTGGCGAGGCTGAGGAGGAGTCCGACGAAGTACTGTTTCTCGGGCCCTGTCCATCAACTGACCCTGGCCTCAAACCACGAGGCTGGTTCTCCAACACATTGGCATCGCTGAATGGGTCTCCAGTGACAGGTGAGCGTGTAGTATCGTTGCGGTTCATGTTATGCTGCAATCCATGAATTTACTGGTCGTGATGAACAGAGAAAGTGCAATGTACGGTCAATCATGGAGAATGCATATACGTTGAAGAATTTTAGTTTTTTTACGTTAGCAAAGCCAGACAACCAAAACAATCTCGACTCGGAAGTACTGGTAACTGACGGAACGGGTTGCTCAACATTTCTAGATCTCTTGGTAGAGATATGAGCGCCGAGCGGCAAATGTGTTTGACGAATGTTTTCACAAATAATCGGCCGGAAATCACCTAGGCCTGGCATGACTCGTTCAATTATAGCAGGCCACCAAATATGTGTTTCAAGCCTAGAACCTCGACACGTGGGGTAGAATTGCCTAGAATTTGTCGGTCTCAGGCTGGTGTCATCTAAGACATGAGCAGCAGCTGTGGGGTATATTTATAACTACTAGGAGTTTTCTTTTTGTCTCGTCTGGCTCGCTTATTCTTTCCGAATAGCATTCAAGCCAAGAAGTGCAGAAGGAGTAGCCTACAAATGAAGATGCCGACACTCACTAGAAGTATTCAACGGCTAACGATGTTCATAGACCGAACAATCGGGAAAGAGAAATCTCCTGATCGTTCGGAAATTGAATCTGCAAAGTTTCCTTCTAAGAATCGATCGGGATTTTAAGTTTGCTAGAGTATGCCATCGAAAATACGCCTCTAGTCACGAATCAAGAATTCCTTATCTGTGCCGCCTTTCTCCACCACACATTCCTTTGCAGAAGGAATTTCCTGAATGACGGCTACCTGGCGCCACTTCCGTTGAGGTAGATTTAACAACTTTAATTGAAGTGCGTTGTGGAGACAAGGCCATTGTTGCGAATGCCTTCATGTTTCAATAGTCATTCCGGTATCGTTGTATGCTCCACGGATAAGCAGGGACGGGGCGTCCATCTTGATACTGTAGTCCAAATAATTAATGAGTACTTCTTAAGCTATTCATTTGATGAGATACCACCTCCCCCTAAAAAGCACATGCGATTGCTCAGATGTAGCAGAGATTTGGGATAACGCGGGTTAGACAGGGTTCTTTCTGACCGGGCAGGGCCGGGGAGGAAGATTCAAGAAATGCCAAGTGCGAGTCTCCCTATCGTCATATCGTTACCGAGGCCTCATCATCAGGAATGTGGTTTAGCGAACGTCGGACTTACCTCCGAAATATATGGGGCCAATCTTGCCCGATGTCACATTACGATCGCAAAGTGATAATGGATCAAGTACATGCTTTGTGCTATGTGGATTCAAGTCAAGTGTTACGGGGACATGACAGTATTTGAGAAAGCATGTAGCATATCTGATAGAGGTTATGAAACTATTTAAACTCCAAAATTCAAATTGTGTATCCTTGAACGCCAAAGTGTTTCCAGCTAATTTCCTCACAAGTTTCTATATATTCGCCGTCTAACCGCTGTACTTCTTTCAATAATAATGAACGTGACTGGAAACGTCGTCTAACACCGAAAAGTCCACAGTTTCCTGCTTCATGCACACGCAAATCAAGTCAAAGAGGCCATCGACGATTTTTGGTGTGAATTTGCTGAGTGATAGTTGCGGTAGCCATGGAACGGCGGATTGTGGTACCAATGGGTCGAGGTACATTAACCTCTCGCACCCAAGGGTTTCCATTTCTTTCGCGAAAGAGAGGCCTGGCGAGCAGGAAATGACACTTTGTCCGGGTTTGAATGCAACACCGATGATGAGTACCCGTAGACCTGCCTTGCCGGTGAGGGCCTTGCGCTCGGTAAAGATCTCACGGGCAAGCTTGGCTGGTCGGTCTCCCATCCTTTCTGCAGCATGTGCTAGTATAGGCAGTGTGTTGTTGACGAATAGGTAGTATGGGTTGATCGGGATGCAGTGACCACCAACGCCCAGCCCAGGACGGAAGGCTTGGAAGCCGAATGGCTTTGTTGCTGCCGCATCGATAACTTCGTTTGGATCAATTCCTTGTGCGACGCATGCATCGGAAATCTCGTTGACATAGGCGATGTTGATCATTCGGTAGCAATTCTCGTACAGTTTCGTCATCTCAGCCACCTCTGGGCTTGAGACTGGTACGACCCTGTCGAAGACCTGCGAGTATACTGCGTGGATCTTATCCATGGCGACAGCGTCAAGGCCTGAGATGACTTTTGGAATTTGTTGCAGACTTGGTGTCACTCGACCGGGGTCGACTCGCTCCGGAGACATGCCGCAGTGTAGCGTGCCACCGTATTGGCTGAGGAAGGCCCGTGTCATGCCAACAGAGACGCTGCTCTCGATAACGACGACTGAACCTGGTCGGGCATATTTGACAACTGAGGAGATTGCTGACACAAGATGCGTAGCGTCGACGGACTGATCCTTATGTAGAGTTGTGGGGACCGAGATGAGGAAGTGTGTGCCCAGTGCAAGTTTTGTCACGTCGGTAGTGAGTCTAACTTTGGGGTATTTCTTGAAGCTGGGGGCGATGTGATCGATTCTGTTTTGCGAGATGTCGAAGCCGATTGAGTTGAATATTTCTCCGAAGCCCGAAAGAAGATGCTCTCCAACGTACCCTACGCCGATGACACAGACTACAATATCTCTATCATTGGACGTGATCGGGCGAGCGATGTTTCTTCCTTTTGTTTCATCAACGACACTGAGAAGTTAGCTAAGAATGAGGAGATGACAAATGACAGTATGATTCTTACGATTTAAGTTCTTTTGGAAGGAAAGCCGATGCGATATCATCCATGTCACCATCAAAGAGCTGATCATAGCGTCTTGGGCTTTTGACAAGCATGCGTATGTCTAAGTCTCCTTCGGGATATCGTTCCCAATCCTCAAGCAATTCCCGTGAAGGAATCTGAGGGATGGACAAGTGGGGTGTATCGAGAAGCATCTTGGGAATCTGGGGGTGTTCTTGTGAATGTGATTGTGTATTTTGGGTAAAGTGAGGGTTGTTCTGAATCACTATTGGGCGCTTCGGGAATGCAGATGGTAAATGAGATTTGATTGAACAAGGGACTGCAGATCCTTCTTATATAGAAGATGCTACAGATCAGACTATACTCCTGGATCGGCAACCGCATCCTGTTCATGGGGATCAGAGGGCTCGGCTGTCGAAGACTTCCGAATTCGAACTTGCTTGGGGTCTGGCCTGTTCGTACATCTCGACTCCGATCTCGATCTCCGGAGAAAGTAAGTGAAGTTGCAAATGACGATGAAAACAGCATAAGTGAAATCAATAGTAAGACTTCAGCACTATGTCGGCCCATTTCGCATTCCTCGGCAGTATATCTTGAATCGTACTTTCGAGATACTTCGTGGCAGGGGTAACAGTGCCGCCAAGGTTACAATAAAGCTTTACTCAATTTGGTATAATTGTTCAAATCCCGATTTTCTGATTGGGTCAATTGCCCTTACACAAGAGAAAGCTCCAGAAAGCTTGGCGGATCAGATTCGCCAGCGACTAAGTAGACAGCGTTGGGGACTATGCCCACATTGGGACGTGAAGGCCCACAAGTCTTTGACTCCAGTTTTATTTGACGAGCGATACGGCGTAAGTAAACAGAATTAAGCGAAAGCTCGATCGGCGATCGAAGCAGTATGTGAGAACCTTTGCAGCCTTGCGCGTCAGGTATCTCACCATCACTTGAAGCCTAAATGCTTAAAAGGAGAACACGCCGACAAGTGGTCTTAGGAGGATTTCACCAAATGCAGAGAATAACATCAAGTCGACATGAAAACAGAAATAAGCATTCTTACTTCAAGACAGTATTTGCCAGTCCCATCCAGCCCTTGCTAACGATATCTACAAACCGTCGAAATCTTCCGTCTTAATTTCTTTATTTCTAGTTGTAGTGCTGTCAAGAAGTCTTGAAGTAACGCTCAAAGCATTGATGTCGAGGATACTGTCACGATTCAGCACTTGCTGGGGAAGCCTATCTCCATGACTAAGTAAGCAATTGAAGCATAGTAAGAGTAAGATCAAACTTCCTTGGTCTAGATTTAACGCTACAGAGAGGACAAGAGTAGGGTATGATGTACTTCGCCACTTGATATTTGCTGCTCCGTGACTTTTAAATTCTACTACTTCGCAAACAGAAGAAAACTCAACAAACGGCAACGAGCGTACTACCGGAACGGTCCAGAACTATAAGGGCTCATAGTGGTCTGAAAGTTCAACAACGTGCTGTTCGTGAGCTGATTATTGGAGGTGTAACTCCGAGACAGACGCGACGGTCTTGATCTCGCCGCAGGTCATTGAGATCTCGTCTGATGTTGCTGTTTCCGGCCGGTCTCCTCGACATGAACAAGAAAAGCACGGAGAAAGACGGCAGTTGAGATGTACTTGTACTTTAACCAGGCCCACATAAGTCGACTCTTTAAGTCTGTATGAAGTACTAGATTATTCCATGTTACAAGGGATGCCAACCAATTAGGCAATGATCTGCTTTGCTCGAGAGTCAATTCTGAGGGTCAAACCGATCCCCACAATCTCGCCCGCCAATAGTGCTACGAAGCATTGCTATCACAAAACCATCATATGGAGTCCCACTTACTGCACCCTGCAATGGTTATGATTGATTGCCACATCTGGGGTGGCAAAGTCCAAAAAGGTGCGCTTGGCAAACAGAGGGTTCACCCGTTTCCGGTAAGGGGCCAGAAACATCGTCAGCGATGTCTTGGCAGTAAGCGAGCTCTAGGCCTTATCAACACCTCGCTCCGCTCCGACTTGGCCTAATAATTAGAGTCATGATAGACTTGTTTTCTCGGTTAAACTTTCTTATTCAGCCATGCGGAAGGTGTTACTTGAGAATCGCAATCCCGTGTCAAATGCCGCCAGCCAAATTCTGCCAGCCAAATGCCGTCACTTCAACGCTGCAAAGCAAACGCCGCCAACCAAATGCCGACAGTCTTAGCAGATATTCGATCGCCGCTTATGGAGTCAGGTACGTTAGCGAAGTGACTCGGAGGTGTTCTCCTTTTTCACCGGAAAGCAGTCTGGGGACAGTCATAGAGCCAATATCAATGACCATAATGGAAAACATGATCTAATAAGTCGGTCAAATCTCACATTCCTAGGCACCACTAGGGGGAGACAGAGTGGACCCTGCCCCAGGAGCTTCAGTCGCACCACCTTGGACTGCCGTGGTCGACGGACTTCTCGACCTGGCAGGACTCGTAAGTGTCAACATAGAGCTTGAGCTTGAGGCACTCGTTGCCGTGACCTCCCGCTTCAAATCCGGCTTCATTTCCCGCCACGTGGTCAGAACGGCCATTCTCTCCTCCTCAGTCGCAGCTCTGGCCTCTTCATATCCTTGCGTAAAATGGGCCGCGAGAATGAAACTCAGCGTATCAGATCCCATGCGCTTCTTGATAGCCTCATATACAGCACGCAATCCATATTTCTTCCCACCAATGACCAAGCCCCGAGAACGAAAGATCCAACCACCCAGTCCTTTCCCGATACCCTTGCCAAAACCTTTCCAGCCAGTTGCTTTGGCGCCTTTGTAAGGCTCATAGACGATACCGCCCCAAGCTTTCACGATGTCGACGGGTATGTGGAGAATGCCTGAGGCGATCGAGCCCAGGGTTCCCATGACAGGATTGGCTCCACTTAGGTTCGCGATGACCGTGTGTTCCTCGACGGCGTATTCGTAAGGCCGGTAGAGTTTCAGCTGGTTGACATTTATCAACCCCTCGTCTCCTAAGACAGTCGCTGCAAACGTGCTGAGTCTGATATTGCTCGCCTTTCCTTTCGTGCTGACTTGCCAGACAGCGACTCGACTTGGCACCATCATACATCGTAAGTTGGCAACATCCATCTGTGCATGGAAGCTTGCCGCCCCCGCTTCGCACCCCCTTTCTTCTCGGATGCGGTGTCCTAGCTCTTTCGCGCGCTCGAGTGTCTCTGGCTTGAGGGCTTCGAGAATAGCAGCTGTCAGGGTGTCGGCTGTCAGATCTCTGAACGGTATCGGTGAGGGACCGGCCCCAGCACGAGCTACCATGGCACCCCAAAATGGTTGGTCTCCAAAGAAGGGCACTATGACTGTTGGGCGACCGAGAGCGATCCCCGCGGCAGTAGTACCAGCTCCACCGTGATGTACAACGCAAGATACCCTCTGGAAGAGCCAATCGTGAGGGCAATTGCCCAACATGAATACTCCATCCGGCTTGTTCAGCTCGTCTCCACCGAAGCCGCCCCATCCTTTTGATACAAGGGCCCGTTGACCTGTCTTTTGGACGGCTTCAAAGATTAGCGCTGTCATAGCGTTTGGATTATCGACGACAATAGAGCCAAATCCGATGTAGACAGGTGGAGGGCCTGCGTCTAGGAAGGCGGCGAGATCAGCCTCAGGCTGATAGTTGGATGCAAGCGAGAGAAAATAGAAACCCGATATGTCTATGTGAGAACCCCAGTCTTTTGGCTTTGGAATCAAGGCTGGTGACCTGCGGGGAGACGTTAGATTTTGATTGCAATTTGAGGGCTGTGGGGCAGTCTTGCCAGCAATAGGTGTAAGGTATCCTCAATCGGTGAAGCATACTGACTGCAGACGCCTGAGTGATGATCCCAAGATCAAGCGTCTCTTTTCTGAATTTGTTTATGATATCTCCTAGCCCCTGCCAGGTCATCATATCAACCAGTGTATATGACATCTCGTTTGTCATACTGCCACTGGCATTAGACGACTTGATGTTCGCAATCGGATGGGGAAAGTCATGTGTTGGAGACCAAGGCATGCTTCGAAGACAAGTGTCAGCATCATTGAGAGATGATTGAAAGCACAACTCACGTAAACATCAGGTGCAACGGGATACCCAGCTTCTGTGCGCAGTGGATATGGGCAAAGCTCGGCGGATTCGCAATGATAGCATTAGCGATGAACGGCCTGATCTTCATAGCACTCGAACTTTGCAACTCGCCATCGTCTTGCTTGACCTCGCTTGCATCGGCACAGGATCTCCAACAGCCCTGCAAGATCTCAGCCATCCCTTTCCGCCGCTTACCCACGTCCCCGGCTTTCAAGGACTTCACACCTGGTATGAGCCCTGGGTTCTTGACCATAAATGCCATCAGCTCGGCTGGATCGCCACCAATCTCAAAGAATTCCAGGTCGTTCTGCTCGACAAAATTCTTGAAGGTCCCATGAGTGGCTAAGCGAACTCGATGCCCGTATCTATTTTTTAGGACCCGACCAAGCGCAACGAATGGTTGGACATCGCCTCGAGAGCCGACGACATGGATCACCACATTGAGTGGAGGAGGCCGCTCTGCATCTTTTGGTCTACTGTCGGTATAATCTGGTGATGGTTCAGATGGCGTCGACGTGGAATCATTCTGCTCGTGTGCCGCTAGATGTAGTTGTTCAATCTGTTTGGTGAGCTGTGAGTCGGACTCGTCGATTCTTATGTCAACACGTCCATCGTCTGCAATACAAACAATCAGCTCAACTATCAAAGGTTTGAGAGTATCGCTGATGGCATACTTCTCACATGAGTCTGGGTGTTGAAGCCATCCTGAATGATGCTTAGCGTGGCAGTCGTTTCGTCAAACAGTTCATATGCTGGTGGAGGCTGGTTTGTCTGGCTCGTTGTTGGCTCTGCAGGCTGTGAATTTGGCTGAGGAGTATTTGAAGCCATGGATATCGATTTCGTATGTCAGCCGTTCACTTGGCCAGCACATGGTTAAGGTTAAACGTGTTTGACGTTGGACGTCGTGCTTCAGGGACGTTGGGGGCGGCACAGTCGAACGTAACCCAAAAGGGATAGCTTGCTGTAGTGTGGAGCTAACACGTCGATCTTCAGCTGCACCATGATGAAAACATGAAGATACCAGTTCTGATAAATTGTCAGGGATAAGAGAATGACCAGTCGGAAACCAAGAAAAGCCCAAGGTTCGACAAAATCCAAAAGTCTAACAGCCTTCCAGGCTTTTTGAATTCGGAGTGTTGAGTCACGTGTCCAGGGAATGCTAAGATATTTCAAGATGCTGATACTCAGGTTCTCTAAGCCGATATATCGTATATTGCTAAGCTTGAATCCAGATTCATCCAGTCTATGCCCTCAAATTCATCGCTGGAAAATTCCGTATGATCGAATAATCCAAAAGTCGCATCATCGCCAGGCATGGAGCTCTGCCAAGGAGGCAGTATCGAGATGGCTGAACCTGCAGGCTCGGCAGCACTGTCACTTGTGCTGGTATCTGTTATTGAGTTCGAGGCAGCTGTAAGTTCCTGAGAAGATGAAACCACCGTTAGATCTGTAGATTTGGCAAAGGCTCGATTCAGGGTGAGACGGATGATTTGTGAAACCCTGAGAGCGTCTTTGCTGACTGGGGCGATTGCGAGACAAACAGAATACGATTGTCGTAGCAAGTCTACTACCTTCATTCTTGTCTCCAAGTCAATAGTTGATGGTTCCGTGCTTCGCTTCTGGCAACTGTGGACTGCAAGAGATAGGACCATATTTCCGAGTAGAAAATCATTCACAGTGAAGTTCGTGAGCATCCATCGCTGATTGTGTAACTGCCCGCCGGGCGCAAACTCCTCATTCAATTCTATGAATTGATGGACTAGTTTCATGCCGGCTTCGACGCAAGTCCGAGTACTGAAATCATGTCCTCGTGCCATGTATTTGCGATGAAGAACGCAGAGGCTTTTTAAGTAGATAAAGTGAATGTAGATCCTTGTCATGATCAAAAATGGTTCATCTGCGATGGACTCTTCCATCGGTCGTGCTTGCAAAATATTTGGCACGGACGCATACATTCGGCGAATCTCAGCATCAAGCTCGATAATGTCGTTGTCGGATGTCTCCTTGAACGACAGCGCATCCTGGCAAACTTTGCTGAAGCTGACAACTTGCCTCTCCTTGACGATAAACCAAAGCAGCTTCGAGGGCTCATTTTCGGACCGAGATATTGGAAGGGTGATTGTGTCCTCGTCGAAATCCGAATCAAGCAGGTTTCTTGGTGATCTGGTATCACAATGCTCAAGGTTGATATTGCTTGGGAGACCAAGCTGGAAGCATGTCATCAAGTCCATTTGTTTGACCGACGCCCAGAATCTTCTCCTCATCTCTCCTTCAAACACGGTGAAGTTTCCGAAATGATCAGGGTCTCTGTGATACCCCATTCCATAGGACATCCGCACAATCATGCTGAGGATTGTCCCAACCTCTTGGGATGGGTCTAAGGTTAGGAGATTCTTGCACTGGCCGTACAACGCTAGTGCCTCGATGCCAAATTTCTGTGGTCTGTGGTATTTTCCCAGAACAAGGCACTGTCCTGCAGCTGTATGTAATGAATGCCTCCCATTGGATAGAGCTCGTCTTGGGGAATAAGGTGAGCCGGAATTTCGTCCGAACAGTGACGCCATGTGACAAACTGAGAAAAGCATTGACAGCCAAAGAGGATTGACTTTGGCTGTATCAGCCCAGAAATCTCGGTACTGACGCTGGAACTGATAGGTATGGATGAATGGAACGATATATGTCTCTCCTTGGAAATATCTTGCCAAGAATCGGTCGACCTCGACTTTCGGCGGGAGAAACTGGGAGATAATACGGCCAAGCGAGTAGTTACCCGGTAATCCAAAAATCAGCTCTCCATCTGACTTCAGCAAGTCCGAGGAGACGAACTGTTCATCTTTCAACGTCTCTGGAGTTTCGGCGAGAGCAGTTTTGAGTTCATGTATGTCTTCCAACATTGAAGACCAGTGAGTCGAACCCACATAGGTTTCTCTTGCTGGAGATGTTTCAGCTGAAGTTTCTGCAGGACTGCGGCCTTTATCAGGAATTCCCGATAAGAGTTCAAGCTTTCTTAGTGAATTACTGTTGCCAGATGCGTCTGACTTCTGGTTTTGGATCAATTGGGTGACCAGGGTTTCAAGGTGTTGCAGTTTGTCCTCTGCAATGGTGTTGCGTCCACCGGCTACAAGCATTTGCTGCTGGTAGCTGCAACTAGCGGTATCATCTCTCCTGATGCAACTCCCACAAGGTTGCCCACGATCGCATCGGAGCTTTGCCTTCTTGCATTGACTGCAGGCCAAACAAGGCCGCTTCGTGATCTTTCCTGGCGGGGACTCAACTGATCCATTGAGTCGGAATTTGCTGGTAAATTGTGACAGTTCTGCCATCTAATGTTGCCTTTTGTATATCGCTGATGCATTCATGTGATTCGATTGTTGGTTCATTGGCCTCGGAAGCGAACATCGATGTATAATTCATTGCAGTCAACAGGTAGGGGTAAGGTGAGAGATGTCGACTAGCTCGCTTGTTAGCGCTGCTGACTAAGTCAACTTGAATCTGGGATCAGAACCTCCTGCCGGCTACTTGATGTTTCATGGTTATGGAAATGCATATTCCTGCTCCAGCAGTCAGTGCGCCCAAATCAAGTAGCAATTATCACGCATTTCCAAGAGGCTTCATCATGTCTGGCGCCGTCCCGGCTCAACGATTACAAAGCCTGAAGAGCGAGCTGCATTCGTCCGTTCATTCGTCCGAAGGCTCCATTTTTCGTCCGATAGTCGACGCTAACCATCGATTTAGAACGCCTTCTTACAATCTACTAAAGACTTGGTTCCCATGCTTCTTGGTTTCTATTTCAGCTTGTATCACTCTTCCAGAGGCTTGAATACGAAATTTGCGACTCGCTCAATTTCCTGTCTGACTTTCGCCTCACTTTCCCGCTCACCAAAGGTCGACCAGAAACCACAAAGCACTTCAGATAATACGCTTCTTTCCTTTTCTTTCACAATATGGGGTGGTTTACTTCATTTCTCTATTCACAATTCTTTGTCACATTACCTGAGCCAATCAAGGATTTTTCAGGCCAGACTGTGATCGTCACGGGCTCGAACACAGGTCTTGGCCTTGAAGCAGCTCGGCACCTATCTCGTCTCAATGCAACACTTATCATCCTCGCCGTTCGAAATAAGGGCAAAGGCGAAGCTGCGAAGGAAAGCATTCTGGCGAGTACAAATCGCCAAGAAACCAGCATTGAGGTCTGGGACTTAGACATGCAGTCCTATGAGTCCATCAAAGCTTTTTGCACCAGGGCCGGCACGCTTCCACGGCTTGATGCTGTGATCGAAAATGCTGGCATTATGACCAAATACTTCAAAATTGTAGGAGGCTACGAAAGCACTATTACTACGAATGTCATCGGCACGTTCCTACTCGCGCTGGGACTTCTGCCGAAGCTTAAACAGTCAGCGAAGGACTTTAACATTCAACCCAGGCTTTCTATCGTCTCCTCGGACTTGCATTTCATCGCCAAGTTTCCAGAAAGGCACAGTGAAGACATATTCGACGCTTTAAATGACGAGAAATCCGAAATGAGTATGGAAAGGTGGGAGTCTTTTTCCAACAAAGGCACCTGATGGACTGTGCTGACATGTTTCCTCAGATACGCGGTCTCAAAGCTACTCGGAGTTTTTGGTGTCCGTGAGCTAGCCTCGATGATGACCAAAGATTCCAAGCCGGATTCTCCATCTGTCATCGTTAATTGCATGACGCCAGGCGCGTGCAAGTCGGACTTTCACCGCGAGAATTCAAGTATTGGCGGCGTCATTCAATCCATCCTGGACGCACTCATTGCGCGTACAACCGAAGCTGGAAGTAGAACTCTAGTAGCAGGAATTGCAGCTGGTGAGGAAAGCCATGGGGCCTACATGGCAGACTGTAAAATCGGAGAGTACATATCCGTTTCGTTCCATGCTAAAGATCATTCGACGTAACATGCTGACCATAAATTTAGACCCGGCTCTTTGGTTCTTGGCACTGATGGGAAGGCGCTGCAAGAGACTGTCTGGGATCAGCTAATTCGGCAGTTGGAGATTATCCAGCCTGGTATTTCCAAGAATATTTGATGTGCGGTGTTTATTAAAATGGAGATGAAGGCTGCATCTCATTTGCCATATGGCGAGCTCGCCGTGTCTTCTCGAATGGTCTTGTATTTCGTCCCTCAAATAATATCAATCATCACTTTCCCGTCAAACTTAACAATACCAAGGAGATAGCCATATGAATAAGGGCATGGTCTATCACTTAGGAATCTTGGGATCTTTTCAGTCTACTTTCAATCTTCTTCTAAGGTTTCTCAAGTATTTCTGCAGCAAACAATCTTCAGAAAGTCCATGTGGGTGAAAGATGATAATACTACGAGAGAGAAGAGCACTCAAGTATAAAGCGTTGGCTTCAAAACATGTCTCCTCTTGTAATGAACATTATTTGTCATGTTCGGCTTGTACAGGCCAACAAGCATGTGAGACGAACGAGCTTAGCTTGAGCAGACATTTGATGATCCGTAGGCCTTAAACCCTGGAGTTGTTGGCTCTTTCGCTTCGAGAATTTCTTGGGAGTCCCTGTCAGCGAAGTGAAGGAAGCAAAGTATCTACATCCGTCGAACACCTCAGTGAAGAGAGCCAACGCTCGACCATGAGGTCGAGTCACATGACCAGAGACAAAATTATTTCGATGAGTCATTTCGGCGTTGACTCTCCGATTGCATACACTCAGCACAAACCACCTGATTTAAGTATTCTCGTATTGATAGTAAGACCTGGTTCAGCGAAGTTGCTCAGGTGAAGAAGAGAGGGCGCATCACACGTGACGTTTCTTCGCAACAAACCCAATCTCGCGCGGAGTTTCCGAAGAAAACTGTACATGCACTGGTTCACAAGCGGGAACATGTTTTATCCAATATTGAGGATATAAGTGGCTGCTAGGTAGGAACAAAAGAAGTGCCAAGTCTCGCATACTCGCATGGGTGATGTCATCAAAGCGAGCTGTTCATCGCAAGAATCGCTTACGACTCCGAACCTGTCGTTTCAAGGACTTAATTTCATATATTCTCACCACCGCGCACAGCATGAGAGTGAATTTACAACCACGATGACAACAACGCAGCTATCGCCCTCGCAGGCGCAAGCTCTCCTTGCTATTCTAAGTCATCATGAGGCATACCAGGAGATCCGCGATCTTCGCTTTCCAGGAGCCCTTTCCCGCTCAGGCAGCCCGTTCAAGACCAATGGCGAGCCCAACGAAATGCCACTGTTGCACGGGCTGTTCTCGAGCTTTTTTGTTCCTCTGCCAGGCCTACGGGGTGTAACGCCAGATTTCTATCAGGCCAAGTGTCAAGAGATTATTGAAGAGTTCGCCAAGGCGGATCTCAGCGAGTCATATGAAGCGGGATACATTGGGATTCGGAAAACCTTGGCCACCGCGGCTGCGGCCTTGATAGAAGCCCCAGCAAGAGGATATTATGGTGGATTTCCGAAGAAAGAACTAAGCAGGATCGATCCAGTATACGACACATCAAATCCAGAAGATGTGGTGGGGGCATTTCAGGACTTTCTTCAAAAAGTGGTCTATGGTACACTTCTCGACGAGATGTTCGTCAAAGCGGCGGAGAGCGACAACCTCGAAGACCACGACTTAATGGTGCAGGCGTCCCATGAATATATTCTTGTCATTCTGGCATCATTCCTTCACTACATTTTGATCATCACGCCAGAAGGACAGACGATGCTTACGATGATGAAGCAAGCGAATGCCCTTATTCCATATACTGCCATTCGGCAAACGCTGAAAATTGGGAATGTTGCGACCATGATCAACGCCATGATGAAGCTCATTCTCACCAAGATGACCCTCAATAGCGTCACGACTTTCCTGGGGATTACCAATGCCAGCGATGCAGGATGGAATCTTCTTCAGACCATCATCTGGACAGTTGTCAACTGGGATACCAATAATCTCAAGAGTCGAATCTCTGAAATAGAGAAGAATAGTGCTGGGCCCACTCAAAGTCAGCGTGATATTCTATTGGCCTACATGGAGAAGGACCGACTGGAACATGAGAAATGTCGGGTCATGAGTGAGGCCAAATCAGAACCGATTGTGGTCACGATTATGGAAGAGTACGGCGGTGAAGAGCTGAGCGAGAAGCAGATACCTCTTGCTCTGGATTTCCTTTCCGCAAAGGTGTCACTACAGGATCGGAAAAAGATCATTGCAATTCTCTGCTCTGGACAGCCAGACCTACTCACCCAAGCGGTACGGGAATGCGTCGCCGCTTATGATCCAGTCATTCGAGCTCTGCACAAGGCCGTTGACCTGAGCGGGACCGTCAGCGACTTCCAGGCGTTCTTAGACGACCTGCTGGCTTTCGCGCCTTCAGGCAAGAATTCCGCGAATGCAAGCGTGGGAGATTTTGTTCGGCTCCTAAGGAAGCACCAGAAGTCCTGCCACAGATTCATACACCAAGTGTGTAAAAATGGTCCTGAGCTAAGCACTTGGTATAAGGAATATGCGAGAGCTTCGGCCTCACATTTCAGAGTCAACGACCAGAAGGAAAATACCACAGACGCCGACGGCAGTGGAGCGGGGAAGCTGACTTCTCGACTGGAGCATGCAATATCGCAGCTTCCAGAGAAACAGAGAGACCAAGTCCTTGCAGAGTGCGACGCATTTGCAGCATATCACGCACACCTTGCCACGAGTTCAAAATCTGACATGATTTTCGAAGTCGAGCATGAACCAGCTCCCAAGAAACTGAAGCGCGTGTTCACGTCATCAAAGCCAGTGACCAGAGAACCGTCACCAACACGACCTTCACCTGGCCCTGGGATGTTTCTGAGGCGCTGGCAGGCATATTTAAATGCAACGGCCATTACGCCGGCTCAACCAAGCGGACCGGTCAGATATGGAGGTGATATCGATGTGGTAACTGCAGGACGGATTCCAAAAAGCGGGGCAGCGAAGGAAGCGCAGATCCAAGCTGCAGAAGACACAGAAGTTAAAAACGCTCCGAAATGCAGCAGGACGATCGAATTGCTGGCAGTCCAATTTCGTGAGATTTTGAGGCAAGCGAGTCATGCATCGCCAGCAGAGGCAGAACTGGTCAAGCCAGAGATAAAGTAGCGACAGACACATACAGGAATACAGATACAGATGAAGCGGTCACACAGCAGATTGAACTTCCCGGGCGGTATGCATTTGTTTGTGGCGCATAGCTAGATTCAGTTCTAGATCGAAATTTAAGCATTGCGCATGGAGCAGGCCTATGTAATCGTGGCGTGGCTTGCCCAGCATCCAAACTCCGAGACCATGCATGCGAAAGCTGAAAGCCATCAATATGCCAAGCGATAAGATTGGTCTAGTCCACCAAGTAACTTCTGGCAGACGGAAGTATACAAAGGGTAGAAGTACCTTCGGACAAGTCTTCGTCTGATTTTTCTTTGTCCGTTCGTAACGAGAAACGAGAAAGGGTTCTCGTGTTCGTTGTTTAGAAGGTATCATCACGCAATGATCTCCTCCTGGATATCTCTCGCCAGTTTACTCTTTCTTCTCCTTGCACATCCGACGGATGCAGCAGCATCGACATGCACGAAATTCGCGAGTGTCTCGAATTGCGTTAATGCGATCAATTCAAGGTACACCAGGACGAAGACAGCTTCTTCGTTCTGCTATTCGGTACTTGGATGTACCTCAACACCCACGGTCACCCTTCTTGGCACTGTTACGTCGACCAGTACGAAAGTGATAATTGAATCGTATACTTTTGAGGAACTGGTATGCATCTGCAAGAACTGCACATGACCCGCTGTTGTGAACTAGTCAACTGATGAAACTCATAGGGCTCCGTGACTTCGACAACGGAAACGTATTCATACACAGAAACTTCATCTGTTGCTTCAGCTACGACGACCATCCACCCAACTTACTGGGTAGAGTAAGTCATTGGCTTTCTGTGACTGGATATAGAGGTATAGCTGATTTTGTTTACAGAAAGTTTGTGGTGCAGACAGTTAAAGCGAGGCGAGACCACCCGCGAGAAATCGCACCGCGAGTAACCACAACCTCCCCTCCGATATGCGCCTCAACCATACAGTCCAAAGCATGTTCGTGCTTGGTCACATGCCCGACGACAGTCACGAAAGACAAGCGCAAAACTATCAAAGAAAAGACGACCGAGACTAGCTACTTCGTGAGTTTTCCCGTGGAAAGAAACGTACTCACGCGACGGGACGGTGGCTAATTCGAGCTTAGATCGCAACAACCTACGTCGACTACACCGATATCCTCTACGACGTAATTCCCTTCACCACAACGGAATACTACATCGACACTGCTACCGAACTTGTCGTCTCAACCCACACCCGAACAGTGAAATGCACACCCTCGGTAGCCAACCCCTCTTTCTACCTCAAAGCCACCAATGCGCCCCCAGTAGACAACAAATACATGCAAGCCTACCCCGACCCAGGTTGGGGCTACCCAACACTCAAGTCTCCTTTTTTCATCGACGCCAAAGCCGAAGCCTCAGTCTTTTACCTGGACTCGCAATCCCGGCTCCTCAGCAACGGCATCAATGGCACTGTATACGGCTGGAGTGACAGCTATAACGACTTCCAGCTCTTTTACTTCATGGAGAGGAGAGTGATACAGCTTAGTCTGGAAACTAGATTGTACGCGTATTGTACGCTGAATCCGCCGAGTGGGCTGTATGCGGGGAATTATCAGGAGATGACGTGCGAGACGAGAGGGTTCTGGAATACGAGGGTCTTTCAGTGGTGTCCGCTTTATGTTGAGGTTTATGCTGGGCTGGGGCTGGTGTTAGGAGCGGAGGCGAGTCCTGAGACTCCGGATTGTCTAAATATTACGATGTTGGTTGTGCCGGCTTGTGGTGGGTAGGTTTCAGCATCGTTGCAAATAGGGATTGTAGACAAAGTTGCGAAATGTAAATTGTGAAAGCTGTATACACTTCTTCGTTCTCACAGAAATCGATAAATATCAAAATTTGTTCGGTCGTGAAGAGACAGTTGCCGTCTGAGTCTTACACCGAGCGTGCCTTCCCAAATGCGGAAATATAACTCCACAACCATCTATATGTACCCAGACAAGCAAAATGCTATCATAACAAGTCATAATAGACACTTGTAAGTCTAATTCAACTTCTCATATTCGTTTCACTCGACTAACAACAATCAGTGGCAGAGCGGTCCAATGCGATTCCCCGCTAAGGAATTCCCTTCGGGGGCGCGAGTTCGAATCTCGCAGGTGTCTTTAAACCTCTTCTTTTTGGCTTCCTTATTTTTTTCCTTTCGATTCCTTTGCTCTCTTTATCTGCGAGAGGTATTCCCCGTGTGTGTTAACTTCACCAGATGACTCGATGCCGATTCTCGCTTAATTGCTTCAGAAGAAGCGATCGATAAATGAACCCTTCTACAAAATTTATAGATCCCGTCATCTGCTCCGTACATTAGCGTTAAGAGACTTATCGATAATTGCTACATGTCTCAATGCAATGCGTGTACTTAGGAAGGACATATGCAGAGAGGGGTTCTTATTGGTGCGGTCAAGAGAGACAGAGACAGGACAGCCACTAGGCTGTCGGGGTCTGCGAAGATAAGAGACATACAATCTGGAGTCTTAGCTATCTGTAAACAAGATGAGAAATTGCAGATCGAAATATGCATCGTTTGCGCGATGATAATTGGGACATACCATGATCTCCTACCATCCACCCTCAGAACATTAATCATAAAATCACTCCTAATTCACGTGGCGTCTGCTTGCTCTGGAGACCTCAACCACAACACAATGCAATCATAACAGATCCCTGTGTTGGTTCACTCTGGTCTTCATCATGCAAAACTGCTATCAAGTTAAAAGGGGACGGTGAGGTCGAAGTCTGCCACCGCGCGTGTGTGATCATAATTCCCCCATGCCAGCGTCACAATGCAGACTAAATACCTACGCAAGTAGCAGCGCAAATGTATCAGATACCCAGAAGGTTTATATATCTATTTCGCATAATCCTTTGCACATCGAAAAATTTAGCAATAATCGCAATCCTGCCAGCCATCTACGATTCGTGAAATTTCGTTCTGAGATCTATATCTCAAACCACGAAACCTGTCCTCGCCACACCCATAATCAAGCGACCGAACAATCGAATCAACCACTTACAGTGCCAAATCCGTCCTCTTTACAGAAGACCTAACCCATTGCCCGCCTCGTGAAATCCGCTTTATACGATACGCGCAGTCGTGTTTGTGCTTATGTGAGATTCGGCGAATTTCTCTCCCTCCTGAATTCCTGGATGCAGTCTCGCCTGGATAAAGATACATCACTTGCTGAGTCGGGTATACTGTGCGCTTACTAGTGAGTTTCTTAGGTCTTACTTGAGTGTGGATATGGATATGGATACTCTGGCTGACGTTTTGAAAGTGGGACCTGAGACTGGGGGGTGGAGATGGGAAAGGCTTGTTAGGACGTGCTGTACTGGGGATACGGATGATGGTGATGGGTTGAGAGGAGAGAGTCAGGTTGGAAGGGAGGAGTTGAGGGGATAGAGGTGTGAGACTTTATATACGCTGGTTGAAAATATGCGAAATGTGGTGAAGTTCCTCTGTAGGTCGCAGCTCATGAAGTCATGAACCTATCAGGACAGGCTCAAGCTCTTAGAACCTTGGATGAATGGAACTGATCCGAGCTGATTGGATGGATCTACGACAGACGAGCAAGATGCGTAGTCAGTCTTCAGGCTTAGGGTTGGAGATCATGGTTTTTGGACAGTCAGATTCGAATCATGAATCTCTACCAGTCAAAATTACCAGGCTTGCCTGTTCGGACTCTTGGAACTGATCAGACTGCGAGATTTTTGTGCATGATCAACTAGTCGAAAACTTCGTCGGACCTGCTATCCGCGAGGGTACTGGAAACATTCTCAAGGCGAAGAGACCAAGAGCAGATTGAACTTGCAGTCAGTATCTTCCTGCAGGTGTTCCTTTCGACCAGGAACTCGGACGTCGTACCCCTGGACTGGATCTATACTTGAAGACAGGGATCGGCCGCGAAGAGTGACGGCTAAGATCGATATCCTACCTGGGTATGTGATGGGCTAGCAGAATTATTAGAAAGGGTGGGTAAGTTGTGACTAAGTAGTCTATTTTCATCATGGATGCGTATCTCCTTCCCTGTTCAACAGGTCGCGGTCTTCTTCTACACGCAAATAATATCCCTCATCCACATCTAGACACTTGACATGGAAATGAAGTATCTGGCAGTACTTTCGGATCGAATCGTAGTCGCTAATTGGTCACGATCGTGGTGTCAGAACGTAATTTTCATGAACGAAAATAAGCACCCACCAGATCCCAGGTATTCTGTAGCATGCGCCGCTAAATGCTTACCTACCTGTTTCGGATATCAACTAATTGATTTCTTCCTCAGAGCAAGATCCAGGTAATTGCTGACAGTGGCGTCTCATTGGGATATCTTTCCGAGGGGTTTGTTCAAGTCAATATCCCAAGTGGGCCATGCGGCTATCTGTTGCCGAATGGTGAGATGAGATGACGAAAGCGGGTCAGATAACTAGGATGTCTTGGTAATTTTCTTGTTTCTTCTTAACTTTGTACTGTCGTACAAATGAAAGAAAAGAAGGATTGTATGGTAACACAAAGTCACGTTCCCTTCGGTTGTGTCAAGTTCAGCTCCTCGGTTTCCCCGCCTTCGCCCAGACGGACACCCCGCGTTTTGACAGGTCCTCCAGCTCCGAAGTGTCACATTACTCGACAGATAGTACCCAATAATAATATTCGAGACCCTGAGTTTCCTCTGTCAACAGTCAAGCAATAAGACTACTTAAGTAGCCTGCCCCGCAACGCAACGTAGACCATGACAAGTTTTCCGTTTTAGGCTTGCAAAGCGTTTCTGACCTGCCTACTACTTTCTGACTGATCGTTATCATCATTTTAGCCACTCCACTCTCACAAGACATTATCATCCACTTCGCTTCGCTGCTGAAGTCAGCTCAGTGCTCAGGTCGTCAGACGGATATCCGTCCATTCATGCACAGCCAGTCTTTGTCCTACCTTGGCTGACGGGGGTCTACGTCCTTTAACTTTCCTTGCTGATATTTAAGAAGAGCGGCGTCAGCTCACCTTTCGAACTTTGACCCTCCCTCCCTTCCTTTCTTCTTGGGCTTTTTTCAAATTATATCACATCGTCACATCATATCACGACACCAAAATATTCAAAATGTCAACATTCATCGAGAACCGGTCCCCGGTGACCCTTCCCCTCCTAGCCCTCACCTCCCTCTACACCCTCTACCACCTCACCCTCTACCTCATCACCACCCACCAGCGCAACCTCATCAGCCGCAAGCATGGCTGCAAACCCATCCCCTCCTACCCACACAAAGAGCCCATCTTCGGGCTGGACATCTTCCTCGAAAACTCCCGCCTCATGAAAACCGGCGGTTTCATGGAAGCCGTTCAAGCGCGCTACCACCGCCTCAACACCTACACCTACACGCAACTCTTCCTCGGCGACCGCGTCATCAACACGGCGGAGCCAGAAAACATAAAAGCGGTATTAGCGACGCAATTTAAGGAGTTTGAACTACCGCCGAGGAGGAAGAATGCGTTCCGGCCGACGTTTGGACATGGGATTTTCACTACTGATGGGAAGGAGTGGGAGGCGAGCAGGGCGTTGCTGAGGCCGAATTTTACGAGGAGTCAGGTGGGTGATTTGGAGACTTTTGAGGGCCATATTGGGAAGTTGATTGAGCGGATTCCGAAGGGTGGGGAGACGGTGGATTTGCAGCAGTTGTTCTTTATGCTGACGATGGATTCGGCGACGGAGTTTTTGTTTGGGACGAGTAGTGATGTTTTGGGGTTGGGTATGAGTGGGGAGAGGGAGAGGGGTGTGAGGTTTCAGGACGCGTTTACGTATGTTACTGAACGCATGGGACTGGAGAGTAGGGTGGGGAGGTTGGCGACGTTGATGCCGAATAGGCGGATGGAGGAGAGTATTAGTTTTGTGCATGAGTATATTGGGGCATATATTCATAAGGCTGTTGAAATGAGGAAGGAGGGGTTCGAGGAGGGGGAGAAGGCGGAGGAGGGGAGGGCGAGGTATGTCTTTTTGGAGGAGCTCGCTAAGCAGAATATTGGGGAGAAGAAGGTTCAGGATGAGTTGTTGAATATTCTGCTTGCGGGGAGAGATACGACAGCTAGTCTGCTAAGTTATCTCTTCTATACCTTGGCGAGAAGGAAGGATGTGTTTGCGAAGATGAAGGGCGAGGTTGATGCGCTGGGTGGTGAGAGGCCGACTTTTGAACAGTTGAAGAGTATGAAGTATTTGCAGCATACTATGAACGAGAGTGAGTTACTTCCCCCTCCCATTCCACTGTACAATCTAGAAACATTGAGAATGGATAGACTGACACGTTTTTTCCTAGTCCTCCGACTCCACCCAATCGTCCCAGCCAACAGCCGAATCTGCGTCTCGGACACCACCCTTCCCGTCGGCGGAGGCCCAGATCAGAAGTCACCTATCTTCGTCAAGAAAGGAACACAGATCAATTACCAAGTCTACGTGATGCATCGTCGGAAAGATCTATATGGCGAAGATGCAGATGAGTTCAGACCTGAGAGATGGGAGACATTGAGACCTAGGTAAGCTTGTTCTTTTCCTTTCTTTCTTCTCACCTTTCTCGTTACCAAACACAACCTTTACCTGCTGTGCAGCACATCGTACGAACCGATACTGATCATGTAAAACAGCTGGCAATACCTCCCATTCAACGGCGGTCCGCGTATATGTATCGGACAACAATTTGCCCTTACAGAAGCAGCATTCACGACTGTGAGGTTACTACAAGCTTTCAAGGGCGTGGAGCCGAGAGATGATGCGCCCTTTACAGATTTCTTGACGTTGACGGCGGCAGTGAGGGGAGGTGTGAAGGTTGCCATGATTCCTGCTTGAGGATGTTGAGGATGTGCCAGACGAGGTGTGATTGGAGAATACTAAGTAAGGTAGGAGGAAGGGACCAGATATTGGTTTACTGGAGTTTGGCGCTAGATGGAATTGATGATCTAGGTGGCGGTATATTGATGCTGAAACCGACCAAGCGTTTAGCTAGACTGTACAGCTGGAAAGGGACTATTCCTCTATGACTTGGTTTTTCTTCTTTAAGGTGCAATCAGATCTTCTATTTACTACCTAGGTAGAATTGCTTCTCTGAGCTGTGCTGTAAGTTTGAGATAGGCCTGCGGGGACCAAGTTGTTGCTGCAGTATTGGGAGCAACAAGTACAGAAGTCATAGCTTGCTTACGCTATCTTCAACTGATTTTTCAATCTCGTCCCTTCTTCCTTCTTCTCACCCAGCGCAAACACAGCTAAAGATGTCTCCATTCCCAACCTCGGCCTCGGCATGCAGCCATCCACATCCACATCCTTCCCCTCACTCGTACCATCTTTCATCCCAAATCTCGGATTCGCAGCGCCGTATCCAGGTCCGGCAGTCACTTTATCCCTGCCGTTCCCCTCCTCCTCTGACTCCTTTCAACCAATAACCGTCCCTCAAATTCAAAGCTTCCATCTCCTCTAAACCCACTTCGGATAACTTCAATGCATCTTCCTGGTCACCCGCATCTCGGAAGCATTTGATATCCAGGATCAGCAATCTTGGCAACCTTTTGCGGGGCAGCTGCACCTGTCGTCATCAAGCCACATTGCTTCGGCAGGGCAAGTCCCCGTCCCCACTCCCACCTGGGCAGTCTGTCCCCCTGTGCGGCCGCTTCCCGTCCGGGTCGGTCTCAAAAGAAACAGACGAGAACAGATGGATGGTTTGGACGAGCTGAGCACCACTTCGAACCACTTCCACTTGCTGCACACGTCGCATGCGCCAGATCAACTACTCGCACTTGCATCGTACTGCACTGGACACGCTGGCCTGATCGATTGATTGACTGTTGTGTGTCTGTCTCTTCCACTAAAGCGCTGAGCTGGCCTTACCTTTTGTTTACAGTGTTCTTGGATTGAGTCCCGCGGCTACACTACTATCGCATCATACCACTATCAGCCGGTCTTGTTCACAGAGTGCTGTTTGGCCTTTGGAGTGCTTCAGAGACTACGGAACATACGATTGGGAGCTTTGGATTTGACAACTTGCAGATTTTACTCAGGTAAACAATGGCAGCTCCCGTAGATCCAGCGACGAGGAAGAAGGTCTTAAGAGTGGTGTTCTTCTCTCTGTTGCTTGATTTGGTATTTGCCCTTGCACCTCCAACAAATGCGCCCAAGTAATATCCGGCTAACAAATCAACGCAGATCAGTTTTACTTTCATTCTCCCACTATTTCCGTCTCTACTGGCATACTATCGAGAGTAAGGATATCTTCCTAGCTTCCATGTGTAGGACAAATGCTAATTGCCTTCTGCCAGTCTCGAAGCCCCCACCCAATTCAGCAGCTCGAATAAATCGCCCTCTCTCCTCTCGCACATCCTTACATACCTCAATGCCTACAAAGCTTCGTTCGCAAGACCGATCGATTCAAGATATGATATTGTGTTATTGGGAGGGGCTTTGGGAAGCTTATTCTCGTGAGTGAAGGACCGAACATATGGACTCTGCGGGCACATGGACTAACACTCCCAGTCTACTCCAAGCATTCGCATCTCCCATCATAGGATCCCTTTCCGATCGCTATGGCCGCCGAACCGCCCTTCTTTGCAGCATGGCTGGCAATAATCTCAGCGTACTCCTCTGGGTCTGCGCTACAGACTTCAGCACGTTCCTCCTCTCGCGCGTGGTAGGCGGTCTATCAGAAGGAAATGTCCAACTCGCCATCGCGATTGCAACAGATATCTCCGATGAGAAGCAAAGGGGGGCTACAATGGCGTTGGTGGGAATATGTTTCAGTATCAGCTTTACATTTGGACCGGCTTTGGGAGCTTGGTTGAGTACCATCAGTTCTGTCAAAGCGAATCCTTTTGCGACAGCAGCGGGATTCTCGCTATTCTTGATCGTTACGGAGACGATATACCTATATCTCTGTCTACCAGAGACATTACCAAGTAAAGTGGCATCAGCAAAGTTGAATGGTGTCCCAGTAGCCACAAATGGCTCGACCAAACCCACCACACGATCATCAACAGCATCACAAGCCAAAATGGTCTCCTCTACCACACCTAAAGTAGGAGGAAAGCACGTCCGAACCAACTCGCATTTCCTTCTCAACCTCACACATCTAGGCTTTATCCTCTTTTTCTCAGGAATGGAATTCTCCCTCCCATTCATGACATACGACCTCTTCGGGTACACCTCTGCTCGCAATGGTCGTCTACTCGGATACATGGGTCTAGTCGCCTCGCTCCTTCAAGGCGGCGTCACCCGTCGCCTCTCACCCCTCCTCTCCGTTCGCATAGGCGTAGTATCCTGCCTCCTTGCACTCTTCCTCCTCGCGCGCATTGACACTGTCAGCGGTTTATATGCCGCTACCACTCTTCTTGCTGTTACGACCGCGACCGTGGTAACGGGTCTCAACGCATTGAGTAGTTTCGAAGCAGGCGAGGACGAGAGGGGTGGGAAGCTGGGCAATTTGAGGAGTTGGGGACAGTTGGGCAGAGGTGTGGGACCACTGCTGTTCACGAGTGTTTATTGGTGGGCTGGCAGAGAGGTTGCGTATACAATTGGCGGGATGGGGGTGTTAGGGGTCAGTATGATTGTTTTCTTTGGGTTGAAGACACCGCGGGGCACGGAGGGGAAGAGGATTAAGGATGTTAAGGGGAGTGAGGAGGTTGAGCTGTGAGTGTGTTGGGATAGGCTTATGGTGGTTGGATGATATCATTTTGGATTGTACAGATTACTAGGGAAAAGAGGAGGGATGGTTTTGGAATTGGATGGGATGGGTTTGGACTGTACCTTTTATGGGATTGGCCTGTAGATAGAGGCTGAGGTACAGAGTGTACCTTAACAACATGAGAAGGATGGGCAGTGTATCATATTAGGCACTTGTGTGTTGCGCTGTCTAGCTTGCATTGGAGAAACGCAATAGGAAAATAAGGAGTGAGAAGATGAACAATCAATAAAGAAAGCGAGTATACAGTACCGACACTGGGACTCTTTCTTACGGGAATGCTCGAAGCGACGGAATATTCCAAGAACGCGGGCCAAGCTTGTTCGTCAGTTATGGTAGAACAACAGATCAACTACCCAGGTGTAATGCAAATTACTGGCCACGACTTTAACTTAGAAATAATTCCTTTCTTTAAGCCCGTTAATACCGTCCTCCAGTAAACTCCATTGCTGATTTATTCAACCCCCGACTTCCAACGTGCAGCAGTGACTGCTCGTGAGTTTCGCCTATTCGAGAATAGCGCTTCGTGGGTATCGCCTAATGCAGACAAGTATTCAGAAGCAGCCAATCAGAATCACATAAAAACATGCATTGATTAGGTACTGTGATTGGATTTGATTGTTCAACAGTATGTTGAAGGTGGAGTTGCGGATATGTGGGATTGGGTATAAAAGTATATAAGGATACAGCGTCCTCTTGCTGACTTGTAGGGTGCGAGTGTATTCACAGCATGAGAAACAAAATTCACTTCAACATTGCAAGACAGACTTTTCCTACTTCTACTTTGACGCTCCCTCGTAGAGCTCCCACCTTCTCAACTCCAAAAGTCCATTCAAGATCTGAATTCGCAATGTCTTCATCCACTCCCTCCATCCCAATCCCAGAACACGCCCTCCTCGGTCTCGCCTCCAACCTCCCAGCATTCACCCCCCGAACACCCACCCTCTCACTCAGCGCCTTAATCCTGTCTACACGCAACCGCCCTCCAAAATACCCCATCAACATCCGCATCACCGCCCCCACAACCGGCTCCTCCCTCCCCATCCTCCTCCTCTCCCATGGCCAAGGTTCATCCAACAACCTCTCATCCCTAAACGGCTACGCACCACTAGCAGACTACTTCGCCAGCCACGGCTTCGTCGTGATCCAACCCACTCATCTAAGTTCCAAAAGCTTGAGCTTAGGATCTCAGAATGATGTCGACCTCGACCTCGTCTTCGATGTCGAGAAACTCGGCCCCGCTCCCCTCTTCTGGAAATCACGCATCCTCGATTTCCACGATATTTTGGATGCTCAAGAGGAGATCGAAGCTGGTTTCCCAGCTCTCAAAGGTAGATTGGATTGGAGTCGTGTGGGTGTGATAGGACACTCGATGGGTGCTCATACGGCGAGTTTCCTGCTCGGTGCGGAATACAGGGATACGAGTACCACCTCGCCTACGATTGTTAACTTGCGAGATCAGCGTGTTAAAGCTGGGATATTGATTGGTGCTACGGGACATGATGGGCCAAGTGGAGAGACGCAGACAGAGATGGCCAGGAGGGTGGCACCGTTCTTCGCGTTTACGGAGTTTGCGAGTATGGTTACTCCGGTCCTGACGATTTTCGGGGATGAGGATGAGCCGGATTATTTGACTACTAGAGGGAAGCAGTGGCATAGAGACGCGTATGATCTGGGAGGTGGGGAGAGGAAGAGTCTTTTGACGGTGAAAGGGGCGGGTCATATCTTTGGGGGGTTAAGTGGGTGGGATGTTAGGGAGACTGGGGAGGATGAGAGTGTGGAGAGGGTTGGGATGGTGTGTAGGATGGGGGCGGCGTGGTTGAGGACGGGACTGGGTATTGGAGACGGTGATTGGGAAGAGGCATGTGAGGCTTTGAAGGTCCTGGAGGGGCTGGGGAGTGTGGAAGGAAAGTGAGGTGTTGAATTCGGATTGGGGTGGGGGAGGGGGGTGGAGAAAGGGCTTAAGCGAGATAGGTGTCAATAAGGTAACGGAACGATTCAAAGTGCCGTGACTACGAACTCATGCGACTACTCACATAATTTAGATTGCCTGTCAACTAAGATGATCCTTGATAGGAGTTCTGTTCTTCTGACGGCGATCGAATCCCAACCTAGGAATCGAAGTCTTCATGTTGATCAAATACATCAACACCAACCGTACTACAATGCATGGCAACTGAAAGTCAGCACACTGTAATCTTAAACCAATCGCCAAGTCCTATTTGGACTATCAGAATCTCATTCATCATATAGTCTCTTAGTATCAAGAGATTCCCGCTTCGTAAAATGCTGCAGGCAACGACTAAAAAGGCTGAACATCATCCTTCCTAACCACCATCCCAACATCCGCATCCCTCTCCCCCTCCACCACCCCCCTCACAACCTCTGCTCCCACACTCGGCTCCAACGCCCCCATCTTCTTCGTAAGATCCGCCCCAGGACCCAATCCCGTCGCCAAGAACCCAGGACTAACACCCCAGACCCTGACGCCATCCTCCTTCAACAAGCGCGCAAACTCCCGCATCACCATGTTTAAGCCTGCTTTACTCGCTCTGTAAGCCGGGAGGCTGAAACCTTGCTTTGGCCACCCTGCTTCGGGGGATTTGTCGATGGCGAGGGGAGAGGAGCCTGCGGTGGAGAGAGAGGACGTGCCTGAAGCGAGGAACAAGATGCGTGGGGTGGAGGAGGAGAGGAGGAGAGGCATGAAAGTACTGGTCAGGAGGTAGGTCCCGGTTACGTTCACGTCCCAGGATTTGGTCCACATGGTGCGAGGGGATAAATCTTTGAGATGGTCGAATTGAGCGCCTGTGTGAGGAGAAAGAGTATGTTAGCTTTGGTATTTCAACTGAGGAGAAGTATATAGTTATGCGTAAAGTTGATGGGATAGCTGAAGAATGCTACACGTACCAGCGTTGTTGACTAGCACATCCAAACGACCAAATTCCTCCTTTACCAGGTCGAAGGCCTTGGAGATAGACTCGTCATCTTCGATGTCGATCTCAACGGTCTTGATCTCGCTTTTGCTGGACGGAAACTCAGATTGCGCTGTCTTGGCAGCAGCATTTGCTTTGTTGATGTCGCGACCTGCAAGGAGGATGGTGTAAGTGACGGAGGATCGAAGGAGAGATTTGACGATTTCGAATCCGAGACCGGTATTGGCACCGGTGATGAGGATAATCGTGCTGGCTTTTGAGGACATTCTTGCTTCTTATGGTTCCGATGTGATTTTGAGAGATGTGAATGTTGTTGATGTAGTTGGCTTTTGATGGGAAGTTGAGTTGAGATGAAGAAGCAGCATTGATTGAAAAACCATCACTCTTTATACACCACAACCTCCCGGATTTAAATCTCGGCCTCCGAACAACTTTCCACATCATGACTTTGGATTTGATTAATGCCTAAGCGTCTCGGTCGTCGCGCGGCGAAGGCATTCAGAATTTCCTGAAAAGGAGAAGAGCTCGGCCGAGGAACTGAGAAAATTGCCGAATTGGGAGTAGTGGTGGCGAAGCGGGGTATCGATACGCTCACGTCAACATTTGTTCTTGCATGGAGATACTGGACGCAAACTTGGTTCGCTTGGGAGTCATGATGCTGGTGAATGGCTTGACCTGCAATTGAAGTGCTTTTGGTGAAAGGCCTGGTGTGGTGTGTTGAGAGCTGGTGCTCGAAAGTCTCAACTTCCGAATCTCTGTTAGGTGTGAGAGGCCGCACGTGACAAATGTATGACTTTGGTCTGCTTTCAGGTGGAAGGTATGGGGTCCTGGCACATCGAGACATCAAACATCGGATCTCAGAAAGGAATTCAGTAATTTCCGAAACTCTTATCCCCCAAGTCATTTCCCCCGCTGTTGTATATGTCTAGCTCATATCCATTGACTCTGGCCGGCTGGCCTTCAGAACTCGCTTTGTAAAAGTACCATCTATTTACACATCTCAAGTATCGATTGATCTTTAGTCTGTTTTATTCGAACATGGCGCCTGTGTTGACTTTAGAATTTCTACCCCAAGACATTCCGGTCTCTTTTAATTTTAAGAATATCGCGAACCGGCCAAGCACAGCCACCTAGGGCCGCACAGCGAAACCCTCGAAAAATCTGCTGAGACCTTCGTGGTCGTCCAAGGAAGTGACCAGGGAGACATCTGAGTTGAGTATTAGCTTCAGATCTTTGTCTCAAGATTATAGATAGAGGGGCCATACATTGATCAGGCCGAACAACAGCCACAGCACCCTCCTTTGCATCGATTCCATATTTCTCATACGCGTGTCCGTGGCCAGAGTTGTAGCTTTCGTCGTCAACGAATGTTTTGTGCAGATCTATATATCATTGTCAGCAATCAGCTCACGGCTTCAGATCTTGCCCTTTCAAGAGTGCAGGCTTACCTCTCATGCCCCACTTCCCCGTCACTGGCCAGAAATATTCTGGAATCTGCTCTTGTTCCATCTCTACTCTCTTGCCGTGGAAAATTACAATAGGCTCAATGAAACTGTCGATATCTGCGTTTGGTAGCGTGAAGCGACGGACTGGGCTTTTCTCGGAAGCGAGGAAGCTCGCCAGCTAGGCAAGTCAGTAAGTATCTCAACATCCAGAGCTTCGACTTATTTCGAGGAAGAACGCTTACCTTCACCAATCTCTCTATCCCCCTCTCATCCCCAACGCTCCCTGCAAAAATTATAATCCTCCACCTCCCATCCGCTGGCAACGCCCTAACAAGCTGCATCGCCTTCGCATCACAAAATCTCACAACCTGCGCACTGGGAAATCTCATTCCCACCGTCAAGCCTTTCGCCAAGTCACTTCTACTGCTCTCACTAGACGTGATGATGGAATCATCGTAGCGAGCTGTAAGGCCAGCAGTGTATTTGCCGCCTTTGATGAACTGTTCGCTGAAGTACTGGGCTGTGTGGCCGTTTGTGCCGTCAGTTTGGGAGGAGAAGAGTTTGGACCAGGAGCGGTCGAAAGATATTAAGTCGGCGGCGACTCTTTCGCGCTCGATGTTGTAGGTCTTGAGTAGTGAGGGTAGGGCCTGGTGAATTTCAGCGATTAACCCTTCCTCATCTTCAGAGATTGTGATTGTGAAATGGGAAACCTACTCGTCCTTGCAAAACAGCAGCCAGCTTCCACCCGATGTTAAATCCATCCTGCAAACTGACATTCATACCCTGCCCAGCTTTCGGCGAATGCGTATGGCAAGCATCACCTGTGAGAAATATACGGTTGTCTTTGGAGAAGTGATCGGCGAGTCGTTGACCAATGGCATATGCTGACCACCAGACTGTTTCGGCGAAGTCCATTTTATATGGTTGGAAGATCTGGCGAGCTTTGTTGTGAAGATCGTCGAGTTTGACTGCTTTGACGACTGTTCCCGCAGGTAATTGAATATAGAAGCGGACAAGTGAGCCGCCTTCTCGTGGGATGATCTGGTATGGGAGTCAGTGTTATGTATGTTGCTGAATGCCGACTATATACTTACCATCAAGTTTCCGAATTTGGACCTTAATGTGGCTTTCTTTCTGATATCCGGATAGTTCGTTCGTGGGTAAATATCCATGACTCCCCAGATAGTATCTGTGCTGTCACCGACCATCTTGAAGCCCAGCGAGCGACGGACTTCACTATGAGCCCCGTCACATCCCTGTGCCCATCAGTATAAGCCATGATAGAGTTGAAACTATCTTGCGACTCACCAGAACATATTTGGCCTCCATGATCTCGTCTTTCCCATCCCTCGTAGCAACCACTCTCACAGGATACGCACTGTCATCCCCAGCCTTTTCCCCATCAACCTCCACACTCTTAACTGAATACCCATAATCCACTCCCTGTCCATTCGTCTTCTTCATATCCTCCAAGAAGAACCTATTGATGATCGCTTGATTGAGGATAACATGCGGCATATGCGATAACCCAGGTGCTGTATCAGCTGCCTGACTCGTCCTCACCAGCTGCCCGCTCTCATCAGAAGCCCAAAATGCGACTTCAAGAACATGGTACGCTTCTCGTAGAAGGTCTTCAGACAGTCCGAGACTTTCGAAGATTTCGACGGTGCGACATTGTACGCCGTCTGCTTGGCCCATTTTCATGGGTCCGGGTCGCTTCTCGAGGATCTTGCAGGTCATGCCGTGGCGTGCGAGCCATACTGCAGCGCAAAGACCTGCTGAGCCAGAGCCACAGATTATCACGTCGTGTTTTTGGGGCATTGTGGATTGGAGTTGAGGTGTGAGATGAAGCTAGTGTTGTATTTTGGTGAACTTCGGCTCCCATAGGATGTGAAGAGTTGCTTAGTAAAAGAAGGATAAAGATTGAAATGACCAGCTCAGGCTTTCAGAACTATTTCCGACATCAATTCAAGTTGTTCCGGTGTAGATATACTCAGGACTTCGTAACTTGTCGTCGGTGTAGCTCTACGCCGATGCCCACATGCCCGCAAAACTGCAGTTATCTTGCAGTCCAGATACGTGATCTGTAAATCTTCCTGCGCCGGCAGATGGTCATTAGAGGGCGCAACAGCTACGGAAGTCAGACACGGATGGAACAGCTAATAATGGCGTATCAGAGACTTGCTCCGAGGACTTGGCTTTAAAATTGTGAGCCTCTGTATGGTGATGAAGTAGATGTAGTGCGGGGTGCGGGGTACGATCCCGAAATGCGGGACACTCGGCGCGGCTTCTGTGATGCTAACACGGCATTTCCAGAGGCGAGTGTGAAAGTGAGGGATAAGAACAACTCCGTTCCCATCATAGAAGAAACTTTGCGTCATGCATCCAGAAAATTGATCGAAGACCGAGACTGACATGCTAAGCACCCGCACATTCAGATGTCACAATGGATCCAGAAACGGGAAATGCAATTCTCGGATTCTGGGGATTTGTCGATAGGTGACTGAAAGTACTGCATGACTGAGAGATGTGATACAGTACTTGTCCTTTCTCAGATGCTATGGATGGCTGGTCGCATAACGGGGCCTCCTCACCTGTACCCCCTGGATCAAGCGAATACATGCAAATTTACATTCTGCACAAAGACTATCCGGGTTGAAATATCCATTGCAAAGATTTGATAGTAAGTCGATCCATTCAGAACCTTTCGCCTCGCCTATCCATACTACTTTCAGGGGCCATTCCATGCCGATGAGGCAGATTTACCATATCCCAGCGATGTACAAAATACCAAGAAGGAAGATAATTGCATCCCAATCAAAGGTCCGGATCCTGAAATCTCTTGACTCAGGACTATTTCCATGCGTCGCATCCGTCACTGTATCGCCAGGCGCACTTGTTGCTGGTGTTGGAGGGGCAGAAAGGACGTTCACGGGGACAGTGGTCGGGCTCAAGACATCCACAAAAGTTTGCGTCCCTATGACGGTCGTTTTCCCAGTCAGTCCCGACAAATTTCCATTGATAGGAACTCTAGTCGAGCCAGGGATAACGACGTTCAATGCTCCGGATATCATTGTGGTGCGGCCTGGGAGGGAAGAAGTGACATGGCTTACTGAAGTCGGTCTAGGTATTGATATAGCTAGAGTTGTCAGCTGGGAGATAACAACGTAAGATTTATGTCCGATGATGGTAGTACTGCCTTCCAAGTCTGGCAGAAAGCTATTGAAGGGGGATTGTGGTCGGGCCGGGGATCACTACGTGCAAGGATCCGGAGATTAAGGTGATCCTTCCTGGGACGGAGTGGGTAACCGTGTTTGTAGGTGAGCGCTGTGATGGCTTCGCTAGTGGGACAGTCGTGGGGCTGTTAACAACAACGAATGTTTGGCTGTTGATGATATTAGTGCTCCCCACTATTCCAGGCAAGAATGGGTCGACTGGAACAGTAGTCGAATGGTATGATAACTGCTAAGCCACTCGATAGAGACATCACATATTCATGGAGGGTGTGAGTTGCGCCATTCGTTTGATCCGGACCAGGTTCTGGGATAATGCTGAAGGATTCCTCTGTAGAAGGACCCGAAACTTCACTTGGCAAAAGGACAAAGTTTCCATCTGTGTCAATACCAAATGACGGGATCTGCTGGTTCGGCTTCGATAGAAACATCTGTTGGAAGTCCTGAGTCGTCGATGAACAATTCTTCGTCTGCTGAAACTATCGAATCTTCAGCACCTTCAGGGACGCTATCGTCGAAGACTTGGATGGATTCCGGGCCAGGTTGGACTTCATTCTACAACTTGGAAGGATCATCTGATGAGCCAGGAGGAAGTACCAATTTGGGAGTTGGTGGATCTGCGTCCGGATCAGGAACGGGTAGATCGCCACTGCCGTCGGATCTTCTTCGTCGAGAAGTTCTCCTTCGATTGGAAGTGCCGTATTAGGCTCATCTGTCGGGGTCACGGGTGCAGATGTGGGCGATGATTGAGCTGGAATTGTTGATGAAATATCCAAACCAGGATCGACCTCTGGGGGAACCTCGCCTTGATCGGGAACTGTGATGACTTCCGAAGGGCTTGATGTAGGTTCAGAGGTTGTTTACGAAGCAATTGAAGCGACGGATGCTGTAATGGTGGCGTTGAGGTAGTATGGTGTAGTAAGAGCTTTGGTCCGATCAGGCTAGTGAGCAACAGCGTGGCTGAATATACGTACCGGTGACCATTCCCAACAAGTAAGTCAAGGCGAGGGGCCCGTAGACAAAGGTCTTGAAGAACATCATGATTCTCGTTGAGATTCTACCTGATGCAATGCTTTCCGACTCAGGATGCTGAGAACATGAGGATTAAAAGAATACTTATGCACGACCCACACTTCCATCGTACCTTGTCAACATCGTCTTCTGGAATACTTCCACAGCACCTCAGTATTTTTTATATGCCAAGGATCAGTTCTGAAGTGATTACAAAGGACCCCAAAGTGTTACTATCGGGTCCTCGGTCAGTCCCAAATACTCAAAGTGGGCAAAGATTGCCAAAAATGTCGACGTTAGTGGACAACAAAAGCCAGGTCGGCAACGGCGCCGTTAATCATCAGCATGTATCGATATACTTTTCGGGAAGAAGGTGTGATGATTGTACTATGTTATACTGCGCCTCAATGTTCATGTATGTCTCATCGCATCACTGTGAGCAAGAATTGTTTGTCACAACATTCGATTCGATGAAGTGCTTCACTGCAACATATGAGCTGACAATGCACATGTCTTTGGTTTTTTTTTGGAGTTTGAATAAATACACGATGCTCTTTTTAATACTTAGACTGGTCTTAAGTCTCGTCGACCTTAACGAGTTGTGAGCTAGATGCTGTCAAGTGATGCCAAGACCAGGAAGTAGAACATCTTCCCAAATTCCCTTCCCCCGGGATCATCTCAGCTATGGACTTAATTAAACACATTGTCTCTTTGTAACAACTGGTCATCTGTCTAATCATCAACCCTTCATGGATTGCTTTCCCTCCACACCTTCAAACCTGGTGGTGGCAGTGACCACGGAGTGGTCAAAAAGCTCTTCCTTTTCGCTAATCGAGTTTGGGGGCTTCTGCACCCCAAGAACTCAGTCACATCTAGCCCCCGCCCATTGCCCCCAAAAGATGCAAATACTCTTCTTATCTCTAGCATCTCAGCCTAGGAACAGTAGCTTGCACAATCGGCTTCGCGTTGTCTCGCTTGAAAAGAATGTACGCACGGGCCATCTCCGCCATTCTTGGCTTCTGCCGCAATAGGCCGTGTCCGTCAGTATCTATCCACCAGTCACAAACAATATCGACAATCTAGTGAAATAACCAGGGAGACGGAATTGACCAACACTTCTCTGAACCACTAATGCTTAGAGCACGATACAGTGCCTTGGCCGGACCGTCATGTAGTATGATGGTCACGTGATCATTAAGCCATATCGCTGAGAATAATCTCGAGTACAGACGAACAGATTAGCTGACTGTAGCTGGTTGTTGCACCATATCTGACAATTCCGTATATAGAGCATAACCTCCATGTAAAGTTCTTGGAAACCGGCACAGTTTCGCGCAAAACATCGGTGATGGTTGTAGCATCCTTCTTCCCGAAAGAAAAGGCAGCCGCAATCAGCTGCTCGGCATGGCGCAGACTGTGACATTTTTAGCATTTCACAGAGCATACTTGAGAATAGCCCAAGGAACTTGGTATCCAGTCGGCTCGTATCTGGATACTGCACAAGCCAAGATTCTGCCCATCCTCCGTAATACATTCTGACAACACAGTCTCAAGCGGGGAAATCACATGCTCGACAGCCGAGATAAGCCCAAGGAGAGAGCTTCTCCATATGTAATGCAGCAAGTCTTATCTCCACTGCAGAATTAACACACCGATTTTGGATAAACTCACCCAAACTCTGCAATTCAGCAGCCACTTGACAATCAGAATCCTATCTCGACTGCAGAGTTATAGTAAAATCACTTATTTGGATACTCCCACACCCTGCTTGTGGAATCTAGGCTAGATGAGCTTAAGAGGTTTTGATTTGGAATGTCTCCTTCACTTTTGTTTTTCCCCTTTCCATGCTTCTTTCATATCACTAGTACACAATGGCCAGAAATGAGATAACCGGGAAGCTGAGAGATCGCTTCATCCAGGGAGCTGTTCTGTTGTATCTCATAGATCCTGTTCGAGGCGAGCCAACAGCTTATGGTCTTGATAAAGATTCAAGTCTACTTGACCATTCCCGAGAGCTGTTTCTAAAGCGCAAATTTCTTGACTCTTTTGCCCTTATCTGCGCCATCAAGAAGGATCCAAAGACTGTCTCAGCTGCATGTCTAGAAGAGGATCAACCAGGAGGCGCAGTAGTCCGAATCGCCAGCAATGCCGGGGTATCCGAGGACACAATTAGATCTTTACAACGTCTTGTAGACATGTTCAGTAGCAAACCTATGAGAGGTATGTTCTCATGTCAACCACCTCTTGTAGAAGCTAACACTGCAAATATGTAGAGCTTGACCCCTCTGAATTAGAGAGAATTGTCCTATTCGAGATTATTCAACTTGACATTGTCAAGATTCGAGACTACATGAAGCTCCTGAAGACTTCGCGCAATGTTTTCGATGTACAGGTCCTGGAAGTACAGTCTAGACTAGTGAATGTAGCTTCAGAGACAACTTCGCCTCCGATTCAAGAGTTCCTAGATTGGTTTGAACAACTCTTCTCCATCAAAGATTTGCCAAACGAGCTAATGCCGACGGTTTTGCTGGGTTATATCGTTTGGGCCCAGAAGGCAAAGAGAGCATACTATAAGTATCTTTCACTTGCTTTCGCCAGTCCTAGAGGTTGTCTACCCCGCTGGGTGAAAATAGTCTTCAAACTCGGGCGGTACGGCATTGCTGCGAGGACTTTCGTGCAAACCTTAATCAATTGTCCTGCTTTGTTCGATTCAATGGTGGTTGAGTCTGTTTCTGCACCTCCAAAAGTACAGTACGCTCTCCAGGAAGAAGAGAAGGCGCTTGAACGCGTACTGCGCAGAATACCGGAAGTCAGGGTAGAAGACGCGATACCTCGTCTTTCGAGTATCTGGGGAACCGATGACCCCGAGACCATCTTCAGAAACTCATGTCCGGAAGTGCTAGTTACCCACGCTGAAATACAGCTGATCAGCTTTTACGACCACAATCCGATCCTAAGACCTCATCTCAGGTTTATAGGGGTTAGCAAGAAGTCCTGTTATCTATGCTGGCGGTTCCTCCAGAGTCATCCAAGCGGCTTCTGTGTTTCATCGTGCCATCAGAAGTTGTATCCATCTTGGATACCGGCTCCGTCGACGGATCTTAAAGTATACAAGAAGTACAAAAAGATCACGCTGGACATGAGCGAAATGATGGAGGAGATTGCAAGAGAGGGACTAATTGGCCGTCTTGGGCTAAAACGACTTATGCCAGCAGACTCGACGGCTGGTGTGTCGCTTTCTGGCCTGACTGAACTGGGAACAACGAAAATCACAGATTTTGCTGGGCGTGGTGGGGTCAAGGTCAATTTTGTCTCTGCCTCTGGAGACGCTGCTCCACAGCATCTTGAAGCTCTGGCCGATCCTGAGCGGCCTTCCAACGACTCGCGATGCAGCAGTGCCAGCGATATGGCATCTACTCGTACAAGGCAATACCCTCTGGAGAAGGGGTCCGCCGAGTCTTTCTCGTCGATGGTGTTTCGTTTCAAGGACCAGAGGGACGAGAAGAAGCAGGACATCATCATAGTTGACAGTATACTTGATCCTAATACCCAACTTCCGTCGTGGTCGAAACTTGTCGATCTCCTCAATTCTGAAGACAGCTTCGGGCTTGTGTTCCGGGACTCGGATTTCTTGCTTATTAACAGCAATATTCGGATTCGGAATGAGAGACAGCTTCTTGCTTGCTTACAGTGGCTACTTAATGATGGTGTATGGAACGCAGAGGCAATGATCTGTGACGGTTTCTTTTCAGCTCAAACTTTTGTGGGTCAAGGAATGACAGGGAAGTACAAAATGACTGATGATGAGTCTTAAGTTCAAATGAAATGTATTGCCCCACGCGCTTCAGGTAGCCATCACACTCTTGCCACCGTCTGTTGTCAACCTGTTCCTAATTCTGATATTCAGGTAGCCAGCTCCAAGCCTTTCAGTCTCTGTTTCTCCATCGCTTTTTTGAATCAAACCTATCATTGCAGCTGGCGAAAAGAGGAGCGCATGTCCGACACGCAATTTAACGATCTCATCAAAGATCTTTGAAACTTCACCCTTTTGAGTCTTCACATATGAGCTTGTATCTCTTTTGGCATCATTGTCTGGATTCTGTTCCGGATGGACTCCATGATTCGTGCCACCTGCCAAGTGGCTCTTGAGGGCCTGCATCCAACCTGGCGAGGTAAAGCGATGAACAATGGTGGTAGAACATAGATCGAGTAACAGGGGGGATATTGTCGGTTCCTGGGTTGAAATAACAATGCGTGCACCAAGGTGACGTTGTAGTCGAATCACCGATAACAATGTATTGGTAAGTGTCAAAGCCTCTGGAGAAGCGTCCATGAACTTTCAAAAATTAGTGATTATGAAGGTAAATCATGACTTGCACGTACCTTGTGTGCCTCGTCAAGAGCGATGACGCGACCCCGGTCACTGCTCTGCTCTACGAATAAGCTTAAGCAAATGTTGAATAGCGAACATGCAGTCTCAGGTGTTACGCAGGGGCAGGATAGGTCGACGATAGTGAGGTCACCAGACTAGGGTATTCAGCAACGGTGTAGGCGAAGTGCGCATTGTATACATACTTTAGAACTCCAGTCATGCCCACCTGTAAGCAAAGACTTATTCTTTCTTTGTCCACTCGAGTAGACTTGCGTCTTGGGCATGAAGCTCTCTAAGGCATCGAGACGCTGCTGCAATGGAATGGTCTGGGTAGGAGTCAACCCACTATCTATGACTTGACTTTTAAATTCGCGATAATTGAACTGGGTCCCACATGCTTGCTGCACAATACGCATTTCTCGCAAGATTCGGTAGATGGTGTGTATATAGAGAGGTACAGGCTCTCCGCTCTTCACAGCCATTAATTCGAGCATTCTTTTCGTATTCAAGTCCGACTCCTTGATTTGCAGAGGCTCGACTGCGACATTGAGATGTCTGTATGTGTTCTATTTAATTAATCGTTAGCAGTTGGAGAAGGGTGGGAGAAGGTCTTCTGGCATTTAACTCACCCGAATAGTACTGAGGTTCGTAGGAGAGCAAAGCACCTTTACTTTGATCTCTGGATCTGAAGCCAAGAAAGCTGCCTCGCATGGCGAGCCTCCGTGATCAGATATGAAGGTGTCATAATGGAACACCAGGCCAGTCAATGGGTTCGGAAGCCTTCCTGCTATAGAGCTGCTCAAACAGTTCTCAAGAAGGCATGAGAGAGTATGGCTTTTTCCGGAGCCCTGGGAGCCGCAGATAAACGTACTCGAAGGAGTAGCAACGTTGAAAAGTATTCTTGGGTCGGGGCTGGGGAACTCTCCGCTCTCCTCTTTGGCCTTTAAGACTTCAGACAATCCTCCCAACAGACCATATTGGGGGAATGGCTTTGGATCGCCGGGAGAAAGAAGTGTCTCGGCGTATCTCAGCATCGGCATGACGAATATTGGTGTGGTTGTTATCTCCGGAAGTGTATATTGACTGGGTAGCTTTCGAAGGAGAGTCAAATGTTGACCAAGGAGCTGGACTTCTTCCTTGTCACGGACCGAGTTAGCCGTGGCAAGAGTCCAAGTGCTAGAAGCATCTTTTGGTGGATGTTCAACTTGAGTTTCGATGTTGTGCATGGTTTGAATTTAGCTTCTGCTAGCTGGAAAGGTGGTGAAAAGTGAGATTCAAGCCAGGATGAAGAACAAAAAACCCTCGGAAACGGTTAATTGATAAAGTAAGAGGAGGGGTGGAAAGGAAAGATTTAAGTAGGAGAGAACTTTGCTGTGCAGGCTAGAGGATCTCAATCCATGACGTGTAGAAAAGTTTGGCGGGCTGATCAACACTCTAAGAATCCAGTTCAGCTTTGCATAAGCTGCTTTTTAAGAAGTAATAAGCAATGCGAACCACGCTAATGCTCTAGGGTATTTCGTTGAAATGAGAACCGACAGAATCATTATTGGGCTTTATTTATGCTCACTATTTCGAACGCTGTGCTTTCACGCATCTCAGAACAACAATACATATCACAATTACAGTCCTCGCCGTGACTAGCATCTTTTCTCGACTTGTGACATCATGTATATATTTTCCAGAAGGCATCGTGAATTTAACCGTAACAAAAAATGAGTGTGGTGTTCCTCTGAACCCAATCAAGGTTCATGTCCACGTAATTCCTTATGAGATTTCTTATGTCTGTTAAGCAAATCCTCCCTCGGGAAACCAATACCGTATACCTCCGACCACTTGCAAGATTTGATCATGCAGAAGAACCGCTGGGTACCGGGAAATTCGCCGGGGTGTTTTGAACTAACGTGGTTGTCAAGTGTTTTCTTGTAGCCGAACCCCTTAGCAGCATAGTGACATGATGGATCGGGGCATTTGTAAGGTCTCGTGTGGCGTGAAATATGCTTGCTACAAACACTATATTAGGTCAAGAATCTATCCAGAAATTATGGAGAACTTACTTGAGCTCATAGGGCCAGGAGAAAGTTAGGGAAGGACATGATTCGCAAGCGAGTTGTGGTACGCTGTTCCTTTGTGGGTGGGACTCTGCAATGTGAATGCTATGAAGAGGAATAGATGTTGATTCTTTGAAGGGAGATGGTAATAGAGACTGATTCTGACTATCAGCATCCTGGATGCGGTCGCGGGTAGAGTCGTCTTGTGGCTCGATCTCGGGGCCAAGCTCGTTCTGATCGGTAGTCGAAGGGTAGTGTCTGTTGTCTAACAAGGCGGGATCGATTGTCTCATAACGATACGATACATCTCCTTGGTGATCGGAACCAAAGTTATCGCTGATAAATGTCGATGTCTGCAAAGGCTGGGCATCCCACTAGTGGGAGGATGTCCCAACTGAATTCCAGGCCATGACGAAAATCAGAAGATTTCTAATTCCGGATCGACAAGATACGAAGAGATGAATTGAAAGGAAGGATGGAAGATCTTTCGACCATTACAAGAAAGGAGGAATATTGCAAATAGTCGAAGTGCTTTCATCGATGGTCGTGAATTCTTAAATCCAGGCATGGCCTTAACTCGTGATGTGAGCGATTGTCGGCCTCAATTTTAGCGTAATGCAGCCACACATCAGCTCGACTCAGCCAGGTATTCTGGTTGTCGACCTCAACTTTAGCGTGATGCAGCACATGTCAACTCGACTCAAAAAGATATTCTGGCAAAGCAATTCGATGATTGGCCTCAATTTTAGCGTGATGCAGCCAGATATCAGCTTGACTTAGCCAGGTATTCTGGTTGTCGACCTCAAATTTAGCGTAATGCAGCCAGATATCAGCTCGACTTAGCCAGATATTCTGATTGTCGACCTCAATTTTAGCGTGATACAGCTAGATATCAGCTCGACTTAGCTAGTTGTTCTGGCTAGATATCTTGATTATCGGCCACAGGTTTATCGGATGTTATGAAACGCCAGTGGAAAATGGTGCCCAGATATTGTCGTGGTTGGCTTCGAAATTGGCGTTGTCCAGTTACGCAGAACAGGGCATAACTTGCCAAACTCTTCAACAAAATGCGAAATTAGACATCGTGGACTGCGAATCTTAAGCATCCTTAGAGAGCAATGTAGTTAAGCCGTAAGCTCAGGAGTGATTCAGCTACGATACAACGCAGATTTATAGGAAGCTCTCCAGGATTCTCATTTGTAGCCTCTTGTCATTCTTCAAGACTATCCGTCTCCATAATGACATTTGCCAGCCTGTCTTATCTCCTCGAATTATTCCCACTTTTGGAAGGATCCCGAACTTCCATCTACAAAGAATTCGCATAGAAGCATAGTATAAATCCGCGTCTGCAGAGTAACGTCATTGATTTCGGCCTCGACTGGAGGCCATTGTGGTTGGGCCCATCGGAGGTCGCCAGTCGGGACGGTTGCGTATCGGATATTTTAGTATTTGTACGGCCAACTGTGGTATTACCGGCAACCGCAGCAATTGTGATGTATCAAGAGTGACAGTCAATAGGGAGAAGTCTGCAATAGAGGTCGACGTTGTCAAGTTCTGTGCTGCGACAGCAACGGCAGCTAGTGGGAGCAAAAGAGTAATGAGCAGCATTGTAAAGTCATCATGGGATCCTTCAAGCTTTTCTTGATGAGGCTGGCTGGTGGACTGGGGTGTGATAAAGGAAGCGTTGAGAGCAGACTTTACTACGAATAAGTTATGCTGTTCGAGAGCCACCTGATCGAGTAAAGAATTATAAATGAAGGCTTATCACAATACTGTATGACCCTAGTTGTCATAGAATGAGAAATACAAGATCTGTTCAAAGAAGGTTTGCCAATCCCAGGTGCATATACTGCAGCAGCCTTGAACAGAGGTGTACAGGTACTGTAGAGTACAAGGGATGACATAAGAGGTACTTTCGTAAAACGTCAGCTAAAAATAGACAATGTGGTCTGTGCGCGGAATATTTCCTAAGCGAGAAGAGAGCGAAGCCGGTTTTGCAAGCGACTGTACCAACCTACATTGCATTTCCAGAGTTGAGACAGGACAGGCTTTGGGATGCAGCCTCTTGCGGCTGGAAATAAACATCTGCATGGCGATTACCAATGCTGTAGCGTGTCTGAAACGCCACATGAACATTCATTGATGCAGAATGATATGGGCAAAGGGTTCTTTCGATGCGTGCTTTGGAATGAAATCTTGAGACTCGAGCGAAGATCGATGCAATCTGACTTAACATCCCACCAACGGTAACATGTTGGTCAGAAGTAATCCCCCCAAAGCTCTCGTCATGGGCACGAAATTTGACACGCCATATTTCAGGAGTGTATTGTACACCAGTTTCTCTTTGTGAGATGCAAACTTCGAGATGGTCGCAACTCTCGCGTTCTCGTATATGTTGACGTTAATTTTCGCTCTGCTCATCTTCATACCATTGCCATCCCAAGCGAAAAAGGTCGTGCCATCAGAAACAACAGCTTCAGATTCTCCAGTATCAACAGAGCTTGGCATAGCAGTGTCAGATATCCCGACAGACGCAGAATTAGCTGCACAAGCAGCTCCGATTTCTATCTTCTCAAGCTCAGACTGGTCAGTGACACCCCTCATGCTTCTTCCGATGGGCGAGCCGATAGAAACTTCGTTCATTTACCTTCCGTAAAATGGGGGGGGGCTTTCAACTAAGTAGCTTCCTCTCTCCCTGTTCCATCTTGTGTCCGGAACTTCCATTGCTACAGAGCCTGTTGGTCACAGCACTCATAAAATGAGTGTCTTTACTTTGCTCACTCCATTTCAGGGATGGCAATCACGGACTGCAGTCATCATTCAGCTTCCAGACCGGCAACCCACCACAAACTCAGATATTGCTCGTATCTACATCTTCCAGAAATTTACTCCTTGTGAGTCCGTCAGGATGCATGGTTTCCGACCTGCCGGACTGCGCACCACGTCGTGGTGGAACCTTCGACGCCACCAAGTGCACATCATGGGTCGCGAATTCTGCGGAGAGAAATATGTCTGCTCTTCCACTAGCAGACCAGGACGCTTTAGGCTTCGGCTCTGATGACTTCGTCGACACCTGGGTTTTCCTGCCGAATTTAAAGCAATCAATTATCACATTTGCTGAGCAAAATTTTTACATCGGTCTGTTTGGTATCTGCCCGCGTTCAACGACACTGCCGGGCTCCAGTATCCCTATGAAGAGTTATCTGGAGGATCTGGAGGGAGAATGGAACGATCCGAAGTCTGTCTTGGTCGTATACGGCTGGAGGTCCGTATCGTATGTCACCGATCCGACTTGTCAATCTTGAACATAGAAGCTAATTCTTTCCAGGCAAAGGAACGCAAGAATCAAGCCTCATATTTGGCGGTTACGACCAGGCACGCTTCGTAGCCCACGATATCGTCTGGCCCTTCGACAAGAACGAGCCTTCGAGATCTCACTGTGGAAATCGGATCCATCACAGCCTTCGGGTGGGGTGGCGACGGAGATCAGAAGTCCTTACTTCCGACTCCAATATCCTCATTTCTGGACTCATCTCTGCCGTAAATTTCGCTCTCGATGGACGCGTGCCAGCTCTTCGAGAAGGAATTTGAGCTCATCTGGGACAATGCGACAGAACTGTACCCGTCAATGACACACTACACGACCCTTTACTGGACGCTGCTCCCAGCGTTACATTTGCGATTAACAACGATAACGAAGGATTTACAGTCAACATCACCCTCCTGTATGCAGCATTTGATCTCAACGCGACACGGCCACTCGTTCAGAAATCATCAAGATACTTCCCACTCAAACGAGCAAACAGTACAACGCAGTATATCCTCGGCAGGGCATTTTTCCAAGAAGCATATCTCATTGCCGATTACGAGCGTCTTCAATGCTCGATACATCAATGCAAAGGAGTCACAAACCTCGCGGAAGATATATGGCCGATCATGTCACCGAATGTCAACATAAGCGATCCAAATTCAGACGGTATAGCGACCGATCCAAGTATTGATGGACTACTGCTCGAGACTTCTCCAACGAATTGTAGTGTTTGAACTGCTGTTGGAGGAACAATTGGTGGGATTGCACTAGGAGGAGTATTGACGCTGATTTATTTCTTCTGCGTTCGACCGCGGCGGCAGAAGACTGAAGATGGGGAGGAGAAAACTCAGACAATCACTTCTCCAGTTGAGATGATCGAAGACACAACATTCGTGAAGCCGGAACTGGATCATGATGGAGTTGGGGTGTATGAAATCAATGCCGATCGAGAGCCGTTTGAAACGGGAGTCCAGGAGCAAGCGATCTATGAATTGGATGGGCTGAAGGACATTGTTGAGTCAGATGCGCAAGAACGGCATTTGCACGAAATGCAAGCAGCGGACGAAGTCGCAACAGAACTGCGAGCTAGCGAGGAGGCTGTTGAGTTAGCAAGTCCGGTCCCAGTGACAGCTGTTGATAGAGCAACACCTGTCTAAGAAGCCTATGAGCACGACCCTATCGAATGAGAATGCCATCGCAGAGCTTGACGCCAATAGGGATACGAGATATGTTCGACTGCGGAAGACCGATGATCTAAGAGCGAATAAGAACGTATAGTCGTCGATATGGACCTGGATTTCTTTTAGACAATAATAATATGCGAGCTTAATGAGGACTGGTCCCACTCCCGCTTATCATCGAGATCAAAACAAGCAGAATACATTTTGCTCCTGCTCATGAACGCTTAATCGTCCATGATTTTTCAGGAAATTGTTCAATTTTTATGTCACGGCTCCTACGCAATTATACAATCGCTGTGACATCATTTCGAACCTAAGTAGTCCTAACAACCTTTGTTGTTGGGCCTCGCTTATTTTAAGGGGGAGCTAGACAGCGCTGCACCATCGCTACCGAGTTCTACCACCCAGCTAGTCGTAGCCTACCTCAATTTGCTAAAAGAGTTACATGATCCTGTAGTCCAGTCGAGATTACAACATTACACTTATTTTAAACATAAAAATGCAACCAGGGCAGCCCACCCAGCATCTTTCTTCATGAACACAAAAAAAACCCTCATGCATTACATCAATTTCATAGTCAAGCACACCCACATATCTCCATCCGACATCGAAACAATAACGACTCTCATTCAGAACAAGCTCATCACCATCTAACAAAAAATAATTCCAAAGTTCCTCGGCATTTTCCTGGATCAACAACACGCAACAATGGCACGTATAACGTCCAAGCCGAAGGTGTACATCCACTTCATCCGACACGCACAAGTACGTTCTCACCCTTCACCTTAAAAACTCCAAAAGTGTAACACCACAAATAGTCAGAAGGCAACTACAACGCCAAACGCCTCACAGCATTACGTACCATCAATCCTAACCCCTCATTCTCCACACCTCCAATCATGCCTCCAAGCATCCATCCATCCAAGCTCCTGCCCCCCCTCCCCTCTCGCCCAAGCAAATCCCCACCACGCCTCCTCACACCCCATCCACCAGACCCACGACCCCGGAATACCAACCCGCACCGAAATCGCCCACTGCAAAAACCTAATCGACCCCCAACTAGCCCCTCACGGCATCCTCGAAGCCATCAACCTCCACCACCGCTTCCCATTCATGTCACAAATAACACATATCCTGACCTCACCACTGCGACGGACGTTACAGACGACATTGATCGCGCTGGAATCGGCTTTTATGGAGTATGGGGTGAGGCCTATTGCGATAGATTTGTTGAGGGAGACGGGGAAGAGCGCGAATAGAGGGGGTTCGGATCTGATGGGGTTGGTGGAGAAGTTAGAGGGGTTGGCGAGGGGGATGGGGATAGGGTGGGAGGTTGAAGAGGGGTGAGAGATTCCGCCGTATCCGGTGGGGTTGGAGAGGAGGCTTGAGATGGTGAGATTTAGATTGGGGGATTTGGGGAGGGTGGCTAGGATGGATGAGGGGGAGAGGAAGAGGGCGGGAGCGGAGATGTTGGAGGGGAGGTAGAAGATTGAGATGGGGGTGCAGGAGGGGAGTTGGTTGATGTTGCATGATTTGCCGGTTGTGTAGGGGGAGAGGGATGTGCATGTTGCGGTTGTGTCGCATGGCTCGTTTTTGAGGAGGTTGATTGGAGCTGATAAGGATGATGAGTTTGAGAATGCGGAGTATAGGACTTTTGTGGTTGAGAGTAAAGATGGGGTTGAGGAAGATGTTGAAGGTAGGAGTGGCATGAATAGGCGTTATGAGTTGGTAGAGACGCAGGAGAGTCATATGAGGTCGTTTGTATCAACGGGTGAGAAGGCTATCAGGGAGAGGACGCGGGCAAGAAAGGCGGAAGTGTTAAGAGTTGCTTTGATGGAAATGTCAAAAGAGGCAATGATGCGACTGGAAGAGATAGAAATGGCTGGCACGGACGCGATGGAGATAGACGGAGTTCAAGAGAAGATGGTACCGTCGTAACTTATGAAACTCTAAACTGCATACCACAGAACTCTGCAATATTTGAGTATGTGACAGTCCAGTGACTTGGGAAAGGATAGAGCGTTGAATAAAACTCGAGTATTGTAAGAGCTTTGGAGCAAGAAGGGCAAGTGAGTACTCTGGATTCTACTAGAAATGAAATTCTGTTTGGCCGAGAAACCCTGCTTTCTGGACTTGATACGTTAGATCCTCCACATCTTTGTCGAACCCTGGGGGGTAGCTTGATGAGGGTCTACCCAGCAGGAACTCTTGAAATTATTAATGCAAACTGCTACTCATAAACTCCGATGGATGAGGAAATTTAACATGCTGCTGCTATATTTCTCGGACCGGTATAGGATCTCAAATACTAGATTACAATCCAATTTCGAACTTTTCACACGCATATACAACCCAAATCACTCCACATTCACAGCCTTTCTCTCATCCCCTTCCCCTTCCCCAAAGACCCAACTCAAGCAACCCACTCCCTTTCCCTCTTACTCAACCCCAAACTCCTCCTCACAACCTCAACCAGTACCGGCGTAACCCTTTCCGCAATCAACCTATCCCCCGCGGCATTCGGATGCACGCCATCCCTCAACATACTCTGGCCACTATACCCCGTATTACAATCCGCGATAAAGATAGGGGATGCTGTGGTGTTTTGCGATGCGGCCCACGCGGGGATGGCCGCGTTGAGGGATTTGATCTTGGCGTCGGCGGAGGGGAAGGGGATTACGAGGTCGACCTGTTGTAGTTAGGAAGATATCAGTCAGTCCGGATTGAGAAAGTGGAGGAATGTAGAAAATGTTGTGTACGACGGTTTTTCTTCCCAGTCTCGCTTGGGAGTTAACGAGATGAGACGTGACTGGAAAGACAGTTTCGAGAGAGCGAAGTGAAAGTTGAAGGACGCAGACTTACGATAATCTTCATCCCCTTATTACTCGCCCTCATAAGTCCCACCATCTTCGTGTATGCAGCAATGATATCCGCCGTCCCATACCTATTCACATCATTCGTGCCAAGCATGAACATGACTACATCCGGTTTCGCGGAACTCAGCCAGCCGGCTAGGTTCGTGTTGGCGATGTTGACGGCCAGGTAGCCGGAGTGGCCTTCGTGGTGTTTGTCCCAGGTGGAGGTTTTGCCGGCGCAGTTTTGCGGGTTGTTGGTCATGCTGCCGACGAATTCTGTGGAGGGGTGGAGATGTTAGAGGATGGTAGTAAGGAAAGGAGAGGTGGGTTGCATGTAGGGCGGGGGGATGAGGGATGGAAGGAGATGGGAATCAGGTTGAGTAAGAGGATAGGGACGTGTACTGACCAACCTGTGAACTGAGATTCGCTGCGACGAGATTATCCCATACGATGGGGCGCCAGCATGTTATTTCCGTGATACTGTCACCGAGTGGCACTGGGAAGGAGGAAAGACTCTGTTAGCTCAAGGGCTCTATTGTTCGGAATACAGATAGGTGAGGAATGGAGAAGTATGATGAGATCAAGACTCAGAACGAATAAGAGGTAACGGGTCTGGCAACTTACTGATTCTCAATTTGGCTTGGCCGAAGGCTGAGCCAAGAAGGCATGCTATAGCCACGAGAGTCTGAAGTCCAACCATGATTTGATCGGTTGTTGGTCGTTGGAAACTCACCCGAGGAGGGAATGTGAGGTATACTGGCTGAGATCAAATTGCACGGCAATTCTGAAGCACATGAAGAGAGGACCAGGAATTCGAATTTTGAAAGTCGTTGTCATCCATCATTATCAACATATGTGCGGGCGACATTTATATATACTTTCCTCCAAGTAATCAATCTTTCCCAGGCCACTGTCTTCTTGGTAGAAAACGTGGGAGCCGTGTTTCTTACAAAGGAACAAATCTGTAAATCCTCGCCTCCCGATATTTGAGGCGAGCACGCCGTCTGCCCGAGTACATCAGCCATCTGCTCCGGTTCGTCTGTTCCTGGTGGAGAGGGGAAACATATATTGCATTCGTCTTTAGGCATGTGCTTCGCGATCCGGTAGACGATACGACAATTAATATGATCCTGGTCTTTGTGGGGTAGTGCAGTATGTTTATAGCATGTATGCATGTAGCAGACGAGATGAGCCGGTCTGAAGCGAGGCGAATGCAGGGGCAGCATTAAGGCTGTCTACCGGATCGGTAATAGATTCGGGGTTGTGATCCAGTGTAACGTCGGTCTTTGAAGGTATTTATTGACTGGATAGAATTGAATTGAAGCTAGAGTGCGTTTTATGATCCTGATTGTGTCTGGCGAAGGCGCCAAGCGAGATGCAGGTTGAGATGGATGTTCGCTAATATGGGATTTGACGGTAATAAAAACGATCGGATATGTCAATATGGCGTTTGCCGGTGCTATACACAATGAGACGTGTAGACGGGAGGTTTGCATCTGGAGGAATTATTCGCTCAGCGTTCAGCGTAGTAGGTGAGGAGTCGATATATATGAGAGCGGTGATGTGTACTTCCTGAATACAAGTCTGTATGGATTTCTGGACATCGGATTCGTCAAGAACGTAATGCATGTAAGATGTTAACTTTGACGATTCTTTGTCATCAGAGAGAGAAGAAAATGCACAAGAAGTGTTCAGACGTAGGAAAATCAAAAGGAACGGGAACAATGGCTGATCAGAGCGATGTTCAGATCTCTTTAGCCCTTGAATGCCGTGCGAGACTGCCGAATGCGGGGGCGAGAAATTCCAACTTCAGTGTATGAGCGTGCAAGTGTTAAGTCGTCTGTGAATGGTGCGGCAATATCATGCATGTAAACAAATATACTCTTGCGGTTGGGGAAGAATTCCTGAGTAGCATCAACTGCGTGGAAACGAGGGAGCCGAGTACTCATGTGCAACATACGGTTGAGCGGATGTTACAACTCAGAGACGGATACTGAGAGCCCGTATCTTATGGCTGGCAGGGAAACATGGCTCGAATAAGACACGCGCTTGACATTTGAGGAGAGCGGAACGGGGTAAAGGAAGACACGAAGCGTGCTTGACTATTACGCAAAAGAGACTCTGCTGAGGTTTCGAGGACCCAGACTTCAACGATATGCTTAATCAAAAGACCTAAGCCAGATCTGACTGAAAAGAGACCAATATACTAAATCCAGATGCAAGGTAAGATATACTTTAATTGAGAATCCTTGAGCTGGCTCAGCCGCACACGTAACCTGTCGGGCATAGGGCTGAAGCGTGATGGCTCTCAGGGCTTCGCCGACATAAGTGGCGCCACATTGGTCGATGAAGACAGTTATCAAAGCTGGCTTGATCAAGCCAGTATGGAAACCTAAAGTTAATCATAGAAGGCGGGACAGGTTAACAAACATTGAAGGTGGAAAGTGGAAAACGACAGGTGGGTGAGCGGGGGAAAGGTGGCAGCGAGACTGACAGGCATTGCGGATACTTCCAACTGGCTTTCGGAAGGGCAAGACGGACGACCCAAGCTTTTAGAGATAGCAGGTCTCACACTTGTCTATAACCCAGAGCAACTTTAACAGCTGCTGTCGATATTGTATCATTACAAGTCAGAGCTGCCAGGCATTCCGTACAGTGGTGCAAGTGTACGCAGGAATGCAAATCGCTTTCGTGGCTGGGAGGCTCAGGGTCGAGCCCTGGCAGTCCAAGCTTCCTGAGCCGTGGAGTACATATCAGTAAGCACAGCAGCGCGTAGGTCAAGATCTCGACTATGCAGAGCGAAGCTGTCATATGTGACGTCGGACAGGTGAAACGAGGTCTAGATCGGGCCAGGTGAGTATCCGTGCTTTATGAGTTGTGTGCTCTTGCGATCGCAACAGTAGCGGGGGTAGTACTGGGGAGGGGAAAGCAGAGCTAGTGCTATGGAAACGGGAAGAGGAAGTGTGGAGGATAATGAGGCGATGAGCGAGGGTGTGTATGACTTGCTCTACCCCAGAAGCCAAGATCCGGAGAAAGAAGCAGACAGCCTCGGCTTGTGGTATTGGTAAGTGCAGTGCTGGGTAAGCTGGTCGCGGCATTGTTGAAGAGACAGCGGTCTGTGTTCGAAATTCTGTGGTAGCCCATTACGGCCGTGACATGCACGTCGTTCTATACAGTTGTTCGACTTCAGCGATATATTCTTGGCTTGTTCTTCTTTCCTCCTTCTTGTTTTATTCTCACACGTGAGACTATTGTTTCGGATGCAGTCCTCACTTCTGTGAGTAACACAGAAGTAACCGCAAACCAGGTTCTGATTCGCATGCGGCACTCCATGTTTGGTTTCACTCTCGGCTCGGGTCTTTGCAGGTGAACACGAGAGCACGAGATATATGCTATGCGAGGTGGGCCTCCGGTATCCTGGGAAGTTGCAGATGGAGATGTTGAGATTTGAATGCTGGACGTCTCTGACTCTGCAACGAGGCGAGGTGAAGGCGGGGGAGAAGGCTGGAAGCGATTCAAATGCGGATAGTTGCAACGATGGGGATGTGGGGTTTCAAGATTTCTGGAGATAAAATGAGTAGGGCGGTGCGAAATGTACAGGTTGAAGAAAGCTGTGATAGCGGTGTGGGAAGTTGACGAGGGGATCTTCGTCTGCTATTCACGGTGGATGTGGAAGGTACGAGGCAGCTTGGAGAAGCCATGCAGCGATGAAGTGACAGCAGGCGACGTTCATTCTCCCAGGAGGAGGGAAGGGACTGGAGACTGGACTGATTTTGAAATGTAAAGCATCCAATGTTACTTGCTATTCAAGAGAGCAAGGAACAGAGCAAGGAACGCAGCATAGCATTGAAACGACGATGGCCATCAATTCGCATCCAGAATGTGGAGCTGTTTGGGCATGAATGAATCCTCATTTCAAACCATCATCCACGAGAAAATTTATTCAAAAGCAAAACATTGGTTAAATAGCATTGAAACGAAACGAATAGAAATTACGTCAACAAAGCTAGAAGCTGGTCCTATCGTCTGATCTAAACCTTTCAAGCGACATGATTGAGTTTTGTTTACAGTCTGGTCTAAGCAAGCGCTCGCCTCGAGCGGAGGATTTTCTGTCTGGCAGGGCTGATGGCTGAGGGCTGATGGCTGATGCGATGCGATGTAATGCCCACATGATGTGTTGTCGATCCGATGTTCTGGCTGCATCTCTCCCGACCCATATCTTTCTCACTTTGAATCGAAATGAAGCCATGACCAGGTTTTGGGAACGCAAGCCGCGCACCACAGACATACGGGAAGATATGAAAACCGGACAGGGATGAGGGATGGAGTCTTTTTTACTGAGTGGAGGAGAAGGAATCGGAGATGCGATGAAGATGAAACGGGTCTAGGGATTAGAGTTTTCGAGGCACGTCTGTGGATCCATAGTTTATCTGTATGTCAACGTCACGGGAGGAGGTCTAGATCTTGAGGGACAAAGGTAAAGGTTCAGGTTTGGTTGAGTTGAGTTTGAATGACTGTGATGGGGTTGGCGAATTGGATGTTTGGATCCGAGACGGGTGAGGATCATTGAAGGATTAAAGAACGGGAAGGATCAAGCTTGAATTTCACAACCTCGTCGTCGCTGAACCCTGAGGTTGAGATGACGGCGGCAGTGATCCCTCTCCCGATCCACTTCCATCACGGCATTGACTCTTGCCCTGTCGGTGGAGCGCAGCGGGGACCAAGGGGGGGTTGGATTGGATTGGCAGGGTCGTCCGTACTCTAAAATTTGACGGTGATCCACACACACTCTTCTCGAAACATGCCCTTGTTTGCAAATCTGAGAATCTTCCCGAACTTGACAGGGGAAGAGGCAGAAGCGAGTGGTTTGTGGCGAATCGATTGCAAGATGGCTGGAACCCGACTTCAATTGCGAGTGGGAGTCAAGCGGGGTGGCAATCAATCGGCCTGCAGATGACGGAAATCAGATGGGGCGGGTGTGATTGCGATTGTGAATCCCTTCGTTTTTTTTTGGAGATTTGGTGACGGGGTGCAAGGCTGAGAATGAAATGATGATGTTGGTTGTTTGAGGGGTTTAAGATTTGAATTGTTTGGGTGAGTGGTTTGTTTGATGAACTGTCAAAAGTCTTGGAGATTTGATAGCCTGCTCCACAGCGGATGGTCCGGACTGACCTGAGTGCGATGAGATGACAGTTGTGTTGAGGGATGATGGTTGGAGGCTTCCGAAAAGGAAGAGAACACCGAGATGTCTGGAGTTCAGGCTGCTGGCTTCAGCAGAATCAGCAGATGGATATTTTGCGTTGCGCCCACGCCTTCTTTTCATTTTTGCGCTCGCTCAAACCAGAATCAATACATACGAAGATCTGTTCTCGTTCTCTCGACGCCGTCACGCCTCAATCCCGTATTCATCGTTTGGCGCCGGCAAGCTCAAAAGATCGCTTGTCTTCGGTCGGTGCGAGACGGGACGTGTTCCTGAATCGAAATGCAGGAACCAACTCACCAGCCAATGAGGGCATAGAATTGGCCCCTGACAAAGCTGGCTTCCCGCCCATTTCACACCCCGCGAAAAGTGAGGATGTGCTGGGATGACAGCCCTTGTCACCCCCCCTATCGCATCGTATCAATCTCACTTGCGACGAAGGATCTGAGGGTCTGGGCACTGGGCACTGGGCAGGGGCAGGGGCATGCCAGGGCCGGATGGTGAGCCTGGAGTGATGTCGATGTTGCAGTGGTTGTTGGAGAGATGTGAGTTCGGATGAACTGATTTGGAGAGAGGTGCTGGCTGTGGAACGTGATGATGGCCGCGATATGTTTGACTGTCTGTTTGTGACGTAGAATAGAATGTTTGAAATGATACTTGACCAGTGGTATTGTAGTGGCAATAGGCCTGTTGGGACCGAGAATGTGTTGTTTCTAGGCCTAACCGACGAATATGACCGATGGTTCGCGTTGGCATGGCAGGTGGTAGGCATGACGAGATTCAGACTAGACGGACCATTCCGACCATTGAAACCTCAGATCTTGGAACTCTTGACACGACACCTCGAACAACTTGGCATTGGCGTTGCTCGAGTCTTCTGTGCGTGGTGAGTTGTAAGCCTCATGCCATAGCCGAGGCGCTACTCTGAATCATGAGCTGCATTTTTAGGGCTCTCAACACGAATTTAGACCTTCTCAGAGACTTCACGCTGCAGATGCTATGCTACACTTTGGGATCGCCACTCGCTCAACTACTGTCAACTTGATAATCTATTTAGTTACCTAGTAGCTAGTATTGCCTATGCGCTGTTGCAGTCAGCTCTTCTAGAACCAACCAAATAATCGACTGCTGCCGATGGAGGGTTGCATGCAGACGGACGATCACCTCAACTTCCCTTACGAGCAGTGAGCAAGTGCAAAAATACAAGTGATTGTTGATTGTTGCCGTAGGTAGGTATAAGTATTTGGGGCTGCAGCGAGGCGTATGGCAGCACCCATCTTTACATAGGGAGGATACAAAATCATGTACAAACCCCTATGTGCATCTACAATTGCGGGTTGACCTCCTCCTGTGCTACCATGTCCCTCAATCACCAACTCCTACTCCATGAATCATGAATGTGCGGTGTTAGTGCAAAATTACTGTAGAGTGGCCTTCTGACCCCAAATTACTGTCCACTCATACCCAGTCTCTCATTTCTCGTGATGGCTTCGTTTTCCTCGGCTGTCCAGTGCCCTCGTCATCGGAAATGAGGAGATATCATCCAAGGCTGCACTGTTCTGGTTCGTGGGACGAAGGATGATCGTTTCAAGTGAGAGCAGCGAGGATTGGCCTGCCCCTGAACTTACGCCAGGGCTACCCGAGCCCGTCTGAAGCGGAGAGGTCGGGCTGGTCGGCGCCCAGGGGAAAATGAAATTAGAGCACACACTAGCAGTAACGCTAGACTCTCACTAGCTTAGCGCGTTTGCACACCCATGGCGCTTCCTTCCCTTCCCCAGCTCATTTCCCACACTCTCGCTGGCCCTCTTTACAACACCATCGCCGACTTCTTCTTTCGTTTCCTCTTCTGCTTTACCACCACCCCGTCCTCAACCTTCTTCAATTCTCGTCACTCGTGACACTTACACTCCTTCAGGAACCCGCGGTCAACACTTCTGTCCATTCCTTCCAGTTTGTTGCTACCCTCCTCACATTCACACGCCTCCGTTCGTCCCACCAGCCATTCCACGCGCCCGCATTCTTCGACAGAATCATAAGTACAGCAGTGCTGCCAATCGAACACGGTCTCGAATTCGAAACACCACTCCACGCGGTCGACCCCGTCCCAAGTACAAGTACTTCACCTTTCTCGAAGAAAGTAAACAAAACAGACAACACCACAAAGAACCATCCAAACACTCATTCACCTCGAATCCAAGATGCGTTCCTCAACTGTCCTCGCTATCCTCGGTGCTACCGTCGCCATTGCCTCGCCAGTTAAGCACCAGGCTATGCACAAGAAGGCCTACGTTACCGACATCGTCACTGATATCGTGTACGTTACCGTGACTGCTGGTCAACCACTCCCTACAGTCGCCCCCGACACCACCGTCGTCGTCAAGCACACCGTCTTTGCTCACCACAAGCCGAAGTCCTCTGCGGCGCCAAAGCCATCGACCACGGCCCCTCCTCCACCACCACCTGCCCCAACCACGACTGTCATCCCAGTTCCCCAGCCAGAGCCAACTACCGTTGCTCCAGCTCCTGAACCCACAACTCAGGCTCCCGCCCCAGTTGTTGAGACCACCCCAGTCGTCCAGGTTGCCGCTACTCAAGCTGCTACCGATGCTCAGCCAACTGACTACCAATCTGCTGCTCTCTTCCACCACAACAAGCACCGTGCTAACCACACCGCTGATGGATTGGTCTGGGACGCCACTCTTGCTGGCTATGCTCAAACCATTGCCAAGGGCTGCGTCTTCGCTCACGACATGTAAGTTGCCATTTGCTCAGACCCTGGCCGGTTGACTGACATTAAATAGGACCCAAGGTGGCGGTGGATATGGACAGAACCTTGCCGCTTACGGTACCACTGCTGATATGGACTCCCTCGATCTCTCCACGGTCGTCGGTGATGCCGTTACCAACCAATGGTACTATGGTGAGGCTGCCAACATGCCATACGGACAAGACAGCCCTGCTACTTCCGGCGTTCCTGAGTACCTCCACTTCTCTCAGGTCCTATGGAAGAGCACCACCAAGGTTGGATGTGCCACCGTTCAATGCGGAGCTGGTACCATCTTTTCCTACAACAGCTTGTACACTGGTAAGCACGTTTTACGCACTTCAAGGTTCTTTACTAACCAATAACCAGTCTGCAACTACGCAAAGACCGGCAACGTTCTCGGATCTTTTGCATCTGAGGTCACCAAGCCAATCGGTCTCGCCGGTATCACCGCCAACATCTCGTAAACGTTCGAGTATCTTGTGCAACATGACGCGAGCGTTTTGAGGCATTTTATGGGCTCTGGAAAGCGGCTATCTTTCATGTACGATTTTAGGAGGTAGTTGGCGTCGTGGCTGGTCCGCGCTTGACAACTCCTCGACACAACTCTTCATCCAAAACAAAATAAGGTTGCACATGTTGGTATAGAATCGTCCCTCCAGAGGTGTGACGAATTTTCTTGCAATCCTTCTGCATTTCGGCCTGGCTCTTCATCATGCATTCAGTCCTCCATTCCAGCATTCTGCGACTCGCCCACTCGAGAGGAATAGAATTATGATCATTCCCATGGTGGTTTCGGTGGGCGTTGACACATTGTCTCTGCTACGAACGTTCTGAGCGGGCATTTTTCACTTCTTTGTACTTACACTTTTACACATGAGTTTCTTCCCATAAACCAAAAAAATGGAAAATGGAAAGGCTCCTTGCCCTCAGGCATCTGCATGGAATTCGGTATTCGTCATCATTTTTTCTGCTCCCCTTCTCGTCTTCACATCCCTATGAAAGTGGTGGTGATTGTGGTTGGTGACATGACATCTGGAAGCAAAGCATGGGTTGTGTAGAGGTTTTCTTATGACGTTATGCATTGTGGGCTTGGATGGATGGGAGAAAAGGTGTCCGTGGAATGCAAAAGTCTCACCCATAGGCGTAAGACTGCAAGAAATAAAGATACTGATGAATAAGATAAGATTTAAGATCCTATTGGGCCATTTGCTGTGTGTATTTTGCTGTTATGGGATCTGAAGTCGAGGAAGGATGGAGGTGAGAATAAGCTCGGTCATTCAGGGGATGGGATGGATAGGGAGAGAGTGAGGTGAACGTAAGGTAAGCGTGAAACCGAAACAGCCGCCAGATCGATCGAATTGCTTTAGAATAGTACTTATGAAGTCCGATATGATTTTAATGATGCTATGATTGAAGTTTTAGATATCACTACAGTATATTAAATCAAGACATAGATACTAATACCCCACGATCCGTGAGCTGGGGTTCATTGAGGCTGATTTGATCTGATGTGTTCAGGTTGTTCATGCGGCTCGTGTCGGGGTCAGCTCGTTCTAGCGTAACCCAGTCCGGCGTCAGGCCTGCTTGACTCGAGTAATGGATGGACGTCGCGATAACGACATGTGGATCCGATCGATACGGTAAAGCACCTGCAGTCCTCCGACTCAGCACTCTGCCAACAACGCTTCTTTCACCTCCTTCTTTGCAAAGGATACTCGATCGCATACTCGTATTCTAGAAAGCGAAGCAGATTCGAGAGCAGTCCGCCAATAGAACGAGGCTTGAGGTGACGAGGCGACAAGAGAGTGGGAGAGAAGGAAGAAGGCTGTGGAAATTTACCTTTACCCCGCTACTTCACGACAATTTGGGATCAAATCGCATACACAACCGCAGTCGCGAAACGGATAGATACCTGGCATACGAAAATCTTCTTCTGCGTCGATCAGATCTCGGTCGTCAGCAGAGTGAGAGCTTGAGCAGAGCAGAGCAGAACAGTCTAGGCTGAGAGAGGGAAGCAGCGTATTAGAACACACGCTCGCGAATCCAGAATTCGAGAGAATTCGTTGTTTGGCTGGTCTATAATCGATAGTTGGGAGACTTGCAGAGCTGAGTAGAGCAGAACGGAGTAGAGCAGAACGGAGTAGAGCAGAGAGGCGCGATCATAGTACAAGGACAAGCTATAAGCAGGCAAGAAGGGACACGAAAGGACCGAACTGCAAGCTACTGCACCGCAGCGCAACGCAAAGAACAGGTCGATAGATAGATAGATACAGCTTCGAGAAGTACCAGGCAGACGCCAATCCGATGATGGCTGCACAACTCCGGGGGGAAGGTCAAGGCCAGGGCTCAGGCCAGGGACAAGGCCAAGGCATCGCAACAGCTTTCAAGGATGGACTTTCGTCTTCTACTACACCGCCTATAAATGGGGTTGGTAGTTTAGGAGGAGAAGGGAGAGGAGCAGGTGGTGATGGTAGAGAGGAGTTGGTATTGACGAATCGAGCGGGCGAGAGTAGGAGTCCGTATGTAAGGGCTCACAAGGATAATCCGGTTCGGTGGCAGGTTTGGGGGGATGAGGCGGTGGAGATGGCGAGGAGGGAGAATAGGTTGTTGTTTTTGAGTATTGGGTATAGTGCTTGTCATTGTGAGTAGTGCTTTTCTTCTTTTCTGGGTAGTGGGTGAGAGGAAGGACGGGAATGTTCAGACGTAACGTAGAGAAGAAGACGAGGAAGCGAAGAGGGAAAGTGGGCATGGAAGCTGGGGTTGCTTGATGGTAACAAGAATATTGCTGACTGGATAGGGTGCCATGTCATGGAACGCGAATCCTTTGAGAACGAAGAAGTAGCCTCGATCCTAAACTCCGCTTTCATTCCTATCAAGATCGATCGCGAGGAACGTCCCGATATCGACCGCATCTACATGAACTTTGTCCAAGCGACGACCGGATCCGGCGGCTGGCCTCTCAATGTCTTCGTTACTCCAGACCTCGAACCCGTCTTCGGCGGCACGTACTGGCCTGGTCCAACATCACAAACTACGCCCTTCGAAGACCAGGTTGATTTCTTGGGTATCTTGAATAAGCTGAGCACGGTGTGGAGAGAACAGGAGCAAAGATGTAGGAGCGACTCGAAGCAGATACTAGAACAGCTGAAAAGTTTCGCTGCTGAGGGAACATTTGGAGGAAGACTTGGCGACGGAGCTGATGGTCTCGATATCGAACTTCTGGAAGAAGCAAACCAGCATTTTGCTTCGACGTTCGATACCAAGAATGGTGGTTTTGGTTCTGCGCCAAAGTTCCCCACGCCCTCAAAATTGTCGTTCTTGTTGAGGCTCGGTCAATATCCTCCTGTTGTCATCGATGTGGTTGGTGCGGCCGATTGCAGGAATGCGCAGACGATGGCTGTTACGACTTTGAAGAAGATGGCTAGAGGCGGTATTCATGATCACATTGGCAATGGATTTGCGCGGTACTCTGTCACCGCAGACTGGTCGCTTCCGCACTTCGAGAAGATGCTGTATGATAATGCACAGTTGCTTCACGTCTACCTGGATGCCTTCTTGCTCTCACGAGATGCAGAGCTACTTGGTGTCGTATACGACATCTCCACATACCTTACCACGGATCTTGCACATCCTGCAGGAGGATTCTACTCCAGCGAAGACGCAGACAGTCTATACCGGAAAGGCGATACCGAGACGCGCGAAGGAGCATACTACGTCTGGACGAAACGCGAGTTCGAAAACGTCCTCGGATCTCAATCTGAGCCTATCCTCTCCGCATTCTTCAACGTAAGCGGCCACGGAAATGTCGAGCCTGAAAACGACGCCCACGATGAATTCCTCGACCAGAATGTCCTCGCTATAGTCAGCACGCCCAGTGCACTAGCTAGTCAATTCGGCATGAAGGAAGAGGAAGTCGTGCGAATCATCAAGGAGGGTAAAGCTGCGCTGAGAGCTCACAGAGAGAAAGAGCGTGTTAGGCCAGTGCTCGATGATAAGATTGTCGTTAGTTGGAATGGTATCGCTATCGGTGCTCTAGCTAGGACAGGAGCTGTGATCAAGGGATTTGATCCAGTGAAGTCAGAGGAGTATCTTGGGTTTGCAATCAAGGCTGCTACATTCATCAAGGAGAACCTGTATGATGCGTCCTCGAAAATCTTGTATCGAATCTGGAGAGAAGGACGGGGTGATACAGAGGGCTTTGCGGATGATTATGCGTTCTTGATTGAGGGCCTGATTGATTTGTATGAAGCTACTTTCGATGAGAATTGGCTGCAGTGGGCTGATGAGCTACAACGTACGTTCTCCTTGCCCCTTACCTATCTAGAATGATGAACTGACATCCAACCCCAGAAACCCAAATCTCCCTCTTCTTCGACACCTCCAGCAATACCGGTTTCTTCTCCACGCCCGCCTCCGCCCCACACATCATCCTCCGCCTCAAAGACGGAATGGACACCTCGGAACCATCCACAAACGGCACATCCGCCTCAAACCTTTACCGTCTCTCGTCCCTCCTCAACGATGCCACCTATACTGAAAAAGCGAAAAGCACGATCGCAGGCTTTGAATCAGAGACCCTACAGTATCCATGGCTCTTTGCGAGTTTCATGCCGAGCGTGGTGGCGAGTCAGTTGGGTGTTAGGGGGGTGGTTGTTGCTGGTGGGGATGGCGAGGGCGTTGGTAAAGTGAAGGAGTTTGAGAAGAGTCCTAGAGGGGGACTGGGCACTTTCGCGTGGTTGAAGGGTGAGGAGGGGGGTTGGCTGAGGAGTAGGAATGAGTTGTTGAGGGGTTTTAGGGGGAGGGATGGGGTTGCGAGGGTGATGGTTTGTGAGGGGGGGGTTTGTAAGGAGGAGGGTGTGCTGGGGGGTGTGAGGGGGCTTGTTGGTGCTGATGCTGGAGCTGGAGCTGGAGCTGGAGCTGTGGGAGGTGAGGAGGGGGAGGCTGGGAAGGAGATTGATGTTAGTGAGGTTAAAGCTGCTTTGCCTTCTCTAGCTGAGCAGTCGGCGGGAACTCAATCGGCTACTCCTACTGTGGGAGCCGAGACGCAGAAGAGCGAGGAGAAGAAAGCCGAGGCCTCTTCGATTCCTACTGTGCCTAGCTAGCTAGACATGGTAGTCGGTTGATAGAGATAGAGATACGAGGTGTTTATGATCCAGTTTTGCTTGCTTCGTGTGGTGGGTGGTATTCTCTGTGGCGGGAATGGAAGGCGTTTAAGGCGAGGGCTGTTTTTTCTGCTTTCTTTTTTCTTTGATGACTTCGAGAGGGGATATGATGGGGCAGGGTGTTGGTTGGTTGGGTTGGTGGGTTGATGAGATGATAGCAAGACAGCAAAGGATTGCGTATATGCATACATGCATAGATAGAAGGAAGATGGATGGGTCGGCCAGGCAGGCAGGTTAGGTTAGGCTAGGCTAGGCTAGGCAGCATAGGTAGCAAAACTCATTGCACTACATCGCTGGTTGGCATTTTCCTGCACTGTTTACTCCTTTCCAATCTATGGTATGAGCCTCGGCAGAACTATGGTCTTCCGGGCTTGGACGGAGATGCAAAGTTGCCTTCTGTTCACTTTTCAAGGACGTTCGGGTGACTACTATCAGAGATGAAAATCGAGCTTAAAATGAAAGATCAGAGAACGTTGTCAGACATATCGTGGACGAAAGTGGGTTATCGAAGAGGTGACTTTGCATAGACAAAGCTTAGAGCAATACTAGATGCATCACATTTACGCATGTCCCGATCCAAACTTTGGAGAGTCTAAGCGAGAGTCTGATCCTGGAAGAAGGGATCAGGAGTTAATTTTCATGTTAAGCAGTACAAGAATCGATGTTTCAGGCAGTTGGCGCTTGAAATACTGAGTTGTGGAGGGTCGATATGGTTGGCAGAAAGCTGACCCGAATCTTGAGCCGCTGAGCGAGGAGAACGCTTTTCTGATGTCTTCCGGCTAATGTGGAATTTGTAAGTCTGGACCTGTTTCCCCAAATTTGAATTTCAATCCATGATATCCGTATCTACCACAGACACGTTCAGCCTGAGCTATTGAACTTCTTCATATTCATCCGTGTGTCTTGTTCCATCATGCCTAAAAGTATGTCCTCTTCCTTCTTCTACTAGGAGCGTGTCAGTCCTCAGCCCTTCACATCTGAAGATCTCCTTTTCTCAGAGGTGAGAATGCACCTGTATGTTCTTTTCCTCCTGTTATAAGGACGAAGTCTAAGTTACGAGCCACAGTAACAGCTTCCAACAGTGCTTTACCCCCATCGTCGGGGTAGTGGCAGCAAATGTGTCTGCATTGAGAATTCACTCCTCACGAGTATTTCTTGTACGCTTGCGGCACCTCGATGGGCTGTCTAACCTGTCTCTCTCATGTGCCGAGTCTAGCCTTTCTGCTTTCTGTTGATATTACCTCCCAGCAGATCCCGTGTTCGGTATGATGAAAACCTGATAGCTCCGGCCTCCAAAAGCAGTGGGCGACAGCCGACTAACTATGCAGTCCAAACAAGCGTCTTGTTGAAGAATCTGGAGGCAAGGTCGACCAGTCGTATTGTCTTGAGTGTGGGTCGCGGCCCACTGGCCCAATCGGTTATTGTCGACTTGCTGAATGTGTAGCTGGACTATAGGCGTTGTCGATACCGAGGTTTGTCTACCTTCCACACTGTCGGATGTGTTCTGTGCAATTGTACCAGTCAGAATCCTTTTATCCAGTACAAGCCCAGCACTCCACTGAACCAAGCTTTCCGTGCCAGCTACTGTTACTACTCTTGTCACAGGCCTCGATATATCGTCGTGATTACATGGGCAGGTAACGAAAAGTTGCAACGTGTTGCGAGCGATACGTGAAGGTGAAATGGGCGAGATTGTTATCGTTTTGCTGTCAATACACAGGTGTGGCCTGACTATTACATAGTCATCCTCGGTCCGAACCACTGTCTGGACACGAAGTCTTGGGAAAAGGTCCGAGCTGCAAAACGAGCTATCAGGAGGCTTTGTCATGAGTAACGGTACATGTGATTCTGGGGATTTTGTGTTCCAAGGGTCATGGGACCGCTGATCTCGGATCTCTTGCAATATTCTGCCGTGGACGGTGATTGTGCCCGGGTGAAATGTAGCCAGACATCCTGGAAGGTCAAATAAGTCTTGTGAGCAAGCTAGATGGCGGACCACAACAATGCCGCCACAGTCCTTGCCAAGTAAATTCCCATTCCACTTGATCAGCTTGGCGCTCGACTCAAAGGGCTCTTGTGAGTTATTAGTGCTAAATTGGAGCACTCGATCCATGATGTTCTGCTGCAAGGCCTCGTAAGGGTCAGATGCAGGAGGTTTGTCGACTATGCTCAATACGAGAAATTGGCCACTGAAAAAGCTGGAAGACATCGTCCGATTACTACGGTTCCAATCTGTGAAAGCTAGGGCTGAGGCGAACTCGATCACGTTGTTCAAGATATTCAATAGTCCCCGAGGCATATCCAGTTTATCCAAATTTTTCGATACGGAATTGAAATCTCCTTTGCTAGCCAGGTGAAGCGCAATCTGCTTGAACAAACTTTCCAGGGATGATTCGGATTGTTGAAAGTCGTTCGGTGCCGGCAAGTCGTTCATAGATGTGAGATCGACATATGCCTCATGAGAAGTCCAAAACATGGCACCGAAATATAGCTTTTTATGTTCTAAGGTGATCGCTTCTGGACGCTGTGACGGTGTGATGAAGACCTCATGCCAAAGTGGCATCCGAAAGTATCGTCGATAGAAGTCTGCCGTTTCTGGCGAGAAGCCCAGCCTTCGTATGATTTTCAAAGCTCTACCTTCGATTCGAGGAGTCAAGGATCCTATGAAACTGTCAAAATTTGCACCCGCGGCGATGCCCGCGGGAGTAGCAATGTCCTTGAGAAAGCGATGAATAGCCCCAAAGGACTTTGCTGTTACGAAATGTGCCAAAGACTTGTTAATTTGGCCTTTCATGTTGGCGCAGTGAAACTGGAAGTAATCGACCCTATCACAGCATACCAGCCAGTCTGACGCTCGTAGCTCTGATGTGTTCGTCCTGATTAGGTCTACAACCTTTTGTTCTTCCCACAGAGTAATTTCATTCTTTTCAGACTTGATGAAGAAAACTACCTTGCAGTGCTTATGCGATGCTGTCATGGCTAACACCTCCCCGTTCGGAGTAATTGCACAAGTACCTAATCCCAGAATATGTATAGCATAAGTTGCAACCCAAGCAGCTCCTTGGAAATCATAAACATGCAAGATATAGTTCTTGGAAGTTGCCACCTTGTGCAGCAAGTTGATGACTCTCGGCAAGATCTCAGGGGACGGTACAGAGATCCTTGGATCATTTCCATGTGATGCGTTGAGACTCGAGAAGAGTCTGTGAGTGAGCAATACACGATCTTTGAAATCCATCCTCCCAGAAAAAGTAATGGTAGCTGATCTGATCTTAGATAGCTGGTTGATTCCTGGAATATTTTCCGCAGGTATTCCGAAATGCACGAAAATTTCTATGACCACCCGCATGAATTCCGACTCTGCAAGATGCGGCGTAAGGGTTGAAAGGAATGCTAGAACATTTTTGCCAGCCTTTGTTTTCAACATTTCGTCAACCAGAAAATTCGATGCTGCACCAATCTCCACCGCAGCGAAGAACCACTGTTTCTCACTTCGCTGCAAGGACCGCTGCTTATTTAATTGCTCCCTGTACTCCATCCTTGTGGATATAGATTTCGATAACAAGAGCAGGCAACGGATGGAATGCACATCAACTCCTGCCAGAGCCAGCTGCTTTAGGCCATATGCTCCAACGTTGACGATAAGCTAGCTCAATGACGGTATGTCGATTTGCCAGCCGACAGCTGCGGCGCTCGAAGCCATCGTTTCAGCCGAGACAAGATCAAATGAGATTAGATGAAATTAGATGAGATTAAGATGAGATTAAGATGAGATTAAGATGAGATTAAGATGAGATTAAGATGAGATTAAGATGAGTTTCTCGCTTTGTACATAGGCTTGTTGCTCTGACGTTGTTGATCGTCTTTATGCTGACAGTAGAATCAGTTGAGAGGCACAAAACTGGGAATGGTGCTGCATCAGAGGCAATACAGCATGTTCGCGCGCACCGTTCTCAGGAGGGCGGACGCCGGTGCCTATTGCGCTCGATAAGAAGATCAGCAGCTCTGTTCATGCAAAATATAGCACCCAATCGCTCTTCGATGGCACGGCTGGCTTTGCGTATGGTTGCATAGTGTTGAGCCAATCGAAACCTTGCAGCCTGACCCACGCCCTATTCGGGAGCATGTATCGGACACGTTGTCAGACTAGATAAAAGACAGGAGAGAAGAACTTTGATTGAAAACTTAGAAGCGCGAACAATTGCGGTGTTCCTCACGCTTATGAGCTTTCCAGTGAAGTAAGTCATGCCAAAGGCGCAAGCATGTACAGCAAGGTGGGACATGACGAGCCTCGCGGAATAGGCATACTGTCTCTCAGCCTAATTGCATGCTGCCTTCTGTTCTCCGGCTGTATATGGCATAGCAAAGTGCTGTCCTCTACGCCATATATGTAGCAGGCATGAGTTACTTCTTGAACCCTATCTAGCACCAGCGGTTCGGCTAGGTAGCAGGCAGCAGACGAGACGGAAAGACGAATGCAGATGCCCATATGACCAGCAGATAAAGTCAAAACGCGTACTCTTGCAGTCTAAATATGAAGGGAATAGGGCTCGAAGCATTTATGGATGACATGCATTTGAACCTGCTTCATGTGTACCTAGGTACGTACCGGGCATGAGGATCGTGCCTAATAGCCGGCAATGCCCGGCACAATATTGGTCTAACTGCACTCTTAGTAGTTCACATAGGTTTTGAGATAGATTCGACGCGTTTGCGAATAGTAATGAGTAGTTTTGTTGTTAAATTGTGGTGTTAAAGTTAGAGAACAGAAGATGTCTCGAGCGATGAAGTGACGTCTCTGACGCCAGCAAGGATCTGCCCCACTTCATCCCTTCCTCTTCACCCCACGGCATTCACTCCATCCTTACCAAGTACATCCATTCTCTCTCTCCAGTCATCACCCTCATCTCACCATGTCAACAAAGAATATTCTCCTCACAGGCGCCAGCCGAGGTATCGGTCTTGCAATCGCCAAATTCCTGCTCAAGGATAGCCACAAAGTTTTCCTGGTTGCCAGAACGGCGGCGCCGATGGAAGCTCTGAAGAAGGAGTTCCCGGGACAAGTCGAGTTTCTGGCTGCTGATTTGGGAGATTTTGATGTATGTGGAAATTTGATTTCGGGACTGTTGCTCAGACTTCTTGTTGTCACAAGCTTCTCGGTGCGATGAGGGGTAGTAGACGGTCACGTTTTCCTGCGAGTGCGTGATGGTGATGATGAAGCAAGTGCTTGGGAAAAGTGTCATTGAGAACTCGTTGCATTCATACCTGTGATTTCCAAATCATTCTCGTTTTTCTTTTTAAACATATGTCCTGCTCTTTGCCAAATCAAGACCGTACCTACATCTGCTTCTGAGTAAAAGTCAGAGCACCCATCCTTGAAATCCTCTCGATTATTGTTCTCTTCTACACATCACTATTCTTCCGAATGTATTTCTGACCATATGAATAGGTTGGACCAAAAGCCATCTCCCTGGCTCTCTCCTCGTTCAAGACTCTCGATGCCCTAATCCTCAACCACGGCACGCTTTCTCCGGTCAAGAGAATAGCAGACAGTGCACCTACGGAATGGCGCAAAGCCTACGACGTAAACTTCTTCAGCTTGATTGGATTCGTACGTTTCCTCAATCTCTCATCTCCCAAATGTCTTCTCACAGTCTACAGATACAACCCGCTCTTCCAGCCCTCCGCTCCAGCAAAGGACGAGTGGTGCTAACCTCATCCGGTGCATCCTCAAACACATACTCCACGTGGGGTGCTTACGGATCCTCAAAAGCAGCTTTGAATCATCTCGCCGGGACACTCGCTACGGAAGAGCCAGATATTACGGTCGTCTCAGTGAGACCTGGTGTTGTTGATACGGATATGCAGGTGGAGGTGAGGGGTAACCATGCTGTTATGGACGGCAAGGATGCGGAGAAGTTCAAGAGTTTGCATGAGGAAGGCAAGTTACTGAAGCCGGAACAGCCAGGTAATGTTATGGCTAGGCTGGCTGTTGGAGCCGAGAAGGAACTGAGTGGGAAGTTTTTGAGGTGAGTTTGCGAAAGTTTGCTTAATGACAATGGCTGACAAGCGTAGCTGGAATGATAAAGAGCTTGCAGCATACCAGGACTCGTAAGCCAAGAAGTAGCTTATGTCAAATGGATGAGGATTACAATGCAAGCATTGGTCGCTATCACGATTCGAGTCCGGATCTCACTGCTTTCAAGACCTCCTTCGTGCTGGTAGCTGAGATCCTTTCGGAAGTTTTCTTCGTTCCATTGAATAACGTTCCATGAACGGTTTTCTTCAATTTCGACCTTATCCTCTTCTTGCACGAACCGACCCCACCCGATGCGGATGTTACTCTTTTCACAAGCTCCAAAGTCTTCCTGCCCAGCACCTCCATCTCTCTCCTCATTTATAATTAAACAAATAATAAGTAATCACCTTCCCCTCCCTCCTATCCAGCTTCTGCTCAAGCCACTTCCCCACTGCCACCCACTCCTGCTTCTGCTCCAACACCAAAATCCCCTGCCCCTTTTCCTCCAACACTCTCGTCATCAACACCACCCATTTCCCCGTCCTCGCAATAATGCCTCTCAAATGCTCGGGTAATCTCGGCTCCCATTCACGCTGGAAGATATGGCGTGAGAGTGAGCAGGTGTGTAGCAGTGGTGCAATGGGGAAGAAGATATGATTGTGTGGGTTGGGCGAGGGGATTGGGTCGCTGAGGGAGAAGAAGGGTGCAAGTGTTTTGGATGATAATGTTTGTGGTGAAGTTTGGACGGTTGGTTTTGTTAGGATGGCGTCTGGATTTGAGTCTGGAAGTGCGGTGGTAGATGTGGACATCGATGAAGATGACGGGTTGAGCCTGTGCGAGGAAATGATGCCATAGTTTGTTTTGTGAATCAAAGGCGCTTGCACAGCGTAGGTCCATATCTGGACTTGGATCTCGTTGGGGAGGAGGCTGAATTGGTGGAATGTTGGATCGGTGTCTTTGGAGGGGTCATGTTTGTCTTTGGACAGGATGAGGGACTTGAATTTGGCTGTGAGGCTGGACAACTTCGAGCCTTTCGGGACTATTGACTTCTCTGGGCCTGGATTGACACTTATCCATCTTGCTGCTTCTTTAAGGTATTTTGATTCGTCGTTTGGCGATTTAGTGGTTTCTCTGAAGTGGTCGTCCAAACTCATCCTTGTTAATCGCAACTTGCGAAACATGAGATGATAATTTTGAGTGCCACCAAATGTATTGCAATTATACCTCATAAGTTATCTAAGGATGTCTTATCACCTGTGCATCAAATTCAGAGCTACGAAGGACATGTTAGGGTATATGTAGCATGAGTATTACTGAGTCTTTTCTCATGCAGGTGTGGAAGGTTTTGTTGGCGGCCTGATTTCAGGCACCAAGCAGCCTGATTGCGCGTGCAGTCGCACATCTTCCCTTATTCATCTGCATGCATTTAAGGGTTGCAGTATCGCTGTCACAAATATCATAGACCGGGTCATCTTTCCAACAGATAAGAATAGTTGTAGATGCATTCATATCCTGAAATGGAGCTGGGGTAGGGGGAAATTTGGCTTCGCTTCTTCATTACACGAGTTGCATCAATATCTCAGCTCTTCTTTTATTCTATTGTTTGTTAATTTCTCTTGTTATATCTCTGTTGAAAGGTTCTCTACGTTAGCGATTGAAGATATTAAGACATCATGAGATAGACCCTATTCAGGTCATATTCTTGGACGCCTGGAAGACAGCAACGCCACCAGCATAGATCGTGAAGATGAGAGTAAATATTGCGACCGAGTCCTGAACACTATACTTCTTCCAACGGCACATAATCAGTGTAAGAATACATCCCGCAAGGAAAGAGGCGTATGTGAGGTTCAAAATCTTCTTGGTGTTCCACCCCTCAGCAAACTCAAGACCCCAGCCAGGCGAGATCCCCTTCTCCGGACAAGCTGTTAGCGGTTTTCCCATCCTCTTTGGAATCTAATTCAAGAGAGGGGGCTTCTCTGACGCTGAGTAAGGACACTCCACTAGATGCTTCAAGATACTTGAGCCAATTGGTGGCAGTAGCGTGCATTTGTCGTGAAGGTATTCATGGTTGGAGGACGGCATAGCATGGCGTTCTCTGATATCAACGTGCTTTTCGCCGTATGATTCGAAATGCATGAAGAATTATCTCGTAGTGACCAGAAGGAGAGAAAAGACCACCATTTGTGACGAGATCCGAAGTATTTTTCTCCGAGCAGAGTAAATAATTACCTGTCTGAATCAATGTCGTGAACTGTCGGTTGTTTGAGTCCTGTCCTTGATGATCCAATGCTTGTATTGATACACAGAAGGATGAACAGCTTTTGCTTTGCAATACTTGATACTGGAAGGGAAGGACTCTCGGACTGTGGTCTTGTTTCGAAGGAAGGTAACTCATTCTTTGTCTTTTTGCCATGCCTGAGACTTGCGGTTGCGACCAACTCTGCGATTCTGGCTGGTAGAGATGCGAAGTAGCGAATTAGCACACGCCCTCTTTCGGTGGCCGTACCACGTTGCATTTTATGGGAGCACTGCAGCTTTCGCATTCGTCTTTCAAAGGCCTTGGCTGCTCCCGGCTCCAGTTCTTGGTAAACATCAGTGATTGATGCCCCACGGCTCTAAACCACCGATCAGTAGATGAAAATAAGCCTTGTTTATCGAATTGTGTGAGCAGTCGATACCTACACATTTCCAGTGCACCCGCTTGAACCCACGTTCGAGCTTAGGTCTACGATACCAGCTCCTCTTAATTGATGAGAGAGTCCAAGATGACACTTGGCTGTGAGACTTCCGAGAAAGCTTCTCCTGGTATACTTCGTGGAATAGTGTCTCTGAGTCTACGCCTGAAAACGGCAACGGCTCAATCAATTGCTGCGTCAATAGCAGTAACAGCTCAGACCTCAAGTTCTCGAAAGCGTTTGAGTGGAGAATGAAGGACCCCACCCCAGATCTTGAACGTCAGCTGTACCATCCTCATCCTCTTTTAGATCCGAGTCCGAAGACTGTTCCCAAGCTCGAGGGGCAGCATTTTGCTTCTCCTTGAACAACTTCCGCGTGGCATTCAGTTCGTCACAGGTGAGATGGGCCGCATTCCTTGAACGAAGCTTTACGAACTTTGCGGCCTCCCTCTCACGAACATTTTTCGCTTCCTGGAGAAGTTCGGCCGATAAGGAACGCAGAAATCTTCTCAGCTTTCTCTCGAACTGATCGAGCGGGATCACTCCAACGATCGCGAAACATGTGGGCTGAAGAATGTCGTCCTCAAAACACAAATTTTCAGAACTGCTCTGTATGTGCCAGGGAAGCGCCAATAGAAGATTGAGATGAGCGACTGATTATCGACGAAAATGTACTGTCTGCTAAGGACAATACGGATGAAGACCTGGATAAGCTTATGATATTGTTTCAGCTGTGCAAAGAAGCCGGCCTATTTCGTATCACGTCATTCTCATCTGTGCTATCCTTGGGAAAGTTGCGAGCAGATGTGTTAAGCTTCGGGCCTTCCGCGCTCGTCGAGAAATCGGTGAATTCTGGATTATCATCTCCGAGTTGCTTGGTAATTGATAATGACCTGGCTATTCTACTGTGCTGACTTTCTTGTAGTGTATCTGCTTCCATACGTGTAAGTGGTTCATGATTAGTTGACGGATGCTGTAACGATGTGGTTGTCCCAGGTTCGATGTTAGCTGGTGAGGGAGGCGGATACGACGGTGCAATGGCGTTCACTAATCGAACATATCCATGCTCTGATTCATCCTGTCCATCTTGGAAGCTTCGTGATCGCGTACGCTGCTGGGAAGCTCGTTTCTCCACATCGCTTAGGGTATTGCTTGGAGGTAAAGCTTCAGGTTTCTGTGGGATGCTGATACTTGGGGACGCGGTATGCGAATATGCATCTGTGATATTCTTCGATAGCCACGACTCGAAAACGGAAGGCCTAGATCCTTCCAGTGCCTCTCTTCCGGGAAAATGGCGAGAGCTCGAGGCTGCTGGAGAGCTAGCTTTGAAAAGTTTCTTGGGCTCTGCCTTGGGCGTGACGGCCTGACCAAGAGCTGAAGAAATCATTTGTAAATATAGCTCTTCTTTTAGTAGCAGCAGTCACGTCGGTAACATTTCGGTGATTGGACTGCCCCGACCCAATACCCGTTGCTCGGCGACGTTCTGATGACTCTCTGAATTTGACTTTAGGTGTTGGTTGCGGAGCGTTGGAAAAATATGAGAACGTAGGCGCTGATTCTACTTCCTGAGTTGAATCTCCATCACGATCACCATTGCAGCCGGCGCATCTTTCCGGTGCAATATAAGGGCTGTTCCAGTCGCCACATTCGCGACAAGTCCACCAGCCAGCAACAGGAGGTGAGGACATCTTTCAAAGCAGAGTGAGTGTGTCGTAAGAAATAAAACCTCGGGTTTTGGAGGAGAAAAAAGAACTAGAAAAAAGGCATAAACGAGGAGACCATGATGAAGTCCAGCATTTCAGCTCAGCCTCGCGGCGTTGTGCTGTACACACGGCAGAAAACTTGGCCAATGGCATCTTCTTACCTCTGCAAATATGCCTCACGACCAGCTCTAACCTGTATTGAAGGCTTGCAAGCTGAGCATTTGAAAGGGCGGTAGGATAGGCTATTTGACTCGCGAATCTTGATCTCTACGATAAAAGATCCGGATAACCAAAGTCAGCCCTCATCCTCTTCCTGCTGGGATTCCGTGCATAGGGTGCCTTTCTGCCCTGCTGCCGTACGGGCACTTCCCCTATGAGGTCCCCTTGAAAGCAGCATGTGTTGTCTGTTCGAAGGTTTTCCACTGTTCTGAAGAAAAAGAGAGCAGCAAGCCACTAATTAATCTCATAGGTTACTCTATAGGCTCAAAGGAGGTTCAGAGAAAGTAGGTGAGCACAAGAGTAAGAATAAAAAAGCTGTGGTAGAATTTCAGTTGACTTGCCTGCCACCTTCCAGCGGCCTTCATTCAAACATCTTTCGCAGTCAAGGAATATATGGCATTTCGGAGCGAGGTCAGGTTTGTTGGCTGAGGTATTGATGGAAAAGCACTTGGATGGCCACAGTGTTGGGGACAAAAGAGAGAGGGGATGATCCTACCCTGGACCAATTGCGCGCTAAGGTAATGAGCGACCAGAGCCACCTACTGCCCATCAATGCCACTAAATCCCACGCTCTGCATCGGCGAAAGCCATAATTCTGGTATATATTGATATAAGAACTTTTCGAGCAGATCATGCTTCTGTGGTCCAATGGTTAGGAGTCAGTATCCCTATTCAATGATCACCTGAGCATTCACTAACCTTCAACAGTTCCACCCTTCCAGACATATGTCAAGCAAGGTGGAGGTTCGTGTTCGATTCACGGCAGTTGCAACTCCAAATTCTTTTTTGCGTTTTGTTCTTTTTATCAAACTGAACGGATTTGTCTTCCTGGGAAATCTTTGTGCGCTGGCCCCGTCAAAAGGAGGGGCACATGGCATTGACAAGCTTTTGGCGGGGTCTAGGGCTTTGGAAGTGGGGGTTCAGATCACTTCATGGATGAAATGGAACATTTCTCAATCACGAACAACTAATAAAGGTCGATTGCCGAAGCATTTGTAATAGACTTTGTAACTTTATAATCGAGAGCTTGTCTTTTGAATTTTGCTTCGATACTATTCATTGTTGAGATATCGTCAAGTGAGGTGATTGCAAACCACTGGTGGATAGTGCCTAAGCGAATCTGAGCCCATATCAAACAAAAACTCCAAGCTCGGTATACAACCAAATCTTATCGTCAAGTGGCCGGCGAGAGGATGGCCGGCTCTCTGTAGGTTCCTACATATTCTAGCAAGTCTTTGGTCAGCAATGGTTGCCTTTGGGAACTCCTCAAAATATGTCCCGCTCCAATCGATCATTGGCACGCTTTCGAATTCACAAAGTACTCGTGATTTGCTTATGTTCACTTAATATGCTTCGGACTCAGGCATGGAATTCTTGTTAGAAGCTCTCTGCTCTGGAGTCAAACCAATACTTACTAGGCCACAGAATTTGTTCTGACCTCAAGATGTTGTCTTCATCCAGCTTGCAAGTCACCAGCGCGACTTGGAAACTCAGAGAAAGGCGTGTTTTAGAAGTCGGACCTTACACCATCACCATGAATATTGGAGAATAAGTTAAGTTACAAATCAGACCGTTGCCGCTATACTTTCGATATATTTAAAATCACAAGAGCTCATTGCCTCTTTTCTTGAAGATAAAGACACAACCTTCTTCTCGGCTGAGTTTCCTCAGACTAACAAAGAAATGGACTCGCACTCAATGACTAGATCTACCGGGATTCGATCCGCATCCACTGATTCACAATATGAATGATTACATTGACCACTCAGCAATGGTCGTTTCGACTTTCACCGCCCACACTGACTCGCTTCTTCTTCTCCACAAGCAATGTCTCTTTCCAGCCCACAAAAATTTCCCTCTGACTTGCCCCAAAATAAGAAAAATACCTATAATCCCGTGACAGGTGGTGTGGTGGTAAGCTCTACTCATCTCCTTCACATAATACAACAACTAACAGTCTCCCAGTAATGGTAGCACGTGACGTTGTGGTTTTCCTTCAGGAATTCTCATGCTGACCCGTTTCAATCTGGGTTCGATTCCCAGCACCGCCAAGTTTCTATTACAGAGTACTTGGTTTGAAAGTCTAGATGGTTCAATTCCATCATACTCGTCATTCATTTTTGTAATTTTGTATTGTTGTGTGGCCTGTTTTTCTGTTCGCTTAAACCAGACTTTTTGATCACCGCCTATTCGGTGAGGTTTCTGAAGCCGGATGAGGAGGAAGTTGATGACGTACGATTCTACTATGAAGATCATCAATCTATATGGAAAACAGGCGATGCTTACCTGCCGCGTTCTGTCCTGAATACTTGGTCCGACTGAGAATGATTAATCGAACTTTCGCCAATGTCACGATTGTGCAAGATGAGATACAGGTGCTGATGAAGTATTTTGGAACCCGAGTCTTTCTTTATATTCCAGATCCACTTAAACGCTTCACTACTCTCGCAGCCTCATAACCTTCCCCTGTTGCTCCAAGAGCATCGCGTAATCCTCATTCACAACCCTAACCTCCTCGCAATCCCTTCCACATGTCCTTTCCATATTCCTAATCACTTCACAATATATCTCGGCAGCGAGCTCATCTGCTTTCCCTTGCGAGTCGGTCTTGACGAACGAGCTGAACATGCGCGCCATTCCACCTCCTGTCGTTCCTGTCCCTCCTACCTGCACCGCCGCGCTTGGCTTCATACGAATCCAATCTGCCATTCTTTTCCTCACCCTCAAGGTTGGGAAGTCAAAAGAGCCGTTCCAGAGACGCCAGAAGTACCATTCTTCCTCGCAGGTGACATTATCCTTGAAGCTCTCCACGTCCATGAAACTGGCTGGTAGGGCTTTGATGTCCGCCAATAAGTCGTTGAAAATCGCGTCGCTCTCAACAACTTTGCCCTGTTGTTCCAAGGCGAACCAGAGGTTCGACTTGACTCGCAAAGTATGATAATCATCTGGTGCTACTCGCTGGCGAATATAAGTGATTCGTGAGAGATACATTCCCACTCGCTCCATTTTTTTTGGGTTCCCCTAACGCTGCTTCGAGGTTGTTCCTGGCAATGAGAGTATTCTCGTGTTCCATGCCCAGTATATTCTCTCTTGTGCTCAGCACTTGTCTAAAGAGCTGCTCGGCTTACGAGAACTTCCTCTGATTGAAGAGTGCGAGACCATGGAGCCGGAGCGTCGAAAGAGTCTGCTCGTGCTGCGCTCCCAGGACTTGAACCTCTCCTAACATCGACGCTTGCAGCATTTCTGTAGCTTCGACAGCTCTTCCTTGCGCCAGTATCACTCTTGCCACACAGTTTTCAGCTTGTAAGGTTGCTGGGTGATCTGCGCCGAATTCCTCCTTCCGTCCCTGAAATGCTACATGAAGGTTCTTAGCGGCTTCTATGTCTTTTCCGCTACGTTTGAGTACGTTACAGAGATTGATCTGTATTTTTATGGAATTGGGGTAAGCTTTTCCACAGAAGAATTGATATGATTAGCCGAAGTTCTTAGAAGGGTTTCTGCATTTGAAAATCGCGGGGGGTCGAGATTGATGAGCGCCAGAGCAGGATCATTAATCGTTGAAATAGTCTAGAGGTCGTCAGTCTGAATAAGCCTCTTGAATCGATGCGGACCGGGAAGCGAAGGACGAGTCCTTGGTTTAAGACAAGGTGATGGGCGCTCCTACATTTTGGTTTTGTCCTCCAAGGGCTGCTCACCGTTTTGGTAAACACTTGCTGAGCAAACCCACAGACTCGTCGGATTTTCCTTGTCGGTACAGTACCCAACTAAGGCCCCGTTCAAAAAACATATAGCCTCACTTTTTGGTAAAGTAAACGAGGTAGGTACGGAAAGACCATTATTCTTGGGCAGTCGAGTACTCATTGTGATTGGCTACATGCTCGCTCAAAAGTAAACACTTCCACCTATCCTTTGTGACCGCTAACAATTTGAAAATGAGAGAGAGAAAGTCAAGGTCAACTATTTACAGAAGTTATTCATATAATTAAAATGATGGTAAGAAGATCACCGATCTCAAACTCTTCGAATCTTACAATTTGGCAGATCGTCCCACGGGTCTGAACCCTTCCAACCATTCTGTGCCGCCCAAAGCACTCGAGTGTGAGGGAGTAGCATACCCTCATACATCGCCGGAATCGGAATACTGAGCACGAAATTATTAGGTCTCGTGACTTGTTTTATTGGTCCTAATAACTCTGCTGCACTTTTGAGATTCAGAATATTCCACTCTGAATCAATACGCAAATATACATCGAGTTGACGTAATCCTGTCATGGCGGCGAGAATACTCCATATGTTCTGCCATTTCTTTTGGCGTTTCGAGAAGGTCATGATGGGGTTTAGGCCAGAAGGTGGCCAGTAGAGATCCAAATTGATAGGAGGGGGTCCAGTAAAGTCGAAGGAAAGTCGCAAGTTCCGTATGGTGCTCAGACGTTGGGGTAGCAGAGTAAGAGGGAGATATTCCATAGTAGCTGCGTTAGAGATAGTGAATGTGTTTGAGGAGTAGAGAATTCCGATAGCTTCAGTATAACTGTAATATCAATAGATTAATGACTTGCATACCAAAAGTGAGAAAGACTTGAGACAGTCAATGTAAGTTACACTTGTCTACACGTTGTTAAGAGAGGTAAAAGTACTCGTTTTTCCTCCGGTAATGGAGGCCGAGAATCTCCCATTCCATAATCTAAGCATGTAGGATGAACCCACATGAGATATCCACCGCAAGTGCTCGGGTCAGGGGATTGACAATGATAACAGCCTAATCGATCCTCGAGCACTACAAGATGAAGCGTACGACGTCCTAGAACAAGGGACCAGATTTCCTGACGAATTTTTAGTGGTAGAATTTCGAGAAGAGGGGATTGAATTTCGACGTGAGGTACCAATTGATGTTTAAGAAGAGGGATATGGCTGCTGGGCACCGTCTCTGGAGCTGGAAGTAAACACGGGCTTGATGGTCGAGTTATCGGAACGCGATCAGGAACTAAACGTGGAGGTGGCAATACGTAATCGCCACAGTCGCGCCAATGTTTTCCCTTGGACTGTCAACGAGGGAAGAGACGTTGAAGCCACCATGGCCAGAGGTTGATACTAGATGTCATGATCGATATGGCTGTACGGAAGTGCACAATGCCCAGGAAGAGGAGACGAATCGTGGCATTAAAGAAAAGAATCAAGACAGTCTAGCGTGGCAATGGAATTGCTAGTATAAATTTCCTTGGAAAATCTTAATATCAGTTCTGAGGAACAGAAGCTTCTGCTCGATGAAATGGTAAAGACAACACTTTCATAAGCGTTACAAGAGCTACTGCAGGCGCGGAGCTTGGGCCAAAAGCGGGCAGGAGGCCCATATGACAGTTCTTAAGCGAAGACTGGCATGGCATTTACAATTTGTGTACAGTTTAAGGAATCCATTCATGACTTGTGGTTCTGGCTCTTAGAATTCTTTAGCAGCGACGTGGACGTTGGTAGTCACAGAGAGAAGAGAGAAAGTCTTCGCTCTTATAATATCGCATTCCTGATGTGTTTCCATGGAGAATTTGCGCACGATTGAGTGTCAGTTTTATATCGCGTACGCTGGTACTTGATTGATTTCCAATCGCAAATGTTGTGTGGATCGAGAGCGAGAATGCCCCGGGGATATTGTTGCAATGTTGCCTGTCAGTTTTGAACACTCGAGGTTTGGCGAAGCTCGCTACGATGGGACGCACTCCAGGCTCATCATGCCTCTGATTTTGCGACTACTCTACGTGGCATTGACGCGAAGGAACATCGCCGGATTCAGACAAGCCACTCTATTTCGACATATTCACAACTTCATAGCCAGCAGATCTGGGTCCGCACTCGAGAATCGGTACATCGTCTTTGCGACCTGCATTCGATATTGTCAAAACTTAGGGGAGACAGACTCCTTATCTTGAATTGAAAGGAGATTCTACAGTGATGTGGTCTGAGGCAGTAGCCCGTGAAGCTCTTTGAACTAGGAAAGGATTTGCCTCGTATCACAGGAATCTCTTGGTCTACTTCATCCCACCCTCACCATCAGCCCTCCGTAGCAAGACTTAAGACCCAGCAACCAAAAACAGAACGAAAAAACACATATGTTATGATCTGGAGGTCCCCGGACCCAAGAAGACAAGAATATAGGCTCATGAGAGAGCTTAGCAAAGGGAAAGTCGTCGATACTGGTTGGAAGGTAACGAGCAGAGGTACCAGGAAATCAGGAACCCTTGTAAGCACTCACAGGAAGCTACAGATGTCAAAGCAAGTTTAGAGTTGCAACCGAAACCGCAAGAAGACGAGATATGGCCGAGCTCAGCGATTGAAATCTACATTTGACCAGAAAAAATACCTGGTGTTGTACAAGAGAACAAGATGAATCGACAATCGAGAAGCATCTTCCTACCCATATACTTTCCGAAGGAATCCCAGACTCGGACCGAGTATTGACATCAAATACACCTCGGCAGTAACATCCCCGCTTAAGGCACAGTTAACAAACCCCTGAAAACAGCCCAATACCACGTGTGTCTCGCTTCGCTTCGACCACCACGTGAGCATCGAATTGACTTTCTCAACGGTCCTCTTCGGAGACTTTTCATTCGAAGTGGCTTCACTAGAATGATACGTAGCGACTTCAGCATTAGCCTATGACAAATACCTGTCTCAATCCCCCTCCTCCTCGCCAGGAACTCCTCTCATAAGCCTCGACGAGGAGCGGAAAAAAAAGAGGGGTACGCATCACATGACCCTTCATCCACCCAAAAGAGCCTCACGGCTTCATTACCGATTCGACGGCCTGCCTGCAGACGCCTGAGACATGAATAAGCGCTAGCACGAGTTTCGTGTGCCATGCCATGTCATCGTTCCATACAACCTGTCTCCCATGCATACAACTGTGAGGGTGCGATGCATTGGAAGAGAACCAAGGTTCTTGTTGAAGTGTAAGGGAGATGAGCTAAGCTGATAAGGGGATGGGTGACTTGGGAGGGAAGATATGGGCGGTATACTGTAGCTTGCTGGATATACTTTCGCGGCTATGCAGGAGGAGGAGCCGGGAGGGGAAATGCTGCAGTAGGTTTATTCGGTAGCTGAGTGGTCAGGGTGGGCTGGCTAGGATTGGGTTCGGTAAGCAGGGTTGCGACGTGAACTTGTGAACTCGTGGAGAGGAAGAACGGTAATCGTGACAGTATCGCTTGTTGAGAAGCCTAATTGCGCCAGACAGAGATAAGAAGACAGGCGAGGTTTGGTAGCACAGGACTCGGGAGATATGGTGAAGATGATAATGCAGGAGCATGTGCTTTTAGCTTTTTCTTCTAGAAGCCCCATCGGCTGCTTTTGATCTGATATGAGTGCCGGTGTTCAGATATAGGGCAGGCTCGCAGGCTTGCAACCCTTTCAACATGCGATGTGCTGCGATGCGATGTGATATGCCCGGTCGGTGGCACACAGCCTTGTCGGATGAAGCCACTTCTTCGGAGGAGGCAAACATCGTGGTCGTGCCAAATGGTGGTGGTGGTGGTGGTGGTGGTGGTGGTGGATCGCTCGCTCCTCTGACCTGGTTGACGGGGAGGAAGCATGGTAGCAAGGTATGATATGGATTGCTGGTGGTGTGATTTCATAAATTTTCTTTTTTGTTTGTTTGTTCGATCATTCCTTCAACTGACTGACGTCTCGAGGTAAGAAACGGGGCGATGATTGTTGGATCTCGGAGCTAGGAGCCAGAAAGCTAGGACATATCATCTGACGGCTTGTGAAGAATTGAATCTCTTGGAGCCGAGCAGAGTTTCTGGATCGATGCGTAGAACGGATATGGAAGATCTCACTCCGCGAACCGTAGCGCTTGTCTGGCTGTACCAAGCACTACTGTAGAGTACCAAACTCGATTACCATACGGAATCTACAGATACGTCGTTGGTCTCTTCTCTCTTGTACTTACCGTTCGACCAGTCGACCAGTCCCGACTCAAAGCGAGTTCAAATTGTGGTGGCTGCCATGCTTTGGCTAGAGCATGGCATCCCCTCCTTTGGCTGCCTTTGCTTCACACGAAGGGAATTGGGCTGATGCACTTAGGAGTTAGTTATTGCTGCATCTGCACATACTGCAGTCGAATGCAGGGCATCGAGGCACTGCGAATGGCTGGGTCTACGAGACTGCAAGCAGAAGTAAACATTGATTGTTCTTTGGCTTGTAATCAACGGGTTGATATCTTGGATACTTGTTGATGCCACGGTATCAATGTGCATCGACAAGGTATCGATAGTAGAGTAGTTTGACCCTACATTTGATATGATAGGACAATCCAGCAGCCGCAATCGCTCGATACGAGGGCATGTCGAGAAGAGTCCTTGAGCCGGGCGAATACCTGGCTATGAGTTCACGATGATGGCCGTGTCTCTGTATCCATCTGCAGTGCTGCTGCTGCACCTCTCTTCGCCGTCGGAAAAACCTCTCATCCCGTCTCCAGCCATTTTTCCAGGCCCAGCAGCTCGTCCTCCCTCCCTGTCTCTCCCCTCGCTATCACTGCCGATCCTCAGGATTTTCGGGGAGCTGTCGCATGGCAAGCAGACAGGACAGGGCCTGGCAGGAGGTCGGGCTCAGGTCAGTCTCCTCACCCGCACCCGCCAGCATGGTGAAGATAAGCCCATGCCCCTCTTCCTCCTCGCCTCCCCCTCACCAAACAGCAGAGCAAGCAACCCACCCTCAAGTCTCAGACCGACCCAAAGGACAGCCCCTGGTCAAGCACGGTTGACGGCCTATCAAGAGGCCACATCCGGTCTCTTATCCCTGATCCCTGACTTATGATCCATGCTTTGAATCCCGGCCGCTTTTGCATTAGCGTCGCGGAGCACTGTACTTGTAAGCTTGAGTGGAGCCTTTGGAGGAGGGCGTCAAAGCTTCATCTCGGCCAATGATAGCGAGGGACGAGAAGCACAGCATTTGAGGATTTCTTTGTCCAGAATGCGAGCGCAGGTGTCAGGAGCTCGACAGGAAAAGAGTACACGAGCTTTGTAAGTTGTTGAGAACCTTGAATTCTGAGTATGGAATCCAGGTTTGTCGATATTGAACACTAATGTCCAACCGGAACTGGATAATACCGCAGTCAAGCAGGCACATGCAGGGAAGTAATCCCATAGGTACAGGTACAGCTCAAGGAGGGAAGCGGTGTGATGGACCAGCTTCTATATACTCTAGAGTGAGTGGCTGGCTATCCTATGGTTCCAGAAGCAGGTGTCTTTTGTCTTCTTTAGGGGCTCTGAAGATATCGATGGCGCCGCAGGCTTGCATCGGAACAAGAATCGCATCGTAGACGTGTCCAACAAATTCCGAGCAGTCACATTTTCCCATTCACGATGCCTTTGGGACAGAGGGCGAGATCACCGATCCGCAGTGCCGTATATTTTCTTAAGTACCGCAGCCAAATTTTTGGCCTGCATTCGAAGGACAGACATCAATCTGATGCCGGCGATGCGCCAACGCTGGAGGCTTTGATCTGAGACACTCTCGAGGCTGCATTTACCAGTCTTTCCTGAAAGAAGGTGTGGATGTGTGTGTTGTCCCAGTTGGAACTTGGGATCAACATTGCCCGTGTTTCCCTGTTCTCGATCACCAATCGTGGATACTGTAACAGTCGACAACTTCTTCATGTGCAGCATCTGCGTGGAGGTCTGTGTAACCTGGGGAATAGATTGGGGGCCAGCTTCAAACAAAGAGAAGTCAAGAAGCTGAGGGGAGAGATGGGATGGACACTCGGGTATGGAAAATCACACGCGACTGCTGCATAGCTCCTGCCTCAACAAAGTCAACACTGGCCTTACAAAAAGTAACATCGACTTTGTTTTTCCCTTCCTTTTTTCCCTTCCCCTCACCTGCCCCTCACCTCAGTCAGCCAGAGACCTAGTAATGAGCCGTGCTACGGCTTATCACATTTCTCAGGGTCCTGCGAGGGGGTTTCTGTTGTTCGACCAATATATTTCGATTACCTTGAGATCTATCGCATTCCAGCATTCCTCAACCAACAACACCATCGGTCTATCATAAGATAATCATCGGCTGGTTCGGCTGGGTCGAAGACCCTGAAGTCTCACCCGAAGCCAATGACGAAGACACGGAAAAGTTCAAACGAACATGAGACATGCGACCCTTGAGAACGATGTATTTCTGTCCTCTTTCTGAAGCTTGAAGCCCAACAAAGCATGCACCCCGACCCCTCTATTTGGCGAACGTCATGATCCCCTCTTCTCAAGCGAGTCTAATTTTAAGTGGAATTTGTATATCATGTTTTAGGCTTGGTGTGCGGACTTTTCCCAGGAAGATTGTGCTTGCTTCTAGATAGTCAAGCTATCCAGAACCTCCAGATGTCGATGCTTACTACAGACTGGATGACTGTATGAAAAGCATTGGATAGCGCGAGTGAAGTGTGCGCATGTGAGATTGGTTCGACGAGAAAGAGGAGATGGATCCTATTATCTTACAAAGGACGAATCAGATGCTGTTCTGGCTATCAATCAGCTCACTCTCATCAAGCCGCTCATTCGTCGTCTTGCATCCTTCCTAGAATCCGACCCTAGCTAGCCCTCACCTTCCCGACAGCCGAAAGTTTACATGCATCAAAAGGAGAAGAGGGCATTCGTAAGGCTTGTGACTGCTGGCGAATGCCTTCGTAAAATATGAATGAGATTTCCAGTTGCTTTGGACTGTAGTTGAGCTAGCTCTTCTCCCTTCTTCTCTCGAGTCCTTCCTTGACCATGTGTCAAGAAACGGAAAGGCACGAGGATGGCCTGTGTTCTGTCGCTATCTTTATCTTCTCTATCTGCTGTGTCCCCCTCACATCCATCCCCCTCCCTTCCCTTCCCTCCCCACCCGTCTGCATGCAGCCTTCCCAAAAGTCTCCACCCCGAACGGCAGACGCTGGCACTGACTGAAATGCGCGCGGTACGTTGGATTTAGCTTTCGAATTAATGTCATTGGCAACGAATGATCAACACGACAATCCGGAGAGAAACGATCAGGGCCAACGCAGCGCAGTAAGCTAGAGCAGCCCAGGAAGACGGAGGCTCTAGCTTAAGATGCGGGCTGTTGAGTGATGTTCAGGTTCAGGTTCAGGTTCAGGTTCAGGATCTCTCTTCTCAGCTGCTGCAACACCACACTAATAAATCTCGCGATGCTGCTATAGACAGACTACTTGTATCTGTATCTACCTACCGCCGTTCAGTCAAGGACTACACTGCCTTCTTGTGAACGTTTGCGGGAGAAAGGGCGGCTCATAGCATGGAACTTCCCAGTTTTATAGCCTCCTTGTCACCATAGAAATCGAATGCCATCCACACCTCCAGTCTCCCATCTCTTCTCTGTATCCACTCACCACCCACACCTCAACTCCAAAGCAACCTGGAAAGCAAAGAAAGAGCACGCACGCACGCACGCACGCACGCACCACCTCCAGCTCCTACTCCATCCCGGCCAAGACCAAGGCACAGGCAGGGATTCTCTGAGACCAGGATAGCCCTCGCTCTGCTAGCGGTGCGTTACCAGACTAGCACTGCTTTAGCGCAGTCTGTCTTATCGCTCGAGCCAGTCCCCCTGCAGCTGGTCAGAGTTCGAGGCGTCTCCCTTGGTCTCCCCATTATTTCCCTCCCCCTTCTGCCACTCACAAAACACTCCGACCCAAGCAGCCCAGCCCAGTGCCCCAAGCCGGTCCCCCCAAGTCTCCTCCCAAAGGCCAGCCCAAACGTCCTCTGCCCTGCCCTGCCCTGTCCTGGCCTGCTCTCCCCTTCCCTTCCTGCCCGCCGCACTGTCTTTCTTGTCCTTCGGTTGTCCTTGTCGCTCTCGAACTTCTGCGACACACCCCCATTCACCTTCCAGACCTCTCCCACCTCATACATCCATCCTCCTCGACTCCACCACTCAACCACACGTCCTCAACCACCCGCTCAATCCTCCCGACGCTCTTTCGAATTTATATCCTCATTGATAAAACGAGAACAGTCCTGAGGCTCAAACATCCGCACTCTCCCACTGACCTCCACGCCCTGTCGCGAACCCCCCAACATCAGTCTGCGCATTTATCCCACGCCGTCCTCAACTCCCGCCGCCATTGTCTCTGCCACTGCCAGACGCGGGTCGCACGGCCACTCAGCACAGCGTACCTGAATACTGGATTCACGCATTTGACTGCTCACCTCTCACAACCATTGCGACAACATATCCGCACCGCAACATACCACACACCGCACTCTTTCACCCAGCCGTCCATCGTCCGCCCCCATTCGCCCAACTTTGAGTCACCCCGTCTCCCCGTCCGCGCCCGGCTCTCACGTCTGATACTTGATACCTCCAATTTCCACGATCTCTGCAGCATCATCGTCACGTCACGCCCAGTACCGCGAGCGCGTCTTTACGTTCGATCACCTAGCGCCACGGTCGCATCTGTCCTCGATCTTCACTTTTGTACAACAGAGGCATGAACGCGGTCCAACAACTTCCTGGCGCAAGCACAGCTTTCTCACATCCACACACTCAACACTACAGGCTATCAGATCGCGCAACGACTTTTACACCGCAGCATGCCATGAACCCTTCTACCTTTTCCCAACCTGGCCAGGCCTTCCGTCCCTCCAATAATGGATCGCAAGCACCGTATCAGTCACTATCAATGGCTACGATGAGTCCTTTCCCTGGAGAGGGCGGAGCCAGCAATGCGCAAGCCTCATCCGGTGCATTCACAACAGGACCATGCTCCGTTCAGATCAGACGACTCCCATTGAATACGACCGAGGATACTTTGAGGTTGATGGTAGTCTGGTCCAAGGAGTTTACGGAGGCTGAGGTGTTATCGCCCGAGAGGTCTGAAGACCCTGGATTTCGTTCCGCGATATTGCGCTTCAAATCCCATGCAGGTGCCCTCGAGGCGAAGAACATGCTGGATGGGAAATCGAACGTTGCGAACGATGCACAGATGATCGTCGAGATCTTCTATGGTAGCCCTACCGCATCCCGACGATACACCGTAGACAACACGGCGAATCCTGGTCCCTCCAGTTCCACTTCTTCAACGGCTTCATCTGCTGGCCCACCTCCACGACAATCTTCGCGCTTCAATGGGTCATTTCAAACAGCGCAGAGAGTATCACCTACTAACAACGGCGCATACTCAAGCAATGAACTCCCCAATCCCGAGAATAGCAAGCACTATCAGAGTTTATTTTCTCCTCAGTCACCAATCGGAAATCATTTGAATGACCGGACCCGGATCACTGGAAAATCGCTGATCAACAACGACTCTGTTGATGATGACGAGACTGGTGAGCTCCTCAAGGATCCAGTTGCATATGCCGAAAATGGACCCGCCCAAGGACGCCGTCAGACTCTTCCTCAGCTTCCCATCTCTCGGATGGCTGGACTGTCTCTCAACACAAATACTGCGGGACCGGCATCGATTTCTTCTACGTTCGCTACTCCGACACCTCATGCGATGACATCTCACACCAATCCGATGTCTCCAACGCTTACGAACGGTGGCCCGCCCGTGAATTATCAGCTTGGGAGCCAGCACTATCAGCGACATAATTTCCCCCCAGTCAATCCCGCCGATCAGAATCCCCCATGCAATACCCTGTATGTTGGGAATCTTCCGATCGATACCTCCGAGGATGAGTTAAAGGCGATGTTCTCGAAGCAACGTGGGTACAAGCGCCTCTGCTTCAGAACTAAGCAAAATGGTCCGATGTGTTTTGTTGAATTTGAAGACGTTTCTTTCGCAACGAAGGCTCTCCATGAGCTATACGGGCATCCTCTGCACAACAGTATCAAGGGAGGCATCAGACTGAGCTTCTCCAAGAATCCTCTTGGTGTCCGATCTGGACAAGGGATGACTTCACCAGGACCGTCGAATGTACCAATGCAAGGTATGAATGGAACAATGATAGGTGGACCTGGAGCATCATTCAGTACAGCTAGTGGTCCTCCACCAGGTCTAGCTGCACCTCCAGGACTCGCTCCAAATAGAATGGGGTATGCCGGTGCTATGAGCCCTATGAACGGAACTGCGACGCAATACACGGCAAATTCGTTTCCAGGGAACAGCAACGGATGGAACGGACCGGTATACAATGGTACTATGACCGCAGGAGGTCCAGCAGCAATGTTGAACGGCGCAAACAATGGATTTCCTCCAGCATACATGATGGGAAGATAGATTCTCACACTGGATCGGCGTTTCTCGGGTCCCCGTTTCTGGGTGGCTTCACATTCTACGCACTCATTCCATTTGCCAAGCATTGTACACGGCATCTACGTTATTTTTTTCGCCTGCGGATTCTTTTCTCATACTAGGGTACATGGACAGGAGTTGGGTTGGGTTGGGTTGGGCTTCGGTTTTCAGCATTGCGGCATCGGTCGGAATTGGCATTTCGCAGCATTTCACACACTTGTAGCGTGGTGTTTGTTTCATGATCATGAGATTCCCCTATACGCGTTCGGTTGATTGGAGCTAAATTTCGGAGGAGTTGCAATGATATATACAGCCTGACGGACAAACAAACAAACGGACATTCGGATCGGAAATCTGGGAAAGGAGCAAAGCGAAAGAGCAGCGCAGCAAGGCGAAGCTATGGAAATGCAAAGCAATGCGCAACAAAGGCGGATGGGCATGTTAAACTGGTGTTTTTTGTTATGTTACATTGCGTTGGAGCGGACTGGGCTTTTACCTGGCTGTCTTGCTTGATTGTCTGCATTTTTCACCATGCATGGACTTTCGTCATCATCGATCTGGCGCTTCTGCTTATCGGATACGTATCTGCTGTCATTTCCACCTGGCGTTTAATTTTGTCACTGTCATTCTCTTCTGTTGCCATTTCTGTTTTCGTCTGGTCTTTTTTTTTCACTTCGCTTTCAAGCACAGGCATAATTGACATACTGGCTTTTACTCGATTCAGGTTGCTCTTTTGTTGCAAAATTTCACCAGCGAGAGGGATGGTTTCATTTGATTATTTGGTTGGTGGATCCGTGTGTGATGTTAAAGACGGATGGACGGATTTGATGTACGATGACCGAACTGAACTGGATTGTGCTTTTGCGTGTAGCTAGCTGGTAAAAGCAGTAGAAGGTAGGGGGTCTGGGGTAGCTAGGAGTAAAGCGAAGCAAAGCGGGGAGCATGGGAACTGGCAAATGGAATACATGGCAGGCATTCACATCAACATAACATATTTGCGTCATTTGACAGTCTTCCCTTCTCTATTTTCACCATTTTGATATGGTACGTCATGTTTGGGATGATTATTTGAAAGACAAGCAGGCAGGCTGACGGGACTTGGGACCGGGCGGCTGGGTGGAAAAGGCGTCTCTTCAGATCGATTCATATCTATACCTCTTCTCTCTTTTGTTGTCTGGGCATTGATTTGAAGACAGACAGACAGGCAAGGAAGCATTATCTAGGGGTATCTAGCGAGCGAGCGAGTGCAGTGTACTGCGAGCAAATGCATGCATGCGAGCGACGCGACACTTGGGAATTACACAGACATTTTTCATGGCCCCTCCCTCCCTCTCTTCCTGACACTCCCTTGAGAATAAATACACGACACGATATGAAAGATCCCACGGATATATATATCCCTCGACCCTCGACGCGATCTTCCCTTGCCCAGCTCCGAGAACAGAAATCAATACACTGACTAATTACAAAGCAAGGGAAACAGTCGGAATGTCATGTCCTTCCACGATCTTGCTTCCTTTGTTCATTTATAAATCTCACCCGTCCATCTGCTCCTCACCTAGTTACTAAATCACTAGCTACCGACTTAACTAATGTTCACCATTCTTTCAACGAACCAAAATGATATAACAAGCCCAAACAGATATACATTCCTCCATCTATCTTTAGATCACGATCCCAACCTCCCCCCCCTGCACAGACAAATCCCCCAGGTTCCAGATGCACGCAGATCATGATGCTCGATGCTCGATGATGATGCACCCCACGTTTCGTGTGTTTTCTTACAGTACTTGGCACAGTAACATTTCTGGGTCCTTGTACTGTGCAGTATGTTCTTGCATGGATTGGGGATGAGATGAGATGCCTAGGTGTATAATTCGTCTAATGTTGGGGTTTCTAATTTGGGAGGGGAGATGGATGTTGGATGTTGGATGTTGGGGGGTAGGGGAGTGTTGGCTTTGAGATGTGACAAGGACAGAGATGGGAAATATTGAGAGCTAGAAGACTGGGATAAGTAAAGCAGATTTCAGACTATAGCACTTTCAAAGGAATATAGCTACAAGAACGTAGGTACGATATGAGGTCTGTGAGACTTTACACTGCGGCTCTCAAATTTGTAAGAAGGAAAATGCTGGTTGAGTCACAAGTATATACGTGATAATAAAATACATAGAGAGAGATACGCAGATCATCCATATATAGAGATACTTCATCAATTGCTCGAAAGTATTGTTCATTTTGGGAGATGTTAATGAGGCTGAACTCGACCGATGATGAGGAGGCTGCGATAGTGGGGCAGAAGCTCCAGGTAGGTCTACAGCTGAAATAGCCTAGCGTCCACACTAGCGCCAGAAGTTTCTTGACCTCTTCGCACTTTTTCGCAGAGAGCTTTCTTCCTCATCATCCTCTCGACATCGCGCAACACCACCACCTTGCTTCGCACCGGCTGCGATGCAATCAGGCATACTTCTGCTAGATGCTTCAATGGCCTAGCTCAATTTTCCCTTGCTTTCTCTTCCAGCTACCTGTGCTGTGCGATGTCGTGGCCGGCGAAATGGGAGTGTGAAAATATCCATGGTACGTTCGGTTGATTCTCCCTTCATACACACACTACTCCTCCCTCTTTCAATGATGAACTTTCGTGTCGCCCCTATCTTAAAGAGCCCCTCAACCAGGCTCCGTGGTGATTAACCTGTCTAAACCAAACGGACTATCTGATCTTTCTTCCAACCTTCTCCATCTCGACTATCTCTGCAGAGACGAATCAAAGCTAACATTGCTTTCAAGACAGACACGATCCGTTTCAACTGTGAGTACACCTGCACATACCTCCATTGTCAGAGGGAAGGGAGAAGAGTTCACGACATCAACATGATGACTAAAACATATACTATCAAATGCCGACTATCAATGACGAGCAAACTGGTTCGATTACCTGATATTGTTGTCGTGGACTCGCTGCTTCTCGTATTACATACACATACACTCTCAGTATCCATACTGACTTCAACCTCGATGCACAGAACCTACAGTTTGCTACACATACCTCTCCGCGGCAGACTAATACTTGGTATGTTCACAACTTTCATGCTTGTCTCTGACTGGGAATCCAAGTGGTGGTGGGAATGGGGACGACAGCCTATGATGTAACAAATCCATGCTAATGCTGACGGTACTTACGTATCGGATGCTGAAAAAACTTCAGACTTTTCATCTTTCAACTGAGGCTTTTACCTTTTCTTGCATATATCACTGTGTTTATGTTTGGGATTTGGACGAGGCTAATTTTGTCCTTGAAGACTAGGATTTATGACGACTTTTCAGGAAGATATGTAATTTCTTGTATCGAGATGGAGGCTGGTTGGAGGGAAGCACGTCGGAGATGGACTTACTCGTACCATACATATTGCTTCATACAATTCCAGGTTTTCAATTCAATGAAGCCCTTCATGACCTTCCAATCGTCGTGCATGCCGATGCTCCATTCTTGTCCAGTCTGATCTCGTGCTTTCTACTAGGAGGTGTTTAAATCAAAGGATTGAAGCTTTTCGTTCTGCAGCTCAAGACGACTTGACTGCGTTGGGCAAGACGGCGTGAGCACCTCTATCCTCACCAAAACCCCTACTTCGCATGTGCACAGCTTGGGTCCAAATGGCCAAGACCTTTGGTTCGCTCTTCCGAGGAAGAAGAAAGGAGGGACTCGTAGACGATGATCTGGCAACGTTGCAAACCCGACGCTGCTTTCCTACAAAAAAGTCGCTCAGATGCGGCAGCATAATTTTGAAAGGTTGTTCAGTTTATCACAAACTCCTGTCCAAACACCTCTATGCAAGACCAACCCAAACTCTAGAAGACATCGATCATTTCCCCGGCCTCTCCAAATAGAAGAACTGCATATCACTCATCTTCCCCCCTCCTTCATTCACAGCCCTCACATGAAAATCCTTCACCAACTCTCCCTTCTGAAACCCAGCTTTCTCCAATACTCTCACACTCCCAATATTCTCCGGATCCGCACCCCAGAACATTTCCAGAAACATAGTCAGCGTCTCAGACATATATCCTTTCCCCCAATACTCCGGGTTGATCTTATATGCCAACTCGCCTTTCCGGGGGGTTCCGACTATGCCTATCATCTTTGGCTGCTCGGCTAGCGTTTTTGAATTGACTAGGGCGTTCGCATCGGTCCCATTTGCACTCATTGACATGGACTTGCTAGATGCACTGGGTTTGAGCATGATCGCCCATCTCCTATTCCAGGGCTTTTCCGGGGTAGGGAAACTGTCGAGCATCAAGAGTCGAGTCTCTTCGATAGTCTTGTGTGGTGCGCCTCTACTAGTTGCGGACCCGACTCGTAAGCTCAAGCGGTGTAACAAAACACCTCAGCGAGAACTTGAGGACTCACGACCAGAGCATAGAGCCGGACGAAGACATGATCTCGAAGTAATCTTGAAGGTGGTACTCCAGGTTGAGTGGTTGCAACCAAAGCCGCGAGGATTCGGCGGCGTACATTGCGGCTACTTTATGCCAAGTTTTGGGGATGAAGCTCTCTGAAGTACTTGAACTCAACTACGACGCAATCATACGTAGGCACCTGTAATGTCGTCCCTAGGGAAGGGTGGGGGCGATCAACTTCACATTGTGGTCACATGATGACTAGACCTGTTAAGGAGCCACTAATCCTAATAAAGCCGACTTTTTCCAGGATTCCGTTCTTCTTTCCTGTTTTCCGCAGTCGTGGAGACATGATATCGGACGGTCTCAGTCTGACGATAGCTCACCCTTACTCGCATCGCTGAGCTGGCCCCAGCTCGATGAAAATATTGGGCACCAGGACAGACTCATATCTTGTTCCACTGGCCACAGAAGTGACATTCTCTTTTCTTCATCGCGCTCTATGGATGCAGCTGGAGAAGGAGAAAAGGAACAGAGTTGCTTTTCATGCATAGAAACTCGAGCCTCTACATTACAGAGCGATGAATGGTGTGTTCATTCCAAAAACGATATACGCTGTATCAACGTTCCATTCTCGATTCCAGCTTCCACTTCGTGTTAGGATTAGCAGGAACCGACCAGTCACAGCTCTTCCAAGCTCCAAGCTTTAAATCTCAAGGGATATAGAGTCTTGATCTGGCGTTATTCGCCGAAATGGGACCCAGCTCTTGTCTCCACGTTCCATTACTTGGCTCCTGAATTGGAAAGTGACCAGTTCGTTTATCTAGCTGCACTCGCGAGAAAATCTACCAACGTCCTCCGTAGAAGCAATACAGTTCTCGGTAATAGATGTATTCAATGAGACTTCTTTCTTCCATACCACTTCTCTGCTCGGTACATACGCCTAGCCAATGTAGGTAGTGGTCGGCTCTGGAAGAGACAGGGTGAAGCTGGTGATGGCGTTTGTTGATTCTCGGCTAAATGCCAAAGCACCCCTTAAGATCTGCGAAACAATGCAAAATAGAATTTGAAGTTGAAGAAAGCGGCAACATGTAACACCCATAAACAAGCAATTATACGCATCACTCAATTTAATAAGTTCTTTTTTTGCGGGTATCTGAGAATGTTATAAGTTGGAACTCCGCTCTGTCAAATGAACATGTTGGGGTCGAGAAATTGTATCTTACGCGCCGTGCTACTTAGCGAAAGCGGAATTGAGTCGGAAGGTTACTAGGTTAATTACATATAGGTGATTTGCCGGCATTGTTTCACAGCCCGCATTTCTCCAAGTCATTCCCAGACGTCTAAGATTGAATGAAAACCTTGTTGTATAAGATGCCAGATTTTACGAAGACATTGAATAAGCGTCCATTAATCCCCATTATAAGATACCTTTCGAGATACTTAGTGCAAAGTGACGATCCCTAGTTCCCCGAGTTTCCTATGATTGTGCGCCATTTCCCCGGCAGAGCCTCTCATAACAATAACGCCCAGATTTCTGTCATATACCTCACAAGGCTCATCCGACGCCAGGAACTTGTAGTGCCTGACAGGCGTCTGCTTACCCATATGGTGATTCTTATGGTAGGCCATGAGATCTCCGCCACACACTTCAAGCCAAGTCAAGAGATTGTCTTTGGAGGCCTGTGTGGAACGATGCCGTTCCAGAAGAAGTAAGCAGTCGTCTCCGAGGACTTGAAACACATGATGGCCTATGCGGGCAGAGGATGGGACTCGGGCAAGATGTCCGGACTTGAGGATGACGGGTTGTTGGCCCGAGACACGGCACATTGCGAATCTTCGCAAGACGTCGAGAATATTTGCCGCAACTGTCGACACCATTGTCCTCTGTTCGTTATAAAGAAGTGACCTCTTTGCGCGATTCCCGGGGCGGACATTCGCGAGCTTTGAAAAATACCCCTCTTGTAGTGGGAACCAACCTCGCACAACATCCAGAAGGAGGATGTCAGACGTAGTTTCGACATCGAATGGCCTTTTCGAGCCAATTGAAGCGCGAATTAGCTCTTCGTAGTCCAATTTCTGGAGCTTCTCCCAAGCCGATCGCGTTAGTTTCTTGTAGGCTTTCAGGGTAGACTTGAATATCTGTGGCATTTCTGTTTCAGACTCCTCGGTGTCCCATATCCACTCCGATACGTACTTGGCGATGTTATCGTCTCGTTCTGATATCTCTTGAACAACTGAATCCTCTTGTGAGACCCCACTGGTAAGAATTGGTAGTGACGACGCAGACATGATCGAAATTATGGGACCTAAATCCCAACCCACGAGACCAAGAACGCCAGGAATTGGCTTCAAGCAGCCAACACAATCTGCTCTCGGATATATGTGGAGAGCATACTTCTCGACGTCTCCAAGTTTCAATCCACGATCAATGGGATTAACATTCCCAAGGCCGACCTTGCTGGCTTTGGTCGGACCAGCTTCTTCCCAATCTGGCACCCAAGACGGCAGCCCTTTTCGTCGCTTACACAAGTCCAGAGTCTCGACATGGTATAGTATCGATGCATTTCGATTGACTTCCGTGTGCTTTCCGGCAATTTCCTCATACAGCTGTTCAATTGATTTGTTGTAGTCGACATGAAGCATACTTCGCGTTGAGTCTGATGTCAGTCCGAGGTGCGCGAATATCATATCTCTCCCATCAGACACGCCAAAGCCTCTGCGTGACTCCATTATCTGAAAAAGATCTGCTAGCGAAACCGAAGTCCGTATTTGGACAGCATCTTCGAGCCTTCGGGCTTTATAAGATCGCCGAATGGCATTCATGCCATCTAGAAGGTCATGGCTATGTGGCTTCCACGTGCCTAAATCTGACATGCTAATACAGCGTGAGAACTCATCCCACTTGATTCGATATTTGCCGCCTTGTAACCAAGGAGAAACGGAAAGGACGAGCTCTTGAAGGACCCAAACCCGGGAAAACCATAGGCGGTTAAGTACATTGTCTTGTATCAAAGTTTCCAACGATCCTTTGGTGCTCATTGGGTTTGTACCGGATATTCTAAGCTTAAGTAATCGCATGGTCCGATCTAGTTCCATTGTAGGTTCGCCAAGAAATATGATGGTATGAGTAGCGAGTGGATAGATGGATCCCATCATTGCGACCTGGGCATTGCGATCCTCGATGCTGTTTTGATCGATGCAAACGCCATCAGCCCAGACGCGAACGAGTCTGCTTTCATCTCTGAGGTGCCGCAGGGCGCAATGTAAGGAAGCCGTGATTGCGAGAGGACGATCATCGACTACAATTGCCGTTGAAGAGAAGCGTCTCCCCAAACGTATGAAAGTGCCACATAGTGCTCGAGAATGTCCTCGGCGCAGGACTTTAGGCTGACATGGACCAGGGAACAATTGATCTCGGTTTCGAGGCTGGGCGCCGGCTGAAGGTGGATGAGTCTGATTGTATCCGATGCAGCTATGGGTTGGTATTGATATGTGGTGGTAGTCATGATTTGAGCCTTGAAAGAAGCATGGCTTCTTATGCTTATGCTTATGGAGGAGCGGTGGTAGTGAGATAAGGTGTTGCTTCTTGGCTCAGCTCTGCCCCTTCAGATCCTGATTGGCTAGCCGAGCGCGGATGCATGAGAGTGACCAAACAAGCTTTTATACTGCAATGGACAAGCATTTCAAAATCAGAATCGGTCTTGATATTATTCATCAACTGCCCCCTCTGCCACATGTATGCATAACTAGCTTCCCCTCTTCGTACATCCCTCAACCACTCCAATGTATCGCACAAAAATCAACACATCACAGCACATCCTCCCAAACCAAGCATCCCTTCCCCTTCGCACTCCGCAAGAGAAGAAAACCATCATATAAGAAAAAGGGGAATAATGAGGTATGCATCCATCCTTCATGTTCAACATGCGATTAATCTTCGACAGACTCCACCACGCACGCACAGACAGACTTGGTCATTACACAAAAATATAGAAAAAGGAGATTGTTGACTTGGTTGCTTTGATAGGTGATCATTGTGGTTGATCGTAGGCCGTGAATGATGAATTACTCGCTCTCTGTAGATGATGCGGTTTTGGTTTGCTGCTGCAAAATCAGGAAAAAGGAAAGACGTGACAGTCGTAAAGAGAAGTCCGTGATTGGATATGGTAATGCTGAGTAGACCTGCTCAGTCTGTTCGTCGCATAATGCTGTTTCGGCTCTTTGTCCGTTGCTGGGCAGGGCTGGGTCTTGAGCCAGATGCTGCGCCAATGGTCGAGGAATGACGGCTCTTGACAGAATGGTTGTGTAGATGGCCAACGTCGTGTTTACCTGGAGTCTTGTTAGTACGCTTTCTTGGTCAGAGTCTTGTGGAACTTACCATCACAGCAGGCTCTGACATTTTCGAGCCTGTCGGATTCCCGGTCTTGCTTTTCGTATTGCTCTCTCAAATCTTCGGCACTATCATGGACCTCGCTAGCCTCATATATCTGGCCGCTCTCGCTCATGCTATGTCTGCTGCGACGGCTGGAATATGACTTTGAAGGCTCGCCTGGCTTCCAGTAGCTGCTCAACCGCGACGAGAACGTACCCAACGATGGACGAGTCGTTGTTGAAACGAGGCGAGGTTGTTCATCGATGCGAGTCGACTTTGAAGGAGACTCGTTACGTGTTGTACGGCTGTTGTACGAGGAGAGAGAAGCTGGGCCACGACGAGTGCTACGATTACCATTGCCAGGGTTGAATTCATCAACATCTTCTTGTGTCAAGGCGCCATTAGCAACAGATTCGGTGTCTCCAACAGCTTCTTCACCAGTTCTGAGAAGAAGATAAGACAAAGCGTTAAACCATGTCTCGTGTCGTTGTCCAGTAGTAGCAGTGAACTTCACGGATCGTCCAGGCGTCATAATGATCAAACTCTTGCGGTGCAGACCAGGTGGCATTGGGTTGTCGTCAGTCACCACCCTGACGGCTTCGATGGGAACGCTCTTGGCCTTTAGTTCAGTCCTGCCTGTTCCAGATGGATCACGGTCACTCCAATAGAGTGTTCGGGTGTACGGATGAACCCAGAAATAACGTCTATGTCTGTTCTCTGACATAGCGCCACGGCCAGCCTTTCTAGTATATTTCCATAGGTATTCTCCGATCATGGTCTGGGTGATGGCATTGATCATACGTGGGTCGGTCCCTGGGTCGAGGCCGCCAGGCAAGCCAGCCTTCATGTTGAAGCGAGTATCAATCTCGGACACAAATGATGAGACCGATGAGGCTCTGGATCTGCCAGTCTGGGTTGGAGAATGAATCTCCGCAGTCCCAGCAGAAGAATGAATCGGTCGTGGAGTTGTTCCGGCTCTGATGGAGATCGGACTCATTGGTGGCTGAGAACTTGGCGTTCTGGGTCTGAAAGACGGGTTTTTGTAGGCAGATGCTGGTAAGGATGGAGGTCCCATGCTTCCAGCTCCTCCAGATGAAGAGTTGGAGCGCTGAGCCGAGGCTGGCAGTGATGGAGGACCCATGCTACCAACTCCACCAGATGAAGATCCAGATCGTTGAGCTGCAGCAGCAATGACCTGCTTGTGGTCCATTGGCAAAGGTGGATGAACGCTGGTGATCGAGTTATTGCGTGTGCTTCCAGCGCTCCCAGGTCGCTTCAAAACAACAGCGTCGTGAACAAAATCGGGCTCTGCCATCTTGGACCTGGCTCTACCAACGCTACCAATGCTCTCTTGTGATCTCTTAGCTCGAAGGGAAACCGGGATAAGAGGCATACGAGGTGAAGAAGGCGATTTGTTACCGTCTTCAGCAAGAACGTTATCCTGTCTCTTGACACGCAACATCTCATCAATTTGAGTTGCTGTCAATGCAGTCTGCGAGCTCTCGTCGATCGTCTCCACGCGAGCCTTCTTCGTAGCACGCTCATGAGGATTGCTCGATACCTCCTTGAAAGGACGTTGAGACTCGGGAGTCTCTACCAAAGGAGAGTCACTTGGCGACTGGCGAGTCTCGTCTTCCGCAATGATTGGCGTGGCAGGTGCCTTGCCCTTGCTCCATCCGAATACAGAGCCGAGGAAGTTGTTCTTAGGGGTCTGGGGTTGCTCTCGTTCAGCGAACTCATCATCTGCATCATCCCTCGGAATGATGACGCCGTCTCGTCTAGGGCTACGAGGAGAGATGGGCTCTGTGTCGAGGAATTGAAGAGAAGAAAATGCTAGTGGTGCAGGTACTGGTGCTGCTCTGGGGGTAGCGGGCTCGACTTCCTTCACAGGCTCAGCGTCGACAGGTGTTTCGGCATCAGTAGGTTCAACTTGCTCGGAGACAATATGAGACATTGTCAAAGGATTCGCCATGGCTTCTAGGCTAGCAAGACTGGCCATAGGAGTATGAGCACGGGAGGCTGGTGGAGACGGGAACTTGGCAAGCTTCTCCTCCATGACCTCTGGATCATACTGAGAGCTCATGTCACTATAGGTCGAATCGGACACTGGTCTTGCACGATCTTCGCGAACAGTGAGGTAACTGTTCATCTGGTCATTCAACTGCTCCTCATGCCATTGGACTGCGACATCTGACATCTTGGGCTTGACTGGAGTGTTGGTTGCAGTGTTCTTGTCGCTCGTAACACGCTCTGGTTCCGGCTCGGTTGAAGTGTGGTTGTCGCTCATTACACGAACCGGTTCTGGTTCAGTCGATGTATGACTGTCACTCATGACGCGGACTGGTTCTGGCTCCGTCGAAGTCTGGCTATCGCTCATCGCTCGTCTTGGCTCCGGCTCAGTCAGAGTGTGACTGTCACTCATCGATGGGCGAGCATCTGATCCTGCCGAAGAGTCCTTTCCGGCAACAAGGTGTGCAGCCTCTGTTAGAGCAGCTCCTGTTAAACCAGCTCCAACCAATGGAGCAGTGCCTTGGGGGACAGCTGGCTCTGGTTGCCATGGCTCAGTCATCATTCCGGAATCGACCATTGGAAGTCTTGGAACAGGTGGCGTCGAAGGTAGGAGAACAGGAGTCTCGCCAAGAACTGGCTTCGCAGTTCCAGGTCTCGACGTCGGTGTCGCTGATTGAGACATGAAATTAATGCGGCTTGGAGTGCCTTGCATCGAGTCTTCCTCATCACTCAGGTCGCCAAGCTCAGCAAACAAACTTTGGCCAGCAGCTTGAGGTGTTCCATTCTGGCTACTGTTTGCAAAGCTTGCTGGACTGCTCTGAAAGTTAGGCTCTTCGCTTACAGCTCTTGAGCGTCGGTTAAGACCACGGCTGACTCGAAGACGTAGACGTTGAGGCTGTTGCGAAGTTGGTGTCTTGACTTCTTCATAGCTATACTCGTCCCCTGACGTTGATGCAGTACTCTGGAAAGATTGGCGATTTCCAGCTTTGGTTAAAGCAAGCGGCGGAGGTCTCTGTCTTGTAGTTCCGGCTGGTCCTTCGGTCTCTGTAAGTTCGTCACTGCCGCTCATTTCTTCAACTCCAGTCTGAAAGTCTTCCGTCTCTGTGCCGCGCTCATTTGCGGTCTCGAACGCATCGGTGGTATCCTGCTCATTGGCAGTCTCAAAATGATCACTGGAGTCATTGACAGACCGGGAAACATTCCCAGCACCTGGAGTAGCTCGAGCAGCAGCTTGGCTGGGGCTTCTTTGGCCATCATCTTCTTCCCAATTTGGATCTTCGATGAATACTTCGCTTCTGCTGTTCCTCAACCCACCTAGCTGGCCAGGTTTCAGAGGCTTCTTGAATTCTCTGGAGTCGACCTTGCGGCTTCTCTTTCCATTTCCTGAGCCAAATTCGGTTCTGCGAGCATCCAGCTCATCTCTGGCATCCTGTAGCATGCGTTTCAGCTCCAATTTTTCGGTCTTCTCTCGATGAATGTTGCCCTTCAAGTTTTGGATCATGCGATGAGCATGATGCAGTGAGCTCTTGAGAGTTTCGGATTCGAGCATACTGTGCCTAGGGGTTCCCTTGATAGGAGATGGTGGCGGCGAGTGCTCTGGAGTGACGTTGTCAGGCGCTGTTTCAAAGTCCTCGTCACTCAGTCCTCTAGATTGCTGCTGATCCTCGAATCTACCTCGTTGGCTTGCTACAGCTCTTGCAAGTTCCTGATTTTGGCCGGTCAAGTCCTCAACTTTACGTTGCAGCGCACCTCGCTCGTTGTCAGCCATGGTCATGCTTCGCTTCACGCTGCCCAATTCCACTTCATGGTGCTTCAGAGCAGCTACATGATCCTCAGAAAGCTTTGCATGGCTCAGTTTGATTTCATCCAGTTCCTTCTGCGCGGCACTCTTCTCGGCTTGCAAGACGCTGAGATTTTGGTTCAATTTCTTTTCCCGGTCTGCTGATTCCTTCGCAGCAGCTAGATACTCGTGAATCTGCGTCTCCAGATTCCAGTTCTCGTCCTTATACCGGTGTTCGCTCTCATCGAGGCTTCTGAGTCGCTGGCTGAATCCTTCCGCCTCAATTTCTAGCCTCGACTTCTCCAGAGTAACCGTCTTAAGCGATTCCTCCTTCTCTGCCAACAGAGCTTGCAGATGCCGTACTTGTGATAGAAGAGATGTGCTGATTTCTGTTGCGAACTCAATGTCATGGACTCGATTTGACGGTTGGTTTCGTTGCTTCCGATTTGGTACGCTTAACTTCGAGGGAGAGTTCGTAGCTTGACTTTCAAATTTCGAAGGACTAACAGAACGCTGTAATACGTTAGATGAAGGTCATTTCCTGGTTAATATAACCGTGCTACTTTGCGTCACCTACATATGGGGATCCACCAGCCATCTCAGCACTTGATACTCTTGATTTTGGCAGAAACGCCCGTGCCGTCTCCCGCCCAACCTCGTTGTACTCTTTTTCCACCTCAACAAGCTTCTGGCGCAATTCTGGCGTGATGTCTCCTTCGCTCTGCTGCTTCTCAACATCCTTCAAGCGCTCTGCCAACTCTTTCCTCTGTTGTACGAGCGTGGTTCCCAGCTTCGAGGCCTCTTGTATACGTCGTTCTGTCTCGGCGAGATGGGCTTCTAAAGCGCGCTTTGCTTGATCAGGAGATGCTGTCGGACCGAGAGCAAAAAGCTGGTTGTCGAAATGGGAGAAGCGATGGTGCCCCGAGCTGGTCGATGCAGAGAATGGGTCTTGTTGATCTGAAGACATGAAGTCGGATTGAGATGCCAGAGACGGCTGGTCTGCAGCTAGGGAAGTAGCCATATTGGCGGCGAGCAATCAAAGAGCTCCCACGAAGGTGGCTCTGAACGTGGACACGTCACCCCAGGCGTAGAGGAGGTACAGAACACGCTCTGGTCCTGCTATCCACTTCTTCTCTTTCACAACACCTGCCAATATTTGGTCTGTCCAAGACAGGCTGTCTGTAGGTCGTGGAGACGAAACTAATTGTAGAAATGGAGAATTGTCTCCTGTGCGACTCCGTGCTAAACACAAAGAGTGCTTGGTTTCACTGGAATGCTGATGGTGTTGTGGTGAAGTCCCTGACCTAAGCTGCGTTGATTGGGCTAAGGGGCGCGTTCCTGAGTTATGACGGGTCGCTCCTCACTGAGACAGATGGTACTTATAAACAATTATCGTCAATGTGACCAATGGATTCGGATATGCGACCAGGACCCAGGCTGGGGTCTTGCGAGAGGAAAAGAGCGTCAAAAGTAAACAAAGAGCGAGGTTAGAAAGGGTGACGAGTTGAGTGAGGAGAACGATCTGGCGTCGATCACGATTAAAACAGCAAGTGCGGGCTGCTTGTGCTGGACTGGACTGGGCAAGTTCGCGCAATAAGCTACCTGACCAGGATGTCGATGCAGCGATGTGACTGGATACACAAGCTCTCTGTTGTTTTCTGCTCTCCCTGGAGAAATGTTTTAATTGGCTGTCGGCGTCCCAAAACAACAACACAGAATGGATCCCGATCAGTCAGAACTGGGGCTTGCATTGACGACGTAATTTCAGTAAATAAACTTTGTTGCAAGGAGTCCGACGTTCATCCTAGTAAAAATAGATGTTGTTCTCGTGTTATTCTAGAACGCGTGTGCGAATTCACCAGTGCATTCTTTGACCTTCGAGCCTGAGGCAAGAACAATCCATTCCGTCCGTGCATTAGTCATCCAGTCATCTTCGTTTCCTTGAAAAGGCTGTTGGACAAGGCTGAAGATCAAGATCAACAGACTACAAAGTGGCATCGACACCGTCACCACGACCTCTATAACTCAAATTTGGGATCAGTTGTTACAATGGACTCAACAGAGTCAACTCCCGCTGCTCCAGTAGCACTCTTTAAGAAACGCGGCGGTAAATCCAACTTTCGCAAGAGAGCCGCCACTCCACCTCCCGCATCAGACAGCGATTCAGGAGACTACTCCTCCTCAGAAGACGAGTCCGGACACAAGATCAAGCGAAGGAAGAAGAATACTGGCGCTGTAACCGTATCTTCCAAGAACAATGCCAGCTCAAAAGCCGACCTCACGACGACCAAATACACAGCAGAGCGAAGCACTACAATCAAGAGCTCCAACGATGCGACCAAGCAGACGAATTGGTACGACGAGAACGCCACAGATGCATTATCCAGCAAGAATTTACTAGGATCGACGAGAGCTGCCCCAGATGGTACATACAAAGGTCTGGCGAATGCAACATCCTTTATTCAGAAGAATCCAGACGCTCCAAATCGAGTCGTTGGACCCGTGAAAGCACCTACGAACATCCGAACCATTACCGTCACAGACTTCGCGCCGGACGTCTGTAAAGATTACAAGCAAACCGGCTTCTGTGGTTTTGGAGACAATTGCAAATACTTGCATGCGAGAGAAGATTACAAAGCTGGTTGGCAGCTCGACAAGGAATGGGAGAATGTTACGAAGGGGAAGAAAGTCATTGGTGGCACCAAGATAGCAAGTGCCAATCGAAATGCGGAGGAAGAGGACTCTGGAGATGAGGATGCGATGTTGGAGGGAATACCATTTGCGTGTGTGATCTGCAAGGACAAGTATAAGGATCCGATTATCACGAAGTGCGGGCATTATTTCTGCGAGAGCTGTGCATTGAAGAGATATAGGAAAGATCCCAGTTGTGCTATATGTGGAGCTGGAACGGGAGGAGTTTTCAACGTTGCAAAAAATCTGAAGAAATTGCTGGATAAGAAGAGGGAGCGGATTGCAAGGAGGAGAGAGAAGGCCATCGAAGCTGGGGAAGAAGTCAGTAGTGAGGATGAAGATGAGTAGGCAATTGAATCGGAAATGCTCAATCCTTCTTTCCTGCGCAACAGTCCACGGGCCATGCATTGACAAGATATCAGCATGCCACAAGTCTGGTGTCGCTTCACTGCCTGGGATGGAGACCATGCAGTCTTGAATTAGTGTTTCGGGAGCAGCGAGCACGCTGAAAGCTGCTTCGCCTGAAGGCTATCGATCAACGGGATTTGATACCAGCAACCAAGAAGAGGACAGTGCAAGCTCGGACTCCACCAGATCACCATGTGCAATAGAAACAGGCTGAGCTGGTGAGATAGAGTGAAAAGTCACAAACAATCCATAGGGTCTTTCAAATGCTTCTGAGTCAAATATAGCATTGACTCCGTTTTGATCGCAGTTTCTATTACAAGTGTTAGCTTCGTCCAATATCTGCCAACTGAAGGAAAGCTCAAGTCACTTTTGTCAAGGCGGTGAGGTTTTCTATCGTTCTCTCTTTCCAGCTCGTCTCTCATAATGCTGTCGCTTGCGCCGATGACGACGTCTCCTCTTCATCACAAACACATTGAGCTCGGTGCAAGTTTATTTCTAACACAGTATGCTCGAATCTATACCATCGCAACTTTCCCTTTTCTATCACCTCACTTCCTCCTCAGCCTGCTGAGCCCTTCCGATTTCATTTTTCCATAAGTCGGACTCATTCAACGACCTGTGCACCCTCAACAGGAACCTCCCATTTCTCCGCTCTCCTCCAAAACGTCTCCACAGCTGGTTTCGGTAATCCCACGCCCTTGGCAAACAAACCACCCTTGATATATGCTACCTCGGGCTCTTTCTCGGTTACAGAGTAGACGGCACTATTGAATGCATCAGTACTGTTTAAGAATCAAGCTTTGATCACCGTAAAACCAACTGTGATCATTTATGAACGAGATACGACGAGAAGGAGGTCGGGAACATATGTATAAGAGCAAGACTAGTAATATATTGTTCCCCTGAACCTAAATTCATAGTCTTGTACTTAGGAGGCGAAGGGAGTAGAGAGGAAGAAGCATGATTCAAGCAAGAGAGGAAACAGACTTACGAGCCGCACTCCCCGCAAAAGTACCTCTTTAACAACCCTCCACTCGCCGTATCCCAGTCCTCATACAGTTTAGGCTCTCCAATAATCGTCACCTCCTTCGTAGGCATAACCACAAAGGACGAAAACCTATCTCAAGGACCCCCCATCAGCAAAGTACATTCACATTCAACCTCATCCTCAGCCCTTGTCCTCACCCAATCGCGTCCTCGCATTCCTAGATTTTACAGTAAAATAAATAAGATGTAACTCGAGAAGCTTTACAAAAGCGGTTCCACATGGGATGAGATCAAAGCAGGTAAGAAGAGAAGAAACAGAACCTACATCCCACCACTCGAAGCCCTACAACTCAAACAATGACACAGCACCGAATACGCCGGAAACGACGATCTCAAAAACTCGACGCTGACTTTTCCGCAATTGCAGGCACCCGTTATCGTCTCTGACCCCGTCTCGTGCTTCGCTGTTTCCGGTTTCGAGTCTGCTGACGACGCCATCTTGCTGTTCCTCCTTTTCCTTGCCTTCCTTCCTTCCTTTCGATTTTCTTGTTTTCTCGGTTCGCTTGCTGCTCGAGCTATCTCGAGGGGGATCTTGAAGGTCAAGTAGGATATGCTTGTCACGAGATATATGAGACACAGTCAAAAACAGTGAAGAGATCCCTAATCCCAAGAAGAAAATAGAGTAGGGGGAAAAAATGAAATTGCAAAATACGAATCTTATATACTTCCTCACCACACCCAATCCTCTTCCTCTCACAGCATCCAAGACCCAAGAACGCTTACTAACCACCCTTTTCCTCAGTCCACCTCACCACCCTGGCATGCACAATCCCATTTGGGATGCCGTCGCGTACCAATCAATCCGGTGATAGGACATTGTGCTTAACACCCAAGAGCCAATGGAGATTTAGTGATGGATTAGGAGGGGCGCTACGGTATGGTTGTTACCTCCGTGTCAATGTGGGTTTTCCCCTTTGGTGAGGGGATAGATCGGAGTTAAGATGGAAGTGATTCTGGATGGTATTGGTCTGAGCATGGGCATTTGTAGATCTGCGGAGGTAAGCTGTGTGGAAGCTGTGTGTATGAAGGAGGAGGGGTAATTCAACAGGGTCGGTCAGATTTCTCGAAGTCCTCCTTCATGGCTGGCTGACCGAGGCCCGCACCAATTCACAACACAACATGGCCGGTACAACACAAACGCAACGCCGCAATACAGCAGGCTGGAGAAATTCGGAGTTCATTGATATGTATCATCTACTTCAACATCGGTCCATCCTTTCGAAACCTGTCGACTATCTACTTACCTCTCGTTGATACATCCACCGATCCATCGATCCATCGATCCATTCATTCTTTCTTTCTGGTCGCCCAAAGCCTATCTGAAAAATCTCAATCTCGAATTTTTGTTGTGCGCGCCTTCCCAAATTCCAGTCATCCATTCATTGTTCATCAGCTGTCTCGCTCGCTCGATCAGTTGCAAAAAAGGGATGCACCTCCAGAAGAAAGAAAAATGTCGGAGAAAATATCTCCACAACACAAATACTCAAACGACCTGGATGCTGGGGAATGTCCAACATGTAAACGCCCAGCCATGCACGCGCGCTTGCTGAATTTCTCAACCCATCTGGAAATCCACTCTCCCGCCAGATTGACCCCAACCCTGGTTCATTATCCACTATCAGGTCCTAGATCAAGGTGCTCCGTTCGTGACGGGAACTTGGGCGGCTTGCAAGGCTTGTGTGGCTGCGGCGGCGGCTGCTGCTGCTGCATTAATTTCTGCTTGATTTACAACACCTTGGACGATGGTCTGCTCGCCAGGGTTCAGGGATGTTGTAAGTGATTCATAAAGTTGGGGTTGTTCGTGTTGGAGTTCTGGGGGTGGTTAGTATGTAGAGTTTGAGGACTGCAGGATATTACTTACTCATCAGGGCGTCGCGGAAGAGTTGATATGGCTCAACCTTATCTAGAGGTGTCTCCAGAAGACTCTCCTCACCCAACTCATCATCGGAATCATTGTCCTCAAGGTTCTGGAACTTTTGTGCCTGTTGCGAGTGAGCAAGTGCGGAGGTAGTATTCATTGAAACTTACCTCTTCGTTCAAGAATTCAAGATAAGCGGTACTCTCATCTTTTCCATCGGCCTCATCCTCAGGCTCGTTATCATCGTTCCAAGCTGTATCGTCACCAGCCCACTCATCGTCCTCGTCGTCGTCGTATGCATCACCATCCACTGGGTAGTCATCCTTGAGGGCTTCTTCGCGATCTAGGGATGGTTAGGGCGAGATCCAAATGGGAGCAGACCGGCACTTACTCTTGGTAGCTGCTGGGAGAGTTTGGAAGAGGCGAACGATGCCCTGCATACTGTTAGCCGCCAAAAATTCGTTTAGAGAAGTCAACACGCACCTGAAGTAATCTTGGCCATCCTTGCTGAACACTGGTGGGAACTTGGTCGGCGTTGAGTGTGAGCAATGCTACGATGGCAGCAATTGATAGCTTCTTGTCGTGAACTCTGGTGAAACTGTCGATATTGGAGAACCACAAGCTGAAGAATTTGTTCGTCCAACCATTCGTCTCCAGAATATGAAGAGCCAAAACCTAATAAACCTATGTTAATTTAATGAGCGGAATGCCGAAACAATATTTACATACCGGGTTGTAGTAAATGGCATTGATGACCATCTCCATTAAATGGATTTTGTATGACTTAACCTTGACCTCAGAATTCGTCAAAGTGCGCATAGCAATTCCGATCTAAAGTTTGTTAGCAACCATGGCATACCTCGCAGTGTCGAGAAAGCTCACGAAAGATTGAACGTATTGATCGGCGTGACCACGGAGACTCAACATGATACCCTCAGCAAGCTTGCAAGCACAAATTCTGTCAACTCCGCCAACCTTCTCATCCGCGAACATATCCTGTACCATGCCGAACATTGCATCGAGATAAGCAGGAGTTTGAACGAGGTGTGCGGCGCCGTATTGTACAAAGTTATCAAGCGCTGGAAGCATGTCCTCGAGGTACAGCTCGGCACCAGCCTTGAATGTGGCGTGAATGAGCTCGAACGCTTGCCACATTGTTGGAGATATTGACTTAGCGGCGAACGTGCAGCTATCGATAATCTCAAAGACCTCATTGTACAGATCTGCTGTGATTAGCATATTGGCCCCACAGACGTGCTAAAGGCTTACCATAAAGTTTGTTTTCCAAAGTCACCTTGATCACTGGCATCAGAATTGACTCCATGTGAAGCAAAACGTCTGGAGTACTCTCCAAGGTAAGAATCAGAGTGCCAATCGTTTGCAAGACACCCAAAGCAGTGATACTCTTATCATCCAAGTAATCACCGTAGCTCTCATCATCATCACGCTTCTCATTCTTATCCAGCAGCTCTCTGACGATACGTAGGTATGTGTCTCGTAATTGCTCACTTAGTGCAACAGCGAATGGGGTTAATTCGGTTGCGAAAACCTCGACGAAGTCCTCCATAACGTTTGACAGAGCGTCAACATCGACCTCATTTGCAAGCTTGAGGAGCTGTTGCATAATCTGGGGAATGTTCTGTTGCATGTTTGTCCGAATGATGTCGTGTCTAATCAAAGGTTGCAAAGCAAGAGCAGCTTCTACACGGACCGGAAGATCTGGGTCTGCCATGCATTCCAAGATGTTGCGGTAAATGATGAGCAGATTGTTGGTATCCTTGAAGTCAAGTTGCTCAAATTTTTCCACAGTATCGCAAGCTCTTGCGCGCAGATATCCTTGGGAGCTTCGGAAATCTGGGAAAACAAAGCGAACAAGGAAGTATTCCACCTGCTCGGCAATCGGACTCTTCTTGCCCAGGATGACACTGGACAAGGTTCCGATCATTCTCAAAGCACCTTCCTTCGCGACATGATTCTTGCTTGCATCTGGGGCCTCCTCATAAGCGCTAACAATTGTGTTCACGAAGGTCAGGATGGTGAACGTATGCTTTCTTCGGACTTTGGTGAGAGTAACCAAGAAATTTGTAGCAGCAATATCTGGAGCGGAAACTTCTTCGTAAAAGTTGAGCTTGTGGTGAAGATATTCTTCTGGATCGGTCTCGAACTTCTCAATATCGTCCTCGCTTAGGCACATAACAGGGAAGAGGAAGTGGGTGACGAGAGTATCAAGATGTGGTTTGAGATGGGTCCACATCTGCTTCGGTCGGATACACTCATCGAGGAAGACCAGGGTGTATGATAAACATGGTCTACTGAGCCATGTTGTCTTAGCGACCCATTGCTCGATCTGCGAGAGATATCCCTTGAGAATTTCGGGAGCAAAGTTGGCTGTGAAGTTTTTGGCGAATTCGGTGTAGTCGTCTCCGTTGCCTTTCTGTAACGAGGAGGGGTTACCATAGCTGCGGCAGATTAGCAGAGTGACTCTTGGTAGAAAGCGGAGCTATGTACCGAACAAAGAGACGGTTGAGATTGAAATATGCCCATTTCTTCGCCTTCCACCAATGATTTGCTTCACGCTCAGTCAAGTCTTCTGGCAGAGCAGAGGCCGGCGCAGCTTTTGTGACGGTCCCAAGGAAAACCTCCAGCCACCCAATCACCACAGACTGCTCTCTCAGGGAAGCAGCAAGCTCGAACTAAATTTTGTCAGCACTTCTGCTGTCTAGCACCCTGAGCTCCCTCAACCTACGAAAGTTGCATGCTTATATGCCTTCAGAACAACATGGAGCATTTCTCCAGCCTCCTCACTTGTCTCATTTACCAAGCCCTTTCCAATAAGCAACAGTCTCGGGAAAGTCAACTCAATGACCTTGTCGAAGTCGGCTCGGTTTTCACCAGATTTAAAGCGGTAAACGCGACAAATTGCAAGAAGGCATTGCAGACCGGCAAAAATGGAAGCAGCCTCGTTGGTGTTGAGCAGCTGTACAGTGATGTCTATAAAGGAGGGCCATTTTTCGGGAAAGTCGTAGTGAAGGATCTTTTGGAGGACGGGGACGAGCTGTTGTCGAATCTGTGGTGGGGAGGAAGCCAGTACGGGCAAGAGGCGTTCTCGAAACCTCTGCTTCTCATCATCGGCAATAGCTTTGTTCTGTGGGGATTCCTCGCTCGGCGACCAACCTCTGGTGACTCGGTTCTTCAGGTAAACAACCGCTGCAGTCTCGCGTTAGTATGTGGGAGCAGCGGGGTAGGGGAAATGTGCGTGGGTATTCGTAGGAGTTCACGCACTCGACATTCGCACAGAAGCTTCCTGCTCAGCTTGGAGAATTTCGAGGAGAGCATCTGTAAATCCAGCATGTTCCTCAGCCTGCGAGTCAAAATCAGCCTCCATCTTCCCCTCCACTATGCCTGCCCTGAAATATGCTTACGGTCTTGAGGTCGAGTTCTGCGCGGCGTCGAAGGTCTGCGTCGGGGCTGAGCGTCGCAACGATGCGACCTCTCAATACAGCTACATCCATCTTTGGGCTACAGATGCGCCGTACAGTATGGTGGAACGTATATGGGACCAAATGCTGAGCTGAGCGTCGCGAAGGTGGTGTTGATAATTTAATCGTGTGGACGAAGCGGTGATAGTTTTCTGCCGCCCTGAGTGGATCAAGAAAGGTGGGCGTTGCTGTGTCACGTTTCGAGGCACGAGCAAAGGGATACCTTACTGTACCTACCTAGAAAGGGTGCAGGATCGAGAAACGAGATGTGAAAGTAAGGTCAGGTAGGACGGAAGATGCAATGCAATGGTACAGAAAATTCCTGCAGATGCATCCAAGGAAAAGGCGCGTGGGAGGAGAATTGCATTTAGTTGTTAGCCTTCCCTTGTTGAACATGAAGGGATGACATTGCCATTGGGCCCCTGCAAGGTGCTTGGGTCCCAAGGCTTTTCGAGGGTCCCCTTCTATTCGGTTCTGATACACAAAGATACCGCACGAATGAATTATCAAGCATTGTATTGGAAATCTTAAGTACTAAGCTGATATGACATCGTTTCAGTACTTTTCCTTGCTTCTTTTTAAAATGCAAACCAATGCTGTTTTCAAATGAGAATTTCATAAGAGCTTGCTTACGGACATGGCAAGAGTAACTAAATGGCCAGCAAAATACATCCAGATATCTGGATACACTTCTGACAGAACCTGATCCATATCTTTTCCTATCGACCTTCGTGGCAACGATAGCTCCACTTCCTGGCTTCCATCCACTCTTTTGAACCCCTCACACGTGATTCTGTCTTGGATGGAGGGGCAACTGCCCGTGTGTGTGTGTACTTTTGGCCCAGGAACTAGACGCAGACTATTGGAGGGTGACACCATAGTGCCCTAGATGAATTTTATCAAGGGTTGATATTCTTAATCTTGATTGCTAAACAACATCAAGGGCGAGATAATTTAGAACGAGTCAGTATTTCGAAATTCGGTTCCTACTTACTCATGGTGTGCCCCGCCACTAGCAGCAATTCTCTCACTTTATTATCAGTAACTAGAAGTCTTGCAACGGCTCTCCGCATCATTATATCTCACGTTCGACTATGAAGTCCAATGTAGTAATTCGAATATGGTCCATCGGTCAGGGACAATAGTAGACAGCGGCAGAATCACGGCACATCTCAATCTTGGAATCAATCGCGGGAGTGTGCCACCAATTCAGGCACATTTCTCCAAAAAGCTAGAATCCATCTCATTGCTTGTCGAGACAGCAACAGCCCTACGAATACTTATCTTATCGTCGCAAAGGAAGTCTCCTTCCCCTCCCTCCAGTACCCTATTCCCGTCTTTTCGGCTCATGCTTGCCACAAGAGGCCTGGAGCTCCCTCAAGCTTCCTCCAGCATCTTCCCCACTGGCTCAGGGCATTCCATCTCGACTTCGCTTAGGCTGGACCTACCACATTGGGTCTTAGAGCATTGTTAGATCCTGGCATCGACTTATCACTGCCGTAGATGATCGAGGAAGTGGGATGCTACACCGCAGGGTACTCTGAGTAATTGGTCGGCCAGCGTTCCCAGCTTGTGTTGACTAAGTTCAAAATATAAGTATCATCGCCTTTCACTTCATGCATTTTCTTCCTTTCCTTGCTTTCCTCTTCCGCTTTCTGAGCTCGACCGATATATTCCTCTTCCACTCAGACATAGGTATCCTATCCTCGAACATCGGACATGTCGGCACAGCAAGCAACAACGGGTCAGCTCCGCCCTGACGGATCTAGAGTGGCTCCTCATCCGCTTGATCAGCTTTCGATCGAAGAGTCTGATTATGCTCGAGAGGTGATCCTCAATGCCAGAGGCTCTAAAGTGGCAATCAATTTCAGATCCATATTTGTCGATGAACCTCCAAAGCAGGAGCTGTCCCGCTTTCTGGATATTGAGAATGCCGGAAGACTAACGTCGCACACACCCAGACCCGCTCGTGTAGCCAAGGTTCAATATGATGTGATCAGAGACGATCGACAACACGAGTATATGGAGTCGTGTGTCGATATTGGGTCCGGAAATGAAACACAGCAGCGGGTCGTGGAGAAAATGCACCAAGCCGCCCTGACAACGTAAGTAAATCAGGCCATGCAAGATGTCTGTCCAGTTTGAGTGGCATGTTTTCTACACATGCGCACTTGTTCCTTTCAATCACCCAAATCACTTCAAATCTATTACCCAAAACTAACATTCGTAGTCACGAGTTCCGAGAGTTCAGCGAAGCATGTGTTGAATCACCGATCTTCAAGAAAGCTGTAGCAGAATTCGATCTTCCAGAAGGCTTCGTAGTTGCTATTGATCCTGTATATATTCAGTCGCAGCTTACCAAGGATTTCACAGCTAACTTTTCTTAGTGGCCATATGGAGGTCCAGATCCTTCCGAGGTTGCCCCTCGATATACTCAAGGTTTATGTTTTGCGAGAGACACTCGCAATGGGAATGAGGACTCGAACCACTATGGCTATCCGCTACCAATCATTCCTATCATGGATACGTATAGCAAGGAGATTGTACGAATAGACCGGCTAGCGACTGGCGGCAAAGAAGATGGCCTGGCGTACGGAACTCACAAGAGAGACATCCTCTCACACTGTTCACCTTCTGAATATGTACCTGAACTTCTCTCACAGCCACTCCGCACTGATGTCAAGCCTCTGAACGTTATTCAGCCGGAAGGTCCTTCTTTCAATGTCGACGGGAGCCTGGTCGAATGGCAGAAGTGGAGATTTAGAGTTGGCTTCAACCCCCGAGAAGGTGCGACCCTTCACGATGTGAGATATGATGGTCGTAGCATTCTCTACAGACTGAGTCTGTCGGAGATGACTGTCCCGTACGGTGACCCTAGGCCTCCATTCCAACGAAAGCAAGCTTTCGATTTCGGGGATGCTGGTGCAGGACGTGCGGCCAATAACCTCGCCCTCGGCTGCGATTGTCTCGGGACTATCAAGTACTTTGATGCTGTTCTGACAGAACCAGACGGAAAGGCAAGCTTGAGCAAAAACGTAGTATGTCTCCACGAGCAGGACAATGGAATTGGATGGAAGCACACCAACTTCAGAACCAGCAGAGCCGTTGTCACACGGCTTCGAGAACTAGTCGTACAGTTCATCATCACTCTAGCCAACTATGAGTATATCTTCGCTTACAAGCTGGACCAAGCGGGCGGGATTACCGTGGAGACGAGAGCGACTGGCATCGTCAGCGTAGTCAACATCGACCCAGGAAAGACCAGTCCTTGGGGAAATGTGGTATCGGCCGGCGCTCTGGCTCAAAACCATCAACACCTGTTTTGTATTCGTATCGATCCTGCGATTGATGGATTGAACAACACTATTGTGGCAGAAGAGAGTCTTCCGATGCCAATGTCGAAAGAGATCAATCCATATGGCAGCGGCTACGAGGTAAGCTCAATAAATACAACCGAACCTCAGAGACGCTCGCTAACTTAACACCTAGGTCAGACAAACACCCATCAAAACCTCACAGTACCTTGACGCCTCACCATGGACGAACATGACAGTCAAAATGACGAATCCTTCGAAATTGAATCCAGTGTCCGGAAAGCCTGTAGCGTACAAATTCATTCCATCTGCATCACAATTACTACTCGCACATCCAGACTCGATCATGGCCAAGAGAGCGCAATTCGCGACCCATCACGTCTGGGTGACCAAGTATAAGGATGGAGAGTTGTGGGCAGGAGGAGAGTTCACCAATCAAAGTCAAAAGGAGATTGACGGTGTTTCCGACGCAGTTGCCAGAAATGAGAACACTGAGAACGACGATGTGGTTGTCTGGAATGTCTTCGGGTTGACGGCAAGTCTCCTTTCGACTTTTCTTGACCAAAGCTAACTAGCTTCTAGCACAATCCCAGAGTTGAGGACTGGCCTGTCATGTAAGTGTTCCGCGAACTAATCAAATGGAATTCTGCTGATCTGTTATAGGCCCGTCGAAATCCACCAACTTCATCTTCGCCCCGCAGACTTCTTCTCGGCGAACCCTGCGATCGACGTTCCGGGTTCGAAAAATACTGCTTCAGTACTTGCTCCCGCTGGTTCTTGCTGTGAGAGTGGTTCTGTTCAAGAAGCTCCGGCATCGCATATGCAGGGCACTGGGCCGGATTTTGATCCGAAGAGCAAGTTATGAACAGATGAATCTGGCTACGACAAACGTCTCTCAAGTCCATGAATTTGTGCATTTCATAAAATTGCTATTTTTCACGCAACCAATTGGCGGAGTTTTCCCATACCACATACGATTTAGCATAGCATCGAATATGAACGCATCAAAATAAGAAGCAGCATATTTCCTAGTTCCGCAACGCAACACGAGGTTCTCGGAATATCTCGAAAGTTATACAGTGCATGTACAAGAAGGAGCTACAATCTCCGCCTCTGACTCCATAGACCTCCGCACCTTGTCTTGGTTGGGCACTCGGAAGTAAGCGACGCAGTCCATACCCCTCATCTGATCTCCCATCTCGCATCTCGCACAACCTTGTCCAACCGAGAAATGGATATATGCATGTCATTTGTTCACCCCTGCAGGTATGAAGGGTATGGATGCACCTAACGAGGCCCGGTTGAAGTCCCTTCCTTCCCGTTGCCTAAGTTCAATACGAGGTAAGCAATTCTTTAAGCGAGTGCTGCAAGTTGTCCTACGCTGAACCCCTCAATCCTTTCCGTTCAAGTGGATGATGGGAGCACAAATTGTCGTCTGATTTGCTACTTCCAGTGAACAACGCTATCGGATTCGTGGAGGGTTGAAGTGATGTGGACCTGAATATCGATTCGTGGTTTTCGATCGTCCAGATTGATGCAGGGTATGGTCTTTTTATAGCATGTATCCGGCTTGGATGTATTCATTCCCTCAGAGCTTGTTTCCTGTGAAATAAAGAAAGGTAGACTTAGGGGTCTAATGATCCGGGGTAAGTTCTATAAAGTACTTTGTTTCTGCTTGGGATGGAATAGAGTAAATGAAGTTCTCTACACTTAGCAAGTCAAGATCGAATACTTTGAACACAATGGCACCTTTACAACTCCTCAAGAGCATCAGCTTCCTTCTCAGGTGAGGATGTAGAATTTCAAATACAATACCCAACTCCACTAACCTGTCCCTCTTTTCAAACGTGCTCCCATCCACCATATACGCCCTCGATATCGAACTCCAAGCCCACCCCACCCAAACAATCACCTCTGTAATCTCCTGCCCAACAAAGACAACCACCACAGACCTCGCCTCCTGTCCGGCTCCCACACCCTGGCCCTGCCCATCGCCAGATTGCATTTACCTCTCCTCTCTTACCATCCCCTGCGGTTGTCCCACCAAGATAGCCGTCTCCTCCGTTTACACGCCCTGTCCCAAGGGCTGCAATGGGGCATGCGGCACGCAGTATGTGACTGCGACAGAGACCGGCTGCTCAACTACATCGACTGGTACAAGCAAATCGACATCAACGTTGAAGTCAAAGTCGAAGTCAAGCTCGATCTCAAACTCCACTCCAACACCAACAATACTACCACCTCTTCCGCCCTATACACCAACCACAACATACACGCTAATCCCACCGACCACCACCGCATTCCCACAGCCAGATTACTGCGCTACGATCACAGCTTCCGAGGGCCCAGCATGTTGGACAGCAGGATGTCCCGCGACGTATAGTCGGTGTGCCAGGGCGAGTGATGTGACGCTGAGTTGTGGATGTGAGACGATCAAGACGGTGACGAGCTGTTTGAGGACTTGTGATGGGGGGTGTTGGACTAATTGGGCTGTGAGTGATTATTCTTCGTTTCTTTATTGGTGATTTCTTGCTATATTTCCTTTCTTTTCGGATGGAGGGAGAGAAGAGAAGAAAAGGGTTTTGGGAGTTGATGAGATGATTTATCGGGAGTGGAAGTATGCTGACTGGGTGTTATATGCAGACGAAATATTTACCGTGTCCGATGACGCCGTCGGTGAGCTGGGTGACGAGAACGGGTGGTATGTTGACGGTGCCGACTTTGGGTTGAGGTAGCTTGAGTCCTGGAAGTACAGGGGACGAAGGAAGGGGAAGACAGCAGTTTTCAATTTAATTATACTTATCAAGCGCGGCTGAAGAGCAAATCAAGGTATATGTTTAGCTAAAATATGCTCAGCTGTAGTCGGAGCATTCGAGCTTATATGGACTGTTTCTCATCCTGTCTTCCACGTCCATTAAGTCACTGTCGTAAATCATGGACATGAATCTCATGTAGTCTCTTTCTTATTGTTCCTTCATCAATGAACAGAAGCCCTGCCCATCGTTCGTCATGTCATACTTTATGCATACCAGTACCCTAAGCGAGGGTTCAACTTCTCTGTCCCTGGAGTCAACAAACATATCTATTGTAAGAGCTGATTATCACGCTTCTCCAGTACTTTCACCACTTTCTGCGTACCACCATGGTATGCATTTCACGCTCGGCGCCTGCTTGATCTACCAGACTGCATGTGATTGCTCCCCCCGCAGTAATGAGGCACATCTGGCTCGACTCGAATTTCGAGGGCTGCCCGTAAAAAGGGATGTATGCTGAGAGAAAGGCGCAGCTGAAAAATCGAGGAATAAGATAATTGATGGGCAAAAAAAAGTCAATCTTCCTGTGTTGAGTTGAATGTACTCGAACGGACGTCTAGGAAGAATGTTGATCCTGACAGCTCTACTAGCTGTGGAGTGTTTAATGGTTGATCGCTAATGGGAGCGCTGTCAGAAATGGCCTAGGCTGTTTCTCAAAAAATCTCCGATGCAGACTGATAAGCATTGGCGGCTCGGGAAGGAAAGCGTCAAATCATCACATCATGATCTCACCATGCAGTGCAATGCGGGGATGAAACAGGAGGGAGAAACAAGAAGGTGTGTTGCAGTGATGTGGTTCCTGATCAATCTAGCTAGGTATTGAATGTACAAATTTCCAGGTCAGGTAATCCCATTCCCAAGCAGGCCGCTTGCCGCCCAGTAAACGTAGGACCAACCAGTGAACACCAAGGTCTGATTGATCGATTGAGTGGCCTTTTCCAGCGCCGGATCGGATCAGACCGTTATGCAAGTTTGCTTATGAGGGGAGTGCGACGTGAATGGAAGGGAAGGTGGTTACAGTGAAAGGTAGTTGGTGCTGGTGGTGAAGGTGATATGCTGCAATGCGTAAACGCTCAATGCTTGCTGTGCTGGGTGATTATCGAAAAAGGAAAAGGGGTCGCTGTCCAGAGCGAACTGAAGCTTTAATGCCTGCCCAACCTGTGCATTTCAATAAATGAGATGATGCAATTGGTTTGGCTACACTCAGATTCCTGGTCTGACTTCAAGAGGAAGTGTGAGGACCATTTTCGCACCATGCTCAGGCTCTGATACGAGTATCGATTCCTCCCATTAATGGTGGCTTGCCTGGGTCCGGTTGAAGCTCAGTTCGACGGGCGGATGGCGGCGCAACAGGAGATGGTGGTGGTGGGTCATCCTGGGCGTATTCATCATCGTACTCATCCTCATAATATTCCTCGCTCTGCGTGCCCTGACTATGGCTTTGATTCATGGCAGCTGGTTGCTGGTGTTGTGCTTGTCGATCTTGCGGTGCAGCAGACGTTTTCGCTGCGGCCTTGTTTCCCTTCTTCCCTTTTCTTCCCTTCATCTTCGCCTTCTCCAACAATCTCCTCCTCTCCGCTTCCTGCTTCCGAACACGCCTATCCTTGATTTCGTACTGTTTGATCAGAGCCTCGGGTGGTGCACCGAAGATACGCTCATATTCGCAGAATTCGCAAATCCAGATATCTTGTGGTGCTGGAGGATGGTGGAAGTTCCGGAATTCTTGTTGCTGACGGCGTTGGCGTGCTGCAATCAGATACTCCTTGCCTGTTCGGCGCCGGTTCTTCTTCTTTGGTTCTTGAGCTGGTGCTTGCTTTCCAGTGTTGGCCGCATGGTGTGCCGGGCCCCTCGCTTGAGGGACCGGGTTGGGATTATGGGTGGCTGGCAAGTTGGGACTTGTTTGAGTTCCATGCGTGCTCATTCGGGTGGCTGATGGAGCTTGGTGCATTGTAGCAGAACTCGGACCAGGCCACGCAACTGTACCAGGGACTTGAGAATCACAGGTGAAAGTGAACTGGGCGGAGGCTGGGCTGGCCTTCTTCGAGGCTTGTTGCTCCAAGAGACTGACGTTTTCTTGACCTCTGGCAGGAGTGATTGGACCTTTCTCTGCGTTTGCATTGGCAATTGATCTAGAAATGATTCCTGGAGATTCGGCTTGCAATTTTGTTAGCGAAGTGAAATTCTGATTCACCGTTATTGCGCTTACTTGAAGGTGACCACTGAGGTTGTCTTTGTTTGGCCGTTCGTCCGTTGCCCCAGTTGCTCGAGGTATCGGATAAGGTTCTCAGAGGGCTCCTTCCATTTCTCACTCGACCGTACCTTCCCCTTCCAGGACCCGAAATTCCCTGACCACTAACTGAACTCTGATAAGCTCCAATACCGACGTCTTCCCCTAGATCCTCTGGTCCAACTGCACCAGCAATATCACTTGCAAGATGAACTCCATTCAAATTCGAGTCTCCTGGAGTTGGGATCTTTCTCTTTTTCTTGTTGTTCGTATTTTCAAAGGAGTCATAGCCATCCGCTGAAGAAGCTGCCGAGCCTGGAGGGTGAGGTTTGGGATGCTTAGAGTCTGGTTTCTGAACGTAGCGAAATGATCTACCAGTGTCGTCCGCTGAATGCCTCGAATAGATCCGACTGCGATACGCAGCCTCATCATCATCACTATCTAACTCTTCCACATGCCGTCTCGAGATGTAATTACGCTCAATCTCGTCTGCTCTCTCCCGCTCGCTCGGATGCTGCGATTCTACTAATCCATTCGCTCCAGACTCTTCCCGGGGATTGTACGGATGGTAGAATAGGGGTGTGGTGGTCTTAGGAGCCGGGGGATACTTGATCGTTTCGGCGACATCTGGAGAAAGTCTTTCACGTAGACGACGTTTGGGTAGAGGTCGAATAGGACGATCGGGGTAAGGAGAACTTGCATCTGGAGACATGTCTCGTGGTGATTCGGGGGAGTAGCCTAGAATGGGTTGGAAGCAACTGATCAGCCAATGAAAAGTGCAAGTATTATCAGGCAGCATTCTCTGGGGATCTAAAAGATATATATGGTTGTTGAAAGAAGTAGGTGGCGGATAGGGGGACAAGGAGCCCGACGGCGAAATGCAGCATACCCATCACAGACGCAGACATGGCAGGTGTTCCTGCCAGCAAGTCTTTTCCCTTCACTCCCGCAAAGCTTTCCAGTCTCTTCGGGTCCGGTCGGTCGGAAATGGGCAAATCCAAAGAAAAATCCAACGTGGTAATTCTCGAGACTCTCCTATTGCTGTGGAAGCCAATCAGCCAAAATCCCCTGCTCACCAGTCCTTCGTTCTAGATGGAAAGTTGCAGGTGCTCCCTCCAAGAAGCCTTGGGAAGGGCAGACCAAATTCCGTGTACAGGTCCGGAGGGTTGGACAGGATATGCTGTGGAGGATTCGTACCTCTAATCCGAGTGTTGAAGACACCGGTTCTCAGAAGAGCAACCAAAACGCACCGGGTATCACAAAAGAGTAGCCAAAGAATGTTCAGAAGGACGCCGTCAATGGAAGTGAAGCACGCCCGCAATAGCAAGCCGACCAGTGTTGGTAGCAATGAGAGGTGGTTTGGATTCGATTCGGTGGAATAGGGTCTGTACTCGTTTGGTCACTGAAGATGAGGTGGATGGATCTGGTGTGTGCTTAACCTGGTCTCCACCCAGTATTGCCCTGTCCGGAGTCATCCAATCAGAACATTGCTTGGCAGAGTGCATTAATAACGCGCGAGAAGGTAAAGCAGCCTCGCAGTGAAAACAAGAGCAGCACCAGATAGAGATGCGTTCTAATGATCGTTCTTCAATTCCATACTCGACCAGGTCTCTTTCGGCAGTCGTATGGAGAGGGCCAAGTCTACAGGTAAGCAGCAGATATATCAGAACCTCCAATGTAAGTCAAGCAATGTCCTCTCACGGCCTTAACAGCCTAGAGCGAGTCGCGGTCAATCGGCCTTTGGCGCAGGGCACGTGAACCTATGGCGCTGCTCTGCGCTGGGGGCTGGCACTGCAGCAGCAGAATTTCCATCCGCCGGCCGTCTGATGAAAGTCAAGCTCCCTCCCAAAACCCCCTCCCCTCTTCTCTTCCTCCTCTTCAGAGAGTTCGCCCACTTCACGCACAACAACACATTCGCATCAGCAGTCATGATCATACCAGAGTCTGCAGTCTCTCGTTCTCTGATCGCGCTTTTCCACAAAACTCTTTGAACTAAGCAGCTCTTTCGAAACGCTCTTTCCTGGTGCTGCCCTCGGTGCCCGCGACTGAGCTCGCTCACTTGCTTGCTTTGATCTTCAACTCTGTCCACCATCAGCGTCCACGCCCTATTAGACGTGGCAATTGAGCATCGGAATACAAATCGTCGAGCAAATTCTACGTCTGCGAGTTGGTCCATTGCAGCAATGGACACTGCCAGACGATCCTCGAGAGCTGCTCGAGCCAGTCAACCTCTACCCTCGACGTCACAACACTCCTCAGCTTCTTCGAACTCATCTGGCCGCGCAGAGAGATCCACTCGATCACATAACAAAGCGGAATCGCCGCGAAAATCTACGCCCTCGGGCTCATTGTCATCAGAACCTCTTGACGACAATGTTGGGGCCGCCGTCGAGGATTCTATCCAAACACGTCGAAAGCGCGGTCGGGGCGATGAACAGCCCAGGTCCACAAAGGCGCAAACTATACAGCCCGAGGTCATAAATGGTGTGGAAGAGGTGGGAGAAGACGATGAAGCCGTTCGTTGTATTTGTGGCTTCGACGAATATCCAGGCCCACCTCAAATCGTCGACGAAGATAACAAAAGTGGCATAAAGGAAGGCATAGAAGAACCCATCATTACGCCGGCAGATGTCACAGAGGATCTGGCGGGCTTCTTTCTACAATGCGACATGTGCAAAGTCTGGCAGCATGGTGGCTGCGTGGGGATCATGAACGAAGATACAAGTCCTGAGGAGTACTTCTGCGAAGAGTGTCGAAAGGACCTACATAAAATATTTACTGCCTCCAATGGGTAAGTGACGATCCAATTGTTGCGACCTCTCAATTCCTTCTTCATGCATCCGACTTGTCCATCAGCCGCCGACGCGACAACGTGGCGCAGATCAGTCTCACAAGGCTGGCATCCTTCAGATGCCATCAATTCCAACAATGAACTCTGCTTCATATATAACTTTCAAAAAGTCACTAACGTAATGGAACACAGGCAGCGCTATTCACATTACCTTCCTCTCTACCAAACCATATCCCGAACGACTTCTCGAGCAGCATCCTTTTCCAAGGATGGCACACGATCTCCTCGAGGGAGCAAAAGTGGCCGACCATCCTCCAGTCTCCAAAGCAATGCGAAGAGGAGATCGACCATGAACAGCCGAGACGCTGCATATGACGAGGCAGCGGAGCTGCAACGAGCCATCGAGGCCAGTAAAGGAGAGAAGAGTGGTGAGAGTACTGACGGCGGGACGACAAGACGTGGAAAACGTGGACGGAGCGAAAGCGAAGAGTAAGCAGTCGTATATCTTATCAAGGGCTTGATACTGACATGTTCAGGAAACCCGATGGGCCCAAACGGCAACGAACAGCATCAGCCTCGCCCTCACCGTCGCCTAATCGCGAGTTGCAAACAGTCGAGTCGCAAGCGGATTCTGACGACGGCACTAACGGGAAAACGACTGGTGCAAAGAAGATTCGGGGCGCTGCAGCGCGCAATCATAGGGAGAAGGAATTGAGAGAGGAAAGAGAGAGGTCCAGGCTGGAGGCAGCCAACAAGCGCAAAGGCCGCGCCGAGCGTCGTAGAGTCGAAGGTTAGTTTTTTCTGCTTGGTTGCGATCTAGGTATACTGACAGTCAATCAAGACTCTGAACCTACAGAAGAACTTCCACCTCCGAGCAAGATCTTGGTGGCTAAAAGTACGGAGGTTGCACCACAGCCTCTAGATCCACCACCATCATCTCAACCTGCTGCTCCTGACACTCCTCCTCCGAATCCACCTCCGACTTCGCATAAAAAAGGCGGCAGGCCGCCAAATGCTCGGAAAGGAAAACTGGGTAAGAACCAGTATACAAAAGATCGAGATGCCCCGGAAACGGATGACCGGTCTCAAAATCGATCGCAATCTCGAGATGTATCGAAAGCGGATGAAACTGGCCATACCGCGCCAAATAAGACTTCTACCCACGAGGGCAAGACTGGAAGATCGAAAGGGCTCAGCAGTAAGGTTAGCATGACAGATATGAAAAAGCGAGTTACTGCGATTCTCGCTTTTATCTCTCAGACCGAATACGAACTAGGGGATTCAATGTCGCCTACGACTGGAGATGCGACGGAGAAGATGATACGAGGCCTGGCAGATGGTCTGCCGATGATTAAAGTCAACGGTGAAAGCGGTAATAGTTCAAAAGACGGCGAAAGTGGAGAGGCAACATTCACGCGGGATTTCAAAGACCTTTCCTGTAAGGAGATGATTGTTGAACTAACGAAGCAATTGCTCAAATGGCAAGATGAATTTGCATAACGATTTTGGTGTTTAATAGGAGGATTCATAGGCATGAGGAGTCGGTTCATATGGGAATACGGCAGACAGGCGCATGGGACAAATATTGGGAAATGATACCCCTCCACATTCCATGATGGCAGGTATCCCTAGACGGTATCTAGGACAAAGTACTCCCCAGTACTAAGTGTATAATAAGTGACACTGCGTCAACGCAAGTTTTATCTCGCTCTACAAGCTTTCTGCTGTCTCCTCGCGACTTGTATTCCCGTACTTCGTTGTCAAGCATATAACGCCAGGAAACGGTCCCACGAAGTCTCTGACTCCTGTATCAATATATTCTCTGAAGACTTTCGGCCCCAAGCCAAAGCAAACAGCCTCTCCAATCAACTTCTCGGCTAACAGGAGCGAGTTCAAAACAAAGCGAGAGCGTCTCGGCAATTCGCCCCTAAAACCGGCCTTCCCAGAGAAACCATTCCCTTCCACATCCAGTGTTTTGCTCGGATCTCCCAAGTCTACACGCCCTGGAAAGTATCCTCAGTGCTTCGGAGCATTGTCGATTCACTCGTAAGATTCCAGAACCAGAAGTTTTGCTGCGTCCCCATCACTCAACAAGAACACCCACCCAAGCATACAAGTATTTCGGTCCCCACCTAGTGAGCAGAGACTGCTGCATGTTCAACGGATCGAGCCATTCAGATAGTGAGCCTATCTCATAGTTGGCTTCGTCATGTATCTTATTTTGAATCTGGGTGGCGCTGATATGACAGGACAGCATGGGCCAAATAGCTTAACGAGGCAGGACAGGAATCCATACGGGTCACTTCCGTTCTAAGCATTTTGCAAGCATGGTCTCAAGACAAACCAGGAATGGGATGATCAAGCCAATCCTTGAGCACCAAAAGGAGACAGCTAGAATCTTGGGGTGATGTTTAGCAAAATAAGTTCGTCTATATCATTCCTTTTGATTTCAAACATCATATTGAGTTATTTTTGTCTATCTTTTACTCTCTATGCTGGATTATACCCTTTGCTCTCTTCCGTACAATTCAAGCCGCCCAATAGAGATTGATCTAGATTCCTGCATGTAACTAGGTTTGCACCACTACTCGCATGAGAGTCAATACATGTTCCTCCAATAATGCGAGAGGGGAGATGGTGAAGCAGACTGGTGTAGCAACACAGACGTAGGAAAACCCCTTCAGAAACACATACCTTATTGTCCTAATATCAACATTTTCAGCTACGATATTCGAGCACGTCTCATTACTGGAGCAGACAAGATGAGCCACAATAGGAGCAAAGACCCTGTTTGTGCGGCCTCTGATATTCCTGAATGTAACGTCCTGGATGTTCAATTTTGACTTGTTACGGTCAATATAGCTCTACTTGTGTGTAGAAAGGCTACTTACCGGATGCTCAAAACAAAGCGTCTCGTTGTCCTGTCCATAGCACTGAGTGATAGTGAGACCGTAGTCGACATTATCGAGCCACATTCCATCGTATGTCACGTTGCGGACAAGACCACGTCCGCCGCCTCCACTGAGAGCAGCGGATTTCTCGGAATAGGAGTCTGGCCAGACTTTGATGCGAGCTCCTTCTGAAGAGTTGTACATGTTGACGTTCGTTACGAGGATGTTCTCGACGTAGCTTCCATGATGGTTAGAATTGCTTTGATGGAAAGAACGATATATCTGGCTGTTGCGGGCTTACTCGACGCGTTCCGGATATTGACCCAGACTTCCAACGGAGATACCATGAGTACCGTTGCAGCTTAAGTTCCGGACGATGATATTGGTGCTGTTGGGCTTAAAGCTGACGCAATCTAGAAATCTTCATTTAGTCATGTCGCATGAAATTCAAAAGCATGGACCTACCATCCCCGTTGGTGATTGTAGAATTCTGGATGATGATACCAGTTGAGCGGTACGTATCCCAGCCATCAGTATTCTTCTCAAAATTCTGGTTGTTGGAAACAGAATATAGACGCATGTCCGTATACACAACATCGCTTGAGTTTGCGATGATGTTGTGCCAGAACGGCGATGCCGTGAGGCTCAGGTCGGAGATGGAGCCACCTTCCAGACCTACAGTTGCAAACAGAATGGGTCGGTTGGTGCTCTTCTTCGCAGCGAAAGCGTTCCACCAAGTTTGACCATTGCCGTGGATAGTCCCACCGCCGTAGACATTGACGTCCTTACCACCGAGAAGGAAGTAACTGGTGGCGTTCTGAAAGACAAGGCGGAAGGAGTTTTTCTGCCAGTATTCTGTGTCGTTCGTGAAAGATACGCTGCCCTGAATGTCTAAATCGACGGCCGAGAGATAGGTGAGGTTTAGTGGAGTGCCGATGACATAGGATGATTTCTCGAGGAAGATGACATGGCCACCGTTGTTACACTCCTCGATGGCTTCGAGGATGTATTTCGAGTCGTCAGAAACTAAATCATTGTGGCTGTTGACCAGGCAAGTTTTGTTCCTTGTTGGGGAACTCTGTGCCGTAACAGGACGGGATGATCTGAGATTTGCGAAGACAGGGTATTGAGAAACGTCCTGTGCGAGAGTACATAGCGGAGCTGCTATTGACAGCAGGAGAAGACTTGACAAGACCATTGTGAGAGCTGACAATGAATTACAAGGCACGAAAGTCGAACTGACTTACCTCTTTATATTCTTTATATACTCCTCTCTCCATATACTTCCCTTTCCGTATGGATCTCCGGCTCCCGGTTTAGATCTCGGGAAGGACTGTCAAACATCCCATCTTACTTCGGGATAGCAAGAGCGACAGGCTCACCGACACATTGGGTCTCATACGCTATCTTGAGCCTCACTGCACTGCAATACCTTCGTCGCCACTGGTAAGAATAACGGCCGGAAAAACTATGAAGCACGAAAAGAAGAAGAGTGGGGGAACAATTGCAAAGTTCAAGCAGGAAAGTTCGGATAACATGCGGGGTTGCGGGGGTAAACATGGGGATCGATACTGGAAAAGTGAGAAGTGGACCGGAAAAGATAGTTCTTGGGATTGAGATCAGGTTCAAGATCTCAGATGAGTTTGTGAATTTTCCGTCGTCTTTTAATTCGTCCCATTTAACGTGAAATGCATCCACTAGGAAATACCAAGACGGGAAAATACGATTCTTGGGGAATTGGATGCGAGGATGGGGGAGCTTGGCGCACGAGTCATGGGTATATGTGGTGAGATTACCTTGATATCGGGTCTGGGAGTTAGTAATCAAGGAACTAAGTATAGATAGGTTGATCGCATGTGGCGATATTGTTTATATATATAATGACTGGATCTTCACTTATGATCCCAGAATGAGAACGGTTGAGGCAGGCATTGGAATAAAGGCACGCAATAAGCAGTCAAATACATACCATATATTACGAATGAGTCGAGCAGCTGTAGTCTTAGGAATGACATCTTGTTACAGTCTGGGCTCTCAGCTGAAAAGCCTTGATCAATCGGGATAATGGTACTCTTGATGTTTGACACAAGTCCCATTCTAGAGTTTGCTTGCTCTTACCTGCATAAGATGGGATTAGGATTCATGTTTGAAGAAGCGTTGGAAGTTCGGTAGTATTTAGATCGAATGACTTCCCTAGAACTCTCTATCTCTCTCTCTCCGATCAGACATCCGGATTGAGTTGGATGGTCATCTTTGCCATTCATTCCAGCTGCTTGTCTTGCCAGCCAGGCCCCAAGTGCGGCGACTTCAGAACCTGTGCTTATTCAAGATCACATTGTTATTTTGGCCGAGTAAAATCCGGCGATCCCCAGCGCCTCTAAAGATTCCTGGGGATTGGTTCGCAAGACTCTTTGTACTATGTCCCTTCATGTCCCTGCGGAGAGATCAGAATTGGCCGCGGATTTATGGCTTTGTTTTGTAGCTCGCTTAAGCCGGTAGGGGTTGGCGAGATGTTTGTTGCTACCCACGAGTCCCGTAAATGCTTGAGTGCTTCAAGGTGGCCAATTCTAAACAGACCACTTAAAGCAGCTTAATTATCAATGGAGTGCTTCTTGGCTTTTAGGACGTCATCCGTCATCGTCGATGTGATCCTTCGAAATGTGATCTGACCTGGTAAGGAACAAGAGCCTTTTTGAGATCTTACTGGGATTCTTTTAGCCCACCTCAAAGCTTCCAACAAGCCTCTTTAATTACGATTGGCTTTTGCTCTTCAGTATAAGGCTACTACATACTTTTTTAGCCAATCTTTCACTCTTTACATATCCTTAAGACGCTGCGTAGCTGCCAGCGGCCAACGACTTTGCACGACCTGCTTTCGCGATTGGAGCGATGGAGGTCTTGGGACTAGTGTTCCAGAAGCTAGGTCTAGCGACGGGCTGTAGTTTGTGGGAGGAGTCCTGGTGAGACTTATGGTATTGTTTCATTGTGTTTTCTTCTTTGGTACGCATTCGAGGAAGAGGAGAAGGTTTGTTGTTGAGTGGCCGGGAGTACTCAATCCAGTTTGCCAGTCTGAATCCTCTCAGAATATCTTTCGCATTCTTCTGTAGTCCGGGAATAGATCGAGTAATGCCGGATCGCCCAGTTGCGGCTGTTAAGTAGCCGTTCCTCGTCCCAGCCCAATTGCGAAACACGAAAGTTCGTCATTTTCGCATCTACAAGCAAAAAAACACCAGTAACAATCTTCTTGTCCTCATCAGTCCAGGCCTACCTCTGTGCAGCATCAAGCCTGATTAGCCAACGCAATCTAGGAAGTTGTTAATCGTCGATGCTATCAAGATCACCTGGTACCTCAGCCTCATTGCAGTCGGGCTTCCAGTGTACAGTACGGGCCGCCCTGGATCGTCCTGTATTAATGTGCTGAACGACATATCGTTGAAGTCCAAGACAATTGGATATTGAACAGACTCTTCCCAATCATGCGCAACAGCTGATTCATCCATGTCCGACGGGCTGTTAGACATCGGAAACCTGGAGCCGCGTTGTGATCCTCTAGCAGATTGAATCTCTTACCGAATTCAAGCCATACACAAATCACGTCTCCTTGAGATGCTCGACATAAGTTGGTGGTGCTCCACAGGTCTAAGCCTCTATGCTGGTGTATTTGTATGGAAACCCAGATATTCAAGTGGAAGAACCTAACAGGTAGAGAATCACGAAGCGCCGAAGTGGAGATAGAGATGGTAAACAAATCACGATTGTTGTATTCCGATTTCCTGAAAAGGTTGTAAAGAAAGTGTAGTGATACAGTACACAATAAAAAGCAGTCTGTATTGCTCGCAATCAGATATCCAGCCCAGTCCCATACAGCCCATATGTTAACTCCTCCTACCAATCAACTATCAACCTTGACTCCTCTCCCATGCCATCATTTCGTACTTTTGCACAGTTCGTCATTCCTTTACTCAACCTCCTTCTTCTCTACCACAGCATCCTCATATTGAGGAGGTGGGCCCTGAGCCTCGAGGAAACCCTTCGATTCATCCTCAGACTCCTCATCAGCCTCCTCCTGCTTGACTTCCGCATACCTGGTCTTGTTTTGTCCACGACGGAAGAGCATACGCCATGTAAACACGACGATGTGTCCAACCACCATGCCGATAAGGCTAGCAGTGATGCCAACCATAACGCCGATGAGAACTGGCACCAAGACATGGAAGACGATTCCACGGATGAATCGGGCGAGACTGCCGTGTCTGTGGTGATGGCGCCATGGGCGGTGAGATCCATGGGGACGAGGACGGCCGTGGCCGGGATGCTTATTGTGTGGGTGTTTGTTGTGGTGAGGCTTTGGTACGAAGACGGGTCTGACTTCTGGAGTTGGACGCTTAGATCCGCAACCCTTTTTCAAAGCTGCCAGACGGTCTGCGACAATGGCACGCCATTTGCAGAGAAGAGTTGTGCATTCGCGGTCGTCATCGGTAGGGTTGGAGAGGCTGGCTGGGGCGGTGATTCCGCTATTTCCAAGCATCAGCTTTCCGGAGGGTGTCTCAAGGAGTTGCAAGTCGATGGCGGGGAGGCCCTTGATGAACTTGTCGGCCACTTCGACGATCTCCAGATGGACTGCTACGAGATCTAGTTGATCCTGTGGTGAAGATGCTTTACGACTGATGCCGAGGGAGTAGCCTAGCTTGGGGTTCGAGGCATATTGCCAGGTATCATCCGAAGTCTTGATCATTTGCGACGCAGTAAGAGGTTCCATGAAGCTCTGAGATGTGGGATCGATGGGATAGATTTGAAGTCCGTTCAAGAGGAGTTGGTCGGCACCATTTTGGTGGGATAGACTGAAGTTGAGCTGAAGAATGGATTCAGCTTGCACTGAGCTTGTCTTGCCATCGAAATTCGTCATAACAGGGCAGCCAGGGCAGTTAATCTCCATAACTCGTCCTTCCATTCCAACTGCATCTTCGAATGGGAGTGTCTTGATGATATCGGTATCTGCTGAGGAGATCTCGGGAGGGATAAGGAATCCTTGGGAGAGGCTGGCCAGAGCCGCCACGGCTCCTAGCTGAGCGAAATGCATGATTGTGTTGATCGATACGTGTTGCTCTGACTAGAATTTAGAAGCGTGTACGTGTTGTTGGGAAATATGTTGGAGTTGTTGTTAAGTTACAAGACCAGCTTGAAGATGAAAGGAAGAGGAGAGGAGTCGTAAGATGGTCAGGAATCGAGATACGATGGTTCCGAAACAAACGCCCCTCAAACTAGCTTGGCATGTCTGGGCGCGACGTTGATTGGCTGTTTCGAGTTCGAGTCCATCCACAGCAAGCGAGTACAGCAGGTGGGGACAGCCCGAAGCGCAAGATCGGTGTCGGGCACCAAATCTAGAAGATACCGACCCTACCTATCTAAGTACCGGGCCGGTAGGACATCACCCCTCTATTTAGAGCTCATCCCCTGTGCAACATGGTAACGCAGGTAGGTATCAAATTTGACTTAGTCTCAGAGCTGCACTTGTGTTTACTTCGTATTTGGTTTCTTTCATTCCAAACTGTTTCACTTCGCCATTTTCTCATCTGCAGGTGGGTGTTGTGCCGCTGAAAGGTCTGAAGCTCAAGCCCAAGCCCAAACCCAATCAGTGAGAAACGACCCCCACATTTCCAGGAAAGAAGGGCCCTCAGAAAATGGAGCTGATCGCCACCGGACGTCATTTTGCTTGAACTTAGTCAACTCCATAGCGTCCATCCCAGCTGCTGTCAAAACACAAAGATTTCTCTTTCACCGTTCCAATTCGATTCCAAGAAGAATCAACCAACCATTTCGTTAAGAATAATTCGTTGCTTGTCCTTTGTATCTCGTCAATTGAATTTGCGAGCCCTTCCATTTTCTCTTTGCCAGCGTCTTTTCCCTGCTCGTTGCAGAGCTCAACAAGCTTCAATATGTTCCGTTCACAACTTCTCCGCCAGACAGCTCGCGCTGTACGAGCTTCAGCAGCTTTCCCACAACCGATTGCCTCGAGGACACTCCCAGCAATCTCCTCTCAAAGGTCCATTCACAATACTACTTCCCTTCGACAGGAGGAGAAGAAGCCGGGAGAGGAACATGAGGGTCAATTCGCCCGAACTGATCCAACTGTTGAGGTAGAGTATCCAGATGAGGGAGACCTTCCTTCAAGTACTCCCGTGCAGGGCAGAGGTGGTATGCATTTCAGACGTACGCTACCTTCTTTCTCGCTGGAAGGGAGAGTCGGTGTGGTGACTGGCGGTGCTCGTGGTTTGGGTCTGGTAATGAGTCAAGCTATGGTTATCAGTGGTGCAGATGTGGCTATTGTGGATTTAAACAGTATGCTTTCTATTTCCGTGTGAGGAAACTCTACTAAGACTTCGACAGAGGAGGAGGCACAGAAGCAAGCAGAGCAATTGGTAGCAGCTTTCGTAAAGGAGAACCCAGGAGCAGATAAGTATGTCAATCTCCATTCCTTCAACCAGGCCAATATTAACAAACATATCAGAGTTCCCAAAGTCACTGCCCATTACGCCGATGTATCGTCCCAAGAATCCGTCGAAGCCGCCATTGCCGAGATCATCTCTGAGCATGGCAAGATCGACAATCTGGTCACATCTGCAGGATTCACAGAGAACTTCGAGGCAATCAACTACCCAATTGAGCGAGTACGAAAGCTGTGGGGTGTCAACGTGGATGGAACATACTTGTTTGCTATCGCCGTCGCGAAGCACTTGATGGAGAGAAAGGCGCCGGGAAGCATGGTCTTCATTGGTAGCATGTCTGGAGCTATTGTCAACGTTCCACAACCGCAGGCACCTTACAATGCTGCGAAGGCGGCTGTTCGACATTTGGCTTCGAGTTTGGCGGTTGAGTGGGCTCATGCTAATATCAGAGTCAACTGCATTTCTCCTGGATATATGCTCACTGCTCTGTAAGTTGCCCGTCTACACTTCAAACACAACATTTCTGACAGTGTTTCAGCACGAAGAAGATCTTGGACGATAACCCAGACCTGAAGAAGCAATGGACTTCTCTCATTCCACAGGGAAAGATGGGCCAGCCAGAAGATCTGATGGGAGCCGTCACCTTTTTATCCTCTGATGCATCTGCATATGTCACAGGTGAGTATCCTCACCCAAATACTGAAATAATTATCTAATAAGGAAAATCAACAGGTGCCGACCTACGTGTCGATGGCGGATACACCATCACGTAAACATTGCGCGAGTACGAGTTGGAGTCAGCGTTGACGTTGATGTTGTCTTCGAGTTCGAGTGGAGCATATAGATATCTGATCGGTTTAAATAGAATCAAGAGCATTGAGCGGCCTTGTAAATTCATGTTGCACCTAATTTGTACTCGATGTGTCCGCGGAGAAGCTACCAATTCCGACTGGCGCAGCAATTCAACCGCAGAAGCGACACAAGTGGCGAAAGTTTCACGAAGAATTGGATGTCGATGAACTCCTTTTTTTTGGTGCTTTGAAGGTGATTTTACAACTACATCCTGAAGACCCCGAATTTCGTAGGCTCGGGTTCATTCTTCCCACCCAATGCAGCCATCAAGCCCAAACCCAGTACACGACGTGTGTGGCTTGGGGGTATTACGCCGTCGTCCTGTTCTTGTCAGTAAGTTGTTCGTAGCAAGGAAGATGTTTGGTACTCACCCATAATCTGGCCGACGAAAACACCGCCTCACTCTCCCTCTCAATCCTCGCTTTGAGCTCTGGATCCACCGCCTTCCCAACTGTCTCCATAACAGCAGTCAACTGCTCCGAGCCCATAACACCAATCTTCGCATTCGGCCACATCCATAAGAAGCGCGGACTGTACGCTCTCCCACACATCCCGTAATTACCCGCTCCGTTACTTGCTCCCACAACAACAGTGAACTTCGGCACATTGGCACAGGCAACAGCAGTCACCAGCTTTGCGCCATTCTTCGCAATACCCTCACGTTCTGCATCTGTGCCGACCATGAAGCCGCTAATGTTCTGTAGGAAGATGAGCGGGATTTGGCGCTGACAGCAGAGCTCTATGAAGTGCGCTCCCTTCAGAGAGGATGTGCTGAATAAGATGCCATTATTGGCTATGATCCCGACCTTATGGCCGTAGATATGCGCAAAGCCTGTGACGAGACTGCTGCCGTAGTCACGCTTGAACTCCGAGAAGACGCTGCCATCTACGATTCTGGCGATGATTTCGTGGATGGGTAATGGCTTGCGGAGGTTGGTGCTCGCGATACCGACAAGTTCTTCTGGGTCGTATAGGGGCTCCTCGTAGGTTGTTGGAGCTGGGAAGGGCTTCTTTGGCCAATTGAGGTTGCTGATTGAGCGTCTGGCGAGAACGAGTGCGTGAGCGTCGTCTACAGCTAAGTAGTCTGCAACGCCGGAGACTGTGGTGTGCATCTTTCCACCTCCTAGGTCTTCCGCACTTACTACCTCTCCTGTAGCAGCTTTGACGAGTGGAGGACCAGCCAGGAAAATGTGACCTTGACCGTCGACGATGATGCTCTCGTCTGACATGGCGGGCATGTAGGCTCCTCCTGCTGTGCAAGGACCCATGACGACTGCTATCTGAGGTATTCCCATAGAGCTCATTCTAGCTTGGTTGAAGAAGATGCGTCCAAAGTGGTCTCTATCTGGAAATACATCTGCTTGGTGGGGCAGATTGGCTCCTCCGGAGTCCACGAGATAGACGCAGCTATGTACTATTAGACCTGTTTCACAGCCGGAATTTGGAACTTACGGAAGGTTGTTTTCTTGGGCAATAGCCTGCGCTCTCAGGTGCTTCTTGATCGTGATAGGATAATATGTTCCTCCCTTGACCGTACTATCATTTGCAACAATCATGCAAGTGACCCCCTCAATAACACCAACACCAGTAATGATTCCACCAGCCGGTATATCCGCTTCGGGGTACATCTCATGGCCTGCCAAAGCCGACAGCTCCAGAAAGGAAGTTCCAGGATCAATCAAAGCTGCAACTCGGTCTCTAGGAAGCATCTTCTTCCTAGCCAGATGCTTCTCCCTCGCTTTGGACGGTCCGCCCTGGTGTATCTTCTTTGTCAACTCCTCCAACTTCCCCATAACTTCTCCCATCTGCCTAGCATTTTCCTTGTATTCCTCAGACGAGGGATCGACGACGGTAGGTAAGACTGATATGGCATTGGCTTGATTCGGTGTGCAGTGCGTTGCAATGCTTCGAGAGCACAATCGGGCTTGGAGGGGAAAGGTTCGTGGAGAGGACCTCGGCATGCGCCTCGAGAGCTTCAATGCCTCTCGTGAGGCTCTGAAAGTAGACATCGTGTACAAAGGAATGTGCCGCAGCTGCAGCAGCAATTTTGAAATGCTACATCAAGTCAAAGAAGTTTGTCCCTTTCAAGTGTCCTGGAAACGTTCAATAGCATCATCGGCTGTCCGCGGGACAAGACCTGGGGGATTCAACAGGGATTAGGGGTCCGGCTTAAGGAAACATGGGGTAATCATGGATCTTGGCTTCCGAGGCGTGCGGCTTAAGAAACAACAATGTAGTAGAGCGCAGAGCAGGTCTCGCAGTCGTCCTTCATTTTCTTCCTTTTCGAAGTATTAAGCAAGATGGCAACAGTAAGGTGTATACGATCATTGGCAACTCGCCCAACATTACAGCTTCGCGTCAAGCCTCAGATACCAGTGTCAGCAATCCAGCATCGGAATGCCTCCTCCAAACACCCGAAAGGCTTCGAAGCACCATCTTCTGCAGACCTAGACGAACTACGAGAACGAGTCCAGGAGTTCACCAGACGAGAAATACCAGAAGAAGTGGCAGCCAGAACAGACAGAACCAATGCCTTCCCAAATGAAATGTGGCAGAAGCTTGGAGATGCGGGGTTCCTCGGAATAACTGCGGATGAAGATGTTGGTGGACTGTCGATGGGATACCAAGCACATTGTGTGGTTATGGAGGAGATATCAAGGGCTTCAGGGTCAATTGGATTGAGTTATGCGGCACATTCCCAGCTATGTGTAAACCAACTTCAGTTGAACGGCAACCCGGAACAAAAGAAGAAGTTCTTGCCCGGCTTGATCGCAGGAACTAGTGTGGGTGCTTTGGCAATGTCGGAGAGTGGAGCAGGAAGCGATGTTGTGAGCATGCGGACGACAGCGAAGGCTGTTGATGGTGGATATGTTCTTAACGGAACTAAGATGTGGATCACCAATGGGCCAGACGCCGATGTTATCGTAGTCTACGCAAAGACGGAGCCAGACAAGGCATCGAAAGGAATCACCGCATTCCTTGTCCAGAAAGATTTTGAGGGCTTCAGCTGCGCCAGGAAGCTAGACAAGATGGGTATGCGTGGAAGTAATACCGGAGAGCTTGTATTTGAGAATGTTTTTGTACCGAAGGAAAACATTCTCGGCGAGGTCAATCGCGGAGTTAAAGTCCTAATGGAGGGTTTAGATTTGGAACGTCTTGTTCTCAGTGCTGGACCACTGGGAATCATGCAGGCTGCCATGGATGTTACCCTTCCTTTCACGCATCAGAGAAAGCAGTTCGGTACTCCAGTTGCCCATAATCAACTTGTGCAAGGCAAGCTTGCGGACATGTACACGAAGCTCCAAGCTTCTCGAGCTTATACCTACGATACGGCTAGGAAGGTCGATGAGATCGGTCAGATTAGAACTCAGGATTGTGCAGGTGCTATTATGTATGCTGCTGAGAGAGCGACTGAGTGCACACTTGATTGTATCCAGTTGTTAGGCGGCATGGGATATGTTGAGGAGATGCCAGCTTCAAGGTTATTGAGAGAGTAAGTCTAGTTCTCTTTCTTCGATGATTGATCCTGACGTCGAAAGTGCCAAATTGTATGAGATAGGTGCAGGAACCACCGAGATCAGAAAGATGGTGATTGGAAGGGTAAGTTTGAATATCACATTCTGCTGTAGGGTTTGCTGACATCACTAGGTATTCAACAAGGAGTACAGTAGCTTCGCGCAGTAGAATGGTCTATGACTAGTCATTTTGGACAGCGGAATATGAGCCCCTCGGTATAGCCAAGTGAGCTGTATCAAGGCATCCGGAAGAAGCCTGCGAGACATGGCGTATTCACGACTAGACAAAATAAAGCAATACGAATAGTAAAGTAGCATTCTTGCGTCCCAAAAATTTCAACTTTACCATCTCACCTGAGTGCATGTTCTGCTATCACTACCTTATAATATTATGTCGACACACTTCCGGCTTCTTCTTTCCTTGGACATCAAAAGGCACACCGGCCTGCTTCGGCAACGAGAGACTTGCTCGATATTGGGCAATCCAGGCCGTGACGTTCGTTCTGATCATTCCTTTCGCATGGGATGCTGCTAAAATCCGCATATAGCTATAATATTTTTATCCCGCTTTCAAGCGATGAATACGGATAGAGGATGGGTTACCCACAGGTTTCTTATATGACGAGGTAAGAGATTGCTGTGAGCATTCGCAGTTGTACTGGCACAGTACAAAAATGTGATTAAGGGAGAAGGGGAAGAACTTTGGATAGGATGTTTTACGCATCCTACAGTAGCTGAAGACGAGAACGGAAGATACATATAGCACAAGACGTCGTGTCTACTGGTTCTCAAAGTCAGGTTTTGGGAAGAGGACATGGTGGAGGCCTCATGTTTGCCATCAATTGTACACATCCAACACTAGTAGTGAGAAGGCCATGATAAGGGAGCTTGAAGCCCAAGATCTGAGAAATGGGTCGATGCGAGGATAGGCAGCTACGAACTGTGCTGCTTCGTCAGGCTGTCATCATTGCCCAACCTGGCAATCGAGAGGCTATGAGGAAGTATACGGAAAGATTGCCAAACGACGAGATCACACAACAGGTTGCTCCCTGAGTGTCCTTTCTGTCGGCTGTTTTGAACTAGAGATTCTGGGGCCTTGGAGATCCACATACGTATTCACAAACAGAGCTGCTTTTGTTGCAACAGTACTCTTGTAGGGAGGATGAGTTAAGCTTGTACCGAGATATGACCCCTATACTGTTCAGATGGGTTTGAACCCTAAAAAGTAGTAGTACGTCTGTCGATATGAACCAACAAATTTGTCAACATAATAGTCATGTTTACTTGTGTTCGTTTTGTTACACCTACTCACGTCAAGGTCCAAAGTCCAATGAGACAGCATTTGCAACACGAGCATCTGTTGATCTAGGAAGATGCCAAGAACCTGATTCCGGTTCATGAGAGTCGCAATTCATTTCTGGGATAGAATATAACCTCACCCCGCGGACGACGCTGCGCTGGCTTGAACATGGTGACCACTTTGGAGATTCTTCAAGATAAAACAGCGTTAACATATCGATCGCTTTACTGCGCTTCATAGTATTTACTGAAAAAAGCCGATGCCCATGGCAATCATGTCATGTGTCCGACTCGGGGCGTATGTTCGGATATTATACATTTACGATTTACTTGATCCTCTCTTCCATGATCAGAAGAGCTCTGCTCCTACCGCATCATTGCTTGTTCATCGTCTCCTCTTATTTCTCGCTGAATGCATACCAACGCCAGAGCAATGCAGCCAGCAGCATCTGTGCGCGCTCAATAGAGGTGTTTACTTCCCGCACAAAGAACTCTCAACAGCAAGGCGCCCAACGCGTAGCTGATAGTGTAAACCATAATCGCTTCAAAACTTTTCCTTCCAAACACCATTTACTCGCCAATATTGTACATGGTCGACAATCAGAGCACCAAAGATGTGCCCCATCACTTCTTTCGCTTGACCTCCTTCTCGTTCCGGTTACTCTTCTCCTTGTCTTGCTTTAGCAATAAGGTGAGCTGGCTCTTGCTTCTGCTCAAGGTATCTGCGATAGGTGCTGCTTTAACGGGCTGGACGGGTCTTTTCGCAAACATATCATCATCCTTCGAATCTTCTGTGGCTCGTCCTTTGCCTTTCGATTCTTTTGTGGAAGCCGCGGGTTTCAAGGGATACTGAGGCGCATCCCCACCAAGTTCGCCTAGTTGTACTTGTCCAGCTGCATCAGCCAACGTCGGAGCCAAGCTAGGAACACCCTTGGAATCATGTTGCACAAGTCGCATGGCATCTATACCAGAAGACTCGGAGGTTCCGACCGATATCGATCGTGGCGACTTAGGTATTCTAGTCGGTGGTCGCTCTGGTTCTGGGTCACTGGCACGCTCCGCCGCTCCTTTGGTGTTTCGTTGTAGACGAGCATTCGCTTCGGCTAAGATGATCCTTTGGAGTTCTAGTTCGTCAAGCTCTTCTGGAGTCAACTCCTCTTTCTCCTCTTCCTCCTGAAGATTTTCGATGCGTTGTAGATGAGAAGATGGCCCAGGTTGTACAGATGGTCCTGCATCGCCAGAAGAAGCCACCTCTTGATTCGCCTTACCAAGAGCAGTACGCACTTTTCCACCAGATGACTTTCTTGGAGATGATCGCTTCGTGTCGGCAAGTTTCTTCTTCGACAGCTGAATACTAGCAGATCTGTCGGGAGATGGAGTAAAATTCTCTTGAAATCGTGATTGTGTTCTTGCAGGTGGCCCATCCAACGAAGAACGAGCTCCTGAGGCGGCTTGCACAGCTTCAGCTTCCTTGGCAGCCGCGTCTGCTGAAGATTGGGAAGTTTGCGAGCTTTGTCGTCGGACTATTACAGGGCGCTTCTTTTTCGTTGAGGCAGGAAATCCGGTCTTCTTCCTATTCGGGGTCGCAGCCTTCTTATCGGCCTTCCCATCCCGGGGGTCTGGAGAAGGGGGCTGAATCACGACATGTGAGTTCGGACTAACGGGCGAGTTCTGATCGCCCTCGTGTTCCGACTCATGCGGCGAAATGAATCGCGCTGTTGGACGTGGACCGCCAGTGGATGGTCCTCTCGTTTTCTTCAAGATTGGATGTGGCATTGGCGCAGGCGCTCTGGATATTGAAGAAGCGGTGGTAGTTATTCCACTACTTGTCGACGGTCCACTTGGGCGAGGCCGGTTGAGTGCGGTGGTGCTTGAAGCTCCAGGTCCATGCTGGAAACTTCTATTCTGCAATGCCAAATTCAGTACGGTACGGCATGTGCAGATAGGCAGATCATACCGGTGGCGAGGGCCCTTCAACACGGTTTGGAGGTCCACGTAGTGGTACGAAGGTTGGTCCATTCGAAATATGATCAAAGAGTCGGGCAATAGTTGCAGCATTTAGGTCTTTCTTGTCGCTGTACCATATACGCCACCAATAGTTCTCGAGACGCTCTGCCGTGGGGTCCAGTAGTCTGCGCTTTGTAGTGGTATAAACTGTTCAAAGTTCGAATTAGTTGGGGTCCAACAAGAGCCTTGGTAGGATTACTTTTCCAGAACCTGGCGATTTCGGCTTGATCCAATGGTTCAGCCGCGATCTTCTCGATACTCTCATTGATCTTGTCGCTGTTCACCACGATCCCTTTGGGTAAAATTAACGCCATCTTAGCAAGGCCAAGGTGACGTAGTTTGTGTTGACAGCAGCACTTTCAAGGCAGGTGGGTAAACACCTACCTAGAAAGATGCTGCGCCGAAATGTCAAGGAATCCGCATCCGGAAAGTGATATCAAATCAGGGCGAGGAAGGTACGGTATGGCTATTCGGACTTGCTCGGTTGAGGGCGCAAGATATCCGGATGTGAAGTGAGGAAAGAGCTGTCCATGAACCACCACCCCAAACTTTTTCTTGCTCAAGGAAAAATTTCAAGGTTGGCAAGCTCCTCTACCTGAACCAATAGCCACTTCTCTTGCAGCGAGAACAGAATCGAAGTATCGCCCGCTTATGTATGACTCGGAAGAAACTCGGCAAGGTGACACAGGACTCGATTCATGTAGCTAGAGGAAATTTGAAAATTCGACTTCGTTATACAGGGCTTTGTGAAACCAGCAACTGAGGAGGAGCTGAATTGAGAGTGGGGTCGAAAGTGACAGCGTCTGTAAGATTGAAAGATATGTTAGCTAATGGCCGGCGGCGCGGTAACATGCAGAAGTGGGACAGTTAAGCAACATCCTTATAATGAAGCTTGAGAAGAAGATTGATTATTGGTAAGAGATGCAACAAAGTACCAGTCTGACTTTTTTTTGAGGAAGCGCAAGGTAGAGACAGACGGGGTACAGTATGCAGTGCGGTGAAGTACTGAAGTGCGGTGCAGTAGGGCGCAGCTAATCAAGGGACTGATCCGTTTTGTTCTGGACTTTCCAGTAGTGGGGAACAAGGGTATGGGTGTGGGTGTGGCGTGGATGCAGGCAAGTGCAGCTGGGAGCAAAGCAGAGCGTGGGAGCGGGAACGTGGAAGGAGGGGTGGTGACCTGCAGAGGATGTCGGTAGGTACTACTGTACTCTACTGTACTGTACTGTACTTTGCCCACGACGTGAGTTGAGGTTGCAATAGGAAGGTGTGCGCTGAAGAGAGTGAGAGTGAGCACTTGGCTTTCGTCTAAGTGCGGCGTGGATCAGAAAGAATGAAGGGATGAAGATGAAGACAACAGATGAGAAATGAGAAATGAGAAATGAGATGTCCTTTCTGCTTACCGCAAGACTCAAACAAAAATGAGCTAAAACAAAGCTCAGGCTCTGGTGGTCAGGTCAGGTCCACCCAGTTCCGTCCAGTCTAAGTCTCTGTCCAGTGTCCTCCTGCCTGTCGGCTCAAACTCAAATTGTGGTGATGAACGGACCTCGGATTTCGGAGGAGATAGGAGATGCTGTTCCGTGAGCTGAGCTGAGCTGAGCTGCCCGGCCTTGTCTGGTCAAGTACTTTTCGAGTACCTCCTGGTTGGGTAGAGCTGAGCTGGAGTTGTACCTAAGGAGGTAGTTGGGCTAAGAGCTTTGCTAGTGAGGGGTTCCACTCTTCCGTCTGGTCTTCGAGAAGGATTCGGTGATCAGGCGTCAAAAGTCTAAAGTGGCAGACAGACAGACAGGCACTTGGTCAGGTACAGACACACAGGTACGGCGAAGTACAGGTAGAGTAGATGTAGAGATTTATATGAACGACAGGCAGGCACAAAGGCGTGAGGTCAGCATCGCTATGCTATATACTAGGAGGGCCCTTGCATCGCGGATCAATACCACGAGGCGAAGAACTATAATATATGACCGATCCAGTGAGGGAGCAGGGCTATGGCTTCCAGGGCTTCCAGAAAAGAACAACTCTGGTCTGGCCTGGCCCGGAGACTGCGGACAGGGCATGTGCATGCCGTCGCCATCGGTACGCCTGGAGACTGACTGCCTGGAAGGCTGGAAGCGACTCGTGGTGGAGTGGAGTGGAGTGGAGTGGAGTGGAGCGCAGTAGTAAATGTAGTGGCGGCGACAGGCTGTGATGCGGTGCCAAACCAGCCCGAACAAGCAAAGAAACAGGCAGCCCAGTCAGCGACTCAGGGCATGGTTGCTTGTTTGTTTCAGCACATGGTTGTCCGCTGGGAACAGAACATTGGAACGCTCGTGCTGTCACTGCCTGACCTGACTTTGCCTGACTGGCTCTATCTTTACTTTGCCTGTCTCTCCTCTGTTGCTGCTCGGCATAAAATATCCAGTCGGGTCAATTTCAGGGTCTCATCCTCGGCTCGGTTGACTTCGAGTTTTCCATCAACGCCGGCCTCAAGCTCCCTCTCCCCGCACTGCATCGCAACCATACCTTCGTACTCTTGTATCTGTAACTGTACAACCTTACGCTTCCGGTACCGTTGGTTCGACAAGACATGATAAGACAAACCAACTTGCGACGAAACGGGCATGCATGATCTTTTGCCGATGCCACGCCATGCCCTGCGTCCTAATCTTTGGTCAATTTACATTCTCGTCCGTACGAGCTCTACCTTCCTCCCCTTCCCTTCACCAGCTCAGATATCAAATCCCTCCCTCCTCCATTCCTCCATCTCTCACCGCCTCCTCTTCCTCGTCGCCGCCACTCGCCAAGTTCAACTCCCCGACGGCGCTGTTTCCTTGCCTTCCTATTTCCCCATTAACCCTCTCGTCCCACCAATCCCTCCATGAAGGTAGGGTTCAATTCAAGCTGAGAAGGACCATTTGTCTTGATCTGATCACAAGCCCGACTAGCATAAAGTCACCCTGACGAAGAACCCGCCTTTGGCGTCTTTTCCCCTGTCTACAAGCGTACATTACAAAGTGGGGTCGAAGAAAGAACAAGACCTCTTGAACGTTACCTACCAAACGCTACCCTCGAGAGTCTACGGCTCGCTTCCGAGACCGAGAGTCTACGTGAGAAACTGCACTGCTGACCTTCCCTCCGAGCGAGTACCTACCGTTCGCAAGTCGTAAACCACGTCGTGTGACGTTCAAGAGATTGAGATATGTAGCCGATGCCATCAAGTCCACTCATCCTTCTCTCCGCCTAGCTCAACGGTACCACCGCTCTCCCGATCTGTTGGGATCTGAATATTGCATGTGCTTACTTCGTTATTGTTAACATGATTGGCTTTGAGCTCTTGGCTTCTGCCTCAAGGTTGCTCTCAGTCACCTTCCACCCACAATTCGACCAAAATGATCAAGTCGCAATGCATGCCTGTTGAAGATGGTAGGCACTGGAAGCAAGCATGCCATTTCACAGCGCCACTTCTGGCTTTGCCGTCTCCTTCGCATCTCCGTATCACTACTACAAAACATATGCTACAACTTCCATTCTCATTACATATGCTATCTCCTATCTAGTATCTCTGGGATCACATCCCATGCATCTGATCAGCCGCATCGCATGTGCCCAAGGCCCAGGAAATCATCATCTGACAGCCACTCGCCAACCACCAACCAATAAATACCAGGGCTTCTAGAACGTTGTTTTGTTTCGCCTTTCCTTGCCTCGTCTGTCGAACCCTTCCAACTACGGTGTGATCCTCACCGACCCCCACCTGGAAATTTCCAACCCCACGTTTCTGGCCTGCACAATGCAAGGGGCGGCACGGCTACGGCACTACCCTCCCTGGCGAGGGCGAGCACATTGCATTGCACACCCAGCGCAAAACTCCCTCTGAAATGCCGAGAATGTTGTCTATCACTTTCCCAAATCCCGAGAGCGCGTCCACTTCTTCTCTCATTCAGCGAAGAAGTAAACCTCCCTATAATTTCGCTCCACTTCGGCGTACCCGAGCCATGGTACCGGGTCTATTCAATATCTCATCTGGACGGATATGGATGGACTTGGGCACCAATATTTCGGATCCTGTCTTGTCAACCCCGCTCCTTTGAAACATGTGTGAGATTGAAAAGGGACGAGTCTGTTTAGAGAGGTGTCAAAATCTGTCATGCTGATCCATTTTTCTCTCTTTTCGCATCTCTGGACATTGGGCGCGAAGGCTCGGCTCAGGTGTAAGTGAGGTATCGTGTCGATCGCCCACCCGACTTTGATCATGCGACATGTAAAAGTCGTCAGTATCTTTCGCAACGTTCCAAGCAATGTGATAACTGCTTGTTACTTAGCTACCCTTAGTAGACGAAACTGGCTTTGAAAGAAGATGGAGTGTAATTCCATGGTATAGAAAGAGATTTTTATTGTTTTGATGTAAGCGAGCGAAGCTAAAGGGGGTGATTGATTGGCGAGGGCGGAAGCGAGGTCTGTGAGTGAATAGAGGTTGATAGGCAAGACAGCTGGATTCCTGTCGCTCACTTCAGTAACTAATTCATTCACTGGTAACATCCTTGGATGTCATATCATTTCATGCTTGATCCCGGATTTCCCTCTGGCATCTGAGTCCAAGGTAAATTCTCCTAGATAAACAATGCCACGAACGCCTCACAAGCCACGACGTCTGCACATCCTTCATTATCATGCATTCCATACAAAATTTATCACTCTAGCCACCGCCATCCCACCATCCCTCAGAAAGGATAGCATGAAAAGAGGGACGATCCAAAGGTCTGTGGATCGCCTTCCTCTCTTTCGTCTGCACTGCCATCTCCTTCCCTCTCTATCCTTTACCCGAGCGTGATATCCCTCCAAGTCGAGACCCAACCAGCAATAAAGCACACGATATCTGCGGCTATTACACATGGCCAGACGATCCGGATGAAGTAATGCCCTTCTCGAATTTAGCCCAGTCAAGTGCGCCTTGCACAAATCTGGCTACGGTTGTGAAGTCGCCCTGCGCGGCAATTTTGGGAAGGATTTGGGTGAGAAGCAGAAGGATGTCGACTTACAGTTCAATGCTGTCATTCTCAGAGTAAGCAACGCTGTGAAGAATCCGCCATAGACCAATACGAGACCGAGAATCACGTAGTCGAAGTTATGGCGTTTGTAGCTGTCACGCAACATCGTCAGTACGTCTCTCCCATCCAACCTCAAGTCCAACGAGCACGATGAAAATCATCTCGATTGAGACAGATATTTAAGAAGAAAAGACTCAACCTACATCCCGTTGAAGAACACCCTCTGGCCCCTCATAACATCCAACTTCCATAACGCATACCCAACACAGAACAAGTTCAGTAGACTAAACACAATTCCCAAGAACAGCCACAGACTGATTCCATAACTCATGATCGACAGGATATTGATCGGCAAATGCAAGACGAAAGCAAGCAAGCATACGCAGCGCCTAGCGAAAGACGGCTTATCGCTGAGATCCCATTGTGTGATATATAAGCGGAATGCGGAGGTTGAGAAGCGGTTGGAAGATTTGGCGGAGGGACCTACGAGGCCGGTGGTTGATGAAGAGGAGGGCAGGACATCAGGTTCGATGCGCCCGCCTTGGGCGGATTCTCGGAGGGTGAGGAAGAAGAACATTTTGATTGAAGTGTGGAATGCCCGTCCTGCTCTGCCTGAAGATCTATTCTCTTTTTTTAAGCCGTCGGGAATCAGTTTCGCGACAAAGGCGATGTGTTTTGACAGCACTTGTATCGACAGGAAAATAATCAGGAACAGGATTCACAAAGAGGGCGGGGGAACCGCATGATCTTTAATATAAGAATATACCGTGGGTGGGATAGAAAGATTTTTGGACGCGCCGAAGGATCATGGTGTGATTCATACGATTCATTTACCAACAAAACGGAGGCAGTGTGCCTTGTGCGCCTTGCTGTGCCGCAGAGCTGTGCTGTTTTTGTTGGTGTTTGTGCCTGGAGGCGGGGAATCTTGAAACTTCAAATGGCCGCATTGAGATGAAGAAGTGAGCACCGTGATTTTGAGAGGACTTGAGCATTTTTGTAGTTTTCCGGTATCGTAAGGAGAGACATGAAATGATGTGATAAACAAAACAAAATCGAAGCATGATGATAGCAGAGCAGGACACAAGAATGAAAATCAAAGCGTTGTGCTGGACCGTTTGGCCTACCCAGAAAGATCTTAAAGCCAGCAAATACTTACAGGGAGTTTCAGAAGCTCAAGTTGTTGGATATGTTGGAGATATTTATAGGTTTGCGAAATTTGGAGCTATTCGCTACGGACGGTCAAGCGAGATGGTCTGGCTCAGCCACATCATGTTAGGGGGCGTTCGATGACAACTCTGACGGCAATGGCTGAGGCTCTTTCTTGAGAGCTGGGCAGAACTTCACGCCGGAGTTTCCCTTGATTCGCTTGACACTGAAAGTCTTACTGAAAGTGAATTGCTGCAAAGGCGATAGCAGATCTCACAACAAAGGAATGCAAAGTATCTTCCGACGCAGCACTGCTGCACATTTGAAGAGCCAGAGAACCGGACACCAAATCACTCTCCAATATTGACTGCTACAGGTATCAAATTCTCCCTAAAAAGCTATTGGTACACCAAGCCGCTGGGTATCATGCGAAAGCCGCGATCCTCTTCAAGGCGACTAGCAAATCTCATCATCTAATCCAGCCCGAACTCCGAGCCATTGGATTCCAATACATCCTTCAATCTCGATACATACATCGAATATAAACTAGTCTTATATCTGACTTGGAGACTATGAAGCTCCAGGTTTTGGACTGTTGGCAGCGCTGCCACCGCCTCTCTTCATGAGCCCTGCGAAGAATGATGCGAGGGCTTCATTCTGGTTCTTTCCGTCAGGAGTAGCCACATTGCCTGGTGATGTTGGCTCTGGTGTCTGGTAGGTCTGCCGGTCCTGTGGGGTACATTAGTACTCGAACACCGAAGGAAGGGGATATCTCGGAAACCCACTCTCAGCCTCCGCAGCATGTCATCCGCATCTACCTGGATGCCACCCATATTGAACTGTACGGGGCCGATATGTTCATTGACACGACCTTCATCATACTGTTCGTCATCGCCTTGCTCGACCCGAGATTGAGAAGATTGACGGCCACGAACCACGCGACTGCTGTCCATGGAGCTAGGCTCTGCTCCTTGCCTGATCTTGTCGAGAACTTCTACCTGGGTAGCTAAGAATTTCTGAGCATCCTGGCTCGAAACTTCTAACTTGAGACCATTGCCTTCCGAGGCCGTTGCTTGAAGAGCATCCAGGCTTGGGTCGCGGATCGTTTCTTGATATGCCTCTACGGCAGCTCCAGGAACCGGCGGGGTATCCTCATCCGGGGTTACATGGCCATTAACACCATTAGTACCGTTTTGAGCAGCTAAATCGTATGATTCCTCAATATCCACCGACCAACCTTTGTTGACAGCTTCAACGTCGAAACCATCGCGCAATACTCTGATCTTTCCCCAAGAATCCCAGTTAGGTGGCACAAGCACCTTGTCACGATCAATGACATTGTGCTTGAGAGGCTGTCGTTTCAAGAGAGAGTGAATCCCGAGAGAGGAATGTACTAGGCTCTGTAAAGGACTCGTGACAGAGGGTGCTGTGTAGATAAGTGATGCGCCATCTACACTTTTGTTAGTGCTAACCCAACCAAAACAATCAAGACATACGCTTCAATAAGACCGTCCTCAAAAATTGCAGGACAAAATCAAATTCTTCCTCCCTCCAAGATCGTTCCTTTTCAAGATTTTCGATGTGGTCGGACTGAGAGAGTAAGTATGAACCCCTGACCGTGACCGGAGCAACTCACATTTTGACACACAACACACAGAGGAAGTCCCAGAGCCTCTTCCCACTCTCCAGGTCCCAAAGGTAGACTGACGTCCCCTTCTGTGGAATTGCTCACACCTCCTCCATCAAGACTGTTTCCACCTCTGCCTCTATCTCGCCAGCTGATCATGACCTCCTCCATTTTCTCCTTACAGTCCTCATCCAGTGAGACCAGCAATGTACGTAGAAGCCGTATCCAATCTCGTAGTTGCCTGAGCCAGAACCATGGCTGCGACCAGTCCAGCAGTACAACAATAAGAGTATTCGGGATTGTTTGCGGTGTTAAAAGGGGTTGCAGAAGAGGGGTGAAGGATGGCGAGGGGTCCGAGAGGAGGTATATTGAGAGGCGAGCAAGAATATCTATGGGGAGTTAGCTGTTTCCATAGCTAGGCTTTTCACAGCTTCCTACCTTCGTGATCCGCATCTAGAACATCATGATAGGTATATCCTAGGGCGAAGTTGTTCGCTATAGGTGGCTGTTTGCTGCTCTGCCGATCTTGTGTTCGTCTGCTATTGTCCGCCGAAAGGGCTTCCAGGAACTCTCTCTGAGATTCTGTAGTTCCTCCTAAACATTGTCAGACCTGCTGCTTGATCCGTTCCCATTGCGGCGTACCTAGAACGAGGATATTCTTCTCTGGCAATCGCTTTCCACTGGCCACACTATCGAGCAAAGATGCCCACAGATTCTTCTCCCCAGCGCTCTTCGGTCTGTCATGGTCACTCGAACTCGAGACCTGCGTATATGTGGAAGTTCTGTCGTTGGAAGCCATCGTGGTTTTGGGTTTCAGGAGGTCCAACAGAATCGGGGGTTTTCTGGGATTGCTGGCTTTCGTCCGAAGCTAAGATATTTCGACCATCCGTTCCCCTAGACTCATCTGCAACAGGCTTGCGATTCAAAAATTTGACGTTGTTTGATTCGATTTCATGGTGCAAACCTCAATCAGCGAAAGTCGTTCATAAAAGTTGTGAACCGCGTTCCTGGTAAACGCGAGGCGGCCAGGCTAGACCACGGCAGATGGATCTAGTCTAGTAATATTTTGAGGTTCGCAGCCTCGTCAACTACCATCTGCGCCCGAGACAATTCTAAACTTCCACGACATCACAATGCAGAGTATCCGGCAAATCCAGGAGCTGAACAAGCGTGAGCTTGAAGCTGGAGTGTGAGTGTATGTTCCGGCCTCTTGTCGTACTCATACTAACATCTCAATAGGTCTCCAAACGCGTCATGGCATACAGACTATCGCGACACAGCTTACATTTACATCGGGGGTCTCCCTTTTGAGCTCTCCGAGGGAGATGTTGTTACGATATTTTCTCAATATGGAGAACCGACATATATCAACTTGATCCGTGACAAGGAGACCGGAAAATCCAAAGGCTTTGCATTCTTGAAGTACGAGGATCAACGCAGCACGGATTTGGCAGTCGATAATCTAGGAGGGACTGTGATTATGGGAAGGACTCTGAAAGTGGATCACACCCGATACAAGAAGAAGGACGACGAGGCTGAAGAGGGGCATGATCTGACGCAACGGCCGCCAGAGGAGGACGAAGACGGAGAAGGCAGGAGGAAGCGTAGGCGGACAGACGAGAGCGAGAGCGAGGCGGAGAGACCCATGCTGAAAGAAGAGCGCGAATTGGCAAAGCTCATCCAGGATCACGACGATGAGGATCCTATGAAAGCATATTTGATAGAGGAAAAGAAGGAAGAGGTTACGATGGCTTTAGCAAGACTGAAGGATGGGAAGAAGTCCGAAAGGTCAAAGTCGAGGCATCATCATCACAAATCACGTCGACACAAAGAAGAGGAAGACAGAGGGAGTCATCGTTCTCATCGCCGTAGCGAGCATCGAGAGAGAAGATCACGTTCTAGAGAGCGGACCCCGGAGCGCAATGAGGAGTCCAGGACGGAGCGGAGCAGAAAACACGAGAAGAGGGATGAGCGTGAGTCGTCAAAATATCGAAGAGAAAGTCCCGGAAGAGAAGCTCGGGATCGAGGCGGTCGCGAGAGGTCTAAGGAGCGACCCAGAAGGCGGGAAGGTTCTGTTGAAGATAGGCGCCATCCCTCTAGGCGGTACTCGTAGGTGAGATTTAATGTATATAATCACTCCAATAATCTTGAATTCGTAGCCTGGAGGAGTGGGTTTGTAAGAAGTTTCCTATAGATGGTGCTTCCTTTGGACATCGGACCGAATGTTTCTCGCCGAGATGAGAACCAGCGAAGCTGTCTTCAGCCTCTCTCTACCTACTTCATGTAGCCCTTGCGATGTATGTCTATGACAATATTTATCGTCAGAGAATGCCCGCCTCTAACTCAAATCACGTCCGATGACAGAAACCATATCCAGCGCTGCCGATGCCCAGATATGCCCAAATACGCCACGCTAAATCGCAACAATTGCAAGATGAATACGAAACTAGTTCGCCCCAAGGTAGCGTTTCCATCCATCCCTTACACAATACCGCCGACCATCCTCGCCTTCGGCAATGACAAACTTCTCCCACCTGCCATCTCGGCCAGCTCCGATGACTATGATGCTGTGATCAGTCGTCCATCCCAAGATACCTTTTGGCGGACGAAACGCCGCTTCGCTATTCAATGGTGTCGAACTGCCATAAAGTGGTTCGTCACCAATTTCAAAATGTGCTGACGCGAAAGAGTACACATCCGAGAAGACCCTTGGCAATAGAGGAATCCGACCCAGGATTCCCCATTTCTGGCTCGTGTCCACATCACTCGGACCTGGACTTCCTCCTCCGCCTCCCATAGTGGTCAATCTCCGGTTCTGAGTCGGCGTTTCGGTTCTTGGTGGCTTTGAAGGATGAGGAATGTCGAATACATGAAGGGTCGATTTGTCAGAAGTGACTGCTAGCAGCTGGCCAGATGGAGCAATCGACAATGAAAAGATAGTTGCATGATCCACGCCACGTCTTAGTTCCGCGATACGAGCACAATTACTCGTTGCAAATACTCGTACCAAGGTTCCCTAGATATGTCAGCGAAGCCTGGTGTATATGCCTATGTTTACTTACTGCCTCGCTTGCTGTCGCCAAAATCTTTCCATCACGGCTGATGTCAATAGCTCGCAGTGCCGAGCCATGAGCCGGTATAATACTGACATTCCCCGTAGACAACTCAACTAGCTGGACTTGGCCCGGTGTTCTTCCGGGAAAGGCAAGAGACGTTGCCGTTAGACAGCACAGACCTAGAGGATTGTCGGCAGTTTCGAAGACGGACCACAGTTCCGCTGGACTCCTGAATTTGTAGACGCGAACGCTATTTTGAAGCGCAACGACGACGTGTGTTCGGGATAAGCGCACGCCACGGACGGTCGTGAGGACGGGTATCTGGATAGCAACCTGCTGCTTTGCATCGTCCCATATGATAACCTGCATACATGCATCAGCGCCAGCTTCTCCCGCCCTTGTATGGTGCGCAACTGACTTTGTTCTGTGGAAATTTAGGTTGCCTCCCTCCTCCAATAAGCGCGATAAAATTAGCCTTCCCAAGCATCTGTGCAGCACCTATGCCGGCGTTGAAATCTACGTCCTCAGTGTATATTCCTAATTCACGGATCGGAAGGCTGTACCTCGAGAGACTCGGAGCTGGCAAGGCTCTGAATTGAAGACTGATGGTAGAAATTAGCACGGCGTTCGCCTTACTCTACACACATGGAAACGAACTACAAAAGCCAGTGTTTAGTCCGACAGAGAAGCAGCTGGCATCATGGTTGAAGCTGGCCGAGAGGGCGATGCTTGAGCTTTCGCTCTCGATAGCTGGTCTGGTATTCATGGTTTCGAAGTGACGAAGAGAGGATTTCTATGCAAGGAGAAAGAGATAATATTCCAAATGGCAGATGTCGAATGCTGTTTGGTTGTGCGCATGTTGTTCGTGGTTCTCATGACATGTTTCGAAGTAAAAAGACCAAAATAAATGTTGTTGCCGCATGTCGCGAGGCTGGCAGGATGGCTCACGATACCAGCTTATCAGGCGTCTGCCAGTCCACCAATGCATGTGTGGCCCCTGCTAGCGTGCATGGCTAGCTCCTTCCCCTGTTTTCCCCCTATCCTATCCCATCCCATCTCCATTTCGCTAACCCTGAGACTCAAATTTACTCCGACCGCGACTTCAATTTCGTGATACTTTCCCAACCATCTTACAATCAGTCCGTCAACTTCGAACTTTTTTTGATACCCATAACGATCACACGACTTGATTGAGACGCAGTCGCTCCTCTCGACCGCACATATACCAAGATGTCTTCTCCATTGAGCGCAGTATGTTGACATCCCCTCCTGGCCACCCCCTTTTGCCTATTCTGACCACAGCGTTGCCTGGCAGTACCATGCTGGGGTTTGTTTTCCGCACTTCGACAAGCTGCTGAGCCAGTACTAATGTCAGCTTCCTCACAGATCAAGATCCGCAGAAAGAAGAATGTCAAGAAGGGTATCCAGTTCTGTTTGATGGTCTGCGGTGCCTCGGGTACAGGTATGTCGGACGACACCTGCGACACCTTACGAGACAATTGACTGATCGCACCAGGTCGAACAACATTCGTGAATACCCTATGTGGAAAGAAAGTGCTTGCTGGAAAGGATGCCGACGATGCGACAAACGCCCACCTCGAAGAAGGCGTCCGGATCAAGCCTATCACCGTCGGTGCGCATTACGAACACAAATCCACATTGGCCGAACATTATAGCTGATGACATGCAGAACTGGAATTGGACGAGGAGGGAACTCGCATTTCTCTGACTATCGTAGACACGCCGGGCTTTGGAGACCAGATCGACAACGAGGCAAGGTAGGGATATGTTCCGGGGCCACACCGACAAATGTCACTAACAATTTCACAGCTTTGGCGAAATCGTTGGCTACCTTGAGCGACAGTATGATGATATTCTTGCTGAGGAGTCACGTATCAAGCGTAACCCCCGCTTCCGCGACAATCGTGTACATGCTCTTCTCTACTTCATCACTCCCACCGGACATGGGTAAGTAGATCTCGCGTTGCAGATAGAGTACAATCTTCTAACTTCACGAAGTCTCCGCGAACTGGATATCGAACTCATGAAGCGCCTCTCCCCCCGTGTCAACGTCATTCCAGTCATTGGCAAGGCCGATTCTCTTACCCCAGCTGAGCTTGCAGAGTCGAAGAAGCTTGTTATGGAGGACATCGAACACTACAGAATCCCGGTCTACAACTTCCCATACGATATCGAGGAGGACGACGAGGACACTGTTGAAGAGAATGCCGAGCTCCGTGGGCTGATGCCTTTCGCCATTGTTGGTTCCGAAGAGGTTGTTGAGATTGGAGGCCGCAAGGTCAGAGCTAGACAATATCCATGGGGTGTTGTAGAGGTGGACAACCCAAGACATTCCGATTTCCTCGCCATTCGAAGTGCCCTTCTCCACAGCCATTTGGCGGATCTGAAGGAGATCACACACGACTTCCTCTACGAAAATTACCGTACCGAGAAGCTCAGCAAGAGTGTTGAGGGTGGTGCTGGAGCGTAAGTTCGATTACAAGTATCTTCTATATGCATAGACTAATCATCTGCAGCGATTCGTCGATGAACCCAGAAGATCTTGCCTCCCAGTCGGTTCGCCTAAAGGAAGAGCAACTCCGCCGCGAGGAGGAGAAGCTCCGAGAAATCGAAGTCAAGGTCCAAAGAGAGATTAACGAGAAGAGACAGGAGCTATTGGCCCGTGAAAGTCAACTTAAGGAGATCGAGGCCAGAATGCACCGAGAGCAAAGCGCACATCTGGAAGCCACGAATGGAGCGCACACTGACTCTGAGGCATAAAGATGTGGTGAAAATTACTTTGCGAGCGACTGGGCTTTGAAAGGACGAAGCGATACTTGGCAATGAATGGGTTTGTCGGTTGATATCCAAGTTGTCAATGGGGGGAAATGGAGCTATGGGATTTCTTTTGCAGGTCGTTGACGGCATTTGCAAGAACGATTCTGGCTTTGACAAGCTAATAACGTGTTTTCTTATCAACTTCTAATGCGCAGCTGAATTACTTTACTTCTTGAACCTTCTTGTGATAGAGGCACAAGTGAACGGCTGTGAACGCTTTATGGTTCTATTTTATCTTGTGGTTATAGCAATTAAAATGTTAAACAATGCTTTGTACTTCAGCACTGGTATAGTTACAAGTCTCGGTATCAATTTTGAGACATAACGATCAATCCCAAGACACCATACTAGAATCGTAGTCTTGAGACATTCAGACCTTCATGGGCGGAAATTAGTGACCCGGCCAAGGAAATCCCAGAACCCGCGTGGTAGCCCATTCATGGCTTCAAGCAAATCAGCTCATGGTAAAAGCATTACAACCAGGCCATCGGCTCGGACAAGCTTCTGCTATTTCCTTCTTACCACTTTGCTATGCACCTCAGTAGCTCATAGCAGAGTCCTTTTCTTTTAAGACGATGAATAAAAGTAAGGTTTCAATCGTGCTTCCAGTTCAAGAAGGCGAAAGAGAATCATTCAGAATTATGGAATGACAGTGACATAAGATGTTGTGGCCTTTCGTGACCTCGGAACAAGTGAGTCCACGGAAGTTTGGCGCCATGTGGCTGACCCGCTCAGTAGCCCCGCCTCCGGATGATGATGACCTTCAGCCACGGCTGACTTCAAAGCGATCATGAGCTTCGCGCCACCCAACTCTTCTCTTCACTTCTCTTCTAAACAACAACCACAGCATCCACCAAACCACAGTTTTCGATATTCAAGTCTCGCAGTACGATGTCTGGAACTACCAAATATACAGCAGCGCCGCAGCGCGATTCGTTCGACGAGACAGCAAATTACAGCCAGGCTCCCCCCTCTTATGCGGATCAACCTTCAAGCTCGGCGAACGATCAGGAAGCTCTTCTTGGAGGCGCCCCAAGAAGCAGCGAGGACAACATACCAGATGACTTCAAGGTTCGTACGGTGGAGACTGTTGCTATGTACAAATCTGACTGCTCTTTAGTTCGGAGGCTCGGTATCTGAAGCATCGATAGATATTCGCATGGCCTTTGTCCGCAAAGTCTACGCTATTCTTTCTGTTCAACTTATTGCAACTGCGGTTCTGAGTTCTGTCTCCTTCTTCAGCGATTCCTACAAAGATTGGATTCAGAGCAATCAGTGGATGATGTGGCTTTCGGTTTGTCATGTCCTTCCAATGTAGCCTGTTCTTTCTAACTGTTTAAGCTATTCGGTGCTATCGGTTTTATGATCCTCACATACTGGAAACGCAAGTCGTATCCTACAAATCTGCTCTTCCTCAGGTATGTCGTTCAAGTGTCGAGTTTGTAGCAACACTTCGGCTAATCCATCAACAGCGGCTTTACAGCTTTTGAAGCATACTCAGTATCAGTCATCGTCTCGTTCTACCAGTCCCGAATCGTCTTACAAGCGGTTCTTCTAACAGCCGGAATATTCGTCGCTCTCACTCTGTTCGCATGCCAGACGAAGTATGACTTCACATCTTGGATGCCGTATCTGTTTGGGGGACTCTGGTGCTTGATCCTTTTCGGATTCATGGCTGCATTCTTCCCCCACAGTAGCACAGTCGAGTTGGCATATTCCGGCATTGGAGCTCTGATATTCTCGGCATACATATTGGTTGATACACAACTCATCATGAGACATTATCATGTCGAGGAAGAGATCGCGGCTGCAATCAGTCTCTACCTTGACATCATCAACTTGTTTCTCAACATTCTTCGCATCCTCAACAGCCAACAAAACAACTAAGGAATTGATGATGGCTCAATGAAATGGTGGGGACGGATGGGACGAGGTGAGGCCTTAAGTAACATGTTTCCTTTGGGCACTTATCGGATGTGACTTCAAGAGGTCTGGCGTAGGACGGAAAGCTTGGTATGCGTCTCATGGACTCTGAATGTTCTTTAATGAGATTATTTTTTTGCAAATGTGTACTGCTTCGACTCGAAGTTTCAAACACTCAACATTTCAAGGTGGGGCATTCGAGGTCGCAGGATGGACCCAGACTCCCACCCCCTGACTCTCGTTTCAGAACTATGGAGATATACCAGTATTTCAGGTACGACTCCAAGGTTTTCAAATTCTCGTGTACAACAAGATACTTTGGTTCGAATAATTCCTACCTTATCAGACGAAGCTTATTGTTGCGTGTAAGCATATAAGGCAGGCCAAGAATGGCATGGCCTTTGTTTTTAAGCTTTCGGGTTGAGTGCAGGGGGCTTCAGGGGCCTCGCCAAAAGCCAAAAGGTAGGTAGGTACGGATGCAAAGTACTGTAAAGCGCGGCAAGTGCAAGTGCAGGTGGAAAAGGTGGAACGGACCACCTGTGGGGGAAAAGAAAGAGGGACCAGCACCAGCACCAGCACCAGCAGTGCAAGCAGCAGTGAACAGAACTGCCTCCAAACATTCACTTACGATTTCAATCCACTTCCTCCCTCGTTGTGAACTCTTCCTATGCCTCATCGACGTGCTGTGATCCTCTCCTGACCTTTTCCCCCTATCCATATATTGATTGCCCTCCTTGATCTTCATATTGTTCGTCGATCACATCAGACCAGACCAGACCACCAGCTGTCTCAAGCGCTACCTCACGGCCAATCAAGTACGCACTTTACCAGAAAAATATCCTCCACACCGCTTTGCTCGAACAAGCAGAGCAACAAGGCCCCGACTCGCCAGCTCCTCAACACCACACTCATTCTATTTCCTTTCGACGTATTATACCCTAGAATTTATGACAGTCGACGTCTAGAATCACCAACAGGCCATTGGGAGTTTACAGCCCTCCTCAATCGGTCATTTCGCTCGCTACTTTACTCCTCTCGATTCCCCTTTTCCCTCTGCGCGCAACGGAAAGCAATACACAATGAGCGGTACCCCAGCGTCAATCGAAATACAGAACGAGAAACTCGAGGCGGCACAGCAGTGGCTACACCAGAATGGAAACAATGTGGGCGGCATTGAGTACACACCAGCAGTAGAGGATGCTGAAGATGGGTATCCTGCGCACACAATGACTATCAGGAGGAAAGCCAAGAGGAAAGAAGACGGGCCTCTAGAAATAATATGCGGCTGGATTTTCCAGCATCAAATTGGTGCGCTCTCCCGTCAATTGGCCCAATTGCAGGTGGTTGCTAACGAGATACTTCAGGTCTTTCGGTTAACCTACTCATGCTCCTCTCTTTGACCCATATGTGCTTTCCCCGAGCTCGCAGACATGCTCGGAAGTTCTTTGAACTGTCCTACTACAATCCCGACTCGGGCGCATATCGTGCGGGCTGGAACGATGCTTGGATGGTGTTCTTTTGGATTGTTGTCTTCACTGGTCTTCGCGCCGCAGTGATGGAATATATTTTGACCCCTCTGGCGAAAAAGGGGGGTGTCAAGACTGAGAGGGATCAGACCAGATTTGCTGAGCAGGCTTGGCTCTGGATCTATGCTACAAGCGCCTGGAGTTTGGGTTTGGTATGTTGCAGCAATTTTATGAAGATTCATATATTAACAGCCTCAGTATATCCTCTCGAACTCCGACTACATGTGGGATTTCAAGGAATTGTGGACAAATTGGCCAAATCGCGAGATGGATGGACTACGAAAGTGGTACACTCTTGTTCAATATGCTTTCTGGCTCCAGCAGGTGCTTGTCATCCACCTCGAGGCAAGGAGAAAAGACCATTGGCAGATGTTGGCCCACCACATTGTTACAACAGCATTGATTTTCACGAGTTATGGCTATCATCAAACCAAGGTGGCCAACCTCATTCTTTGCACTATGGACTCTGTAGATCTTGTCTTCCCAGTAAGTTATATATCTGCCTTTAGAGTTTCGGTGCTAACAGATTCACACAGCTAGCGAAGTGCCTCAAGTACATGGGATTCACTACTGTCTGTGACGTCCTCTTCGGTCTTTTCATGACCGTCTGGTTCGCTACTCGCCATGTAATCTTCTGCATGATTTGCTACTCTGTCTGGGCCGACATCCCAGCGACCATCGATTATGGATGCTATAGTGGCAAGACTGGCTCTATCAAAGGGCCATTCCCAGCTCCAGATAGATTTGGGCATCTATTCGACCCATTCCGCAACCCAGAAGGAGTCGTTTGCTTCAATCACAAGATCAAGTGGGGTTTCTTGAGCGCCCTCCTCTTCCTTCAATTCCTAACTATTGTCTGGTTTTCCATGATCGTCAAGGTGGCAATCCGGGTCCTCAAAGGCGGAGATGCCGACGACGTACGGAGTGACGACGAAGGTGAAGATGAAGAGGAGCTCTTAGATGAGAAGATCATCTCCACAATTGAGCAGATCGATGAGATGGAGCTGCCACCATATGAGGAGGAAGTCGGCGTTGAGTCTATCAACCTGAAAGGCAGGAATTTCAACACCAACAAATACAAGAAGACCACGAGCAGTGCCAGCGGCGTCAGTCTGCCAGGTCACAGTGACAGGAAGGAGTTGCTCGGACGTATTGGGTGTGATAAAGGCATTTGAGAAGACAGGTTGACCAATTGATTGGGCGAGATTAAGCTGGGAATGGAGTTTGTCTCTCTGCCATTGCATGCATGCATAGTCTTTATTCCTAGACCAGATCATACCAGACAGAGAGTACGGAACGAACGAAGAACCGACGAAAAAGTTATAGCACGGCGTTTCTCTCTCTACCTCTCTGTACCGTGTTCTGTATCTCTTTTCGCTTTGGCCAGAAGTAACGGAAGGGTAGATATGACGCGGTTACCCTGTTTCTTACTTGTACATACAGGGCAGATAAACAGACTCGTACAATGAAGAGCATCGAGTGAGTGGTGTTTTGACGAGTATGTAAATAAGCGAGCCCAAAGAAAGACCTTGGAAGGCTCAACTGATCAGCGAAAATGAGTCAATGGCATACTCTCTCTCTCTCTCATTAACGTTCTTAACAGATATGAAGCAATAGGGTCTCATGCCTCTGTGGTATCATAACAAGCTTTTGATTTTTCTGATATTGACTCCCATATACGCTCGTTCTCAGCTTCAGCTGTTTCTTGGATACCCGCTCGACCAGGTGTGAGTATCAGTGAGCCTGAGTAATCCTGAGTCCCTTGGGGAGTACCATGTAGATAGATAGGCAACAGGTATAGCCCAAGTGTGACGGGCTTGGCCATCTATTGCTTTACAGTCTCGCAATTATCAATTTTATACAATCTCAAGAGGAAACATACAGGGGGTAGGCACTGATAGACAAGTCTACTCCCTTATGCGTCTTTATTGACCCTTCTCGTGGTTTTTAATTCCCACTTTGTGCCACAGGGATTTCGTATCTGAATTATTGATAAAGCCGAATGTTTGACTATGGAGTACATGGGAAGAAAGGGGGGAGACCTTGAACGCCCATGTTTTGCAGATCTCTAGACCTTTGCTGGGCCTCGATGTTGGGATTCTTGGATACAAAAAGATTTGTGCTCTCTTCGAGGTAAAAGAACATTGACGACCCGGAGAACAGAGAGAGGACGAGGTAGTGGGCTAATTTCGAAGAGCGAAGGCTGTAGGAGTTGTTAGCTGCAACCTCCTCTGTTGTGTTGGAGTAGTAGGAGAGCAGTGAGAGACGAGGATCTTGAACGGAGCAGTTGGACGGCAATCAAAACATCAAATGCAAGATTCACATAGTAATGCCTTTGTAGTCGATACAATACCTGTGATGTCACTGGTCGAAGTGGAAGCATACCAGTACGTAAACACAAGCTGGATGACGGCGCTCGTCAGGCCAATCATCGTATATTGTTCACAGGATCCGTACCAAATGCGACAGGAACGAAGTGGTTGTATCACAGTAGAGGTGTTCAACACTCGCTCTAACAATGTATTTTGAGAGATCAGCCTGGATCTGAGGTTCCATTCATAAAATCATCCAACTCCCCGTCTCTTCTCTCACTCCAAATTGAGCCCATCGACATCACCCGTCCACTACCTCTTGCGCAACAGAGCTTTTCCTAAATATTGCTGATTCCTGGGACATGGACACACAGCTAAGCTAAACAGTGAGTGAGAACTAGGCAACCGTCCCTAAGCGATATTCAATATCGCAGCATCGTAAACAACAGTCACGCGGAGACGCGACCAGTCAATGAATATACATGAGAAGAAACTTCCAATTCTCTCAAAGATACTCTCTCTTGACCGAGAAGTGTGAAAGGTAGAGAGCAAAGATACTGGCTTTCAATATGAACTGGACGGTAGAGGATGCCGATCCGATGCAAGGAGCTCACATTCGCGGTTCTCCCCCAATATGCCGAAGACGAATGTCGAGGAAACATAAGGACAAAAGAAGATTCGATCGTATCACATTGACTTATTACATAAAAACTCCTCACACTCCGATTTGTTTGCCCATCCTTTCCCAGATATATCCCTAGTAGAGTGGCAGCTGACTAGCTTACTTGCTTCTGCAAAAAGCCTAGCCCAGTCTGCTTGTCTGCGTAACTTAACCCTAAAGCCAGTCCAGTCCGATCAAGCCCAGTTCAAGTCCAACAGTCAATCGTCTCATGCTTCCGCCATCTTGAGGAGAAGTAAAGTGAAGAGAAAGAAAACAGACACCTTCTTATAACAGGATCAAGTAATTCGATGGTGCTATGCCCGTGTCTCCGTTTTCTTTCTTGGCTTGCCACCATCTCCCGCTGACGTCGGAGACTTCTAATATTTCGTGCTTCGAGAATGAGATCTCATTGGCATCGTCTGGGTTGGCCTCGTAAGAATAGATGGCCTTCGCTCTGTATGGGTACTCTGTTGGCGCTACAACTTCCCCAGGCGTTTGTTGCTGCTCGCTGCTTATCGGTCCACTGGTTCCGAGGTTGGTAGTTGGAGGAGGTCCGTTGCCAAATCGTGGCTGAGACGAGTTGCGATCCCCTCCTACTGGTCCACCTGGGAATCCGGCAACAGGCGATGAAGTCTCGAATCCTCCGAGTTGAGCTGATGTGTACATCTGGGGTGGAACATTTGAAGAGATGGAGGTATCTGGTCGTCCATTTCCAATTCCGTTTCCGTAGCTCATCCCCCTTCCACCCTGCGAGGTTCGGTGATCTTTGTGAAGAGCGAAGGAGTCGAGGTAGGCACGGGGAACGGCGGAGGGGGTTGATCCGAAATAAAAGATCCACACAATCTGTTCTATTGTTAGGACGAAGAGGAGAAGAGGGTGAAATAACAGCATACATTTACCATAGAAAGCAAGATGTGTCCAGCAGCGGTTGCCTCCTTAGCCCCGTTTGAAGAATAGATTAAAGAATTGACCGACGAGCTCGTCAGCACCAATCCGCACGCAAGATACCCAACGATAGCAACGTGGTATGTCTGCGTCGTATCTGATGCGATGACCACAAATACTCCAGCGATGCAGCACAACATATACGCAATGGCGAACCAGGAGTAATTTGGAAATGCATTGTCGAGCTTCTGTGCTGTCGCGATTATTGATCCGACGAAAGCTATGAACCAGGCAAGCTATGTAATTGTTAGTTCATGTTTTCCAGCCTTCCCCTGGGGGAACGGAAGGGGGGGCAACGTACCATGGCAATAGAAACCGTCGCCAGCGCGAAAGGGTCGCCGAGAATATTATCCATACTCATTGTCCTCATTCCACCCGTCCTCCGACCCTTCATGTCCATTCCGCCGTTCATTTTGCGGAGAGATGGCGAATGCAGCGATCCGTACGATGGCATAGGGAACAGCGGCGTCGAGACCGGTGGTTCCTGGGTATTATGTAGGAATTATCGACGTCAGGATTGAATTCGATTCAATCGGATGTCGAGTATGATGAACAGACAGTCGAAGGTAAAAAAGATAGCGGGAAAGTATGGTGCGGTGGATAACGGTTTCAGCTGAAGTGGTCGTGGCTGAGGCAAAGGTGCTCACTCCGCGACGGGAACCAGGGATGACCGTGAGGCCGTCGATGAATGGACAGGAAGCAAGTGAAGTGAAGAGGAAAGGTCGTGAACACTTTTCGCGATGCTGACAGCCTGTCCAGCCAAGAAAGGGAAGAGGATGGAAATGTCGAAATGTCGAGTGTTGAAGGAGCGTGGAGACTTGGTCGGTCGGTCGATGCAAGAGAATGTGAGACGTCGAGACGAGAGAATAATGCGATCGTGGATGGAGGGAGTGAGGGAGGGAGGGAGGAGGAGTGGCAGAGTGGCAGTGGTGGGAATGGAAGGGAGAAGGATCCAGGTCTCAATCCAGGGAGGCGGAATGCGGATTGGGTGGAGTGGAGAGTCCAGGTGGATGTTGGTGGTACTGGATGTATGGTATGGTCTGGTATGGCTCGGTAGGGGGTTGAAGTGAGATGGTCAAGGCGGTGGTGGTCGGGGCAGGGCAGAATGCGTAAGACCGATATGTTCCCGCGAAAGACGAGACGAATTCGTCCGGATTAGGATACCTGGATTTTGCTGTTGCGACCTTGGGAAATATCTGCTCCTTTCTGATACAGGGCGATAATGTTATTGTTTTCCAGTAGTTTCGTGTTGGGCGAGAAGAAAGGAGTCGAGTTGATGTGATGTGATGTGATGACCAGTTTCTTGGGGTGCAGAACTAGAGCCTACGGAGCAGCTTTCTTGGGCGGGCTGGCGGCGGGTTGAGCTGGGGCGGTGCAACTCAAGTCCAGTGCAGCGCAGTGTGGGCAGTCCGATGCAGCGAGATTGGTCTGGAACCACGCCGGGAAGAGCCAGTTGGCGGCGAGAGACGATGATCTGCTTGATTAATTACGCGGCTACCGGCAATGATAGGGCAGGGCGGGCCAGGCCAGCAGGAAGTTGAAATCAAATTCCTCTCTTCCCCACGATGATACGATTCCTTTTCAAGACTTTCGTGCTTCCTCTTTCGTCCAAAGATTTATGTCCAATTGATCAATACAGATCTGTTCGATAAAGCGGCGCGCCGAATGTGGTGCTTGCTTCCGTAAAGTATGCTTGTGCTGATTATTACTGTGCTTATTTCGTCGTGCCTGTGCCTGTGCCTGAAGGTAAACCCGTTCCTCGATGGTGTTGTGGGCCAAGAAAACGCTCCCATACACGGTCCGGAGTAGTCAGGCGTCTCCTCTTCTCTTTCTTGTTCTCGTCTTTGGCCCCTGGATACCTCCAACGAGATTCTTTGGTTACTCGCAGCTCGCAAAGCTCAGGCTCAACGCGAGTCGTTTCAGGGGTCGCTGGTGGCGGTTGGCTCTCAGTCAATCTGCTTGACACGGACCTTACTGATTGCCGATGTGAGGGGAAGCGAGAAATGAACCTGGAAATCAGGAGGACGATGAGACAGGTGAACGATTTGTTGACGTGCGTTGATTGTGATGTCGACTGCAGGAAAGCGATACCTGTTCGTCTGTAGGCCAGGCCAAGGTGGAGGGTCTGTTCTGGGCCTCTAAATGCTGAAGATCCGATGATGTCGTCAAGTTTCAGCGGTGAGGAAGTCTTTGAGTCTGAATACCGAGCAAACAATTGGGCCTGGGATGTCCCTGATGCTGTGCTTGTGCTTCTGCCAAACAAAACTGATGATACGATGATGGCGGCTAAATGTCCTCAGCTCAACCAATATGATATAAAACGTTATGCCTCTGCTGTCAGACTATGCAGCCAGATAAGCATAAACCTCGTGGATGCCCGATGGAGGGGTGAAGTTGGCGCAGGAGAAGACCAAGTGTTTCGAGGGGGTCAAAGTTTCAAGTCAAGCATGTACTGTAAAAAGTCACTTTTCAATGTTGGGTGGATGGGTTTTATGAATCCCCAGGAGCTTAGGGCTTCAAGAGATCGACAGCTGTCAAGTCATCCAGCCCGCTCAATTACGACTTCCTCCTGCAGGTTCCTGGTCTTTAGATCTCGTCGTCGTCGAAAATCATGGCAGACAGTTGTTCCTCAGAGGTCAAGCCACAGCCGAGCCGTGTGTGGCGAGACCATCAACCAATCATATCAGTGCATGGCTGTGGCTGAGTACTGCAACTCTCCTCCAAACAAGGCATGAGATCCCCGGATTCTTGCAGCCGATTCTGGTCTGGATACTGGATGGTGCAGACTTCCTCGCTTGCCTCTTGCTTGGAATAAGCTTCACAGAAACGTCGAGTGGCAAAGGCAGAGAGATACATCAACCCATGTCTCCACGTTGTGTAGCAACATAGGACTGTGCAATGCAAACTCGGGCCTTCGGTCTGGCTTGGCTGGCTCGCTGTCAAATATTACATGTTTTCCCCTGCATCTTCAGCCTACCACGAAAGAACCTATCAAAAAATGACAAGATCGAATATTAGCTTACACAATGCTGACATCCGAATGACTATTTGCCAATGTTTTGTCTGCTTGGATCTGGAGAAATACAAACCGCCAAAACGAGCTTCCAGAACCCGCATGGGCGGTGATCTTCAAGTATTTGCTCTCTTTTCCCGTGCTACTGCATTCGTTCCAAGCCTCCTGCCGAAATGCTGGTCTTTCGGAAGGAACGTAATGGGTTGAGTTGTTGCATTTTCATGCATAGGCTGTGTTGATTGGGCTGAAATAGAATGAAGACTCCGAACAGCTGATGCATATCGTTCCACCAGTCCTTATACAAAAGTACAACAGGCACCTTAAGCAACAACTTTCAATAGTCACAATCTTTCGATATTAAGCCTCCAGCTCACTAAGCCTCATGCACAGAAATAACACTGCATTAACACTTTTGATGTCACTTGGACTTGGACCACCATGCGGAAATGCCATTTCATCCCCCACAGAGATCGCAGTCTTGAGACGCGGATATCATGACTCCGTTCATGCGCCGTTTCTAGACCCATATGCCATGCGTGTCGTTCTCACCACTTCGGAAGGTACAAGCCACTCTCAGCCCTATGGAAAGTGGCTTCGAGAGCCTCATCACGAGTAATTTTGTGTCGTCATTCGTGTCTCGGAATTGTTTCTCCTCGAATTTTTCCTTTTGTCCCGATGGGCCCCTCCGTTGCCTCTATGAAGGCTAGAAATGAGAACTTCTTACAAGACGCACTCCATGACCTTACTTCTATGATCGCATCGCCAGCTATCAAACAAGTGTCCTCCACCTTCTATGCCTTTCCTAGTGTCGGAAGAGAACCATTTTGGGTAAGCTGTAGGATCTAGCAAGGTGATTCGTGTTCGCCAGTCTCCGTGTATTGTGTCCTCTGATCTGTAACAATACCATTTGGAAAGCTTCGCCATGTGCGATTTGAGGCTGCAGGTCGATGACATTGCCGAAGGCGGCGATGATGATCGCGGATATCAGGTGTAGTTGTTCCTTGTAAGTGGTTGTTAAAAAAGTTGATGGTTAGAGATGCCATGGGTCTTTGGACACTGTACACTTTGGTAGTCATACGGTCCAATGTTAGAAAATATCTTGGAGAGTTGGGCGCTGAACAGGGTCAAAAAACTAGATACTTTGAACACCTGCCGAGCTAGGAGTACAGTACTGTACAGGTGAATCCAACGTAGCACCAGCCCACAAGCACTAGCACCATACAATTTCGATGGCAGTTCAATTCTCCTTGGATCCGGGCATCATGTGATGAGGATACACTCACGAATAGTGAGCGTTTGGGTGGCTGAAATCGTGCCTGAACTCCGAATCCGTAGACATCGCACATCCTGAAGTATCGTCAAAACATGGTTAAAGTATGAACACAAGTGTGCGAGGACCATCGCTGCTGTCCTGATTGCCATACAATGATCAATTATAAGGTCCGTCATTCGATATGCCCTCGTGTAGACGTGAAGTCTGGAGATTTTGTTTCCCCAGATTGACATTGTAAGATTACCTAGCTGGAGGTAGCCGAGACCTTTGTAAGGCTGAGGCTCAGTGGGGAACGTGTGGCTTGAGAGGCGGCTAGGTACGGCGGGTTCTATTTCCGTTAGGAAGTTCTCAAGCGACAAGCTGTCCAGCTTACGTGCTCGCAACTTCCAAAGACGAGATCACATACTGAACATTCATCTTCCCAAAGTACGGCGCTCGAGAGATCACTCTATGCTCCGATAACACTACTGCCGTCTACGCGCTGCAATTGACCGTCAATTCGCAAATCAGCCCACTCCTGAACGACTAGGCTTCAATGCGCCAGTACAGCTACCTCCTTCGAAACTTTTCCCCATAGCCCACTTTCGAGGGACTGGCAGACTCGCACGTCAGGGAGTCATATATTGAACATTGTTTGAGCAATCTGGAAGATTAGTTGCGCGATGGAGTCATACTCAGCCATAGGAGGTTCAAGTGACTCTCCATCGGATACAGGAAGAGGACGAAGGTAAGGCATAAAAAGGCACCAGATGGAAGCGATGGACGAGGCTGACAATTTTCGCCAGGAGGAGGTCGAGTAGAGCTATGAAGGACCAGAATCTAGGAGGCGAGGCATCTTGGATAAGTAGCAATATCAATTTGGTCAATACAAGTACAGCCCCTTTCCCATTATCCTATATTCAATCCAAGACATTGGCATCTTCAAACGTACACTATTCTGACAAATGCAGTTATCGGAGCGGGGACTTTGGCTATGCCCCTGGCCATGGCACACATGGGAATCGTCCTAGGAATTTTTGTGATACTCTGGTCGGGTATGACAGCGGCCTTTGGGCTATACCTCCAAACTCGATGCGCCCGATATCTTGAACGTGGATCCGCCTCCTTCTTTGCCCTGTCGCAGATTACCTATCCTAATGCGGCCGTCATATTCGATGCGGCAATTGCGATTAAGTGCTTTGGAGTTGGAGTAAGCTATTTGATCATTATTGGGGACTTAATGCCGGGAGTCGTCAGAGGCTTCAATGAGAACGCTGATGCTGTACCATTTCTTGTCGACAGACACTTCTGGGTAACAGTTTTCATGTATTGCGGCCATCTCGTTTACTTTTGACATTGCTAATTCCCATAGGCTCGTTGTCATTCCCCTCGCATTCCTTCGCCGTCTTGATTCTCTCAAGTACACGAGTGTTGTCGCATTGATCTCCATTGGATACCTGGTCATTCTGGTCGTCTACCACTTCTGCAAAGGAGATACTATGGCCGACAGAGGAGTAATCCGAGTCATCCAATGGGGCGGTCTTGTTCCTACCCTCCAAAGTTTCCCGGTCATAGTGTTTGCATACACGTGCCACCAGAATGTGAGAAGAACACCTTGAATTCACACCCAAAAGCTAAACAGTACAGATGTTCTCTATCTTGAACGAGATCAAGAATAATTCATCTGAGAGGTCAGTACCTTTTCTCGATACATGTTGGCTAGCTGCTCACGAGTTCTGTACAGTACCACGAGTGTTGTTGCAGCGAGCATTGGATCAGCTGCCTCCGTTTACGTCCTGGTTGCCATCACTGGTTATCTGTCATTTGGCAATAGCGTTGCTGGAAACATTGTTGGAATGTGTAAGAAGCTCCCGACCCCAAGGGAGTTCCGAGCTGACGATCTAGATATCCCATCGGTTGCCTCAACGATTGGCAAAGCAGCAATTGTGGTTCTTGTCACGTTTTCGTATCCTCTGCAGGTTCATCCATGCAGAGCGTCTGTTGATGCAGTCTTAAAGTGGCGGCCAAATGGCTCGAGGAGCGCACGTAATTCTCCTAATGGCTCACCAGCACGAACAGTGCCCTTACTCACAGGCTCTTCAGCTCACCCAGTTGCACGAAACGATACCATCGGAGAGCTACGATTTGCTCTTATTACTACCGTCATCATTGTCATGAGCTACATTGTTGCCATGACCGTCTCGTCACTCGACAAGGTTTTGGCATATGTTGGCAGTACTGGCAGTACAAGTATCAGCTTCATCCTACCAGGCTTATTCTACTACAAGATCTCGGCACCTGAATCAATTCACCACCAAAGATTAGCAAAGGACGAGGATGAAGATGCAACTGGCTCTGATACAGAGGGCTTCACTGGCTCGAGAGGACTGAGCTCAAACCATTGGCGCAAGACCATTCTGCGAAAGCTTTCTTTGGCTTTGGCAATTTATGGTCTGTTCGTGATGATTTTGTGCTTGGGAACAAACATGTTCTTCACCGGTGCGGCGCACTAAAATCTGGATATTAGATTGTGGGATTTCCCAGATGCATAGAAAGGAGTTTGGATTGGGTATTGGCAGGCGCTGGTGCAGAAGCACAACTTTCGCATATTGAGCGATTTGGGAAATGAACGTGATTCAAGATTGATGTAGATCCGAGGTTGCATAAAATTGGGTAAAGTCGGGTGTATATTTTCGACACATGGTCGTCCTCAATTGAAAGCATTGACCTGCTTGGATGTCTGGCATCTTATTGAAATGTAATGATCCTAGAAATCAAGCTGTCCATACCCAGTTTGTCTCTGTCCGTTCAAATCTTTCTGGCTCGTACTTCACAGCGCATATTTACCACGGCTCCTTCGCAGGCTTTCCCAACGCCATTCTTATTGATGTACAATACTATGCTTTTTCAATCAAACGCCCCCATATGCTATACATCGCCACTTCGTACACACCGATCCGTGTCTTTCAATTCATCGATTTCGGACGGTACTTGGGTTCCAACAATCCAGCCTAGCCATCGAACATCAGCCATTCCTCTTCATACAGCACACATGGAGGGCAGAGCAACTCACCATCGATAGTAATCTCCAAGCAGGATCACTCGGCTGTGCGCCCACTCCCAGCCAGTATTTCGCCCTCGTCGAATCGAGCTTGATGTCCTTAAATGGCTTTCCCTCTCCATCAACAGGTGCCTTTGGTATTGGATCGTAGGTCCCTATTTCCAATCAGATCTTGCCCTACTTCAATTGCCTGACTGCTCCATGCCAAACGAACCTAAGACCTCAATCGGCTTGCTATTCCTCGCTGTCCTGTGGAAGTATTAGCAGAGCGATTACCATACCAAATGCATGAAAGGAGGTAAGTCGTACCTGGCTTGCGCAACAACAATGTTGTAGAATGGTGCCTTGCGACGCCCGAAGCGGGCTAATCTGATCTTAACTACCATTGTGAAGTGTGTGATTTGGACGGTGGACTGCTGGATGGCTGTCATCGCTGGAGCATCGCGACTTTTCGAGGTCTCGGCTGTTTGGTCCCGCTCCGCCTGGTCTCCCATGTTCCGCTCCACCCCGCTGGAGGTGATGTCAACAAGCGACCATCTGATGATCATCAACTGTGAACGAATGATGAGGACTGCTTAAAGGTCAATTGAAACGGACTTTGATAATTATTTCCAGCCTACATTACGTACATTTTCCTCGAAGTCTGTGTGACTGTTAAGCTGCAGTATCCTAATCCGACCATTCCCAAGCCAATTCAGCCGACGGTATCTTAGCAAAGTCAATATGAAAGTAAGTGATATCATCTCGTAGTCCTATCTGTGTAGAAACTTTACTCATGCAATACAGACCCTATCGGCGAAGAATGCCGCTGCTCTGGACAAGGATCTTATGAGCATTGGAGCTTTCTCCATCGATCAGCTTATGGAACTTGCTGGATTGTCAGTTTCTCAAGCCAGTAAGGACATTTCTGAATCCTTGGCTGTTTTCGAAATTGAGATATTATAGTCTATCGTGTACATCCTCCAAGCAGAGGACGGAGGATTTTGATCGCCTGTGGTCCGGGAAATAATGGTAAGTCACCACTTCAATCGACCATTGAAGCGCCAGAGATTTGTAAGTGCTGAGAGAAAATAGGTGGTGATGGTCTCGTCGCAGCCCGACACCTATGGCATTACGGATACAAACCCACAATTTACTATCCCAAACAGAGCAAGAATGACCTTTACCAGGTACGAATACCGAGATTCTTGAAAGCACTTAGTCGATGCTTTGGCCATGACTGAGCTGATACTCTTGCAGCGTCTCTCCACCCAACTCAAGAACCTCAACATCCCATTCACAGCAGACTTCCCCACAGCACTGAGAGACTCAGACCACGTAGTAGATGCCATATTCGGTTCGTCACTCTTTTAAATCATCAAGCGCACACTGCAACTACTGATTCCATCCAGGGTTCTCCTTCTCCGGTGAAGTCCGCGAGCCCTTCCCCGCCGTCATCAAGGCACTGCAAGAAACGTCCATTCCTGTGACATCGGTCGACGCCCCTTCGTCATGGAATATCGAAGACGGACCGCCTGCTTCAGGACCAGGATCCACTTTCAATCCGCAAGTATTGGTGAGCTTGACGGCTCCAAAGCCGCTTGTGAAGTTCTTCAAGGGAAGGCATTTCATTGGTGGCAGGTGAGTGACATTGATCAGACCTCATCATGCATGGTCGTTGACTTTCTGAACAGGTTCGTGAGTCCGGATATTCGGAAGAAATATGATCTGGAACTGCCTGAGTATGAAGGTATTGATCAGATTGTAGAAGTGGGAAGCAATGGCCAGAAGCTGTGAGGCAGGGACCACTTTTTCTCGTCAATTGGGATATTGGTTTTCGGAATGCTGTGCGCAGACTTCCTTGATTCTACTCTATTTAAGACTGAGCACCATGGTCGCGTACTCTAGTGGCCTCCATCCACACATATTGAAATGATATCGACCAATTGTATTCATACACTCGTAATTCGTTCCTCTAACGTTAGACACCGTTCGTATCATGGCCAGTACTTGCGTCTCTCAAACTTTGCCGCAATTCTAGTCAACCTGAGCATCTTCGAAGAGCACCAATACCGTACCTGCTTTGCAGATATCCTATCACAGTTAGACAAGTCGTCACTTGATAATAAGTAACTTACGCCTTCTTGATGAACCAATTTAGCAACGGTGCCGTTTTGCGGCGATCTAATGACAGTCTCCATCTTCATACTCTCGATACTATTCATTGTTAGCTTGGGACGGACTTATTTAGCATATCAAAGTACTTACACTACTAGTGCTTGACCCTTCTCGACCTGGTCTCCCTCCTTGACCTCGTTCCTCAGAACTTTGCATGGCATTGGCGCAAGAACACTATTTGCTACATCCTTCAGCCCTAACGCTTTCTCAAACCAGCTGGGTGATGCGAGTGTCAGGTGTGTCTGCTTGCCATGCTGGAAGAGGGTGATCTTGTCACCATCCGTGACGATTGTGCTCTCAATACGAGTATGGGGGAAGAATGTCGAGATTGACGGAGACTTGGGTTCACATATTACACTGCTGTAGGTCTGATCAAGACCACCGCCCTTAACTTTCAAATCAAAAAGATTCCGACCTAATTGCTCGACCGAGACGGTAACATGGGTCTCTTCTTCGGCATCGGTGGTGATGAATGTGAACTGTCGTCGGGTACTTGCCCCAAAGCCAACAACTGCTCCATGTGGACCTTGGCCAACTGTAGGTGCAGGTGCAGAAAGCTCCTTCGATAAAAGACCCAGCGCTGCTTGGGCGAATCTTTCTGGTTCGATGACTTCAGGAGCGAACAACTCATCGTTGTGTTTTTGAATATAACCAGTCTCGACTTCACCCCTGATGAAGCCAGGGCTCTTGCAGATCTTCTTCAAGAATTCGATGTTGGTGCTCAATCCAACGACTTGGTACTCTTGCAGAGCTGCGTAGAGCTTTCTGATTGCTACTTCTCGAGTCTCGCCGCTGACGATGAGCTTCGCAATCATGCCGTCGTATGCCGAAGAGACAGTATCGCCTTCGATGAAACCAGCATCTATGCGAACGCTTTCTGACAGCGCAGGCGTTTTGAGATGAATGAGCTTGCCGGAGTCAGGCATAAAGTTTTGGTTGGGATTTTCTGCGTATATCCGAGCTTCGATAGCCCATCCACGCTCCGCTATCCTTTGAGCGATGGTCTCTTGGTCCAGCGGTAACTTCTCACCAGCAGCAACTTTGAACTGCCATGAGACGAGATCCTCTCCTGTAATCTCTTCTGTGACGGGATGTTCAACTTGTAGCCGAGTGTTCATTTCCATAAAGAAGAACTCATTCGTGTCATTGTCGAAGATAACTACCAACACGGTCAGGTAGTTCGAGTAAATTGGACATTAGCACTTACATTCTACGGTGCCTGCTCCTTCATAGCCTACAGCTAAAGCAGCAGCTCTTGCTTTCTCCCATAAGTCCTGCCGAATGTCTTCCGCAAGATTTGGGGCAGGGGCTTCCTCCAATATCTTTTGATGCCGTCTTTGAAGACTACAATCCCGCTCTCCTAGAGCGACAGCATTGCCATGCTTGTCCGCGAAGATCTGCACTTCGATATGTCTCGGAGTTGCAATATATTTCTCAACAAGCATCTCGTCGTCACCGAATGAGTTTCTTCCCTCGCTCTTGGCGCTTTCTAGTTTGTCCAGAAACTCTTGCTCATCAAAAGCAATCCTCATGCCCTTCCCACCTCCTCCCTTCACAGCCTTGACCATAACCGGAAATCCTATCCTTCGGGATTCTTCCAAGAGATAGCTTGGATCCTGATTTCCACCATGATAGCCAGGTATGCATGGAACCCCCGCCTTGATCATGATATCTTTGCTCCTCGATTTATTTCCCATGGCCTCAATTGCCTTCCAGGGAGGTCCAATGAACACCAAGCCCTCCTCCAAACATCTCTTTGCAAAGGCAGAGTTCTCGCTGAGAAAGCCATATCCAGGATGCAAAGCCTCGCAAGACTGCTCCTTTGCTACTTTTATGATCCGTTCGCCATCAAGATAGGCGTTCGCTGAACCAAGGTTCACTGCGAACGGGCTGGAAAGCGCATGTTGAGAATGGGCGTCTGGGTCTGTGTAGATGGTTGTGCAGCGTACTCCTAAAGCAGAAGCTGTCCGTCCGACGCGCAAAGCAATTTCACCTCGATTCGCAATTAGTACGGAAGTAATTGGCGTGCCTGGGTTCGAAGTCGTGGTGGATAGAAATCGGTAATGTGATGCTCGAGGAAGAGCTCGAAGCTTTGATGGAAACATATTTGCTGACGGATATAGAGATGGAGAAGGAGATACTGAGATGACGGCTGTTGCGGCAAGGGAAACCGGCGTCCTACGCTTTCAGAGTGAATTGGCTTCCTGCCATGTGTCTGTGTCTGTTGTCAGAACTGGAAACATAGGAAATAGAGGTGAGTAGGAGACAAAGATACCCTACTCAGGTCCAAGATACTTCACTTGCAAGCTGCCCTCCTGCCCCGAGGCTCCATGATTAGAGCCGATTCAAAGCGTGAGCCGCTTCTAACCCAAAATCTCCCCGCACATTTTTTAGCGTGTGGAGAAAATTGGAGGTTCTAAGTTCTGGTGGTGAGCATCCGAGGTCTCGGTCACAAGCACGGTCACGGTCCGGGTCGCGACATGACATGTCTATCTTTTGTCTTGGTCCTTCCCACTCAATCAAGGCAACAACACAGCCAGGACAGTCACAACTTCGCAAGCACGACGGAATCAGCTACATGTGTTGGCCAGTGTAGTGCTTGTGTCTTTGAGGTGATGAGTCTTACAGCGAAGTGTAGCAATCTTTTCTTATTCTCAAGTCTTCCAAGACCAGGGAAGAGTGGAAAATATATTTCGTTGACGTGAAGGAATTAGCGTGCGCTGTTAGAAGTTCTGAATGCGCCAAGCGGCGCTCAGGATGTCGGCACCTTTTCAATATACTGTTATTGAAACGAAGCTTTGCCATGAGATATATTACATTGTGTACAGGGAGGTGTGGTTGGGTTCGTCGACGAAAGTCATCGAAGTGTTACTTCCCATTATTTGTCAAGTGACTTCATCACTCTGACGCTTGACGATTTTTCATTTCCTCTGCCCCATGATATTTTCGCAAACTGACTTCATCCATTGTCTCCTCGCTCCAAGTCTTGAGATCAGAGCAGTTACTCCGAGGCGATGTCCACATCAACTCTTCTGCTGGAGCACAGGCCTTGCGATCTTCAAGTTGGTCGCTTAATCCAGGGACTGTTTATCCGCAGCTGGCTTGGAACAATTGCCTGATGTCACCGCGGATTGGATGCTACCCCAACCAAAAGGAAGAACAGAGGGCCGTCGAGGCATGAAGAACTCCCGGCCGATCTCTCAACTTCCTCTCGGCGCGACTCGCTTGCAACAGTATCAGGTACTGTGGCACAAACAGAACTGTGGGGTAAGATAATTATCCACATTGAGCACTTTGTCTCAGCCAAAACCTCAGCCAATCCGAAGACATGAATCTCCAATCAATTACCTGTAGCGGAAGTGTATCTTTTGCCTGTGGTTGGAAAAGGCTATAATCGCCTCTTCCGGGTGACATTACAATATCAGCTGCCAAGATTAGCCACTCGCGATTACCATCTTCAAGCTTTCAATCTGTTTTCATCTAATCGACGTGGTATTCGGAGATGGAACTTCGTACGAGCTAGGGTAGCCGATGAATGGTACTCGCGGTACTCGTCTGACTTTAAGTACTGCGCACGCGCACATATAGATGACTTCTTCCATCACTTGCTTTCGAAGTGGCTGAAGGTGTAGACTTTTTTCCTGCATTTCACAATCATTCGACATGCGTCCCCTGGTCTTTGGCAGCACTTTGGTGCTTGCTAGTCGTGGTGAGTAGCAATAACATCAATGCAATCTCTGATGCTAAGTTGGGTAGTTCTTGCTCAGGTAGACTCCAAGACCGCCTGCGACGCAGTGACTAAAATCTGTTACTCGACGTATCTTGCTCCTGAGTCCGGGATCAGTATCGGGATTGCACTTCCAATGAATGTATCAGACCCTTATGATGCAATCATTTCAATCACTGCACCGTTGGCAACGACATGGGCTGGATTCGCTTGGGGCGGGACAATGGTCTTCAACCCGCTCACGGTAGGATGGCCGAACGGCAATACAGCTGTAGTCTCCTCGCGCTTCGCATTGTAAGCTGTTCTCTTGAAAATTTAGAGCAGGCTAATACGAATCCTGCAGCGGACTGGGCCTCCCACAGTCCTACGATGGCGCCGAATATACTTTGCTGAAAGGAACAACAGCAAATAGCACGCACTGGACAATGACAGCACGATGCTCGGGTTGCACATCCTATCAAGCGAATGACGGCTCCCAAGCCGTGTTGGATGGCATGGGAACTGCGCAGTTCGCTTGGGCTCAAGGGACAGCACCAGTTCAAGAACCTGCCAATAACAACTCGGCATTCAATATGCATACGTCGTATGGCAAATGGACTCACGACCTGAATGCTGCCCGAAGCCCTAACTTTGGTGCTTGGGTTGCAAGTAACGTTCTAAGTCCAGCAGCGCCAAGCATGACGAGCCAGATATCTAGTGTCCCAGCGACGACGTCCAAGCCGCCAACCACGATAGTGACAAGTACGACCTCTTCCGCCAAGCCCAGTCCGACTGTCGTCAAAGGAAAGATACCTGCATCATGTTCGGGTGCTGGGCCACCAAAGTTCTCTTCTGTTCTCGTGAGTCTACCTTGAAATCAGTCTTCCCCCTTGGGACTTGATTGTATATACGCGGGCTTTCTTCCTTTCTGGTCTCGTCTTCCCATCCTCCAAACTTGTACTATACATGCCTGACCCAGTAAATCGGATTTTAGGCTAGCGGATGGAAAGCAACGAAAGTCCTAGGCGGTCTTACCAGCCCCCGAAGTATCATTTTCGATCTGGCAGGAAACATGCTTGTAGTACAATCCGGAAAAGGCATTACGCTTCACACAATGACTGCAGATGGCTGCATTTCCGCCACTAAGACTCTCATCGCCTTGAACAGTCTGAATCACGGAATTGCGCTCAGTGCCGATGGCAAGACATTGTATGCCAGCAGCATGACCCAGGTCTATTCTTGGCCGTACACAGCTTCGTCTGGAACTGTGGGTACCAGGGCGACAATAATCACTGGAATGTTCAGTGGTAAGTTGTGATTACAGGACCTCACCACCCGTACTGAAACTTCTACTAACGACTCGCCCAATCCTTCAGGTGGCCATTCTACTCGTACCCTTTTGCTATCGCCAAAGAATACAAATCTATTGGCAGTGTCTCACGGTTCGAATGATAATTTCGACTACCCATCTGGCAACCCAAAGACAGCTCGTGCATGCGTTAAAGTATTTGACCTCAACGCAATCCCAAGTGGAGGCTATAATTATATTTCTGGCGGATGGCTTGCAGGCTACGGAATGAGAAACGAGGTCGGAATCGCATTTGACGGCAATAGCATGTACGTTTTCACCCTCCTTTCCTATTTCTGACCACGACTGACGACTTAAAAGGCTCTGGGGTGTTGAGAACAGCGGCGATAACTTCTCCCGAGGAGGCAAAGATGTTCACCAAGAAAACCCAGCTGAGAAACTCAACTACATTGGAGACGTAACTAAAAACAACGACAAGTGGTTCGGGTACCCAACTTGCTATGCGGTTTGGAAGCCTAGTGACTTTACGGACCAGAAGTTCCAGGTCGGAGACCAGTTTGTAATTGCTCCAAATGCAACCTTCAAGGATGAGACTTGCAAGACACTATCAAAGCCACCATCGCTCGTTTTCCAGCCACATTCTGCCCCCATCGACAGCAAATTCGACGACACTTTCAGCAATCTTTACGTAACTTTTCACGGGTCCTGGAACCGTGTTCCTACCACCGGCTTCAAGGTCGTTCAAGTAGCTTTCACGAAAGGCGCTGATGGCTTGTACAAACCAATCTCTCCACTTGCAACAACTACAGGGTACAAGGACATTTTCTGGAACCCAGATGTGGCCAGGTGCCAGGGTAATGGACCTAGTTTTAGCTCTGGGTGCTTCCGACCAGCCGGGCTTGGGTTCGATAGTGCAGGCAGACTCTACATGACGAGCGATATTTCTTCCGATGGCGAGCTGTGGGTTCTAGGACAGTCTTAAGCTAATCGTTGGTCCTTGGAATTGGAGCTGTACATAGCAGGTAGACGGATAGTACTTACCAGGTAGCAACTTCACTTCGATGCACATACTTCACAACCAGATATAGCACTCTCTACCGGCAAGTGAAGCTGCTGATTGTGAAGGACAAAATGTAGCTTGTCTTAATGTCTGAACTCGGCAACCACACACGAGGCACGCACTCGTAAGTCTACCCAGACACCAAGACCAAGTCCGCATAAGTTACGGACTGGGATCGAGATAAAGCCATGTTGATATTGTCTAAGGTCTGATGCAGACCAGTACTTCCAGCGATACTGTAGCGCTAAGGTAGCCGGCAGCCGAGGTTTAGCGTTGCGCGGGGGGCGGGGCGGGGAAGTCATTGATACGGATATAACTTTACATCAGCACCACTTTGGACTTCTTCTGTGTCTGTCAATATCTTCGACATTGTCAACTTTGAAGCGTTACTTGATCGAAAGGAAGAATCACGATATAGCCCTGCCTCAATTGCTTACACTGAAGGTTCATCTCCGTCCACCGTTCGCAAGTTCACATATTGATTGACATGGAATGGTAGGAAACTCGGATCAAGTGCTTGCAATGGCTCCTAAGAATGACATCCCAGCCTATGTCTTAGGGGTAGGTCTCACAAAGTTCATCAAGCCGCGAGGATTGCGAGAGTATCCCGAGATGGGCTATGAAGCTGGTGTCAAGGCGATGTTGGATGCTCAAATCAACTACGACGATGTTGAGACTGGGGTAGCCTGCTACGTATGTCATTTCCTCGAATTTTTCTCCTCTGTATCAGCCTATTTATCCTTGAAAATGTGCCTTTTGAGCTCATGGCCCGCTCATTTGCATGACGGCACTGATTTTCTTGAAGTGTTATGGAGATACTACTTCCGGGCAAAGAATTTTCTACCAGTGAGTAAATCCAAAATGGAGCTTTCTACCCCGCCCTTATTTTCCAAGCATGAGACTACGTTCTCCGATTCATACGCTGTTTAATTTGACTCGAAGGTATCGCAAAGTACTTTCCGAAGCCTCACACTAACTCAATTTATGAAGATTTGGCATGACGTCCATTCCGATCTACAACACGAATAATGCTTGTGCAACTGGCTCGACAGGACTGCATCTTGCCCGCACTCTGATCAGAAACGGAGCCATAGACTGTGCCCTGGTCATTGGATTTGAAAAGATGGAGCCAGGCAGTATCAAGAGCAAGTGGAGTGACAGACCAAGTCCAATGGGCCTATCCGCCAAAATGATGTACGAGCTCAGTGGCAAAGAGAGGGGGCCTCCGAATCCACAATACTTTGCCAATGCTGGGAGAGAATACATGGAGAAGTAAGCATGCTATCTTAGTCTTTTTCCCAACCACTCTCACTTTTGAGATGGACTTCCGATGTGAACGAAGCTTCGAGTCTTTCAAGATCTGACTTGTGAGTAGATATGGAGCAGAAGCACGAGACTTCGCTGAAATTGGACGTATCTCCCATGTACATTCACAAAATAACCCTTACGCACAATTCAATCAGGCATATAGTCTCGAGGAGATTGAGAACTCGCCGATGATTCACTTTCCTCTGACCAAACTCCAGTGTAGTCCTGTAAGTGACAACACCAGAAATTCAAGGCACAAGGAGAATTACCTCTCCGAAATCTTCTATTTTTCGTCAGAGGAACTTGTTCTGCAGATCTACCGCTGACTTTGTGGCATCAAGACGTCAGACGGTGCTGGGGCCGCGGTGATAGGTATGTAGTCTTTTCCCCCTGGCTTAGTCAGAGGTTTAGGATCTTGGATCAAAAACATGTCTTGGGATCGATATCTCGGGATCTGAGATCTTTATCCTTAATTTTTGACTCTTTCAGCGCTAACATTCTTGAAGTCTCACAATCCTTCTTGGACGCACGACCACATCTCAAGTCGCAAGCAATTCTCATCGCTGGCCAAAGTTTGATGACCGATACTCCAGAACTCTACTCCCGCAGTGCAATGTCACTCGTCGGCTACGACATGACCAAGCGAGCAGCACAAGCAGCAATGAAAGAGGCTGCTGTGACGCCAAAAGACATCAAAGTTTGCGAGCTGCATGATTGCTTTTCGGCAAATGAACTTATACTTCTCGACGGGCTTGGATTTTCGAAGCCGGGTAAGGCTCACGAGATGGTACGTAACGGTGATATCACGTATGGCGGACAGGTTGTCGTGAATCCATCCGGCGGTCTGATCTCCAAGGGACATCCTTTAGGAGCGACAGGCTTGGCGCAATGTGCCGAATTGACCTGGCAGCTTAGAGGATGGGCAAACAACAGGCTGGTCGACGGAGCTACAGTGGCATTGCAGCATAATCTCGGGCTCGGAGGCGCTGTCGTCGTGAATGTGTACAAGAGAGCAGATGGTGGGGTCAACAAGAAGCTGAGCGACCAGGATATCAAGAACAAGAGCTGGCTCGGCTATAATGCTGCTATCGAAGCAAGGGGCATCAGTAAGGAGGACGCAGAGAAAGTCAGAAGCCGGGCTTGCAAGAGCCAATGGGCTCTAGGCGATACGGAGCAGAAGTTGGCAGCAAGGTTGTAGTTTGCTTTGAAGTTTTGTATGTACATTCGGGCTGAGCCTCGCCGTTTTGGTCTCTGACGGCACTTTTGTTTGTTGCGAGCAACATCCGAAAGCTATGCTCCTTCATCGAATATAAGAACCATTTCATTGACGAAAGAGGTATATGTAAAGAGTGAAGCTACGAAATAGGTATCGCCCAGACGCCATGCCGCCAAATGATATGAGCCCACACCACAAGTTCAGCTCAGTATCGAACCCACGAAAGACCTGCCCTTTCCTTCCTACAAAAACTTGACCGTCACCTCCCGATCAACAGCGGGCATTCAAAGAATGTACATGGAATCAAGACTCTGGTCGCCTTCTAGACCGTTGGTAGTAGCTCCATCTGTAATCATTTTCGCCTTCTTTGCATTTCTTCGGTAAAGCAGGAGCCAACATGAGCCATAAAGAAAGGCAGCTACGACTGTCAATCCAGCAGATACGGCGTTACCCTGGATGTATCGGGGACCTTGTTGACTCGGGTATAGTTGGGACGATACAACGGCAGAAATATTAGCGATGGAGTAGGCAAGAGGCATGCCGATTGCACGCTTTGAATCCGGTGACAGATTGGTCGCAATCCAAGTAACCGCGAGCGTTGAAATAGGGTACAATCCTAGGATAATGTTAGGATATGCTATATCAGAAGATACGGGGTTCAGCTTACCTAGAACTAAAATAAACATGCCTGCATAACCAGCTCCGCGATTCGATGTCCCGACACAAACCAAGTATCCGACTGCGACGGGAATACAGCAACCGATAATGAATACCCCTCGACGCTTGTACTTATCGGAAAGCCAGACAACAGTCACAAGAGTAATAGTACCAAGAGCGTATACTGGAATAGTCATGTAGTTAACTTTCAGGGAAGCAAATCTGAGAATGATTAGCTTGGGGGAACGCATCGATTGGAAAGGGGCCCGTTACCCGAGACCTTGGATGATGGTGGGGAGGAAGACTCCAAAGCCATTGATAGCGACGGATGAGGTGAAGAATGCAATTCCAAGCATCCAAACAAAAGGATCTGTCAGAGCAATTCTGATCCACTTTTTTTCGAACTTCTGCTGACCGCGAAGATGGAAGTCTCTCATTTTTTTCAAGCGCATTGTCTCTTTCTCCTCGGCGTTTAAGAACCAAGCGGATTCGGCTGATCTTGGGAGGAAGATCCATCCGATTCCACCAACGAAGATAGTGATGCAAAATTCGACGATGAAAAGCCACCTCCAAGCGGATAGGCCTCGCCTCGTCCCCATTGTTTGGACGGCGTAAGCGAAAAGCCCTCCAAAAGAACCGGAAATTGTCTGCGCAAGATTGGTCGTCATGATCCTCTTTCCAGCAAGCTCACGAGGGTAGATGGTTGAGAAGAGATAGGCAAAGCCCTGGGCAAGGCCAGCCTCAGCGGCATTCAGAATCATGCGAACGACAATAGCTTGAGCATAATTGGTGATGAACGCGGTACCAAGGGTCGAAGCACTCCACTGAACGATCCAGAAGTCAGTCTAGCTGCTCCACACATAGGTTCGAAATACTATCGCAGGCGGAGTAGAAGTGATTGACTAGCTCGCCGACGTTACTTACGAGCAAGAAAGCGGTACCAAGTGCAGCCTTTGCACCAAATTTTCTCACTGCCAAAACCCAAGGCATCTCAAACACGATGGTACAGACACTGGAGAGAGTGTTGATGTTGCCAAATTGGCCACCAGTTAATCCAATTTCCTCGTCGAATCCGAAAACCCTCGCATTCCCTAAATTGTTTCTGTCCAAGCTGGAGAGAACCTGGAAGATGACTGAAACTGGTAACACATATTTGTCGAACTTTCTGAAAGCGGCTGCTTCATTCTCAGGGTCGATATGAATCAATTGGCTTGTTCCTGCGGATACTTCCTCTCCGGCATAGGTATCAACAACGGTCGGGCCATCGAATTGTGTCTTGCTGTCAGCCGAGGGAAGTTCACCCTTCCCCTCCATTTTGGGCCTGAGTCGTGGGTATGTAACTCGGTCGAAGGAAGAATGCCAAAGCTCGAGGCGGTGTTGTGTTTCAAGTGGTGTTGATGTTGATGACTGGTGAGCAATTCGAGAGTCTCAATACAATGCACTTCATCCTCGCCTCTTTATATGTAGAGACGGGTTGCCTGTGAACAGCAATCGCAGCATATCAAGGTTATCATGATGATTGAAGCATGCATAAAACCGAGATCTGAAGATGTGGAAGGTATGCTAGATTGCAACTTTGGACGCGCCGCGGGCTCATCGGACAAAGGCGACTTAGATATGCGTGCATGCATGCTTGCCCTGGAACCTGGGACCTGGGACCTGGAACATATGTGAAATCTGTTATTTTCAGTCGGATGCAAGATAAAGGATACACAGGAGAAGAGATAAGCAAAAGATTTGCATGTGGCTGTAGGTGTGGCAAGCAGGCAAGTTGCAAGGTAGAGTAGGTGAGGCGTTGCAGTTATGGTAGCGCTCAAGGAAAGTACCTACGACCTAGGTACCTATGTAGGTAGTCTAGCAAGTGGAAGTGCTGCCCATACCTACCTAGATACCTTACTGTGGCTGATCGATGGCCTGTAGATTGTCAATGTCACCATGTCACAATGTCATAATGTCACTTCGCTTCCCTTATCGTCCCGCTCTCCAGGCTACAGTACCCATGCCGCGCCGCTCTTCTATTTTATTCGCTCCCGTGCTTGCTTGCCCTTTTCCTTTTCCTTCTCAGGGTTCCCCTCTCCTTCCCCCCTTTCAATTCACCTTCACCTTCACCCCACTTTTGGGAACAGAACAGCCAAGGATGCAGATCAGATCCAGATCTCGCTACTAAAAGGAGAGGCTTACCTGGACTTGTTTGATTTGCTTCCACATGAACCTTAGTGACTTGAACTGATTTGACACAACGCCGAACCTTGCGCCTTATCTCTTCCTGTCCCTATCCCTATCCCTATCCTTGTCCTTATCTACCCCTCAAGTCACCTCAACTCACCTCAGCCCGACGATACGGTCGACGGTCAATATGGCTATGTCCGTGAAACCACTACTGCATCGCTTTGTCCGATCTGTCTAACCTTATCATCGTCAACCTGACCGCCAGCTTCAACTTCCAACTTGAAATGTAGTATCGCACTACTATCAGTTGAGCGTTGGCTATCGTACATCGCAAACTGCCGAGCCTAAATATCAGAAATCGCAAAGTTCCGAGACTGCTGTACAGCGTTCGAGATGCTCTCCCCATCTTCGTCGGCATCGCGCCGCGGCCAAAGGCTGGCGAGAGGCGGAAATGCGTGTCAGAGGTAAGTGAAATGCCACGAGCATCGTGAAACGCAAGAGAATTGATCGCTTGCATAGGTGTCGTCGGAGAAAGCAGAAAGTAAGACTGAGTTTCGTCCCGTCCTCTCCGCTCTTTTGCCAGTCCGCTGACCAAGTCAACAAAACACCAGTGCGATCTCAAATACCCATGCTGTTCCAATTGTGGAAGTGCCAATGCCCCGTGCCTGACCTACGACTCCGGTAAGCAAGCGGAGGTAGGTATATTATACTCTATCCTTGTCGGATGTCTGCTTCGATCTCGCGACTGATGTTTTCCTTAGATTCCTCGTAACTACGTATCTCACCTGGAGTCTCAGATTGAGAAATTGACCCGAGAACTTCAAGACTTGCGAACAAACAGTACAGCTAGCTTCACTGATGGTGGAGATGCCACTCCAGTTGACACATCATTGTCCGCATCAAATCGAACCATCGCTTCGCCTACGGCCAGCTCTACTACTGTTGATAAAGGGTCGAGTCAGTTTGAGGATCTGGTCACCAGTGTCAGTAGAGTAGCCGCTGAGCCCTCAAGACAGCCGCGATTTTTGGGTCAGAGCGGTGGAATCACTCTTGCTAAATTGGTCATGGCATCCATTCGTGTTGACACCTTGCCGACCCCTCTCTTTCCAGAGGAACATGGCCAGCGAGTCTTTGATATCGCAACGCCCATCCCAGCAGCTGCCGCTTCTCTACCACCGCGGTAAGAATTCTAAGAAGAAATCCAAAGTGTGTCCTGCGTTACTGAATGATGATTAGCCATGCTGCAAACCATCTGGTGGATGTGTACTTTCAATACCGGACCCCCCACTTGCCAATAATCAGCCGGTTACAGGTCGAAGAGTGTCTTGATAGTGCTTACGCTACAACAAGTGGACATCAGCCTCCAAATCACACCGCAGAGAAGAACATATTTACGACTTATATGGTTCTCGCCATCGCCCTCTGCGATCTTCCTGGTCCGTCTGGTAACGGTAGACCTTCACAAAGCGAAGGATGCTTCGGCTCTGCTGTCAATTGGATCGAGAACGTGATCACATACTCAAAGAGCGACATAGAGACTCTTCGCACAATTCTCCTATTGACTCAATTTGTTGCCCTGTGCCCATCACGAGGCAGCCTATGGCATCTTACAGGAACCGCGTTGCGATTATGTATCGATATTGGCCTGCATTGGGAAACGGAAGAGCAGGCAGTTGGTATGGATCCGGACTTGCTGAACGAGCGTCGAAGGCTCTGGTATTCCACGTATCAGTTCGACCGCATATTGTGTATCACTCTTGGTCGTCCTTTTGGCATTATCGACGAAAGCGCACGCGTTCCGCTTCCTAATCCATGGACAGCATCTCTCGATTCCATTAATGCAAAATCCAACAACTTCGACGTCCACAGCCAGCGAGCTCATAATCACATGTTCGACTTGTCAAAACTTGAATCCGAGATTAAGCATTGTGGGTGTTCTCCGAGTTTTCCTCCCCCTCTCAGATTGTCAGAGGGTCACTTTGGCCAGTGTTTGATTCCGACACAATCTTCCCGTCACTTGGCACTCCTCATTTCATCCAAAATAAGTAATACTGACTTCAAATCACTCCACAGTGCACCATAGTCTCTCTTGGACCACGAAAAAGGCCTACCCGAAACCTAACTACACTGCCTGGATGCTGGATATTCAGCCTCGCCTACAGCAATGGTATGCGACCATTCCTGAACTCAGTAAAGCTCATCCAGCTTCTATATTCGCCAGTCAGGCCTACTGGGACGCCATTTATAACAACACTATTCTCCTGCTTCACCGCCCAAAGTCTACAGTCCTCCATGTGTCAAACGAGGCCTCGTCCATCTCGTTCGACGCGTCCTGTAAACTCATCGCGAACATCAAGATACTTCAGCGGGATGGGAAGATTGATATCATGTGGAAGTACGTACATCATCTATTCATGGCTGGTCTGGGAGTCATCTACAGTATCTGGCAATTCAAAGAGATCCGCGACCGTACTCCTGTCCGAAGCAGTATCTCCATGCTCCAGTCGTGTGCCACTACTCTCGCCGCCATGTCTGAAACTTTCCCAGGAGCATCGAGCTGCCGCAATGTTTTTGATAGCCTTTCCTCAGCTACAATTGATTGGCTACTTACCAACGATGCGGATGAGGTACGCCAAAATCGGCTTGACTTTGAGAAACAGGTACAGGATCTGTTACAACAGCTTCAGCCATCGCGAGAAGGATGTTTCGAGACGAATGAATGTGGGACTGATAATATGTCGAACATGCTCTCCGCAGATAACTTTGCTTTTGGAGAGATGCTCAATTCGGCAGCTCAGTGGCCGTTTTTAGATTACATGGGTTTCGGCGATTTTGACGGTGTAGGACCCGATCCCATACAAGTAGCAGGATTTGTTTCAGGGGCAGATAATCTGGAAATGACATGAGTAATAAATAGACGTGAATTCAATTCATCCTTCTTCTGAGTTGTATCGATCTTTGCAAATGTTGGATGGCATTCTCGCTCGGATTAACCCGTGTCACATAAGGTAATTAAAATGAGTGTGTCGATATGTCTTGTGTAGATTACAAAGGTCGCAACGAACGAAGAAATAATATCAGAATAATCAGTACAAGGTAAGCACATGGGCAGGCTATCATAAGGCCTATTACTATACAGCTGCGTTATTGTAACCTAGCAAAGACGGATAGTCATCTTACAAGCAGCTCCTTTCAATAGATCATCTCGAACAGCACATGTCATTAGTCTTGCCTTCAGAAGGACTTAGCTCTGGGCTGTGCTGCGGTAGGACTTTTCAAAGATACATTTCTGATCAACGCTACTAGGCAACTCCCTACAACTATGGAATCATAGCTGTGTTTCCGCTGGTTTCTCCACCCTAGCTACATTCACCGTCTCTGCTTCGATGGCAGGTTTAGCATCCACAAGCTCTTCATAAAGAAGTGGCTCCTTAACCAGACAAGCACCAGTCAGTCCAACCTGCCAGCGATCAAAAGCCTTCTGTGGGATGACAGTCGACGTCCACATTCCTTCGCGGCGGAATTGATTCGTCACGCTAATAGCAACCTCAGCGGGAACATTCGGAAACAGTTCCGCAAGCTCGTCTCTAAAAGTCTCGGCATCGTGTGATAGTACCCAGTCAATGCCCTTCTTCAAAGCAATACAGAAGCGCTTCTGCGCGTCAAGCACTTCTGGAGTAATGGTCTCTGTCTCCCGGTAGTACACACTCCACGGAACGTCTCCTTGGGTCACCATCTCCATCTGTATCGTGACCTCGGGATTTTTGGCAGCCATTGCCAACGCAGAGAGATTGTCGGTAACAAAGTAATCGCCCATGCCTCCCTGAAACAGGTTGCCCAGCATGATACCGTCAAGGTCCTGGATGTAGTCGACAGATCTGGGATCCACGCCATTCTCCCGTAATAGCATCTTAAAAAACAGGCCAACGCTGGCGCCTCCCCCTGATTTCATGAGCACGGTCTTCCCCGCAACGTCTGACAGCTTGAAGTTTTGGCGATTGCCGCGTCCGAGTACGGCAAGAGGGCAGCGATTGGCGATTTGAGCGAAAACAGTGTAATTCTGGACCCTGTATCTGTACATCGTGGGGACCCAAATACCACCAAGGGCCATGTCGGCTGACTCATCTGCTAGAGCATCGAGTACGCCATCCCAAGGAGTGGGAATATTAACAGACACGTCTAAGCCTTGCTCCTTGAAAAAGCCATGCCGTAACGCAATATACTCTGGGAGGTAGTTGAGGTTGTACCCAGTCGCTGTGAGGTGAAATGGCTGCATGGTTTGGGGCAAATTCGTCGTATGGTCCCTTGGAAATAATCAGGTTCGAGGCAAGCTAGGTTTCTTGATGATTGATTACAAACAAAATCGAAAAAAGTTCATGCACGACCTTTAAGTACAGATGGTCACATGTACAAATATGTAGCTGCATCCACCGAAGCCATGTCGCTACTTGCCGTTGAGGTCGGCTTTCCTCGATCATGGACTCTTGCCTGTGGGTTGTCGGGAAAGTGCGATAAAGGGCCAAGATATTGCCTTGGCAGGTCGGCTTTCTGCGATTTTAGTAAACAATCGCTTATCTCGTTAATCGTCGGATAATTCGCAGTCCGGGGAAGTGTACTGACTAGCGTTCGGGGACAAGCGACAGCAAGCATTCATTTTTGACCTCGAGGGACACTTTCGATTCGCAATTATTGCCGTCGCTGACCAGCCCGAAGCATCTCAGCCTTGACAAATACGGTCGGATTTGGCCGATATTCTGATTGGGATAGTTTCAATCCGTGAAAATAGGTGCAATGGCACATTGCAAATCATGTGAGATATGATCGTTTCAATATAATTACCTCATTTTCTCCCTTATGATGCTATCCATCTGAAGCAAGTCAAACATCTCCAAATTCTCATTGTCTGTTCAGACGAGCATTACTCCCGTTGTAGTCCACCCACAATGACTTTCCAGACGTGTCATGATCAGACTCCGGCGGACGTAAGACAAGCCAAGGTAAGCTGCGCTTTTTCTCGTGTTACTCTTGAAGCTCGAAGAATAACACTCAGAAGGGCCTGCACCTTCTCACTCAGAACACTCCCAATGGCCAGAAAGTGCAGATCTTCTTAGAGGAACTCGCTAATGCGTATGGCACTGAATGGACAACGACACTCATGTGGGCTCGATGATGCTCTCCTGGCTGACAGATGAGACTGATATTTTTTTGTAGCGACACATCAACCAATGAGCAGAAGAAAGACTGGTTCTTGAGTTTCAATCCAAATGGTAGGCAATCAATCTTTGAAAAATAAGAATAAAACATATGGAAGCTAACTTCAATCAGGACGCATACCTGTCATTATTGACAATACCCAGTCGCATCCCCATCCCGTAATGGAAACATCTGCTGAACTCTTGTATCTCCTGGAAAAGTTCGATAGTTCGAAGAACTTCGGCTTCACAGATACGCTCGAGCAGAGCGAGTTGATCCAGTGGCTATTTTTCTGGCACGGCAGCGGTGCTCCGTATCAAGGAAATCCGAGCTTCTTTAGGAGAGCTCAAGAGCAAAGTAGCTGTAAGCCAAAGCTCGTCACTAGCTCATGCTATAAAGACCGACCTTCTCCACAAGTTGCCATCAGTCGTTTTCGCAAGGAGACTTTCCGTGTTTTCGGGGTCCTTGAGCTTCAGCTCTCAGGAAAATATACTGGCCAACCAAAAGAGTTCCTCGCCGGTAAAGGAGCGGGAAAGTATACCATAGCTGACATAGGAACTTGGGCTTGGGTCAAGAACTGGCAAGGTAGTGGGTACACAGAGGAGGAGATGAGTGAATTTCCACATCTTCTTCGATGGATTGGAAGGATTGCAGATCGGCCTGCTGTGCAAAGTGGCATTGGAAAAAAGTATATACTAGCGTGAAAATACATTATATACGAAAAGTAAATAAGACGTATATTACACAACTTCTAAATTTGAGAATTAAAATGTTGAATTTATTACTTAAAACACTTGAATATCGTAGAGATAAAATACCATATGTATACACGTGATAAATTATAACAGTAAAATAGTATTTTCTAATAAAAAGAATTAATTATAAAACTCAGCCGCGCTTTAATTTTTCATATTTAAATATTATATACCTTTGTGATCTTACCAAAGAAGATTAAAACTTCTTTATTGTATAAATATACTGAACTTTGTTTTTAATTATATATCGAAGTAGTTCTTGTAAATTATATACTATGTATAATATATAAACAATATCTAAAGTAAACGTTCTTAATATATTAATCGGGGTTTAAATCGCTTGTAGAATTTTTGCAATATCTTACTAACCGCGACAATTAGCTTAATTGTTTAACCTTACGAACCTTAATAATTATTGTTAGAATATAAGGGGATTCAGTGTAGACATCACGTGGACCGCTAACTTAGGAATAGCTTAATTAGGGGTTCGTTTTTTTTTATATTTTTGTAACTTTTATCGTAGATAGAAATGTGTGGCTGTTTAACTTTTTAAGTGTAATCTTAAGATATTGCAAGAAAGTAGAGAAATTGATTATAATTACCTTTGCTATTTAATATAAATAATTTTACTATTATTGTTTTTTTTTTGACTTAGCTTCGTAAATATATACAAGTAAGGTTACACTTTTTAACAAGTTAGTAGCTTTGAGCAAACGATTTAGGACAAATGAAATGATGAAAGTAAGGTGATTGATTTTATTTCTTGAAGTAAGAAGAGGGATTAGTTTAAGTAAAAAGGATTGAGAGGCTAAAGGAAAGTATTAATTAACATTAACTATTGGTCCACAGGACCCATACCGAGTATTTGATATATCCACGCCAGGAGCCGGCCGGTAGCCGGAGGGGTTTCAAGGGGGTTACGGCTACAGGTATAAATCCTCTGCCTTCTCGCACTCCCTTAGCTAAACAACCTGAATATATTGAACCACTATTACACTTGTTTTTGCTACTTTTATTATCTTTGTGATATCACATACTAATGCAAACCCATACTGATTAGTAATTAACTTGTATTACAGATAATTAGGTAATTCACTAAGAGAGTTAACTTGAAAGTTCAATGTTGAAGTTCTCACACTTACATGAGATATTCAACGCGGCCTCTTTTTGATATTAATTCTCTGCTAAACTCGGTTGAAAGGACTTGGCACCTTAATAAGAGCTATAATTCCGTATCAGGGGGTACATGTAATAATAAATAACAACGCAATAGCTACCATTCGACAGCTGCTATATAAGAATCAACGCAATAATCACTTTACAATCACTATTAAGATAACATTCCCGCAAATTCTTTGTAAACTATTAAAATCATTATTAACACGATGACAAAACCTACAACAAAATCTACAAAATCACTCTTAAAGAGCGTACCAACATCACCCAGTGTTGAGGGAGATCAGCAGGAAACAATTCCTTTGGAGAAGATATTCGAAGCAAAGGCTACCTGCTATTCAAGGGAGTTTCGGGAGTATGCTTGCGACGGGCACCTAAGTCTTGAGTACGTGTTTCAGGATTTCAAAGAGTTTTTTAAGGATTAGATAATTATAGATTTTAATCGCATTAAGCGACAAGAGAGAGCAAAGCTGCAAAATGACCTCAAACAACGTAGCGTTTACATCGAACGTAAGAAAAAGAATGCAATAATCTTGCTAATAATAACAACTAAAGCTAGATATAACAACTAGCCTAATAAAGATGAAAAGGAGCAGGCTAATAAACTTAGCTTACTATCGAAGCCGAAGCGGATAGATTGCGGCTTATCTTTTTTATAAGCACTTTAAAGTTTCACACCTCGGACAATTTAAGTTATTTGGAATAACACTATAACCCCTTTAATTGAGGAAATTAATATGAAAATCAAAGACGCATGGCCTTAGCTACTTTCGATAACAGAAAATAAGAGAAAGGATGACGTGCCTAAATATTTAGACTCGCTTAGGTTTCACTATAATAAAAACAGAAATTTGTAAAGAAGTAATAATCGGTGTGAATGATGATTCTATTGAAGGGGGATTTCTAGGTCCTTATAACTACTCTAATTGCCAAGGCTCGGCTAGCTCTCGTCGCTTTAGTTGCCCATTTAGGCCTAGTACCAAAGCCTCGCATCGCATCGCATCGCAAGCTGTAAATAACTCTTATTTTAAGGAGGCTTTGCGAGCTTTATAAATAACCCCTGTAAAGGGGTTTGCGAGCCTTCGAAGTTACAGACTTTGTAGGGGGCCCCTGAGCCTGTAGTTACAGATCTAATAGGGGGTCCCTGAGCCTGTAGTTACAGATTTTATAGGGGGTCCTTGAGCCTTTGTTTATGCCATAAGCGAGGTTATGAAAGCTAAGCAAAGCTAAGCGAGGTGTATATTATATTCTTATAAAATTTTGCTAAAAACTTGTATGATGCAATTTCACCTATTAAAATGAAAAGGAAATTCTTATTTACTTCTAGCAAAAAACCCTTAAATTATCTTTCCTAGTGAAAACCAAATGGAAAATAATTATTAAAACCAATATTAACATAAAATGCTTACTCACATAACGATAGTATTTATCTATCATCATATTGGAGGAGAATTGGGACATATGCAAAGCCGAATCGGCTGGCATGGGATATAATAAACTAGCTCTCGTTAGAACAAGCAAAGACTTTAAGAATGCTATCAAAGATGTACTTAAAAAAGCTTTAATATAGAGGTAGCAGGGATTACTTAAACGCAAAGTTGCATATCTTTACAAACTTATATTAAAAATTAGCTATCAATATATTAATTTAATATAAAGCTTTTTCTTCCATACTACAAGGCAATGCGTAAGAGTATTATTACAACTACCTGCAAAATAAAACTTTTACGTTCACTCAATTTATCGATGCTACTTGAGCTAATTTCAAAATAAAGAAACATATAAAGCGATACCTAAGCTGATAGTTTAAAATTACGCTTAAACAATTTCAAGACAAGCTAGCACAAAAAGAAAAAACGCTTATCTAATAATTAAACAATTTTAAGAAGAAATTGCAAAGCCTCCAATTAAGCCTAACGAACAAGAGTATGAACAACGACAAGACTTTCTATAATAAGCTTATATAAGGAGTATTAAATAACAAGCTATTTGCTTAAGCTTTATTTAAACCACCTCCTACTTTTGCTGCATTAATAAACAGCCTTCAAATTGCAATGAAAGTAAGAACATCGTTTAAGATAAAATCTTAATAAGATAATTATGTTGAATCCTATTAGAAATGCTTTTAGGCCTATGTCGCGAAAGGCAAAGCAATGTATTTGAATCGTAAGATAAAGTTCTCCCAAAGCAATAAACGTGAGAACAAATTCAAGCTAAGGCTAAGTTACACAAGGTATATTATTTGCTAGGCGCCAGATTGCCACAATTCTTATCATATTAAAAAAGAAAAAGCAAAATCTAAGATACGATATTTTATTGCATGCAAGGTTGAAGGTATCAAATCAATAGATAGAACGTTTAAAGCATATCTGGCGTATGCAAATTAAGCCGAGTAAGATTCGGAAGGTATTTGAAATAAAATTAAAGATCGGAATAACGCGGATTCTTTTGATTCAGGCGCATCATTAAAATATGACGATGCTGATTTAAACTTAAGCGACAAATATATTAATGCTACGTTCTACTTCATAGCTATATTTATAGCAAATGCAATAAAATATAACGCACGAGATATCAAAAATCAATTGGAAATACAAAAAGTGATACATATTCTAGAAAGCATAATAAAGAAACCTTAACAAAATAACACTTATATAATCCAATAAACAAATCGCTTCTTTCAAGGTTTCTTAATTAATATCGGAACATCAAACAAGAATATGAAAGGTATTAATCAATTGCAGGCATTACAACGTCTTCAGCATATAAAATTCGATAAGAGTCAAGCAAGCTAAAGCCAAATAATATTCAGGGCCAATACAAGGGAATCTCTAAAAGTTGCCACTATCAACACTCTTACCGGAAAAATGGAATTCCAAATTGTTAATACGAATATACCGTTTTTAATGTACTTACAACAACTCAATAAGATAAATGCACATTACAATAATTTATGAAATATCTTAATTCAAGGAAAAAGGAGGCATTTGATCATTTGAAAGCAAAGCCATTTGTAACTATTACTAAATTAGCATAGCCAATTATTAGATACTTTTACGGAAACGGTTAATATGTGCCATCTTACGAAAACGAAAATCCGAAAGCTCCATTATAAATTCGGCTATCTATCGATATAACGATTGCACCATTTGCTTATTTAAGCAAGGCATGACCTTAACTCAAATATCATGCTAAAGATTAAAGAAATGTGTAAGCATTGCTAAAGACATGCAAACGCTCTAAATAAGTTTCGCTTTAAACTTCAAAATAATGTCGACTTTAATCATACGCTTTTGATTAATATCGTTCAGCTTGAGGAACATGAAGTGCTTCACATAATAAATGAGGCAACAAGATTTGAAGCGACGCGACTTATTCGAAAAGGTACTAATTTGATCATAACTAAAGCTGTGTTCAACGCATTCAAATTAGCTTAGATTGACACATATCTTAGCCTATTAAATTTCGTTATATATAATCACGGAATTATTTTCAATTTTAAAAAGTTTCGAACATCATTTAGATTTATAAGGAGTATTTCTAAACTTGTTTTAATGGAAGCATATTATTTAATTGATAAAGTAAAGAGGTATTATTAGCTATTACATCATGCTTACAAAATTATTACGGAAGAATACCCAAAATTGTTTAATGCAAATCGATTGCAAATGGCTATAAAAGCTATTAATGATATAGTTAGATCGAATGGATTGATTTTAACGTTGCTTGTATTTGGGGCATATTTTAAGATAACGGAACTAAACCCTTCTAATCTTATAATCGAATAAAGGGCTGCCACAATTAAAAGAATGATGAAGGAGATACGCAAAATCCAAGCAACTAGGAAAGTTAATAAGGCGTTACGCACCCGAAATGGCTTTAGCATTATACATGTTCACAATCTCTTTCTAAATGATCTGATATTTGTATATAAGGAAAAGAAAGGATAAAAAGGATCTTATAAATTCCTTAGCATTAAGGGCAAGACAATTAAAGCCTTAATAAATAATAACTTAATATGCACGTTTAGATTTACATTTATGCGCCTGTTTAAAATAAACAACTCTAGCGTCGAATAAAAAGAAAAAAGCTGCCAAAAGATTTCTCATCAACACCAATAATTGTCCCAAATGAGGAGCCTTAAAGGAATGATAAATCCGACTCGATCCCAAAACCCCATCAGCTTGTAATAGAAATTCCGAAAATTAAATAAATCGCGGACTTACTAATAATTAACGATGATTATAATGCCGAAGTATTTTTGATAAAGAAGAAAATAAGGAATTAAGATCTATTAATCAAATTTCGCGCTAAAAATAAAATCACCACGCCGGGCAAGCTATTTCAATAATCCCGAAGAATAAAATATGAATTCCTATTTGCGAGAGGTGTTTTTGTTTTCTAGTCTATCAAAGCGATCCTAGGTTCAGGAAATAGCGCATTTTCAAATCTTATATGATAAATAAAGTCAAAGGAAAAAAGATAACAAAGCCGTATAAGAAATCAAAACTTATCATCTAAACCTTTAATAATAAAGATAAAAAAGAGATATTAATTTAATTACCGATAATTTAACGAATTAATTAGAAGTTTATTATTTGCATAGCCATAGCAGTAAAATACCTGTAACGCTTTCAGCACCTACCTAAATCGAACGTAATAATTAAAGATATCACGCAAGCTTACGTTTAGGCGCATATAAAGCTAATTTAGCAAATCTTCGTATGACCACTAAAGGAGATTGCAAAAAAGTTTCTTAAAGAGATAATATTTATAATAATATTTTCGTTATACGGTATATCAAAATTAAGAAACTACTGGTTTAACACGTACTACAAGTATCATGTGAAGAATTTATAAATAAAAACTTTTATATACAATTCATGCTTGCTTATTACGTTTACAAATAATCTTGAAATTGGGATTATCGAAATGCAAATAGATGATACTTTAATCTTGGGAAATACTAAATTCTTAGCTAAGAAGCAAGCAGAAATCGATAGAGTTGGGTTTTCGATGAAGCCGGCACAAATCCTAAACCCCATCAGCTTGCTTACGTTTAATAGCTGCACAATAATTATGGATGGAGAAAATCTTTACATGTCGTAGAAGAGTTAAGAAGCAAGAATTGAGTTGATAGACATCGCAAGTAAAGATTATAAGCAAGCTTACATAAAGCAACGCGCTCGCAGGGCATACTTGGCTACGATTTGCTAACCGGAAGCTGCCTTTGATCTTTCGATAGCAGCATAATATCAAGATCTAACGACAAAAGAGATTAAAGCTTTAAATGCACGTTTGCAATAGCAAATAGACAACTTAGAAAGGGGTTTTCGATACATTTCTGTAAACCTGCAATCAGTTAAGGTTTATATCTTTGTTGACAAATTCTTCGCCAATAACAAAGATCTAAGCTCTTAGATCGGATTTGTGCTAGTTATCGGTATTAAATTAAAGGAAGTTACGAAGTTTACCTTAACCGGGAACATTATATACACAAATTCAATGAAATGCAAAAGGGTAACTCGTGCTATGCTTGCTTCAAAGCTATATACTATAATAACAAAAGTTGATATGTTAATTGCATTGTTAAGCATTATTAACATAATAACTAACAAACTTGAAATCAAGCAATTGCCAATAGTTGTTTATATTAACTCTCTTTCGCTTTACAAATATATTATCAAGCTTGATATAAAACAAAAAAGAAACGTTTGATAATTAACATTATATCAATTCGTTAATTATATAAACGTCAAGAACTTATAAAAATGCAATAAATTAATAAAACAAGCAATTCTGCTAACGCAATAACAAAAGCTAACTTTAACAAAGCTTTGCAAAAGCTTATTAATACTAATAAATTGAAAATGAAGATAAAAAGATAAGTTTAGCAACTTACCAGCGCTAATTTAAACAAATAGCAAGAAAGGTTTCTACACTCGCTTATTTTCTTATATCAGATCTCCTTATATATTTCCTTGCAACACTCATTTACATGTTTTACATTTACATTTTTCATAAAAATAAAAATAAAAAAATAATAAAAAAAACGATTTTCTATTTAAATTTTTACCCTCTAATTCAAAGCATTAACAAGATGGCCTTGCAACGATATCCTAATAGGAACCTAGCCGCTAGTTTCACCATAAGAGGCTACTTCCATACAGGGATATAAAGAAGATGCCGCTATGAAGAATTAACTTACGAAGCCAATTCGAAACAAGGCCTTAAGCATTATCCCCATAAATGTTACCGGCCTTAAGGGCGGCGGCGGCGATAGTAACGACGGCTTCGGCGGGGGTTCTTGCTTCAGCCTTTTCCTTATCATTATCTTTCTCTTCAATAGCATTAATAATCGTAAAATGATCAATGCCATTGCGCTTCTTAGTTCATTTACCATTACTATTTTTCTTTTTTCGCTTCCCACCAGCCGGGAGCTAAAGGGAAGCTAGAGGAATTGTAGCAATAACAGCAGCGGCGGCAAGTGTAATAGCAAAAAGAATTTGCTTCAATATCTCCTTCATCTCTTATAAAACTCTCATTTAGCAAAAAGTTCTATTCAACAAAAAGAAATAAAGGGAAACTTACAAAATTGTCAATTTTAAAGATTATAATATGATAATAAAAAGTCTTGATTTCGCTTAAGAAGGTAGCATTAATATCCTCGAGAGTTTTTGGTTCAGCAGCTACGCCAACAAATTTAATGTTGATAAAGATTATGGCGATAACGATAACATCTTTTTAGCTACTAGCAAAAATTGCATTAACAAAAGCATCATACTTTAGTGCAATAAAATTTGGAAGCTATAGCAATTATCAACACCAAATCTAAATCGAGGAGGTAGCAAATAAGTTGCAAGGCAAAAAAGAAATTAAAAGTACTTACTAAAACGTAACTTTCTTTTTTGTTAATGCAATACAAGTAGCGCTTGAACTTAACGTTATTAAAGTGATAATTGTAATTTATATTGATTTTGAGAGCGTTTATGCATTGCATGCATAAATAGCGGTATAAAGCGACAAAAGCTTTAGAAGAGATTGGTATAAGTATTATTTATATTAATAAAGATTTCATATCATTAAGCCACTGTTTTTGATAAAGAATATTTACTTGTGAAATGCTTAATTAATTTGATATAAATTACAAAAATCAAGCAATTAATAAAGATTTATTTTTGGCGGAAATTGAGCTTATATTTACAAGTGTAATTATTATTATTATTGCTAAGAGAAAAATCAAGAATTTGAGAAAGGAAAGCGTTATATATATGATTCCTATAATAAGCAAACACGGAATCTTGCTTGAATTGAGGAGGTTGCGGGGTATTTGCTTAATAATATTATCCCTCGCTTAGCATATCTTGCTATTATTATTTATTGCTGCAACATCATTTGCTTTCACTACATCATGATATCTTTATACCGCTATCAATAACGTATCGAGTTATTATTTTTTCTTAATTACACGATTGTTATAAAAGGAAATCATTACGTTGAAATTTCAAAGTCACTTGTTGTTTTTCTTCCGTTATTTGGCATAATTATTTGCTTAAGGGTTAGAGGGGTACCGAGGGGAAATCGGATAGCTTGTAGCCGCAATTTCTTTTGGGAGAAGTGTGTTATTTCTTTTGTGTGATCTATTTTATACTTAATTTGTTATTCTTATCTTACATTCTTTTATATTTTCATTTGATTGCTATATATTGGAATACGTTGTATTTTCAAAAGTAGTTTTGCCGATGTTGGTCCATAGGACTCATACCGAGTGTTTGATATATCCACGCCAGGAGCCGGCCGGTAGCCGGAAGGGTTTCAGGGGGGTTACGGCTACGGGTATAAATCCTTTGCCTTCTCGCACTCCCTTAGCTAAACAACCTAAATATACTGAATCACTATTGCACTTGTTTTTGCTACTTTTACTGTCTTTGTGATATCACATACTGGTGCAAACCCACAATTTAAGATAAGATTCCAATAAGACAATTATGCCGAATCCTATTAGAAACGCCTTCAGGCTTATGCTATAAAAGGTGAAGCAATATACTTGGATTATAAGATGAAGTTTTTTTAAGGTAATAAATGTGGGGACAAATTTAAGCCAAAGCTAGGTTACATAAGGTATATCATTTGCCAAGCGCTAAATTGTTATAATTCTTGTTATATTGAAAAAAAGAAAGCAAAGTCTAAGGTATGATACTTTGCTGCATGTAAAGCTAAAGATATTAAATTAATAAATAAAACGTTTAAAACATATTTAGCATATGCGGACTAAGTTGGGTAGGATTTGAAAGGTATTTGGGATAGAATTAAAGATCGGAATAATATGAATTCTTTTAACTTAAGCGCATTATTAGAATATGATGATGATAATTTAGACTTGAGCGATGAATATAATAATGTTACATTCTACTTCATAATTGTATTTATAGCAAATGCAATAAAATATGACGCACGAGATGTCAAAAATCAATTGGAAATATGAAAGGCGGTACATATTTTAAAGAGCATGATAAAAAAACCTTAATAAAATGATGCTTATATAATTTAATAAATAAATTACTTTTTTCAAAGTTTCTTAATTGATATTAATGCATCAAATAAAAATATGGGAAGTATTAATCAATTGCAGGCATTATAGCGTTTTTGGTATATAGAATTCAATGAAAATTAAGCAGGCTAAAGTCGGATAACATTCAGGGCTAGTATAAGGGAATCTTTAAGAATCACCACTATCAACACTTCTACCAAAAAAATGAAATTCCAAATTGTTAATGCAAATATACCATTTTTGATATGCTTACAACAACTTGATAAGATGGATGCACATTATAATAATTTACAAAATGTCTTAATTTAAGAAAAAAGTATAAGAATATAATATGCACCTCGCTTAGCCTCGCTTAGCTTTCATAACCTCGCTTATGGCATAAACAAAAGCTCGCTTAATTTAAAGATATTACCCCCTATCAGATCTGTAACTACAAGCTTAGGGACCCCTTATAAAGCCTATAACTCCGGTAATTTAGAAGGCTCGCAAACCCCTTTACAAGGGTTATTTATAAAGCTCGCAAAGCCTCCTTAAAATAAAGAGTTATTTACAGCTTGCGATGCGAGGCCTTGATACTAGGCCTAAATAGGCAACTAAAGCGACAAGAGCTAGCCGAGCCTTGGCAATTAGAGTAGTTATAAGGACCTAGAAATCCCCTCTAATAGAATCATCATTCATACCGATTATTACTTCTTTACAATTTTATTATTATCTTATTAATCATTTAATTGTATAATTTATAATTATTTATTCCGAAAGCCCTCGAAGAGTCTACGGAATAGATTACGCTGAAAGACGAAGCAAAAAGAAGCTAGTACTTAAGCTGACGTAGCGTAACTACTCGAAGCGTCGTACGTTAGGCCTCTTTTTACGAAGAACGAGTAAGCATTTTATTCTTAGAACTAAGAGAGAAAAAATTAAATAAGTCGGTGTTAGAAAATCAGCTAATTAAAAGCCAATGTTAACTAAACGAACTACTTAAAAATCTTTAAGTACACTTTATAAACACTTCACGTTAAACCTAAAACGTCCAAGCTTTATTTAAGGATATCAACGATATATTATTGTATCGTAATATATTAGTTGTATTATAATATCGTAAGAGCCTCATATTATATCAACGGCGATATGATTTTTTTCATATTATATCGTTATATCACAGTAATATAATATATCGCTACATTATCCTTCACACCGGTCTACTTATCCTTTTATAGAGCAGTGTCGTATATCAGGTCAGTCAACTCACTCAGTGGCGTGTAAGAGACCCTCCTGTGGATCGTCGCTTTGTTTTTTGTAGTTGTACTATGGGCTTCTAGTACCGAGGATGACTGGCACTATAATATAAGTGGCTTTCCAACGAATGTAATTGAGCCTGGTCTTTTAAAAGGAACTGGTCTTCTATTAAGGGTTAGTCTTGTCTGCGAGTTGATATCATAGTTAACATATGTTATTGAATAATTTCCTTGGCAGTACTCGAGTTAAATAAGTCTATCAAACGTATGTTATCCCAAAGCAATTTGCTATGTATCTGAGGATACCAGAATAAGCCTTTCAGAAGATCCTCCAGCGATTCTCCGGATGTCAGATTCAACTCCTTCGTCAAAACGCTGATCTGACTAGCAAACCAAGCTTTGTCTTCGCTAGCCTTAGCCTCTATCAAAGCCATTACCACCACCCATAGCTTCAAGGGCGTAAAACAACGCCAAGAAATACCAGAACTCTGTAGTAAACCTTTGAGCTTAGACATATGTATTTGCATGAGGACAGGATACACCCCGAATTGGCGCCGGATCTCTGCAAGATATAGCAGGACTCCAAGTCGAAATGCCTCTCTCATAATTGATCCCAACTCTTCGGTATCAATGACAGCCTGCAGACATAGAGAGTGCCATACGATGTGGTTGACCCAGAGACCCGAGATAAGAACATCAGCCAACACTCGGCCTGTAGACCACCTTGTTTCTGCGCTGAGAAGACAGTCAAAGTTATGGAGATCTTCCATCAAATTCGAAACTTCCGTGTCGTTGGCATAGTATGCTTGCCACAGGCTGAGAAGAGACCGGGTAAATAGTGACCGATACTCCGTGAGGTCTGGCAGCTCGGGTTTGAATTGGTTAGGCAACGGGAATCGCGGTATCCGATCAACGGAACAGGATCCAGTAACGTCAAGCCTTTTTCCTGGTTAGTAAATACGGCAGAAGGAAACACGTAAGAGGAGTAGAAGAGAGGTAAAAACTAGTATCGAGAGATCCAGAGAGGAGGACATATGTACCAAGATATCAGGAGTCTCAGTTTAATGTTTGAGTTCAATGTATCGATACCTCCTCGAAGATTGAGGATCTTTTCGATACCATCCATGTGTATTTCCCATGCATTCAGATCTAATGAGATATGCTTGGTAGGAATCATCAGGATTTAAGCTTGAAGATGGGACAGGTTACTTACGTTATATGCGGCCATCATTAGAACTGTTGCGATCATGCCATCGCTCACGCGGTCTTTAATATCCCCAACTCTGATCTGAGCTAGTTGCAGGGCTTTGTGGTGTTGAGCGGTGGCGTCATGACTTGTCAAAATTTTCCCGCCGGACGTGTACAAAGTGCGATGAAGAGCAGCATTTGCTAGAAATTGGTGGAAGGCAGAAACATCATTTCTTGCGATGAAGTAATAAGAATCTCGATAAGGTTTCAAGTTATCGATCCTAGAGTCAAAAACTGGACTTGTATATGAGTTCTTGCACGAGACGCGTGGGGGGCACGAGCCTGCTTTGGGACCACTTACCGGCATCTAGAACCTGCTGTATCTTGTTTGTTATATGAATCGGGTACGTAGCAAAGGGGTCGTGTCTCCCAACTCCTATTCGCTCTGCTAGAAGGGATCTGTTGTATTCCAAAGAGGCACAGGAAGGCGAAACGATCGTAGGACTGTTCACGTGTTGCACAAACTGTATCTTTTGTTGTCGAGCGATTGAAGAAGTAGGTTCTCCTATCTTCTCTGCGCCTAGGTTGCAGTCGTCCCTCTTTCCGGATCCCATCTGTGTTTGCGAGACAGGAGCAGGTGGATATTGAAGCAGATTCCTTTTACCGTAAGACTTGCCTTCTCGCCTCGCCTTGGCCACGCTTCGAATGGCATGCTGCCTGATACCTTTGCGTGTTGCGGAATCGGGTTTAGTACTAGGATCCAGAGCCACGAAATGGAATTGTTGGACTGGCATATCGCACCGGGTCGGCGTAAAGTAATACTATCAGATCTCAGCTGTTTATATCTGCCGAGTATCAATCGGCTTCTGACAAGGAGACAGCTTATGTAGCGAGGACGAGGATGACTAGGGTGTCGACTGCCTCTTCAGGATTAGCACGACTCGGCACTGACCCTTGATATTAACTCAGCAATGTCATGCAGTATGCATGAGTGGGGTGACTAGCGGGGTGCGGATGTCAATATTCTTTGCGCACGCTAAAAACACACGAGGAACTGTGCTGAAATCAGCGAAAGCTGCTGCTTCCCATAAAGGTACTGATAAGAATGATGGGAATCAGAGTTCTGGTTACAAAGAGTGCTATGAAATTGCTTATGATGGCTAAAATTAATATAGGTAAACTGTAATGGCTTAAGATCGTGTAAACACCAGGTACAAGACAGCCAACGTGCGCTCATGTGGAGAGCCTCGGACCTGGTATTCAGCCCCAGGAAATTTCTATCATATCTACGGGAAACCTTTCTGCATAGCCAAGGGAGAGGCGATGTCGTTGGGGGCACGAATGGGGCAGATCATATGTGGCTTACCCGATGATGAAAGAGAGAGAATAGGGACGTGCATTTAAAGAACCCGGATTCAGATCTATGCCAAAGTATTTATTCCAGTACAGGTTATGCCTGCAACATTCAGAATGAACTCAGCACCAGATAACGGCGGAAGTGATTTTCATTTCGTGGCGTGCACGGGACGTCCTGACAAGAATCCCATGGCACGAAGACTGATTAAGCAGACAGTTATGCAGCACATCCACCGTCTGAGGAAGAAGCCCCTAATTACAAAACGGAATTTGCCACTGCGGTGCAACCTCGATGTCCCCCATACTTTCAACAAAGCGGTTGTCGAGGCTTCGAAAACGCTCAAATTGGGTACTGGTCAGTCAGATTTCATTTCGGACAGCTTGCCACCTGACCTGGAACTCATGAACTGGCCTGAAATAGAGTTGCAAGAACAAGATATGTCGACGAGAATGCTCACACCACCTGTTGATGCTACAGAAAAGCTGGGAACTAGCTACTGTGATCCATTAACAGGGGTTCCAATCAAACTTGGTTCTCGAGCACGAGAACTGCTAGACCTCAGTGAGTTCTTCACGCCTGAATTTCTTTAAGGAATATACTAGGTGACTAATAAAATGGCTAGTATTCGACAAAAGAGCTGGAAAGGCCAACTGGATAAATGTTGCTGTACTTCCAGTTTGTCTCTTAGATGTGGCAGCGTTGCACCAACTGCTTTCAGGGGCAGTGGCCTACTTTGACAGTCTTCGATTTGGAGACGGAAGCCCGCTTAACGCGGAGTCTTTAGTCTATCACGTATACTCGCTTCAGTTGATCGGAAGCCGAATGAGTGAGCTTGAAATGGCAACTACGGATAGCGTTTTATCGTCAGTAATTGGATTTGGATGCTATTATGTGCGCTTTCTACCTTCGAGGCCAGTTATCAAGCACTAAACGTAGCACAGCATTTGATTGGGGACATGATAAGTTGGAGGAAGCATCTCGCAGGACTGAAAGAGATCGTTGATTTGCGAGGCGGGATGGAAACTGTCGATTCGAATAAACCTCTGAGAACAATGCTGTCATGGTAAGCATATTCCTGAATTGATGTAGATACGACTAATTTGACTCCTCAGCGTTGACATTTCAGGCTCGTGTACCCTAGATGAAACGCCAACTTTTCCATTGCCCACAAATTTCATCCCTTGTATTCCATCGCACCCACATGAGAGATCGGCCTTACATGCCAATATCCTACCTTCCGAGTTCTCAGATAGCTTCGTCTTAACCGATATTCTACGAGATTTTGGCCTCGAATCTTTGCACCTGCAAACTAAGATTCAACAAACAGAAGGGAATATTCTCGTGGACCCGACGTACACCTGCGATTACTTTGATCCCATCCTTCACCGGCTCCTCTCGCTTCCCAGGCAAGATCTCTCATCTTCGAATGCTTCTATAGCTGAAATGATCCGCTTGGGCGCGATATTATACTTGATAGCTGTTCGACAAAGTTTCGGGATATACCCGATTCGAGTGAAAATCCAGATCCGAAAGTTGTCTGTCTTACTTATTTCATTTGAGGATAGCGAAACGAAAGACAGAACATGGGATAAGCATGGATTGGGATGGATGGAACTCTGGGTTAATACCTTAGGCGGGGTCTTGAATGATGAGATAGATGAGGCGCCCTTCTTTGCAAAACACTTGCATGATGCTATGCACAGAATGGCTGTGATGACATATGGAGATCTGGAGGATAGATTGAGGGAGTTTGCTTGGATCAACGAAATCCATGGGGCCTTGTTGACAGATTTCAGACGCAAGTTAATTCACTAGAACATGTCAAACTTATGCCAAGAGCGCTTTGGTATCCTTTGATTCCCATTCAAATTTTAACTATTAAGTCACCGCATAGAAACTGTGTTAGCCGTACCAGAGCCCTACAGAGTACGATACTCCCAAACAACGTGGAAAGGAATATGGTATGGATCAAAACGACTGCCTTATCGCTGCCAGCCAGGCGTTACTTTCTACTTGGCGACATACATTGGAGGTTGGGAAAAAGCACGCCAAAACTCTGTGAAATACACAAGCTTACTGAGAAAAAGGACAGGGGAAGAGCCTCCTTCTTATATATGTCTCTTCCTACGCATATACCTTAGGTCTTGATCCCTAAGGTACTTGTATTTCACATCACGTAAATAAAGAGCTTTTCAAAGTGTTGGCCGACCAATACAGGCCCCCTTCTGACGCACTTGGTTCCCAGCACTGCTGAGGGGGCCCCAAGATCAAAGGAAGAAACCTAGTATAAGTATACGATAATTCAAGAGACCGTGAGATACCTAAAACTCGGGTAGAGCCTCCTGAACATTGCAATGCGATGTGACGACCACATTTTCTCCTCCTCCAAAGACTTTCGCTTCAGACACTTGAAAACCGTTTAGGAACAGATACTTAGATAGCGCCGCGGCTTGTACGCGGAACGAAATCACAGAACTTAAACACGTGAAGCACCGGCAAAAGATATGAAGTACTTGAAATAAGTCGTATGCTGGAATATGTATCGGCAATAATTGCTGTTGTATTGGATATAAAGCTATACGGGCTTATCGAATTGCTTACCGTCAAAGTTGCCAGATAAATCCATTGTCAGTAAATCCCTGCTCATAATTTCTTCCTTCCTTGCTACTAATTCGTCTACACTCCAGTGGCTGCCAATAGTACGTCCATTCAAGAAATCTGCATGCTTGTGACAAAGCCAAACACCCAAGCCCCCAATCAATTCAGGTGTCTGCCGAACAAAACGTCGGAACTGATCCTAAATAAAACTTCAGTACGTTTGAATTATCATTGTCTTGGGGTTTCTGTGATTTGAGAGCAAGATTTATGGCAGATCTTGGACTCTTTCAGTGCAGCATCTGACGTACCATCAACATGTCTGTATCAACGAGACCGGGATGTAGACAGACAGCAGTGACGTTCGGATAGCCAGCAGCAATATGCTGACTAAGTTGTAACGCACCAGCCTTCGAAATCCCGTAGCCAGAAAGTTGAGGAAACGTTTTCCAAGCTGCAAGCGTCACAAGAGTGATAATAGTAGCGTTCATGGTCCCCGGATGAATCTGCCGCAGAAACGCCCGAGAGATCAAGAACGTACCTTTCGTGTTTACTTCAAAACTCTTCCACCAGTCATCTGGTTTCTCATCGGCCACAAGTGCTCCCTGTCCCTCGAGGTTCACACCAGCATTGTTGATCAAGATATCGACGTGACCGAATGTATCCTTGATCTTCTCGAACGCTTCATCAACTGCGTTTTTCTCGGTGATTTCAGTGGCGATAGCCAGGACTCGAATGTTCGGATTGATCTCCTTCAGCTCTGATTCGACCGACCTCAGCATATCTGCATTGGTTGCAATGAGGACAAGGCCATCTACACCAGCCTTGGTAAAAGCTGGGCCAAAAGCCTAAAGATCAGCCGATGCTTCCCTAGATGAATCGAAAACTTGGACTTACTTTTGCCCCTATCCCTCGACTGGCGCCAGTGATAAGAACAACCTTTCCTTTCAACGAAAGATTGGCATTGTGCGGGTTGATGGATGGATACTGTTCGATGAATATGTTATCGGTGAATCGAAATGACTCAATAAAGTAATTCTCTGGCAGGGCGTCCATGCTGAAATGTCGTTCACTGAAGGTTGAACGCTCGTGACTTGGAAACAGCAATGCGATCAATGAAGTGATGATGTGAAATATTACGAGATCTGAGATTTAAGTCCTAATCAATCTGTCATTCAACAAGTTCCGAGCAAGCAAACATCGTAAGAAGCACTACAAGATTGTCTCCGCCACGTAGTGGCTTTTTCGGTTGATCAAATTCTTGATACTAAGACTTCGGCCGCGGACATGCCTAGCTCTATCAGCTGCGGCTGCAGGCCCTGTTCGTAGAGTGGTAGAATGTTAAGGTCACTACACGCAAGTCAGTAAGGTACGCTGGTTATTAAGCAAGTTTACTTCTGGGTCCTGATGCATCTTGAGGAAAGTTGCCTGTTCAGGCTGGTGCCTATATTACTGTCACATCTCAAACAAGTCGGGCCTTGACACGAGGCATCTGATCAAGACTATCCAACGAATGGTTCCGGAAATGTTTAGCTCTACCTATAGCAGCTGCAGGGCACTATTCGTAGGTCCTGCGTACACTTCGGAGGCTGGTTTGGTAGTTGAAGTGGGCCAATCATTAAGCGAGCTAAGATTTGGATATCTTGATGCATCTCGAGGAAAGTTGCTTATCTAGGCTAGCCTTTCGGCACTGCAGTCCCAAAACAGAGTTCGGCTAAATCTAAATCCTACGTCATCATATCAAACGATTACTTTTACTTATTGTTCACCAAGTTGAAGGAGACATCTGCACAGATGATCAATCTTTTCATTACTACGCTGTGACTATTCACAAATCACCACGAGTAGTGACCAGCACTGAGGACTTGCTTTATGGGACGACAGCCTTTTACAGGGTGAGAAAAATCTTGCATGATGGGACAAACTGGAACACCCTCGCCCTTCTAACATATTTTCTGGTACAGATACTGCACCACTTGCCGTCGCAGGAGGGTAAAATGTGGTAAGCAGTCTCCCATTGCGTTCCAAAAGACGTTCCAGAAGAGAAATCGCTGAGTAATCAAAGATCGCACCGAACCAGTATGCAATAGGTGTGTAAAGGCCGGATTGGAATGTCCAGGCTACAAACAAGTGATGCGCATGCAGCAACACTTTGTTGGACGGGGAGGTGGTCTGATCAGAGCCCCGGGGGGCGTCAGTACCCTCGAACGGCCCGAAGTACCCCGGTCACTCAGCCTTGCCGGCTTCGAGGGACAAATTGCGTTTTCATTTTACTTTCGCGACTACCGCTGGGCGTATTTCTGGCAGGGTATTCTGCAGACTAGCCCGGTTGGGAACACTGACTTGTCTTACAAAGCGAGCTTGGCTGTCGCCACAGGTTACCTTGGCAAGGCCAAAAAGGATCTTGACTTGGAATCCAAAGCTACCGAGCTTTCTTCGGTTGCTGTCAAGGCTGTCCAGTTTACGCTGGATCGAGGATTGAAGTCGGATTTCCCAGGCCTTTTGGCTGTCATCACTGCCTTAGGTGTCTACAATGCATGTGCCTATCCTCCCTATTATCGACTCATGAACGATCTTCATCTGTTTTCTGACAAGGTTTACAGTATGTCGTGGACAACAAATTTCACTATCTGCATCACTATGGAGCTCAGATGATCATGAAAACCTGCGGACCAGGCTATTTCCATAACGAGCCGTACCTCACGGTATTTCGGCATTGTCGTATGATGCTTGTGAGTTGCAAATGGTTACCCACTAAGATCCTATTCTAACATCTCAGTACTGCTGCTGTGTGGCCTTCAAGTGCAGAACGTTCCTCTCCAGGCCTGAGTGGAAGTCAGTACCATTCCTGCATGTCCAAAAGACAACAGAAGATCAGTTGATGGACGTCCTTCTTCACATTCCAGGGCTTTTAGAGAGCACGATGGCAGCAAATCAGCAGACTCAAGATAAAGGCATGTTACTGGAGACAATATGTTGCCAACAATTCCAGCTTGACCACTGGCGAAACGACTGGACGAAGCTTAATCTGAACTCTGCAATCTCAATACCTATATCCCATGGCAGCCACAGCCTTAGCCCATTTCTAGCGTCCTATTTGTCTTCTGGTATCAGAACGAATACAACACAGCAAGCGATTGAGCTGATCTGCTATCATTCTGCAATGTTCCTGTTAGGTCAACTCAAGAGGCTGCTTGAAGGCCATGGCCCAAAACAAGACATCATCACCTCTATCGCATATCATGAAGCTGTCAACTCCAGCGAAGTATTGCCGAACGCCGCAAACCCTCTTCTGCTTCCGGACAGGACGAAAATGCCGTGGCAGCATGGTCTTGAAGGGCTTCGGATTCTGGCTGGTTTCTGTGGTGGGTCATCATCAAACGCTGGGTTATATCTTGCGTTTGCTCCAATAGGAATTCTATACTGCTTTTCGGAGTATCTTGGAATCCAGCAGATGGTGATTTCGATGATCAGTGGAGAAGATTGGGCTGAAGATGCCGAACAAGAAATGGGACCCTACCGCCTGTTCAGCTTGGATGCTTTACCTTCTGAACAAGGTAACGTGGCTGAAATAGACTCTTCATTTGATAGGAGCTCCGTTGCTCAGAGATTGTTTATCAACAATTCTTGGCCATGACGGCCCCTAACCCAAAAGGATAGGGAGAGAGCCAATGAGGCAATCCACGCGAGATAGCTGTCTTTCGGGGAACTTAACACCATCGAAGCTTTTCAACAACTTAATCACTGATTGTGCGAGTGGTATGATATTTGTTCAGGTAGCAGAAAATGCGAACGTTTTCGGTCTGCAGTAGAGTGACAACGAATTGCATGTCGGTCCAAAATCAAATGACTGTGACACGATTCAGCGTCAAATATTATCGGTTCGCCACGCCGATAGATTGATTCCATCTGACTAGTGGCTTACTAAAGCTACGGTCATGCTGCTGCTTCAACAGGTGATAGTGACTCACCAAGTACACCAACTGGAAGGCACGTTCTAATATTTCTTCCTGTCGGAACTATGTCATCCTTTGCTGACTTCTTGACATCGAATTTGAATCGCTTCCACTATTCTGAAATCTTCCATTTGTCGAGGCCTTTTGCTGACAATGAATGTCCCGTCTTCCATCACACCGTCAGCTCACCAGCCACTGCAGGATGCTGAAATACGCCTCGTCAATATTCATTCCTGGAATAAGGACTCTACCAGAGTCTCCTGTAACATTATTCAGGGTCGCTTGGAAATCCTGTCTTTCGTAGCCTTGTCATACGTATGGGGCCCTTTAGATGAGACCGTGGAAATAACCCTCAACGACAGGCCTTTCAAGGTCACCACCAACCTTGAGGCTTTTTTGAGATATGCGGCCCAAGACAAAGCACGACAGCATCCAGACGAAACAAATGCGTCCTACGTCTGGATTGACGCACTATGCATCAATCAGAGAAATGTCTCAGAGCGAAACGCACAAGTCCGAATGATGGGCTCAATCTATTCTCATGCCACTCGAGTTATCGTATGGCTTGGAATCGGAGGAGACTATATGAAAGCAGCCATGAATCATGCTCAAGAGTTGTCACCTCTTACCGTTTCTCTTGGAGGTGCGCAGGCTATTTTTATGCCAGAGAACAGAGCTACAGTGAGCGACCGCTTCCACGATACCATGAAGGGGGACAACAACGAAAGAAAAGCAATGTTTGAATTCTTCAAATCTCCTTGGTGGACACGCATGTGGGTGCTACAAGAGGTAGCACTGGCAAAGAGTGTAACATTTGTTTATGGAGATGAATCGATTGGTTTTGAGCACGTCTACAATACAGTGGTGCAGATATATGCCAGTATGGTGGAGGATCCAGTCTTGGCAATTAAAACCTTAGGACTTTCGATCGAGGAGGAAGCAACAATCACTAGAGTGGGACATGTCGTCAATACTCGGGCACTGTTTGAGCATAACTATGCCGACAGGTATAGATCGACGGGCCTGCAGTCTTTATTGAGAATGACTGAACGTGCTAAGGCGACAGATCCACACGATAAGATATATGGTCTGCTAGGCTTGATTTCCGACCTCAACAAGGATGATCTAAGCCCAAGATATGATATATCGGTCGAACGACTATTCCTCGAGGTCGTTGTCTGGTTTCTGAAACAGTATGATTCCTTGAGCATTCTTGGTCAGTGCTTTAGTGGCTATTCTAGGAACTTGCTACCGATGCCGTCTTGGGTCCCACATTGGGAACCGAAGGATGAAGGTGACGAGGGACCATCTCCATTTCACTGGGAAAAATACGAGGACTTGAGTACATCTAAAGTGCTTGAACCGTATAGCGCGAGCGGCAACTTGCCTCTCTCTTCATGCAGTTGGTCGGTCAATGAAGAAACAGGCATGTTATGCCTAACTGGAGCACAACTAGGAACACTTACTTTCTTATCGGAGCCGGCAAGACTCTCGTATTCAATGCCCCAAGAATATTCATTTGAACTAGCTAAACGATGGCTGGCATTAGATAAGGAGTTCGGTGGAATTTACAGGTTCACAAGGGAAAGCACGAACCTTGCTCTTCGGCGTACCCTGGTCGGCGACTTCTTGAGTAACTCTATACCTTCCAAGGACGTCATCAAAAAGAAGCAGAGGAACTTCATGCTCATGCTTCCGGACGATCCAATTCTCGAAATTGGGGGAGCGCAGTGGGACTACAAAGACTCATTCATACCATTCATGACCGTAGTAAATAAGCGGAGGATAGCATTGTCGTCCGAAGGCTGGCTAGGTCTCGTTCCAGAGAATGCAATGGTTGGGGAAAAGGTTGTAGTTCTAATAGGTGCTCCGATGCTTCATATTGTGCGCGATATGCAAGAAATAAGGTCAGACTGCAGTAGTAATTGTAACGTATATTCTTTGATTGGAGAGGCATACTTCCACGGGTTTGTGGATGGAAGAGCATTGGACGGTAGAGACTTGGAGACTATATTGTTGATGTAATGTGTGTGAACCGGAATACTGAATTTTGACTACTTGCAGCAACACCTACCTGTTCCCTTCAGTTCTACCATCTTGCGGCGTTGGGGCCTCGTACCCCATAGTTGTAAGATTACTCTCGCGAACATGAATACCACTAGTGAGTAACGCTCGATTCTCACACGGCCAATTTCCTTGTTTATTGCCACCCGGAAGAAGACAGAGAGCACGGTTGGAGACCATCACGCGTACAATTCCTAGAAATCGTATTTATAATTATCTGTGTTGCCTCAGGACCGACTTCTAGGGCTGACCTCCTGCATCCGGCAATTTTTACGCAGCGCAAGCCCGCCCTTCCTGAAGTGAGGCATGAATTTTCCTTGGGGAGACTATGTTAGGTCCAATATGAAATTGAAATTAAACTATGACTAGGACGGCTGATACCTGTATCTGTCATAAGGTGCGTTCTCAAAGGATTCACATGAGCGAGCAGCATACACACCATCCTTCGCGTCATCGTTAGGCCTCATGCAAAGTCTCGGATAGTGTTCTAATTCACGCACCGGCTGCTGAAACAAAATGCGGATAATTGCAGGTGGAGATTTGACCATTTAGCATCCATGTGAGATTCTTGACTTTGCGGGTTAGGCTAGGTGTATTCGCGGATGAAAGTATTGATATTCTCCAAGTAATTTCGTTTGTTGAAGTAGAATAGTGTTGAACTTATGGCTTATCAACGAACGTATCAATATTCGCCCATGTATCAATACGCCAAAGCAAGGTAGGAGTAGAACCCAAGCTAGTACAGTTTTTTTGATCAAACAAGAAACGTGCCTCTGAGGCTCTGAGATCGTTTGGGAGGAGATTTGAACCATTTCATGTACCTTTTAGCCTCACCTTGGCTACATATGCGTCAGCTGGCCATGACTGAATATTCCTCCTATCGGTGAAGTCGAGACTAGAAGGATCTTCGAGTGATTTGTCTTGGCTTGGTGTTGAAGCAGACGAGCCCGTGAAGCCATAGCTGTACTCTCCCGTTGTAAGGCTGACACTTCGGACTCCGCTCTTCCTTTCCGAATGATTCCTTCGCTCCTGGCTGAGGCTGAAAAACCAGTACCTCACACGTCAAGTTTCATTCAAGACTGGGCTTCATGACTTAAAAGTCTCCATGATGGGCCCGATATATGGACTGATGATTCCCCGCATTACTTGATCTTTCCGCATAGCTATACCAGGGTCGAGACAATGTAGGACAACACTGCAGCTCAAATACTCTGTTCTTTGCACAGGCGAGGCAGACGGTGTGTGTTCGATTGATGGACGGTGGAACTTGATTATGGCTCCCGCTTAGCTCTGATCGGATGATAGAGGAGCGTTTTACTTTGTATAAGCTTTGCAGCAACTATAATTTGTTGACCGCAAGGCATACATGCCTGTATACCTGTATTGTTCAATCCAACCTCTAGCTGGTACTGTGAGCTTTTCATACATGCTGTCAAACCTTTGAATTCTCGGGTTGTCCTTGGTCCTGAACTATCCGAGTCGAGAAAATGACCAACAACAGAAGCAAGTAGAGCTCTATTTTTGGATATCTTTGGTGCCGGCGTTACTGGTTGAGCCAGATGCTTAACATGTAAGAAGCTGAAGAAGCTGAAAGTTTCAATATATTCAGAACGGTCAGTTTCAAAACATCTACTTGCCAATGACATATCTTCTCATTGACTGAAATGGACAATAAGGCGCTGACAACCAAGATCGTGCTCAGGTGTGCGGACTGTGCTGCCGAGGTGACTCGTATCCATCTCACGTAGATTGCGTAAGGGGAAGCGAGTGAAACCGAAATCAAGGAAAGAATGAAGGATCGATTTATTGTCATTCCATATTTAATGCAGGTTATCTGCTGTGTTCCCACCTGTCCATCTTGCATATAAATCATCTAAATTCCTCTCACAATTACAGTTTCTTCCTCTTCATAAAATTACCCCCTTTGTATCCCAGCATACCCCAAAATCCATTTCAAAATTCAACTTTGCATTTCCCAATAATGAAGTTCCGACTTACAGTTGTCGCCCTTCTTCCACTTGTCAACTTGCTACCAGCTGCTGACCCCAGTCCCGAGACCGCCGTTAGCAATGCTTCACCAGAAGCTCTGTTCAAGCGAGTTTGCAGCTATGACGACAATTGCTTCAGTGTAACAGGTTTTTCGGCCGGTAGATACGTACGTTATTGACAACTTTCGCCATCGCGCCTTCTACGGACAGGGGGTACTAAGTCTACTCCTCGTGGAAGTGCGGATTCTGTAAGTACCCTAAAGGAGGACCTTGGTTCCCTCCCATCGTGTGCTGCTCGCCCAACTCAACTCAACCGTCTACCTTGGGAAGGAAAAGTCCTACGATCGTCCTTGAATAATTACAGGGATCATTCAAACTAGATCTGCTCGATTAAATAATTCCGGACGAGCAACACATCATGAAAGAAATCTCAAATCCGCCCCCAAGGTAGGTCTTGGGCACGTATGCCGGTAATCATCCTATGTGCATCTTCCGGTAAGAGTTCACTCTAATTTGCCTCTCCTGGTCCTGGGTCTCGTCACTTAATACAAAACAGGATCAATGGCAGATATTCTGGCAATAATCGCTGAGCTTATAGAGCATCCTATAGCTGCGCTGCCAAATGGCCCAGTCTGAACGGAAAGAAAGTATTACCGTACGGTCACTCTTTACCACATGTATCCTGACTATTTACGGTAATGTATTGTAAGTTTGCAAGAATATCGACAAATTTTACTCCAGGTGTCAGTGAGAACCTGCTTGAAAGGGAGCAAGCCCGAGACGAAGGTAGGGTTGGAGGGTTTATTGTTGCTTCCTTAATGATGCCACCTATCTTGATGATTTTCAAGTTTTGGGCATGTTTTTGCAAGCACAAATACAATCATTACGATGAGCGCTGATCATTCTTAACGCTTTTCCCGTCACAAATTACGCATTTGCCATAAACGAGGAAGCCGCACTGGCGGCTGATCTCCTGGAACATTCCTTATCACCCCTGGCTCCCCTCACGGGACAACTTGTATCTACGAAGCTGGTAATTTTGCGTGACATATTCTGGATTTAGCGATCGAAAGTAAGGTGAGATAGCAGTGCATAAAAGTTTTCGCTGACAAGAGGGAAAGTAAACAACAGGTCGCTAATTAAGCGAAGCCAGGCAATTGAGTTTCAGGCTCGTATTGTTGTCCAAACTGCTGTTTGACCTGACTCCATGTTTATGGGCCCCAAAAAAAATCACTTATATGGTTCAAAGCTTTCGAGGCGACTTACAGAGGAGGGGTAGGGTTTTGAAAGGTCGACTGACGAGGCCATCTTCCGTCAGCTAAGAACAGACAGGCGCCACTTCAGAAAAGCTTGTTTGTATGAGTACAAGGCATTGTTTACATACTCCGTTTGTGGGTGTGTTATGTGAGTGTACTTCCTGTTTCCTTTGTACAACGGATATTTCCATTGTCCATTGTCGCGATACATGTCAGTTTTATTCTTTTTTCTGACAATATCATTTGGTACACATGATGGAGAGTTCACTATCCATTGTTTGTTCAGAGACCTTGTATTATATCTTTGACTGTTCTTTATTTAGCTGTCAATCAGCATCAAGGTTTATAAATATATGGGCAATGTTAACAAATATATAGGGGTTTGCAAAACATCACTCTCCGCCCCCATCCGGAAATACACTAAGATCTTACATGCCAAACGACACAAAGATGCCCACGAGAATCTCAAGAATTTCTACCAAGTTGCTTCTATTGGCTCTCTCACTGAGCGTCAATACTGCAAATACACATATAAACCAGGATCTTCCCGTTCCTCACAACGACGGGACGTACGGCGCATCTAATCCTCTCGAACCCTCAAGTTCCAACTTTCCTTGCCAACTCGGTGTATCTGGTATGGCCGCTTCGGGCCCTACTCAAGTTACATTTGGTGGACCTTTCGACATAACTTTCAATGGGCTGGCTACACATGGCGGCGGGATGTGTCAAATAACTATCGTTCCCGGTTTCAACCCCTCACGAACTGACGCTAACTTCCCAGTTATCAAAACTCACTACGGATGTCTCACAACGTCTCACAACTAGAAGTGGGAATATCAACAAAATAACTGGCCCTAACACGATGACAGCAACTATTTCCCTGGAGAGTATACTCAGAGTTGGACATGGTTTTCCAAACCCACAAATGAGCTGTACATGATGTACGCACCTATCCAAATCATATCTAGCAAAGCGAAAAGTCGAATCGAGCGCCAAAAGCTGGCAATTGATAAGCGAACCTTGAGTGACCTTCCGCCTGTCTGGCTAGCTAACCTGGGGGAAGTCACTGGGTCTTGTACCGTACAGACACCTCAATTGATTGTTCAAGTTCCTGAGCCAGGAACAGACGTCGAGAATTCGCTTCCCGAAGGAACGAAGATGTTCAAGGCTGAGTGCAATGGCAACCCAGCTGTCGGGACAGCAAAGACACTACCTGGGACCGAGACTATTGATACTGCATCGCTGGTAGCTCCTTCAACGAGTGCCACAGCCAGCCCCAAATCTGTCGCATTGTCTAAGCCAATCACATCAGTAACAGCACTGGTAAGTTCTTCTCCAGTAACAATTCCGACCCCACCATCACCTCTTCGGCCATATACCTCCTTCTGCCAGGTGGAAGGCCGCTATATCTGCCTTGTCAACGCCTTCCCGGTGTGTACGGATGGGATATGGGAGCACCCAAGCCTTTGTCCGAAATGACCGAAGGGCGTAGCTGCGCGTAATGCAGGCATCCGCCACATGTGGTAGAGGAATTTTCCTGATGCTGAGAAAACGACAATATCATCCTCCCCAGCGAATGGGAAATTTCATTGACAACTCAGCCTAACTATTTCGAAATACGTTACTAGTCGTAAAGAAATAGGAACAATGAAACATTTTCTCAGACTTAGGAATTATCAGAAGCCCGGTAGTAGTGAATGTTTTTTTTCGCTTAATAGAAGCAAACTCGACGCCTGAACTTTCAAAGCGATATCGACAGAATATCTGTTGATCTCACGAGATCTCGCACCTGCGCGCTATAGTAGTCTGATAAGATCTCTTTCCTCAAAGGTTCCACATCTGTTTTTGAATATAATATCGAAGTGCTCGCAGATTTATTATCGTTTCGGTTCCTCGATAGCAAATTACGGGAGCCTTCACTGGAGATTTAATTGAGCAAGTACCTTTCCTCGCAGTAAAAGTACCTCTTCTCACCGCAACGATTCTTTCATTGACCCAAAAGTTTCCTCAAAATTCGTAACACTTATATACCCCGTCGATAAATTATTAAACACATACTCATAACTTCAAAAAAAAGAATAAAAAAAAATAGAATAGATGAGAGAAGACCTATTCGTGTTTGCAACGATAAGAATGACAAACTTCTCTCGCTGAGATTATGCGATACTATATTCATTCACAATTTTCCATGTAGCTTTCTGCCTCGAAAAAAGTCGCCATTTCCACACAATATTGTCCATATACAATAGTGAGCTGCCAGCTCGGCATCTACAACAAACATCATCTTTCCCCGAACCGAGCTTCCAGATTTCAGCAACCCATGAGCTTCTCTAGCTTGACTCAATCGCATTAATTTGGAAACAACCGGATCAAGTTCCCCATTTCGGACCTTCTTCACAATATCATGAAATTCAGAGATCTCTGCCTTATTGTAGAAACTTGTCTCGAGGGCGTAGAACGTGATCCGAGGCGGCTGAAGACGCTCTGCGAATATTTCCTGTGTAGTCCTTACCACCCCACTTCCATCAGCATCAATATTTCCCATGACTTCAAAAACAACGACTTTGCCAACGTCCGCTCTGGTTGCAGCCAGCGAGCTCTTGAGACTTTGCTCGCTACATACGCCGTCATACGCGACGTTCACACCTTCCCCATTTGTGAGCCTGAGGAGGGGTGCCACGACGTCGGGAGCTTTGCGATCAGTTAGTTCGATACCGAGAGAGCTGATATATTCAAACTTGCTGGTAGAACAGGTTCCAATCATCCTGATGTCCATCTTGAATGCATTGACGAGCTGCGCAACAGCCGTGCCCAGTCCACCGCTGGCTGCACCAATCAAGATGGTTGATCCAGGAGACAGTTTAACACCACTGTGCTTCAGCATACCCCAAGCAGTCATGTAGTTCAGTGGTAGAGCCCCGATCTTGATCGGATCATCATCCAGCGCGATCCGTATGAGGTCTTCATAAGGGAGCACGATGTACGTTGCGTGCGAGCCGAGTACACAACGGGCAGCAACGCGGTCTCCGATCTTCAGATTACCATCTTGCGGGACCGAAGTACCGAGAGGAACGACCTCGCCAACAAGATCAACCCAGTTGTAAATCCTGGTTGAAAGCCCTGGGGTCGGCAGGATAGCCACCAGCGCGCTGAATGCTATTCAAACAAATTGGCAATTGCCAAATTTGAACTACTAAGGAATTGTGATAAGAGCCCTCTCATGGATAAGGTAAGAAGCAGTCGAACAGCTACAAAGTAGGTGGTGTCCCCGTATGCGTGCTTATCAACGCCTGCGACATCAGCGACAATGATACGGATGAGAACTTTGTTGCCTGAGAGCTCGAGTGTAGGACCCCAGACTCCCATTTGAGAACAGACGGTTTGCCAAATTTGGTGAAAATCCATCGTCCTGGTTGGTCAGGAGTTGGACTGGTGTTCAGAGTGGACAGATGAGTAGACATGCTTGACTTGATTCGTGGGAGAGCTTTTGATGTTGATATACCAGATGCATTCATGTATGGCAGCCCACAGTGTTTTATGTGTTCAAGCATGACAAGATCAAGCTGCACAACAATCTAAGCGGAGCGGAACGTCAAAGTAGGATGGGAAGTTGCTGTGAGATCTTTGTTCTCTTTCTGAAGCTTGGGTCTTGGAATAGTGCCTGGAAGATATGTTGAGTAATCACATTGCGAGTTCAATCCTAAGGGCAGTGAGAACTCCTTTTGATACTCCGTCCGCGATTCTTTGATCGTGTCTGGGGGCTAGGCGATTGCTAAGCACACACACAATCTATCGCGAGTGGTTCACTGGTGTGGGGCTGTGTTGTTGGTTGCCATTGCGATTGCTTCCCTTGACATGTTCTGTAATAAGCATCTTTTGGCTACAACGAGCCTGCCAAGCTCAGTTATCATCCGGTCCGGCTGAATCCGGGACTAGTGACACCGCTTTTCGCAACTGTCTCCTCGGGATGAGTTCTGTTTAGATGTCTACCTTCATTCGTCTCGTGAGAGATCAATAGCTCTGTGCGTCGGTATCAATAGCTCTGTGCGTCGGTCAAACGAGCTCGGCTGTTAATACTTCGGAATGATACTTTGCAATATGGCGAGTATCAACATAAGCCGCACTGGAGTTGCGGCCTTGTTCAAATTGCGATGCTCATGTACTTTACTAAAGTCGATCAGCTTTGCCAAATTGCATGGGTATTACATTTCAGAGGGATCATGACGTCATGAATCATAGAAAGTATTCACAAGAAACTGAAAGGCGGCTTCGAACATGCCATACATCATCATCCGCCATGATGGCGAGGGAGAACAGCGAAAGTTAGAAAGCCACGGGCTTTTCAGGGTATCTTTTTCTCGATATCAGCTCCGGAACTTTGGCGCATCCGGCTTTCATACCATCTCTAGCATGATTGTTTGATATACTAGATTATATACGCCTAGCAACCGTACAACCAGGTTGAGATCATCAAAACCGACTCTTTAGAGATGGCTAATAGAGACTTCAAACAGGGTTTGATGTGACTGGATGCTCGAATCACCCGGCATTGTATGAGCCATGATAATTACTCTGCCGTAAGTTGATGTCTTGGGATCGGGATACCACAGGTTTTCCCCGGAACGGTAAATACAATTCCTGAAGGGTGATCTATTCTCCGGAACGGTGAATGTTGCTCCGAACCAGATGAAATAAGCTAAAATGGCAGAAACTTCCGAGTGCCCACTTGCGAAATTCCCTAAGAATAATGACACAGGGAAGTAGAGTCAAGTTTCCAAACCATCCCGGTCTAAGTCCTTTTGTTCAGAATCCACATCATTAGTCTCCCGAAGCAAGAAGAAGGAACAATCCGCATAACTGTCTCATAGTCAAGCATCTTTCATGGAGATCTCTTGATGAGGTCGCAAAGTTGAACAACCATGACGTGAGTATCAGTGACAGGCCCCTGTAACGTATGCCTTAATCTGATGAGCACTGCGGGCTGCTGCGTTGAAAGTTCTCAAGGTTTCCAAGCACTTTGTAGTCCGCCTAGGACCAAACAGCTACCGCGTTACTGCATGGACGACTTGCCCTGCCGAGGTTGGGCGATCATCATTTGAGGCCTGTGGTGACTGACACTTGCGTGTGACTGTCTTGTGAAGCCTTGGTCTGAAAAAGTCCTGGTTACTTCGTAGGTCCTGCATCCACCACCTGGCGTGGCTGGCTAAAGTCAAACCCTCGCTTGGCAACAACGCCAAGGATAAAAGGGGCTGTTTGGACAGTAATCAGAATAACACCGACAACAGTGGGTGCACGAATTCTGTGCGGATTAGTCAGCCCCACCAAAATATAATGAGGTTCCAAAAGCACGATTTTTTGACTAAATGACTATATTACATAACAACATCACCATCCATGGCCTCTAAT